>ERZ773075.2-NODE-2-length-395343-cov-34.1126_pt1 | contig 395343 bp, 385 predicted proteins | sample MGYA00580614_ERZ773075 | MGnify/ENA primary metagenome ERZ773075 (study PRJEB29015, sample SAMEA2738021) | human oral metagenome | biome: human oral; feature: human-associated habitat; material: dental | place: China | collected 2043 ...
GTGGAGTGAAGCCTGCGTTGGCGAATGCCGCCAGGAGTTCGTTGTTGGACAGCAGGCGGTACAGCGAGTCGTCGACGAACTCATTGGCGATAGCATCTTGGGGCCCCAGTAGCCCAATGCTGGCATCGTGGCAAATTTCTTCAATGCCACGCAGGCTGAAATGCTTGACTTGGTCAATCTGTTTTGCGAGGTTCTGGACGACCTGTTCGCGCTCTACTTGCTCGGTCATGGTGTTCCTTTCTCAGTCGCCAAAGACGACGGCTAGTGTGTCGCCTTCGTAGGTGGTGCTGTCCGAAGTGACGCGGACGGTGACGTTGTGGTTCTCGATAGTGACGTAGCCACTGCCCTCGAAGTCTGTGATGGATCGCCCGATGTATCTGCCTGGTGGAAGGGCGCTACCAATGGCATGGACGACATGGTGTCCACCTGGCGGGGTGGGCGAAGCGATGGTGGGTGCGTCGTTGATGAGCTGCCTCGGCGCTGCGACATCCCAGTCTGGTAATGGCTGCGGCGCGGGAGGCGTGTGTGAAGGAGCGCGTGCATGTCGCTGCCGGTACGTACCAGGCGCACAGTAGGCGATAGCTACGCCGGTCACGATGCCGGCAACGTAGATCGCGCCGATGATGAGAATGAGGGCGTACATCCGGTTAGCTCGTTTCATGGTTTGGGCGGTTTGGTTAGCAGTGATTCATGAGGAATATGATGTTAATGCACACGAAGATGAAAATGATGAAGTAGTCAATGCAGCCATACTTGTGGCCACCTGACATGTCATTGGCTGAACTTGCGGTTGCTGGTGGATCTGGCTGAAGCGCTGGTGGATCTGGCTTGACGGCGATAGAAGCCGTCTCAGACCGGTGAGAAGGCGGTGGTGGTGCGCATTCTGGAGTAGCAGCAGACGGGGGCGTGTTTGACGTCGGACGAACCGCCTGCGTCGAAGATCCGCAATACCGGCAGTGGTCGCCATGCATGCGATAATGACCGCATGTTCCTCGGATGAGCCCATCCATAGCGTCATTCAGTGCGCTGAGAAGCTCGGTGCAGTCCAACGGGCGTAGGTCTGGATTCTGAGACAGTGCGGCTCGTAGACTGGCCTGAAGACGGGGAGGAAGATCGCTCAAGCCGCGTGACTGCGCAATCATGTCTGGCGTCTCGATATCATCGTCCCAGAGCCAACTGCGGTTAGCATCAATGTTGGCCTGTGGTGTGCCGTCCGGATTCTTTGGATCGGAGGCGTCAAATGCCCCTATGCCTGAGAAGAGAAGCTTGCTGATATGAAGCCCCAGCACGAAGATATCTGATGCAAACGTGAGGCGTTGCGTGTTCTTGCATTCCGGGGCGCGCCAGTTGATGGTGATGTCGGCTTGCTGCCTGTCGGAGCCGCTACCAGCGAGGAGGAATGAGTCGCAGTCGATGATAGCGACATGACCTTCTCGGTCAATAAGGATGTTTGAGGCCGAGAAGTCGCCAATCACGAACCCTCGTTTGTGAATGTCGGTTACCAGAAGTACCAGGCGAATTGCAGCGATCAGACTGACTGGTAACTCGTCTACCATTTTGGTTCGGTAGTATGTGCTGATTGCCTTGAAGCGGTCTGTATCGAGGCGCCGTACAGCCACACCGACGACTTCGCCATCCTGACTGTATGTTATGAGGTGCAACGGTGCGGCGACAGCATAGTGAGCCTTTTGCCGCATCACTTCGAGCGACTCTCGTTTGAGATGCGGCCCAATGTACCCAAGTTCGGTGTCGTACACCGCTTGAATAAACCGGTCTATGTCGTAGCGCGGCTTGCTGAAATATAGTTTGGCTAGTAGGGGCGATCCAATATCGCTACTTGGTGTGGTGTCGATTTCGTATACCCTGGCATTTGCTCCATGTCCGATTTCTTGCCCCAAGTATGCCTTCTGGTGTCCGTTGAGTTCAGGGCCGGACAGGTAGATCACTGTCTTGGAAGGCTGCGGCAATTCCAACGTCGTCTCCCTTCGCGCCGTGCCGGTGGATGAGCCCCTGCGAGATACTGTCGATTAATTTCTGTTTCGACTCGCCATCTCGAAAGTCGGTGCCATCGAAGGTGGCGAGAAGCGAGCCATGCACATAGTGGAAGGGCTTCTCGTCTGTGTCACTAGTTGGTCGCCTCATCAGGAGGCGTTCGACTCCATCGGTCGTCAGCACGACTTTGGATATCGTTGGATCGTTGATCTCGAGCTCTCGAGGACGAGCGCCACTATCGATGTCGCCAACGGTGTTGACGCTGCCAGAATCTGACCGCTGGACGGGCAGGAGATTGAGAAATGGGCCACTGTGCCCCTGTACAAAGAGCAGGCTGTCGCCGATTGATAGCACCGAGACATTGTCGTTCTCAATCACCGCGATGGCGAAGGTTGTTTGGACGTTGTTGAACTGTGGTGCGTGCGTATCGGCAGCGGGTAGCGAATGTGCCCAGCGGCTCCACTGGTGCACCACCTGGCCGAATAGGCGTCGGCATATGTCTTGGGGCGGTAGCGACGACTCAAGCAGCCGTGGCGACAACGAGCGAACGAGCTGAATCGCGCGGTGGGAGCCAAGCGCGGAATGCCGGTGCGACCCGACACCGTCTGCAACAGCCAGGATGATGTGACGGCCGGTTTTTGCGGCGTATGTCGCATCCTGGCACTGAGTTTTGTTTCTACCTTTAATTGCGGTGCTGAAAGTCGTCCATGACATCGTGTTGACGGCCTATCGTCTCTTGAGGTTTTCTCGGGCGAGAGTCCATTGCTGATAGTCATGGTTCATTCTCTCGTATATCGAGTTGGCGTTCGCATCTGAGTCCACGTTGATGGAGTTCGTCATGCTGGTGCTGAGGAACTCGATAAGGCGAGCAGCCGATAGTTTGTGAAGGTCATACGATGAGCGTGGTGCGAGCTCCATGAGCCGATCGATATCGGCGTCGTACGTGCCAAGCGCGAAAAAGAGGATGCGCTTTGCTTGCTCGGCGGCACGCAGTTGTCGGGTTGCTTCTGGGATGAATTCTGGGGTTGTCGTTACACCGTCAGTGATGACAAACAGTGAGGGGCGTGTGACGGTGCGGTGTTCGACGTCTCGAATCTCCAGACGCCGCTTTTCGATGACGCCTAACGCCTCGACAATTGCCTCACCAAGTGGCGTCAGGCCAGCTGGCGTCGGTAGTTCGGGTGGCTCCGTGATATCCACGCCGTAGTAGAATGGCCCTCCTGTCGCGCGTGCATTTGGGAACTGGCACCAGTCGACATGCCCCGCGGAGTGACGACTCGGGAAGGAGCCGAGGGCGAACTCAACGCTACCGTCGAATCCGGTGGCGTGATGCATACTGCTTGGATCGGTCGGAGATACGAGGTGTTCTAGTCCGTCTTCGAGCGCAGCAATACGGGTGGTGATTCGTGCGTCTCGTGACGGGTCTTCGTCTTTCAGCTCGTTGTTCATCGAGCCAGATAGATCGAGGAGGATAGTTACCATTCCACGGTCATTGCTGCGTTCTGGGTCTGGTTCTGGCCAGTCTCCCCAGTTGATGTCTGACATTTTTTCATACTCCTGTCGGGGTGTGAGGGATATGAAGGCTGAGAGAAGTCGCTGTGTGTAGTCAGTCGTGCACAGTGTGATACCCGAGTAGACATGCCGCACCCAGGATTCTGATGCGTTGCGCAACGTGGGTGTGTGCGTCCGATAGAGGGCGGGGACGAGCCTCGTGGCACGTTGTTATACGGCGTTGTCGGGCGTTTGGTGATATGCTGTATCGGAGAGAAGCCTGGGACGACTATGTTTGAGGGAAGAATCTGCTGATCAGTGCGCTGATGACTAAGCAGTCGGGTACGTGGCACATCGCCTCAATGGAGGGGGATCGCTCGCTTATCAGAGCGCTCGCATTATTAACCGTCATTGGTTTCACCTCGAATTGAGCCACAGAGATACTGGGGGAGATGAGCGCATCGCGGAAGTCGCCGGTGATGTGTTCGTGATTTAGCCTGCCAACTGGCTGGCAACTTCACAAGATTGTTTCTGGCGGTTCTCGGCAAGTGCCAATGCTGGAGGTGATTGTCCTGTCAAGAATTTTGCTGCGTTGTCATTGTGGACTATGCGGTTTCTGGCCGCTCGGTGGTCTATCGCTGCCAAGCGATGTTTGAGGATGCCTCCAACGGGGGAGTGTTCTACTGATGTGCGGCCGTCTCACTTGGTGAGATCGCCGGCGTCACCACTCCCACCCAAACCCACCAAACAGCCCGCCATGCACATCGCGCTGGGTGAGGGTGGCGCGCTGCTGGGCATCCAGGCGGGTGCGGTTGTACTGGTTGGCTGCTTGGGGGCGGGCGAAGGGGCTAGCCCCGGTGAACTGCCAGATGCTGGCTGGCACCTCCCCAATGAAGCGCACCTGGATGGTGGCCAGCAGTGAGCGGGCGTGGAAGGCTCGGCTGGCCAGGGAGATCGGCGTGGTGGGCTCCTCACCCGGCAGAGGCTCGGCCCGGAAGGCGAGGTCGTAGCGCGTCGCATCGTGCATCGGCGTGCGCCTGCCGGTGGCCGGGTCGATGTGCCAGAAGTGGTCATTCCACCCAGCCCCTTCGACAGGACGGCTGTTAACGCTGAACTCCCCGCCCGGCTGCGCCGTGACATGAGCCGGGTAGGAGCGCGAGATGGTGACGAAGTCCAGCTCGCCGGCCATGTTGGCCAGCCGGTAGTGCTCCACCGTGCCGCGCCACTGACGGTGCTCCACCACGATGAGCGTGGTGGTCTCCTCATAGACGATCCCGCCGTGCATCTCCGGCACATCCAGCACCAAGGGTGCCTGGGCGTAGCGCCCAGCCACCAAGCGGCTGTGCAGCAAGCGCAGGCCGGCCTCCTCCCGCGAGGCAATCGTCTCCATGCTGCAGCCCAAGCGGCTCGCCATTGCCCGCCGCCGCTCCAACAGGCTGCCACTACCCACCGTCTCAGGACTAAGCGCAAAGGCCGCCAGCAGTACACCCACCAGCGGCTCATCCTGTTCACTCCCGCTCTCACTCAGGCTGTGAATGGCTGAGACGAAGCGATGGCGTAGCCGCTCAAAGGAGTCCTCCAAGCTGCCCCGGAGCACCTCATCGACAATCGGGGCGCGCACCAGCCGCGCCGCCGTGAAGCCACCGCGCTTACGCAGCCATGCCAGCTCACGCAGCAAGGACGCCGCATCATCGGCATCGAGATGAGCACGGGACATGAGCGAGCCTCCTGGGGGAGCGTGGGCAGACCTGGTGCGGGGATAGGCAGAGATGAAGTCACTGGGGCAGGGCAGCGACGAGGCGACCGAGGTGCCAGTACCGGTGCTGGTGAGGCGCCTCCTGCGACGGGCCTGCCATGAGCGGCAACTCGGGTGTCAGCCGGACGGGACGGGCCGCAAGCCAGCCTAGACCGAGCGATCGGGACAAACCAGGAGATATAGCGGGGGAGCCAGTGAGCGGCAGCGCGTCGTCTGTGCCTGGCTTGGCCGACTGGCTCCTTGCCCCAGCTGCTGGCCTGCCGACTGCAGGGGGCAGCCGTGTTGCTTGTGCGTGCCAGTGGTGGATGCCTGAATGGGCCCGCTTTTCCAACTTTCTTCCAACTTTGACGGCACTGCGGCGCGGCCTGCCTACCGTTCTCACCAACGCCACGAACCCAGGGCCAGACCGGCAGAAAACGCTGGTCTGGCGCGGCTCGTGGCGGGTAGCGCGGCTCGCTCTCCCCAGAGTGGCAGCACGGGCCGTCGGCCCGAGATGACCAGCCCGGCTGGTCGTCTTTCTCTTCTTCCTTCCTCTCTCCTCGAAAGGACTTCTCTCATGGCTTCTACCAATCTCAGTCTCTTCTCGCCCCAGCGCACCCGGATGGGGGTGGTGCTGGGCAATGGCCAGGCCCGGGTGACCAGGCGGGAGATCGAGCAGGTCGCTGCCCAGGCAGAGGTAGCCGCTCAGGCTGAGCAGGCCCGGGCCTTCCTGACCTCCCAGGTACTGACCAACATCGCCACGCTGGTGACCCAGGCCGAGGCCCAGACCCGCATCGCCCCCGGTGGCGCTCAGTTCTACGAAGCGATCATCACGGGGTACGCGCTGGGGGCTGGGCAGCGGATCGGGCAGCTGTAGAGCTGCTGTCCTGCGGCTTCATCAGCCCGCCAGCGAGCTCCTCGTCTCGCGCCTGCTCTCCTTCTCCTCACGTTCCTTCTCTTCTTCTCTCTTTCTTCATCTTCGGAGGTTTCATCATGACGGTTGTAATCGGGATCCTGGCCCTCATCGGTCTGGCGGTGGTGGGCGCAATTGGCTGGGCGTTCGCCCATGGGGTGCGCGATGGCCTGGCCCAGTGGCGGGAGGCACCGCCGGGCGGAGCGAGTCAGCCGGTGCCCGTCGGCGAGCCGCCGCTCTCGCTCTCTGTCGCGCTGCCGAGCAGCTACCAGGCCGGTCAGCTCGCCGGCGAGGTCGCAGCCAGCTGGCGCTCCGCACACCAGGCGGCCAGAGCAGCTGGAGCAGGCATCCCGGCCAGCTCATCCTGGGCAGCCGCCCTGGCCCTAGGCAGCGAGCTGAGCCAGCAACGTCAAGAAGCAGGCCGGGCCATGCAGGCAGCCATGGCTCAGGTGCTGCAGGACAACGAACAGGCAGTGCGGGAGGCAGCGACCTCTACCTCCACCGACAGAACTCACGGTGCCGACGGCGGTGACAACCGTGACGGTGCGTCTCCTGGAGCGGAGCCGGATGGAGTGGACAGCGACGGCACGGCAGAGGGTACGGCCCGTCCTACCTGGCCGGCTCACTCGTCCTCGCGTCGTCCGCCGCGGCCGCGTCCCAGGCGGTGCACGCAGCACAGGCCGGCTCGGTCGGACGAGCGCCAGCCGTGAGCGTCGGGATTAAGTGGGCTCTGGCGGCCTTGCACTACTTACCTGCCGGACTGAGCGCCGTAAGACAAGACGTCCGCAAGTCGCCCTGGCTGGTCGCGCTGGCGGGGTCTGGAACGTGCGGATGCCGTCGCAATCGTCAGCAATCCTCATTCACATTCTGAGCATTCTCGCCCACTTGTTGCATAAACTACAGCACCGACTTTTGTGGCCACTAAGTGGCGCGTGTGTCCATTTTGTTTCCTGGGGTGACACCACAGAAACGGCTCACAAGCAGTACGTGTCGCGTCGCTTGGTAATAGTGAATCTGGAGGCCTTGCAACAAACAAGTGTTCGTGGAATGTATGGGATAAGGGCAACCGGCTGCCGAAGTGTAAAAAGTTGGCAGCTGGATAGCCCGAAGCAAATAGCATGTATGAACAAAAAGGAGGGACATCATGCAGCAGACGAAACAGACAAGACGAGCATGCGCTGGGGGAGCGGCGGCTCGGCACGGTGCGGCGGCCAGGCAGGCGGGCGCAGTAACGAAGCCAGGTGCTGGCTCATCACCCGCCATCCCCGGCCTGCCGCCTGGTGGCTTTGCCACCATCCTGGTCGATCCGCCCTGGCCACTGCAAAGCGGTGAGAAGCACTACCGGACGATGAGCCTGGCAAGGATCAAGGCACTGCCGGTGGGGGCGCTGGCGGCCCGTGATGCCCACCTGTGGCTGTGGACGACCAACGCACTCTTGCCGAAGGCGTATGAGGTGGCTGAGGCCTGGGGCTTTACGGTGCGCAGCCCGCTGACCTGGGTGAAGTTCCGCCTTGGCCTGGGTGGTCGCTACCAGCTGCGCAATGCCACCGAGCAGCTGCTGTTCTGCACCCGGGGGAAGGCACCCTTGGGGTCGCGCTCCCAGCCGACCTGGTTCAACGCCCCAGTACAGGAGCACTCGCGTAAGCCGGCTGAGCAGTTCGCCATTATCGAGTGGGTCAGCCCTGGGCCGTACCTGGAGCTGTTCGCCCGCAGGCGGCCAGAGTCGAACCAGCCCTGGGCGGTGTGGGGTGACCAAGTGGACTCAGATATCCGTATCCCCGGCTTTGCTGTGCCGCGCTATAGCGAGCGGGCGCACGAGGCAGAAGCGATGCCGCAGACCGACGAGTCCGCTAGCGATGGCCGCAGCGGTAACGGCAAGGAGGCTCTGCAATGAGTCGGCCGTGGCGAGACAAGTACCCCCTGAGCAGTCTTCGAGGAGATGGTGATGATGAGCGATTCGAGGCGTTCGCTTGCTGGCAGCCTGCTGCGATGCGGCGTCGGCCTGCTCCTGATCGCGATGGGGCTGAGGTGGATCGTCGCCATCGTGCAAAGCAGCTGGCCCTGGCTCGTCGGGCTGCTCGCCGTGAGCGCCGCCGCCTGGCTGGCAGTGCGCTGGTGGCGCAGCCGACGGGAGTGGTGAGGGCGCCGTTCAGAAGCGAGCGGCAGACGGATGGACGTCGTCAGGTGGGTCTGGCTGAGCAGTGCCCGAGTTGGCCAGTGGACGACAAGACGCAGCGGACACGTTCTCGTCGGCGTCGCAGTTCTCACTCTCCTGCTGGAGACCACCGAAAGAACGGTGGGAGGCCTCATTCTCCAAGGAGGCAGCCATGATGGCCTCTCGTGCCGGTGGTCGCCCGGGCTCGTCGCGGCGGGTGCGCTTGGTGCCGGTGCGGCACAGCAGCATGGATCACCGGGCGGTGGCGCGGATCGTGCTGGCACTGGCGCGGCAGATGGCGGTAGAGGCAGATGAGGCCGTGGAGTCGGCGGCGGATGACGAGGTGGTGTCCTTAGGTGCAGGGGTCTGCGCAAGGAGTGAGCGTGGCACCAGCGATGTGTCGGTTGCCGCAAGTGATGCGGCGGCTCCGTGGGCTGGTGCTCATAGCGGGCAGAGCGCCCGTGGTGGCACCACGGCGGGGCGCTGCGCTGCGAATGAGCCCGTGTCGGCATTGCCTGGGAGTGGTGGCTTGGCAGGACGGTGTGCTCACCAGCGTCATGAGGGTTCTCACCACTCACCTCATGAAGATGCTGCTCCCTTCTCCACGCCGGGAGGCACCCCGTGATGGCCCGCCCCGCTCAGCCCCTGGTGTGGCACCAACTCCGCTTTGCTTTGCCGCTTGCCCAGGACACAGCGGTCGGTCTGGTGGAGCGCATTCTGGCGGATGGTTCGCTTGGTCGGGTGGTGCTGGAGCTGCGCGCCTCAAGCGGTCAGGCGGTCTGGGCGGTGGGCTCGAGCGCGGGTGAGCGGTTGGTCTCGCTGGTGCCGGGCTGCCGGGTGTCGCGTGGGTTTTCGCGGCGGGCGGTGGATCAGGCGGTGGTGGTGTCGGCCCGGCCGGTCGGGATGGGACTAGCGGCGGAGCGGCTGACGACAGTGGTGCGGGCCGTCCTGGCTTCCTTGGCGGTGACGGCTGAGGGGGAGGAGCTGGTGGTTCAGTTGCAGCTGGGGCGGCGCTTTGCCCCGGAGGCGTGTGGGCGGGTGGAGCCGCAGGGCTGGCTGGAGCTGCTCGGGCTCGTGCCGGTTCCGTCTCTTAGTGGTGAGCGGGGTCGGCGGCTAAAGATGCAGGTGGGGCGGCATCGGGCGGCGGCGAGTCTGCGCTTGGGGGTGCGGGCCGCCTCGCCGCTGCGCCAGCGGACGCTGCTGCAGGGGCTGCTGGGGGCGCTGCGTCTGCTGGAGGGGCCGGGGGTGCGGCTGCGCGCCCGCACGGAGCACCCCGCCAAGCTCGATGCGGTGCGGCGGCCCTGGCGGGCCGGGTTGGAGCTTGGCGCGGGAGAGATTGTGGCGATGGCGGGCTGGCCGGTGGGTGAGCTGCCGTTGCCGGCGACGCCGTCGGCTCATCCGCGGGTGCTGGCGCTGCCAGCGGCGCGTGAGAGGCAGCGGGCGTTTGCCACAGGGGTGGCGGATCAGGCGGGTGAGCGCCTTGGTATCTCGATTGGTGATGCGCTCTACCACACGGTGCTGCTGGGACCGACGGGGGCTGGTAAGTCCACCGCCTTGGCGCATCTGGCGTTGGCGGATATTCACGCTGGTCGGGGTGTGCTCCTGATTGATCCGAAGACGGATCTGGTAGCGGACATTCTGGCGCGGATTCCTGAGCAGCGGCGCGATGACGTGGTGGTGATCGACCCGACCAGTAGCCGCCCGGTGGGGATCAATCCGCTGGCCCGGACGCAGATGGCGCACAGCGGTGCGTTGTCGCCGGTGGGAGGTGGCGTGCTAGGTGGTGGTGCGTCGCCGGAGCTGGTGGCAGATACGGTGCTGGCGACGTTGAAGGGGGTGTTTGCTGAATCCTGGGGTGTGCGGGTGGAGCAGGTGCTCTCCGCAGCACTGGTGACGCTCGCGCGCACGCCCAGGGCAACCTTGGTCGATCTACCCCTCGTGCTGACGAACACGGCCTACCGTCAGCGGCTCATTGCAGCCTCGGGGGCGGATCCGCTGGGGACGGGCCAGTTCTGGGCGGCCTATGAGGCGCTCAGTGAGGCGCAGCGTCAGCAGTGGGTTGGGCCGGTACTGACGCGGCTGCAGCCTTTCCTCATCCGCCCGCACCTGCGGGCCACGCTGGGTCAGGCAGTACCGTCGTTCGACCTGGGGGAGGTGTTCACGCGGCGGCGGATTGTGCTGGTCAGTCTCAACAAGGGGGTGCTGGGGGCGGAGTCGGCTCGGCTGCTTGGCTCGCTGCTGGTGGGCCAGCTCTGGCCGCTCATCCTGGCCCGGGCAGCGGTGGAGCCGTCGCGGCGGCATGTGGTCAGTGTCTTCATTGATGAGGTGCAGGACTACCTGTCGCTGCCGGGCAGCCTGGCCGACGCCCTGGCCCAGGCTCGGTCACTCGGGGCGGCCTTCCACCTGGCGCATCAGTACCGGGGGCAGCTGCCTGCGGCGCTCAAGGCGGGGATTGATGCCAATGCGCGCAACAAGATCATCTTCTCCCTGAGTGCGGCAGACGCGGCCGAGCTGGCCCGTCAGGCGATTGGCCTGGAGGCGGCCGACTTCCAGCTGCTGCCGCGCTTTGGCGTCTACGCCCGCACCATGCACCACGGGCGGGAGAACCCCTGGTGCCACGCCACCACCCTGCCACCGACCCCACCAACCCAGGACGCCCTGGCACTGCGCGCCGCCAGCCAGGCGCGCTACGGCCAGGACGCCGCGCAGACTGAGGCCGCCCTGCTCGCGCGAATCGGGCAGAGCAGCAGTACGTCGCGCGATACCAGTGGTGATGCAGTGATTCGACCGATGCTGGCCGCTGCTACCGACACCCCAGATGGCCGTGGGGGAGAAGCGACGAACGAAGGCGCTGGGCCAGCAACCAGTGTTTCGGCCACGGTGCCCGGCGTGGTGTTCGGCCGCAGGCCAGATAGGCGGAGCGGAGGAACGACATGACGGGCGGAGGAATTGAGCGTGCCCTCCGCAGCGCGTCGGCTGCGCGGACGGGCCGCTCCTCAATCCGCAGGAGTGTGAAAACCGATCGCAATGAGCGGTTTTCAACCCAGCGCAAGAGGTCGGTGTTCAGTGAATGCCGCCCCTTACAGCGTTCCGGAGGAGGGAGGGCGGCCCGGGCAGCGCTTCAGACATCACCGGGGCTGCGAAGTATCGCCCCTATCTGGCCCCTGCGCTTGTCTCCACCACTGGAGCGCCGAGACGCGTCGGGAGATGAATCGCCAGACGCATCGCTGCAGCAAGCAGGCGCGGCTATCGGCGCAGTAGCGCGGCACCGGCGCGGTTACGGGAGGCGACTGATGGCCCCTTCTGGCCATCACACCCACCACTGACAACACCCCCAGCCTCACAGCCCCTGGCTCGCAGCAGCGACTCGATCAACCACATGACGATCACAAAGGAGGAAACAGCCATGAACACATCGACATCGGAATATGCGAGTGTCGGGACAGGCACCGGTCTGGCAGTGCCGACATCCGCGACGACACCAACGACGATGAAGGGAGCAGCGACGACAGAGGCCCAAGCAAAGCGGCCGGTTCCGGCCCGGATTGGCCGCGCCCAGCTGCAGGCGATCGCCGAGCAGCTCGATACCACCGATCGCGAGCTACTGGCGCTGCTGGCGGCCCATCGCTATGCCACAACCCGCCAGCTGGCGCAGATCACCGAGCTGTCTGGGCAGTACGGTTCGGCCCGTTCGGCGCTGCGCCAGACCAGTCGGCGGCTGCGACGTCAGCACGGGCTGGGGCTGGTTGCTCACCTGGCGCGGCGGATCGGTGGCACACGGGCCGGCTCAGCCGGGTACGTCTGGTACCTGACAGCAGCAGGGCAGCGCCTGACGAGCGAGGGGCAAGGGCGTGGATCGCGGCGGCGTTTTCAGGAGCCGTCGGCGCTGTTCCTTGCTCATACGTTGGCGATCACGCAGGCGAGGGTGGTCATCGAGCAGGCCATTCACGCCGTCGGTGGGCACCTGGCCCGGCTGCGTACCGAGCCGGCCTGCTGGCGCTCCTGGCTGCGGCTCGGTGGGGCGCTGGGCTGGCTCAAGCCGGATCTGGAAGCAATCACGGCGACGGATACCGGCGCAGAAGATCACTGGCTGCTCGAGGTCGACCTAGACACCGAGCATCCGGCACGGCTGCTGGCCAAGTGCCACGACTACCAGGCTCACCTGGCCAGCGGCACCTTCCAGGCCCAGCACGGCTACTACCCGCAGGTGGTCTGGCTGCTGACCAACCAGGCACGAGCCGGCCGCCTGGCCGAGCAGATCGCCGCCGACCAGACGCTCACCCCGGGGCTGTTCAAGATCACCGCCGCCCCCGAGCAGCTCGCCGCCCTGATCCAGCGCGGCCCACGACACGGCGAAAACACTCCACCCACCCCGACTTTCTCAGTGCGCTGCTTTCGCCGCAAAGAGAACAGTGATACAGAAAATGATGAAGCATCGGCAGAAAATGGCGCACTAGCGCAGCAAAGCCGCTCGTGCGGGATCAGTGGGATCGTTTCTCGGGGGAACATAAAACCGGACTGGACTTTTCTGTCCATCTGAGCGTCAATAGAAAGAGAAGAAACACAAACTAGTGGAATAGCAATGTATGACGAGAGGAGGACACCGATGACAACACAGACAACAACGAACGCACAGGAGAAATGCCTGGCGGTGCTTGACGGTGTGCCGGCCACCGCGCTGGACGGCCAGACGGGTACCGGGCCAATCGCCATCTTCTACGGCGCCGCCCGCTACCCCTTCGAGCTGGCCCGGCAACGGGAGCTGGTGGAGGACTACGCCGACGCGATGGATCTCAACCTGGTCACCGAGTTCCACGACCGACAGACGCACCAGCACGGGCTGAAGATGCTGCTCGATGCCTGCCAGCGCGGTGGGGTGGAGTACGTCATCACGGCAGGCTGGCCCACCCCCAACCTCACCAGAGCCGAAGCAGACGCGGTCGTCGACCAGCTCGCAGCCAGCGGCACCCTCCTGATCTGTCTCAACGCCTGGCGTCCCGGCGACGGCACCCCACCAGCCTGGTGGAACGATGAGGAAGGCGCATGGATCCGGCAGCTCGACGCGCTGAGGGAGGAAGACCGTCGACAGCGTGAGCAGACCAGTGAACCCACCGACCCCAGCAAGGAGGTGCACCATGCCTGACGCACTCGCTCCCGATCCCTTCACCGCCATGGCCGCCCAGCTCACTCCCAAGCGGGCCGTCTCATACATCCGCGTCTCCACCCGGGAGCAGGCCCAGCGTGGTGGGTCGGAGGAGGGCTTCTCCCTGCCAGCCCAGCGGGAGGCCAATAAGCGTAAAGCCCAGTCGATGGGTGCGCTGGTGGTCAAGGAGTTCGCTGACCGTGGTGAGTCGGCTCGTAGTGCGAACCGGCCTGAGCTGCAGAAGATGCTGGCCTACCTCAAAGAAGATGGTGGGATTGACTATGTCATTGTCCATAAGCTCGACCGACTCGCGAGAAACCGGGCGGACGATGTAGAGATCAACCGGGCGTTTGAGGAGGCTGGTGTGCGGCTGGTGTCGACTAGCGAGAACATCGACCAGACGCCTGGCGGCATGCTACTGCACGGCATCATGAGTAGTATTGCTGAGTTCTACTCCCGGAATCTGGCTAATGAAGTCATCAAGGGGATGGGCGAGAAAGCCAGGAATGGCGGGACGCTCGGCAAGGCACCGCTCGGTTACCTCAACGTGCGTGCAAGGGACGAGAACGGGAGAGAGATCCGCACCATCGCCCTGGATGAGGAGCGGGCACCACTCATCCGGCTAGCGTTTACGGAGTATGCGACGGGGCAGTGGACGACGAAGAGGCTCGCTGCGCACCTGCACGATCGTGGGCTGACGACCGTGCCGACGGCCCGTAAGCCGGCCAAGGCGGTGTCGGGTGCCCAGCTGCATCGCATGCTGCGCCACCCCTACTACAAGGGCGTCATCTCCTTCCAAGGGGTGGAGTACGCCGGGGCACATGAGCCCTTGGTGGACGAAGAAACCTGGAGCCAGGTGCAGGCCGTGCTGGACTCCCATCGCTTCGGCGAACGCGAGCGCCAACACAACCACCACCTCAAGACGACGGTGTACTGCGGCCTCTGTGGTGCCCGCCTGCTGGTGCAAAACACGCGCAACAGCAAAGGCGATCTCTACCCCTACTTCATCTGTGCCAGGCGGCAGCGAACCCACGACTGCTCCTTCCGCGCCGTCCTGATCGACGTCGTCGAAGAGCGCATGCGTGACCTCTACCGGATGATCCAGCTCAGCAGCCAGGATCGCCAGCTGGTGGAGCAGTACGTCCGGGAGGAGCTACGGCACCTTGAGCGCGACAAAGATCGGACGATCCGCTCCCTAACGACACGGCGGACGAACATCGAAGATAAGCGCCGCCGCCTGATGCACGCCCACTACGAAGGAGCCGTCCCCCTAGAGCTTCTCAAAGAGGAACAGACCCAGCTCACGAGCGAGCTCGATCACATCGAGCGCCAGCTGGCCGCCTACCAAGCCGACATAACCGAGGTACGGCAGCGCCTCACCCAGGCCCTCGATCTCCTCGAAGACTGCCACCGCCTCTACCAAGCCGCCCCACCGCACCTGAAGAAGCTGCTCAACCAGGTGTTCTTCGAGCGGGTGCTGGTCAACCCGGCGGTGGATGAAGACGGCCGAGTCGTTCTGCCGGAAGATGGAACGAATGATGACGGAGGCAGGAGTGCGCCCGACGCAGCAGCTGGCGACTGCCCGATAGGGGAGAATGACGGGCCATTGCAGCGAGCCGCAGCACCGCGCCTGCTGGCCGACGCAAGCAGCGACGCCAACCTGGCAGCCGACCTGCGGCGGCCCTTCGACTGGCTGACCAGCCGCCGGATGCACAACGTCGCACATCGCCGCAGTGCGACCTTGTTGCACGACAACACGCGCGAAAACCGGGATGCCCAGGTGGACTGCCCGGTCACCAACACCGTCTGCAACGACGAAGCGCTCACCAGTGGTGGTGAGCGCTTCGCATCTTCATCAACCAACCCAGACCGTGTTACTCATGACCTAGGTTTGGGTAAGGCTATTGTGGTACACTCGGCGCGATTCGAACGCACGACCTTTGGCTCCGCAAGCCAACGCTCTATCCAGCTGAGCTACGAGTGCATACCTGGGAAACAAACGTTACCCAGACCAAACTATAAGGTGCACTGGATAATACCAGATCGCTTATTATTGTAGCACAGAGGTGCGCCAAGGGCAAGACGCCAAGTTAACCTAAATGAACACCTAGCCGCTTTCTTACGCTTAAGGTCTGCTCTAACTCCGATTACCCACTCGATCATCAATTTGCTCTAAAACACCCTTCCACCAAGCCATATTGTCTTGGGAAGCATGTACCGAATCCATAATTTCAAAACCTCGTACTGACATACCAGCTAAACCTAACTGTTGAACCAGCTGTTTATTATACTTAAGGGGACTTATTTTATCAGAATCGGTTGCGTTTACTGTGATCATGGCTTCACTAAGTGAGTGATGTCTGGCGCTTAACAAATCATCGACAATATTATTATGCGGATGAACTATGGCTCGAGGATATTGCCATAAGCCTGCTGGTCGTTGTATTATCATTTTAGGCAGTAACAATGGACTCTCGGTGCGACACTCGGCTGCCCAGTCAGGATTTGATGCGATGGTTTCTGATAGTTTGGTGCCGCCGTGAGCCAGAAAACTTAAGGCCAGCCTAGCTATCGATAGGGATAGATTAGATTTTTTATTCAGTCCTGGGATTTCAAATAGATCTAATTGTGCTAAATTTACCTCTCCTGGAGCATGCTTCGCTGCTGACACAGCCAAGTGTGAACCCATTGAGTACCCAATCAATCTTTCTATATCATTAAAACTGCGCCCTTTACTATCCAATGCTTCACCAATAGTATCCCATTGTAATTTTGATACCTTTGCTAAATTACCTTCACACAAAGCACTTCTCATTTTTGAGTCCATAGGATTTGCGCTTGGGCTCACTCCAGGATTATCTATCGCAATAGCCATTCCTTCGGTGTGGCTGGCTACTATATCTGTTCTTGTCTGTTGTTTTATCCGTAGAGAGTAGTCCGACCATTGAGAGAAGAGTAAGCTAACAGGTGCTTTGTCATTTGATAACTGGCTATTAGCAATATAAGCAGAATCTAATAACTCAGTACAAACCTGACCTGGTGGGGTGATGGCGTTTAGGTCTATAGGGTCAATTTTTTCGAGTAACTCACTCATGACAGATATTATATCACAAGTTGTACTAGAACAGGTCGTCCAGTAATACAACCCTCATCAATACAATTTACAGTGTGATATTTGCATAGAAACAAGATAGGAGTTTCAAATTAGTTCTAAAAAATGAGAGATACTTACATAAGCAGAATACGGATAAAACATAAGATAAATAATAGTACAAAACTACTACTGTAGCCGCAGGTAAATAATCAGCCGCTCGAGTAAGTCGGGCTTGCGCTCGCTCATTGGTAGGTGAGAGGCGATGAGATCAACCAGTTGCTCGCCCACATCCTCGGGGAAGTACATGACGATGGGCATAGCGAAGCGTTTGCGTGGGATGAGTGTGATCCAGTTTTGTGTGGGCTTGGCAGTAACGCTAAAGGAGCGAAAGGTGTCGTACGAGTAGGTACGCTGGCCAACCACCACCTCGGCGTGGCTAGCGCTATAATTCAGCAAGGCAGCTGGCCGCTGCAGCGAGACGATCAACGCTACAGCCATAATGGGAATGAGCAGCGCAAAGGTGTAGGACTTAAACAAAAAGATCGAAATCGCGAAGAGTACCACCACAACCACACCAAAGATCACATACCAGCCACGAGGGCGAGTGGTGTCATTGACCTCGCGCTCTTGCCAGATGAGAAGTGGCTCGGTAGGGTCGGGAAAGGGCGAAACCTGCGACGAATTGCTATTGGCCTCACTCGGCCCACGGCGAATCTCGAGCGGTGGGTTAGGCTCATCAGTAGCTTGCGTATCGGCACGAGCGGTGCGCGACGGGTCGGCTGCATCTCGAGCGGTGGGCTGATCAAATTGCGATGGCTGCATATGTTTAGTATAGCATAGAGTAGAACTCAAGGCATACTCCATCGGAGAAAAATGGTAGAAAAATAAGATAAAGAAAGATGAAGATGAGCTTGTGAGTCTGGGCTATGTAGTGGCTTGATTAAATAGAAAAATAAAAGCACCCCTCGGCAACACACCTGCTACCGAGGGTTCGAGTAAGCATGACATGGCGGAGAGAGTGGGATTCGAACCCACGGTAGGGGGTGCCTACGCCGGTTTTCAAGACCGGTACCTTCAACCACTCGGTCATCTCTCCAGTCTCGCTTATTATAGCATGAGACGGAGCAGAGCAAAAGACGAGGGTTATTTTCATCGATATACTACGGAAAGGCTACCGCCAAAATAGCCTGTTATCCAAATGGTTGATGAGCTACCACTACTGCAACAACCTGTCGTGCACCAGCAGTGCGGAGGCAACGCGCGGCATAGCGAATCGTTGCTCCCGTTGTAGAAATATCATCAATAAGGCAATAGGTGGCTTCTGAAGAAAGCGCGCGAGAGCAGGCGAATGCTTGGCGAGCTTGCCGCTGGCGCTGAGCACGACTACTCCCCAGTTGCACACTGTGCTGAGCGCGCGTGAGAACTGGCTGGCAGGGCAGGCCACGCAGCCGCGCAAATGCTTGAGCCAGCAACCGGCAGTGGTCATAGCCTCGCTGGCGCTGGTGAGCCGGAATGGTTGGGATAGGCACAATGATGGTATCGGCTGGTAGTGGCGGCGTGACAGCGTCGAGTAAGTCTGCTAGAGTGTGCTGAGCCGCCTGGGCACGCTCAAACTTGTAGCGGTCGATCAAGCGCTCTAGCGCGCCCTCACGCTGCAGGGCACACCACACCGCCGCATAGGGCAGCGAGCAGGTTTGGCACTGGCCAGACAGGGTAGGTTGGCCACATTCGAGGCAACGGTAGAGTGGATTGCGAATGATGTCGTTTTTACAATTATCACAGAGTAGTGTCCCAACGATGTTGCAACCACAACAGGTATGCGGAGCGAGGAGGTTGGCAAGGTAGGTCGGTATTGTGATTTTTACACTCATGAGGCCTCTCTGGTTGATTATACGCCATCGATTAGCTATAATAAATCCAGACTGTTGTCGAAATGGTAATTGTGAATTAGCAAAAGAAAGTATGTGGAGGAAATTATGGCCCGGAGTCAAGATGATGATCTTTTGATCGGTGATGAGCTTGCGGCAGCATTTTTGGAGGGTGATGACTCGCTCGCACCAGCTGCGCCAACTCACCAGCCAATGAATCACGCTCAAGCAAACCCAATGCCTGCCCAGAGCCAGCAGAGCCAAACTTCGCCGTGGGGCGAAGAGCCTGCCCAGAGCGAGGAAGACTACACTGGCCAACTGGCAGTCGATGTGTACGAGACCGAGACACAGCTCGTAGTAAAGGCCCGCACCGCTGGAGTGAATCGCGAGGAGCTGGATGTGAAGATTAATGATGGGCTCTTGACAATCGTTGGCACGCTAAGCAGTGGCGACGACACCGTAGCTACTAAATGGCATAACCAAGAGTGCTATTGGGGTGAATTTAGCCGTACGTTGGAGCTACCTGTAACGGTACGTGAGGATGAGACGACTGCCGTGCTGAAGGATGGCGTGCTAACCATCACCTTCGAGAAGGTCAAGCAAGAGCAGGCTAAGAAGATCCCGATCCTGTAGGGAAGGGAAAATGAGCTTTGAGATAATGACCCCGCTGATGCGGGGTTGTTTTGTGCTTTGGGTAGCTAGTAGGTAGTGTGAGACTTGCTCGTAGTATCTAGCCTTACATGTTTCTATTTCGTTTAGTAGAGCGTGAATATTGGCAATCTGGGGCTAGTAGACGGCGCTCTAAGAGGTTAGCGCTGTAGTAATCGGAGGAGAGTAATAGTTCAGTAAGACAAGAAAACACTAAAAACACCGCTACAATAGCACCAACGGCTCTATTATGGGAGGTTATGAGCTAGAGTAGGGAAATGGGAATGCAGGTGGAATTTCTTATCTAGAGTAGAATAGTGTGGCTAGTGCTACGCAAAAACGGCTAATATTAGACATCTCTGCAGTAAGAAGAGACAAGATTTCTTGCATGAGCGTCAACAATTATATTCCTAACAAAAGTACCACCCTACGAGAGGGTGGTATAAGAGAGCCAATGAAGAAAGGTGGTTGTGTTATTGCCCTTGGTTGGCGCCGATGTTGACGACGACGAAGTTGACGAGCGCGTAGGCGATGATCGCAACGACAAGACCAACGATGGCGTACATGATGGTGTTCTTGGCACCAGTAACGGCGTTTGAGTCACCGTTTGAGACGGTGTAGCGCACACCGCCGATCACGATCATGATAACGGCGACCGCACCAACGATGAAGAGAATCACGTTAACGATCGTTTGGAAGATACCAGTACCATCAGTACAGCCTTCTTTTTCGCTGCCAAAGAGACAACTTACCTGGTCGTTCCCCTTAGCAGAGCCAACTCCCTTCCTGAGGCCAAGACCGTTGTCGGATGCAGCTGCTGCGCCAACGTGTGGAGCTACCAGCCCAGCAACACCTGCAGCCAGCATTGGCACGGCGAGGAGTGTAAGCATAGCTTTTTTGATATTGATTTTCATTGTCATATCCTTTCTATTGGCGTTAGTACTGTCTTGTACTACCTGTACTATCTATATATACCAAAAATTTGCCAAAATGTTAAGAGCTAACGGAGAAAATTACCGAAAAAGAGCCTATTTTATTGCAGAATGCAAGCAAAGTAGATGATAGAGGTAGTTAGACGTAATTATATTGAGCGGTTGGGGTGGATTGGCTGCCGCCACTCACGAGGTTATCAACGACAAAGTTGACCATGGCATAGGCGAGAATAGCCACAACAAGGCCGACAATAGCGTAGAGAATGGTATTTTTGGCACCCTGGATGCCGTTTGAGTCACCATTGGATGTCGTGTAGCGAATACCACCGATGACGATCATGATGACGGAAATGGCGCCGAGGGCAAAGAGCATGATGTCGATAATGCTTTTGATAGCCGAGCCGATAGTGATTTGGTTGCTGTCTCCACCAGCACCCTTGATACCTTCCTTAACCTTTTCCTTTGCTGTGGTGCTTGCCGCAAAGGTGTTGATGGGTGATGGTGCTGCAGCGCTGATCGATGGAGCAATGGCACCAGCTACAACAGTGGAGCAGATGCTTGCGCTGAGAAGTATTTTTGTAAAGGTATTCATGATGGTTGTATCTCCCTTATGTTATCGATATTCTATCAGTAATCCAACTTACTATACCATAGGCAAGTATAGCGATGACAAGACCTGTTACTGCATAGAGGATAGTGTTGCGAGCGGCCTTAACTTTCTGTGGGTCGCCACCAGCTAGTGTAAAACGAAAGCCTGCATAGACAATCATAAGAGCGGAGACGCCACCAAGAACAACGAGGGCAATGTTGATACCACGTGTGACGATAACCATTGGGGTGAGAGCACCACCTTGTGAACTTGAGGTGACGGCATGACAGGCATCATTGCCATCGCTGTCGGTGGCTTTGTTACAAGCATCGTTCGTCTTGAGTTCTCCAGTGAGGTCAACACGTGCAAAGGCTGGTGGTGCATAGACGAGAGCAATGCTGAGCAGTAGGGCTGCGCTAGCAAAACAGCATATATATCGGAGAGATAACTTCATTAAAAAACTCCATTTAGAACAGTATTGGTAATGACAAAAGCGAGAAGAACAACAGCAAGGCCAACGATGGCACCAAGTAGTGTATTCTTGGCACGACTTACCTGGCCTGGATCGTCTTGCGACACGGTGTACATAAAGCCCGCTATGATAATGACAATAACTGCAATTACCCCAGCCCAAATATAAGCAGTGTTAAGGACATTTTGAAGAATGCTTGAGTTATCCGCGGAGCTTTGGTACTTAATATCCTGTGCACTGACACCTTTGAGGGCTGAGAATATACGCCACATTTAGATAACCCCCGCTATCATATCAACAATTGCTGCCGCGGATATCGCAATAACAAGACCAATGAGCGCATCGCGGATCGTGTTCTTTGCCTTGGCCATTGCATCAGGGCTGCCCGAGCTCACCATATACATATAGCCGCCTTTGATAATAAACCCAACAGCAACATAGGCAACGATAACCATTGCAGCCTGGAGAATATTAAGGGCAATTGTAAGGATCATCGTCTGGATGTCGGTTGTCTGGATTGAACTGCAATCGCTCGAGTCTTGAAGGCCGCGATACCAGGCGGGCATACCAAGAAAATTTGGCGGGGAACAGGGTGCATCGGCATGAACAGGTGTAGCTGGTGCCAGAACAGAAAGAATAGCGATGACGCTTATGCCATATCCTAATAAACGGCGAATCATCGGAGGATTCCTCCTGGTACAAGGAAGTTGAGTGCAATACCCATCACTGCGTATGCCAAAATACCTATAACAACATTGGTGATAACTGTCTTAGCTTGGGCTGTTTTATTAGCGTCACCGCTAGCGGTTGAGTAGAGAATACCAGCGTAAATAAGCGCGCCAACTGCTGCGATGCCAACACCGACATTCATGATTCTGAGAAAACCAATGAGTAGACCAGAGATATTGACATCTCCCTTATCTTTTGGGTCAGCCTCTTGGGAACAACTTACACCTGTGAAGTCAATAATCCCGCAGCCATCGCCTGCCGCCATCACCTGTGCTGGCACGGCAACACCGCCGGCAAAAATTGCCAGCATTGCACCGAAGCTCAAGATCAATCGCTTATATCTCATGATACTATTCCTACGCTGTAGTGTATACGATATGAGCGGTGTTGTAAAGACTGAGGCGCGGCACGAACAGAGTAGGAGCGAAGGGTTGAATGGTGACATTGGTATCGTGGCGCATAAAACTTGGACTGCAAGGTCGATATTTTCTGAGTTAGGTTGCTTTTGCTGCTGGGCTGCTTTGTGAGAGATGAAATAAATAGTAATGTTATTTTAGCTCTGCACAGGGGTAGGATTATTTGCCAATAGTAGCCTGTATAACGCTAGAAGGGGGTGCGCAATAGATACAGTTTGGCATGCAGGCAGCAAAAACTTGACCACTGTGCGATATTATGCTAATGTCGAACAAGACATGAACAGAGCGTGGCGAGTGGTTGCGCGGGCGAGGGGTTGTCTGCGGCAATATACGGGGTGGCTGGCACTATTAGTGACGGTACTCTTGGGGCTCACGCTCGCTACCCCTGTGCCGGTGTATGCTGCTGAGACGGCGCAGCGCCAGGGCGAGAACCTTATCTTTCGTCATAATACCTTCAAACCACACCGGGCCAGCGACAAAGATCTGACCGCTCGTGGTTTACCTGCTGGTGTGCACTTCTATGAGTATGAGCCAACGACCAATCGGCGCCAGACCATCATCTTTCCGACTGGTAGCGACCCACTACGCGCCAAGGAAGCAACGTATGTGGAATATATCTTTGTTGAGCCAGATACGTACAACAAGATGGATGATGCCATCGCTATCTCTGTCTCGGGGCAGCAGGAGGCCGCGCCACAAAACAATGGTGGCCAAAATAACCAAAATAACGGTGGTCAAGCTGGGCAAAACGCTGGTAATAATCAGAATAACGCCAACGGCCAAAATGGCGGGAATAACGGCCAAGCGGTAAATAATAACAATAACAACCAGCCCCAAGACAAACCCGCCGAGCAAACAGATAAAGATGATGGTGCCACGACCAGTTGTAGTGGCACAGCGCTGGGTAGTATTGGCTGGATTGTCTGCCCGGTGAGTAACTTCATGGCGTGGATTACCGACCAGCTTTACCGGCAGGTAGCGCAGTACTTGGCAGTGCAGCCACTCCAATCTGGTAGTGATGGCACACTCTTTCGCTTTTGGGCGATCATGCGCGACTTGGCCAACATCGCCTTTATCATCGTCTCGCTCATCGTGATTTATTCGCAAGTTACTAGTGTTGGTATTAGCAATTATGGCATCAAGAAGATGTTTCCGCGCTTAGTGGTGTCAATTATCGTCGTCAATATGTCGTTTTGGCTATGTGCGGCAGCGATTGATATTTCGAACATACTGGGCTTTCAGCTGCAGCAGCTGTTTGTCAATATTGCCTCGACGGTCAATGGGGCGGATTATAACACGCTTAACAAAATCACCTGGCCTAATGTCATGAGTGCTCTGCTGACGGGCAGCGCTAGCGCGGTGGGTGCGGTGGTGGGAGTGAGCGCGCTGGTGGGTGCAACGGATGGGGCGCTGGCGATGGCCATCCCGCTGCTGGTCGGTGTGCTGCTGGCGGTTATCATCGCTGCAGTGATTATTGCGGCGCGCCAGGCGCTCATCACCATTCTTGTCATTGTCTCGCCCTTTGCCTTCTTGTTGCATGTACTGCCTAGTACAGAGAAGTATTTTGATAAGTGGAAGGATCTCTTTATGACGATGATGTTGATGTTTCCGCTCATGTCGATATTGTTTGGTGGGTCGCGCTTGGCGGGGGTGGCGATCTTGACCAATGGCAAGGATGCGAATAATCTTAACCTCATCATCCTTGGCCTAGCGGTGCAGGTGGTGCCACTGGTGCTAACGCCCTTTGTGGTGCGGATGAGCGGCTCGCTGCTAGGGCGGCTGGGCGCGATTATGAATGATCCGCGGCGTGGCATTGTCGACCGGACACGGACTTGGGCACAGCAGCGGGCAGACCTGCGCAAGTCGCGCGTGCTTGCTGGCGATGCGCAGCGCAACTGGCTGGGTAATGCGGCGCGGCGGCGGGCCCTTAAGAAACGCGCTATTCAGCAGCGAACCGATGCTTACACCAAGCGCTTTGAAACAATGGCCGACTTATCGGCGGTGGGGCGGAGCAACGATGAATATAACCGCTACACCGACCTGCGTGGCAAGGAGGGAGCAGCGCGACGCGACCGAGCCTGGAATGCGCGCCTCTTGCAGGATGATGAGCTGAAGCAGCGGGCACTCAACACCCAGCTCACCTCTGATGAAGCCAAAAATGCCGCCCATAAGCTGGATACGCTCTATGATGAGCTGAAGCTTGGCGGTGAGGTGCCAGCTGGCTTGAGCCATGGTCTGGGGCGGCGCGCTTATGCAGCGGCCGAAGTGGGTGCGCTAACGGAGATCCGCAGTGCGATGGCACAGCGCGAAGTGCGGGCGAAGATCGACCGTGAGCTCCTCGCCGATGGGGCAGTGGCCAATGCCGATGGTGTGGTGCTGCGCGATGGCGATGGCGTTGCCTTGCGCCGCCGGATGGTCGATGGCCAGACGTTGCAAGACTACGCCACAGGGGTAGGGCACAAGAACTTGATGGTGGCAGGCCAGACGGCGCGGCTGCGCAAGGAGTTTGGTGAGCATGTCGCGGCGGAAGACCAGCTGATGCGCCACTTCAAGCTCAACAGCAACCAATGGCAAGCTATGGCTGCTACTGGTGATACTGCCATCACCCTCACTGATGCCAGTGGCAACCAGCACACCTTCCGGGCGGATAATGAATATGTGAAGGAGGCGGCCATCGAGCACCAGTTCCGCGCTGGCTCGGCTGGCCAAAAGCGTGAGATTATCCGCGAGACTGGCCGCGAGATTGAATACGTGGCAGACGACGGCACGGTGCAGGTGCGTCAGGGATACAACTACGATGCTCGCGCGACCGTCTCGGCTGAGGCGGTGGCCTCTGGGGTGGCGGGTGCGGTGCCGTTTGTTAATGACGTGACATATGATGCGATCTTGCGCGGCGAATACAACGGCGCAGCTGCCGAGAAGATGCACTCGCTGCGTCAGGTCTTTGAGGGGCGGCTCAAGGCAGAGAACTTCGCAGGGGCAAATGATGGCGCACTAGAGCTGATCTATAGTATCCCCGACTTGCCCGATTACCAGCAGATCAAGGATTCGTATCTTCGCACCCTCTCGCCCGAGAAGCGGGCTGCTATCGAGCCGACTTTCGATCAAGCTTATGCTGAGCGTCACCAAGCCCTTCGTCACGATGCTTACCGCATCCTCAACACTCCAGAGCTCCGCCGCAATACCAATGCCGCCAACCGTGCTGTGTATGAGCGGTATGCAGAGCGACCACAGGGGTAGAGCACACAAAAAATGCTCCGCGTGATACGCGGAGCGTGAGTGATATAAAGGGAGAATCAACCTTCTTGTATTGCCTTGGCTTCTTTCAGAACTGCCTCAGTTTCTTTAAAGCGAGCGAGTGCTTTTTTCCCTGCATAGCATGCAGCAAGTCCTAAGCCATTACCGATAAGTGCGATACCGGTTCCTTCTATCGATTGTAGCCTTGCTTCTTGGGCTTTTTGGCGCTTCAGATTTGCAACATCTGCAGGGTCGGTTACTTCTGTGGTGTTTGGTGCTTCAATAACAACTGTAGGGAGGTTTGATGATTCATCAGATTCCCACCTAAGATCATAGCCAGTAGTAGCTTCTATTGCCGCCAAAGCAGATATACCAACACCAGCACAAGTTAACCCAACACCAACACGCCTTGCGAGTCGCCCAAGCCGCGATAGTTCCTTGCCTCTCCTAAAGAGTGATTCGGCATAGGCTTGCTTGATTCTTTTCTGGATTGAAGGGTCTGATACATCATCGCATCCATCATATCCATTGGGTGCAGCTTCCGAGCTTGCTGGTATCTCGAAGCGGGCGGTTGGTGGAGTATATGAGTAGCTTGTCGTCCGGGCGGCAGGGAAGATGGCGGTTGGGCTGTCATCGCCTCTGGTGTGTTTGGTATCGGCGAGGGTTGATGTGGGCAGCTCGGTTGCGAGGTCAGCTGCGGCCTCTAACTATTACCCCCTATCATTATTACCTAGATGAGGTGTGGTGGCTCAATATAGAATCTAATACTCTTATCCTCCACACCCAAAACCCACCGGCCAAGCGGTGGGTTATAAAGTAAGAAACAGGGGTAATAGGCTGCTACTTGCGGGTAAAGATCTCGCGCAGGCTGAGTTTGCGGCTGTACTCGAGTGCACCAAAGCGGAAGAGGCGCACACCCATCATGATGGCGATGACGGCACAGACAGTCAGGATGCTAATGCTAATAGCAGCGTCCGTTGCACTGAGGTTGCCAATCGCGTTGCGCAGCATGAGTGGAATAGGCGAGGTGAGTGGGAAGTAGGTGATGATCTTGCTTGGCAGTGCGTCTGGTGTGGAGACGAGCATGGCGGCGGCATAGAGCGGCGCAAAGAGCAGGATCATGATGGTGGCAAAGAAGCTCCCCGCTTCCTTAGCGGTTGGCACAGCAGCACCGATTGCCACCAACATGCCGGTGAAGAAGAGGAAGCTTGCGCTAAAGGCAAGGAAGCCTATCCCAATCCGCACGGGGTCGACTGCAATGTGCGAGAGGTCGACATCGGGCAGCTGCAGCTGATCTTTGAAGAAGATATAGGCAATGAGCACTGGTAAAATAACGAGCAACCCCTGAATAAACGCCAGGACGATGAGCGAGATAATCTTCCCGATGATGAGTGTGCGAGCGTGCACCGTGGTGAGGATCATCTCGATGACACGGTTTTCCTTTTCCTCTGTTGTGCTGGTGAGCATTTGATTGCCAAAGAAGCTAATGAGGAAGTAGAACAGCACCAAGAAAACTCCCGGTAGGATCATCTCGTTGATGGCGTTGTATTCTTTGCCATTTTTGTAGACGGTATTCTTGGTATTGACCTTGTCTTGGATGACCATGCGCACTGCTGGGCTGACCTCTGATTGGACAGAGTTCGAGAGCAGGCTGGTGGCAATACTGCCGTAGCGGCCGTTGTCGAAGAGCCCCACGTCTTTGCCATAGACTTCTACCCGTTCCTTAGCGATGTCTTTGGGGTAGTAGATGTAGGCATCGAGCTTGCCTTCTTGGACTCGCTTGATGGTAGCTTCTTTGTCTGCGGCAGCGACAGGCTGGGCCTTGGTAGCGGCAAGCAGTTCTGGTTTGACAAGCTTCGATTCATCTGTGACGGCAAAGCTAAAGGCCTGCTTCTCGAGGTTCTTAGCAGCATCGGCCGAGGCTTTGTTAGAGAGGAAGATAACCCCAAAGAGCACGGCAAACACCAGCGGGAAGCTGATTGCCGCAAGCCAAAACGACTTCTTCTTGAGCGAGCGGGTAATCTCGAACCGAATGACGGTAGATAGGTTATGCATATTAGTTGTCCTCCTTGCTGGGCTGGCTATAGACCTGGATGAATATATCGTCGAGCGATTTGCCACCAAACTGCGTGCGTACCTCGTCTATTGTGCCATAGGCATGAGCCACGCCATCTTTGAGCAGCAAGATGCGGTCGCACAAGCGCTCGACTTCGTCCATCTGGTGGGTGATCATCACCACTGTAGCGCCCTTGGCCTGGTGCTCCTCAATGATCTCCATGAGCAAGCGCCGGTTGACTGGGTCGAAGCCCTTGGTGGGCTCATCGAGAATGATAAGCTCTGGGTCGTTGATAATGGTGATACCGAGCTGAACCTTTTGCTGCTGGCCACCACTGAGCTTGTCCAGGCGGGTCTTGGCTTTGTCGGCCAGGCCAACCCGCTCGAGGAAGGCGAGTGACTTGCTACGTGCTTCGCTGCGGCTCAGGCCCTTGAGCTGGCCAAAGTAGATCATCGTATCGATGACACTCTCCTTCTTGTAGAGGCCACGCTCCTCTGGCAGATAGCCAAGCTTGACATCGCCCGAGACGGAGTATGGCGCGCCATTGACGAGCAACTCGCCACCAGTTGGTTGATATATGCCGAGGAGTGAGCGGATCGTGGTGGTCTTGCCCGAGCCGTTGCTCCCCAAAAACCCAAACGTCTCGCCGCGCTTCACCTCAAAACTGAGGTCGTCGATGACGCTGGTCTTGCCAAATTTCATCGAAAAATGGCTGACGGTGATGATAGAATCTGTTACTTCCATAACAATATCATATCATATCGAGGTACGATGTAAAGAGGAGCGATATAATATCAAAAAACATAGCCCACCAACCATGCTCAAACTGAACCCGGATTGATTGCTCAACCCGAGAATGCAATAAATAGCACTACGATCAGATTGAGACATGGTTCAGTGAGCTATGTTGGTGGGCTAGAAGCCCTTTTAATCGTCGCGGTTTGTGAATATGGCCAGAAAAGCAAAGGCTATCCAAACAAGGATAATGATAATCCCCATCCTTCTCACCTCCTCTCCCAGAAAGTGAGCTCGAAGCAAAGGGCAACTCTTGCCCTTGTAACCAAACTTCGAGCAAAAGTTAATATATATATCAATATATGAATGGCGTGTCAAGTTTCGCTAGCCCGAGAAATGTAAAACCTTACTATTCCTCACGCTCGCCCCCTCCCACACCCCTCCGATGAAACACTATAAGGGTCGACATTCGCTGGATGTCGACCTCTTGCGTTGGGCTGAAAACCGGTCATTACGACCGGTTTCCACACTCCATCGGATGAAGTGATGGGGGAGAGCTAACGGGGGAAGACGAGGTTATTATGATACCTTTTTTGTTGCTAAGTTTAGCTTCCAATATTCAATACGAGAGTAATGGGACATTCACGTCGCATTTTGCACCATGCTACAATACTCCTATGAAACTGAAACGACTGATGATGCCGCTGCCGTATCGGCGTTTGGTGATTGCATTTGTGGCGGGGTTTTGTGTGATGGTGTTTGAGCTGGTGGCGGCGCGGGTGATGTCGCCAGTGGTGGGGGCGTCGACGTATGTGTGGGCGAGCATTATTGGCGTCATCATTGCGGCGATGAGCCTGGGCTACTGGCTGGGTGGGGTGCTAGCCGATACGCGCTCGCGCGATGGCGATGTGGCCTGGCTGCTGCTTGGTGCGGCGCTGCTAATGCTAACAATGCTATGCCAATACCACGATATATTGCGCTGGGTAGCGCAGCTACCGATCGATATTCGCCTGCAAGCTACAGTGGCGGCAAGCCTCCTTTTTGCGCCGACCAGCCTGGTGCTGGGAGCAGTGAGCCCCTACTTAGTGGAGCGGCAGACAGAGACGCTGGCGCGAACGGGGCGGTCGGTGGCGTCGCTGAGTGCGGTGAATTCGATTGGTGGGATTGTCGGTACCTTTGCGGCGGGGTTTTTCTTGTTTGGCTGGTTGGGAATTCATGATGTGTTGGTGGTGCTTATTAGCTTGCTCGTGCTAGCCAGCTGGCTCATGGTGCCAGGCCAGCACTGGCAGTGGCGCGTGGTGGTGAGTGTGCTGTGCGTGGGCTTGGCGCTGGGTTATCGCATAGCACCAGTAGTGCAAGCCCAGGCTGCGCAGACGATCGATACCGCCGCGGCGCACTACACACTCCAGCAATGGCGTCGGCAGGATGGCGCGATTATCCGTGGGATTGCCAGTGGCCCGGCTGGTGTACAGTCTGGTGTGGTGGTAGGGCAGCCGCAGCAGCTGCCATTTTGGTATACGCGTCAGATGATGCACGCGGTGGAGCGCGCGCCGCAGCGTCAGCGCGTTTTGGTGCTGGGTGGTGGAACCTTCACGGTGCCGCGTCTCCTTGCTCAGCGCTATCCGCAGAGTCAGATTGATGTAGTAGAGATCGATCCAGGGCTCGTGCCGATTGCTCGCCGGTATTTTTATTATAATGATCCAGCCAATGTGCGACCGATCTTCCAAGATGCGCGTGTCTTCCTTGAGCGCAGCACCGAGCAGTACAATATCGTGCTTGTTGATGTGTATAACGACGGTGATGTACCCGCCTCGCTGGCAACACACGAGTATGCTACCGCACTCAAGCGGCATCTCCGCCCCCAGGCTCGTGTGGTGGTTAATATGATTGCCAGTCGCCAGCCAGCCTGCCAGCCACTGTTTGCTGCTCAGGATGCGCCGTATGCTGCTCTATTGGGGCAGGGGAGTTTCCGTTATGAGCGGGCAGATGGCTGGGATTACACTAATGTCGTGGCGACGTATGGTGGTGACGCTTCTCATCAGCCAGCCCCCTTCGCCAGCCAGCCGCCGTACCATGATGATTATGCTCCTCTCGAGCGATTGCGGCAGGAGTGCCGGGAGGTGGAGCTAACGCAGAGAATATCTTTCTATTATGTTTATGCATAAATAATACAAAGCATCATACACACCCTCGTTATTAGTATGAGGGGTAAACTAGATATACCAGGCCGAAAAGTTCCGGCCAGATGGTGCGATAGAGCTCTGCTCGCTTGCATTGGCGCTAACCTCTAGATATTTTCTTGTACGAGGCTAGGGTGTTCTATCACCCACAGAGGTCGCCCGCAAAATCGGTTGTAGTTTTCACAAAACCCCTTGCCAAGCACCACATCTGGCGTCTATAGTAGGACCCAGACGCTACATATATAGCGAGCACACATAAACACGGGAGAGACAAACAATACAGCTTGGCTCCAGGCGTGCCCTGGTGGCTGGTTTTGTGCACCGTATGATAAGGAGCCTAAGGGGAGGGATGATGACGATTCATATTACCAAGCGCGATGGCACCACCGAGCCATTTGACACAACCAAGATAAATGCCACGTTGCTGGCAGCAAGCCAGGGGCTGGCTGATCCGTTGCAGAAGATCGTGCAGATTGCTCGTGAGCTGCAACTGACGCTCTTTGATGGGATGACGACCAAGCAGCTGGAGGAGACGCTCATCCAGACGGTGGTGCAGAACATCAAGGATGACCCAGACTACGACACGATTGCGGCGCGCCTGCTGCTGGGCACGATCTACCGCGATTTGCTCGGCGTATATACCACTGATGAAGAGCTGCGCCAGCGTCATAGGGAGGCCTTCCCGCGCTATATTCGCCAGGCAGTGGCCGATGGCTTGCTCGACCCCCGCATGCAAGATGAGACGATCTTTGACCTCGAGCGCCTGGCTGCCGCACTCGACCCCAGCAAAGATACACTCAGCAAATATCTTGGTGTGGTGACCAACCGCAACCGCTACGCCCTGCGCAAGCAAAACGGCGAACCGCTCGAAGTGCCGCAGTTTACCACTATGCGCATCGCCATGGGCCTGAGCTACAATGAGGAACACCCGACTGAGGCAGCCATTGAGTTTTACCAGCACATGGCTAATCTCGAATACAGCCCGGGCGGTAGCACTCGCGTTAATGCTGGCGGGCTGTTCCCGCAGCTGAGCAACTGCTTCGTCATGGAAGTGCAGGATGATATGGAGTCGATTGCTAAGAGTGTGCGCGATACGATGTGGATTGCCAAGGGTACAGGTGGTATCGGTGTCAGTTTTACGAAGCTGCGGGCGGCGGGTAGCCCAGTTAAGACAACTAACACAACAAGCACCGGGCCAATTCCGTTTATTAAGATGATCGATACAGCGCTGTTTGCGGTGTCACGCAAGGGTAAGAAGATGGGCGCAGCGGCTGTGTATATGGAGAACTGGCACATCGATTTTAAGGAATTTATAGACCTGCGCTCTAACTCCGGCGATCCGTATTTGCGGACACGCTTCCTCGATACAGCGGTGTTTATTAGTGATGAATTTATGCGCCGGGTGCAGGCTGATGAAGACTGGTATCTCTTTGACCCAGCTGAGGTCAGCGACTTGAGCGAGCTGTATGGCGCGGCTTTTGCTAAGCGGTATGCGTATTACATTACCCAGGCCGAAGCGGGCAAGCTGCGCGCTTATGATAAGCTGCCTGCGCGCCAGCAATTCCACAGAATTCTGAGTAGTTTGCAGGCGACCGGCCACCCGTGGCTCACCTGGAAGGATGCTATTAACCTCCGGGCGCTTAACAACAACACTGGGACTATTCATCTCAGCAACCTCTGTACAGAGATCACTTTGCCGCAAGATGAGCACAATATTGCGGTGTGCAATCTGGTGAGTATTAACCTCAGTGCCTTCCTGGATGATGCGACCAAGACGTGGGACTGGCCACGGCTCGAGCAGGCGACGCGCTCGGCCACGCGGCAGCTTGATAACCTTGTAGACATTACCACAACACCCATCCCCGAGGCGATGAATAGCAACCTGCAAAACCGCGCGATTGGCCTGGGCTTTATGGGTTTTGCCGATGTGCTAGAAAAGCTCGAGCTGAGCTATGAGTCTGAGGCGGCGTATGAGCTGATCGATCAGCTGGCGGAGTTTATTAGCTACTACGCCATCGACGAGTCGGCTGAGCTAGCGGTGACGCGTGGTAGCTACCCCAACTTTGCGGGCAGTGGCTGGAGTAAGGGGGAATTGCCTATCGACACGATCGACCGGCTTGGCGCGCAGCGGGGTGAGGCAGTGGCGATTAATACCACTCGCCGCCTCGACTGGGAGGCGCTGCGCCCCAAGGTGAGGCGCGGCATGCGCAATGCCACGCTTATGGCTATTGCGCCCACCGCCAATATCTCGCATGTGACGGGCACCACCCCAGGGATCGACCCACAATTTAGCCAAATCTTTAGCCGCAGCACACTCAACGGTAAATTCCTCGAGGTCAATGCCAACCTGGTGCGCAAGCTCAAAGCCCTCGGCCTGTGGGAGGAGCTTAAGGACGAGCTGCTTACTAACCAAGGCGACATCCAGCACATGGAGCAGATCCCTCAGGCGGTGCGCGATGTGTATAAGACGAGCTTTCAGCTTAGCCCATATGCCTTCATTGAGGTGGCAGCCCGAGCGCAGAAGTGGGTTGACCAAGCGATTAGCCGCAATATGTACTTAGAGTCGCGCAATATCGAGGAGTATATCACGATCTACAGCGAAGCCTGGCGTCGCGGCCTGAAAACGACGTATTATTTGCACGTGAAGCCACGCCACCAGTCCGAGCAGGTCTCCATTCGCGCCAACAAAACCGAACAAAAACTCCACCAAGACGCCAAGCGCGTGGGCTTTGGTGGCTTCTACCGCGCACGCAAGAAACAAGAGGAAGGGAAGGAGAAGGAATCGTGAGCCACGAGTATAGCGACACGCCAAAGATAAGGGTGGACTCAACGGGTCATCGAAATGCAGAACTGTCAGTTGATGAAAAGCAGCGACTGGAGCCTGCACCAGATAGTATCCAGCACACTATCGGCATTGTAGCAGTTGCAGAAGGAGATAGCGCAGCGTCAATACATTATATACAAGATACACTTGATGCTGGTGTGGACCCACCACTCTTCCCAGTGCCAGAGGCGTCCGAGAGCTCGCGCCAGCAAAATAGCAACTCTGCGGTTAAACGGCGTCACCCAGCAGATATGGAACCAGAAATATAAGCCTAGACAATATAATAATTAATTCGTTTTTTACAAAAACAAGGAGGTAATAATGGGCATTTTAGGATCGGGCGTACGCGATGGCTTGCAGCTCAAGCCGGTGCGCTATGACTGGGCGTATCGCCTGTACAACCAAGCGGTGGCCAACACGTGGTTCCCTAATGAGGTGCAGCTGAGCCAGGATTTGGCGGATTTTGAGAAATTGAGTGAGGACGAAAAGCACGCCCTCAAGACGGTGATTAGCTACCTTAATCCTAACGAGCTGCTGATTAATAAGTCGCTGGCTTTTGGTATTTACCCTTGCGTGAACGCCGCTGAGTGCCACCTGTATCTTTCGAAGCAGATGTGGGAAGAGGCGAATCACTTTATGACGTTCGAGTATATTATCGAGACCTTCCCGTTTGACCGTGAAGAAATTTATGCGGCGGGCTGGGGCAAAAAATCCCTGGCCGATAAAGCTGCCTTCCAGACCAAATACGTCACGCGCATGATGCAGGAGCGCCCAGATGTGACGACGCTGGAGGGTAAGAAGGACTTTGTGCGCAACCTGGTGGCGTATAACATCGTGCTGGAAGGGATTTGGTTCTACAGTGGCTTTATGGTGGGGATGAGCTTCCGCCGGCGCAACCTACTGCGCAATGTTGGCACGCTGCTGGACTGGGTGACGAAGGACGAAAACCTGCACCTGGAGTTTGGCATTAACCTGTTGCTGACTATTTTGCACGAAAACCCGGACTTGCAGACTGAGGAGTTTGCTGAGGAAATTCGCAGCTTAATCCTCGAAGCTGTTGAGCTCGAGAAAGCGTATAACAAAGACATGCTACCGCGTGGCATTCTGGGCCTGAACGCCGATTATGTCAACCAATACGTGATGTATATGACTGACCGGCGGCTGGAAGAGCTCGGTTTTGAGCCAGAGTATAACGTGACCAACCCAGCCAAGTGGATGGCCGCCGCCAACGATACACTGGAGCTAGTGAACTTCTTCGAGAGTACTAATACGAGCTATGAGGTGAATACGACGAAGTAGTAGACAGAACAATCTTACTAGTCTACCGGTCTTATGGGAGCTCTCGCTCCATCACCAGACCGAAAATGTTCCGGCCAGATTATGCTACAGCAATCTTCCGCTTGGTGACTAGCTGGCCTCCAGATATTTTCTTGTCTGGCAACGGAGCGAGAGCAGCCCGCTGATGCAATAAACAATATTCGCACATTAGATACGAAAGGAATATAGCTATCATGAATACCCTCACGCAAACCATCCTCGATACCGTGCCGGTTGGTGCGCTGGCTACGGTGAATCGCGACCGCATGCCGCTGGTGACGCCACTGCACTTTGCTCGGGTGGGGGATATGATCGCTTGGCTGTCTGATCGTGAGGCGCGCCACTCGCACAACGCTTTTCGCACTGGACGGGCAGAGTTTGTGGTGTGGAATGACGCCAAGCAGGCTGTCTATCTCCACACTACAGTGCGCGAAGCCCGCGAGGACGAGATCGCGGCCATTACCGAGGCATATACGGCTAAGCTGGGAAATTTTCGTCCGCAGTGTGCCCAGCCTCAGTGGTATGTCGCACCGATTGGCCAGCTGGATGATAATTCTACAACAGAAAATTGGGTGCATTACCTTGCATAAAACGCTATATATAGCGTACAATAGACACTATAACTAAAAAACGGGTAGGGAATAATAACCATGACGCAGATAACACAAACGACATCACCAGCAACCGGTCCAGCGGCCACACAGGCGCAGACTACCAAGCCTCAGCTGACGGACGACATGACGCTCGAGGAAAAGCTTGACGCTATCGAGCAGGCACTGCTGGCTGCTCAGCAGGTTGCCGTCGACCAAGCAGCAGCGAGTGGCACTCCTGTTATTATGCCAGATCCAGCAGAGCTGACCATGTGCGAGGGCTGCCAATAGGTGGCGCGTATCACTAACCAGCAAAAGACCAGCGATCGGGCTGGTTTTTTGCTAGTATACTGCTTATGGATACATGCTACAATAGAACGCGAGAGGGAGATTGTATGACACAGACACACCAACCAAAGTATATTTTTGTCACCGGTGGGGTACTCTCTGGGGTGGGTAAGGGCATCACGGCGGCCAGCATTGGCGCGGTGCTGCAAGCCAAGGGCTTATCTGTCTCGGTGCAAAAGTGCGACCCGTACCTTAACGTCGATGCTGGGCTGCTTAACCCCAAGGAGCATGGCGAGTGCTTCGTCACCAAAGATGGGGCGGAGACCGATCTCGACCTTGGCCACTACGAGCGCTTTTTAGATCTTGAACTCACCCAGCGTAATGCTACGCTAGCGGGGCGGCTGCTGCGTGATTTGATCGCCGATGAGCGGGCTGGGAAATTTGGTGGCCAGACGGTGCAGCTGGTGCCGCACCTTACCCAAGCGATCAAGCGAGCCATCCACCAAGCGGCGGCAGGGCAGGTGCACATTGTGGAGATTGGTGGCACGGTGGGAGATTATGAGGGGCTAAGCTTCGTTGAGGCGATCCGCGAGTTCTCCCTCGAGGTGGGGCGCGAGCATTGCCTCTTCGTCCATGTGGTGTATGTACCGTTTCTTGCGACCAGCCAGGAGTACAAGACCAAGCCAGCCCAGAATGCCATGGCCGACCTGCGTGGCTTTGGTATTATGCCCGATGTGGTGGCAGTCCGCACCGAGGGCAGCACAGCGCCGCCGCGTGGTGTAGCGGATAAGATTGCCATTGCCAGCGGGGTGCGGCCAGAGGGGATCATTATGATGCCAAATGTCGATACAGTCTACAAGGTACCTCTGATGGTGGCGCGCGAATTAGGGCCTGTGCTGGCGAGCTTTACCGGTAATGATACGGCACCAGATATGACGCGTTGGCAGCAGCTCGCCCGGCACGATAGCCAGACCTACCGCCAGCGACTAACGATTGGCCTCGTGGCGAAATATGTTGATAATGCCGATACCTATCTCTCTATCACCGAGGCGCTCAAAGCAGCTGCCTGGGCGCACCGCAGTGAGGTGACGATCCAATGGATTAACGCCGAGACAGTGACTGATGCAGCGCTCAGCGCTGTGGATGCGGTGGTAGTGCCCGGTGGCTTTGGCAAGCGCGGGGTAGAGGGGAAGATTGCGGCGGCGAGTTACTGCTTACAGCACAACATACCGTATCTTGGGATATGCCTGGGGATGCAGGTCGCGGTGATTGCCGCTGCCCGCCGCGGTGGTCTGGCCCAGGCTGGCAGTGCGGAGTGTGGTGCTGCGCCAGATGATGCCGTCATCTACCTCATGCCTGATCAGCAGGGCAAGCAATCGACTGGCGGGACGATGCGCCTGGGCAACTACCCAGCGGTACTGCAAGCTGGCTCGCGCACTGCTAAGGTATATGGGACAACAGAGGTTGTGGAGCGTCACCGCCACCGCTATGAGGTGAATCAAGCGCATCTTGCTGCTATTAACGCGGGCGGGGTTGTGGTGTCGGGTACGTCACCCGATGGCAGGCTGGTCGAGTTCATCGAGGCACCTACCTGCGACTACTTCGTTGCGACTCAGGCTCACCCAGAGTTTACCTCGCGGCCATTCCGAGCTCATCCCCTCTTTGCTGATTTAGTGCAGGCGGCGCTCAAGCGGCAGAAGCGGATGCAGAAGGGTAAGGCGTAATCTTCTCGCTGTGCTTACGCTATTCTTGCGCCGCATCTGTTGTATACTATAATCATGGAACAGACGATTCGTGATGCAGTATATACTCTTTATCAACAAACTCCGCCAGTGGAATTGACGCGGCCAGAGCCGACGTTTGGCGATTTTGCGACCAACGTTGCACTCAAGCTTGCCAAGCCACTGGGCAAGAAGCCGCGCGAGATTGCCGAGGAGGTGGCGGCGGTGCTGCGCCAGACTGGCCAGTTTTCTGACGTAAGCGTGGCTGGCCCGGGTTTTATTAATCTCCGCTTAAGTGATGAAGCACTGTGGCAGGCGGCCAATACCGCACCACAGCAGATCTATGGCGGCATGCGCTACACGCTGGAATATAGCTGCCCCAACGCCTTTAAAGAGTTGCACACTGGCCACTTGTACCAGACGGTGTATGGCGATATATTAGCGCGGATTATTGAGTCGGTTGGCGCGTCGGTAGACCGAGCTAGCTTTGGTGGTGATGTCGGCCTGCACGTTGCTAAGTGTTTATGGGGGATGCGCCACACGCTAGGCGGCGAGCTGCCCGAGAAGCTGACAGAGGTAGAGAGCGATGTCTTTGCTCGGGCGCGGTGGATTAGCCAAGCCTATGTGATCGGTGCTAAAGCGTACGAAGAGAACGAGACAGCGAAGCAAGAGATTATTGAGTTTAACAAGCTAGTCTACAGCTACCACGAGCATGATGAGCACAATACGCCACTGGCTCAGATCTATTGGACGACGCGCCAGTGGAGTTTGGATTACTTTGATGCCTTCTATACGATGATTCAGGTCGATCATCTTGACTATATCCCCGAGAGTAGCACCGCACCGATTGGCCTGGCCGTGGTACACGAGCAGCTCGAGCGGGGGAATTTGCAGCGGTCTGAGGGGGCAGTGGTCTTCGTCGGTGACCCCGCGAAGCATCTGCACACCCGTGTCTTTGTGACGTCCAACGGCCTGCCGACGTACGAGACAAAGGACATTGGCGTTATTTGGAAGGAGGTGGAAGACTACCACTTCGATCACCGGATTCTCATCACTGGCAACGACCAAAAGGAGTATATGCGCGTGGTGTATGCTGCGGCTGAGCTCTTCCGGCCTGAACTAGCCGGGCGGATGACCCACCTGACCAATGGTACGGTGCGCTTTGGTGATGGTAGCAAGATGAGTTCGCGCCTGGGTAATGTGGCGCGAGCGGCCGATGTGCTTGCCATCGTTCAAGAGCGCGTCGCACGCCTTACGACAGACCCAGTGGTGCAGCGCCAGGTGGCCCTGGGGGCGATCAAGTACGCTTTTGCGAAGTATCGCATGGGCAACGATATCGCCTTTGATATGGATGAGACGGTGAGCCTGCAGGGCAATTCTGGCCCCTACATTCAATACGCTCATGCTCGGGCCTGTAGCATCCTAGCCAAGGCGAGTGCCGAGCCTGCCGAGCCGACCGATTGCACTGATGATGAGCGTCTCCTTCTGCGTAAGCTGAGCGAATATCCAGAGGTCGTCGAGAAAGCCGCCCGCGAGTATCTTGTGCATGGCATCTGTCACTACCTCTATGAGCTTGCCCAAGAATTTAACCGCTTCTACGAGAAAAACCGTGTCGTTGGCAGCCCGCGCCAGGCCGAGCGCCTAAGCCTGGTGCAGCGCTACCGCGACACCCTGGCTGCTGGCCTTGCTCTGCTCGGTATCGAAGCGCCGGAGCGGCTGTAGTGGGTGAGCGTACGCCACATACCGGCCCATCTGCCTTGCACGAGCCACTAGCGGCAGAGCTTATGACACCAAAGCATCGTATTGCAGCACAAAATATCGAGATTGGCCGCGAGCGCTTGCTTGACTCTACTCAGCTCAAGATCATCGGCACAGCCTACGAGCAGTCGCCACTGACATTTGATGATGCGATCGAAGCAGCTATTCTTGTGGGGCATTTGGTGCGGCAGACACTTGAATTTGCGCCGACCACAGATGGTACACCGCTTCTTACTGCTGAAAGTATTGCTGAGCGTGAGACGGCTAATTGCTATGGTTATACTATTGTGGCATCGGAGTGCTTGGATCAAATAAAAGGGTTAGAGCACTATATCGGGTATGTTAACCAACATGCTGTGATCATGTTATTTGACCGGCCAAGCCAGCGCTCGTTTTTGCTTGATGTACCCACGAATGAGCTATGCAAAGAAACAACAGAAGCAATAAGCGGAAAAGATCCGCAGGATCAGTTGATGAGTGGCGAGCTTCGCGCAGTGAATTGGCTACAGACAAGCGAACTAGTGAAGAATCTCCCGCCGTCAATCAATCGTGATGCCTTTGTTTCATCTCGCCCATGGTTAAACTTTGCTGATGTTACTAGTCAGCAGTATCGTGATGGTGACACGCGAAACAGTTTGCTACAACTTATCACGCTGCCGTCCATCCCTGGGCGTGAACTATTGCGTGTTCATTATGATGCAATCATCCATAATCGCCATGACGAATTTAGTGCTGCATACGAAAGTTTGAGCCAGCTACCAGGTATATACCCAGATGTTGACCGACGTAATGACCTGAAAGAGGCCAGCCAGCTGTGCAAGAAGCTTATCGCCCGGGGTATGGGTGAGCAAGCAATTGAATTAGCGCAGACTGTCCATGCGAGCCTTTCGCCGGGTGACACGACAGTTAATCGCTTTTTCCTTGGTGATATACTACGTAAAGTAGCGACTGCCACGGGTAATGTCGAGCTTGTCGAGCAAGCGATACAGACGTACGAGCACCCATTTGTTATCTTTGATGATAATGCAGATAATATCGCGACTCCATCACAACGCCTGTCGCGAGGCTTTAAAGATTTGCAGCGTAAGAAAGTCAACAAAGCACGCAAACAAGCTAAGCGAATGAAGCAATAATGAAACAACGACCATAGAACACCACCAACACAAGACCGCTAGCAATTAATGCAGAATATGCTATAATTTGAATAAACAATGGTTAATAAGGAGAACCTATGGCAGAACGAACAACAACCAAAACCAAAGCAGCTACTGCAAAGAAGCCTGCTGCACGCCGCACCCCACGCAAGGCTGCCCAAGAGGCTGCAGCTGCTGCCCAAGCAATGGAGCAGAAGATGAAGAACAGCCACCTCGGCGGTTTTGCGGACTTCATCCGTGAGCAGGGCGTGGTTGGCCTGGCTGTTGGTTTGGCGATTGGTACTGCTGCTGGCGATACGGTTAAAAAATTAGTCCAAGGCTTTATTAGCCCTGTGGTGCAGTTCATCGTGGGGTCGCAGAAGGGCCTCGAGGCTGCCAGCACGCATATTGAGATTGCTGGGCGCAGCGCCGACTTCGCGTGGGGAGCCTTCGTAAGCTCGCTGATCACCTTGATCGCCACAGCATTTGTCATCTACTTGATCATCCACTTTCTCAAGCTCGACCGCTTGGACAAGAAAAAAGACTAAGCAGGCGAGAAGCCTCAGAGCGATCAACCACACCCACCCAGGGTGTGGTTTTTCTATGGTGAATAATAAATTTGCGCACTACCCAAACATCTACGTAGCCTGAACACAATAATGAACCATTCGGAAACAACAGGGGTAGGGGAGATGATTTACCGCATAATTACGTCCTGGAACACGGAGCAAGAAGGGAAGCAAAGACCCCTGAACAAAAAAGTAGTACACCAACTTGCACACTAGTAAAGCTTATGCTTATAACAGTAATAACTAAGGATGAGCGCTATGTGGCGGACATGTAGTATACTAGAAGCATGAAACCAAGCTTCAAACCAAAACGGATTTTGTGGGTAGACCTTGAGATGACAGGGCTGGACCCTACTACAGATGAGATACTAGAGGTAGCAGCGATCGTGACGGACTGGACTTTTGCCGAGATTGCAACGTACGAAGGGGTGGTGCGCCATGATGCAGCTAAGCTTACGCGTCTTCTCGACGGTAACGCCAGCTTTTGGGATCAGCACCCAGCAGCGCGGCGTGGGCTCGAGGAGCAGAATGCGCAGGGCAAGCCGCTGGCGGTAATTGAGCAAGAGCTGCTGGCGTTTTGTGATAAGCAGTGTGCTGGCGAGGGGCGGATATTGCTGGCGGGGAACTCCATCCACCAAGATCGCCGCTTTATCGACCACTGGTGGCCGCAGCTGGCGCAGCGTTTGCATTATCGCATGCTCGATGTAAGCGCCTGGAAGGTGGTGATGGAGGGTAAATACGGCAAGAAATTTGCCAAGCCAGAAGACCACCGCGCGCTGGAGGACATCCGTGGTAGTATTATGGAGCTGCGCTATTATTTGCAAAAGGTCGCTCTGTAATGCCCGAGCTGTGGCGCGATATCACGATCGACACAATCGAGCAGCGGCGGGCGCTGCTAAGCGAACTGCGCTTGCCTGAGTTGCAGGCTCGCATGGTGCGCGAGCATCGCTGGCTGCCGCAGGCGATAGAAGGGGAGGCGTGGTTGCTGCTGACACTGGATATACCATACGTCAGTCGGCACAATGTGAAGTACCATACCATTACCATTTTGCTCAGTAAAACCGAGATTATTACGCTGCACCAGGGCGAGCTAGATGATGAGCTCGTTCAGCGCATTACTGCGCTGCGGCCTAGTTACACGACGCCATCGCTTATTCTAGCTACTATTGCGCAGTTTTCTATTGAGCAATTTATGCCGCTACTTAATCATATCGACGATGTGACCGACCAGCTGGAGGATACGATGATTCGCACTCCAGACAACCGGCAGCTCCAGCAGCTCTTCGTGTACAAGCGTCAGTTAGCTGACCTGCGCAAGGTGGTGCTCCCTTTGATGAATGTGCTCAATGGTCTCAGTAACGGTCGCTATGCCTTGTTTGATAAAAAATGCGCGGTGTATGTGCGCGATAGTTACGACTACGCCTGGCGCGTCCACGAGCTTATTGATACGATGCGCGACCTCCTCACCAGCGCACTCGACATGTATCTCTCGGTGGTATCTAACCGCATGAACGATGTGATGAAGCGCCTCACCTTGGTTGCCACCGTCTTTATGCCAGTCTCGTTCTTGACGGGCTTAGGCGGGATGAATTTCGTGCAGTTGCCGTTTCGCAGTGATGTCGCCTTCTGGCTGATGATCGGCCTGATCGTTCTCATACCGCTGGCGATGGTGGGGTATTTTGTGCGGCATAAGTGGTTGTAGTATTATAGTGCTATGACACACAAGCAGCTTGAAGAATTTTTGCTCAGCCTGCCCGGGGCGTGGCTCGACTATCCCTTTGGGGAAGGCATCGCGGTGTACAAGGTAGGGCACAAGGACGTGCCTGGCCAGCAGGAGAAGATGTTTGCGCTGGTTGCCGAAGGGTCGCAGCCACTACGCGTCAGCCTCAAATGCGACCCGCAGCTGGCTCGCACCCTGCGCGAACGGTATGAGTCGGTCCAGCCGGGCTACCACCTCAATAAAAAACATTGGATCACTGTTATTTGCAGTGGCCAGCTGAGTGATGATGAGGTGATTGACCTAGCACGGCTTAGCTACCGGCTGGTGACGGAGTAGCGCGCTTCTTTGCGGAGAAGACGTTGGTTAGTATAAGGAGCGTTCACGGTGTGAGCGCTTTTCTTTTTAGTATGTAGTGGAGTAAGACGCCTTAATATTCACCATCCCGTGCGGAGAAAAACTCCTGGGAATGCGCCATGCAACTATACACAAGCAGATGTTTGTCTTATAGTGCAGCGCATTAACAAAAGCTCGCCAGAGAGGCGAGCTTTGTCGATAGGGCAGCGTATGTCGCTACTTCGTTGAGGTGAAGTTGCTAAACGACTTGGTGGCGGCATCGAGCGTCTTGCTATTGGTGGCGACGTAGTCGGCGATGGCTTTGCGGTTGCCGCTGGCGGTTTTGAGCTTTTGGAGGTAACTCTTGAGGATGGATAGCTGGTAGCTCATTTCGCGTGCATAGACGCGGTCGAGCGCGCCAGTCAGGTAAGCGTCTTCGAGCGTTTTGGAGAGCTTGTCGGAGTAGGCTTTTTCGGTCTTTTTGGCGTCGCCTGCCAGCTCGGTTTTGATCTTCGCATCCTTGAGCGACGACTTGAGCTCTGTCCCCATGCTACCAAGCGAGGTGGTGAGTGTGGTGTTCATGCTTGAGAGCTCATTCTCCGTCAGGCGTGATTGCTGCTCCTTGGTGGCTGCTTGCAAGGTCTCGATGCGGGCTAGGGTGCTTTGGGCTTGCTTGGTGTAGTTGGGCTGGCTGTTGACCATCATCATGATAATGGCAAAGGCGAGCAAGAGTACACCGCCGATCAGCCCAAACACCGCAAAGCGGTTCATCTGCACTGGCGGCTGCTTGGGTGCAATCTCGTTGAGGTAATCTACCGGGAAGGAGGTGTCTGGCTCGCTTGCTGCGCCGAGGTCTGCGCCGGTAGCAGCCATGGCAGTAGCGCCAAGCGGCTGCTGCGGGTTGGCATAGGCCTGGCCAGTGTAGCCGCCTGATTGTGGCTGGTAGGGTTGGCCGGGGCCTGGGTAGGTGTTCGCATAATTTTGTGATGGGTCTGCGCTAGTGTGTGGACCGGGCTGGTTAATTGGTTGGGGTGTCGTAGTTGGTGGCTGCTGAGAGGGTTGGCCGGACTGTTGCTCGGGCTGCGGCGTGTAGTGGTATGACTGGCCTGCGCTGTAGCTGGCGGCAGGTTGACCAGCTGGTTGGTTGTGTGGCGGCTGATACGGCTGGTAGGGAGCAGCCTGAGGCTGCGGCGATGAAGGGGCGGGTTGCTCTTGATACGGTGGCTGAGTTGGTTGGCTCTGCGTTGCTGGATTGTATGCACCATAGCCATAATCTTGCGCACCGTGTGACGTCGCCTGGGTAGCATAGTAGGGGACATACGGAGCAGCTGCCGGCGCATTGGGCTGCGGGGGCTGTTGCTCGGGCTGCGGTGCCGAACCATTCGGTTGGGGAGTGTATGGTTGCTGTGGATTCATAGTTACTATAATACCATTTAAACACAACCACTAACAGAGGTAAAGAGGAGAATCTCTAACAGAGGTCAGATAGATGAATTATATACAGTGTATACCCCTCTACCCTATATACTCTATACCCCTATAGACTATTCTAAAATACCACATGTTTTGTGCGAAAGGTAAGCGTATTTCTCTATTGCCACACGTTATTTTTCCTGATTGTTAAACATACGTAATATAACTACTCGCTGATAAAAACAGGATAGTGTGGATGCAGCAAGCCCGGTGAGGGGATGAATAATAAAGGAGGGCGAACACAGTTCGATTGGCCTATGCCATATGCGCTATACTATACCTATGGATGCCAAAGAAGAGGTGCGAGCGCGCTTAAACATAGAGGATGTGGTGGGCGAGTATGTGCAGCTCAAGCGGGCGGGGCGGAGCTACAAAGGCCTGAGCCCTTTTACCAGTGAGCGGACGCCGAGTTTTTTTGTGAGCCCCGAGAAGAATATTTGGCATGATTTTAGTAGTGGGCGGGGCGGCGATGTCTTTAGCTTTATTATGGAAGTAGAGGGGCTAGACTTTCGCCAGGCGCTGGAGTTACTCGCGCGCAAGGCGGGGGTGGACCTCTCGCTGTATGAGCAGAAGGGTAATCGCGACCTGGCGCGGCGCAAGCAGCGGCTGCGTGAGGCGCATCGACTAGCGGCGAATTTTTATCAGCATTGTTTGGTGCGGAGCCAGGATGCACTGGTGTATGTGTTTCGGACGCGGCGGCTGAGCAAGGCGATTGTCCAGCAGTTTCAGATTGGCTATGCGCCGCGTGATGGTCAGGCTCTAGTAACGTATCTTAAGAAAAAAGGCTTTTCGCTGGCGGAGTTGCGTGAGGCGGGGCTGGTGAACCGCTACGATGGTGACCTCTTTCGCGGGCGGATGATGGTGCCGTTGATGGATGCGAGTGGACAGGTGATTGGTTTTACGGCGCGCTTGATTGCTGATGTGCCTAATGCACCAAAATACCTCAATACGCCCCAGACACTGCTCTATGATAAAGGCCGGCATGTCTTTGGCTTGATGCAGGCCAAGCAGGCGATTCGGGCCCAGGGTTATGCGGTGATTGTCGAGGGCAATATGGATGTGATAAGCAGCCATCAGGCGGGCGAAGCAGCGGTGGTGGCGACAGCGGGCACTGCTATGACGGAGCAGCATATTCGGGCGCTCAAGCGGCTGGTGGGCGATATTCGGCTAAGTTTTGATGGTGATAACGCTGGGCAGGCCGCCACAGAGCGAGCGATTGGCCTGGCTGCCCAAGCGGGGGTGGAGCTAAAGGTGGTGTCGCTGCCGGCAGGGGTAAAAGACCCCGATGAACTTATCCAGCAGCAGGGGGTAGCGGCCTGGCAGCAGGCGATTGCAGCGGCTCAGCCAGCGGTGGATTGGCTCCTAGCGCAGTATCGGCAGCAGCTCGATCTTACCACAGCGGCAGGTAAGCGGCAGTTTACGACGGTTGGGCTGGCACTTGTTAATCGCTTGGGCGACCCGGTGGAGCGCGAGCACTACCAGCGGCAGATTGCTCAGGCGGTTGGCTCGAGTGTCCAGGCTGTCCAGACCAAGGCGCAGCAAATGGCACCAGCCGCTCCCGTTCGCAAGGCTGTTAAGGTCAAAAAAGCTGCTCGAAAGAATCCTTACCTCTTGCAAAATAATGCGCTTGCGCTGGCGATGCTCGATGGGCCGAGCCAGGAATTGTTTGGGCGGGTTGACCCGCAACTCTTTGCGGGGGAGGCACGCCAGGCTTTGGCTCAGTACTATGCGATGCACTATGGACAGCCTCTGAAGAGTACGCCGCCACCATTGCAAAATTTTGATGAGTATATTACAATGACACGAGCGTATGCTGACGATCAGTATAGTGCGTGGAGCGAGACCGATCGCTACTACGAGACTGCCCGGCTTTTGCGGCAAATCGAAACCGAACATAAGCAGCAACACAAACATCATCTCATTACCCGCCTGCGCCAAGCAGAAGAGAGCGGCGATATAACTGCCGCCGCCGCTTTGCGCGAGCAATTGAACCAATTAATCAAGGAGATAGCGCGTGGCAACCGACGATAAGGATACCAAGCAAAAAAAACCAGCAACCACAGCTCAGGCAGCGCCACCCGATGCCCAGCCACCGATCATGGATCTAGCCGTCGACGATATGGAGCCCGACCTCGCGGCGCTTGAGGAAGAAGATACGCCAGAGGAGATTCTTAACAGTAACCAATACTTCGATGATATTAGCGACGACTCGGTCCGGCTGCACCTGCGTGAGATCGGCAAGATCCCGCTGCTTAGTGCTGACGAAGAGGTAGACCTAGCCTACCGGATTAAGCAGGGCGATAAGCGGGCGAAAGACAAAATGGCCGAGGCTAATATGCGCCTGGTGGTAAGCATTGCCAAGCGGTATAGTGGTCGTGGCCTTGATTTTCTCGATCTTATCCAGGAAGGGCATACGGGATTACTGCGGGCGGTAGAGAAGTTTGACCCAGATAAGGGCTTTAAGTTTAGCACCTATGCCACCTGGTGGATTCGCCAGGCGATTACCCGTGCGATTGCCGACCAAGCGCGCACTATTCGTATTCCTGTCCACATGGTGGAGACGATCAACAAGCTGCTGCGCACCCAGCGCCGCCTCACGCAAGACCTCAACCGTGAGCCAACCATTACCGAGCTTGCTAAAGAGCTTGATATGGAGCCGGATAAGGTTGAGTATGTGATGAAGATCAAGCAAGACATCAGTAGTCTCGACGCTGGTGTGGGGCGCGATGGCGACGACTCGGAGGAGTCGGTGCTCGGGGACTTTATCGAGGACGAAGATACGGTCAGCCCTGAAGAGTCGGCCTCTAACCAGCTTCTCAAGGAGCAGGTGCAAGATATTCTCTCGACCTTGAGTGATCGGGAGCAGAAGATTATTAAAATGCGCTTTGGCCTGGAGAATGGCAAGAGCCATACGCTAGAGGAAGTTGGGCAGGAGTTTGCCGTGACGCGCGAGCGCATTCGTCAGATTGAGGCCAAGGCCCTGGCCAAGCTGCGTAAGCACAAGGATGCCAAGAAGCTGTACGAGTATTTGCAGCAGTAGGGGATAGCGTTGTGCAAGAATAGTTGGTATGCAGTATGTATATCAATGTTTTTGGATAAATTGCCTGCCACAGTATGTTGCTGTGTGGTTTTGGGCGAGGCTTTAGTATATAAATAGCTATTTACTCTGCTGTGAGAGCAAAAATCTCTCGAATGTTCACCCCAATATTATTACCAGGAAACAGAGATTATGATCTTGTGTAACACTCTATTAGGACAAAGAGGTGAAGACGAAGGTCTTAAAATGCAAAAAGTACTCTCAGAATACTTCATATAAAAATACTCAGCAGCTGCTGAGTATTTTGTGTTAGGAATAGTAGTAATAATACCACCAAGAGGGCGCGGAGAGCGCACCAGCAAAGACGAGTATCCAGAAAAGCCAGAAAAGACACCAGCAGACTGACCCAAAGATGCCCCAGCCCAGACTAACGTTACCCCATGTTGTAGACATACCGGCTTCCTTAGACTTATTGCGCGAAATAATGCCAAGGAGAATACCACCGATAGAGATACCAAAGAAGCTCAAGACGCATCCAATAACACCCAGTGTCTCACCAGGGTTGTCATAACGAACGGGGTAGGCTGGTTTTCATAGACTCCTCGTATTAGACTATTATCGTATTGTGCATTTGCCTCATGCACACGTGATCTGTGGGAGGATTATAGCAGGGGAAGGGCGATGTGTCAATTATCTGATGATTTGTATACCCCACTGGGGTATTTTACATCCAACCAATTTCGCGGCAGAGAGCATCAACTTGCTGGTGGAGCTCGGCGAGATCGTGGCTGTTGGAGATGAAGTGGTCGGCAATGGCGATGGGGCCGCCCTTCTCAATATCTTCAATTTCCGACCAGTCGCGGGCGATTGCTTCCTGCGCGGTAAAGGGCCGCTCGGGTCGCTGAGCAAGGCGGCGGTGACGAAGCTGCTTGGGTGCCACGATGGCCGCCACAACGAGCTCACCCGGGAAGTGGTGGGTGAGGTACTTGTATTCTGTCCAGGAGTAGAGCCCGTCAAAGAGGATGTGGCGCTGCCCGGCTGCGGCGAGGCGCTGCATTTGCTCGGCAGCAGTGCGAATGATGATGTCTTTGCCAGCCTCTTCGCGCCAGGCTTTGCGAAATTCGGCTTGCGACTGCGGGGTGATGGCGATGCCGCGGCGGCGCATTTCGTCGTAGAGTATGCCACCAGCGTAGACCTTGGGGATGCCAAGGCGCGCCACATGGTTGACCGCCTCGCTCTTGCCCGCGCCCGAGAGGCCAACGAAGGCAAGGATTGTTATCGGATGAGATGGATGATTCATGTCTCTAGTATAGCAGATGATTACGCTTATGTTTGGCGGTGCAGTGAATGATACAATAAAAATAGTATGAAAGAGCGGCCAGCGGTATCATCATTGCCAGAGCAACCCCGACGCTATGCACCGAGCGACCCGGCGTCGCGGTTGTTTTGGCTTGGTATATTAACGCGGCAATGGGGAGATGCACCACTACCAAAGGACTGGATGCACGAGGCTGCGTGCAGCCCCACCACGAGCGAAGAATATTTTAGTGATAATCCAGAGATCAAGGCAACGGCGCTGCAGCGCTGCATTGGCTGTGCAGTGATCGACATCTGCGCGGTGTATGCAGTGAGGGAGAATATGCCGACTGGTATCTGTGCTGGCCTGACGGCGAAGCAGCGCAAGCAACTGACAGGCAGCCCCGCACCAACCGACCTCCCCAGCCAATCCACCGCTCTCACCGCTGCGATGCATCACGCTATCCAGGCAAACGACACGCCCAAAGCACGCATTGCCTGGGCAGAGCAGTGCATGGCCGAGCGGCGGCACATTGGGCACATTCCCACGCCGCAGGCTTTTGCTCGCTTAGCGCTGTGTATCGATGCCGAGACAGGGCAACGGCTAGAACCCGAGCGGCGCGAAGACTGTGCTGAGTGCCCAGTGGCAGCTGAGTGTTTGCTCTTTGCGCTGCGGGGGTACCAGCGCATCATTCCTACTGGCAATATACGGGGTGGTACAGCCAAGACCGATCGCCAGCAGTGGGGTGCGCCCAAACCCAAGCGGCGGCACGTCCGGCGGCGCTGAGCAATGGGGGTAGGGCGATAAGCAGCGCACTACTCTGCTTATGCTTGGCAAAATAACAGGCGTGTGGAATAATGCAGAAGCTATGACAGAGCAATCACGAATACCACAGGGTAAACTTGATGAGGACGAGGTACCAAGCGGGCAAAGAGCACGCGCGATATGGGCAATACAGCACATCGGTGCACTACCACTATCTTGGGATTGGATGAATGAAGCCGCGTGTCGTTATGAAAAGGGTGATCATTTTAGTGAGAATCCCCGATCGCCCGAATATATCAGAGCACTAAAGCAGTGTGGGACATGCTCGGCTGTGGGTAAATGTGCTGTGCTCCGTGCTTTGCTTGCGAGGAAAGGTAATCCGGTGCCGGGTATATGGGGTGGAATAGAGCCCCACGTATGGCAGGGTGCGAAGAGTGCAGCAACGCAGCTAAAGAATATAGGCAAAAAGGCCTATTAAGAATAGGCGTACATACATCTGTCTACTTACAGTACACTCTAGATCATTATCAGACGACCAAATAGAAGGCTTCATGACTCTATATAACTATTAAAGCATTCTCTGTTGGTAGATGCTTTTGCTACCTTAAAGTTTGTGAAATTGATTATAAAAACACCAACCGCCACACTCGCACAAACAATACGTTTTATAGCAAAATAGCACCCCTCTTAGCACGTAGCAAGGGGTGCTATTGAGTGGTAGAGGTGTGGCGATGTGGGTGTGGTGTGCCTTACAACACAATGCCGCGTTTTGTTCTGCAAGACACTGCTCATGCTATAACAATTGAAAAATCCGACAGAACGTGTACACTTATACATAACGTATGGGCATATAAGCACACATGTGTGCAGACTGAGGAGATAATAATGCGGCGACGAGGTGGGCTGGTGTATGGAGTAGTGAGCGTCCTTGTTGCGGGTGCTCTGTCGGTGATGTTTGGTGGGGTTGCCCAGGCGCAGCAGTGGCAGATGGTGTATAACGAGGAGTTTACGACGCCACTGTCGAATTGGAAGGTTCTCCAGCAAAATAAGGATAATTATGGCAAGGAGCATTTGGCATATAGCGCCAACAATGTTGCGGTGACGAACGGCGCTTTGCAGATTACGACCCGGCGTCACTGTGTGTCGAGCGTGGCTGAGCCACTGGGCGATAGCAACGCCAGCCAAGAGCCGTGCCCGTCTGGCAAGATGACACGCTACCAGAGTGGGCGAGTGGAGTCGGGTCGGGTGCTCGATGGGCATAAGCCATTCCGTGTGGAGGTACGAGCGAAGATTAATTGGAATGGCGAGAATGGGACGCGCCCAGCTATTTGGCTGCGCAATAGTGTGACGCTTGCCAACTGCAGCAGCAACAAGCAAGCTAATGACCCCTATGGTGAGCTCGACATGCTCGAGTGGTATTCATGGACGCCGACCTATACATGGTCGACGACGCATATTCGCTGCTACCATAGCCCGTCATCGCAAATATGGAAGACAAAGGGGCTAGGGCATAGCCGAGAGAACCTCATACCGTCCCCAGTGACATTGGCGAACAACTGGCATGTCTGGGCGACGGAATATGATGGTGAGACGGTCAGATTCTTCGTGGATAACCAGCCAGTGCTGGTGTATAACTATCGAGCGGGCGATGAGAAAAGTCATCCAACCACTCGAGTTCCAGCAGAAAAACCAGCAAAAATGGGCATGGACGCGAATCAATTTAGGCAGGTCTTTGACGATACGTGGTATGTTATCCTCAACGATTATGTGGAGTGGAAGAGTGAGGAGCATCCGCCCGATTCATCGAAGAAGTTTGCTAACCAGACCTTCCTTATCGACTATGTCAAGATATACCAAAGTGGTGCTCCGACTACTGGCGAAAAACCATCAGCTACCACACCAGAGAAAAAGGACGACAAGAAAGATAAAAAGCCGGGTACCAAACGGATGACGGTGAAGAAGAAAAAGGATACGTTTACTGCCAAGGGTCCGCTGGCTGAGCTGATGAGCAACTTTGTGCCAGCACTGCTGCTGAGCCTGTGTTTGCTGCTTATCGCACTAGCTGGCTGGCTAGTGTGGTGGTGGCGTCGCCGTCGCCACCGCGCTCCGCCTACGCCGTAGCTGGAGGCAGGGGCAGGGTAGAGGTGCCGCGCGAGGATGTTTCCGCACCGCACCAATGCTATACTAGAACTATGATGAAGCGCCTAGTGATTATTGATGGCAAAAGTGTGTTCTACCGTGGGTACTATGCCATGCCCAATCTCTCGACGGCCGATGGGACGCCAACTGGTGGGGTGTATGGCTTTGCGGCGCTGAGCCTGGAGCTGATCAAGCGCCTCCAGCCAGACTATGTGTGCGTGGCGTGGGATAAGCCGAAGACGAATATTCGCCGCCGTCTTGCTATTTACGACCAATACAAGGCTGGTCGCAAGCCGGCTCCACCAGATTTTTACGCCCAGATACCACTGTTGCACGAGCTTTTGCAGGCTTTTGGTTGGCCGCTGTATGAGTTTGATGATTATGAGGCAGACGATATTATGGCGACGCTCGATGCCCAGGCCGAGCAGCAGGGGGATATCGAGACGTATCTCATCACGAGCGACCTCGATGCTCTGCAAATACTCGACCAAAATACCTATCTCTACGCCCTCAAAAAAGGCTTGACCAATATCGACAAATTCGACATCGCCGCCTTCGAGCAACGCTATGGTATTCGGATTGGCCAGTTCCTCGACTTCAAGAGCCTCAAGGGTGATGCGTCGGATAATATCCCGGGCGTACCGGGGGTGGGGGAGAAGACAGCGGTCAAGCTGCTGCAGCAATTCGACACGCTCGACAACCTCTACGACAATCTCTGGCAGGTCAGGGATACCTTGCGGCGCAAGCTGGAGCAGGGCAAAGATTCGGCCTATATGAGCCGCGAGCTGGCCCGGCTATATACCGATGCACCGGTGACGCTTGATCGAGCAGCGATGGCAATGGACAACTGCGATCCAGCGGCAGTGCGGGCGATGTTGCAGCGGCTGGAGTTTCGTAGTTTGCTGCGCCAACTCCCGCCACAGATGCAAGCGGCAGAGAACACCCAGCCGCCCGATGCACCAGTGGTGCAGCATGCGGCCGAGCTGCCTGCTCACCAAGCTAAGGCGCTCTTCCTGATGGCCAAAGAGCTGCTGGTCTGGCCAGTCGAGGGCGGCGTGTGGGTGAGCCACGAGCGGGGCAAGGCAGCCCGCCTAAGCTGGCGTGATGCGGTTGATGTTATTCCGCATGTGCCGATCGTTGGGCACCGCACGAAGGAATTATTACGCCACTTACTGGCTCGTGGCGTGCGGCAGCTGCCAGTCGTGAAGCATGATACTGCCCAGGGGTCGTTTTTGCTTAATCCCCTGCGCACGTCGCGGGCGCTGGCTGATCTCGCGGGGCTGGAGTCGCTTGATGACCCACGCCTTGCTATTAGTGCGCTGTGGGCAGTGTACGACGAGCAAGCTCAGGCGCTTGATGCGCTGCCCGAGCTTGCCCGGGTGGCCCGGACGATGGACTTTCCGCTCATCCCTGTGCTGGCGCGGATGGAGTGGCGCGGTATCCGGCTCGATAGCCGCACGCTGGCGGCGATGGAACACACCCTCAGCAGCGAAATCACCGAGCTGCAGCAGCAAATCTATGGCATGGTGGGGTATGAGCTAAATATTGGCAGCCCGGCCCAGCTAGCCGAGGCGCTCTTTATCAAGCTTCAGCTGCCAACAGCGGGCATTAAGAAGGGCAAGACGGGTTACTCGACGAGCCAGAAGGAGCTGGATAAGCTCCGGCCACATCACCCGATTATTGGGCTGGTGGAGCGCTACCGCGAGCTGACCAAGCTGCAAAACACGTATGTCCAGGCTCTGCCACAGCTAACCGACGACGCAGGCTATATCCACACCACCTTCAACCAAGATGTGGTGGCGACGGGCCGGCTCAGTAGTACCGACCCAAATTTGCAAAACATCCCCATCCGCAGCGAGCTGGGCCGGCATATCCGCGATGCCTTTGTACCAGCACCGGGCAATGTGTTTGTCAATGCCGACTATTCGCAGTTTGAGCTGCGCCTGGCGGCGGTGCTGTCGGGGGAGGAGGCGATGATTCGCGATTTTAATACCGATATTGACATCCATGCTAATACCGCCGCACAGGTCTATGGTGTGCCGCTGGATGTCGTCACAAAGGAGCAGCGCCGCCGGGCTAAGGTGGTGAACTTTGGGGTGCTCTATGGGATGAGCCAGCATGGCTTGGCCGCTGCGGCCCATATGAGCTATGCCGAGGCGCAGCACTTCATCGATGAATACTACCGCCTCCGGCCTAAGCTCAAGGCCTATATGGCGCAGACCATCCAGCAGGCGCATGATGCGGGCTTCGTCCAGACGCTGTTTGGCCGCCGCCGCTGGACGCCGGATGTTGCGTCGCGTAACTTTGCAGTGCGCAGCGCTGCCGAGCGAGCGGCTGCCAATATGCCCATCCAAGGCACTGAGGCTGACCTGATGAAGCTTGCCATGTTGGCGGTGGAAGATAAGCTGGCTCAGGCTGGAGAGCAGTTGGCCGATGGCGACGGCCAGCCGATCGGTTGGCAGGTGGTGCAGATTCACGATAGCATTATGGTAGAGTGCCCGCGCGCCCATGCCGAGCAGGTGAGCCATATCCTGCGCGAGACAATGGAAAATATCTACCCGCAGCTTGGCGTTAAGCTCAAGGTCGATGTCTCGATTGGTGATAATTGGGGACAAGTCTAAGAACACCCACCGAACAGAGGTCAGACTATAGACAAAGTATCGAGAGTGGTGTATAATCTGTGCCATCACAAGCAAAACAGAATAGAGGTTGGGCATGGCACAGCGTGAAGTAGTATATCCATCATTTTCTAATGGTGAAGAGCGGGCTGGCGTTGAGCTGCCTAACCCAAATGAGCTACCGGAGTACGTTGATAGCGTAGACCACTACACCCCCGAGCAACTTCCCACTAGCTACGACGCTATGCGCAGTGCTATCATCGAAGCGGCCCAGGCGAGTGGTGAATTGCAGCCCTTGACTGAGGCGGAGATGGAGCGGCGAATGCAGCAGGAGGCAAGGATTGAGCATCTCTTGCGAGAAGCAAGACGGGCTGAGATTTATGCACAAAACCTGTCTGTGGAAGAGACCTGCGCTGCGCTGCAAAAGCTAGAGCAAAAAACAGTGCCGACTTTTGGTTTTTTGTATAGCCCACAGGGAGATCTGGTTGCATTTGACCACTCTCGGTTCGACTCGATGAACCCGGCCGATTGGCGAGTGGTCTGCTGTGATGTGGGTGGCGAGCCGTATGAGGCTCGAGTGACCGATGTGTATCAATACACACCAAAGACACACAAAAAGTTGACCGAGATGGGCATCTTGCCCGCAGCGATCGATGCACGCATCGTCGTCACTATAGAGGTAGAGCAGGGTGGCGAAGCGGTGTATCATATCGATTGCTACGATGGTAAATCACCAATTGTAACGGGCAAAATACTCAGCCATCACGCAGCAAACGGCGAACCAACAGTGTACTTGAATGAGTGGGGTGGCACAGATGCTGCCGAAGTGAGTGCACGCGAAGCTCAGGATGATTCTGCTCGCGATAATAACGAAACAACACTCGTTCGTGCGGCCTAGCGGACGGACACGTATCTACTCTCCCACTCTGCATACGCACAGTAGCTCGGTATGGAAATACGCTAGGCTATGCTGGCTTGACTTTTCTTGCGGGAGGTTCTATTGTGTAACAAACCAATAACAACACACTCACGGAGATATCCCTTATGACCTTAATGCCACCAAACGGTAGAGATTTGAGCCCAGATCAGCTATGGGAGCTCAAGGGGAAGCAGCGCCGCAAAGGATATGACAAAACAGCCACGCAGCAACAAGCCGAAAATAAAGCTGCTGTTAATAGTCTCTACGCCGGCCTTGGCGGCAACAGCGCGCCCAGCAGTACCTTTGACAAAACAGATACTGCTACGCAAGAGAATAGCGACCCGCGGATGAATGACCTTGCCGCGCAGGTGGGTGCGCTGTATGGCACTCCCCAAGCCCATAAGCGAGAGAACCCTGATGAGATGGCGACAAATCGCTTCTACTGGGACGTGAGCAAGACTGGCGAACCTAATGAGGCAGAGAAGGATAGTGCTCTGCCAGCTAAGCAGTATGAGCCACTTACTCCTGAGGATGAAGGCGATCACTTGCTAAATGGCCGCCGGACGAGTGCACGCAAGGTGTATAATCAGCTTGATGCATCGACAGCTGATCGTTTGGCTGGGGAGGGTGACTCGCGGCTTGCGGCGCTTGATGTGATCGATGGCCTGGGCGACTCGATCCATGTCAACCAGAAAGGGAAATTTGACAATCAAGTAGGCAAGACTAAGACCGAGGTTAAAAAGCTTGGCATTGACGAGCATCTTGATACGCGCGACGGTGACTTCACGCAGCGCATAGAAACCCGCGTTACCACAGAAGTGCTGGAAGCTGGCGTGGGTGACACTGGTGAGTACGTGATGGGTAAAGACCAGATATATACTGGGACACACGGTGATATTCTCAATACCGACAAAGCGCATGAAGCAGTGCGAGCTGTTGCAGCAGAGGAGTTCTTGCTGTGCGTCAAAAATGGTGATATTTCATATGATGCGCTTGCAGCAGTTGACCCATCACTCGCACGTTTTGTTAGTGGCTATGGGAGCTTTTTCTCTGATCGCAATATTGAGAGTGAGACGAATGAGAACCTTGCGGAGCTGGGTCGCCGTCTTGAGCAGTCGGAGCCTGCTATGCAGTTGATGCAGCAGATGCAAGAGCAAAAGCTCGCTGCAGCGCCACCTCCCGAGAACTCGCAAAACCACTCAAATGTATTTGAGAGCTCGTCTCATCGTTCCTTTGCCAAGAAGCCCGAAAATGCGCCATTCCAAAAGAATACGAAAACGACTAGCACGTTTCTCGGCAGTGGGCAGCGTGTCAGTTGGCACTAACTTGTGTTAGTGGGTGCTCCTGAGTATTTGCGGCATAATCACAGGGATTTTTCCGCATTATACTCTCGGATCTATTGAGTTTTTGTAGGCTTTGTGGTATTGTACTCTCATGTATAAAGGCGAGCGGCCAAAAGTTTTTCCGATTATTGTCACTATCTTGGTGATTTCGTTGGTGGTGGCAGCGGTGGCATCGGTTATTCGCATGGTAGCGACTCGCCAGGAATCGAATAACACCAATACGCAGCAATCGACCGAGAGCTTCTACGACCAAGTGGTGGCGCACAACGCGACCAACAGTGTGCGCTGGACGGTGCGCGGGCCGATTGTGGCAGATGAGACCTTCCGCTCGTACCAGATTGAGATTTCGCCTAATAAGCGGACGTATACGGTGTATCAAGGCTACTTAGATAAGCAGCTTGACCGCAAGGAGTTTGAGAACAACCAGCAGGCCTATGAGCAGCTCGTGTATGCCCTCAGCAAGGCGCAGATCCAAGATACGCGCACGGTGGATGATGACGACGTGCGCGGGGTGTGTGCGACTGCTGGGCGGCTCTATACCTTCGAGACGATGGAGAGCGGCGTGACGAAGACGCGCATCTGGACGTCGAGCTGTCAAGGTTCGCCCGGTTCGATGAAGGCCGATGTACCTAAGATTCATGCACTCTTTGCCAACCAGATCCCTGGCTTTGCACCTATGTTTGATAAGACGCAATAAAAAGGCGCTGCGTGGCTGACGTCTAGGACTCAAGTTCTAAGTAACCTCCACGATTTTGTACCGCGTCTCGCTACGTTCTCATCGAGTGGAATATTGTATGAGCCGGCATTTCCTTGTATGTCGGCTTTGTGTGCTAGGCTAAAAAGAGATTATGACAATCTGATTTCATACTCCATCGGGCGCAGTGATAGGGAAGAAGAGCTCATGCTAGCCACACCCCACTGCCAATGGTATAATCGAGCGTATGATTCGTGCAGTGATTTTTGATTGTTTTGGTGTGCTCTATGGTGGGAGCATCGAGGTGCTGATGGCACAGTGCCCGCCGGATCGCCGGGCCGAGCTAGAGGATATTAACAAGCAGTCGGATTATGGTTATATCTCGCGGCAAGAGTTTATTACAGAGGTGGCGAGACTCTCGGAGCAGACGCCGGCTCAGATAGCGGCGTTGCTCGAACAGGTGCATGTGCGCAATAGCGAGCTGATCGCTATGATTCACGCGCTGCGCCAGCGCTACCCAGCCATCAAGGTCGGTCTGCTGAGCAATGTGGGGAGCGATACGATCGAGCGGCTGTTTACTCCTGATGAGCTGCGCGAGCTCTTTGATGCGGTGGTGCTCTCATATGCCGAGCACGTTGCCAAGCCAAGCCGCGAAGCCTTCGAGCTGGCGGCAGATCGGCTCGGTGTGCTGCCTAGCCAGTGCGTGATGATCGACGACCGGCTGGACAACTGCTCTGGGGCTGAAGCTGCTGACATGCGTGCTATCCTCCACACAGCCAATAGCCGCACGATGGCCGAGCTTGAGGAGCTACTGGGGGAGTGATGACACCCGTGTGGCTTGGGATAATGGCCGGTTGTTTGCTTGTGCTGCTTGTCTACACACTATGGATGGTCCCACCACAGCTTGGCAAGACGCTCAGTATGCATATCGAGCAGCGGACGAGGACGGTGATTGCGGGCAAAATCCTCTTGCCACTGACTGGCCTGAGCCTTGCGCTGTGGGCTGTACAGTCGGCATTGCCATTTGCGATGCAGCTCCTCCTTCTTGTTGTGAGTCTTAATTTTTGTGTGATGGGATTGGTGCCATTTGGCGTGAGCCAGCGGCGCACGCTGATCCACAACATTGCAGCGTGGGGCTGTATACCAGTTATAACGATCATTGAGGCGCTTGTCTTGCTGAGCAATACTCATCCAGTGGTGCGGGTGGTGACGAGCGGCGCTCTGGTGTGCCAGGCTATTGTTCTTGGCTGCTATTTCTTCGCTAAGTCGTGGCATCGCTATATTATGCTAGTGGGTCAGGCGATTTATTTTTCGCTTTTTGTGGTGATGATCTGGGCAATGGAGTGTGCTCATGCCTGAACTCCCTGAAGTTGAGACGATTCGTACGAGCTTAGCTCGCTTGGTGGTGGGGAGGCAGGTTGTGGCAAGCACGGTGTATGACTCACCCAAGAGCTTCCCCAACGACCCTACGGCGGTGGCGCACTTCCTGCACGGTGCGACCATCACGGCGGTGGAGCGCCGCGCCAAGGTGCTGCTGATTCGCCTGAACACCAACTACACGCTGGTGGTGCACCTCAAGATGACGGGCCAGCTGCTCTTTGTTGGTGAGGAGCGCTGGGGCGGCGGCCACCCAAACGATAGCTTTCTCCACGAGCTGCCCGACCGCTTGACGCGGGTGGCGCTGACCTTTGCGGATGGCACGCATTTGTACTTTAATGACCTGCGCAAATTTGGCTGGATGAAGCTCTACCCCACACCAGAGCTAGGGCAGCTGCCCTTTATGCAAAAAGTCGGGCCCGAACCGCTTGACCCACACACCACAGCGGCGCAGTTCATCGCGCGCATCCGCCGGCGCAATGGCACGACCATCAAGGCAGCCATCCTCGACCAAACCACCATCGCTGGTGTGGGCAATATCTATGCCGATGAATCGCTGTGGATGACGCAGCTCCACCCCGCCACGCGAGTACGTATGGTGGATGATGAGCAGCTTGCTGCGCTCTTTGCCCATATTCGGCAGGTGCTGCAGCTCAGCATCGACAAGGGTGGCAGCACCGACCGCAACTACGTCGATGCTGAGGGTAACAAGGGGAGCTACCTGGCCTTTGCGCAGGTGTTTCGGCGTGAGGGGCAGCCCTGCTCGCGCCACCCCGACGTAGAGATTATGAAGATTCGTGTGGCTGGCCGCGGCACGCATATTTGCCCAGTGTGCCAGGTGAAAGTGGGGGAGTAGCCCATGCTCTATCTCATTGTGGGGAAGAATAGCTACGTAGCAGAGCAAGAGCTGGCGAAGATTGTTCAGCATGCGCCAGTGCCGGCGGAACACATCGATACTCAGCAGCTTGATGCTGCGGGTTTGGCTGAGCTGGTGCGCGGTGTGTCGCTCTTTGCGGCGCAGCGGCTCATTGTGCTGCGACGCCTGTCTGAGCGCCCAGACCTCTGGGAGCAGCTTGGCCAGTGGGCACATGATATCCCTAGCGAGACGACGCTTGTGCTGGTAGAGTCAGGGGTCGATAAGCGCACCAAAACGTACAAAGCACTGCATAAAGCCGCGACTATTATCGCTGCTGATCCACTGACCGACCGCCAGCGTCCTGCCGCCGAACGGTGGCTGCGCCAGCTCGCCAATGCACGCGGCGTGTCGCTGAGCTCAGCACAGCTGCGCAGCATGGTAGAGCGAGCTCTGGTGTCGGACGAAAAGGGATATGGCGGGACGATCGACCAGCTGCAGCTGGCGCACGCTATCGACGCATTGGCTCAGCTCGACACTGTTACCGATGATGCGATTGCCACCGTGTTGCCACCAGCCCGTGAGTTCTCGGTCTTTGATGTCGTAACTCTCGCGGTGGAGCGCCGAGGCCCAGCCTTGCGCGCTGCCCTGGATGAGCTGCGCCTGAGCCACGACCCATACCAAACCGCGGCGCTCATCTGGGCGCAGTGGGCTCAGCTGGCGGCGATTGCATGCTATGGCGAGGCAGGGGAGGCAGAGATTGCGCGCGAGCTCTCACTCCACCCCTACGTCGTCAAAAAGACCAAGCCACTCACCAGGCAGGTCTCGCTGGCCGATATCCGCACTCTTACCCAGCGGGCTGCTCAGCTTGATGCCGATATGAAGACGACGGGTATATCGCCGTGGGATGCGGTGGAGAGCTTTTTGTTTGCGGTGGCGGGGCGGTAGCTTTATGTCGCAAAAGAGCGAGCGCTCGTAGCCCCGTGGTGGCCCGGCCCTTTACAAATCCTGCGCCATGCCTTATAATGAGCGCTTGATTGTAGTACTAACCCATAATAATAAGCGATAGAGGAAATTAATGCCCATCATCAAATCAGCTGTCAAACGCATGAAGCAAACGGCCACTCGCCGCCAGCGCAACATTGCTACCAAGCGCGCCATCAAGGCCAGCACCAAGGCCTTCGCTGCCGAGCCAAGCGCTGCTGCCCTGAGCCAGGCCCAGAGCGAGCTTGACAAAGCCGTCAAGAAGGGGTTGCTCAAGAAAAATACTGCGAGCCGCCGCAAAGCATCACTCGCCAAGGCTGCCAAGGCCGCTGGCGTCAAGCTTGCGTAAAGCATAGGCACGAGCATATACCAAAACACCTCGAGGGAGGTGTTTTTCTTTGCTATACTTCGCATGGCTACCTCTGTTAATCGCGACTCGCCATTGACGAAAGAAAATTACTTATGGTAGGATAGATGGAGTTTTGGGTAAGGCAAAAGTAGGAGCTATGGACGAGATAAAGGTGCGGCAACAAATCATCGACAAACTAGGTGAGAGTAATAATATTTTGGTGGCGGTTAACGCCCACCCCACGGTAGATGAGCTGAGTGCAGCACTGGGGTTGACGCTTTTGCTCAACAAGCTCGACAAGCACGCCACAGCCGTCTTTAGTGGGGATGTGCCAACGGCAGTGGGCTTCCTTGAGCCAGAGCGTACCTTTGAGAGCACGGTGGATAGTCTGCGAGATTTCATCATTGCCCTTGATAAGGAAAAGGCCGACCATTTGCGCTACAAGCTCGATGGCGACCTCGTTAAGATTTTCATCACGCCGTACCGCGCGACGATTAGCCAGAGTGATTTGGAATTTAGCCAGGGTGACTACAATGTGCAGTTTGTCGTGACGATCGGTGTGCGCAGCGAGGATGACCTTGACCCAGCGCTCAAGGGGCATGGCCGTATTCTGCGCGAGTCGCCAGTGGCAGCGCTACACATTGATGCGCCAGGTACGTTGGGCAATATCGTCTGGACGGATCCGCAAGCCAGCAGCTATAGTGAGCTCGCGGCAAGCCTCGCTCAGGGCTTTGATAGTACCGATGATGAGCAGCCGCTCCTCGACAAGCATATTGCCACAGCCTTTTTGACCGGCATTGTAGCGGCTACCGAGCGCTTTAGTAACGAAAAGACCACTTCGCGTGTTATGACCCTCGCCGCACAATTGATGAGTGCTGGCGGCGACCAGCAGCTGATTGCAGCCAAGCTCGCCGAGGCTAAGCAGCTGGCTGCAGGCCCAATACCTGCCAAGTCGGCCAGCAAGAAGCCTGCTCAGGCAAATAACAAAGACAAGTCACTCGTTATCTCGCACAACGCTGAGGCTGGAAAAAAAAAGTTAAGCCAGACCGACGCCGACGAAGCTGAGCTAGCCCAGCAACTGGCCAAGAATAATCCGCAGCCCGAGCCCGCGCCAGCCCCGCGCCGCTCATCGGGGCGCAACAGCAGTGCTGAGCCATGGCGTCAACCCATTGAAACACCACTTAATGAGCCGAGCCTAGGTGGCACGCTTAATGCTACTACCAAACAAGCAGCCGACGACAAGCGCCGCGAGCGTGAGAATGGCCGCAACAAGACCATTCTCTCGCACAAGGGTGGGCGCTACCTCGACAGTGACGACACACCAGGCAGCCAAGCGCCGCTCAATGCCGCCACAGCAGCACTCGATCACGAGCCGACCGTCCCCAATGTGAATGACATGCCGCGTGTGCCGATGGCTCATAACGACGACATCCTTCCGCCACCAACGGGCAAAGAAACCCTGGCCGACCTCGACGCCAAGCACCGTGCCGCGCCAGCTGATGATGCCGAGGGGCCGGCTCTGCCACCATTGCCACCAATGCCAGATTTCTCTAGTTTGCCACCATTGCCACCAGGCGTGCCACCGCTGCCTGGCCCTGATGCTGATAACCCCATGGCTCAGCTCGATGCTGCGCTCCAGTCTGAGGCTAAGGCCAAAAAAGACCAAGCCAACCCATCGCAGTTCCACGTACCGGAGAAGTAGGAGGCTGCTGGCTTGCTTCTGCCACTAAATGAGAAATGACACGATAAACCGGCCATGGTTTGGCCGGTTTATGGTAGAGAAAGGGTAAAAACCGTAAGATCATAAGATTTGTATATGTAGATTTCTTGACAGCCCAGAGAGAGTTATTATATAGTCCATTATGGACAGCAGCAAACCCAATCTACTTAAAAACTATAACGTTACAGGCGTCCAGCGAGAAGCATACAAGAGGGACGCAGAGCGGCAACGACTCATTGCTCTCTTGGATGTTCTTGATAAACCTGATGCAACAGAAGAGGTTGATGTACATGCTCGGGGCACTACCAATATTAGTACTATCAGTGTGAGTCTTAACGGATTGGGTATTTATATTAATCGCAGTGCTCACGCACAAGCTCGTTTATTTGAACCACACCAAATATATACGACAGAAATGGGAGAAGAAAATATCGACCTTGCGACATCTGTTGTTGCATTTGAGTCGGAGGGCACTGCGGGTGAGGGCTGCGATGGCGTACTTATACTATTCAAGCTCTCTGGTGAGATGGCAGGAGAGGCGCAAGCGGCATCAACAGCACGCGACCTGAAATTTGGCTATAATTGCTCGTATGGTGGTCTTGCAACCAAGGATGGCATAACTTGGCTTAAGTTTGAGGGAGACAAATTTATGCTAAGAACCAAACAGCTATCCTATGACGATCCATCGCACTACGATGAAATTCTTGAGTTGACCGAAGAGCTTAATACGTTTATGCAGGTGAGACAGGGTGAGCATAATCACCACAAAGGACAATCTTTCACACCAGCAGGAAGTATCGAAGCCTAGGTAGCCCAAAAGACCAGCCCCTCGCGGCTGGTTTTTTGCTCCGTCATGCTATACTAACCACATGACGCACCAAACACCTGATTCATCATACGATCGCATTCTCCACATCGACAAGCCGGCTGGTATGACGAGCTTTGGGGTGGTGGCGCGGGTGCGGCGGGTGCTGAGCCAGCAGGCTGGCAAGAAGGTGAAGGTGGGGCACTGTGGTACGCTTGACCCCTTTGCGACGGGTCTTTTGCTGCTGGTGACGGGCGCAGAGTGCCGCAATGCTATGCGCTACACCAAGCTCGACAAGACATACGAAGCGACGATTATCCTAGGTCAAACCAGCACCACGGGCGACCCAGAAGGGGAGATAACGCCGTATGTGCCAGAAGATGCCGAGATGCCTATTACACCGCCATCACGTCAGCAGCTCGATAAGGTGCTGCAGCACTTCATTGGTGAGATTCGCCAGCGGCCACCGATCTTTAGCGCCATCAAGATCAACGGCCAGCGGGCCTACAAGCTCGCGCGTGATGGTAAAGAAGTGGAGTTGCCGGAGCGCACCATTACGATCCACTCGCTCGAGGTGCTAGAGTATCAGTATCCGCGGCTCGTCATTCGCACGCGGGTGAGTAGTGGCACATACATCCGCAGCCTGGCGGTGGATATTGGCAGACAGCTTGGGACAGGGGCGTACTGCGCTGCGCTGCGGCGCACAGCAATTGCCGATTGGTCAGTAGCAGAGGCGCAGCAGCTGCAGAATTTTGGGATTGTTGATTAGCCATACAGCCATACACAATAAATAAAGAAGCGAGGAGCAACCGATGAACATCACGCTACACACTGGCACGACCACCGCAACTATCACCACAAGCGGCGCATATATCACCAGCCTGGCTGACGAGCATGGGGATGTATTCTACCCACTGCAGCAGCTCACCGCTCCTGATGGCGGGCGTAAAACGCGCGGTGGCTGCCATGTCTGCCTACCCAACTTTGGCCCGGGCGGAGCGAGTGGTCTGGCGCAGCATGGCTTTGGCCGCACGAGCCAGTGGCAAGTGGTGGAGCACACCAGCGACCGAGTGGAGCTCATGCTGAGGGAGAGTGGTGCTTATGCTGGGCTGGAGTCTCACTTGGTGTATACAGTGGCGGAGCACCAGCTTGCAATGCAGCTCACACTGGTGAATGTTGGCGATGATGAACTGCTCGTGGCACCAGCCTTCCACCCATATTTTGCGTATGATGGCGTGCCGGTGCTGGATAGCCAGCCATTAGCCGACCTCGCGCCACTCGCGGAGACGATCTTTGTTGATGGGCCTACACGCCAACTCGCGACGGGCCTGCGCACCATCACGCTGCAGAGTGAGGAATTACCTCGCTGGGCGGTCTGGACAGATGGGCTGGGCCCATACCTCTGTATTGAGCCAACGCACAGCGGCAACTCCTTCGCCGATAACCCAGCTCACGCTGTAGCGCTGGCACCGGGGCAGGTGGCGCGGTATGGTGTGCGGGTGGGGTGGTAACAAACCCCTCGATTTGACTCATTGTCCTACTACTGCCATACTTGATATATGGCGAATAACGAGATAAATCCAGACAAGGTAAGAATAATTGGCGGTATGACGCCTGAACGACAAGCAGCTGAGCAAGGACGACTCGGTAAAGAGCTGCAAGCTATTGCTACAGCAATCGACGAGCAGCTACAGGGTCACGAGCCTCTGGTAAGTAGTATGCAACCACTTACGCTCGCGGAGGCTAAGCAGCGCCCAGGTGCAGACGAAGTGGCAATAGATGAGGTGAATGCACACTGGGGATGGCCGGCAGCGGATAGCATGGTGGACCGTACTTCACCATATAAGGATGAGGACGAATTTTGGGAGGCATTTCTTCGCCAGCATGGGTTGCGTAATACGGAAGACCCAAATAACTTTCGTGCTCGTTTGCGTGCTCCAACTGTCGATGTAGCAACACTGGAGTCGGAAGAAGATATAGAGAGCATCGGCTTTGTAGATGTGTACCATGGAACGACGCCAGCATTGCTTCGTGCTGGAGCGGTGTTTCCCGAGGTTGAGCTCGTCCGAGGACTGTATAGCACGTTATTTAAGAAGCATCTAACGATGACAGATGATGCGCGAAAAGAACTGAGGTCACTTGCTCAGGAGCATCCAGCGGTGAAGATGGCGTTCTTTGAAACGTATAATCATGCACGGCGCTTGGTGAAAGAGGATGACGAGAAGCAGTTTATGCAGAAACTTTCGCAGCTTGGTTATATAGGAGAAGATGCTGCCGCGCAGGTTGCTTTGATTGATCAGGCACACCAGGCGCTTTGTCGCTAGCGTCTACATGTCTACATTGACACTGCGCCGCCCTCCTGCTACAATACACCAGTATGATTACTAAGGATAACAAAGCGAAAGCGATTGCTTTGACTCAGGTCAGCAAGAACGACGTCGGCAGCCCACAGGCGCAGGTGTCTATCTTGACGGCTCGTATCAAAGAGGTGACAGAACACCTTAAGTCCAACAAGCACGACAACATGGCTCGTCGTGGCCTCAAGCAAATGGTCGGTCGGCGCAAGCGGCTGCTCCGCTACCTTGAGCGGACGAACTTTGATGCCTACAAAGCAACGCTCGAAACCCTCGGTCTGCGCAAATAAGCGCTCGCTACGAGATAGAGACCTCCCCACTTGTTGGGGAGGTTTTTAAGATTCATAGTATCACGATTGACAAATATCGGCCTAAAATGTATCGTAATATAATATACCACACCATAAATAAAAAAGGAGTTGTAGTATGTATAAAGCAGGGCATGGGGCAAGCAGCCACGGCATTTCTACTCTCGAAGCTATGCTGGGTCGAACCGAGTATGAGAAGGCAGTGGCTAACTTTGACTCATTTGTTAGTCAACAGCTTGAGGGTGCACCATTGCTACGTGAAGACCCAGACCTGCAACGATATGTGACATATAGCGACTTGACGCTTGACGATTTGGCAGACATAGCTGATGCTACAGATTCGCCACGGATGCGTGAGCTGCTCAAGGCGGCGGATGCAGTGCGGGCGCAATATCGCAAGCAGCACGAGGGCACACTCCAGCCTCCTGATATCTTTGATGGCTCGACACATGTGTTCGTAGAGCTATATGAGCATATGACAACACAGAATGGGCAAGTACAACAAAAGGAAAAAGGTGCGACCATTCAATGTATTATGAATGGCGTTGGCTTCCGTGGGTATGGTGACGAAGAGTTCGTCCACCAAGTGGATCTTGGTGGGGCACAGTACGTGATTGACCCAGATGAGCTTACTGTGCGATATACACAGCAGACGCAAACAAAGCCAAGCAAGGACCTTGGTAAGTATGCCCAGGTAGAGGATATGGACGTTGTCAAGAGGCTCATTGAGCGCTCCAAGAAGAATGCCGCACCTACGACGCTTGACGTCGTTCGCGGTGGAGTTAAGCGCATGATGAGCATATTCTCTCGCCCTTAGGGTATCTGATGAGGGTGATCCTTCGCCTTGTGTATCATTCTCCCACCAATGTTATACTAGAAAAAACACCACGAAAGGAGCATACCATGGCATTTGGCCCAATGATGACAGTCACGACAAAGCAAGGGCTCGAGCTGGAGCTTGCGCCGTTTGCACGGGATGAGCTGAGGCCGTTTGTGGAGGGGTTTGCGCGCGGGACGGTCACGCAGTATTTTGCCGAGCATCGGGCGCAGACGCTCGAGACCGAGCAAGCGTGGTACGACAAGACAATCGCAGATAAAGAAAGCGTCGTCTGGGGTATCTGGGCCAAGGATGGTGAAACGCGGCGGCTGATTGGTGGTACATCACTGGTGAATATTACGAGAAAGCACGTCCACACTGCCACAAGTGGCATCATTATTGTGGATAAATATTACTGGGGTAAGGGTGTTGCTAGTGCTAGCCACCATGCTCGCACGTGGTACGCCTTTGAGAATCTGGGGTTGCACTGCATTAAATCTGCTGTGGTGCAGGGTAACGTTGCCAGCCTGCGCGCCCTCCAGCGGTGTGGCTATACTCACCTCTACACTCAGCGCAATGATGTCTTTATCAATGGCAAGCTGCACCATACCGATCACCTTGAGTGTCTCAATCCCATCGACTGGGCCTGGAACCAGTGGTGGGGGAGCGACCAACCCTCGCCTGAGCACATAGCAGCTCGCCAGCGCAGCCTCGCCGCACTAGAGTGGGCGAGAGAGCGGGTGGTGTTGCTATGATGTAATCAAATTTGACACATGGGATGGTGATGGGGTACTATTGGGTAATTATCAACCTCGCCATATAAACATAGCAAGGAGTAGACACCACATGGAACGAAAAGTATCAGGGCCACAAGCAGTAACGGCAGAGAACCGCGACGGCGCAGACCACGAGAAAGAGGCAAGTCTTGGCGAAGTAACTCGTGCGTTTATCGAAGACATTTTTGCGCAGCATTCGGACGCTGTACAACGACGTGACCTTCATCGAGTATGCTGCGATACATCTGTTGAATTTGAGTCGCCAAAATCTGGGCATGTTTACACAAAGGCAAGTGTTTATCAAGTCGAGTGGTGGGATAATGCCGACCGAGAGCCTGAACACAAAACTCAGGAGAACCTCGGTTTTGTTCTCAAAAAGATTAATACAGGAACTGGCGAAGTGATTACAGAAGACCGATACTTCATCAATCAAAAAGATGGAAAAGTATACCACATCGTATGGGAAGAAGGGCAGACCCCTGAAGCTGCCCAAGCATCTGATACATGGCTACCTGCAACTCGCGAAGGTCTGAGCGATGCAATGGAGCGGATTAGCAAGCTGAACGTTGTTGGGGCATCCCAGGAGCAGTAACAACGATACCTATCTCGTATAAATCTCAATCGAACCAAAACACCCACATAAGTTGGGTGTTTTGTTGTCTATGTGATGCCACCACATACCACACACCACAACAGGGAAGTCTACGCAAAAACATTGTGACATACACAACATAATACCCATTTGTGCACAAAGATGCTATCATAGAGAGTGACTATGCAGGATGTGACAGATGCAGCACGGGCGTCCACGGGTGTGGCGATGCGGTGGAGTATGCAGCAAGCACGGCGCGCTGTGCTGGTGTTTGTGGCCGCTGTGACAGTGCTAGGGCAGCTGCTTGTACCGCAGGCGAGTGCCATGGCACCGCAGCAGTCCATCATGATGCCAGCCTATAGCTACCCCGTGCAGGGTGGCAACAACCAGTATTGGAATGATATGGCTAATGTCTCGAGCAAGATGCCCTTTGCGGTGGTTAACCCCTCGAGTGGGCCAGGTACAACGGTTAGTAGTGATTATGTAAAGGCCCTGGCACGACTCGATTCGCTTGGGGTCAAATATATTGGCTACGTCAAGCATGGCCGCCAGACGCGCAATATTGCTGAGGTGGCAGCAGAGATCGACCGCTGGTATGCGCTCTACCCCAACGTGAAGGGGATTTTCTTTGACGAAGCCGACAACCACAGCAGTGGCCAAAAGACCTGCTACCTGGCCAACCTCTACAACTACGTCAAGGTCAAGCACCCTGGCTCCATCGTCATCCACAATGCAGGCACACGCTTCCTCGGTGAGTCCGTTATGCCTTATGGTGATGTATTCTTGAATGCCGAGACCTCGGCGGCGCGCTATCTGAGCGACAGCTACTACGACCTAACTCACCCAACGGCCACCAACTTCGAGAAAAACCCAGCCAACGCCTACAAAATGTGGCACGTCATTCACAGTGTGGGTAGCAACGAGCAGCAAGCCCAGGTGGTAGCCAAGGCCCGCGAGCGCAATGCTGGCTGGGTGTATACGACCTCCGATCGTGGCCCGACCACACCAGCCGAGGAGGCAGACTCAAGCATCAACCCGTATAATGATTCATCTACCTTGTTGGGTGGTTTGGCTGGCCTGGGGAGTATCCAGCGCGGTAATGTGCCAGTGGGTGCAGCCACGCCGCTCACGGCTGATTGCGCCGACACCTTTGGCCTGAAAGTAACGGCTCAGCCTGCGCCAGCACCTGCACCAGCGCCAAAGCCCGCTCCCAAGCCTGAGGAAAAGAAAAAAGACAACAAAGACAAGAAAAAGGACGAAAAGAAGGACAAGAAAAAACCACAGCCAAGCAAAAAGCGCCAGCAACCGACCATGTGCAAGCAAGAGGAAGGCCCCAACTGGACGATCATCATCCTTATCGCTGTAGCAGTAGTTCTCGCTGCAGCTGGTGGCGGCGGTGCCTGGTGGTGGTTTGTCGGCCGCAAGCGCCGCCACGCGAAGAACCGCAGCCGGTATGATAATACAATGATATAAGCGGCAGGTGTGTCGCACATGCCATCAATTCTCACATATTTTATACTCTCACTATTTCTCTTGGCGTTGTGAGAGCAGGCCTTGGCTGATTATCTGGTCTCTTGTATCAAGGCTGGCGACTATTGTTACGACTAGTCGCTGCACACCACCCGAATGGAGTAATGGGGAAGAAGGATAAAGGACAGAGGTGATGAGGCTATACTGTGCATACTTATGGCGAGGGGCTGATTGACGAGCTTGGGATAAATTGCTAATATAAAGCTGTTTTGGAGAAAGGACTCTCTCGACGTAGTGAGTATATGATCTATGACCAACCACAGAAAGTGGAGAATGGCGTCTCGTTTGCTGTCATAGGGGATCAAGGCGAAGAAATTACGGTTATGCCACGTGGTGTCGAATGGCTGAGCGCAACGTACGTACGATTTATAGGCAGTGCAGCGATTAAGGGCAGTGGAAACATTCTCTCTATCAAGGGCTCACAGACTACATATGAAGGTGATAATACAATGCGCCTGGTAATTGGCCATGACAGCTCAGATGGCGTGTAAGCTCTGAAGCTGTCCGATACGAAGCACTACCAGTATATCCCAAAATGCGGTATACTAAGGGGAGTATATTAACGCGGCAGTGATAGCGTTGAGGGCTTGCATGAAGATGATGAGTGCGAGCATTCACCCCTGTTACTTGCCGCAAGAAAGGAGCTCTGTATGAGTATTATTAACCCAAGCGGCAAAGATGTCTTTGCTGTGACGACCGAGCTATGTGGCCGGCCCCTGACCCTGGAGGTCAACCGCGTTGGCTTTCGCTCGACGGCCAGTGTGCTGGTGCGCTACGGCGACACGGTGGTGCTGGGCACCGCCCAGGTGGGCACCCGCCCGGTCACGCTGGATTACTTCCCCTTAAGCATCGACTACGAAGAAAAGTTCTATGCCTCGGGCAAGATTAGTGGCAGTCGTTTTATTAAACGCGAGGGCCGGCCTAGCGACGAAGCAGTGCTGATTGGCCGCTTGATCGACCGGCCGATCCGCCCACTCTTCCCGAAAGGCTACCGCCAGGAAGTGCAGGTGGTGGCCACCGTGCTGAGCATGGACCCGAGCTTCCGCCCCGATATGGTGGCGATGGTTGCCGCCAGCAGCGCCCTGATGCTGACGGGCACGCCGTTTGATGGGCCGGTGGCGGGCCTGCGCGTTGGCCGGGTGAATGGTGAATTTAAAGCCTTCCTGACACCAGAGGAGCGTGAGCAGTCCGACCTCGACCTGGTGGTGGCCGGCATTGAGCGTGGCATTACCATGGTAGAAGCCGGCGCTAAAGAAGTGCCCGAGGACGTCATCGTCGATGCCATAGCCTGGGCACACCAAGCCATGCAGCCAGCTATCGCGCTGCAGCGCGAGCTGGCGAATAAGGTAGCACCAGCGCCGCAGGAATACGAGCTGGTCTTACCAAACGAAGACATCCAAGCCGTGGCCAACCAGTGGGTTGATGGCAAACTGGGCGAGAAGATCCGCCGCCCATACCCCGAGCGCAATGAAGTTGTGAACGAAATCCGCTGGGCCTTCCACGAGGCCATGGCCGAGCAGCTGGGCCTCGACGCCGAGGAATACGCAGCGGTGCGTGATGAGTACGACGAAGCCTTTACCCTGGCGCTGCACAACGATGTACGCCGCGGCATTGTGGAGGAGCGCACCCGCCCCGATGGCCGCGCCCTGACGGAGATCCGCCCGCTCTCGAGCGAGGTTGGGATCTTGCCCCGCACCCACGGGAGCAGCCTGTTTACCCGCGGGGTGACGCAGGGTATGAATATCGTCACACTAGCACCGCTCAGCTACGCACAGTTAGTCGATACCATGGAGGTGACAGAAGGCGAGCGCCGCTATATGCACCACTACAACGCCCCGGGTTATACAGTCGGTGAGGTGAAGCGCCTCGGTAGCCCGGGCCGGCGTGAGATTGGCCACGGGTACTTGGCGGAGCGCGCCTTGACGGCGGTGCTACCGAGCGAAGAAGAGTTCCCCTATGCCATCCGCAGCGTCACAGAAATCATGAGCCAGAACGGCTCTACCAGCATGGCGGCCACCTGTAGCAGCTGCTTGGCCCTGATGGACGCTGGCGTGCCGCTTAAGGCACCAGTCAGTGGTATTGCTATGGGCCTCATGATGGATGGCGACACACCCTACGTACTGAGCGACATTGCCGACGCCGAGGACTTTGCTGGCGACATGGACTTTAAGGTGACGGGCACCAGCAAGGGTATTACCGCCCTACAGATGGATATGAAGGTGCATGGCCTGCCGGTGCAGGTGCTGCGCCAGGCGCTTGAGCAGAGCAAGGCCGGCCGTGCCCACATCCTGGAGCACATGCTGAGTGTACTGCCTGGCCCACGCAAAGAGCTCAGCCCCTACGCGCCGCGTATCGAAAAGCTCAAGATTAACCCAGATAAAATAGGCGCTGTTATCGGCAAGGGTGGTGAAACCATCAACAAAATCACTAGCGAAACTGGTGCCGAGGTAGATATTAAAGAAGACGGCCTGATTACCATTGCTAGCCCCAATGGTGAGGCGATTGAGAAGGCGCTGGCTTGGATCAAAAGCCTGGTGGAAGAGCCCGAAGTTGGCCGCACCTACACCGGCACCGTCGTGACGATTAAGGACTTTGGTGCCTTTGTGAACATCCTACCTGGCGTGGATGGGATGGTGCATATCTCGAAGCTTGCCAAAGGCCGAGTCGGTAAGGTAACAGATGTCGTGCAAGAAGGCCAAACCGTGCAAGTGAAGATCACCGGCATTGACGAGCGCGGCAAGATTAATCTGACGATGATCGGATTGTAGCAGATCTGAGCACTAGCCTCGCAACAGAAGACAAACACCCCAGCAAGGATGCGTGGGGTGTTTTGCTGGTAACAACCTCCGCTTTCTTTGGTGCTGTATGAGTGGACGTGAAGGAGAGGAGGGCGTGAAGCGAGAGCAAGGTCAAATCAAAACACATATTGGCCTATTAGTATCTTTCCGGTATAATAGTTATGGTAAATAATAGCCAAATCAACAAGGAGATGCATGAGTAAGCAACCAGCAAACCCCCAGGAGCAACCACCAGAGGCTGTCCCAACCTTTGATATGAATAACCCACCTTATACTGAGGAAGAGAAGGCCGCTCTGGCCAGCAAGCGTGCTGCCGCTGAGCCGGCGCCAGCTACACAGACTCAGGCTGCTGCGCAACCACAACCCGCAGCCCAGCCAACAGCAGGGCAGCCGCAACCCATGCAACCTGGCGTCGCTGGCATGCCACCACAATATCCCAAGCAGGGTATGAGCAAAGGATTGCTCTGGGGCTTGATTGGCGGTGGTGTTGCCTTAGTATTGTTGATTATCGGCGTAGTGGTGTTCTTTGTCTTCTTTGGGCCGCCAAGCCGAGATGATTATGCAAAGGCGTATAATAAAGTTGCTAGCTTTGATGCTCGTACTATTCGAGAGATGACAGCTAACTCAGACGATAGTGAGGAGGCTACAAACGAGTTGATTACAAAGGTTGACAAGCATCTTGATGAGCTTGGCAAAATGCGTGCCATGCACGACGGCGATGTGAAAAAAGCATACGACAGCCTCAAAAAGGAATATGAAGAGCGCAAGCCACTCTTGCGCGAATATACTGCGACAACAGTTGCTAAGAAGGAATATAACAAAAACTGCAACAGTAGATCTACTACCTATATCTCAATGAGTGGCGTTGAGTCTGGTGATGAAGCGGGCAAAAAATTTGATGAGCAACAAGGCACTTGTATCAAAACACTCGATAAGCTCAAACAATCGCAATACGAGAGTATTCGCAAATATGCCGAAAATCAATCACAATATTTGAAGGAGTTGCGAGCCTATTATGTATCTGCTGTGAACTACCTGAAGAGTCGAGAGGGTAGTATGCCAAAGGTACCACGGTCAAAGGGAGGTTATCTTGGCAAGGATATTAATAGTAAGATAAGTGACGCTGGGGCATCGATTAGTGATGCTAAACGGGAGTTGCGCCAAGTCTTGCGCGCGAAAGCAAGCGGCAGCAGTCTGAGTGACGACTAGGTACTCTATCGTATAAAAACAAAAAACACCTGGGTTGTGCTCAGGTGTTTTTATGATGCGAGAAATGCGAGACACATAGCAAATACACTTGCTGTTGTTCTCATGTGGTGAGAAATTTGTGGCACTCTTTTTTGTTTGTTTATTTGCGATGTATTGAGCTTTTGTGCGCTTCATGAACGCTTGAGATTGTAATGATGATAGGGATAGGGTTGAGGATACAACAGAGGTAGATTCTCTTGAAATATGCTCCTCTGACCCAAACTATACACTAAGTGTATAATAAGGCTTGCACTCGCTAGTCACTCGGTGTATAGTGGAGATATGAACGTTCAATATACATTACTCGGATTGTTGGCGAATGCGCCAAACTATGGCTACGAGCTGAAGAAGCAGTATGATGGTTTCTTTGGCAAAGATAAGCCGATTTTGCCAGGGCAAGTCTACTCGACGTTGGGGCGCTTAAAACGCGACAACAAAGTGGAGGAGGTTGCCGACACCAGTGAGTCTGGTGGGCCAGACCGGGTGCGCTACGCCATTACCGAGCAGGGCAAGCAAGACCTGCAGGCCTGGCTGGAAGCACCCGAGTTGCCATCGCATCAGTCGCAGGCCAATATGTACGTCAAGACCGTGCTGGCAATCCTGCGCGAAGGTGATGCCGCGCCCTACCTAGACAACCAGCGGCAAGCCCATATTCAGCGGATGCGCGACCTTACAAGCCGCCGCCGCGAAAGCAACCTAGCCGATACGTTGCTCATCGACCACGCACTGTACCATCTGGAGGCAGATCTGCGCTGGATTGAGCTAACGACGTCGCGCTTAACCAAACTTAAGGAGGAACTGACCAATGAGACCAACCAATCAACCAATCATTAGCGCCCGCAACCTGAAGAAATCCTTCGGCCAGACGGAAGCATTGCGCGGCGTGTCGCTGGATGTAATGCCGGGCGAAGTGCTGGCCATTATGGGGCCGAGCGGCTCGGGCAAGAGCACATTGCTCCATAGCTTGGCGGCGATTACCCCTGTCGATAGTGGCGAGATTCACTGCGCAGGTAAGCGGATCGACAAGCTCAATGACGATCAGCGGAGCGTCCTCAGGCGCACAGCCTTTGGCTTCGTCTTCCAGTTTGGGCAGCTCGTGCCAGAGCTAACGGCGCTAGATAATGTCGCGCTGCCACTACTGCTCAATGGTGAGAAGCGTGCCGCAGCGTACGAAGCCGCTCAGCGCTGGCTGGACAATGTCGAGCTGGGCAACAAGGCGGGCAACATGCTTGGTGAGCTCTCTGGTGGGCAGATGCAGCGGGTGGCGATTGCCCGAGCGATGGTCATCAAGCCGAAGGTGCTCTTTGCCGATGAGCCAACTGGCTCGCTCGACAGCCTCAACTCGCAGCGTGTGATGGAGCTATTTATCGCCACTGCCAAGCAATATGGCACCACCGTGATTATGGTGACCCACGAGCCAACCATTGCTGCCTATGCCGACCGCGAGATCATCGTGCGTGATGGGCAGATCTCGGGAGGGATGTAGCATGAGCATCAGTTGGTTATTACTAAAAAAATCGGGCCGGCAATCAATGATGCGCCTGGGTCTCACAGCAGCAGCTATCTCGCTTGGCATCGTCATGCTGTGCTATATGGCTGCTGGGCTTAATGGCTTGGTGGGCCGCCAAAACCGAGCGATCATCTCGAGTACTATCTCTGCAGCTCAGCGTACACCCCAAAAGCCACAAGCGACTGGCCAAGCGCCGCTCAAAGCTGGTGGCATCGAGCGGGGCAACAAAGATGAGTGGCGAGGCAAGACGATTAGCGTCGTCTCGCTGCAGGGTACGGAGAAGTCCGCCAAATTTGCCAAGATGGACACGCCAAAGGCCGGCGAGTACTACCTCTCCAAGGGCTTAGCAGCGGCGATTGCCCAGCACCCGGAGGATAAACTTCTTGAGCGCTTTGGCAATCTCACAACCAACCTTGGCACACTGCCAGATGAGTACTCGGCGAGCCCTGATGACCTGTATTTGGTCAAGGGTGTGAGTGCGGAGGAGGTCGAGAAGGCCGACCAATATGCTAAGAAAAATGGGCAGCCTAACTCCTACGCAGACGTCTATATTACCGATGTCAATGGCACAGCGCAGAGTGTTGCCTTCGACCCATTCTCGCTGATGATGCTGGTTGTGGGCGGATCGATCTTGCTCTTCCCAATCGTCACCTTCGTTGCTGTTGCTACACAGCTGGGTGGGGCACAGCGCGAGAAGCGCTACGCCGCCCTGCGCTTAGTGGGCGCGACCAAGGGGCAAGTGGCCCGTGTGCTGCTGCTTGAGTCGCTATTGGCCTCGCTAGCGGGTGTGGTGTTGGGTCTCGTTGTATTCACACTCACACAGAGCTCGCTTTATGGTTTCTCCTATGGCGACATGCGTTTCTGGCCAGCTGATCTCGCGCTGCAGTGGTACCAGTATGTCGTCATTGTTGGCGTGACCCTTGGCCTGACGACGTATGTCAACTGGCGCCGGATGCGCAAGGCGCAGCTCTCGCCACTGGGCGTCTCGCGCTCAGCCGAAAAGGCAAAGAAGCTGCGGGTGTGGCGCGTCATCCCCCTGGCATTTGGCCTTAGTATCTTTGGCTGGATGGCGTCGAAGCCTGGGCACGACTGGATGGCTGAGCGAGCAAGTGAGAGCTCTACACCGACCCTCATTCTCTTCGCAGCCTTCCTTAGTGTAATGTTTGGCCTAGTGCTGGCTGGTGGCTGGCTGACGAATAAAATCGCTCGCACCGTAGCACGCTATGCACGCAGTGGCTCGGCATTGATCGCGGGCAAGCGGATTGCTGTCCATTCGCAGACCGTCTTCCGCAGTGTGAGTGGGGTAGTGCTGGCCCTCTTTGCGGGGAGCTTCTACCTCTCGGCAGTGAGTGGTATTGATGCCCTTAACGCTTCATCGGTGGCCAACAATGGTTATTCACAGCTGCGCAGCAATGCTGTAGCGATCACCTCGCAAGATCATACCCTGCAGCCTGATCTACAAAAGGTTCTGAGCGAGCAGCCATACATTACCAATGTTGCACCAATGTACCCTATTGCTGGTGACAATGGCCGCATCCAAGCCCGTGCTATCCGTTGTGGTGACCTCGCTACCTACACCGATCACAGTTGCCCCAGTGGTGCACGGGACGATCAATACGCCTTGATTAACTTCAATGGCCCCGTCGTTAAGACCGTCTCGCTCGCCGAGCAGCCAGTCAACACCAATGGCCCTAAGGATTATCTCCTCACCGTTGCTCACAATGATGACGTGGAGAAGGTGCGTGCCCTCATGTATGCTCGCCAGACTCCGCAGGATTTCCTCTACATCCGTAGTGGGGACTTCGAGAAGCATCCACAGATCAACCCGATCATCAAGAACTTCGCCGAGATGGCCTACGCTGGTATGGGTGTGACGCTCTTCGTCGCAGTGGCAAGCTTGATCGTCTCGACGATTGGTGGATTGTTTGAGCGCCGTCGCTCACTCTACACGCTGCGCCTCGGTGGTATGCGTCTTGGTCAGCTCAAGCGTCTCATTATGACGGAGTCGCTGGTACCGCTGCTGAGCGTCTCGCTCCTCTCGTGCGCCATTGGGGTGTGGGTTGGTACCGTCTTCATTACAACCTTCTCCGCCTCGCTTAAGCCAACGCTCTCGCCGCTGTACTTCGGCATCGTTGGTGGAGGGCTCGTTGCTGCCATCATCGGCATCTACTTGGTGCTACCCATGGTGCGCAAGCTCACCGACCCAGAGGCAAACCAGACAGAGTAGGGAGTAACACGCTTAGTACGCCATTTCCTTGCACGGCAAAACACCTCCTTTTGTGAGGTGTTTTTGCTACAAAAGTAGAAAATTATTCCATACTATTGACAAATGTAAAATAGCATAATAGCATATCCTCTCCTTATCAGAAGTGGATAGCAACTTTTTGTGGTGAGGAGTCGAACTCTCTCGACTTGCTGCTAGAGGAACTGCCGAGCGCAATAGAGCGCCCAGCTCTCTGATGGCGCTACACCGGAGCGTGTGCAGCAATGGAGAGAGCTTGACACAGGGTTGAGCTCACTAATCGCACTCGTATGAGTGCAGGAAGGAGCCGATCATGGCTCTGTCAGCTAGCGAAATGCGGGAAATTTCCGTCGCGTATCATGAGACCCCTGAGCCTGATGCTGAGGAGATAGTTGAGGTTGTGGTTCTGGCGGCGCAAGCAGTAGCCAGACTAGGTGGGTGGCACACCACCTATACAGGCAGTGGGTTTATCTTTTTAGATAAACATGACAAGCTCAGCACAACTCAATTAGCTATCGTTGAACGATTAGCGTCTTTGGGCTACAGCCCAAGGGTTGAGTCTCCCGGTGAGGGTCTTAAAATCGGCTGGTAGCCCCACCACACCCGCTCTCCGCGGAGGTATCGACGCGTCCATCTGGATGCTCTACCTCCGCGGGAGCGGACTACCCTTGATGGATAAAGGCAATGCAGGATTGCTTTTTTTGTTTTTCTACCCTCGTTTGTGTTTGTTTGCTATCAACCTGCACCGCATAATCTCAGCAATTATCACACCCCTCAATATTGCAAGAGCTAGGCAGTAGATCCCAGTGCCAAAACTAGAGTGATCAATTACAGCTGATTTTTGCTCCACCCGCCCATCGATTGTTATACTAGATGTATGACCCATCCACTCGACCCATCCACGCCAGACCAAACTCAAGCCGCTCAGCTAGCGCACCTCGCTGAGGAGATTATCGCTGCCAAGCTCTGCCCCGAGCTGGCTGCCCAGGCTACGCAGCTGGTGTTGGGCGATGGCAACCCTAATGCCGACATCGTCTTTGTGGGGGAAGCGCCCGGTAAAAATGAAGACCTGCAGGGCAAGCCTTTTGTGGGGGCAGCAGGGAAGTTTCTCGACGAAATGCTAGCAACGGCTGATCTCGTGCGCAGTGATGTATACATTACTAATATCGTCAAATATCGTCCGCCCAATAACCGCGACCCACTGCCGGAGGAGAAGCGCGCCTTTTGGCCGTACCTCATGCAGCAGCTCGATATTATCCAGCCAAAGGCGGTGCTGACGCTTGGGCGGCACAGTGGTGGCGGGTTCATCCCCGATCTACGCATTAGCCGCGACCATGGCCAGCCGCGCAAAGTGCGTTTGCACGAGCGAGAGTTCGTCGTCATTCCGCTTTACCACCCAGCCGCTGCGCTATACAACGGTGCCATGCGCCAAACACTCATCGACGACTTCGTGCGGGCAGTGGCGTATGTGCGACAGACGACGCAGCATAAATAATGAACAGTATAGAGATATTCAGACACGTGCGCCTTATAACTAGCAGGAGAGGAAGCGGCAAGCGCTTTGCTGTGCAAACGAAAAAAGGTAAGCATTGTCACAATACTTACCTTGGTATGCATATTTGCGGAGCTGGTTAGGCGACTTTCGTCTTGCCAGCCTCTGGTGCGGTCACGCCGTAGCCTTTGCGCTCGAGGAGCTCTTGAGCGGTTTGGAGCTCGGTGGCGACCTTGGCTTGCTCGTCGGCTTGCTTTTTCTTGGTGTTGTAGTCGGCCGTGGCTTGAGCAGTGGCATCGGCTACGTAGTCGTCGAGTGTGAGCTCTTCTTTGGGCTGAGGGCCAACGCGGGTGAGGCCAGCTGGGCCATAGGGGCCAAAGCTTGCACGGCCGAGGTCGCGCTCGATCAGCTCGAGGCTGGAGCTGGGCAATACCTGGAAGGGCTGGCCATTGTATGAGCCATTGACGGGCACGCGGCGGTGCTCTAGCTCAGAAAAGATACGCGACACCTCCAGCGCGTGGCTGATGTAATCGCGTGCACTGGTGCCGAGCTGTGCCTCGCCAATCTCGACGGCGGTCACGTGTTGCAGCGCCTTTTGCAGGGTGGCAAGCTTGCTTTTGGTTGTATCAAGCTCGCTCTGCGCGGTTGCTGACGTGGTGCGCTCGGTGTCCTCGGCAGGCTTTTGCCGGTAGGCACTGCTATCGCGGATGGCAGGGTCAGACTGGCGTGTGGCTTGTCTACGGGCTGCTTGGGTTGGCCATGGCAGGCCAGCTGCTTCTGGTTTTGGCATTGTGTTTCCTCCTCACCTCATTGGTATAACACTTATACTTATATATGATACTACAAATCGCCCCATTGTCATAATTGTGATATCGCTCATGCTTTAATAAAATAGGCCTATCTGAGGTAGAAAAATGAAACGCAGAAAGAGAATTAGAGAAGCAGCATAAGAGGAATAGAGGCTGAGAGAGGAGGGTAGAGAAAAACCCTGCAAACCCACTCCATTGAGCAGCTCTACGCTATACTATAGAATAAGTATAGTAACAAGGAGAAAATGATGAACACAAAGAATAACGGTGTGGCTACATACTATTCGCGGTTTGGCTCGTGGGCGGGGTATAACATGGTGCTGGGCCGCTCGCAGCACGCTGGCTACTGGACGAGCGGGACAAAGAACGAGCGGCAGGCCCAAGCGAACTTCTTGCAGATGTTTGCCAAGGAGCTGCAGCTCAAGCCGACCGACCGCGTGCTCGATGCCGGCTCGGGCCAGGGCGTCATGGCGCGACATCTCGTCCAGGCCAATGGGGGGGGGGTGAGGTAATAGGTATTACCATCACTCCACGAGAGGTTAAGATATCTGAGAAGTTGTCGCGGCATATGACTCCTGCGCCGCGTTTTGTGCTGGGCGATTACTCGCACACCGACTTCCCAGACGAGTATTTCGATGTCGTGTATGTGAATGAGACACTATCGCATGCGAAGGATATGCAGGCCACGATGCAGGAGTTTTATCGCATCCTCAAGCCGGGTGGGCGTGTAGTGTTTGCCGATTATGAGGTCGATGCGCGCCATATGTCAGCTCGCCAGCAGCGCATGATGGATTTTTTGGAGCAGCATGCTGGTGGCTTTGGTGTACGGCAGCAAAACCCTGGTGAGATATCACAGGCCCTGCAGCAGGCTGGCTTTGCCGATATAAGCGAGACCGATTGGACAGCGGCCGTTATGCCAACATACCATCGCTTGCGCTCGCTCGCCCGGCCATTTGCCTGGATTCAGCCAGATGCGAAGCTTGCGCCATTCTTCGTTAATGCCGTGATGGCATCGCATGGCTATAGCACGCTGTATGAAGCGGGGCTATTCCGCTACTTGCTCTACAAAGGCACAAAGCCGCTTGCCCGCCACACAAAGTAGCACAAAAAGAAAATGCTGGGCTGTTATTCATCAGTCCAGCAAAATACATGTTCAAGACCACATATGAGACCTAGCTCTCAGAGGGTCAGCAAAAGCCAGCGTTATTTCGCTGTTGCTTCGCTATTTTCTGTATTTTCTGCGATCTCTGCCAGCACTGTCTTGAGCGAAAGAGGTATGCCGACCCTCATTGCCTTGCCATCATCAGTCGCAACCCAGGGTGCCATCCCCATAGGCATATTGGCGCGGTCTGCCCAGCGGAACACCCAGCAGCCTGTCTGGCGCTCAATTTTGAATAGGTCGTGAGCTCTATGATTTGATGAGCCACAGGCTTTTGCAAAGGCCTCCCAGGCGTCATTTTCTGTATGAATGGTTTTTTCCATAGTTCTTCTCCTTACGCTATGTGTCGCTATTCTACCATATTTTCGGTTTATTGCATAAAAAGTTGTTATGGTGAGAGGAAGTTAGAGATATGGGGAGCTTCTGGTATATTCTCATGCAATAGGCTTGAAAGAGAGGGTAGCCTATGATAATCTGGATATTAGATATCCATTATCAACAATCAAAGAAAGGAGGAGTGAGGTGCTGCGCAGGGTGGGCTGCATAGCACCTCGCATATAAAACCATGAGATTATCAGGAGCAGTCGAGCAGGCCTGCTGCATTGTGATTTTGCTGGCGCATCCAGACCTGCGATCGCCAGTGACGAACCAGAGCCTGGCAAAGCAAATGGGGGTATCGCCAACGTATATTACCAAAGTAACGCGCAAGCTCGTAACAGCCCGGTTGATTACCTCGGCGAGGGGTGCGGGTGGTGGCTTTCGCCTGGCGCGGGCTAGTACAGAGCTGACGCTGTGGGATATCGTGGCGGCAGTCGAGGGGACGGAGAGCTTCGTCCAGTACCAAGGAGTAGCCGAGCGGATGTTTGCCCGCCAGGCAGATGATAGCAAGATCAAACGCGGTGAGGTGAGCATCCTTGGTGCCTTCGATCGGGCTCAGGCACGCTGGGCTGAGACGCTGCAGAGTGTGACATTGCAAGATATTATTCGGGAGTTAATGAACAATGGGTGAGAAAATAAAACAAGCTATCCAGCGTCGCCGCAGCGTGATGGTCCAGGCCGAATGGCGGCACTTGCTGCAGAGCAAAACACTACTGGTGGCAGTGATAGCGCTGGCCTTTGTGCCGGTGATATATGCGGCGTTTTTCCTCAGCTCGGTATGGGACCCGTATGGGCATACCGACCGACTGCCAATTGCCTTTGTGAATGAGGACAAGGGGGCGCAGATTGATGGCAAGGAGCTGCAGATCGGCCGGACAATGACCGAGTCTCTACATAAGAGCAAGGCGCTTAAGTGGGAATTCGTCTCCAAGCAGCAAGCCGATGATGGCGTACGCCGCGGCTACTACTATGCAGTAGTGACGGTACCAGAGGACTTCTCGCAGCGTGCGGCGTCACTTCGGCAGGACAAGCCGCAGCAAGCAGTGGTGTCGTATCAACTCACGCCAGCCAAAAACTACATTGGTGCCGTCATTAGCCGCCAAGCCGCGCAAAAAGTGAAGGAAACAGTGGCCGAGCAAGTGACCCAAACCTACCTCAAAGAGGTGGCAGCGGGCATTGGTGCGGTGGGTAGTGGTATGGAGCAGGCTGGTGATGGTGCTGGGCGCTTACACCAGGGGTCGGCACGGCTCCAAGCGGGTCTTACTCACTATACCAATGGCGTTAGCCAACTGGCGAGCAAGCAGCAGATGCTAACGGCAGGCCTGGGGCAACTGCAAGCCGGCGCAGTGCAGGTCCAGCAGGGCACAGCGCAGCTGACTGGCCAACTGCCAACGGCGGCCCAAGTGGCTCAGCTAACAGCTGGTATGCAGCAGATCAAACAGGGGATGAATACACTCAACGCTCAGGTGGCTCAACCATCACCAGCGGTAGCGACTCAACAGGCGGCCGTAGTCCAAGATGCGCAGCGAGTCGTGGGTGCGCTCCAGGCAATGCAAGCACCAACCGCATCAGCCGGGGCGATCCTCCAAAAGACTAGCGCCCAGGCAGCTGCATCTGGCGGTAGCACGACCATCACACTGCCTGAGCTGCAGACCTTGGCGAGTGCTCTGCAGCAGACCAAGGCTATTGCCGAGCAAACGCAGAGCTTGCTGGCCAACCTCGACACTCTTACCAAGACCCTCGCTACTCAGCAGCAAACACTCAAGAACGGTGTGGCAGCACTCAACACTGGCGTGGAGCAATTCGCCCCACAAGCCACCACTGCCTTTGCGGGGTACAATACGGTGCGGGCTGGTGGCGAGCGGCTCCAGGCTGGTGCAGCACAGGTGGCGGGTAATCTCGCAACAGCTCAGCAGGGCAGTGGGCAACTGGCTCAGGGCGCAGCCACCTTGCAGCAGCACTCTAGCACGCTGGTGCAGGCAAGCAACCAGCTGGCGGATGGCTCGGGCACACTGGCACACAAACTGCAGACTGGTGCTGCTCAGGTAAAGCTCTTGCCAACCAGCCCAGCGGCTCAGCAACAGATGGCCGCGCCTGTGGCGAGCAACGAGCACAGCACTGGCAGTGTGCCAAACTACGGCTACGCCATGGCACCATATATGCTCTCGCTAGCGCTCTTTGTTGGTGGGCTGGCTTTGACGACGATGTACCCAGTGCGCAAGACCTTCTCGCGCCAAGAAAATGCCTGGCGCTGGTGGCTGGCTAAGATGTCGGTCTTGGGGTTGGCTGCACTGGTGCAAGCAACGATTATGATGCTGGTGCTGGTCTATGTGGTGGGCTTGCAGCCCGACCATCCGTGGCTATTTGCTGCCACAAGCTACCTTGCCTCGCTTGCCTTTATGTCGCTCATTACGCTGCTGGTGATGGTGCTGGATAACCCTGGCCGGCTGGTGGTAATGATCATCATGGTGCTCCAGCTGGCAGCGAGTGAAGGGATATTCCCTATCCAAACAGCCTCTGGTTTCTTCCAGGCCATCAACCCTTGGCTGCCCATGACGCACTCCATCATTGCCTATCGTCATGCGATCTCGGGTGGGGTAGATAGCGCGCTCTATACACAGCACATGCTCATCTTGGCTGGCTTTGCGCTGGTGGCAAACGCGCTCCTCATCGGCTTCTTGGCCTGGCGTGGCACGCGGCAGTTTGCTCATACGACAGTGGATGGAGATTAAAATTAATGTGCTGCGAGGCATAGCACAGAGCCGGCTATCGTGGGGTAGCCGGCTTTTTGGTGGTGCAAGGGTGAGTTATGCGCAAAAGAGCCTAGGCAGCTGAGCGCAAATCGCTACAGAGAAACAACACTTGACAAATATAGTAAATAAAGCGTATTGTATAAGAACTGTTTGACAAGTAGAAAATAGGAGATAGACATTATGGCTGGCGAAAAACCTCAAAAGAGTCCAGATAGTACAGAGAGGGAAGCACCATTTCTCAAAGTTACTCTGGATAGGTCTAAGATAAAGACGGGTAAAGTAGGGGGGCTGTTCCCAAAGAAAGATCGGTCAATTTTAGATAAGAATAATTCGCGCCGCACCTATAGCGGTGAGAGTCATATAGACAAAGAAGATTCCTGGATTTCGTGGCCACAAGCGGTTGCAATTGCCAGTATCTCTATTGCTATCGCAAGTGGTATAGCGGCCCACAATACAGCATCAGCACCTGCATCAAATCACAACAGAACAGTTGCAACAGCCGAGCCATTTGAGACGCCAGACCAGCCAGCAAAGTTTGTAATGAAAGGGCAAGAAATCAATTTTATGACTGATGATGGCGAAGTCGATGTAGAGAAGGTCGACCAACAGGTTGTAGCTGGTATTGCTGCACGGTTTGATGAGATGCATGACCCAAAAAAGGTTGACCGCTATTATGCTGATAGAGATTTGGTTGTATCTAAAACCGATCAGGAGAACGGAGTCGACGACAGCTTAACCATTACAACCGAGCGAGGGGCCACTCCTGGCCACCCAGGGCATGAGACAGTGACAACAACTATCTACCATGAGCAGCGAGACCGAAAGACCAATAAAAAAGTTACTCTTAATAGAGTGGTACTGAAGACGCCAGATGTGCCACAAGGAGCAGGCGAAGAACAGCCATTTGGTAGGATAACTTCGCAAGGATTTCGTGACCTCTTAGAAAATCCAAAGACACAGGTAGATATGGCAAGGAGTTATGATCCTAACGCCGATACGACAGACCAGACAATGTATACGATAATGGCACGCGGTACTGGTGAGCAAGGTAAAAAGATATTTACCGTGCGTATGGCGCCTGATAGCCCAAATGGTCCCGAAGCGGATGGCGAGTGGCGGACACCAATTAACGCAGAAGACACTGAAAAAGTAGCAACTAAAACGCTTCAATACTGGTCTCCAGAAGAATAGTCCACCCTTCACACTACAAACCTAACAAGCCACCCCTCACGGGTGGCTTTGACACGCCTCACTACCATCTGCTATAATACAATCACTTATTGAGGCTCTTAGCCTGTCTCTTATTAGTAGAACCAGAATAATGTATTAGAAGGAGTGAGATACAATGGGTCAACGACGAGTGGCCACACCCCAGGCAGATGACGCCAAGAAGCGTCCACACGCAAGCAAACAACCAGCGACAACCAACACAGTACTGAGTGCCACCACCACGCGCAAAGGCGAGGTCTTTCGGGCGCAGCGCCGCACCAGCGAGGGGGTCAATGCCCAGGCCTCGCAGCACGTCATTAATGTGCCGGTCAATAAGTCGGTCTACAATGGCTATGGCGGCAAGCAATTTACTCTCAACATGCAGCCCAAGCGTCCCCGTGCTCCGCGCCCAACGCTCAAGGTCATCCCGATTGGCGGGGTAGGCGAGATGGGTATTGGCAAGAACATGACGGCCATCGAGTACGACAACGATATTATCATCATCGATATGGGCTTCCTCTTCCCGGGTAGCGACTACCCAGGCATCAACTACATCATCCCCGATACGCAGTGGCTGGAGGAGAACAAGCACAAGATTCGGGCGCATATCTTTACCCACGGGCATCTCGACCATATTGGCGCCTTTCGGCACATCATCCCCAAGCTGCCGGCACCAGTCTATGGCACAGCCTTTACCTTGGGTATGCTGCAGCGCACTATGGCCGAGACCGATGGTAGCTACCAGCCAGAGTATCATGAGCTCAAGCCTGAGGAGCATGAGATCGTCCAGCTGTGCGACTCCTTTAGTGTAGAGCTAGTGCGGGTGAACCACTCCATTCCTGATTCGGCTGCAGTAGTGGTGCGTACGCCAGTAGGGAACATTCTCAGTAGCGGTGACTGGCGTATTGAGGAAAACCCGGTGGATGGCCGCAAGTTCGACTTCGAGCGTTTGCAAGATATTGCGCACACCGAGGGCTTCCTCCTCATGATGAACGAATCGACCAACTGCGAGAGCGCTGGCACTCACACCCACGGTGAGCACGACATCCAGCACAGCATGGGTGAGGTGATGGACAAGTGGGCCAAGAGCCGCATCATCATCAGTAGTTTCTCTAGCCAGCTGCACCGAATTCAGCTCATTCTCGAGGAGGCAGAGAAGCATGGGCGTAAGGTGGCCTTTGCCGGCTTTAGTATGATCCAGAACCTGGAGGTAGCACTGCGCACTGGCGCTATCAAGATCCCCAAAGATACGGTAGTAAAGATGGAAGACCTCGTAAAGCTACCTGACCACAAGATCACCATCGTCTGTACGGGTAGCCAGGGAGAATTTAGTGCAGTGCTTAACCGCATGGCGACGGGGGCGCATAAGTTCGTCAAGATTAAGGGGAGCGATGTGGTGGTCTTTAGCTCCAACCCTATCCCAGGTAACGAGAAGTACGTCGTACGCACCGTCGATGGCTTGATGCGCGAAGGTGGCGACGTGGTGCAAAATGGCAAGACACACCTGACCGGGGTGGGGCCACTCCACCTGTCTGGCCATGGGTATTATGATGACCATGTGCGACTCATTAGTGCCGTCAAGCCTAAGTACTACCTGCCCAACCACGGCGAATTCCACATGCTGGTGCACAATGCTCGCCTAGCCGAGAAGGAGTGTGGCATCCCACGCAGCCATATCTTCGTCTGCGACCCAGGGGATATTGTGGAGTTTACGACCGATGGTGCACACAAGATTGGGCGCATTCCGCACTCGGGCGGCACGATGTATGACGACGCTGGTGCAGTCGTGAGCGATGTCGTGCTGAAGGATCGCATCCACATGAGTCTGGAGGGGATGTTCGTTGTGGTGCTCACCGTCCAGCGCGGGACGGGCCGCCTCCTCACCAGCCCAGATATCATCAGCCGGGGCTTCATTTATCTGCGCGATAATGAGGAGCTAATGGGGATGATCCGCGCCTACCTCAAGCAAAAAGCAGCGCGCAGTATGGTGGGTTCGTATGACTTAGACATCGTGAAGAAGGAGATCAAGGATGACATTGCCCGCGTCTTGTACGACCAAACACGCCGCATGCCCATTATTATCCCAGTCATCAACGAAGTCGGTGCACCACAGAAGGCGTCGAGTCGCACTGCCCGTGTGGGGCGCGAAGTCCCAGCTGGGCGCTCGCGTCAGAGCCTCGCTGCGCCAGCTCAGCCACACACGCCACCGCGCATTGCTAAGGGTGGTGCCGCTGCCAAAGCAGCCGCCATTGCCGCCCGCAAAACGGCTGGTGCATTACCTGCCACCACGGATGAGAAAGCACCGACTCGCCCAGCTAATACGCGCAAGCGCCGCTCGGCTAATAGCCGCACGACCGCACGCAGCAAGCAGCCCAGCAACGACGCCTTTGCCGGCCTGCCGCGCAAGAAGTTCCCACCGCGGCAAGAGCCCGACACTGAGGTAGCCATGCCAAAGGATCGCTCGGAGCGCCGAAGCTACTAGGGGTCGTCCACAATATCAAAAATGAAAAAGCCAGCGCTATATAGCTGGCTTTTTGTGTGCAACCTGTGGCTACGTATCAGACTTAATCTGCTGCTGCAGCTCGTGCACCATCTCCTCCAGGCGTTTGATGCGCTGCTGCACGCGCAAATATTCGGCCAGCACTACCAAGACAAAGGCAATCACCGCAAAGGGTGCAATCATCGTTACTATATTCCATACCATCTGCTGCATACGACCTCCCTGCTTCTATTGTGACATAGAATGGACAAAATAGCTATTTTTTGAGTTTCACGCTTTGTATTCTTGCTCATCCCTCCTCAGGAGCACTATACGGATCTCTATTTCCTAAATGTTGACTGCTTGATGCTAGGGCCGCAAACAGATTATGACAATCTGCCTTCATACTCTATTTGAGGGGGCGATGAGATGATGAAACTAACACTGAGAAAACAAAGACTGTGCCCACAATCCCATACCGATTGCCTAATGTAGTAAATTATGCTACAATATACGCTATCAAACCAAGCATAAACAGAGTACAATAAAAAGGATATGGCTACAAAAAGAAAAACCACTCGCACTCGTTCGTCTACTCGCTCAAGCGCTGCTCGTCGGCGCAGCCCGAGCAAGAGCAAAGCCAAGCAGGCCGCGCCGCAGCATACGTTGCCAGCGGGGTTTTGGGTGCAGGTGTCGGCGGTGCTACTGCTGGCATTTTCGGTATTGCTGGTGGTGTCGTGGTTTGGCTCGGGTGGGCCAATTCTCAAGTGGCTTGATGCGACAATGCTGCATATTATTGGCTATGCGGTGTATGTTGTCCCAGTAGTGGCGGTGTATGTGGCGGTGGCGATCTTTCGGGCGGAGAACAACCGCTTACCAGTGGCGCTGAAGCTTGCAGCGGTGCTGATGGTGCTGTGGTTTGCGGGGCTATTTGGCCTGCTGAGGCGCGGTTCGGCAGCGACGGGCGGTGTGATGGGTGACCTCCTCAACCGTGCTATGCTGGCGCTGGTCGACCGGCCAGTAGGGGTTTTTGTGTATGTATTGTTGATCGGCTTGACGCTACTCTTCGTCTTGCGTGTTTCGCCCATGGCGCTGTGGCGTGGCTTGCAAAACATGGTGCGCAGCGAGGTTGAGGCAGACGATGCCGCCAATGTGGCAGTGGCTCGCCGCGCTGCTGATAGCCAAGCACCAGACACCAGCAAAAAGGCCAAGCGTAGTAAGGACGAGAAGGCCCAAGACAAGCCTGCCGCCATGAGTGACTTCAAGCTCAACGCGGGCGTCCCAACCCTCTCGGGTGATGGCCCGGCTGAGCCAAAACCAGACAAAAAGCCCCGAGCGACCTTGCGCGACAGCACACCACCTACCTCTGTGGACAAAGCAGCCGAAGATCGGTCTGCCATGCTTGCCGTCAATGACCCCAACTGGCAGCCGCCCAGCCTGGAGCTGCTGGAGAAGCGCCAGAGCCCGGCCGATGCTGGTGATATTGAGCAAAATGCCCACATCATCCAAGACACGCTGCACGAATTTAACATTAATGTCGAGATGGAGGGGGCAAACATTGGCCCGAAGGTAACGCAATACACGCTCAAGCCACCCGTCGGCGTTAAGCTCAACCGCATCACTGCGCTGGAGACGAATATCGCGCTCAATCTCGCGGCATCGAGCCTTCGCATCGAGGCACCCATCCCAGGCAAGAAGGCTGTGGGCATTGAGGTACCCAACCGCAAGGCGGCCGATGTGCGCCTGCGCGGAGTGTTAGATAGCCCCGAGTGGCAGCACGCCAAGGAGCCGCTGGCGTTTGCGATTGGTAAGGACATCTCGGGCCGGCCCTTCGTTGGTGAGCTCAATAAGATGCCGCACCTCTTGGTGGCGGGGCAGACGGGCTCGGGTAAGTCGGTGATGATCAACACACTCCTCACTAGCTTGCTCTACCGCAACAGTCCCAGCGAAATGAAGCTCATCCTCGTTGACCCCAAGCAGGTGGAGATGGCACCGTATGCCGATATCCCACACCTCCTTACCCCTGTTATTGTTGAGCCAGAGAAGACCATTAGTGCCCTCAAGTGGGCGGTTAATGAAATGGAGCGGCGCTACAGTCTGCTGGCTGAGGAGAAGGTGCGTGACATCAAGACGTATAACGAAAAGATCAAAACCCGCGGTAAGCAGATCGCTGTGGCTGATGAGCAGGGCCACATGCAAAAGGTAGACGAAGGCCGTATGCCGTATGTCGTTATTGTGGTAGACGAGCTAGCCGACCTGATGATGGTGGCAGCGCGCGATGTGGAGGCGCTGATCGTCCGCTTGGCCCAGAAGGCTCGAGCAGTTGGTATTCACCTAGTGCTGGCGACGCAGCGGCCAAGCGTGGATGTGATTACCGGCCTCATCAAGGCCAACGTGCCAGCCCGTATCGCCTTTACGGTGGCGAGCCAGGTAGATAGCCGTACTATTCTCGACCAAATCGGTGCCGAGAAGCTCCTTGGCCAGGGCGACATGCTGATGAAAACCGCTAGCATGCCCAAGCCCAAGCGTATCCAAGGTGCCTGGGTGATGGACGAAGAAGTCGCCAAGGTGACCGACCACCTGCGCATGCAGTCGGCACCGCAGTATAATGACGAGATCGTCAGCCAGCCTGTTCAGCTCAATGGCAAAGGTGGCGTAGTGATGGATATGGACGGCAGTGGCGAAGGCAATGACGATATGTTCCGCGATGCCGTGCGGGTGGTGGTAGAGACCCGCAAAGCATCGACCTCACTCCTCCAGCGTAAGCTCCGTGTGGGCTATGCCCGGGCTGCCCGCATCATGGAAGAGATGGAAGAGCAAGGCATCATTGGCCCAGCCGATGGCTCACGCCCACGCGATGTGCTGATTGGCAGCATGGATGAACTGGGATAGGGCGGCGCAGTTTGCACGCAGGTTTAACAAGACACTACCTAACCTATGCTTTTCTCTGTGCTATCCCCAAACGGAAGCTAGTCGTGACCAGTGTTAGTGCTGATGAGCTTGTTACCAAGCCTTGACCGACCGATGGCCGAAAAGTACCTCTCGATGATTCGAGAGACGTGGAAATAACCCTACCCCGCACAATACTCACCCAGCAGCCGCACAGTGTGGTCGCTTTGCTCAATGGCGCGCAGGGCGTGCTGGAGTGAAGTACCAGCGCTGTCGACAACGAGGAAGAATTTGTATTGCCAGGGCTGGCCGACGATCGGTTGAGACTGTAGGCTACTGATATTGATGCCTGCCGCGGCGAAGACGTGTAATACCTCAAGTAGTGCACCAGGCTGGTGATTGGTCGTGACGACGAGTGTGGCGCGGTTGGCATGGGCTGGTGCGTGGCCTGGTGCGAGGGCGATGAAGCGGGTGATGTTGTCGTGGCTATCTTGGATACTACGGCGCAGGATGGGCAGATGATGGAGGGTAGCAGCCGCATGGCCAGCGATGGCGGCTTTGTGTGGGTCGCCAGCTGCTTTGATATAGGCAACCGCCCCTGCTGTATCGAAAAATTCATTCTGCACCGCATGCGGCAACTCGGCAGCAAGAAAGTGCTGGCACTGCGCAAGTGCGACGGGATGCGAATACACCTCGGTAATATCAGCTAGGCAAGCGCCAGGTAGTGTAATGAGCATCTGCTCAATGGCAAGACGTACCTCACCAATGATGGGTAGCGGGCATGCCTCGAGGTAGTGGTATGGCTCGTTGATCGTCCCGTAGAGCGTGTTCTCCACCGCCACAACGATACCTTCGGCCTGGCCAGTCACGTGCGCATGGAAAACATCGCGAAACGTCGTGCACGGCACGGTATCGACCTGTGGCCCAAACCACTGCTGCGTTGCCTGCTCATGAAACGACCCTGCTTGACCTTGGATGGCAATATGCATGAGATTAGTATAGCATGAGATAGCGATGACAGGGGTTCTCTGTCTAATATATAGCATAATGTCGCGCCTTGCGTTCCTCTCCACATCGTGATGATTATGAATATATTTTGAGGATATTCAGTATTTGGGTCAGAGTGAAAGAATATATTATAGAGGAGTTTGCTATTGAAAAGTGGACTCTAGGGTTCAAAAATTATCGACGATGTGCGTATCGTTGAGAGAGCCATAGACTGATGCTAATCATCAAAGACAATACTCCAAACCAAGCGAAGACTGCCAGCCCTCGAGCGTCCAACCATGAAAACAACTGCAAAACATATGGTGCGCTGCCACCACCGAGATTGCACCCAACGAGGACAATTGCTGTGGCTGTGCTGCGCGATTGTGCGGAGACTTCGTCTGACAATCGGTGGAATATCGTTGAGAGAATAATGCTATAGACGAAGCCAACCCCAAAGGACGAAAGGCCAAGCAGCCAGATCGTTGGCGATAGCGACAAGCCAAACAAAATGATACCAATTAGCAGAGCAGACAATGCCAAGAGCCGCTGCTTGTACCGACTCACGGCATAGACAAATACTGCACCAGCGATGATCCCCATGATTTGCTTGAGGCTGAGGATGATGCTTGCGTCTGTGGCCGAGCCAAAACCCGCTGCAATAGTGATTTCAGGCAGGCGCAGTGCCAGCGATGTATCGATGCAGACAAACCATACTCCGCACAGTGTTAGCCCAATGACGGTGCCAAGCTGCTGGCGGCTCAGCGAATGAGCGGTTGGCGAAGCATCCTCTGCCTTGGTAGGCTTGGTGGGCATACGTGGTTGTTGCCGTGGGGCGCAGGTGAGGAAGATAGCAAGGATGGCGAGCCCGGCTGTATAAATCAAGAAGGCGTGCATCCAGCTAATTTTGATCAACTGCCCAGCCAGCAGGGTGAGCAGCGCGCAGCCAATGATTTCGGCAGAGACGCGCCAACCCAGTACTTGCGCATGCTCTCGGCCACTGTAATAATCACTGAGGATGGTGATAGCAACCGCGTTGATGAGCCCCGTCCCAACACCAAAGGCTGCGCGCGAAGCCAGCACTAACCAATACTCCTGAACAAAAAATGGCACTACACCAGCCAACGGAATGAGAATGAGGCTGATAATAATGATGTGTCGCTCCGACAGCACGCGGCGAATTGCATGATTAGCCAGCAGCGTCACGATGACAAACAGCGACGGAATAGACAAGATTAGCTCTACCTGTGTACTCGAAAACTGGTGATAAAATGCCTTCATTGCCGGAATGGCCGGAGCAATGGCAGCAGACGACGTAAGTATAAGCGACAGGCTCAGCAAGCCTACCTTTTCAATAGTTTGTTTCATAATAATGAGTGTAACACATTCGCTGATTACTGCTGTAGTAATGGTGGAAGCAGGGAGGGCTTATAGACTTAAATTCATTTCTTCAGAGTATTACGGGCATTACACTAACGACACTACATAGTTGTGCTACTATTGGCAATGCTTGTAAGTGTATTTATAATGAAAGTATATGAGAAATATACACAATCAAGAATATTCTACATATGTCTATATTGATGAATCTTGTCACATTGGGCATGGCTCTGGCAAGATGCTTCTTGGTGCAGTTTGGCTAAATACTAAACAGCTGCCAATGCTCCTTAGAGAAGTTAAGTGTATTAAAAAGAAACATAAGATATCTTCACACCGTGAGATTAAGTGGACTAAGGTGAGCCCATCAAAAATTGAATACTATAAAGATTTGTTATTGTTGTTGCACCAAACTGATCAAGTCAGCTACAGAGCAGTAGTGATTGATAAAAATAAGGTTAATTATGAAGCTCACAACGAGACAAGCGATGATTTTTATTATAAAATGCAATACTACTTGGTGCGTAATATTGCTGAAAAGAGTACATCTACGCACAGTTTGCGGTTATTTTTAGACTATAAAGATACCTGGTCTGGGCATAGGTCACATGAGTTAGCAAGATACTTGAGAAATACAGCGAAGTTCCAAGATAAAGATTTTACAGCACAACCATTGCGTTCACATGAGGTGATAGGTTTACAATTGGCCGACCTTGTGACTGGTGCAGTAATGTATGCAAATAAACCAAGTAACCAACAGAAATCAGAAGCAAAAAAGGAGTTAGTAGCATTTCTAAAAAAAATTACTCAGCAAGAGCTGACAAGTGGTACACCGCCTAGCACTGAAAAGTTCAATTTATTCTTTTGGGAACCGCGCGAGTGATGATACCAGAATGGCTACCGCTAGAGTTAGAGCTCTCTAGTAATTCATATGAGGCTGATATAAAAAAATTGTTTGCTGTGTATGAGCATGATTTTCTTAAGACAACACCACCGATTGTTGATGGATTACCTGTTTATACAAATTCACACCCCGATCCATCCTGGGGAGGTTTTTACCCAAAGGGTTTTACTCACATTATTACATGCGGTAAGAAGCTTCGAAAGATTGACTATGATAGAGCGACGCGGCTTCCTTGGGTGCGTGCAATACTAGAGAACTATAAAGAACCAGAAGTAAGGGCTTTTTGGGACAAGCACCCAAAAGGGGATACATTGTATTTATGGCTTGCAGATATAGATTTTGTTGTAATATTGCGACGGATGCGTAGTAAAACAAGGCCAGTAGCGGGAATTATGGTGACTGCGTATACACTAAATCGTAGCTATTGCAAGAAAGATATGCAGAGACGGTACAATCGATCATATAAACGACTCTAAGATACGCAAAAAGCGCCCATAAGAGACGCTTCTTGAGTTAATTGTACATCATGGTACGTTAACATTTAGTATTGTATCACGCGCGCGCAATTGATTCAACATAATTATCTGTGCTATAATACCCACGAGTTTCCTCTTCTCGGGGTGGGGCGCTGGTGTGAGTGCGCTACCTGGCGGAGAAGGTATAGACACGAGGCGGAGGTGCTGCTCCATAATCGTACACATAAACGCTGGGCTATGAGCCCAGTAGCAGGTACTTCTATGGTCGCACTACTGATCCAACCAGTGGGGTGAGCGATAGAAGCCGAACAATAAGCAATAAGGAGAATTGCATGCCAACCATCAACCAATTGGTGCGCAAGCCACGCAAGACTGCGGCTCGGAAGTCGAAGTCGCCAGCGCTGGGGCGCATCCACAACGCACTCAAGGTGCGCTACTACGACCAAAATGCACCGCTCAAGCGTGGCGTCTGCGTCAAGGTAACGACCAAGACCCCCAAGAAGCCAAACTCCGCTATGCGCAAGGTGGCTCGTGTCCGCCTCACTAACGGCCACGAAGTCTGGGCATACATTGGCGGCGAAGGCCACAACCTGCAGGAGCACGCGGTGGTGCTCGTCCGTGGTGGCCGTGTGCCGGATCTCCCGGGTGTGCGCTACCACATCGTCCGTGGTGCACTCGACCTGCAAGGGGTGTCGAAGCGTAAGCAAGGCCGCAGCAAGTACGGCGCCAAGAAGGAGGGTAACTAACCATGCCTCGTAAAGTCACGAAAAAACTCCAGCGCACCATCAAGCCAGACCGCAAGTACCAGTCGGTGCTGGTGCAGCGCTTGATTAACAAATCGATGCTAGACGGCAAAAAACAAGTTGCTGAGCGGGCTGTCTATAGTGCGCTCGAGCAAGCCGCACGAAGCCTCAAGAGTGAGGACCCACTGGAAGTGTTCGAGACCTGCATCAAGAACATCAGCCCTAGCTTTGAGGTAAAGAGTCGCCGTGTTGGTGGTGCCAACTACCAGATTCCATTCCCCATTCAGGGTCATCGTCAGCAGCACTTTGCCTTTATGTGGCTAGTGCAGGCTGCCCGATCGAAGAGTGGTATGCCATATAGCAAGCGCCTGGCAACAGAGATCGTTGATGCGTGCAACCAAACTGGTGTCGCCTTCAAGAAAAAGGAAGACACCCACAAAATGGCCGAGGCCAACCGCGCCTTTGCCCACTTTGCTCGCGGTTAAGTTCTGCAGCGCAACATACAAGATCAAGATCGCCCGAGGTATATCCTTGGGCGGTTTTGCTATGGCTGCATGGTGAGCGGCTGGAGGAGCGAAAATGACGGTGTATCAATCATCTGGCTTTGGTAGCTCTCAGTATTTAGGAAGTGCGTGAGTGGGGAGAATCTATACCTAAAACCTCAGGAGACCTCCTGTGTGTCTCCGCGTGCTATTTTATTCAGCACTAGCTGTTTAGCCTCCGTATGCGAGAGCTGGGCTTATCTATATCTACCTGTGATTTATTTTACCTCGGCCCACGTGTAGTGATAGAGGCAGGCAGAGCAATAAAATCTCGCCGGTGAAGGCGGAGAAACGCGTAATTAAAGCCAAAATGCTTGCGAAAAATATATAATTATCGTCCAAATAGCCACCACTGGTATGACAGGGGTACATATGGGGAAAATAATGCGAAAATAAGGCCAAAAATAGCTTTGCAGGCGCTGCTTTTGTGCTATAATGCAAGTTGATACGATTACTTACTACCACGCTGCCAACGCCACAACGTACGCAGCAGGGAGGAATCGGCAGAAAGGAGCCAATGCCGTTAACCAAAATCATAGTGCGGAGTATAAAAAACTATGAGTGAGTATACCAATAATACAAGAGAAAAGTCGTTTACTAAAAGCGACAAACCGCCAGTGGGCGAGACAAAATACGACACAGTAGACGATGGACTTGTGTCGACGGTCGAGGAGTTTAATAATCGGTATGGTAAGCCGAATGCTTTCGAGCTGCCATCTGTTCAAGAGGTTCGAGGTTGGCTGCAGCGTGAGCTTGGGCCGCTGTTTGCGCTGTCGATGGCAGAAATGACAGACCAGCACATTGATACTATTCATAATAAATTATCCGAGCTGCGCGATGAGCTTGGCTTGGCAATTGGTGATGTTATTGAGATCAATGATGTCCCGTATGTTGTGCCAATTGTTAGCGACTTCAAGAGCCCTAAGGACGCCCAAGGCGATGTGTCATCGCTGTATTCCGCAATTGAGTCGTCGCTATCCCACCAAGAAGCGGCGATTTCTTTAGGTGAGGACGATGGAGCGAAAGAAGGAGTGATTGGCTCATTGATTGGGTTTTATGTTGGGAAGCGTCCAGACCAAGAGATGGTTGATAGTGTCCCTGTTGTGTATGGTATCATTCAGGGCGAGCCAGACGAAGGCCCGCAGATGATCACAGACCAAGGTGATGTGATTGATGGCGAGCTTAGCACTGCAAGCGGTATTGTGCTGGTTCCGACTACAGAGTCGCAACGGCTTGAGTATAGTGATGAATTTGGTTTGGTCCAAGGAGACTTCTCGCTCGCTGCATAAAGGTTAGCTATAGGCGAGAGAAAGCCAGTGTGATGAGCACTGGTTTTTCTGTGCAAAAAATCTATGGTGATTGCAAAGAATAAACGAGGGGTGTGTCCTATGCCGTTGAACTTTTGAGTAGTGTGTATTGGCTGGTGTAATGTGCGCATTGTAGTAAGAAAATGATGTAATTTTTATGCTATAGGGGTGTTTGTGTGCTATATGGATTCTCTTTGTGTATTATAAATTGCTCAAAAACGAGTAAGACAATTCCTGAACATAACAAGAATATATTCAGAGCAGTGGATGGTAAATTTAAAAAAGCATAGATATGATAATGTACTATACATAGGGCATGGTGATGAGTATTTTATGTGCAAAATCAGTCGACTGCTTCATCGAATATATCTTTTTTGTATATGATGCCACACATAACACAAGCAAAGAGGTAGTAAGAGAGCGTGAATAATGAAAGAATTCGTTCATGTAATCTATCGCTACTATATTGATGATAATTTGAGCGGGTACGAAGTAGATAAGCTACGAGTGCGGTATGAATTGAAATATAAGAAAATAAAAAATGAGACAACAGCAAAGTATAATGTAGAGCTACTAGTATTTTTTGCAGTAGCTGAGACAATTTTGCAAAACGATTTGCAAAAATATGAGCGAGCACTACATTATTAATTATTCTGCAGTAGAATATTATTTTTTGCCCGATCTAATTGGTGTGCGATGTATATGCTGCGATATTTTTGCATACAGGAAAAATGATAGAAGCACACTACTACAAAAAATGATTTTTTAATAGCTAGAGTAGCAAGCGAATACAACATACGTGACAAAAAATAATGTCGCATTGCGACGCTGCAATAAAAAACGCCGATGTACTATTTGTTATTGATAAAAAATTAGTGATGTCTAGCAAAAACGTTCGCAACTTTGCAACATAATGTGCGTGCAAAATATTTTTTGCTACTATGCGAGTGGTGAATGATGCAAGAATGGATTGTTTGGTAGTAAATATAAAATGAGTATCATAGTAATATGTACATTTGCGTGCAAATTTGTGAATGGGTATGCAAAAATTGGCGCAGCTAGATAGAAAGATAGAGACGACGTACAGTATGTGTGATGAAAAATGAAATGCGTACTGTAGCAGTGCAAAATCTTCATATTGCGATTATAGAAATGTGCAAAAAATGAATGTGAGATTGTGAGATAAAGCAGGGAGTGAGTTCGCTTGAGTAAATGGCTGCCATGTTTTGACTAAAATCTGTGTGGTGTATGCGAACACAAGAGGCTTGGGTGTGATGCAAGAAGCAAATTAGATATACGGTTGTCTCGCTAAAGCTCACGAACGAAAAATAATTATATTCATAATAAAAATTTGAGAATGACATAACTCAGCCTGGCAAAGTGGTGCGAAAATATAGCACGAAGAAGCAATGATGGTTCGTACGTGCCAAAATAATGTGATGATTTTGGTGAGGCGCGTATGACATGCGAACCATATATTATAGTGGTTGAAGAAATACAGATAAAAAATGGTATTTTTTGCCATGGTGTGATACAACGATGGAGTACGTGGTGAAAATTTTCTGCATCACGAGACATGATGGTACGTGGTTGGAGTGAAATGAGCGTGTGAAAATAGTAGGAGAATATTCAACGATAGGCTTTGTAGCAAATTTTCATAACAAAATAGATGGGTGCGATGAGGGTTAGAAATAGTAGGCATTGGTGAGCACTAAATATGCGGTAAGTGCGAATAACTTTATGGCCTAGAGGGTGCTTTGTGAGGTAATAGTGATAGCTAGATTTGCGTCTGCGCAACGCTAGCATGATAAAGCCACAAATTTTCATGATTGGTTGCATAATGCAAGCAAAGGATGGTTGAGGATGATATAAACATAACCAATATAGTAAAGCATAAGGTGTATAGAGCTAGCTTGATGGGATGGGGCGAAGTTAAAAAATAGATAGAGCGTCATGTGTATGATCCAGTGAGTGAGTTAGTATGGTGATATTTTCATATTTTTGAGCGTAGGCGGCTAATTGTGTGTTGAGTGTAAGTAAATATGAGATAAACACAAGCAATACATAGTGGTCATGGTTATTAAATCTACACGATATAATGGGGTGCGATGTATGACTTGTGCAGAAAATAATGATGCGCCATGGATGGTACGAATGAAGGTTTCAAAATTTTCACGTTTTGCATTATATAGTACTTTATGGTATGAAAATAAGTAGCAAAATATTGGTATAAATGTGCGATGTATGGAGGCGGGGCAGCTGGCTCTATATAAGTAGTGTGCAAAAATGAGATAGACATAATGGCTCCATGGAGTGCCATAGGTGGCTCTGACAAAAATGCGCAAGGAGACAGCAAAACAACACTTCGCTTTAGGCAGAAGCAATAGCGAAATAAGCACAAGCGAAAACTGACTCGATAATTTTTGCAGATACATCGCATCATTAAAAAAGCTAAAAGAGCGAAAGACAAAGTAATATATACACGACAAATAAGGGCGGTTCATTTTTTCATATTTTGACATATAACAAGTATTATTTTCTAGACACGATAGCGTTCAAAGGGTGCTTTGCTGAGCTTATATATAATATATGAGCATAATATATTGAGGATAGCGATGGGGCGAAGCAAGCGAATTTTAACACTATAATGTAATTATCTTTTTTGTGAAATATGGATGGAATGTATGATCACGCTGTGCCATTTCTTGGCTTATGGCAAGATGGATAAGTGCTTGCAAGACGGGGCGCAATCATGCGGCGAATGAGGTAACTAACAACTTATAATTACACAGGGCACGTGACCATTCAGAAAATAGAAAAACTAAAAAGTGCAACACCTCCACACCCCTGTACTTCGCTAGACTTTGTATGCTGTCTCGCGTATAATATAATGCGTTATTAACCTAAGTTTATCGTCCGGATAAACATCCATATGGATTCCAAAGGAGGTTTACATATGAAACAATATGAACTAACGGTTTTGATTCGGCCAGATCTAGAATCGAACCTTGAGGCGCCACTTGCTAAGGTACGTGAGCTGGTGCTCGGCGCTGGTGGCTCTATCACTAGCGAAGACAACTGGGGCAAGAAAAAGCTGCAGTATAGTATTAAGAAGGAAGACTTTGCGGTGTATGTCTACTTTGAGGTGGCGCTGCCTGCCGATGCACCGCTAAAGATCAGCAATGCGCTGAATATTTCTGATGATGTGATCCGCTACTTGCTCGTCAAAGTAGACGAGAAGGGCCGCAAGCTGATGGCAGAGGCCAAAGCGCGTGAAGCCAGCCGCCAAACAGAAGAGTAAAAATTACCACAACAACTAATAACCACAGTAAAGAATCGAGGAGGATATATGGCTCGAGGATTTAGCAAAGTTATTTTGATGGGCAATTTGACGCGCGACATAGAGGTGCGCACCACAGCAAGTGGGCAGAACGTAGCGAATTTTACACTAGCGGTCACTCGCACATGGCGCAACCAAAATGGCCAAAACCAAGACCAAACCAGCTTCATCAACTGTGTAGCCTGGGGGCGGACTGGCGAAACCATTGCGCAATATGTAAAGAAGGGTAGCCCGCTGCTCGTCAGTGGTCGCCTCGACCAGCGCAGCTACGACGATAAGGATGGCAACAAGCGTTCTGTTGTAGAAGTGACAGTAGAGGACTTCACCTTCGTTGGTGGTGGACGTGCTGACGGAAATACAACACCGACTACAGCGCCAACTAACAGTGGTAGCAGCCAGGATGTTGTCATCGAAGACATCGACGACAAACCAATTGACCTATCAGAAATACCATTTTAACAACACACTAAAGGAGAACAAATAATGGCCAAGCGCATGCACAAGGACACACCGGTCTATTTTGACTACAAAGATGCAAAAACATTGCAAAAGTTCATTAATATTTATGGGCAGATCGAGCCACGCAGTCGCACAGGGTTGTCGGATAAACAACAACGACAGCTCGCTGTAGCAGTGAAGCGTGCTCGCCACTTGGCGTTGTTGCCATTTGTGGCGCAAGGTTAGAAGCTTTTTCAGCGCAGTACCTCTGTGACTGCGCTGGCGGATGTTTCGAACGAAGCAGCAACTACTAAACAGGAGATAGGTGATGTATCAACCAACTGACCTCAAAAAAGGTGTGATTGTACAGCTCGATGGCAAGCCGTATCGAGTTGTGGACTATAATCAGAAGGTAATGGGCCGGGGTGGCTCTATTGTGAATGTGCGGCTGAAGAACTTGATCGATGGTAGCGTGCTGCCCAAGACCTTTAAGGGCCAAGACAAGATTGAGCCCGCCGAGGTATCAACACAGAGTGTGCAGTACCTCTATAACGATGGTGATACGTTCTATTTTATGGATCCAACTAGCTTTGAGCAGTTTGAACTCGCTGCGGACCTCGTCGACAGCGCCAAGGATTATCTCAAGGAGGGAGATACACTAAGCCTGCAGTTCTTCGATGGTAAAGTGATCAATGTCGAGCTGCCAAAAAACCTCTACCTCCAGGTGACCTATACCGAAGATGTTGTAAAAGGTGACACAACCAGTAGCGTGCTTAAGGATGCGACGTTGGAGACGGGCCTTGTCGTCAAGGTGCCAGCCTTTATTAAGACGGGCGACGTTATTTCTGTCGACACTGCAAGCGGAGAGTATCGCGAGCGCAAGAAATAGTGCCCTGAGAGCTCATGAGAGCCGCTCTCATCGCGTTGACGCGCAAAAGTGAGAAAGTAGGGATAGCACATATACACCGCAAAAAGCGGTGTATTTTTTGTGCCGTGTGATGCTCAGGCTGGAGCATCCTAGAGATGTGATAAAAACAACGTAGAGGAGAGACGATTTTTGGCCTATTTTGAGCGCGAGCTTGCGGACACTCTGTGTTTTTGCTGAGTAATAGGGAAAGAGGACGTAAATGATGTTGTAATAACTAACACATGAGGCTCGTCGTCAAGCTCGATAGGATCGAGATACTATTGTGGAGAATGCAACATAGCTCTTTGCGATGAGGATGATGCCAAAATATACAAGGTATTGTAAAAAAGACAGAATAGAAACAGAGAATACCTGGCGAACGTTCGAAATATGAGCGTCGTAGGAAGTACAGCAATTGAATAAAACGATGATGCATGCACAACATGAAAGAATAGGCATAGTGATGTACAAACAACAGCAATACAACTAGTGTGTATAGTAATCACAACAACGATGTTCTAAACTCAACGATTGCTTTGTGTGATGTGCAGCAAGAGCGTGAGAGCTCACATGCCGGGTAGATACAATAACCATAAGCACAAACGTACAAATTTCTATTACAATCGCTCAGGTGCCTTTAGCAATATAATAATGCTTATGGCAATAGAGCATGATACAAAATGTACCAGAGTAAGCATAAGCACTATATAAATAATGAACACACTTTTTTGTTGTGTAGCTGCGAAGCTACGCGCTTTGCTTTGGCGTGCTACTGCAAAAAATTGCAGATGACAAAATGACGCATGGGCTGTCGCTGCAAGATAAAAAATTTGATCATTGTCCAGCTTGTCTATTTTTGAGTTTGGATATTTTTGACTTTTTGCTTTTTCGTGCAAGTTTGTTGTGGCTGGCTGGAGGGTGTTTCATTTTTGGTTTTTTGCATACTGAGCAAATTATAGCGAGGCGATATGCTGCTGCGAAGTATAGGCTGCGCGAATGAGCGGTTGATGATAAAAATAATCATTGTTTGTAGATTTGTGCAAAAATAAATTGCTTGTTATTGCGGCTAGAATTGCTTGCAGATGACTCATGCAAATTTTGCAAAAACGTGTATAAGCGCAAAATATTGCGCGATACATCTTGGCTCATCTATGTGCTGCGAAGATGCGAAATATACCATCTTGCATACACAAATACTCACCCTTGGCTTGCAAAAATGTGACGCTGCCAAAAATCAATTTTTTGTTCAGGCGAGTGAGCTCGCTATGCGAAGCATCTGCCGCAGTGGCATCGTGTTTTGCTACATATAGCGCTTTTGCGGGAGGATGAATGCGCAGCTTGTTGGTGATGCGGCACAGCCATACGAGCAAGATATTTCGCTATCACGATGTCCACTTAATTTTTTTATGTATGCTATATGTCTAGCTGGTCTATCTTGCGTTTTGAATATCATGCTCGCTTCCGACGACGCGTGCGAATGAAGAATAGCATGCTGCAGTGCGCGATAGTCTGAGTGGGTTATTAATATAAAAGCTGCAATAGCGCGCAAAGAACAAAGCGGATTTCTTCACCCTCAAAATTTGGAAAACGGCGGAAGTAAGAAGCATATCCACGTGCAGTAATATCATCCAATCTCATCATTATCATGCTCTATAGCCTCATGTATTGTGTAAAGATGCTAGCTTTGCATTAACTAAATATCTATCCACTCGTGCAGTATAATAAGAACATGCAAAAACAACGACTAGACAAAGCAATGGTGGCACGCGGCCACGCAGCAACACGCTCAGCGGCCGAGAATTGGATCCGCCTTGGCAAGGTATTGGTGGATGGTGCGGTGGCGCACAAGCCGGGGATGTTTGTGGATGAGTCGACGCAGATAAAGCTGGTGGCGCACGAGCGCTATGTGTCGCGGGCGGGGCTCAAATTAGCCAGCGTGGCGCAGCGGCTTAATATTTCGTTTGATAATACTATCGTGCTTGATGTTGGCAGCAGCACCGGCGGATTTACCGACTATGCATTGCAGCATGGTGCGCGCATGGTGTATGCAGTGGATGTGGGGACGGAGCAGCTCCACCCTAGTTTGCGTGGCGACCCGCGCATTGAGCTGCATGAAAAAACCGATATTCGCGATTTTGTGCCAGCCACCACACCAGACATTATTGTCATTGATGTATCATTCATTAGTCTGCGCAAAATTCTACCGCACTTAGTGCGTATCAGCAGTCCGCGAACTAGTATCATCGCAATGGTCAAGCCGCAGTTCGAGGCGCAGCGCGCGCAGCTTACGCGTGGTGGCATCGTCAAAAATGACAGCGTGCGCCGCACCATCCTGCGCGACTTCGAGCAGTGGGTACGCACCCAGTGTGTGATCATCGACAAAGCAGACAGCAGCGTCAAGGGTGCGCATGGCAACCAAGAGCGGTTTTACCGATTGCAAAAAAGCGCAAAGCGCTAACGTCTCATTGAGAGCAAGCATCGTTGGCAAACTTCTCCTGCTACTCTCTCCAGCAAGCAACATAAGGACTTACTACTCCAGCTACACGCTTAGACTGAGAAAAACCAGTTTCACACTCCAACGAATGAAGCGGTGAGGAAAGTGAGTGCTTCGAACGGATACGATCTAGGCTTTTGTATACCGCCTGTCGGTATGAATTGTTATATAAGACCTTGCGTATCGCTTCGTATCGCACTCGATCTAATTACTTATGCGATATTCTGAAAAAGAGAATAGTATGGTGCGAATCATATAGTAAATATAAATCCAAGTCACACATCATAGCACAACAAATAGCGCCATCACCACCGTCGGCCCATTGATGAGTATGCTTGCAATGGCATGTGCCGTCATTGGTACGTACACGTTGCGCGTCATACTATATGCCAAGCTAAATGGCAGTGCCCACACCATACCCAGCAGCACACCCCACGGTGTGACGAAGTGCTCTACTGCAAAGAACATAGCACTCAGTAGAGTGGTGCAGATGATTGCTGTGCGACTAGTCAGGCAGATCATCTGCTTGCGAAAAATTGTTTCCTCTACAATGGCGGGGAGAACGATGGTTGAGAGCGCAAAGAGTAGCAATTCGCCTGCCGTCTTGACTGGCATTGTAATGGCACCTGTGGCGAGGTGAGGGAAGGCTTGCTCGAGCAGGCTCGTCGCACCAAACGCTCCTGCTGCGCAAACCAGCGTGAGTATTACTTGCCGCCAAAAATACCACCCACCAGCGAGCGCACGACACCACTGGTGCATACTCACACTTTTTGTTGTGATGATGTAGCCAAGCAGCGCCACAAAAAATGCTGTATTACTATAAACATATAGGTGCCGTGGCAGGACAAAACATGAGACGATGAAAATAACCTCAAGTATGACCGGTATGGCAATGCGCCGCACATAATGATACATATACCACCAGTGTACTCTTTGCTGGGTCTTCTGAGAAGATTATAGTAATAGTCCATGCAAAAACTCGCCATAAACTCATGGCGAGTTTGCTTATGTTTCCTAGCTAGGATCACTTACTTACATTAAATCGAAATTCTACCACATCGCCTGGCTGCATAACATAGGCTTTGCCCTCGGTGCGGATTTTGCCTGCTTCGCGCGCTTTGGCCTCGGATCCTGCTGCCACGAGGTCGTCATAATCCACCACCTGCGCCGCAATGAAGCCTCGCTCGAAGTCGGTGTGGATGACCCCGGCCGCTTGTGGTGCCGTCCAGCCTTGGTGGATCGTCCACGCGTGCACTTCCTTTGGTCCAGCGGTGAGGTAGCTCTGCAGGCCAAGCGTATCGTACGCTGCCCGGATGAGTTGTGTCAGGCCAGCCTCGGGCACATCATAGCTCGCCAGTAGTTCTAGCGCATCCTTCGCGTCCAGCCCCTTGAGCTCATCTTCTAGTGTGGCGCAGATGAAGAGCGCTGTACTGCCACGAGCGAGCGCCGCTAAGCGAGCTTTGGCCTCAGCATTGGCAAGGGTGGCTTCGTCGACATTAAAGACGTAGATGACGGGCTTGGCGGTGAGGAGGTGGAGGTCGGCGATTGCCTCATGAATAATATTTTTGTTCAGATGAACAGGGGTACCGGCGGCAAGGTCGTCACGCAACTGCTGCAGGTATTCGAGTGTACTGCGTGCCTTGGGGTTGGCCTTAGCTTCTTTGCTGAGGCGGGTGAGGCGAGTCTCGATAGTCTGGATGTCTGCCAGCATGAGCTCGGTGTTGATGATGTCGATATCGCGCTGCGGGTCGACGGTGGTATCGACGTGGACGATATCGTCATTTGCAAAGGCGCGGACGATGTGGACGATTGCATCGCACTGGCGAATATGAGCGAGGAACTTATTGCCGAGCCCCTCGCCACTCGCAGCCCCAGCCACCAGCCCGGCGATATCGACAAAGGTCACAGTGGCCGGCACGACCTTCTCGGCGTGGTACATATCGGCCAGCACGCTCAAGCGCTCATCGGGCACAGGCACAATGCCAGTGTTGGGCTCGATGGTAGCAAAGGGGTAATTGGCTGCCAAAATATCATTGTTGGTGAGGGCGTTGAAAAGGGTCGACTTGCCAACATTAGGCAGGCCAACGATACCAATAGATAGACTCATATATATAGTATAGCAGCGCGAAGGGGAAATCGGCAGGGGGAAGAGGAAAATGCGAGGAAGGTGGATGCATTGCGCTTTATATAATTATAAAGTAAGGCTCTTTCGTCATTGGTGTGCTATTTTGCTTCATTACAAGATAAGCCCTGCGCTATCTCACGCTCACCCTCCTCACACTCCCTCCTCAGGAACACTACAAGGGTCGACACCTCCCAGGTATCGACCTCTTGCGTTGGGCTGAAAACCGGTCATTACGACCGGTTTTCACACTCCATCGGATGAAGTGGTGAGGAGGGAGAGCTAACGATATTTATGAGCTATATAAGGATATATGGCGATGTCTCTGCCTTGTGTCATGAACACAGTGCACAATTGCCCTAACTTTGCTATAATCATAAGCATGACATTTGTACACTTTTGCCGCCAATCACTGGTGCGTGCTGGCCTGCTGGGGCTGCTGTGCGCTGTGGGGGTGAGTGCGGCGCTGGGCGGGCTGGTGGCAGCTCGGCCTAACAATGAGGTAGAGGCGAAGCTGCCCGAGCTCTGCCGCAGTGGCAGTCCCTGTGCAGTAGTGTGGTTTTCGCAGCCTGGCGAGCGGAATTATTATAAGTCGGGTATCTCGATTGACCACAATCAGACAGGCCTCGTCGATATCGTCATTCGTGGCTCGGGTTACTCGGGTAACCGCTCGGGCCCCTTCGACATTAGCTCGATGCACCTCGACCGCAACATGAACTGGAACTACAACCGCAACAGTCGCATCAAGAATGTTCAGTCGAGCGTGATGTACCGTGGGCGCGTCAGTGGCCAAAACCAATACACCAGCCAGGGTGGTGAAGTGCGGGCGCAGCTCGACATTGGTCAGTTCGATATCCCGGTGGGGCAGTCGCGTACGGTGGGGGTTGGCCTGTATAGCTGTATCTCGACCGACGGCGGGCGCACCCTGGCTGCTAGCGAGAATATTGCCTGTGGTACGAGCGATGTCAATGTGACGATCACGCGGCGTATCCCACCCTGGACGATCAACGGCCAAAGCTATGTGGGTAAGCAGTGGCCTGGCACGCAAAATATGCAAAAATCCATCCGGGCCTTCCCTGGTGAGCAAATCTACTGGGCGCACGACCTGCGCAACAACGGCCCCAACAGTGCAACCGTGTCCGTGGGGATGGATGGCACTGGCTTTGCCAATAATTACAGTGGTGGGCATAGCCTCGCGCGCAATGTGACGGGCCAGTCTGGACAGCTCTTTTATACGGTGTATCCGAGTGGCGGCATGACTGACCGCTTCACGAGTTATCGTATCCAAACGAGCGACGTTGGCCGCACACTCTGCCAACGGATATCGTGGTCACCTGGTATTGCTGGTGACCCAGCGTGGCGACGTAGCGATCCAGCGTGTGCTAGTGTGCACTCAGACTTCGAGCTCTATCCATCGGCCACAATTGATGGCAAGAAACTTGCGACGCTGGAGGGTGGGAATATTGCGCCCAGCCGGATCGACGAATCCATCCACAACACTGGTGCAAGCCTTGACAAAGACCGCAGCGAGAGCGAAGCCGCGGCCTACCAGTTTATCGTGCGGGGGCAGCACCGCCAGCAGTTCCTTGGCAGCTTAAGCAGCATCTTCGACCGCGGAGCGGCAGTGGGCTATCCCTATGCTCTGGGTAGCTACAGTGGCAGTGACACAGCGTGCACCTGGCTGCGCGGCAAGCAGCCGATCGACTGCACCAACGAGCCCACCTTCCGCGAGAACAAAAAATACCTCGACAGCCACACACGTCTGAATGACACCAAAGATATCAACGCTGCCGATGCCAAGGTGGGGGATATGATCTGCCGCATTGTTGCTATTAAAGATTATAACTATAAACACACCGACGGCAATGAGCGTCGTATTTCCTCGCCTGCCTGCGTAACGGTGACGAAACTACCATGGGTGCAGATTTGGGGTGGCGACTTGCGCGTCGGCAACGGCATTGGTGCGGCGAGTGGTAATGGCGATGCACAGATCGTTACTCTCAAGACAACCAAAGATGGCAATATGTATGGCAGCTGGGCCGAGTATGGCATGATGGCACCGCAAAATGGCGGCAAAATCCTCTCTGCCACCGGTGGTGTGCTGTCTGGCCGGCGAGGGTATGGTGGTGATTATGACCGCTCCAAGGATAGCCTTGCCTTTGCCAACACCACCACGCCAGCTGGTCGCTGGGCGCCGCCAAGCAATGTGAAGGTGCCGAGCTTTGGCCGGGGTGCGGCGGCTGGTACGTCTATCGATGTGGGGAGCTTTGCGGGCCACAACGTGCGCAGCGTTAATGGTGATGCCACCATCCATGGCACACTGCCCGGTAGTAGCACGCTGGTGGTGGAAGCAGGCGGCACAGTGACGATCGATGGCGACCTCAAGTACGGCGCGACCACTGTTGATGACGCCACCAAGCTTTCACAGCTCGTCATTAAGGCTAAGAATATCGTTGTTCGGCATAATGTTAAAGAGGTCAATGCTTGGCTGATAGCCCAGCCAACCGGTGGCAGCGGGGGAGTCATCTCTACCTGCGACGAGATCCGCCACGTTGGTGCGTATTTCAATGGCCTCACCGCCGAGACCTGCAAAGAAAAGCTCACCATCAACGGTACCATCATGGCGCGCCAGCTCCAGCTGCGCCGCACCTTTGGCGCTGAGAAGGATAACCTCGCCGAAGCTGCTGAGGTACTCAACCAACGTGCCGATGTCTTCATGTGGGGCTCGCGTTACAACAAAAACAACGACCTACCCATCACTACCGCCACCACAACAGAAGCCGCACCGCGGTTTTAGCTCAGGTGTAGTCATGGTTAAGAACTCTTTATCTTTCTTTGCATTATGTCGAGAAATAGTGGAGAGCGAGAGATTTGGCACATAACATATGAGCATTAACGCGCGATCGACATGTGAGATATCGATCCGCTAATATCCTGATAAGGGTGAGGCGGGTAGGAAGTTTTGCAGTGCAAGTTTGGCATATTTTCCCCCACCAACCCCCTTGCCTAAACCAATGTCGCTTATGTATAATAGATGAGTATGAAGTTTCAAAAAGGGTCGGGCGATTTCTTTGCACTCGATATCGGCACCAATGCCGTGCGGGTTTTGCAGCTAGCACCAGCTGGCGACGAGTGGGAGCTCGTGGCACATGGCTATGCGCCTGTTGACCGCCGTATTACGAGCAGCGATGCACCAGAATCGCGCCGTCGCCTGGGCGAAGTTATTATGACTGCCGTGGGCCAGAGTGGTATCAAGACGAAGAATGTTGCGATTGGCCTGCCATCCAACAAAACCTTTACAACAGTGGTCGATGTGCCGCAAGTTTCCGATGCTGAGCTGCGCGCCACGATGAAATACCAGATAGACCAATATGTGCCGATGGCGGATGATGCTAAGGTAGATTGGGTGCTGCTTGGGCCATCGCTCCATGCGAGCGACCAGCAAGAGGTGCTGATTAGCAGTGTATCGAAGGGGTATAGTGAGGATCAGCTTGAGTTTATCGAGGGTCTCGGACTGAATGTGATTGCTATCGAGCCCGACCCAATTGCGATGGTGCGGGCCTTTGCACCACCTCAGCAAGCGGCAAATGGTGCCGCAGTGATGCTGATCGACATTGGTGAACTCTCGACTGACCTCGCCATTATCTACGGTGGGGCGCCGCGCCTCGTCCGGACTATTCCGTCTGGTGTGAGCAGCTTCGTCAAGTCGGCAGTACAAAACCTCAGCGTTCAGGAGGACCAAGCTCGGCAGTTTATCCTCAAGTTTGGTCTGGCGGAGGATAAGCTCGATGGGCAGGTGGTGCGTGCTATTGAGGGTGCGCTGGATAACTTTGCGAGCGAGCTTATTAAATCGATCAAATTCTTCCAGACGCGCTACGCCAGTGCCCAGGTGTCGAGCATTACACTGACGGGCTTTGGCGAGATGATTCCACATCTCAGCGAGTATGTTGCGGCCAAGGTAGAGGTTCCGACCGCCCCGGGTAACCCCTGGCAGGGTATCCATATGCCGCAGACGAGCCAAGAGCAATTGGCTAACGTCGCACCAGAGTTTGCCACAGCCGTGGGCCTCGCAAAACGGAGGAACGACGCATGATAGAGATTAACCTCATTCCTGATGTCAAGCGCGAATACCTGCATGCCCAGCGCATGCGCAATGGTGTGATATCGCTCTCCATTCTCGTGAGCATCATCGCTGGCGCAGCGGTGGCGCTGCTGGTGGTGTATGTTGGTACGCAGAGCGCTCGCGAGTGGCTGACCGACAACGAGATTAAAGACCAGTACGGCAAAATTAGTAGTGTTAAAGATGCTAATCAGATTGTTACCATCCAAAACCAACTAGCGCAGCTCTCCTCGATGCACAAGGACAAGAGCATCGACTCGCGTATCTTCGATGTGCTGAGTGCCATCAATCCTGCTGCGCCCAATGATGTGAAGATGTCGACCGTTAGCCTTGACCCGTCTGAGACGAAGCTCTCTATTGAGGGGTCGGCAGCCAACAGCTTTGAGGCGACAGACAAACTCAAGAAAATGATCCTCAACACCAAGCTCAGCTACACTGATGGCGATAACCGCGTCCAGACCGTTAAGCTGGCCGATGATGTGACCGTGAGCGACACCAGCTATGGCGAGGACGCCAGTGGGGCTAAGGTGCTGCGCTTCAAGCTGACCTTTACCTACCCCAAGGAGCTTCTCTCTAATAGCTCTAAGAATCTGCGCATCGAAGCCCCAACTGGTAGTACCAATGTAACTGACTCGCGCCTGCATGTGCCCGATAGCCTCTTTACGCCCAAGGCGACCAACAAGGAGAAGAACTAAATGAGTAAGAAAGACGCCGCCATCCACAAGCGCCAACAGATCGAGCAATCCAGCCGAGTGATGTTCCTCTGGGTGGCTGGAGCCTCAGTAATTGTGGGTTTCGCACTGGTGATATCGTGGTTTTTGGTGCAGCAAATTATCTTCAAGGAGCGGGTGCTTGGCGAGAAAAATAATACCGCTGCCGTACTCAAGAACAACAACGACGCAGTCGAGAAGCTACGCGGCGAGCTGAAGGTACTGGAGACCAACTCACACCTCAATGCAAGTCGCATCAACAACGATGAGAAGGCGCTCCAGGTGGTGCTTGATGCTTTGCCAGCGGAGGATAATGCTCTCGCGTTGGGTGCTTCGCTCCAGTCTAAGCTGGTCAATGGCGTGGCAGGAGTGTCACTTGATTCGCTTAATATCGACCAAACGGACGACAGCGAGTCATCAAATAGCACTGGTGCAGCCGCCAGCAATGGCAACCTGCAGTCCATTCACTTCACCATGGAGGTATCGGCCAGTAATCCCAATGCTCTGCGCGAGCTTTTGCAGCGCTTCGAGCGCTCCATCCGCGTGATCGAGATTGACCGTATGACCATTGAGCGGACCGACAGCAAAGTCGCCATGAAGATCTCGGCCCACGCCTACTACTCACCAGCCAAAACCATCGAGCTAAAGAAAAAGGACATCAAACCATGAAGAAGACCGACATCGCAATGATTATCTTGATCGCTAGTATATCAGTAGTGGTGGCGTTTTTTGTGGCGAGTAGTATCCCATTCTTACAAATGCCGCAGCGTGGCACCAAGGTAGAGACAGTCGAGAAGCTCTCGAATACGATTGATGAGCCAGACAGTGCAGTGTTTAATAAGGAGGCGATCAACCCAGCGGTCGAAACGATCATTGGGCAATCGCAGCAGAAATAACAGAGGTAGCGTGTGGCACTGATGACAAGTGATATGCAAGAAAAACTCACTACACTCCTTGTTGACGAAGGGCTGATCACGCGCCAACGCCTTGATGATGCTACTAAGCTGGCACGCGAAAGTGGCCGACCACTATTGACTGTGCTAACTGATGAGTCAGCGATCGATAACGAATTGCTTACCCGGGCGATTGCCCATGTGTCTGGTGTGCCGTATGTCAATCTCACCAATACAATTGTCGACCAAGACATCCTCACGCTTTTGCCATCGGATATTGCCGAACGTTTCATGGCAGTACCACTAGCCGAGGTGCAGAACCGCTTGGCGGTGGCGATGATTGATGCCAACAATGTCCAGGCGGTCGACTACCTTGCTAACCGCGTCCAGCGCCCACTCAAGGTCTTTATGGCGTCGGAGGCTGGGGTGCGTCATGTGCTCGAGCAGTACCGCACCGACCTCAGTAGCGTGAACGTGGCAGCCCAAGTGTCGCAGGCCGAGGCAGCCGCTGAAGCTCGGGGCGATATCAAGACAATCGTCCAAGACTCACCAATTAGCCGAGCCCTGAGTACTATTCTCGAATACGCCGTAAAGAGCCGTGCGAGCGATATCCACATTGAGCCGCTCGAGAAGTCGCTCAAGATTCGCTGCCGTGTCGATGGCGTGCTGCGCGAAGTTATGCAATTACCTAAGAGTATCGAGCCGGCACTGGTAAGCCGGATCAAGATCCTGTCTGAGTTGAAGATCGATGAGCACCGCATCCCGCAGGATGGGCAGTTTGCCGTCAAGGTGGCAGATAAGGAAGTTGATCTCCGTATTGCCATTAGTCCAGTGGTGTGGGGTGAGCAGGTAGTGATCCGTTTGCTGGACAAGACTGGCACATCCTTCGAGCTCGAGCAGATGGGCTATGCTGGGCGCGCCCTCCGGCTCATTCGCCAGGGGATCCACCGTCCCAATGGGATGATTCTCACCAGTGGCCCGACTGGTAGCGGTAAGTCGACCAGCCTCTATGCACTGATTAAAGAAATCAAGGACGATACCATTAACATCGTCACATTGGAAGACCCCGTTGAATACAAAATGGAGGGGGTTAACCAAATCCAGGTCAATAGTGACGTTGGTCTTACCTTTGCTAATGGTCTGCGCAGTATTCTTCGCCAAGACCCTGATGTGGTGATGGTGGGGGAGATCCGCGACAACGAGACGGCCAACCTCGCTGTTCAGGCAGCGCTGACGGGCCACCTCGTCTTTAGTACGCTCCACACCAACTCGGCAGCGGGGGTGTTGCCGCGCTTGCTCGATATGCATATCGAGCCATTCCTTATCGCTAGCACCGTTAATACCATCATTGGCCAACGTCTGGTACGCCGGATTGGGCCCCAGCACGAGAATTATTGGTCTAACCCGCTTGAGACAGAGATGATCCTCAGCACCGTAGGGCATCTCTTACCCAAGACCAAGGCAGAGGCAGCCAAAATCTCGGCCGATCTTGGCTATAGTGACTTGCCGCTAGCTGGCCAAAAATCCTACCGCTTAGTGCGTGGGCGCGACACGGCCAACACACCACGGGGCTACAGCGGCCGAGCCGGACTCTTTGAGGTGATGGAAGTGACAGAGGAGATCCAGCAGCTCATTACCGCCCGAGCGTCGAGTACCGAGATCCAGAAGAAAGCCATCGAGCAAGGGATGATTACGATGCGCCAAGATGGCTACCTCAAGGCGCTGCAAGGGATTACCACCCTGGAGGAAGTCAACCGTGTCACATCAGACATAGCATAAGAAAGGAACCAATAACTACCATGGAAAATAGAGAATTACGCATAGAAGTCCTGCTCGAGGATGTGGTGCGCCGCCGCGCCTCAGACTTGCACATTCAGGTGGGGCTGCCCCCCATGCTGCGCATTGATGGCGCGCTGACCCCTGTGGCGGGCTTTGGCCCGCTGGACGAAGCACAGGTGGAGCGGCTTGTCTTTGCCATTCTCGACCAAGACCAGCAGCAGGTGCTGATGAAGGATAAAGAGTTTGACTTTAGCTTTGCCTTTGGTAATCTTGGACGCTTCCGGGTTAATGCCTTTCATGAGCGGGGCAACTTGGCGGCTGCGCTGCGCTTGATCCCGAATGAAATCAAATCTGTAACCGAGCTCGGTATGCCGCCCGTTGTCATGACCTTTGCTGACTTCCCGCGCGGCCTGGTGCTAGTGACAGGGCCAACTGGTAGTGGTAAGTCTACCACACTGGCTGCTTTGATTGATAAGATCAACACTGAGAAGTCGCACCACATCATCACCATCGAAGACCCGATTGAGTTCACTCACAAGAGTAAGCGCTCGGTGGTCGTGCAGCGCGAAGTGCACTATGATACCTACTCCTTTAGCGCTGCGCTGCGCTCCAGTCTGCGCCAAGACCCAGATGTTGTGCTGATTGGTGAGATGCGCGATCTCGAGACGATTAGTGCTGCCATCACTATTGCTGAGACAGGCCACTTGGTGTTTGCTACCTTGCACACCAACAGTGCAGCGCAGAGTATCGACCGCATGATCGACGTCTTCCCGCCGCACCAGCAGCCACAGATTCGGGCTCAGCTGGCCAATATCTTGATGGCAATCTGTAGCCAGCGCCTCGTGCCAGCCATCGGTGGTGGGCGAGTGGTGGCCGCTGAGGTCTTGGTAGCCAACCCAGCGGTGCGCAACGTCATCCGCGAGGGCAAGAGTCACCAGCTTGACGCCATCATCCAGACTGGGGCAGACCAAGGTATGCAGACGATGGATCGCACACTGGTGAGCCTGGTCCAGAGTGGCACCGTGACATATGATAGCGCCCGCGAGTTTGCGGTTGACCTCACCGAATTCGAGCGCTTAATGAGAGGATAATCAATGCGAAAGTTCAACTACGAAGCACGCGACAAAGCGACCGACACCATCATCAAATCTATCGTCCAGGCCGAGTCTGAGATGGCGGCGGCACGCGTTTTGACTGAGCAAGGCTTCGTTCCTCTCGACATCAAAGAAGTCGATGAGAGCGGTGGGCTCTTTGGCAGCCTGACGCGCCGTGTGACGACCAAAGACAAGGTGGTCTTTACTCGTCAGCTCGCAACACTAATCGGTGCGGGGCTACCTCTGTCGCAGAGCCTTCGTACGGTGCTTGAGCAGACAGAGAACAAGAAGTTACAAGAGATTATCCAAGAAATCATTGCCGATGTTGAGGGTGGTCGGCAGCTATCGGACTCCTTTGGCAAACACCCCGAGATCTTCGACAAAATCTATCTCTCGCTCGTCACCGCTGGTGAGGCCTCTGGTACGCTCGACCAAGCCCTCAAGCGGGTTGCCTCCCAGCAAGAAAAGGATGCCGCCATGGTGAGCAAAATTCGCGGTGCTATGACGTACCCCGCCATCGTCTTGGCGGTGATTATGGGAGTGATGCTCTTTATGCTGCTCGTGGTGGTGCCACAGGTGGAGAAGCTATATAGCGACATGCACAAGACGCTGCCATTCCTCACTGCGGCACTAATCGCTGTGGCGAAGTTTACTGCGACCTTCTGGTGGGCGGAGCTGATTTTGCTGGTGGGTGCTATCTACTTCATTCGCCAATATGCCAAGACGGGGCCTGGCACGCGCGCTTTCGACACGCTTAAGCTTAATATGCCCTTCGTCGGCAGTATGTTTCGCAAGCTTTACATGGCGCGCTTTACCCGTACTGGCCAGACGCTGCTTGCGACCGGTGTGCCTATGCTCGATATGCTCGATATCACCGCAACAGGGGTCAATAATACGATTATCGAGGCTTCTATTCGCCGGACTGCCGAGAAGGTTAAGGGTGGGCGAGCGCTGTCTGTCTCGCTGAGCCGTGAAGATTACATCTTGCCAATGGTGCCGCAGATGATCAAGATTGGTGAGCAGTCGGGTAAGATCGACGAAATGATGGGTAAGACTGCCCAAGTCTACGAAGACGAGCTAGACGAAGAGATCCGCAACATCTCCACTGCCATTGAACCTGTGCTCATGGTTGTTCTTGCCATTGTAGCCGGTGGTATGGTGGCGGCCATTCTCTTCCCGATATATAGCTTGGTAGGGCAGCTGACGTAGTGCTTGCAGCCAGAAATCGAATACTTTGTTTTCTCTGTGCTAGCTCACTCTCCCACACTTCATCCGATGGAGTGTGAAAACCGGTCGTAATGACCGGTTTTCAGCCCAACGCAAGAGGTCGACATCCAGCGAATGTCGACCCTTACAGTGTTCCGGAGGAGGGAGTTGGGAGGGTGAGCGTGAGAGGTAGTGAAGCTGCATTGACTATTGAATTATGCTTGATTCTTGGGTCTTGGGTCTTGTGATGATCTCAAGAGAGAAAGTCTGATTCTCTATAGCCATTTATGATAGTATAGAGGTGCATATAATCGGGGTTGGATACGTGTCCATGCCTCAGCTTTTTCGTTGCCTAGCACAGTTCACTTCAGCGCAACGAGCATGCTATACTATACCTATGCCCTGGTAGCTCAACTGGATAGAGCGGCTCCGTCCTAAGGAGAAGGTTGTAGGTTCGACTCCTATCCGGGGTACCAATACTCTCGTATATGGACTAACTGCGCAGCGGTATGGTATAGTGCACCGCTCAGTGTGTTGACTTGCTATAGCAAAAACTCGCCAAGGTAACGGCGAGTTTTTTGTTTTGCTTGAGTATCTTGTAGTGGTAAGCACAGAGTTACGGACCGAAGGAACTTTTATTACCTCTATTATCTTCCAAACCCACCAATTACCTCAGCTGCCCATCGTACCCAGTCGGACATATCCTCCCATCGGCTGCAGGCAGCGCCAACGAACATAATGGCGGAGGAGAAGAGGGCGAATGAGACGACCCAAGCCATAAAGTCAGCTGGCATGGCTCGTGTGCCGCCACTTGTCCAACAGAGGTAGCATAGCCAACCAAGCGCCCCTGCCGCGAGCATGCAGAGCGCTCGCACGATGCCATGGCCAAGGCGACGCTGCCAGTCGGGTGCCGCCAGTGGCTCGGTGGGGTCGACGGCCGCTGGCGTTGGCACCTTTGGCGGTGGTGGCGCAGCTGGTGGGTGGTGTGGCGGTGGCACTGGTGGCGCTCCGGCACCAGCAACAATACGGCGCTTATGAATAAATCGCCCAGCCGTCACCATATACAAATACTCCGCATAGTATGCATGACTTCATTATACGCAGGGGTTGTGGGGTGGTGTCAAGTTCGTGCTACAATAGACAGCAAGAAAAGCATAACAATCATCACACAAAAAGGCAGGGAATAATGGCACAGACCAAGGCATTTAATGGGCAGCGCGAGGGTGAGGAGCTGCTGTTTGTCTTTCGGCGGCATATTATTGCCATGCGCAAGGGGTTTTATATGCTGCTGCTGCCGCTGGCGGTGGGGGCTATTCCACCACTGATCTGGCAAGACACACTGGAGCTGTTCTTGCTGCCGGTGGCGGGGCTCGTCTTGGGGTCTATTGGCTTTTGCTATCATTTTTTGATGTGGCGCTACACCTACTACATTGTGACCGACCAGCGTATTCGCCAAGTGACGCAAAAAGGATTTTTTGGTACCGATGTGGTGGAGCTGAGCTTGGCAAAAATCCAAAATATCAGCTATAATATACCAGGATTCTCGGGTGAGGTGTTTCATTTTGGTACGATTGTGATCCAAACATTTGTGGGCGATCTCATCATCCGCAATGTCGATCATCCCGAGCAGATCTACAATCAGCTGCAAGATGCCGTCAGCGAGGCGGAGCGCGCAGCACAAGCAGCAGGAGTATCACCATGAAATTACAAAGCAAAAAACCCAAACGCAGCCGTTATGGCACCCAAGCTACATCGGTCGCCCCAGCCACTGGCCTGAAAGATCGCCTCACAGCGCTCAAGCCGAAGCAGGGGGGTAAGAAAGCAGGTAAATCCGCCAAAACAGAGGCGGGCACAGCCAACCCCAACACTCCCAAGAAGTTCGAGCGCATCACCAACGAGACGGTGGCGGCACACCGCGAAGAGATATTGGCTGGTGGGCGCAAGTTCAAACATCCCGTCCAGGTGTCGCGCCGGCGGGTGATTATCAACACGATCATTGTGGCGCTGGTAGCGGCCTTGCTGCTGGCGGCGGTGGCGTGGCAGCAGCTCTACATTGCCCAGAGCTCCAACAACCTCCTCTACCGCATGACGCAGATCTTTCCTGTGCCAGTAGCCAGTATTGATGGCGAGCTGGTGCGCTATAGCGACTACCTAGTGCAGTATCGGGGATCTAAGTATTATCTAGGCAAGTACGATGAGATCCGCATCGACAGTGATGATGGCCGCGAGCAGCTCAAGCACATCAAGCGCGAGTCGCTCAACCGAGCGCTGGTCGACACCTACGCCGCCAAGCTGGCACGCCAGTACAACATCACGGTGAGCGACCAAGACATTGATACCGTCATCGAGCAGCAGCGCAATACCGCCAATGGCAAGATTAGCCAAGAGACGTATGATGCATCGTCGCGCATGATGTACAACTGGTCGCCATCGGATTATCGCCAAGCAGTGCGGCGCAGCATTGTGCGGGCTCGAGTAGCCTTTGCGGTTGATAAAACGGCCGATGAGCTGCAGCGCAAAGCCGCGGGGCTGGTAGCGAGCAGCAATGGCGAGTTTGCCAAAATCGCGACCCAGCTTGGTGGCAGTGGCCGCAGTAAACCACAGGTGGGGGACTCTGGCCTGATCAATCTTGCCAGTAGCTACAACGGCCTCGCGGTGAGCGAGATCGCTAAGCTCGAGCCTGGCAAACCCTCTGGTGTCATCAAGAGCACGACGGATAGCGGCTACTACTTCGTCAAAGTCAACGAAAAAAACGATAGCAAAATCCGCTTCACCTACCTCTACATCCCCCTCACTGAGCTTACCAAGCAAGTTGCCCAGCTCAAAAGCGACGGCAAGGTGCAAGAATACATCGACGTGCCGCAGAAGTAGGGGGCATTTCATCCGATGGAGTGTAAAAACCGGTCATTATGACCGGTTTTTAGCCTTGGCATTGGGAGGTCGATACTTTGCTAGAAGTGTCGACTCTTTGGTATTTCAGAAGAAGTGTAGAGGAGGAAAGCGTGAGATAGATCTATCAATAAGTGCCTATGGTTCTCAGCAGGAAATACGCGGGGCAGGCCATTCTTGGTACATTTTCTATAGCAATCATGCCAAAAATACTAGTCATATAGCACCGTTTTGCGCCTCTCCGCATAGGCTCATCATCTCGTGCGAACAAAACCTAGACAACGCTGCCATTCTACGCTATGATAGCAGTAACGTAAGCATATTCGTACATTGGTACAAAGGAGAAGTATGAAACAACACCAAGCGAAGCAAGAAGGGTTTACCATCATCGAGGTGATGCTGGTGCTGGCGATTGCCGCCTTGATATTCTTGATGGTCTTTGTGGCGCTACCTGCCTTGCAGCGGGGTCAGCGCGACACAGCGCGCAAGAATGATGTGCAAAACATCGCTGCTGCCGTGACGCAATATACATCAAACAACCGCGGGAAGTTCCCCGACAGCAAGGGCCTCAAGGGTTATCTAGGCGACCTCTCGAACCTCGACAAAGAGAGCATCTCCGTCCAAGATAATGCGGGCAATGGCACCGTAACGCCTTCTACCGAGAGCGCCATCGTCGTCAAGGGTGTGCGCTGCGACGCCACCAACGCTGATGGTGCTACCCTCAAGAAGGGTACATCGAAGCAGTTCGTCGTCGTCACCAAGCTTGAAGCGGGTGGCAACGGCGTGGCATACTGCCTCGAGTCGTAGTAGAGGCAAAAGACACACAAGAAGATGGCTGGTACCAAAGGGGTGCCAGCCTCTTTTTATGTATGGAGTACACGAATTACTGAGTTGTACTTGTATAAGAAAATATTCTAGAAGGCCAGTGACCAAGCGGGCGGAAAAGCTCTTGGTTTTATCTGGCCGGAACATTTTCGTCACAAGTACGACTCAGCAGTCAGAAGTAATACTGCGCGAGCATAGCTCCATCCCAAAACGTCACGTTCTTGTGCTAACCTATTTTTAACGACGTAAGCCCTGAGCCTTCACAGATTCTCACACACCATGCGTGCCGAACAAGAAAATCTGCGAAGGCCAGTAAACGAGCGAGTGGGAGAATCTGCTGCATATTCTAGCCAGATGGCATGTCTATACGAGCCTTCGGTAGGGCGTGATGATGTAGCACGTTCTTACATATCTTTGCTATACTAGTGAGGTATGACGATCTTGATAGCAGGTGCACTGCTCCTCCTCGGTGTAGTGCTGGGTAGCTTTGCGGGCGCGCAAGTGTGGCGGGTGCGCGCGCGGCAACTGCGGACTGATAAGCAAACCGGCCACCCCTACGACAAACACGAATGGCGTCAACTGCGCGTCCTATTGCAGGGCACGGTGCGAGACGACCGCTCGCGCTGCCTGCAGTGTGGGCATGTGCTGGCGTGGTATGATCTACTCCCAGTAGTAAGCTGGCTGTCGACTGGTGGGCGCTGCCGCTATTGCCAGCGCTTCATTGGCTGGTTCGAGCTGGTGATGGAGCTGGTGCTGGGGGTGGGCCTGGCACTGTCGTATCTGGTGTGGCCATGGACACTGCCAGCCAGTAGCTTACTCTTTGCTGTGTGGGTGGTGGTGGCCTTGGTGCTGATGATCCTCGCGGCGTATGACGCCAAGTGGCAGCTCCTGCCTGACCCGCTTAACTATGGCTTGATGGCACTGGGTGCACTCTTCGTGCTGGTGCGGATGACGACGCTGCACGATGTTGATCTTGTATCACTCACGGGGGCGGTGGCGCTACTGGCGGGGTTGTATGGTGGGCTGTATGCCGTCTCGCGCGGGGCGTGGATTGGCTTTGGCGATGTGAAGCTCTGCGTGGGTTTGGCACTGCTATTGGGTGATTGGCGATTGGCCTTTATGACGCTGTTTTTCTCTAACATGCTGGGCTGTATCATCGTCCTGCCGGGCCTGGTGCGTGGCCAGCTCAATACGCGCTCGCAGGTGCCATTTGGGCCGCTGCTTATCATTGGCTGCGTTATCTCACTCTTGTTTGGTGGGCATATCTTGCGCGCGCTGGTGGCGCTGCCGCTGGGGCTGTAGAATCGTCTCATCGCCCTGTGCTGCTAATGCTGCTTGTGCTATAATAGAGAGGTTATGAGTATGCCAGTGAAGCCAGGGTTCACCATTATTGAGATGATGCTGTTTTTGGCGGTGAGTGGGGCAATGGCAGCCGGGATTATGGTAGGTGTGGGCGCGACGGTCAATGCACAGCGCTACCGCGATGCCACCCATTCGCTGGTGAGTTTCTTCCAGGGAGAGTACGACCGGGTGGTGAATGTCCAGAACGATCACAACCGCAACCTTGGCTGTAGCACCAGCGGCATTAGCCAGAGCATTACTCCACAGGTGCCGGGCACGAGTGAGTGCACCATCATTGGGCGGTTTATTACCACTGGCCGTGATGGCCGAAGCCTCATAGCGCGGACGATCTATGCCACGCGTGATGGCTCAACTGCAGCAACGGATTATGAGGCGCTGACTCGCTCTGGGCTTGTCCAGTCGGACACTGCCAGCCAGACAACTACCTACGAGCTAGCCTGGGAGACGGCGCTGCGGCAGGGTGCACGCCACTCGTATTTGATCGTGCGCTCGCCCTCCAGCGGTGCCATCAAGACCTACATCGGCAACACAGACAACCCGATGACCGTCCTTTCGCCTGACAACGACGCCCAAAAAGGCGACACCAACCTCTGTATCGACCCCGATGGATTGGTCTTTACTGGCATTAGTGGGGCAGTGATTGCCCGGGGTGGCAGCTCGGCCAGTAGTGTGAAGCTGATCGGTGGAGGAATAGGCCAATGCTAGGGCGTCGCCACGAGCGGGGTGATACGATCATCGAGGTGATGTTTGCCTTCGTGCTGTTTAGTATGGTGATTGTGGGGGCTTTTATGATTATGAACCAAGGTATGGCGCTGGCGCAGCGCTCGCTGGAGGTAACGCAGGTGCGGCAGCAGATCGACTCGCAGGTGTTACTGATTCGGACTGCTCAGCAGGCAGTCAACCAGCAGCTGTGGGAGACCATCAAAGGCAAGGTAGGTACGACCACGCCCATTACGCTGAGCGAGCTCGCTGAGAGCAACTGCCGCCTTTCGCCAGATACATTGCGGGGGCGCGGCGCATTCTTTGTTGCGCCGCGGGCCGATGCTGCCACGGGCAAGCAGGTCATCCGCCTCTTCGAGCCGACCAATGCGAGCTACCAACCTGAACCCACAACCTACAGTAAGGTAGACTTTGGCAATGATCCGCGGGCGCAGGGGCTCTTCGTCCAGATTGTCAAGGCGGAGGGTGCCAATGCCAACCTCGCCTATGATGTATACGTCTCTGCCTGCTGGCCCACCGTGGCGAGTGATAAGCCAATGACGATTGGCACAGTAACGAGGTTGTATGATGTGGCGCGCTAACAGAGGTAAAACACAGGGAGAGAAGCCGCGGCAGCACCTAGCACGGCAGGCCGCACGGCGCGGAGAGTCAGGCTTCACGCTCATTGAGCTGCTGCTGGCGATGAGCTTCCTCTCAGTGCTGCTTATTGCCATTACGACCTCCACAATGCAGATCATTGGTCTGTATACAAAGGGAGTGACGCTCAAATCAATCAACCTCGCAGGGCGCGATGTAGCCGATTCCTTCCGGCGCGATGCCTTGGCCTCGGCAGATGGGATCCGCTATGTGTCGCCAGACAAAGGTGGTGGGCTGGGGCGCCTGTGCTTTGGCACGATGTCGTATGTGTGGAGCCCAGCCGCCAAGCTACAGCAAGGCAGTGCCATCCGCTACCAAAACGACACACGCCAGGGTGATGTGCGTGGCGATATGATTGTCCTCGCCCGTGTGGCTGATGCTGGTGCGCAGTATTGCAACCCAACGGCTCGTGGCACGTACTCGACCGATGTATTTCTTAGCAAAGCAACGGAGCTGCTAGGCTCGCGTGAGGGGGATTTGGCGCTGCGCGATCTGCAGATCAATCCTGTTATCGAATCGACCGAGGGCACGCACACCATCTACCGCCTCCGCTTCGTCATTGGCACCAACCAGCAAGATACGATCAACACTGCCAATCAGACCTGCAAACCGCCCACGAATGACAGTGCTAATTATAACTTCTGCGCCATTAATATTTTTGAGACATTGATACAGGGGTAGAATGATGAGGTGGATACAACAGCAGAGCAACAAGCAGCAGCAGGCCGGCATGGTGTCGCTCTTTGTGGTGATGTTTTCGACCGTGCTGATCACGGTGGTGACGGTGAGCTTCATCCGCTTGATGGTGCAGGAGCAGCAGCGCGCCAGCAACAACGACCTCTCGCAGAGTGCCTACGACTCGGCGGTCGCTGGAGTGGAGGATGGCAAGCGCGTCATTCGTGCGGCGCTCAAGGGTAATGAGCGGGCTCGCCGCGCCATTGAGCAGCAGCGCTGCAACACTGTGGCGGCAGCTGGTGTGGTGTCATCCGTCAGTGGTGAGACGACCATCAAGACCAGTAGCGGCAGCAGCACGCTCAACCAAGCGTATACCTGCGTCAAGATCGAGGCCAAGACTGAGGACGTCAAGCTCGACCTTGCAGAAGGGGAGTCCACCGTCATTCCGCTGGTTGGCGCAGATGCCTTTGATAGTGTGCAGATCGAGTGGATGCGCAAGAAAAACAGCGATAACGAAGTTGCCTCCATCGAGACGCCAACCTCTGGCGACCTCCGCTCGTTGCCACGCAAAGACCAGTGGAGCCCCAACGCGCCAGCTCTCATCCGGGCGCAGGCTGTCTTGCCCACCAAGACAAGTGTCAGCCTAAGCGAGCTCGATAGCGCCCAAGTCTCGACCAACTTCTTGCGCCCCAGCATCATCACCGACAATGCCAACCCACTCACCATCCAACGCCCTGGCCTGCGCGCCAATAGCGACAGTGGTGCTCAGACGACCGTTAATGCCGTGCCGTGCTCCAACGCGCGCTACACTGGTGGTGGCTACGCCTGTCAGGCCGTCCTCCAAATGGCTGGTGGTGAGTCTGTACCAGCTGGCTCGCGTGTGGCGTTCTTGCGCGTGACCAGCCTGTACAAAGCCTCGGCTGTCAAGATCTCGCTCAAACGAGCAAGCAGCGTGACGAAGTTCGACACCGTCCAGCCCGAAATCGACTCCACTGGCCGGGCAGACACCATCTTTCGCCGCATCAAAAGCCGCGTCAATGTCGGCTTCAATACCAACGGTAGCTTCACCTTCCCAGAGCAGGGCGTCGACATCACTGGCAGTCTCTGCAAAAACTTCTATGTCACCAACGATGAAGCAGGGCCACTGGGTACGTCGTGTAATCCGTAGAGAGTTCGTCTCACGCTTACCCTCCCTATACTCCCTCCTTCGGAATACTATAAGGGTCAATGTCTCCCAGACATTGACCTCTTGACGCCAGGGCTGAAAACTCGTTATTACAACGAGTTTTTACACTTCATCGGATGAAGTGTGGGAAGTGTGAGCTAACGCAGCGTTCTCTCAACACGTCTTATTTTTATACAAGATGCTACGACGAAGAGGGGAGAGACGATAAAATATAGAGTCTCACAATAATACTACTCTACCCCTGTTCTCTCCCGCTATGAAATTGCTCGAAGATGTCGCGCAGGTGTTGGTCGGTGACGTGGGTGTAGACTTGCGTGGTGCTGATGTTACTGTGGCCGAGCATGCTCTGGACACTGCGCAGGTCGGCACCGTTCATCAATAGGTCGGTCGCGAAGCTGTGGCGCATAGTGTGGGGGCTGACGTGCTTAGTGATGCCAGCGAGGCGGGCATATTTGCCAATCATCGATTGCACACTGCGGGTCGTGAGGCGGCGGAAGTCGCCACTGGTGTTTGTAGCACCATGGTTGCGACTATAGCTGATGAAGAGTGGGTCGAGCGAATCATGCCGGGCGCTGAGGTAGGTCTCGATCTGCTCGGCAGCACGGCTACTGACGAAGACCGGCCGGTCTTTTTGGCCCTTACCGCGCACCATAAACTCGCGGCGCTTGAGGTTGATGTGGTCGCGGTTGAGATTAACCAGCTCCGAGACGCGCAGACCACTGGAGAAGAGCAGCTCGATGATGGCTTTGTCGCGCAAATTGGCTTCTTTGCCATCGCTTGGCACGGCATCGATCATCCGCTCTACTTCGTCATAATGGAGGAACGTGACTTGCCGTTTGTGTGTCTTGGGAAGCTCGATCTTGCTCGGTGAGAGGCTGGTGATATCTCGCTTGGAGAGGTAGTTGAGGAAGCCACGCAGCGCGATGAGGTGGTAGCTCTGGGTAAGCATGCCCAGCTCCTCGCCATAGACACTTTGGTAGCGGTTGAGCCAGAGGCGGTAGCGCCGCACCAGCTCGGGCGTGATCTGATCGACCGTCAGCTCAGCACCAGCAAACTCAACGAAGCGCTCGAGGTAGTGCTTGTAGTTCTCTGCTGTCTTGGACGATCGGCCACGCTCCACCTCCATATATTCGATGAAGTCGATGATCAAATCTTGCATATAATAGTGCTGTGCCATTTGCCATAGTATACCACAATATATAGACAGAGAGGTAGAGCATCAGGTGTCGGCTATCGCATCTGATTATATTTGTTTTGTTAGCAGCACCGTAGCTTACTGGACCGAAAATGTTCCGGCCAGATTAGACGATAGAGCATACCCGCATACGGTATTGCTGGCCTCCAGATATTTTCTTGTCCAGTAAGCTACGGTGCGATGCACAGTTCTAGCACTTTCCATTTTCGCGATCACCCACAATACGCTATAATACAAGCAAACCTAACGATAAGGAGCTTTATGAGCGAAACAACAGCGGTGCCCAACAATAATAATGTGCAAAAGACCTTGGTCGTCTTCAAGCCAGACGCTGTGCAGCGGGGCATTGTCGGCGAGATTTTGACCCGTTTTGAGCGGGTGGGCCTCAAGATTGTGGCTGTCAAGATGATCGCTCCGACGCGTGATCATTACTATCGCCACTATGAGGAGATCGGCAAGATGGTGTCGCGCCGTGGCAAGCACGCCTTTGGGGTGACGCTGGACTTTATGATGCAAGGGCCAGTCGTTGCCATGGTGTTTGAGGGGGTAGAGGCTGTCAAGCTGGTGCGCAAGCTGGTGGGCCCCACCGAGCCAATGGCTGCCGAGATGGGGACGATCCGCGGCGACTACTCACACATGAGCTTTGGCTATGCCAACGACGAAGACAAGGGTGTGCCCAACCTCATCCATGCTTCGGGCAACCCCGAGGAAGCTGAGCAGGAGATCAACCACTGGTTCTCAGACGACGAAATCTATGAGTACCATGCATTGCATGAGAAGTTTACGCGCTAAGCGTTGACATCGGACTGCTGCAAAAAACACCTCTCTCAGAGGTGTTTTTGTGATGTGTGAGGGTTGAGGTGAAGATGATGATGTGAGCTACAACAGGGGTTATTCGTGTACTAAATAAAAACACCCACTTGACGCACTGCAAGAGGGTATGATTGCATCCAATACTGGCGCGCTCGACCGGATTCGAACCGGCGATCTTCTCCGTGACAGGGAGACGTGATAGGCCATCTTCACTACGAGCGCATAGGCTAGATCAATAGTAGCAGCAATTACCAAAAATCGCAAGAGGTTTGTAGAGGAATCGTCGAACCTGAGTCTTATCTCACGCTCACCCTCCGCACACTCCCTCCTCAGGAACACTATAAGGGTCGATACTCCCCAAGTATCGACCTCTTGCGTTGGGCTGAGAATCTGTCAGCACAATGACAGATTCTCACACTCCATCAGATGAAGTGATGGGGAGGTAGAGCTAACGCCAGGAGAGCGATGGTATTGAATGTGTTGTGAGAAAAATCACTGGCCACTCACTACCGCAGTTTGAGCTAGCACAGAAATTACCTCAGCGTAATGATGTCAGGTCAGGACTCATGCGAAGGCCATCCATCAAGCAGGTAGGAGTGGAGAGGAGAGTACCACCATCACATCCTCAGCCACGGCGCTCTCGCAATAATTCATCATCCTGCAGTGAGGTAGCTTCTACAGGCTATCCCTGCCGCGCCACCTTTCATTTTTGCCTCGCCTCTAGTATAATATAGCGGTGATGCCGCTGTAGCTCAGTTGGTAGAGCGGCGCTTTCGTAAAGCGTAGGTCACCGGTTCGAGTCCGGTCAGCGGCTCCATTTGTTTATGACCAAAGAGAAGAAGGATTTTCTGCGCACCCCTCTCCGCACGATCGCGGCCGATCGGCCATTCTTTGCGGCGCTGATTGGCGTGTTTGTTGCAGGCATCATCTATATGCTGGTGATGGGCTTCACGCTGCAAGTGCGCGATGTGCAGGTCTATGTGCGCTACACCGCCTTTGGTGAGGCGCATTTTTATAAGAGTTATTGGTATTATTTGCTCAGTTTTGTGTTGTTTGGTGCGCTGGTAATGGTGGTGCACATCGGCCTGATGGTTAAGCTGTATAGCCTGCAGCGCCGCCAGACAGCGCTTTTTGTGGGGGCGGCAGCAGTATTGGTGCTGCTGGTTGCTGCCTCGTATGGATTAGCAGTAATGCACCTGGCGTATCGATAAATGAACCACAACGATCTTGAGCTGCCCATGGGCAAGCGCACTCTCTTCTACCGATTATTTGAAATTCTCCCAGCATTCCTCAGCTACGGGATGCTGATTTTGTTCATCATTTTGTCTTTGATCAATCCACTGTGGGCGTCTATCTACCTTCTTGTCTTGGTGATGAGTGTGATTGTCCGCTCGGTTGGCATTGCCTACCGCACTCTAACGGGCCACCACCAGCTGGAGAAGGCACAGATAGTCAACTGGCGGCAGCGCCTGGAGCAGCTCGAAGACCCAGTAGCGAGCTATGCTGCCATTCAGCAGCAGCCGTTGCCTAGGCGTCATCAGCGTGAGTTTCACGCCCAAGAGCACCGCGAGAATCTCCGCCTTATGGCGGCCGACCCAGCCAGCTTTCCGCGACCATCGCATCTTTACCAAGCAGTGATTGTAGCGGCGTACAACGAGTCGTATGATGTCTTGCAGCCCACCATTGAGTCGGTCAAGAACACAACGTACAACAACAAACAGATCATCCTCGTCCTTGCCTACGAGGAGCGTGGTGGGGTGGATATTGCCCGCACAGCTGCTCGCCTCCAGCAGGAGTATGGCGATGTATTCTTCACCTTCCAGACCATTATGCACCCTAAGGACATGCCTGATGAGGTGATTGGTAAGGGTGGTAACATCACCTATGCTGGTAAGCAGCTCCAGCGCTATTGCGACGAGCAGGGGATTGCCTACAGTGATGTGATGATCACCACGCTCGACAGCGACAACCGCCCATATCCATCATACTTCGACTATGTGGCGTATGAATATATCGTCCATCCCGAGCGCAAGCGTCTGTCGTACCAGCCGATTGCACTATACTTTGGTAACATCTGGGATGCCCCAGCACCGATGCGGGTGATTGCGACGGGTAACTCCTTCTGGACGATCATCAGCAGTATGCGCCCCCACACACTGCGCAACTTTGCCTCACACTCACAGCCAATGGACGCGCTGGTGGAGATGAACTTCTGGAGTACGCGCAGCATTGTGGAAGATGGCCACCAGTACTGGCGCAGCTACTTCTACTTTGCGGGAGACTACAGTGTTTTGCCTATCCATGTGCCTATCTACCAAGATGCCGTGATGGACAACACCTTCTGGGGGACAGTGGTGGCACAGTTTAAGCAGCTCCGGCGTTGGAGCTATGGTGCATCGGACATCCCATATGTGGCAATACGTACCTTTACGCGGCGGCGCAATGTGCCATTTGCAGAGGTGTTTGCCCGCTTCATGCGCTTACTTGATGGGCATGTGACCCTGGCTGTGATGGCATTTTTGGTCACCTTTGGTGGGTGGGTACCACTGTTGATCAATCAAGAATCGTCACGCAGCTATGCGGTGCACATGCTGCCTGAGGTGATTAGCAATTTGCAGCGCTTCGCGATGATCGGTATCTTTATCACCGTCTTCTTGATGCTTAAGATGCTGCCGCCACGGCCTGAACGTTACAAGCGTCGGCGCAGCTTTGCTATGGTGGCGCAGTGGATTCTTATGCCCGTCACATCCATTTGCTTTAGTGCGATTGGTGCCTTTAATGCGCAGACGCACCTGGCGTTTGGTCGTTATCTCGATAAATTTGATGTAACCGTCAAGGCCACTACTGGCTCACGTGACCGCGCTAAAGCTGCTAAACAAGCCCAAAAAGCCGCCAAGAAGCAGCGTAAGAAAGAATAATGCCTGTACGCTTTTGTGCGAAAGTAAACTAGCTTTATAACCGGCCAGAGAATGGCCGGTTATTATGTTGGTGTGGATTGGAGCGCAATGTCTCAAACTAGCACCTCTTTCTCTGTCACTCCTGGTGAGAGAGTTATAATGGTCGCACTTAAGGTAGGGCTATAGCAGGACTTCGCGGCAGATTTTATACTCTATTGAAGGGTGAGAAAGGAGAGGATGATGTCGAAGAGAAGGCTAGATTTTGGCGCTATGGGGGAGTGATTTACTGGTGATATTAATCCAAAGTCTTTTGTATTTGTATCTCTTACGCCTACGCCTTACTGCATGGTCATAGGGGTGATTAATGAGAGCGTGCTGTCAATTAATATTGCATCGAGGAGGCTCATAAGTGCTATTGATGCTATTGAGATAGCCGGTTTGCTGACTCGGAGCAGAGCTGCTTTGACTATAGCACCATGGATGAGCGGCTAGCAGGGATCGTAGTAGCAATGCTAGCCAGGCATTATCAACCTCATCTTTGTGGTGTGATGAGCTTATCTTGGTCTCACGATGTATTTAAGGGAGTGATATGAAAAATGAGAGAGTATAAAGTACAAAAGGTTATTTAATGCAGGTATGGGTGGTATTCACGCTGAGCTGAATTACCTTTGGCAATATTCACGCGAGTGACTGAGAGTGGCGGCGCTCACTTCCTGATCTGTCTGGTAAGAGATGGATAGAGAGGCTAAGTGTGTAGGTAAGCTATGGACTCCATAATCTCTTTCTATAGTAGTGAGGATCCCTTTAGTGAAGCAAATATGTAGCGTTATTTCCGGTGAAGTCTCTAGAGCTCTAATGGAATTTTACAGAGGTCATGTTATTGAAATAACTATTATGCTACAAAAATATCAAAATACAAATGATAACTATGTATGCATTATATCACCACACGCATATGATGAGCAGTAAAATGGCCATGTGCAATGTGGATAACTAATAGCCTGGTGTGGATGAATATTAGCCAAAGAACTACAGATGTGCCCTGTTGAAGTTGCGCTATAGGGGTAAGCGTTCTGGAAGGATAGTGGGATTGCTAGGTTGGGTACGTTTCGAAAGGTACGATGGCTTGAAATGGAAGAGTTCTCAATTATACAGGGACGGTGAGTGTAATCGTCGTATGAATATATACCGATTGTTCATTTATATGCGCTGATTTTTCTGCTTCATTCTTAGAAATAGTGGGGCAAGTATCTCTCTGCTGGTTACTTCCTGCTGTAGAGTTGAGAGTTGGTAGGCAAATTAGTTATCATGCTGTATGAGAGAAAATGGAGAGAGGTGTATGTGGCACTAGGCTGTTGGATGCGGGTGGTCATATAGTGCATAGTATTGGTAAGCATGTGCGTTATATCGTATGGCTGATGCGTGAGTTTGATCAGGATGTAAGCCGCCCCTCAGGCTGTGCGGATGAGCTAGGTAAGTGTAAGGCGGTGCGTGAATATGTGCGTATTGTGTTCATAATTAATCTACAAATAGATTGTAATGTAGCTTACTATCTTGCTTGTAATATACAAGTGATGCGATGAATTAAGGGCTCGTAGCGGGAATTAAATACGAGGATGATGAGGTGCTTATGGGCAAAGGATATGCGACTGCCTGATATACTATTATATGAATATTTTTTGCTACGATTCATAAAATAATAAATTTCGGAAGTGCGGCAGGTAGGCTCATGAGGAAAAGTAGCGATGCCAAGTAGGGTACATCACTTGCAATTTGCAACCAAGATATGTTACGCATTTCTGCCATATATCAATTTTTGTGAGAGGCTCTACCTCTGTATACCCATGGTGTTGTGGTAGTAATCGACGAAGGTGCCCGTTTTTGCGGCAAGCATGATTTCTTGTTTGAGCAAATCTTTTTCGTGGGTGATGGTGGTGCGATAGTCGTCGCTCACAGCGGCGTGCGGGTCGGCACAGGCGCCCCAAAAGAGCAGCTCGACGAGCAGCGGCAAGAGCTGCCAGCTGCTGTCTGTTGGGCTATAAATGTATTGATTGCCTTGGAGTGGATCGCGTTGCTTATCAAGCAAGCCGGCCGACTCTAACCGCGCCAAGCGATCGGCCAAAATATTGCTGGCAATGCGCTCATCGCGTGCGAATTCGCGGAAGTAGCAGCGCCCAAAGAGCAGCACATCGCGCATGATGAGGAGTGTCCATTTGTCGCCAAAAAGGTCGAGGCTGTAGCTAATGGGGCAGGCTGAGCGTTTGTGAGCTGTTCGTGTCATGCCTTTAGCGTAGCATCAAGGCTTGCGTTTTGCAAGTTTGTGGTGTGAGCTGGTAGCGAAGTTAGTATTGCTAGGCTTTGCTATAACAAAAAGCACTTACTAATAGTAAGTGCTTTCGTGCCAGTGTACCTTACAGACCGACATGGCGCACTGGCAAATAGACCGAAATGGTGGGCAATAGAGGATTCGAACCTCTCACCTCTTCAACGTCAATGAAGCGCTCTAGCCAAATGAGCTAATCGCCCAACATGTGTATTGTAGCAGAAGATGCAGGGGAGGGCAAGGCCATCCGTCGCAAACACTAAGACTCCTGCTTATCACCCCCCTCCTTGCCGCTCCCTCCGACGGAACACTATAAGGGTCGACACCTCCCAGGTATCGACCTCTTGCGCTGGGCTGCTAATCGGTTATTACAACCGATTAGCACACTCCATCGGATGAAGCGGTCAGGAGGGGCTGACGTCGAGGATAATTGGGTATTTGCACCCACCCCCACTCTCGTTATACAATAGATGGTAAGTGCTGACGGGGCCTCACCAGCCTCCCGAGCTTCGTGGGCTGTCGTGATGTGCGAGAACGTTGCGTCATGAGTGCTTGGCGGTAAGCGCCAAGAAGTCCGGTGGAACCGCCGTTTGTGTGCAAGCGGCCCGAGACATGCGAAATTGGTCGGATGGAGTATCCGTGCCAGGACGCATGTTTTTTATTTTTATCAACATAATTTATATTCAAGGAGGAGCGAATCGGCTTCTGGCTGCCAGTGTGCGGCGGAGGAGTTGATGAGCAAACAAAGCAATGAATAACGAGCAGCAAGCAATGCGCCACAGCCTGGCGCATATCATGGCGCAAGCCGTCCAGCATTTGTGGCCACAGGCGAAGTTTGGTGTGGGGCCAGCCATCGAGCAGGGGTTTTATTATGATATTGACCTTGGTGATGTCACGATATCTGAGGCAGATTTTGGCACAATCGAGAAGGAAATGCGGCGCATTATTGCCCGAGATCTACCCTTTACACACCGCGATGTGCCAGTGGATGAGGCGATTGCTTGGGCAAAGGAGACAGACCAGCCATACAAGATTGAGCTGCTCAATGACCTGAAGCGCTCAGGGACGACCATTGCCAAAGAATTGGCCGGAGAGGCCCTTGGCAGCGCCGCAGAGGGCGAGAGTAAGGTAGAGACGGTGTCGCTCTACTCCCAGGGTGATTACACCGATCTGTGCCGTGGTGGGCACGTGGAGAGCACGGGCAAGGTGGGGGCCTTCAAGCTGCTGCGTGTGGCTGGTGCGTACTGGCGAGGCGACGAGACCCGGCCGCAGATGCAGCGGCTCTATGGCGTGGCCTTTGCAACGCAAGCAGAGCTTGATAGCTACCTACAGATGCGCGAAGAAGCCAAAAAGCGCGACCACCGCAAGCTTGGCAAAGAACTCGATCTCTACACAATGTCGCCACTGGTGGGGGTGGGCTTGCCACTCTTTACCCCGCGCGGCACGATCTTGCGCGATAAAGCAGCGCAGCTCTCTAACCAGCTGCGTGAGAAATACGGCTTTGCCAAAGTCTGGACGCCGCACATTACCAAGAAAGATTTGTATGAGACGAGCGGGCACTGGGCGAAGTTTGGTGATGAGCTCTTCCTTGTGACGAGCCAAGAGACGAGCGACAAGATGGCTCTCAAGCCAATGAACTGCCCGCATCACACGCAGATTTTTGCGAGTCAGCCACGGAGCTACCGCGATATGCCGGTGCGCTACCTCGAGACGACGACCGACTATCGCGACGAAAAAACTGGCGAGCTGGGCGGCTTGAGTCGGGTGCGCTCACTGACGCAGGATGATAGTCATGTGTTTTGCCGGCCGGATCAGATCGAGCAGGAGATGAGTAATTTGCTGGCTTGTGCCGAGGAGCTGTACCACATTGTGGGGATGAAGCTGCGTGTCCGCCTGAGTTATCGCGATGAGGGCGAGGGCTACCTTGGGGCACCAGAATTGTGGCAATCGGCCCAAGCTCAGCTCAAGGCAGCTGTGATAGCCAAGCAACTGGATTATTTCGAGCAGGAGGGCGAAGCGGCCTTTTATGGGCCGAAGATCGACTTCATGGCGACGGATGCGATTGGCCGCGAGCACCAGGTGGCGACGGTGCAGCTCGACTTCGTCCAGCCCGAGCGCTTTGGCCTCGAATATACCGATGAAGCGGGTGACATGGCTCGGCCAGTGATGATTCACAGCGCGCTGCTGGGCTCGATTGAGCGCTTCCTGAGCGTCTTTATTGAGCACACAGCGGGGTGGTTCCCCTTCTGGATTGCGCCCGAGCAAGTTCGTATTCTCACCATTAACAACACCGTAGAAGACTATGTTGATGAAATCACATCGGTGCTCAAAACAGTGGTACTGATGCATCCTATAAAATACAACGAGGTAAGATATACAACAGATATGCGCAATGAATCGCTCGGTAAAAAGATCCGCGAAGCTACTGTTGTAAAAATTCCGGTGCAGATTATCGTTGGCCCACGCGACAAAGCCAACCGCCAGGTAAGTGTGCGCACCCAGCAGGGCGAGACGACGGTGCCGCTGGATGAGCTCGCGGCATACCTAGAGGAGCTGAGCTAATGCGCCGCCTGCGCATTGCTGTGGATGTCGACGACGTGCTGGCGGAGAATGCCGCTGGCATCGTCGCCTTTAGCAACCAGCGCTGGGGGACGAACCTGACGGTCGATGATTACGACGAGCACTGGGCCAAGATGTGGCAGGTGGATAATGCTGAAGTGAAGCGGCGCAGTGCCGAGCTGATGGATGCTGGCCTCGGTACGGGCTATGGCCATATTGGCGGCGCGCTGGAGGTACTGGAGCGCTTGGCACAGCAGCATCACTTGATGATTGCGACATCACGTCACTTGCGAGTGAAAAGCGATACAATGGCCTGGATCGACGAGCATTTTCCGGGTATCTTTGCCAGTACATCAGTCTACTTCTCAGGCATTTGGGATGAGCTGACGGATGGTTCGCACCTTGCCACCAAGGCAGAGTTGGTGGTGCAGATTAATGCCGATGTGCTGATTGACGATCAGCTCAAGCACTGCCAAGCGGTGGCAGCACATGGCCGCAACGCGCTGCTCTTTGGCGATTATGCCTGGAACCAAGCCGCAACATTGCCAGCTGGGGTAGTGCGCTGCACAAATTGGCACGAAGTGGAGGTGGCAATTGAGCGACTTGCCAGCGATGAGCCTGCGTGATGCCATCTACGAACTGATGGCGCAGCTGCCGGATGATACAGTGACGACCTATGGCGACCTCGCGGCTTTTGCTGGCCACCCATATGCTGCACGGCGAGTGGGGGAGATTGCCCACGGTGGGTCGGAGGAGCTGCCGTGGCATAGACTTGTAAATTGCAAGGGAGGCCTTGCGGTCGGCTTTCCGGGTGGGCAGGCGGTGCAACGGCAATTACTCGAGCACGATGGGATCCAGTGTGATGACTCGTACCGCGTGGTCGATTTTGCGCAGCGTCGCTGGCAACCACATGTCGCGTCGCATAATAATCTGAAAGGTCGCTCGCATGTTCACAAAAAATAACACACTACCTCTCGCGCCTGCCACTCTGCCACTCATCGCCATCGTTGGGCCGACTGCCAGCGGCAAGACCAGCCTGGCGATTCGCCTTGCCAGGCAGTACGATGGTGAGATTATTTGCGCTGATTCGCGCACCATCTACAAGGGCATGGATATTGGCACTGCCAAGCCGTCGCCGGATGAGCAAGCTCTCGTGCCACACTGGGGGTTGGACTTAGTAGAGCCGGGTGAGCGCTACACAGTCGTGGATTTTCAGCGTTATGCCAATCGGCAGATTGCGGCGATTCGCCAGCGTGGGCGCATCCCATTTCTCGTCGGTGGGACGGGCTTGTATGTCGATGCAGTGTTGTATAAATTTCAATTTCCGACGGTGAACAAAAAGCTTATGCAGCAGTTACAGGGCTATTCTATAGAAACTTTGCACGAACATTGTCGAGTACACAACATAGAATTACCCAATAATAAATACAACAAGAGGCATGTTATTAATACAATAGTGCGAGAAGGACAACAGTTACAGAGGTCAGCGCATGTTGATAAAAATACCTATGTTGTGGGTATTGCATCGCCGCGTGATGTGCTGCGCAGGCGCATTGCTGAGCGGACGGAGCAGCTGTTTGCGCAGGGTGTTGTGCAAGAAGCGACGGAATTAGCCGCCCACTATGGCTGGGACAGTGAAGCAATGACAGGGAATATCTACCCAATTGTACATAAATTACAACAGGGCGAGTATACGCTTGAGCAAGCCAAAGCGGCATTTTGCACAGCAGACTGGCACCTGGCCAAGCGGCAGATGACCTGGCTGCGGCGCAACCCAGACATCATATGGTGCGGCCTGGAGGATGCCGAGACGTACCTTGGTGAGGTGCTCGCGCAAGCGCGCCAGATGTGATACCATAAATCTAGTTGGTGACCGTATGATAGATGCACTGTTTGGATCAAAAACTCGTGTGAAGTTGCTCCACCTTTTCTTGAATAATCCAGGAAAGGCATTTTATGTGCGCGAGATTACGCGGCTAATTAATGAGCAGATTAATTCGGTGCGCCGTGAGCTGCTCAATATGCTGGAAGTGGGGATCATTACGAGCGACAGCGTAGATAACAAATTGTACTACGAAGTAAACCAGCAGTACGAATATTATCCACCACTGCGCGTTATCTTTGCCGACCAAAAAATTGCTCCAGCCAAGAACAAGTCGGGTTACCGGCCTGCTTGGCAAGATGCAATTATGCAGTTGCCACACTTGCGTGTGGCGATTGCGGCGGGGGCGCTAGTGAAGGGCTCAGCCAGTACGATCGATCTGCTGCTCGTGGGTAACCTCTCGGCCGCCAAGGTGCGCAGCGTGGTGGCAGTTATCGAGCGGCAAGAGGGGCGCGAGCTGACATATAGCATCCTGAGCTACGACGAGTTCTATTACCGGCTGAGCGTGCGCGACCGCTTCATTACCACCATTCTGACCAACAAGCATACCGTATTGGTAGACGTTGATAATATATTAAAAGAAGATGAAGGAGAGAATCATGCTTGATATCGAATACAAAGGCGGCAACACCGTCATCATTGCGACGAAGAAAACCACGCTTGCAGTTGACCCCAAGCTATCGCTGCTAGGCCTGAAGGACGCTAAGACGAAGGACGCAGTAGAGCTTGCGACCGAAGAGCGTTTTGTGGTGGCTAGTCCCGAGGCACGCCTTATCATCGACCAGCCTGGCGAGTATGAAGTGGGTGACTACACCATTCGCGGCATTGCAGCCACGCGCCACATCGACACACCAGAGAGTGAGCAGTTCTCTACGGTATATCGCATTGAGTGTGGTGATATTCGCATTGCGGTGATTGGTAATATCGCGCCAGAGCTGACTGACGCTCAGCTCGAGGCGCTGGGGGTGATCGACATCGTCGTTATTCCGGTGGGTGGCTATGGCTACACGCTGGATGCGACAAGTGCTGCCGCTATTATTCGCAAGATCGAGCCACGAGTGGTGGTACCCGTCCACTATGCTGATAGTGCGTTGCAGTACGAAGTACCGCAAGACACGGTGGAGGTCTTTGAGAAGGAGCTTGGTGCGCCAGTCGAGCAAAAGCCCAAGCTCAAGATCAAAACAGCGAGCAACCTGCCCGAAGTGCTGACAGTGTTTGAGCTGGCTCGAAGTTAAGACTAGTATACGCCAAGCGCAACCAGCCTCATAGAGAGGCTGGTTTTTTTGTGATACATCTTCACTCCGTTTTTCTCCTCGCTGTTTTATCTGGTGGGGTATGAATATTAGTTGTAGCCAGCACGAGTGTTGGTGGATCGATGGGCAAGATGGGGCCATTCCCTATAGTCTTCTCAAGAAATGAGTGCGAGACAGTGATGAGGATTGTGAGATTCATAGTGGAATCATTGTCATAACATGGTCGATTTGACACAGCGCGCTAAATTCGATACACTTCGAAATATCACTATTATTTCGATTTATATCGAAGAAAGGAACGGTTTTATGGAACAACAATCAACCACGCCGTGGGGTAAGATTGCGGTGCTAGCGCTGGGAGCCTTCGTGATTGGGGCGGATGGCTTCATGCTGGCAGCGGTATTGCCACAAGTGGCGCAGCAACTGGGGGTGTCGCTGGGGCAGACTGGCCTCTTGGTAACGGTGTTTGCGTGGGTGTATGCACTGGCGGCACCACTGTGTGGCATGGTGATGGGGCGGCGCAATCGGCGGTCGACCTTGATACTAGCACTAGCGATATTTGCAATTGGTAATGGAGTGGCAGCGCTCGCGTCGTCATTTGTATGGATGATGCTGGCTCGAGTGATGGCAGCCTTGGGCTCAGCTATGATGATGCCAACGGCAATGGCCTTGGCGACTAGCCTTGCCCCAGTCAAGCATCGTGGCAAGGCAATCTCCGTCGTTACAACAGGCATGACGATGGCAACGGTGCTCGCTGTGCCGCTAGGCTCGGTTATGGGGGAGCGCTATGGCTACCATATGCTGTTTTGGGCGATGGCAGTGGCTGCGGTGCTGGTGTTGTGTGGCATTGTGCTGGGCATTCGGGCACGTGAGGCACAGCCAGCGCAGCAGGTACCAACGATTCGCACATTAGTAGCAGGTCTGGCGAATCGCCAGGTTGCACTGACGTTATTGGTAACGGTAGTGATATTTGTCGCTGGCACCAGCGTGATTTCGTATCTGAGTGCAGTGGTACAGCAGGCAGGCCTGCATGAGTACTTTAGCTGGATTTTGCTCATCTTTGGTGTGGGCTCGCTGTTGGGTGGTGTGCTAGGCGGCTGGCTGACCGATCGTTTTGCCCATATTTGGCTGGCCCGCTGGGCGATGTTGGCCTTCGCAGTGGCGCTTGCTTTGCTTGGTGTGGCGGCTGGGATACCGGGTGCGCTTGGGCTCGTTGGTAGCAGCGTGCTATTATGGACGGCTAGTGCGTGGATTGCCACGATTGCTCAGCAATACCGCATCATTGCGCTTGCCCCAGAACGGGCTCAGTTGAATCTTTCGCTCAATTCATCTAGTATTTACATTGGTCAAGGTTTTGGTGGTATGCTGGGCGGTGCGATTATTAGTAGCCAGCCAGCGCAGGCAATTCCACTGGTGGCAGCTGGTGTGGTAGTGCTTGCCTTGGCAATGACCAGCAGGTATGAGACAATACAAAGGAAATGACATCCCAACAGAACACCCCAACTGACGCACTCGCACTAGAGCATGTCTTTGCCGCCCTGTCCGACCCGCTGCGGCTGCGGATTGTCCGCCGCTTGGCTGCGGAGGGTCGGCTGGGCTGCAGCCAGATTGATCATAATCTCTCACTCTCGACTGTCTCACACCACTGCAAAGTCCTGCGCGAAGCAGGCATTGTCACGAGCGAAGCGGTTGGCACCCAGCGCGTGTTGGTGCTGCGGCCAGAGTTTGCCCGGCAGTTCGCTGGCGTACTCGCGACGATTGCTGAGTTAGATAAAGCGAAGTAATTACCAAAATATCCCCTTACACAGGGGATATTTACAGGTGTCGTTTGCTCGAGGCCGCTACGCCGCAGCTTTGGCCTTTGTCTTGGCGCTGGTGAGCAAGCCTTTTTTCTTGAGGGTACGGATCGCCTTGGTCGAGAGAACCATGGTGACCTTTTGCCCATTGACAACGAAGGTCTTTTTCTGAAGGTTTGGTTTGAAGACTCGCTTGGTGCGTCGCAACGAGAAGCTCACATTGTTGCCGAATTGCTTACCCTTGCCAGTCAGTTCACATCGTGCTGCCATATTCTTATTCCACTTATTCACTTATATTATTACAATCTGTATTAGTATACGCTGCCGCGTGGGCAATGTCAAGGTGGGTGCTGAGGTATCTATCCGCTATTACAGCAGAATTACCGCACCGAAAATGTTCTAGCTAGAATATACCACAAAGCTTGTCTGCTTGCCATGTCGCTAGCCTCCAGATATTTTCGTTTACCATAGTGGGGTAGGAGTGTAGGAGTGCTTTTGGGCTTCGAGCCTATGGTATTACTTGCCAAATACTTCATCGATAATTGCTTGCGGGTCATCGATGGGGAGCCGCTGCGTATCGCTACCAGTATGCCGCAGGAGGTTGATTCGCACACTGCTAGGCGAGGCAAAGACCATGATGTGCCGGTCTGAGCCATCTGCATTGCGAGATTGCCAGCTAGCGGTTGCGTAGTCTGGCTGCTCTGCTTGCACCAGTGCACACACCTGTGCGAGGGTGGTTGGTTGTGGCAGCGGCTGGTCGATAAAGACGTTCCAACTGATGCTATTGTGGCCAGTGTGGCGTGTGGCATCAAGTGTTGTTTGATGAGAATCAACAGTGGTAACACCGGTTGTACTCTCTACATCATTGTAATATTTACTGTATTTTCGCATTGATGCTGGTAATTCTATCGTGTCCTCGTCTGCTGGTTGGAGTGTGCTGGCAAGGCTGAGCGCGTGCTGTGCGATATCCTCGAGTACATGGCGGCATTGCGTAGGCTCGGTGATCTCGATATGGTCGATCGGCTTGGTGTCGGTATGGTAGGTGATTATAGACATAGTACCAGTATATATGACGCTACACAGCAAGGCAAAGCCTTGGGCACGGCGAGTGGTGATGGTACAATAAAGAAATGCATATTGATATCGCTCACCTCATTATCGTCCTTGTCGTTATTCTTATCTCGATGACGCTGCACGAGGCGATGCATGGCTTTATGGCGTATTGGCTGGGCGATGATACGGCTAAGGAGCAGGGGCGCTTGACCCTCAATCCACTGCATCATATCGATCCATTCTTGACCATCCTCTTGCCGCTGAGCTTGGCATTGCTGGGCCTACCAGTGTTTGGTGGGGCCAAGCCAGTGCCGTACAACCCCGAGCGAGTACGTGGCGATGAATGGGGCGCAGCGCTGGTGGGGCTGGCTGGGCCACTGACGAACTTCGTCATTGCCTTCATCTGCTTTGGCTTATATGCGACGATCGCTGGGCCAGCAGTGCAGCCACTGCTTGCTACGGCGGTGAGTGTGAATCTTGGATTCTTCGTCTTTAATATGCTGCCGATTCCGCCGCTCGATGGTTCGCGTGTGCTGTATGCTTTGGCACCGGAGTTTGTGCGCCGCGGTATGGAGGTGGTGGAGCAGTACGGCGTGATGCTGGTCTTTGTGCTGGTATTGGTCGGTAGCTCGGCTATTGGCAATGTGATGATGGCGGCCATCAGGGGTATCTTGCAGCTTTTCTCACTAGTGTTTGGCGTGTCGCTTGGCTAGGAGTAGGAGCCTTTTGATTTAAAAACGTGGGGCTCGGAAATAAGCGAGCTTGATGAGAGCTGAGTGGCAATAGCTTATCTGTACTCATAGTTCAGTAGTTGGAATAGAATATCTGTCATCCGTTTGATAGCTCTATCGCTAATACAAGAGATTATAGTTGGCAAACATCGGCTTGTATGAGGATAAGCAGGGAAGTGCACGGCTCTTGATGCTGCAAACGTGACGAGGCTTACCATTCTGTGGTATACTAAGAGTGTCCCAGACGAATATCGGGCGTGTATGATTTTCCTAACATCATATGATAGGGATTCCAACATTCACCATACCCGTGGGTATGGATGAGGAAACCCACCTTGCATCATGCAGGGGAATATCAAGCGCCCGGGGTGAGTCTGGGATTTTTTTGATGGTTGAGAGTATTGTGCTCACTCGTCATAAATCCCTTATGCTATAATAGGGAGGCAGTCTATTAGATGATCGCTTGCGACCTAGCAAGAGGAAAGTCCGGGCAGCACAGGATACGACAGTCGCTAACGGCGACCGGGGGTAACCCTAGGGAAAGTGCCACAGAAACGATACCGCTCCGCAACACCAATACTCGTGCGCAGTAGCGCTCTAGTAGCGGGGTAAGGGTGAAAGGAGTGAGGTAAGAGCTCACAGCGCTGCATGGTGACATGCCGCGGAGGTAAACCCTGTCGGCTGCAAGGAGATAGCCACGGATGAGTGATCCGCTTGTGGCTATCGCTAACCGCTCGATTTGCAGAGCAATTTGCAAACTAGATAGATGATCATCCACGACAGAACCCGGCTTATCGATAGGCTGCTTTATGGTATGATGTGTTAGCTCCAACTTTGGAGCTTTGTTATTTTCTACAACCTCCTCGCCGAACAAGAAAATATCTGGAGGCCGGCGACTGGGCAAGCAGAAATACACACCCCTGTTACAGAGGTGTGTATTATTCACAACGTCGTATAAATTGCTACACTACTTGCGGGTGACGTGCTTCACGACAGCTGCAAAAGCCTGTGGCTCGTTGACGGCTAGCTCGGCGAGGACCTTGCGGTCGAGCGCCACACCAGCAGCCTTGATATCAGCGATCAGGCGGCCATAGGTGGTGCCATTTTGCCTGGCAGCAGCGTTGATGCGAGTGATCCACAACTGGCGCAGGTCGCGCTTGCGGTTGCGACGGTCGCGGTAGGCATATTGCAGGGCACGGATTACCCCTTGCTTGGCAAGGCGGAAGCTCCGAGTGCGATTGTGTTGCATTCCTTTGGCAACTCGCAGCATCTTGGCGTGGCGAGCGTGGGCGGTTGTTCCTCGTTTGACGCGCATATGTTAGACTCCTAAGGCTCGTTTAGCATTTTTGGCCATACCACCAGTGATGGTAGCAGGGGTGTTGATATTGCGCTTGCGCGATTTGCTCTTCTTGGAGAGCATGTGGTTCCCGAAGGCACGCCGACGGGTCAGTTTGCCGGTACTGGTTAGCTTAATGCGCTTAGCAGTGCCCTTGTGGGTCTTGAGTTTTGGCATTACTTACTCCTTATTACGATGCTGAGGTTGCGCCCAGCCATCAGTGGTTTTTGCTCGACAATCGCTTCGTCCTCAAGGGCGGAGACAACCTGGCTAATTAAATTATAGCCAAGCTCACGATGCGCCATCTCGCGGCCGCGGAAAAAGATCAAAACCTTGACCTTGTGCCCCTCAGCCAGGAATTTGCGAATCTTGCGTAGCTTGATTTCAAGATCATTAGCGCCAATCTTTAGGCCAAAACGCATCTGCTTGAGCTCATTGGCTTTATTGCTTCGCCTATTGCGCTGCTGCTCCTTCATCTTTTGGTACTGATATTTGCCCCAATCGATGATCTTCACAACGGGTGGGTTAGCATTGGGCGAAAACTCCACCAAGTCTACGCCAGCTTGCCGCGCCTTATCCAGGGCTGCCTGCCGGCTCATGATGCCAAGTTGTTCGCCGCTTTCGCCAATGACGCGCACCTCTCGTGCACGGATGGCTTCGTTGATGCGGGTGGTTGATTTGATTGTGCTCTCCTTTGCTTGAGCTTAAAACGAATTGACTCCCCAAAAGTTTACCAGATGTCGCCGCAAAAGGCAAATAAAATATGCTGCAGTTTGGTGATTTTTCGCAGCGATTGCTCGGTGAGAGACGCTATAGGTGGGGTGCTACGAGTGTTAGAACTCCTTGTCTTTGCGAGATTATTGATAAGGAGCTTCACGCTCCACCAGAGGGAATGTAGAGAGGGTGAATGCGGAAAACGATACGTGAGATATAGAGATGAGCGGCTAATTGTCCTGCGCTTGCAGCGCCCGAGCACAGGCAATTGCCTGCGTGATTATCTCTTCGAGTGTTGTGCCTGGCTGCCGCCCAGTGTGCTCGGTGTAGAGCGCGTCGAGGTAGCGCGTCTTGGGTGCACTCTCCGGATGGCCGTAGATGACCTTGGCTGGGTTCTTGCCGATATGAAGGCCAAATTCTACATTGGTAGTAAAGGCGGGCATGCCCAGTGTAGGTAGCGACCGGTCGATTACGCGTGGCACCCAGAAGAGCACTACTGTTGCTGCGTCGAGTGCCTCCCACTCCCAGCGTGCTTGCTTGAGGAGGTCGAGCTCGCGCTGGGGCGAGGTATCGTGATTCTCTGGTGCGTAGACGATCCCGTTGTAGCCCAGCCTCGCAAAGATTCGCACCGCCTCGGGCCGCCACGATGCAGAGATGAGCTGCTGCGACGCTTCATCGAAGCGTGGTGTGGGGCCAGCGAGGAAGATCGCTGACTGGCCTGGAGTAGGGTGGAGGAGGGGTTGGTCGGAGTAGTTTGCTTGCATGGCTCTAGTATGGCTGGCTAGTGAGGAGTTTGTCAAACGTTGTAAATCACACCGTATTGCCAAGTTCTCGCCAATATACAGAAAAGACAGAGGTAGAAAACGATGTAAAATACACGACGATATTTTTACAACGCTTTGACCGGCGCTGGTTGTCGATATTGCAACGCCTCGGAGATGTGAGCGATGGTGATGTGCGGCGCTTCGTCAAGATCGGCAATGGTCTGGGCTACCTTGATGACCTTGAAGTAACCACGTGGGCTGAGAGCGAGCTTGGTGCTGGCGGCATCGAGGAACTGCTTGACCTCTGGCGAGAGTGGGATAGAGCGCCGCACCTGGGCCGAGCTGAGGCGGCTATTGCGCATAGCGCTGCCACCATAGCGGGCGGCTTGAGCGCGGATGGCGGTGGAGATAGCGGCTATCGCATGGCGCTGCTCGTGATCGGTGGTGGCGTGGTGTGAGAGCAGTTGCTCGGTGGGGATGCGATTGACGGGGATGATCATATCAATCCGATCCATTAGCGGCCCAGACAGGCGTTTCTGGTAGGCGATGATCTGTGTGCTGCTGCAGGTGCAGGCGTGTGTTGGGTCGCCGTAGTAGCCACAGGGGCAGGGGTTCATGGTGGCGACCAGCATAAAATCGGCTGGGTAGGTGGCACGTCCGCGTGCTCGGGTGACCGTCACTGTGGTATCTTCCAGTGGCTGGCGCAATACCTCAAGTGTTGTGCGCGGATATTCAGGTAGCTCATCAAGGAAGAGCACGCCCAGGTGGGCCAAGCTCACTTCGCCAGGCTGTGGCACCGACCCACCGCCAATCAGCGATGCGCGGCTCGCCGTGTGGTGTGGCGCACGAAATGGCCGCGCCTGGACACTCTGGTCGAGCGATAGGCCCGCCAGGCTATGCAGCTTCGTCACGGCCAGCTGCTCATCTGGAGTCAGGGGTGGCAAGAGGCTGGGTAGTGTCTTGGCAAGCATCGACTTGCCAGTGCCGGGCGGCCCAGTGAAGAGGATGTTGTGGTGGCCCGCTGCGGCAATGGTGAGGGCGCGCTTGGCTTGGGCCTGGCCGTAGATATCGTCGAGAAGAGGCGATGACGCAGGTGTTGTTGGTTTATCATCAGTGGGTGATGGCTGGTAGATTGGCAGTGGTTTTTCGCCCTTGAGATGGAGGAAGAGTGTTGTAAGATCTGGTACACCATAGAGCGTCACCCCTGATACGAGCGAAGCTTGGGGGAGATTATCCACAGGCAAATAAATAGTGTTGTAATTATTATCACGAGCCGCTTCGGCAATCGTAATGGCACCTTTGACTGGGCGGAGCGTGCCATCAAGTGCCAACTCACCAGCAAAGACCGCCCCAGCCACTTGCTCGGGCCGGAGCTGGCCGCTGCTGGTGAGGAGGGCAAGGGCAATCGGCAGGTCGTAGTGTGTGCCGTCTTTGGGTAGCTCGGCTGGCGCGAGGTTGATAGTAATGCGCTGAGCCGGATATTCCAGCAGGGAGTTGGTGATGGCGCTGCGCACTCGTTCGCGCGCTTCGTCGATGGCTTTGTTGCCCAGGCCAACGATCTGCAGGGCGGGCAGGCCCTTCGTCATGTCGCTCTCGACGTCAATCATATGGCCAGCGAAACCCACGGGCGCAACCGACCTGATTTTTGCGACTTTGTTCATGCTGTCTATAGTTAAGCATATTGGTGGGGTCTGTGCAAATTGTTTTGGTGAGCTTTCTGGCGTTCATCCGTTTTTAGTGCTAGCTCGCTCTTCCACTACCTCATCCGATGGAGCGTAAGGACTGGTTGTAATGACTGGCTCTCAGCCCAACACACAAGGTGAATATTCCAGAGATATTCACTCATATACTGAATAGATGAAAAGAGCGCTGCAATGGAGATAAAAATGCTTTGGTGCTACGAGAGACGAGCCTGAGGGCCTCTCCAAGAAAGCCAACCTCAAGTTGCTCATAGTTGCAAGATCCAAGCTGCGAGAGGTTATACATGAGCAAAACCGTGCTATAATATATGCAGACGTGGGGCTGATATAGCGTTCGACGTTTGGACTTTGTCATTGTATTCTGCGAATCGGATATGCACGACACGCATAGATATAACTGCAAAAAATAAAGTTGCAGCAGCATTCCGCAGTGTTGAGGAGATCTTCGCATCTTCCAAGACCGCGGTTGCACTCGCCGCTTAGTCTGGCGATCGCTATGAGGTGCATGGCAACAGGGCATCTTGTAGTGTCATAGCTATGTTGCTTGCTCTCCTGGTGGCAGCGGCACGAGGAGAGGACATATACCGCGCAACGATAGGCTGTATTTTTGGTTTGTTTCTGATCGGCCTCGCGTTGTCAAACACGCAAACAAACCTACATTCGTAGACGAATACGAGGGCACCAAGCGGACCCGGGGGCAGTACCCGGCAGCTCCACCACATAGAAGATGATTGCTCACCAAGCGTGGGCGATTTTTTATTGCGCCACAATCCAAGGGGCTGCATACGTACAAATCACAAACACTACTGCGAAGTATCACCAAAGGCCGCGTACTAGCCAAGCTCTCTCACCAAAAAAACAACCACCTGCGAGTAGTGGTTGTTTTTGGATGTGGAGTTTTCGTATGTTGTTTATTTTTGGCCTCTGCATAATTTTTTTATTCAGAAGCTACCCTTATGATATGGGAGAAAACCGCTTGTGTCAACGATTTTTGGCAATATTTTTGCGTAAAAAATACCACATCGAACAGACACCCTGGTTGGCCTCATATCGCCAAAAAACTGCGTAATAAACACAACACTAATCAGCGAAGCCAACAGAGGTAGTATGCACCACTTAGCCAAAAATGAACAAAAAATTATTGCACTATATACAACAAAAATGCCTGTGCACAACTCTCGAAAGTACAGGGGTGCGAGAGGTGGGCGCGCCGCCGATGTTCGTGTGAGGGAGAAAGGGTGTGGCGAGGCAATGTTTTGCGATAGTTCGCATGATAGTGATGTCGCTTGTGCTTTGCGTTGGTGCGATGTATAGCAATGGCAAACGACCTGTGGGTTGGTTGAGCCGCCATCAGCGATAGCTGCTCGATGCCTATCGTCGAGTGCCGAAGTCGAAGATCATTATAATAAAGCGTGCCGCATACAATAACCACACCGCAAGCCCTGCTGGGGTTTTGCAGTTCAGCCGCAAAACACATTGACTTACCATAGTGCTTGTGCTAACGTAGAAGTAAGCTTTGACAAACACAAACACCCAAGAAAAAACGGAAAAGCTTACCCTATATAACCCAACATGGCGTCGCCATTGGCGCACACCAGGCAGCGGCAGAGCGCGGCACAGCGCTGAGCTTTGGCACTGCCTGCGCTCCGCCAATACTAATAGTACCCCCCAATAGAAGTACTTTTGTCATCGTTGGCGCTGACGCGTGGTGGCCTCGTTCTATACGGCACATGCCAGAGGCGCACCACTCATGCTCCACACTGTGGAGCACCTCTAGCCCGTAGCGGCTGCCGGGCGTCCTAATTATATATCTATAGAGGACGCTGCAAGCGCGTTGCTTTGTGCGGCTGCTCGGGCTTCTCACCAGGCGGATTGCTTGGTATAGTGATAGATATGTCTCGAAGAATCCTGCTTGCCAGTATGAGCATAGCAGCAGCGGTGTTGCTCGCGATTGTACTGCAGACCACCACGCCAGCGACGATTCACCCCCTGGGGATCGTCCTCGTCTTTGTGCTGTGCTATGTGGTAATGCTGGGGTTGCTAACGTACCTGCTGGCGGGCACTACGGCGGCACTGCGGCGCTGGCTGCCCGAAGCGCAGCGGCGAGCGGTGACGCTGAGTTTTCGGCGCTGTTATTATTTTGGCTCGGTGCTGGCGCTAGCACCAGTGCTGCTGATTGGCGCGCGCTCGGTGGGGCGTGGTGGCTGGTACGAGCTGGCACTAGTCTTTGCATTTGAGGCAATTGCATGTTTTTATGTGGCAAAACGGTGATGAGGCGCGTATACTAGGCAGAGGAGGACGGTTCTATGCCACGAAAAAAATCAACCCCAGCAGCGCCCGCTGCGCCAGAGACACAAGCGACATCATCTCCAAAGAGGCGCAGGGCGCAGCGCACTAAACAAAAATCACAACAGCCACAATCTGTTGAGAAGAAGACAACGAAGGCAGATACGACCTCTGTTTCATCATCTCGCACGCAGCTAAGCAGCTCATCACAAGCTGTCGTAGATAGTACATTACCCAGCCAAACAAACGGACAATCCCCATCATCCACCTCTGTTACGTATGCAACAGCCCGCCGCCGACCAGTGTTGGAGGCGTTTATTGCGACGGGAGCAGCAGGAATTATGCCATATGCACTGTTCGTAGGGTTGCAAGCTGCGGTTATGACTGGATTCGGTAGGCGCGCGTTGTCTGAGAAGATCATAGGCCACCTTTTGTTTTTGTGGAGTATTAGCTTGATAGTGCAGTGCTTCATGACTTTGCGTCAGTTGGGCCGGTCGGACCATTATTGGCAGCGGCTTGTTGCCTTGATTCTCCTGTCGGGTAATCCTGGGTTGTTAATTGTGGCTACATGGCTATATTATGGATTTTTCGTTGCTCCTGGCCAAGAGCCCGCTTTTTGGCTGTATGGTGAAGCAGTGGAGGTGAGTGTAATTATCAGTATACTTGGCTCACTCTATCTCTGGTATCTCCTGCTTGGCACCAAACGCGAGATTGCGCCACTTACGAACCACAAAGTGTCTAGTGTGATATTTGGGCGTCTGGCGAAGCGTCGGCGGGTAGGCTTGAGTTTAATCGCTGTGGCGCCTATTTTACCACTACTTCTCTACGTGCTCTTGTTGGTCATAATGTCAATATTCCAAATACTGCAGCTTAACTTTATATCATATGCCATTATGGATGTCATTGCCCAGTCAGAACGGATAAATGAAGTCGTGTATATGACGCCGAGCGTACTGGCGCTGGTTGTCGGTATTGTCCTTGTGGCAAACAGCCAGCGCGAATAACCAAGCACCAAAACTACCGCCTAACAGAGGAGAACCGCCCCATGCCAACGCAATCCATCGCCACAACTACTGCAAAACATCATAGCCACACAGGCACATCTGATGCATCCGCGCCGCCGCGTCGGGCTTGGCTCGAGGCCTGTGTGATTGCGGGTGCGGTTGGGACGATTGCTAGTGCAGCGGTGCTGTGTATGCACAGTGTCACGCTCGTGAGTAGCCGGACTATCGGGGAGCGGGCATTTGGGTGGCTACTGGTTGTTTGGAGCATTAGTGTGCTGGTGCAGGGCTATCTTGCGCTGCAGCAGTCGCACCGCACTGATCGGTATTGGCAGAGGATTGGAGCGCTGAGCTTGCTTGCAATCAATGCTGTGTTTATGACCGGCTCGACGCTGTATGCTTTTTGGGTGCTGCAGATTCCACTTAAGGTGGGCGTACAGAGTGATGCGATGATTATCGTTAGCGATGTGCTTAGCCTGGTTGGTTCGCTCTACCTCTGGTATCTCCTGCTTGGCACGCAGCCAGTCTTGCCAGTGCGGTCTAAAGATGATGGAGATTGCACAACGAAAAACCAGATGATGAAACGCAAAGTTGGCTTCTGGTTGATGGTTGGGCCAGTCATACCACTGGTGATAATGCATGGTGTGTTGCTGTTTGTGCTGTTATGTGCGCATGGGTATGACCTGGGTCTCTTTACTTCTGATGTAGTGAAGTGGCTGGGTACGATGAGTGCTGTGCGGGGAGGTGTCTTGTTCGTCATATCGGCTGCGATATATGGCGGCATTACGTGGGTCGTGATTGCGCCGATAGCGTTTATCAGTGGCCTATGGCTCGTTGCGACGAGCAAATATGAATAAAAGCCGCTAGTATGCAGACTATTCTACCCCTGTTATTTTCGCTGATTCGGCGATTATGATACAATAAGGTGCGTGTAATGTAACCCGAATGACCTAATAGTGAGGGAAATGAATGAACAAACAAGTAGATAATGGATCGTATGACGGTTCGCAAATTCAGGTGCTCGAGGGTCTCGAGCCAGTCCGCAAGCGCCCGGGGATGTATATCGGTAGCACGGGCTACGATGGCGTGCACCACTTGATTAAGGAGATTGCTGATAACTCCATCGATGAAGCGATTGCGGGCTATGCCTCGCGCGTCGATGTACGTATCTTGGCCGATGGTGGCTTGATGGTGACCGACAACGGGCGTGGTATCCCGGTAGACAAGCACCCCAAGACTGGTCTGAGTACACTCGAGACAGTACTGACGGTGCTGCACGCTGGTGGTAAGTTTGGTGGCGGTGGCTACAAGGTGTCGTCTGGTTTGCACGGTGTGGGCTCGAGCGTGGTGAATGCGCTGTCCAGCCGTCTCGTGGCTGAGGTCGTGCGCAAGGGGCGCCTCTATCGCATTGAATTTGAGCGTGGCCATACTACTGTGCCACTCAAGAACAAGGGCAAGACCGATCGGCCCGATGGTACGACGATTATCTTCTATCCCGATCCGACCATCTTTAAAGAGACAGTCGACTTCGACTACAAGTGGGTAGTGCACTACCTTCGCCACCAAGCCTACCTCACGAAAGGCGTCTACACCACTGTGTATGATGAGCGTACCAAGCAGCGCCAGGCCTTTTATTTCGAGGGAGGGATTCGCAGTTATGTCAAGAACCTTAACGTTGGTAAAGATGTGCTGAGCGACGATGTCTTTTATGTGGAGAAGCAGGTCGAGGACTCGATGATCGAGGTGGCGGTGCAATACAACGATACCTATGTCGAAACCGTCCGACCTTTCGCTAACAACGTGCTCACCCCTGATGGTGGGACACACCTTGTGGGCTTTCGCGCAGCAATGACCCGCGTCATCAATGACTATGCGCGCAAGAATGGCCTCCTTAAGGAGAAGGATGACAACCTCTCGGGCGATGACATCCGCGAGGGGCTTACTGCTGTTATCCTCGTTAAGCTGCCCGACCCGCAGTTTGAGGGCCAGACTAAGAATAAGCTCGGCAACCCCGAGGTGCGGCGCTATGTCGACCAAGTGATGAGCGAGTATTTCTCGTACTATCTGGAAGAAAATCCGGCGGTGGCCAAGAAGATCGTTGGCAAAGCGACGCTGGCTGCTCGGGCTCGCAAGGCCGCCCGAGCAGCGCGCGATACCGTGATCCGCAAAGGGGCGCTCGATGGCGCCAGCCTGCCAGGCAAGCTGGCCGACTGCTCCAGCAAAAACCCCGAAGAGTGTGAGCTCTACATCGTGGAGGGTGACTCGGCTGGTGGCTCGGCCAAGACGGGGCGCGACAGCCGCACTCAGGCTATCTTGCCACTGCGCGGTAAGGTGCTCAACACCGAGCGTGCCCGCCTCGACAAAATGTACGCCAACCGCGAGATCCTCAGCCTCATCAAGGGTATGGGCGTGGGGATTGGTGACACCTTCGACATCAAGGGGCTGCGCTACAACCGTATTATCATCATGACCGATGCCGATGTCGATGGCAGCCACATTGCCACACTGCTCATGACCTTCTTCTTCCGTTACATGCAGCCAGTTGTGGAAGCAGGGCATATTTATTTGGCCAAGCCACCTCTGTTTAAGCTCCGTCTCTCGGGCAACAAGCAAGAATATATTTACAACGAAGAAGCTCTCGAGGCCTACTACGACGAGCAGATTGCAGCGCGCAAGGCTCGTGGGGTAGAGATAGACCCAAGCGAGCCCCGCATCAAGCAAGCTGGCCTGAGTGAGTCTGCCTTGCAGCGTTACAAGGGTCTCGGTGAGATGGATGCCGACCAGCTGTGGGAGACGACGATGAACCCCGAGCACCGTGTGCTCGTGCAAGTCCAGCTGGAGGATGCCGAGCGTGCCGACGCAATCTTTACCAAGCTAATGGGCAACGAAGTAAGCGTGCGCAAGAACTTCATCCAGGCCAACGCTGCAAAGGTCAGCCTAGAGGAGCTTGATATCTAATCTATGAACGAGGAACATACAATGCAGCCAGAAGATAACCAACCAACCACCCCAGCCACTGTGCCCGACCACAGCCACTCGCGCCGTGTGGAGGTACGTACTGTCGAGGACGTGATGGAGGATAACTTCCTGCGCTACTCGATGTCGGTCATTGTCGACCGCGCGCTGCCTGATGTGCGTGATGGCATGAAGCCTGTCCATCGTCGCATCGTCTATGTGATGGACAAAATGGGCATCGGCCCGACATCTAAGACGATCAAGAGTGCTCAGATCGTTGGTGAAGTGATGGGTAAGTACCACCCACACGGCGATAGCTCTATCTACGATGCCATGGTGCGTATGGCTCAAGACTGGGTTGAGCGCTACCCGCTGGTACAGGGGCAGGGGAACTTTGGCTCGATGGATGGTGATCCGCCTGCTGCAATGCGCTACACCGAGGCCAAAATGACGCGTGTATCGGAGGCGCTCCTAGCAGATATCGATAAAGAAACCGTCCCATTCCGCGACACCTACGATGCCACCCGCCAAGAGCCGACTGTCTTGCCAGCCAAGCTGCCCAATCTGCTGCTCAACGGCCAGGTTGGTATTGCCGTTGGTATGGCAACGAACATCCCCACCCACAACCTTGGTGAGGTGGTCGATGCCACGGTCGAGCTCATCAACAACCCTGATGCCACGCTGGATGACCTCATGCAGCACATCAAAGGGCCGGACTTTCCGACCGGTGCAGTGGTCTATGGTGGCGCGCCAATGCGCCAGGCCTACGCCACTGGCCGCGGCAGTGTGACGATGCGCGCCGTGGCGGCCATTGAGGAAACGAAGAAGCGTGGGCGCTACCGCATCGTTATTACAGAAATGCCTTATGGTGTGAATAAAGCAACACTGATTGAGAAGATTGCCGACCTCGTCCACGAGAAGAAGCTCACTTCCATCAGCGACCTGCGTGATGAATCGGCTCGGGGCAATGTGCGCGTTGTCATCGACCTCAAAAAGGATGCCTACCCCAAGAAGGTGCTCAACCAGCTCTACAAACTCACCGCGCTGCAGACCAACTTCCACTACAACATGCTGGCGCTTGTACCCAGTAGCGAGAACGCGATGCGGCTCCAGCCACGGGTACTTGGCTTGCATGATATTCTCGGTGAGTTTATCACGCATCGGCGCATTGTGGTGCGCCGCCGCACCGAGTATGAGCTCAAGAAGGCGAAGGCACGAGCTCATATTCTTGAAGGGCTCAAGATCGCGCTTGATAACATCGATGAGGTCGTCAAACTAATCCGAGCAAGTAAGAATTACAACGATGCTTTACAGGGGTTGATGGAGCGTTTTGCACTCAGCGAGATCCAAGGTAAGGCAATTCTTGCCATGCAGCTGCGCAAGCTGACTGGCCTTGACCGTCAAGAGATTGAAGACGAGCTGCGCTATCTGCACGAGCTCATCAAGCAGCTTGAGGCTATCCTGGCTGACGAGAATGAGATCTTGCGCCTTATCAAAGAGGAACTGCTCGAGATGAAAGAAAAGTACGGTGACGAGCGCCGCACCAAGATCATCGACCATGAGCTCGGCAAATTCAGTGACGAAGAGCTCATCCCTGAGGAAGAGACCGTTGTTATTCTCACAGCAGAGAATTACATCAAGCGCACCCTGGTGAGTGAATACCGCCGCCAAAACAGAGGTGGCAAGGGTAAGCGTGGCATGTCTACCAAGGAAGAAGACGGCATCGACCAACTCATTCCGGCCAACACCCATGACTGGCTGCTCTTCTTTACCAACAAGGGTCGGGTCTTCCGCCTCAAGGCATACGAAGTGCCTGCTGCCAGCCTTGCGGCCAAGGGCGTTGCGGCTGTCAACTTGCTCCAGCTTCAGCCTGAAGAGAAAATTACATCAATCATCAACCACGCGAAAGATGCGAGCGATGATGGCTATCTCTTTATGGCGACAACCAAGGGCACTGTAAAAAAGACAACATTACGAGACTACGCCAACATCCGTACCAATGGTCTCATCACTATCAAACTCGATGATGGCGATGAGCTGCGCTGGATTAAGCAGACCAATGGCGACAATGATGTAATAATCTCAACATCAGCTGGTCAAGCCGTGCGCTTTAGCGAGACAGAGTGCCGACCAATGGGTCGAGTTGCTCGTGGCGTGCGTGGTGTACGCCTCCGCCCCGATGATACGGTGGTGGGGATGGACATTGTCACCAGTAGCGACCAGCAATTGCTCGTCATTAGCCAAAACGGTTACGGCAAGATTACCAAAGCGGCCAACTTCCCCTGCCACAAGCGGGGCGGCGTCGGCATCAAAGCAGCGGTGGTGACTGCCAAGACGGGGCCGATTATCGCTGTGCAGACCCTCGAGCCTGATGCCACCGAGGCACTCCTCATCAGCCAAAATGGCCAAACCATTCGTGTGGCGCTCCACGACATCCCAACCCTTGGTCGCACCACCCAAGGTGTGCGCGTGATGCGTCTTGCCGAAGGGGATACCGTCTCATCGATCGGTATTGTGCGCGAAAAAGACGAGGATAAGGAGGCATAACTATGCCATGGTACCTCTCGCCATATATTGTGGCCATCGCCATCAGTTGGGCAATTGCTCACGTCATTAAGTTTGCAATTGCCCACGCCAAAGGCAAGGTGCTGGACTTCACCCACCAGCTCTTCATCTCTGGCGGCATGCCTAGCTCGCATGCCGCCACATCGTTGTCTGTCTGGACGGTGCTAGTGCTGCAGCAGGGGTTGCAGTCGCCGCTTGTTGGTGTCACGACATTGCTCGTGTTGATTATTTGCTACGATGCTGTCAAGGTGCGGCGCTCGTCGGGCGAGCAGGGTATTGCCATCCAGCAGGTCATCAAGAAGACTGGGGTCGACGTCACATTGCCGCGGGCTGCGCAGGGGCACACACCACTCGAGATCTTCGTTGGGTCGCTGCTTGGCGTGCTTGTGGGCGTAGTTGTATTTTTTGCGACAAAATAATCGTAAAAAAGTGTTGACCATCCGCAAAAAATACGCTATGATGGTTTCAGTCTGGTTGAGGGAACGAAAACAAGGGCCAACAACGAGACGTTTTGTATCTTAACAATTTAGTTGTGCAATAATCATCGTCAGTCTATTTTTGAGTTATAGACGCTTCCCAGCAGGGAAGCATCTTTTATGAAAAGTACATCTTTTCTTTTTTATGGAGAGTTTGATCCTGGCTCAGGATGAACGCTGGCGGCGTGCCTAACACATGCAAGTCGAGCGGCAGCGCGAGTAGTTTACTACTTGGCGGCGAGCGGCGGACGGCTGAGTAACGCGTGGGAACATACCCCAAAGTGAGGGATAACTGCCCGAAAGGGTAGCTAATACCGCATATGATCTTCGGATTAAAGGATTTATCCGCTTTGGGAGTGGCCCGCGTCGGATTAGGTAGTTGGTGAGGTAATGGCTCACCAAGCCGACGATCCGTAGCTGGTCTGAGAGGATGATCAGCCAGACTGGGACTGAGACACGGCCCAGACTCCTACGGGAGGCAGCAGTGAGGAATCTTCCACAATGGGCGAAAGCCTGATGGAGCAACGCCGCGTGAAGGATGAAGGCCTTCGGGTTGTAAACTTCTTTTATGAGTGAAGAATATGACGGTAACTCATGAATAAGCACCGGCTAACTACGTGCCAGCAGCCGCGGTCATACGTAGGGTGCGAGCATTATCCGGAGTGACTGGGCGTAAAGAGTTGCGTAGGCGGTAAGTCAAGTGAATAGTGAAACCTGGTGGCTCAACCATACAGACTATTATTCAAACTGGCTTACTCGAGAGTGGTAGAGGTCACTGGAATTTCTTGTGTAGGAGTGAAATCCGTAGATATAAGAAGGAACACCGATGGCGTAGGCAGGTGACTGGACCATTTCTGACGCTAAGGCACGAAAGCGTGGGGAGCGAACCGGATTAGATACCCGGGTAGTCCACGCCGTAAACGATGGATACTAGCTGTTGGAGGTATCGACCCCTTCAGTAGCGAAGCTAACGCGTTAAGTATCCCGCCTGTGGAGTACGGCCGCAAGGCTAAAACATAAAGGAATTGACGGGGACCCGCACAAGCGGTGGATCGTGTTCTTTAATTCGATGATAAACGAAGAACCTTACCAGGGCTTGACATCCAGGGAAGGTCTGTGAAAACGGACTGTGCCTTTTGGAACCCTGTGACAGGTGCTGCATGGCCGTCGTCAGCTCGTGTCGTGAGATGTTTGGTTAAGTCCATCAACGAGCGCAACCCTTGCAACTAGTTGGATTTTTCTAGTTGGACTGCCCCGGTAACGGGGAGGAAGGAGGGGATGATGTCAGGTCAGTATTGCCCTTACGTCCTGGGCTAGAAACACGATACAATGGCTAGTACAATGCGCAGCGAAGCCGCGAGGTGGAGCAAATCGCATCAAAGCTAGTCTCAGTTCGGATTGGAGGCTGAAACTCGCCTCCATGAAGTCGGAATCGCTAGTAATCGCAGATCAGCAAGCTGCGGTGAATACGTTCCCGGGTCTTGTACACACCGCCCGTCAAACCATGAAAGTGACCAACACCCGAAGTCCGATTCGTCGGCCTAAGGTGGGGGGCATGATTGGGGTTAAGTCGTAACAAGGTATCCGTACCGGAAGGTGCGGATGGATTACCTCCTTTCTAGGGAGTATGAATGCCTGATAGCTGAGTAATCACTATCAGAGCTAGGTCGGTCTCGTAAATATGCCAAGCTTACATATTTACACTAACCCTTCGGGGTGAGACAAAGCTTACACCAAAAGACGTGATGAGGATTGCACAACTAAGTTGTTAAGAGATAGCCCAGGTTACTGGGCTATTTTTTGTAAGAGGAAATAATATAATAATACTTCGGTAAAAGTGAGTGGTATGGGATTGACAACGATCGTTAATGATAGTAGACGACTGCCTTATGTGATTGGTCGCTCTCGCGAGGTGTTATGACAGTTGAGTTGCTGTTTATTGCTCTTTGTATGAGCTCTCGATCTGTTATAAATAAAGGATGGTCGCTATGAGTATAGTTCCTCGGATATCTAGCCACGGATATACTATGCATCATAAGAAGAATAGGCTAAACGAATATTATTCTACGATAAGACAGAGCAAAGACGCTAGTAACCAAAAAAAGGAGTGCCATAGCACTCCTCATCGCCTCTCAGCGAGGTTCTCTAGCTAAAGTGAAAGAACAGCCCAAGAAACGCTCGCAGGATCATATCATGCAGGTTGGTCATGACAAGCAGACCGAGCCCGCAGCCGATCAACCCCCACATCTGGTAGCGGCTGTAGCTGCCGATGTCATCGCTAAACATATCAGACAGCTGGCGGTGCCACACAACAATGCAGCCACCAACGATCAAGATGAGCGTACCGATGAAGAACGATCCCCAACTAAATGTATATTGCATAATATCTAGTATACTCTTGTACTGGCGAAAAATCTATGCTAATATGGAACAGGTTCAGCGACAGAGTGCGCGAACAAACGCGGGGATATAGCTCAGTTGATTAGAGCACCTGCTTTGCAAGCAGGGGGTCCAGGGTTTGAGTCCCTGTATCTCCACCATTCGCATGGGGTGGTATGGGCTTACGTCCATCCCACTCCACCAATTTTTTTGCTTGATGGTGTAGGGGCGATTAGCTCAGCTGGTTAGAGCGCGTCACTGATAATGACGAGGTCGGTGGTTCAAGTCCTCCATCGCCCACCAGATAAGCAATGTGGTATCACAGCATGCGGGCGCTTAGCTCAGTTGGCTAGAGCATCTCGTTTACACCGAGAGGGTCGGGGGTTCGAGTCCCTCAGCGCCCACCACAAGCTCCGTATACGAACCCTGGAGCATGTCGCACACTCTCAGTTGCAGTTGATTACCCGTTCATCGTATGAGCGGGTGTTTTTTATGAGTATATATTGTTGATGTGTATTTTGTGTGCGGTATTCTCCTTTGGGGTATGATAAGGAGCTGAATATTCACTAAATATGAGCTCCTAGCGTAGAGTTGAAAGTGGCTAAGTAACCCGCGCTTTATTGGGCCATTGGAGATGTAGAGAGGATACAAGGAGTAATCGAGATATGCTACGCAAGTTATTGCTTGAAAAACTAGCTGCTCATTGAGCGCTCAGTACCGCCAAGAGAAATATAGTAGCGAGCAACAGCAATGTGTCTTGCGACCAACAACCCTCCGCATTGCACCGCAAAAAAGCCGATACCAACGCCTCCACCTCTGATCGCAAGGCGCAATCGAGCAAGCGCTCATCAAGAATAATATTTTCTGCAAAAATTGCTCAAAAAAGCCTTGCCAAATGCCGATGATTCGTGTAAACTTAAGTCCAGTGAGCGCATGTTCGGCAACGAACCTCTGGCAAGAGGGTAATGATGAAGTGGGTACAATAATCATTGCCAAAACTACAACGAAAAGCTACTTTACACAGGGTAGCCCAAGTGGTAGAATAGACAAAGTTGCGAGTTTGAGCACAGGCAGACAAACATCATACTAGTGATGTTCGCAGGTGTGTGCTTACAACGAGACACATGCAGTTTAACAATTTAGTGATGTAAGAAAATAACGATTGACGGCACTATCAGTTGGTCTATACCAATTGCTAGTTAAGTCAATGCATAAAAAGGTACTCAAGGGCACACAATGGATGCCTAGACGTATATTACCGATGAAGGACGTGGAAGACTGCGATAAGCTTCGGGTAGCTGTCAACAAGCTGTAATCCGGAGATTTCCGAATGGGGAAACCTAGCATGAGTCATGTCATGTTGCCACGTGCTGAATACATAGGCACGCGAGCGGGAACCATCTGAACTGAAACATCTTAGTAGGATGAGGAAAAGAGAGTAAATAACTATTGCGAAAGTAGTGGCGAGCGAAATCGCAACAGCCCAAACCTTTTAAGTTTTTGCCTATTTATTTAGGCAAATAAGTTGATAGACGAATACTTAGAAGGGGTTGTGAAATATCATATGACCAAGCCAGAGCACTTGATTCTTCTGAATCGAGCTATCTGGTTTGCGACTACTGGCTATCAACGGTAGGTAAGGTAAAAAATCGGCGTGGTTAGCAGAACAAGTTTGAATACTTGGTCAAAGAGCGTGAAAGCCGCGTATGTGAAAACAACGCTGACCTTATGTATGGTGTTTCGAGTAGGTCGGGGCACGAGAAACCCTGATTGAATCCGGCTGGACCACCAGCCAAGGCTAAATATAATATACGATCGATAGCGAACTAGTACAGTGATGGAAAGGTGAAAAGAACCCCGGGAGGGGAGTGAAATAGATCCTGAAATTGTGTGCCTACAAGGAGTCGGAGCCGGCTTGTCCGGTGACGGCGTGCTTTTTGTAGAACGATCCAGCGAGTTAATTTTTACAGCGAGGTTAAGTCAATTGACGGAGCCACAGTGAAAGCGAGCCTGAATAGGGCGTTTAGTTGTAAGGATTAGACCCGAAACCGGGTGACCTAACCATGAGCAGGTTGAAGCCACTGTAACAGGTGGTGGAGGACCGAACCAGGATACGCAGCAAAGTGTTTGGATGACTTGTGGTTAGCGGTGAAATGCCAATCGAACTCGGAGATAGCTGGTTCTCCTCGAAATAGCTTTAGGGCTAGCGTCGTGTTAGTAGCACATGGGGGTAGAGCTCTGTAAAGGACTGGGGCGGGCAACTGTACCCACCCTTAACAAACTACGAATACCATGTGTGTAACCACGGCAGTTAGAACATCGGTGCTAAGATCGGTGCTCGAAAGGGAAACAGCCCAGACCATCATCTAAGGTCCCTAAATTAACGTTCAGTGGGAAACAAGGTGAGATTTCTTAAACAGCTAGGATGTTGGCTTAGAAGCAGCCATTCATTTAAAGAGTGCGTAACAGCTCACTAGTCAAGAGATCTTGCGTGGAAAATGTAACGGGGCTAAAACGTTATACCGAAGATATGGATGTCAGATTTATCTGGCGTGGTAGAGGAGCGTTCCTATCAGCGGTGAAGTCGAATCGGAAGGTTCGGTGGAGCGGTAGGAAGTGAGAATGCTGGAATGAGTAACCATAAGAGAGGTGAGAATCCTCTCGGCCGTAAGAGCAAGGTTTCCTGAGCCATGGTAATCATCTCAGGGTTAGTCGGGCCTAAGCCGAGGCGCAGAGCGTAGGCGATGGACATCAGGTTAATATTCCTGAACCGGTTAAGTTTTGTACACTGTTCACGGGGAAGTAATCGAAGCGGATTCATGGTTTATCCGTCCAACCGAGCGGGAACGCAAAGGGAGTGAAAGTGATTCTTCGGAGTCGCGATTTTGGTGAAAGCCCTGGCTAGAAAAGCAGGTGTACCTAGTGGACTTAGCCGCCCGTACCGCAAACCAACACAGGTGCTCGAGTCGAGTAGACTCAGGCTTACGAGAGAACCTTCGCTAAGGAACTCGGCAATACAGCGACCGTAACTTCGGAATAAGGTCTGCCCCCACTTCGGTGGATATGTTGTCAGTTTCATAGCTCTATAAGGTGTGGTTAAAGAGTATCTTTAATACATCAATTCTTCTTGAGATAGAACCAAGCTTTGGAACTGAAGCTCAACACATCTAGCGATGTGGGGGCCGCAGCAAAAGAGCCCACGGAACTGTTTATCAAAAACACAGCTCTCTGCCAACACGAAAGTGGATGTATAGGGGGTGACTCCTGCCCGGTGCTGGAAGGTTAAGGGGAGTGCTTTACGGTGCGAACTGAAGCCCCAGTGAACGGCGGCGGTAACTATAACCGTCCTAAGGTAGCGAAATTCCTTGTCAGGTAAGTTCTGACCCGCACGAATGGAGTAATCATGTGGGCACTGTCTCAGCGAAGGACTCGGTGAAAGTGCATTGGCGGTAAAGATGCCGTCTGTCCGTACCAGGACGAAAAGACCCCATGGAGCTTTACTACAGCTTTACATTGAATACGGTTTCAACATGTGTAGCATAGGTGGGAGACGTTGAAGCAGATACGCCAGTATTTGTGGAGTCACCAAGTGAAATACCACCCTTGTTGTGATTGTGTTCTCACGCTGACCGTTATCCGGTTAGCGGACCGTGTATGGTGGGTAGTTTAACTGGGGCGGTTGCCTCCTAAAGAGTAGCGGAGGCGTTCAAAGGTTGGCTAACTTCGGATGGAAATCGAAGTGATAGTGTATGCGCATAAGCCAGCTTGACTGTGAGGAGTACATTCCAATCAGAGACGAAAGTCGGAGCAAGTGATCCGCTGTACGTACATTTGTACATGAATGTGGGATCGACAGCGCAAACGGATAAAAGTTACCCTGGGGATAACAGGCTTATAGCGCCCAATAGTTCACATAGACGGCGCTGTTTGGCACCTCGATGTCGGCTCATCACATCCTGGAGGGGGAGCACCTTCCAAGGGTTCGGCTGTTCGCCGATTAAAGTGGTACGCGAGCTGGGTTCAGAACGTCGTGAGACAGTTCGGTTTATATCCGGTATGGACGTTAGGAAATTTGAGAGGATCTGCCCCTAGTACGAGAGGACCGGGGTGGACGCACCTCTGGTGTACGGATTGTGGCCACCTGCTGCATTGTCCGGTAGCTATGTGCGGACCAGATAAGCGCTGAAAGCATATTAAGCGCGAAACTGACCTCAAGATTAGATTTCCCTATGAGGGCCGTGAAAGACGATCACGTTGATAGGTGCAAGGTGGAAGTGCAGTAATGCATGGAGCCGAAGCATACTAATCGCCCCATTGCCTTTTTATGTCCTTGTCTACGACGCTAATGCTTGCATTGGTAGCGTGGATGAGGTAGACTTAACTAGTGATTGGTGTATATCACCACTGTCAATCGTTGACACGTACATTACCATACCGTGCAGATGGACATCGAAGCAGGGGTTTGGCCCACCGAGGAAATATATCGGAACCAAGCGTCTAAACCCCCACTTCGGTGCCCATGGCGAGGAGGAAACACCTGTTCCCATTCCGAACACAGAAGTTAAGCTCCCCAGCGGCGATTATACTGCTTTTAGTGGGAAACTAGCACGGTGCCGAATTATATAAGAGCCATCCGAACAGGGTGGCTTTTATCTTTAGAAATGATTTTATTAATGATTTGATGCTTGCTAGTGTGGTTTATTCGAACATGATACTAATATTTATTAGGCGAGGCTTTGGCTATGCGTTACCGCTTTCGATTAACGCGCTGGTGTCTTTTGTGCGGTGAGATGTCGCATAGATTGAAGGAGGTGATAGATTCAACAGTGGTCATAGGTGCGAAGTTTGCTACTTGCTTGCAAAATCTAGAGAGATAGAGTACCTAAGTAACAAAAACAAGGAGAAGCAACATGCCAGTCAAACACGCCGAATCATACCCACGAACGCCAGAAGCTCTTAGTGAATACAATGAAAAGTGTGATCCAGAATATTTGCTGGAGCAAGCCAGCCAGAGCTATGAGAGCGGCAAGACGAACGAAGCGGCGCGAACACTGGGCTATATTGGCTGGACGCTAGAAGGGCTTGAGATGTTGAAGTTTGCCGAAGAACTGGACCATAACCAGTTTTGTTATTAGTATATAATACTTAAGGAGATATACCATGCGTTATAATAATTATGGGCGTCCATCAGGGGAGTATTATTATCAAGTTGAGAAAAAAGATCCTCTCGAGACTCCAGCCGAGTCAGAAGACACGAGCCAATCTGGCTCTGAAGCAGATATCGCTAAGCGAGAAGCATTGGTGAAGATGCTGCGACAGATGGCGAAGACAGCAGAGAGTGTTGACAGGACTTCTCGTAGTCATCGTAGGTAGGTAGAGCGCATCACTGATAGCTATCAGACTGCTGGAAAATACAGCCTAAAAGAGGCTGTATTTTTGTAGACAAATTGTCGTTGAATATATAAAATTCAGAACGTTTTTGGTACAAACGTACCATTCTATTGTATAATCGCTAGAGAGGGGTGCTTGCTCTGCAACTTGGGGTATCTTGGATGAGTGAGGCACTACCGCTGGTGGGTCATGAATATCTTGATGGCAATGCAGTGATGATGTTATAACCATAACCAAAAAGGAGTGTTCTTATGACAGAACAACGACCACCATCAACCAAAAATCACTATAGTGATCATTCCATGCGGCCTGCCGATGTATTATATTACAATATGGAGATTACAAGACGTCAGCGAATACTCGAGCCACCGATAGGAGACAACCCATACGGGCAAGAGATGCTTGTGGGTGGCGTGGATGGTACGCAGATTGATATTGCACGAGAAGCGGCCTTATTGCCACAGCCCGATGAGAGTGTTGTTTATACAATGTACGATGCACAATCTCCCTATGCACTAACAGTGAGTATGCGGCACAATCGTGCACTTCTGTACCTCTGTGACGAGAGCGATAGTGGGCCTATACCACGCAAAGCAGAGGGCTATGCACTCAAGATGAGTTTGGTTGATATATCGCACCTCGCAGATATGCGATTTATCACGCTGGGCGAGCCAGTCGTTTCGCTCCCCGACCCACGGAATCATCGGGCTGCGCTGACTATTACACCGGATGCAATAGGGGTCTTTGGGGCGGGCACAGCAGTGGATGATGGCAGCAATGAGGCTCAGCCAGCCCAAAGCGATGCAGCGCCATATTCTATGAATGTTATGAATATACTTCACCCACAGCTTGTGCAGTACGAGGTAGCTCGGCAGCGCCATAACCATGCCAAGGAGCGGCAGGATGACCCATTGCGGCCTCGCACTCTTGGCCAGCTTGGCTGTGTGGCGTATGGACGGAGTAGTTGGATCTAAGAATAAGAAAGTTGAGGAATGATACTGATACCTATTTTTCAAAGTATTAGAGGGTCGACGTGTGCAGTGTCGACCCTTTGGCTAGGTAGTAGAGGCCTACTTTATACTCGTCCTATGTAAGTGAAAAAGGCTCTGTCTCAAAAGAATAGAAGATCTGTACCAGATAACAAAAACAACCCTGTATGCGCAGGGTTGTTTTTTCATTCTCGAATCTCGCAGCAAACGAGAATTGTTGTGGTGGACCTTGGTGGAAACGACCCAAACCAAAGCTAATACTTAGTATATAGCATAGGCGTCTTAAATGCAATACCAATAATGCAATCTGAAAATGCTCATGTAAACGTTGACAAAACATATACAGTATGCTATATTTAAATCATGATACATATCATATATGGTATGTAGCGAGGATTTGCTGGCCTACACTGGCAACGTACCTCTGATAAATATATAAATAAGGAGTAACCCTATGGCGGGAACAAAAGCTGGCGGCCTGAAGGCTGCGCAAAAAAACATCTCTAAAGACCCTAACTTCTACGCCAAAATTGGTGCCAAGGGCGGCAAGAATGGCCGTACTGGCGGCTTTGCGGCCAACCCACAACTTGCTCGTGTGGCTGGCGCTAAGGGCGGCCGAATCTCTCGCCGCACCAAAAAGGCCGATGAGAATGCTGCCACAGCTGTTTCGCAATCGGACGTTGCACTTGCCGCCTAAAGGTAACGCAGGTATCGCTTAAAACACCTCCCATATAGCTGGGAGGTGTTTTTGGGTGCTGGGGATTTGCAGCTTTCTTGCGTGGTGGCTTTGCGCCGCTGCTATGGCTGCCTGAGCGACATTCTCCCGCATTGTGCTCGTGAGGGCGAAGTGGTGAGCAGTATGCAAGGATCGCTGCGATAATAAGGCTGAGTTATATTATCGTGCTTTTTACAACATAACGCCGGAGTTGGCAGGTAGTGGCGTTGTTGGCGCGCCAGTGGGTGAAGCAGGCAAGACAGGTATATGTGCCATCGCTGCGCTGTAAGCCAGTTGCGTTGCAGTGTGGGCACTGTGAGCGGGCATGGAGCCAGTCGCGGTAGGTGTCGAGGGCGGACTCAATAAAATCATCGTCGACCGTCAGCTGCCAGCCAGCTCCGACACGGCAGCCAGTGCTCCATGCAGCGCGCTCCATTGCAACGAGCTGCACATCGTGCGCATAGCCGCGGTGCCCTAGGAGTGCATGACCATACTCGTGGAGGAGGTAGGCAGAGGCCTGGGTATCGTGTGGATCGTAATAAACTGTGCGGCTTGGGTGATGCCAATGAAAATGGTCACTCGGGCAAAAGGTGAGTGGCGCAATACCCGACGTGCGAGCGTGCTGGGTAAGGTGAGAGATAAGCTGATCGAGTGGCATGCGTGGTTGGTATAGCCACGTCTATCGACATGCGAACCAGCTAGCGAAACAATAGATACTTCGCATGATTTGACAGAGGTGGAGATTATGATTTGTTCGTGTATTGTACGTGTCAAGATCAGTGTAGCACAACCTGCTTGCAATGACTAGTGGGCGGTGCGAAGTATCGATGTATGGCGAGCTCTAGAGAGGCAGAGTGAGATGCACGATTAATAGAGCGCGTGCGTTGCGTTTTGCGATCGATTACGGTATAATAGAAAGAGTAACGTAAACGAAGGTTTGGCAATGAAGCAGCAAGGATCAATTATCGGATACGTCGTCGTCGGGACAGTGCTAACACTCGCACTGGTTGGCGGGGTCTTAATCGTCAAGAATAGCCACAACAGCAGCGCCCGGCAAGTGGCAGGCACCACTGCTACTGACGCCAAGAAAAAGGAGTCGACGCAGAGTAGCAAGAGCGCCAACGACAAGCTGGTCGATAGCCTCAACAGCAAATCAACAGAGACCAGCAAGAGCAAAGAGACGAAAGAAACTCAGTCGCAAGACAAGAAAAACACCACGTCGACTGCAACCAATGGCGCAACCAGCGGTGCATCGAGCACGACTACGCAAAGCCAAAGCCAATCAACTCAGTCTACTCAGTCTCAAAGCTCAAGCACACCTGCCACAACGCCATCAACTAGCTCCAGCACTCCTTCGCAAACTCAATCTACCCAGCAGGTGAGCGCCTTGCCGCAAACTGGCCCGGCCGAGAGCCTGGCAGCCGTTGTGGCGGTGAGCAGCCTAGCTGGCGTGGCACTGGCCTATCGCAAGTCGCGCACACCCGCGCTGTAAAGTATACAACATATCCATTGTTTCATTGGCAACGCTATGCCTACCCCTGTGTGATGCAGGGGTAATTGCTTTGGGGGAGGATAATATACCTGTTGTGATTATGGCATTGTTGTGTATATGACTACTAGCTTGGTGCACGCCTGTAACTGAAAAAGGGTGGTCTCTGGTGCTGGTATTTCTGGCTTGCAAGATGCTCGTCAGTTTGGTTGGAGGTTTGCTGCTTTGGGTGTGCCTCATAGTGCAACCTTTTGGCGGTAAGCTCTTCTCTTCGTCACTACATTTTTGGAGTGAGTGACCGCAGCCATCTGTTTTTTTGCTTTGGCCAAAACCCAATTATCAAGAGTTGGCGGGTCATCATAATGGCCCAGTAAGACATAGAGCGGGGTGAATCTGAGAGAATAAATAGCCTCACATCCCCAAGTGGCTGAGCCAAAACCTGTACGATCATACATAATACTGGGAGGAGCTAGCCGACCCACCACGCAAGAAAATATCTAGAGGCCAGCGACTATGGGGATGGCTAAACTCTGTGATTCATATGGCCAGAACACTTTCGGTGTTGTGTATTGGCTATGTCGGTTATCCGTCTGGATGAGGTATTCCTGGGGGGCGAAGACCGAGAGCCCAAGGTTTTGACGCTCGCAGCGACTTTGTGTATAATACAGAGGAATGGTGCGTCGCGATATGGCGACGTGTCTCATAATATAATTAATAAGAGGAGTCTGTACCAAGACTTATGGCAACACAAGCCTTAACAATGGATGATTTGCTCGCTGGCGACGGCGTCAAGCAACTAGTAACCGGCGAGGTCGTGACTGGCCGCGTATTATCGGTGCGCAAACGAGATGTATTAGTAGACCTAGGCCCGCAAGGGGTTGGCTATGTGCCACGGCGCGAGATTGGCCCGGCCAAGACGTTAGCAGTTGGTGATGAAGTAACAGCCAGTGTGGTCGATAGCGAGCTCGAGAATGGCTATAGCCTGCTGAGCCTGCGCAAAGCAGCCAAGGACCGTGGCTGGGAAGAAGCGATGGCCAAGCTGGATGCCGGCGAGATCATCGAGGTGGCGCCATACGACGCTAACCGCGGTGGTATGCTGGTTGAGTACGAAGGCGTGCGGGGCTTTTTGCCAGTATCGCAACTGTCGGCCGAGCACTACCCACGGGTGGGTGGTGCCGATAAGGATGAGATCTTGGCACGGCTCAACACCCTGGTGGGCCAGACGCTCAAGGTGCGTATCCTCGACTGCGACCGCAAGGCCAATAAGCTGATCTTTAGCGAGAAGGAAGCCATCAAGGATGGCCTGGCGGCTCACTTTGAGAAGCTCAAGGTTGGCGACACCGTTAAGGGTGTGGTGACTGGTGTGGTGGACTTTGGTGTCTTCGTGAATGTCGAAGGGATCGAGGGGCTTATCCATATCTCAGAGATTAGTTGGGAGCGCGTCAACAACCCAGCCGACTATGTGAAGGTCGGTCAGAGCGTTGAGGCGAAGATTATCAGCATCGACAAAGATCGCCTAAGCCTGAGCATGAAGCAGCTCACCAAGGACCCATGGCTTGATGAGGTGGATCAATTCACTAAAGGCCAGACCATCGAGGGTACAGTAACGCGCATTACCCCATATGGTGCCTTTGTCCAGATTAGTCCAGCAGTTGAAGCGCTGGTGCATGTGAGCGAGCTGGGCAGCGGTGGTGCCGACCCAGAGAAGGTCTTTACCCTCAATGAGCGCAAGAGCTTTGTCATTCTTGACATCGACAAAGATGCGCACAAAGTGAGCCTGAGCCTCGCCGACAAGAAAAAATAACCAGTAAATTACAAAAGATGACCGGCTGTGGCCGGCAGAAAGGAGTGTGTATATGAGTCAGTCTGAAAAAGTGTTGGTCATTGCCGATTCGATCACCGTTGGTGAGCTGGCCCAAACCCTGAATCTGCCGGTCACGAAGCTGATTGGCGAGCTCTTCAAGAATGGCTTTACGGTAACGATCAATCAGCGGATTGATTTTGAGATTGCTGAGATTATCGTGGAGGAACTGGGCCTAGCAGTGACGCTGCAGCGCAAAGCCGCCGAGCAGCATACTGTGCAGCACCTGCATAAACCGTCAAGCAATGCTGTGCCACGCCCGCCAATTGTGGCGGTGATGGGGCATGTCGACCACGGTAAGACAACGCTGCTCGATACTATCCTCGAGATGAAGACGGTTGCTGGTGAGGCTGGTGGCATTACCCAGCACATCAGTGCCTATCAAGCCCAAAAGGGTGGTCGTACGATGACGTTGCTTGATACCCCTGGCCATGAGGCCTTTGCGGCGTTGCGCCAGCATGGTGCCGCACTGACCGATGTGGTGGTGATTGTTGTGGCAGCCGATGATGGTGTGAAGCCACAGACGGTAGAGGCAATCCGCTTTGCGCGCGATGCCAATGCCAAGATTATCGTTGCCATCAACAAGATTGACAAAGACACGGCCAACCCTGATATGGTTAAAGCGCAGCTTGCTAGTGAGCATCATCTCAACCCTGAGGAGTGGGGTGGCGATACCATTATGGTACCAATTAGCGCTAAGACTGGTCAGAATATTGATAAGTTGCTTGATACTATCCTACTTGTGGCCGACATGGAAGAGCTCCGCGCCGATACGGATGTGCCAGCTGAGGGGCTCGTTATTGAGGCGCATATGGAGAAGGGTCGTGGCTCGGTGGTGAACTTACTTATCGAGCAGGGCCGCTTGGCACCAGGGCATTTCCTCGTGGCAGGGCAGGCCTATGGCAAGGTGCGTACTTTGCTCGATTACACTGGCACGCCTATCAAGGCAGCCACGCCAGCTACGCCAGTGACGGTGACAGGTTTTAAGGAATTACCGCAGTTTGGTGATATCTTCACGGTAGTCAAAAACGAGAAGGAAGCTCGCCTGGCCGTGCAAAAGGCTAAGCTCGACCAGGCGCGCAATGCCGCTACCACCAATGTGACTGGTGCTGACTTGCTCAAGCTTATGACGCAGAAACACGACGCTCAGGAATTCGACGTCATCGTCAAGGCCGATGTACAGGGGTCACTTACCTCAGTGATGGATAGCTTGCGCCTGGTGGAGACGGGCGGGGCGATCACGCTGCGGATCATTGGCCATGGCGTGGGCAATATTACCGAGAGTGATGTGCGCCTGGCTGGTAGTAGTAATGCAATTATCTATGGCTTTAACGTCGACCTGCCGCCAGCTGTCAAGCGCCTGGCAATGCGTGACAAAGTGACAGTGCGCCGCTACCAAGTAATCTATGAGTTACTCGATGACGCACGTCGCAGCATGGAAGCAATGCTCGCACCAGAGGTGGTGGAGACGGAAATTGGCCAGCTAGAGATTAAGGGCGTTTTCCGGACGATGCGCGATGCGGTAATCGCCGGTGGGCAAGTGACAAAGGGTAAGGTGACGGCAGGGCTACTGGCCCGTGTGATGCGCGGCGAGGAGCAAATCGCCGAGGTAACAGTAGCCAGCGTGCAGCGCCAGCAGCAAGAAGCTAAGGAGGTTTTTGAGGGTGAGCTCTGCGGCCTTAACCTTACGACCAGCAAGAAGCTCCAGCTCGAGATTGGCGACACCCTCGAGTTCTTCACCCGCGAGCTAGTGAAGCGTACGCTACAGTAGTGGGTTTGGCGGTGCTTTGTCCTGTAGAACCTCAGTATATTTATATTGGGCGGTAACTCTGTTTTGTTGTTGGTATATAAAACCCGCTATGGGGTGATGGCGGGTTTTTGAGATTGGAGCATCTCCCTCATTGACACATCACCTCTGTTGTGGTAGGATGTGGGCAGAATATATAAGGAAAGAAATTAGGACGGGTAGTATGGCAAAAGGACATGAGGTACCAGGAATAAGCACAGTAACCTCGAATGAGTCACAAACATCTGGGTCAAGACGATTGGCGGGCCTGAAGGGTGCTTTTGAGGCATTGAAGGAGGTTCCTCGTGCATATAAAGAAGCAGTGGAGGCTCAGGATAAGATCAATGTGGATGATGGACGGTCGTTCGCAGAGCGTCAGATTGATCGACTAGGCAAAACACTTGCAGCACGTCAAGAAGTGACAAAGACGAAAAGACAAGAATTGGCGCAAGGTACAGGCAAGGAAGTGGGTCCACGCGCTACAGCAAGGTTGCTTGGCAGGCAGATTGTTGATTCTGTGATGCGTGGTGCATACGAAAAGGCAGTTGAGTATAATGCCGCTGTGGTCGAGGCTCGAGTAGAGCACTTGCCAGGAGGTACAGAAAAGACGCAGCAAGTTGTTGGAGAAGCTGTCCCTGTTGAGACCCAGGACAACGGTGCTAGTCACATAGTAAGTATGCCAAATGGAGAGGCGCCAAAAGGTACTATCTATAATATTGTTCCACCAGCACCTGAACCAACAGAGGCTGATTTGCGCACTGCTGCAGAGGATACTGCACGTAAAGAGCAAAAAGCAGCACTTATCGAGGCGAGAAACAGTGCACTGCGCAACATTGTCCACGCCGAGACTGATGATGATGCGAAGGCGATTAGAGACCAAGCTTACGACGGTATTGTTGCGATGGCTGGTGATGACGAAACACGCATTAGCATGCTCGACGCGATCGAGGCAACATATGCGAAGCGCGTCGCTCATCCCGAGGTGTATGAGTTTGCGCGGCGAAGTGCGCGTGGGGACTTTGCGCAAAGTGAACCTGTTCCAGTAGAAGTACCAAAAGTGGAGTCTGCAGAGTCACAAAATAGCAACTCCTCTCACGAACAAAGTGACAGTGCTGCGAACCGTACGGCCGCAGTTGAGGCGGCTCAAGCTGTGGAAGAGAAAAAAACAGGCTGGAAGGAGCGTATGCAGAAGATCAAGCAGGCTATCGGTGAGAAAGCTACGCGAACTAAGGAGCGTGTGATAGCCTGGCTAGATTCGGAAGATTGGGGATCTGGAGAGCCAGAGTCACCCGAGGCACCCTCAGAAAATCACTCCGAAGGCATGTCAAAAGCACCATCGCACGAGCAGTCACAAACTCAAGCAGCCACACCACAAGAAACTCAATCTTCACCAGCCCCTGAAGCTGATGGCTCTAAAGTAGCTGAAGTGATTGACCTTAATCGTGCTGCAGGTATTCCAGACAGAGAGAGGCCAAAACCATCAGAGTTTGATCTATTTAGCGTCGATTTTCGTAACCATATAGCAGAGCTTGGTATGAGTATTGCACAAGCACAAACACAAGAAGAAGCGATGAATAAAAAAGCTGATGCCTGGAAAGAAGTTAAGCGTTTTGTAAAAAAAGCGAATAAGAAGTTCCCCGATAGACACCTTCAAATCTATCAAATAGCAGTAGCGACAAAACAGAACCTATTGGTAGCAGTGAAGCACAATGACGAGCTTCGCCGTCGATTAGAGCATCGTGCAGCCTAAGCTGATTTTGTAGTAGTACTTAATAAAGTATAAAAAGTTAACACATAAAGATCGGTACGCTATCGAGCGTACGGTATGTAAGAAAAGGATTCTATGCCGATCACTCACCCTCAAGCTACCCCTCTCATCACCCAACACGACCTCGATCGCCTTGGGATCAAGACGCGCGACTCGGCAGCGTTGCTACAGGAAGCAAATAACACGCTCTATGAGCGGGTGGGGTTGGAGGTTATTGGCCGCTTGTCGGACAATGACCTCGATGAGCTAATGCGCCGCCAGGAGACGGACGATGGCGCAGCGCTATTTGCTTGGCTGTCGCAGCGGGTTGCGCACCTCGACGAGATTCTGAGCGACGAGCGCACACTTATCCTTGGCGATTTGGCCAAAAAGGCTGATGAGTTGAACGATACAGCGTGAGTTCTGCGTGAGGGCTGCAGGCTCATTGGTGCGAATGTGTTGATTGACGACCACGCGAAGCATCTCAATACCATTCTTGCGATGAATGATGAATGCCCAGCTCCTGCGATGCGCCGCATTGTGCACACCATTCTCTTTGGTGAATATCCGTGGCAGCCATGCCCAGACGAGCGTGATAGCCGTATCATCAGCTGCCCCACCTGGCCAGCTGTTGAGCGCACAATAGCGCAAATCACTCAGGATGAGGCGGTGTAACAGAGGTCAATCACACCGCTGAGGGAAATTACACCATATTTTGCCATTTTTATTGTATGAGGGGCAGATTGTTTGGTATACTAGGGGCAGGAGGAATTGAAAGAAATGATTCTAGATGATGATTTTTTGCAAGAAATTGGTGTAGCAGACTGGCCGTTAGAGGTGCAGCAACGGTTTCGCGAAGGTTATGTAAATGTTCTACAGCTGTGTGTTGGAACGATCCTGAGTGATGGCTTAAGCGAAGCGCAACTAAGAGAATTTGAGACGTTGATGGAGGATGACGCTGCTGCTATCACTGCATGGATTGACGACCACGCACTAGATTACGAGAATGATGAAGATTATCACAAGGCGCGGAGGAAACAAGAGAGAGAGGCTCGGCAAGAAGGCAAAGAAGTTAGTCAGTTAGCAATCTTCTCTGAGTATGTACAAGGTAAATGGTTAAAGAAAAATCGACCAGATTACGAAAAAGTCGTTACACGGACTGCTAAGAACCTTAAGAAGTTAGCGGCTCAAGACCCAGAAAAATTCCTAACAAAAGAAGGTCTGACAAGTATATTTCAAAGTATTGATGGTATTAGTGGTGATGCACCAGACGAGCTTGAGGGTGGCCACCCCGACCCTGATGTGGCGCTTACTGCGTAGTGATAATGACCAAGTAAAAACACGTATAACCCCTGTGGATGCAGGGGTTTTGTGTTTGATTAGCTTCTTTGATTGGTGCCGCAATATCTCACTGTCGCACCGAAAATGTTCCGGCCAGATAGTAGAAAGAGCTTGTCCGCCTGCCTTGCCGCTGGCCTCCAGATATTTTCTTGCGCGACAGTGAGATATTGCACTGGCTGCATGCACAAACTGGCTGCCCTTATGGCGGGGAGCGTTAGCTATGTTGCTCTCTATTACCTCCAAGATCTTGAGGAGGATAGCAAGTTGCTAGGTTAAGATGGCGCTGCGGCCTAGCCATCTCTCCAAGAGGAAGTAGCGTAGCGCCAAGAAAGCATAAGAAGAGCCTGTGGCTGAGGTTATTCAAGCCTCTATATCTTCACTACTTACACCCGATACCCGCGCAAAAATGCTGCGGCGCTGAGCTCTTTGCCGCTGGGGGCGATGAGTTGGTCGATAACGAGGTAGGCGCTGTCGCTGCAGCGTGGATCGAGCGCGGTAGTAGGCACTGGCGCGGTGTGTGCCTGAGTGATGATATAGTGCCGCTCGCCCAGCTGGAGGCGAGCCCGTGGGTAGTGATGGTAGGCGCGCACCATTGCTTCGGCCGCTGCGGCAGTGTGCTGAGCGGGGTTGATAATGCCGCTGGCTTTGGTGAGGAGCTGGCAGTAACTTGCGTTGGACTCGTCTTGCGGTGTGGGCTGGAGGCTACCACTCACGATGCGGGGCAGGAGCTGCACCAGTGCTTCGCTGCCGAGTTGGCCTAGTGTGTTGTAGAGTTCGAGCTGCTGCTCGTCGCCGCGTAAGGGATGGGTGAGCTGCGCATAGACCGGCCCGGCGTCCATCGCGGCGCTGAGCTGCATGATGCTGATGCCGGTGGTGGTATCGCGATTGGCAATGGCGCTCTCAATCGGTGAAGGGCCGCGATAGCGCGGCAGGAGCGATGGGTGGAGATTGATAATCCCTGGGGAAAAGCAGTCGATTACTACTTGGGGGATAATCTTACCAAAGCTCACCAGTACGCCAACAGGCTGGTTGAGCGCTTGGATATCGGGGATAATATCGCGCAGTTTGGTGGGCTGTAACACTGGAATGTCGTGCGCCAGGGCAAGCTGCTTGACTGCTGGCTGGCAGAGCTGCTTGCCGCGCCCCCGCCGGCTATCTGGCTTGGTGATGACCAGTCGAACAGGGAAGCCATGCTCCAGTAGCTGCGCGAGGCTGATGGCGCTGAAGTCTTCAGTCCCAAAGAATACGATTGGTCTTGATATGCTCGTCATAATCAACTGGCTGGAGCTCGCCCTTCTCATCGAGCTGATAAAATGCGCTGGTATCATCGCGAATGCGGTCAATAAATACAATGCCATTGCAGTGGTCAATCTCGTGTTGTAGCACTCGCGCTAAGAAGCCGTCGGCCTTGAGGCGGATGGTGTTGCCATTGATATCAAGCGCCTTGACCCGGATGCGGCTGTAGCGTGGCACCTTGCCATAAATCCGACCCGACACGCTCAGACAGCCCTCATAATCACTCACCAGCTGGCCTTCGTATTTGACGATTTCTGGGTTAATGAGGGGGATAAAGGTGCGGTTCTCTTTGTCGTCGAAGTCTTCGCGTACAATAACGACTCGCTCTAGCTGATCGATCTGCACTGCCGCCAGTGCTGCACTGATCTCGTGTGGACGTGAATTCTCCCAGTCGATGCTGGCGCTGGTCATATCGGCCACCAGCTGGCGTGTCTCGTCGGTAATAACATGCACCCGCTGCGACTTCTGGCGCAAGTGCGGGTTGGGTAGGGTGATAATAGCGTCTTTTTTCATTAGCTTTATTATAGCAGATGGTGGATGGGGTGGGCGAGTGGGGGTGTGGTGAGAAATACCAAAACCTCACGAACGCTCCTGCAATAACTCACCGCACCGAAAATGTTCCGGCCAGATGGCAGAGAGAGCTTATCCGCTGGCTTTATCGCTGGCCTCCAGATATTTTCTTGTTCGGTGAGTTATTGCAGGAGCTCGGAATTATGCATGGTTGCGAAATTTGATGGTAGATAATTGTGGTCAGATCTACCTACAATAGCGACTGTGGGTCGATATCCACCTGCCAATGTTTGGCAGGCACGTCGGCAATGACGGCGAGGAGGTCGCGGCGCTGGGCGGCTTTGATGATGAGCTGCCAGCGGTAGGTGCTGCGCAGCCGCTCGTGGAAGGCGGGCGTGGGGCCAAGAATGTTTACTGCGGGGTGGTGCTGGCGAATCTGCTGAGCGAGTGCTTGACTATTGCGGATGGCGGCTGCCTCCGTCTTGTATACGCAAGTGAGCTTAAGCAGGTGGACGAAGGGCGGGAACTGCCCACGGCGGCGCTCGGTCAAGGCTTGGTGATAAAACGCGGTATAATCCTGGGCCAGGCCAGCCTGAATCACTGGGTGCTGGGGCTGATATGCTTGCACCACCACTGTAGTGGCGTGAGCAGAGCGCCCCACGCGCCCCACCACTTGAGCAAGCAGCTCGAAGATGCGCTCGTTAGTAGTGTAATCGGGCAAAGCCAGGCCAGCATCGGCTTGGATCACCCCAACGGTGCGCAGCTGCGGCAAGTCGAGACCCTTGGCTACCACCTGCGTGCCAATGATAATATTGGCTGTGCCATCATAGAGGGCTTGATATTGCTGCTCGAGGCTGCTTGCGGGGCTGCTGTCGCCATCAAAGCGAACAATACGCGCCTGGGGCCAGCGCACTGCCACCTCTGCCTCGATGAGCTTCGTCCCAATCCCACGGTGGACGATATCGGTGCTGTGGCAGGTGGGGCACATCGTTGGCACTGTGGTGTGGTAGCCACAGATATGACACTGCAGCTGGTGGCGGTCGGCGTGGAGGGTGAGGGGAACAAAGCAGCGTGGGCACTCGGCTGCCCAGCCGCAGTTGGTGCAGAGCGATACATTGGCGCTGCCACGGCGATTATGAAAAAGCAGGATCTGCTGATTCGCCGCAAGTGTGGTGTCAATGGCGGCAATGAGCTGATTTGACAAAAAGCGATGCTGGGTGAGGTTGCTCCGTTGGGTGAGGTCGACCAGCTGAATGGTGGGGGCGGTGGCCTCGGGCCGAGCTTTGCTGGGTAGGGTAGCGATTGGCCGCTTGGCGTTTTGCGCCAGATAGTACTCGCTAACCAATGGCGTGGCCGACCCTTGCACCACGGTCGCGCCATGCTGCTGAGCCAACACACTCGCAGCTCGCAGCGCCGAGTAGCGGGGGGATTTATCTTGCTTGTAGCTGGCCTCGTGTGCTTCGTCGATGATGATATACCCCAGTTGCTGCAGCGGCAAGAAGAGGGCAGAGCGTGGGCCAATTGCCACCCGAGGCTGTGTGCTTGTCAGGGCGGCCAGCCAGGCACGGTGGCGCTCGGCCTCTGTCTGGCGTGAGTGAGTGAGGATGATATCGGCAAAGTGTTGCCGAAACTCCGCCACCAGCTGGGGCGTGAGGGCGATCTCTGGCACGAGGACAATCACCGACCGGCCTGCAGCCAAAGCGTGGCGTGCAAGCTCGATATACACTGCTGTTTTGCCGCTACCTGTCACACCGTGAAGCAGTACTGTGCCAGGGCTGGCTTGGCGAATGGTGCGAATGGCCTCCTCTTGCTGCGGATTAAGCGAGAAGGGGGGTGTGCGGCGCTGGGGCGGTGGGCTGGCAGGGCGGCGCGGCGTGCGGCGCTGCTTGGCAATGCCAGCTGGTAGCACTGTCTGTAACACAGTGGCGAGGTGCGTGGCATAATAATCGCTCAGCCACTGGCTCGTTGCGAGCAGGGGAGAGGGTAAAGGCGGCAGCGGTACGATGGCATCGAGCGGCTTGGTCGTATACGTCGGCTTTCTGGCGCGTGCGATGATGATGCCTACCACCTGCTGTGCACCAACGCTCACCTGCACCACTTGGCCCAACGGCAGTGCTTCTGGCCAGTGGTAGGTGAAGCTCTTGCTGGTAGCGCGGATAATCTTGAGCGGCGCAACTTCGTAATAGTGCATAGGATTTATTATACCCGACAGCAAGCGAGAGTGCAGAGGGGCTCGTCTCTCCGTCGCTACTTCATCTGGGTGGCGTGCAAAACGTGCACATCAATCTTGCTCGCCCTGCCCAAAGCTGGTATGATAAAAAGCAGACACGTGTGTCGTGTGGATGGTTGGTGAGTCGCAGCTGCGAGAGACGAAACGCACAATCAATTGGTGGGTGGTCTTGCCAAATTGCCATCAAAAAGTGTAGAATAAAAAGCAACAGTTGAGTAGAGGTAACGGAAGCGAGAATTCGCTAAGGGAAGCATGTTAGAAACGTTTATTACATCACGGGTGCGGCGCAAAATCATTGTGGTCTATGCTAAGTATCCGGAGTTCCACACCCACGTCCGCGGCTTGGCGAAGTTGATCAAAGAAGACCCGGGCAATATCCAGCGCGAGCTCAAGAATCTCGAGAAAGCTGGTTTTTTGATGGCCGAAAAACAGGGTAATACTAAAATGTATTACACAAACAAGCAATATATCTTCTTCAAAGAATTGCAGAGCATGGTGATTAAATCCTCGCAGCAGCAAAAGGGCCAGCAAGCGGCGGATACTGTGCAGCTCTGATGAGTTTATTCGCACAGATACTAGCGGCGCGGGGCTTGCAGGGGGCAGCCGCTGAGGAGTTTTTACACCCCGATTATGACGCGAAGCCCGATCCATTCTTGCTCTCCCAGATGCAAGCGGCGGTGGATCGCTTGGTGCAGGCGCACCAGCGACGCGAAACAATTGTGATTTATGGCGACTACGACATCGACGGCCTCAGTGCGACGGCCCTCTTGCTTGATGCCTTTGCCAGCTTTGGCTTTGCTGCGGTGGAAGCCTTTATTCCTAATCGCTTCGTAGAGGGTTATGGTATGACTAAAGGTGCGGTGGACAAGGTGGCGGCGATGGGGGCGCAGCTCATCGTCACGGTGGACTGCGGCAGCCTCTGTCATGAGGAAATTGCCTATGCGAAGGAGCGCTACGACATCGACACAGTAGTGACCGACCACCACAACATTACACCGACTCGCCCATCCGCCATCGCTACGGTTAATCCGAAGTATGACGACCACCACTATCCCTTCCGTGACCTCTGTGGGGCAGGCGTGGCCTTTAAGCTTGTCCAGGCGCTGCAGACGGTGCTGCCGGGCTTGCCAGCTGGCTACGAGAAGTGGCTGCTGGACTTAGTAGCGCTGGGCACCGTGTGCGACATAGTATCGCTACAGAGTGAGAACCGCGCCAATGTCTACTGGGGGCTCGAGGTGTTGAAGAAGCAGCGCCGCCCTGGCCTGAAGGCACTGCTGGCGGTGGCTGGTGTGCAGCCAGCCCAGATTACCGCTCGGACGCTCGGCTTTGGTCTTGGCCCGCGTATGAATGCGGCAGGGCGATTGGCATCGGCTGAGTATGCCCTCGACATGCTGCGGGCGCGCGATGGTTTGGCGGCGCTTGAGGCGGCTCAGCAATTGGATCGCTTCAATACCGAGCGCAAAGCCATCCAACAGGCCATCTACGACGAAGCTTGCCAGCAAGCCGAGCGCTATGCCGCCGACCCCGTCCTCGTCGTGAGTCAGCAGGGGTGGAACCATGGCGTGATTGGGATTGTGGCATCCAAGTTGGTAGAGGCGTATCATAAGCCAGTCTTTATCATTAGCGAGCGGGGCGAGATGGCAACGGGCAGTGCGCGTAGCTTTGGCGATTTTTCGGCCGAGCGGGCAGTGCGCGCTGCCGATGATGTCATCCTACGTGGCGGTGGCCATGCGGCAGCGGCTGGTGTGACGCTCGAGACGCGGCAGATCGCCGCCTTTCGCCAGCGAGTGAACGACTACTACCGCTCGCTCCATCTCTCCGACCAAACGCACTACCTCTTGCCGCAGGCTGATGTGGTGATTGATGGTCTATCAGAGGTAACAGAGCAGCTGGTGGCCGATATTGCCCGCCTTGAGCCCTTTGGCAATGGCAACCCAGAGCCTGTTTTGCAGCTGCGCCGCGGCACCGTCTCGCAGCTGCGCCACATGGGCGGCGACGGGCAGCACATCAAGCTTACTGTGCAGGATGGGCAAGGCACAGCGTTGCAACTATTGGCCTTCAACGCACCACCGAACTTCGTACGCCAGCCGGGCGATGTTATCTCGGCTTGGTTTCAGCCAACTATCAACGACTGGCGTGGCATGCGCAGTGTAGAAGGGCGGCTGCTCCATGTAGAGCTGGTGGATGAGTAGCGTTGCATAGCTGGTAGTGCTCGATACCACGGATTTATAAAGCCAAAGATTCTGATTATTCTAAAGCACGCTCTTGTTTGAGGGTGTTTTTCTTGGGAGTTGGCGGTGAGGTTTTGAAGGCAGGGTAGTGTAGTTTGCAATAAAACCTCTCCCATTACATAAATATATTGACAAATCGAGAGAGAGAGCAATATGGGTTCTTATCAATTATAACGATAGGAACACCACTCATGCACGAGCACATCACAGCATCGACACACGATGCCAAACCAGCTATACTACCACCAGAATTAACCCAGGAGACCGACGCAGTGCCACCCCTCTACCTTGATACCAGCGCGCTCGACTTTAGCGCCATCACCGACACCTACACCAAAATTGCCGACCCAGCCAAGGCGGTGCGGCCGGAGTTTGCCACCGAGCGGCAGGCCCTGACTACCAGCTTCGCACGGGCGGATGGCCAGCAGTATGTAGAGACAGAGAACATTGCCGAGGTGGGCGATGCCATTATCACTGGGCCAGAGGGCGAGCGCTATAGCATTGCGGCGGCGGATTTTGCTGCCCTGTACGAGCCGCTGCGTGGTGAGGATGGTATAGTGGTGCCTGGCGCGTACCTGCCGAAGAATCAAATCAAGGCCATGCCTAACCCAACTGGCTGCGAGATCGTCATCGATGCGCCCTGGGGCGGCCAGCAGCACGGCGAAGCAGATTGCTGGCTAGTGGAAAGCCAGGTCAATGGCAGTCGCTACATCATCGAGGCAGCCGCCTTTGCCCAGACATATCGGCTGAGTGAGTCGTAGAGAAGGTGCGCTCATTTATCGCTAGGTGAGCCGATTATTAACAGGGGCCAATAGCGATTGACTCCTTTGCCTTGTGTAGCGTTTTTAGTAGTAACCGCTTGGTGGAGTTTGGCGCCGTGGGTCGTATAAATCAATATCTGAATGGTAGCGGCGCTCAAGATCCTCCATACTCTCCCATGTACCAGGCGCCTCAAGCATAAGGGTGATGTCCCAGGTGAGCATCGAAAGTGTCACTCGCACACCATCATCAAGGTACCACTCAATGTGTGCCATATCATCATCACGCTCGATCTCCGTTCCCTCACCAAACTGCGCATCAAGAGCTGTCTCGTATGCGTCATAAGCGTTTGTTGGTATCATATAATACTCACCGTGATATAAGTCATCTCTGCCTGCTGCATCGCCACCTTCGAGAGAGGCAAGGGATAACCCGATAGATTGCGGATGATCACCACCTGGTACGCAGGTAATATTAGGGTATGTTGCCACTTGCGCGTCTAATTCTCTGTAAGATTGTGGCCACTTACTGGTCAAGTCAGTCACAGCTTGTAGCATCGTCTCAACAGATGCGGCGCGATATGCATAGGGGTGCGGTAGAGTTGGTGTGTCATCTGGCATGGTATCTCCTTGCTTTAGATTCTTACCAGCTAGTGTACCAAATGCTCCGATTTGCGCCAACCCGATCATCTGTGCTATAGTAGGGGGCAAACAAACCATACCAACAGAACATCCACCACATAACCACGGGAGATCCCATGGAAAAACTTTGTCCGATAGATACGCCAGAATCGCAAAAACCAAAAGAAGCGCTGCAGCCGCTCGCTGCTGCATTGCTAGAGAGTGCTGAGTGGCAACAGCTGAATAATACCGAGAAAATGACTGCTGAGGATGCCCAAGAGCTGGCGAGCGCCCAGGCCGCCCGAGCAGAGCAATTGGTACCATTCTTACAAGGGTATGGTGATGATGCGGATAATAAACCGCAGCTAGCCAGTGAGCAACTGGCCGACCGAGAGAGTGCGCTCTACCGCGACGCGCTTGCGGCGAGCTATATCCAAGAGCTTGAGGCTCAAGGGATAGAGCTGAGTGATGTCGAATTAGTCGCAAACGATGTACCTCTGTCGGATGAACTACCCAAGAGCGAGCAGCGCCGCTTGCTGCTGCCTATTGAGCATGCTTTACAGGCAGCAGAGCACGAGCAGCAAAAGGATGAGAAAAACGAAGAACCTGAAGAGCCTGAAGAGAACAAAGAAAAAGAAGAGAATGATATGCTTGCACCAGTGGTGGAGATCGGCCGAACAGCTGTTGGGCAGGGTAATCGACATGAAGTCGGTGTAACGAGCTCATCAGACAAGAGCGCATGGTCGGAGGGTGCTGAGGATACTGAGGCTGCCGCAGCATAAAACCCTATAAAAGCAAAGAACAAAACCAGCTACAAAGGCTGGTTTTTTTAACTACTTGGATTATTTGCAGATGGTGTGGCGTTGTATCAAAATTATGAAAAATAGGAGATGAGAGGCGTAGTTCCACTCCATGTAACACGCGAATCTCAAAATGATGCACAACGAGAGGTCGACACCAATACACATTAAACAAGAAAATATCTGGAGGCCAGCGGTCAAGCAAGCGGATCAGCTCTTTGCATCATCTGGCCGGAACATTTTCGGTTTGGTGTGTATTGGTGCTAGCGTATTCGTGGGATTATGGGGTCAGATTTCGCATACACAAGAGGGGATAGACAGGAAGAATCTGAGCCAATAAACATGTTTCGCCATGCTAGTGATGCCGCTCTCGGCCAGAATATATCCATACTTCGCACCCTTGTATCACATCTCCACCTCTGTAATTATGCGCACAAATGTACTATGTTCCAAAATTAGACAAAATGGTTGTATAACTTTGGCAAGTACGCTACAATGGAGGCATGATGCAACAGGAAGGACCAAATCGCAATGAGTTTTGAGGCAAGTATTAGGCAACTGCGTGGCAATGCGGGGCTTTCGCAGCAGGCGGTGGCCGATGCAGTTGGGATTGCCCGCGCGACGTATATTAAGCTAGAGAATGGTGGCCGCGAGCCAAAGCTTGGCGAGCTGACGAAGATTAGCCAATACTACGAAGTTGGCGTGCAGGAATTGATTAGCGGCATTGCCATGACGGATACTGTTGCACAGCAAGCTCAGCACAGTCCGTGGCGGGTGGCGGACGATGCAGCACTGTATGTGAGCGATGCACCAGCCGAATACCACCACGATGATGCGCAGGGTGCCCAGCCTACGGCTGCTCAGTCGCGCGATGCTATCCCGCGGCTCCACACCACCAAACTGCGCCAGGTGCTGCTCTATACGCTGGGCAAGATTGGTGCGCGGCCCAATGTGGGCGAGGCGGTGCTGCATCGGCTGCTGTACTTTATTGATTTTGATTATTATGAGCGCACAGGCAAGAGCATTACTGGCCTGGCGTATCTGCACGAGACCTATGGGCCCGCGCCGGCTGCAGATTTGCAAGCTTTGGTCGATGAGATGCGGGCCCGCGATGAGCTGGATGTTATCGAGACGAAGCACTTTAGCCACAAGCAGCGCAAGTTCCTTCCGCTCAAGAATGCCGAGCTGAGCGAGCTCAGTGCCAACGAGATCAAGCACATCGATGCCGAGCTAGAGCGCCTCGGGAGCAAGAGCGCTGCTGAACTGAGCAACCTTGCCTACAAAGATGCGCCATGGGTGATTGCGAAATATGGACAGACGATTGATTACCGCGACACGTTTTATCGGACGGACGTTACCTCTGTAATCGAGTCAGATGATGATCTATAAGCAGGCAACAGAATTTTCGAGTGATCTCCAAGCGCTGGCACAGCGCATTCCCACACTGCCAGCCGATATCGAGCGCGTCAAGCCGCGGCTGGTGCGTATCTTTGCTGAGCCAAGCGAGGCGGTGGTGGCGGATTTTCGCCAGCAGCTCTTTGCGTGCGGCAAGGCGGCCATTATACAGCAAACTGCTCAGTGCACAGTAGTGCAGCTCTGCCTCGATATCGATACAGCAGCCTATCGACGGGCGGTGTGGCTGGTATTTGCGGTGGTGCGAGCACTACCTCGTGATGCACCACCGTCGCGGGCTGCTCGAGCTGCCAGCACGATTATCCTTATCGAAGTCTACGCCACCCCTAGCAAAGCGCATGGGGATGAGCGGCGTATCAAGCGAATTATTCACAAGTTGGAGGAAGCATAATGTAGAGTAACAGGGTACCAACACTGGTCGAAAATAAGCTGCGTAGAAGAGAAGAGAGCCACGCACGGCTGATGGGGTTGACAAACAAGACGCGATTTGCTAGAGTAGTGTCCTTGGGTCTGGGGTATAGACAATACTACTCTTGTCCGGTTTGCTGTCTTGTGACTGTGTGATACCACTGTTTTTTGCGCTCCGCTTTCTACCGCTTATGCTTCCTCCGACCAAATACTCGCTCTAGGCTCCCAATATTAGAGCGAGTATTTGGGCTGAGGCATCCATACCTCTCGAGATGCGAGAGGCGCTCCATCGATGTGGTGCGCCGCGTAGCTACAAATAAAGCACCCGTCACAAACTATTCATAACAGTGTAGCACATTTGTTGCAATTTTGTGCAAAATAGGCAAATAAGTATCAGTCGCTAGCGATACATACCACGCTTGCGATTTTGCAAAAATAGCACAAGACTAACGACAAAGGCAATGGCATACACAGTGATGAAGAAGGCATAGAGGCATAATGAGATAATTGCCTCATGAGAAGGAACATTCCAGAGGTTTGGTGCTATTGCATGGGTTGGCGTGGTATAGTCTCCTCCAAGCATCCCGATTGTGGCGTGGGCAATTATCTCAAGTAGGTTAACAATGAGCATGCCACCAGTAACGAATAGACCCTGTGACATACTGCTATCACCCTCCGTTTGCTCTGGTGCAACAATGAGCAAAATCGGCAGTATGCCAAGGTTTACATAAATAATGTAGCTGTACGCAGCGCCAAGAATACCAAAAATGGCAGCAATGACAATGTATAGTACCAATAGCGCAAATAATAGCCCGGCAGACACCCAGCGAATAACTGCACCAAATGATGATCCAGTGCGTGGCATGGCTGTAGGCGAATAAGCTGGTGGCATTGGTGCTGGCGCGCTTTGTGGTGGCTGAGGTGGCTGTGGGGGGTGTTGTCCGTATGGCTGTGGTGGTTGTTGCTGGGGATATGGTTGCTGGACGTACGGCTGAGGCTGCTGAGGCTGCTGTGGGTATGGTGAGGAAGGTGTCATAGTAGATTGATTATAATACAGAGACAAGCGATGCGCCAGCAAAAATAGCCCAATAGCTCAGCCCTAGAGTATCTGTGCTAGCACCAGAGTGGTGAGAGGGATGCAGTGTACTTGAGGGCTGGTTTTGTGGGCGACACAGCAATTTGCGCAACTTTGCGCGCGATAGAATTGCAAAAATTGTCGCATCTGCTATAATGAGGAGCGATATGGTACAAGTAACACGAAAAGACGAGCGCGAGGCGAATGAGAACATCATCCGTCGGTTTAACAGCCGAGTGTTGAAGAGCGGTGTGCTGGCAAAGGCACGGGCATCGATGCGGTTTGCCAAGCCAATCAGCAAGACCGATCGCCGCAAGAAGGCGATTACCCGTCGTCAGCGCAAGGCTGACAAGATGGCCAAAGTTCGCCTGGGGATCCGCTAGGTGACGACGCTCAAGCAGCGTATCAAAGACGAAATGAAAGCCGCTTTGCTTAGCGGCGATCGTTTTGTTGGTGACACCTTGCGCAACCTTGGTGCTGCTATCCTTGATGAGGAGGTGAAGCAGGGTGTGCGCGAGACTGGCCTGGACGATGCTGCCGTCGAGCAGGTGATCGTTCGTGAGGTGAAGAAGCGGCGCGATGCCGCAGCAATCTACCGCACCAATGGTCGCCCTGAACTTGCTGAGCCCGAGGAGCGCGAGATGGCAGTACTCCAGCACTACTTGCCGCAGCCACTGAGTGATGAGGAGTTGCAAGCCGTGGTGACCCAGACGATTGCCGAGCTTGGAGCAGATAATCCACGGATGACGGGCCAGGTGATTGGCGCTGTCAAGGCCAAGGTAGGTAACCGAGCTGACGGTGGGGCGATCGCTCAACTGGTACAACGTGCCCTTGCCCCGTAGTTTTATGACACGAGCAATAATTTTTCTTAATAATAACGATAACCACATAATAACAAGGAGGCACAGATGATTCTTTTGTTTGGCCCAACTGGTGCCGGTAAGAGTATGCAAGGGCAGATGCTGGCAGTACGCCAGGGGTGGAAGTGGCTCTCGACGGGTGAGATGCTGCGCCAGAGCACCGACCCAGCGGTGATTGCTACGCTCAAGGCTGGTGAGCTCGTGAGTGACAAGCTGACCTACCAAGTCTTCGATCATGCGGTGCAAGAGGCGTATCGCAAGCATTACCAAAATATTATTGTTGATGGATTCCCGCGTACGAAAGAGCAAGCCGCGTGGCTCGATGACCACCTCGCGCGTACTGGTGATAACATTGACCTCGTGGTGGTACTGGAAGTGCCCGAGCAGGAAATTATGCGCCGCTTGGCCAAGCGAGGCCGAATGGAGGATACACCCGAGACGATTGCGCGTCGCATGGCCATCTATCGCCAAAAGATGTACCCAGTACTTGGTATCTTTGCTGAGGCTGGGGTGAAAATCATTCACCTCGACGGGACTGGCACCGCGGGCGAAGTGCACGACCGGATTTATGACGAGGTAATGCACGCATGGCCCAACTAATTACTGGCATCAAGACGCCCGAGCAGCTCGAGGCGATGCGCGAAGGGGGCAAGCGCCTGGCGCAGATCTTTGCTGATATCCGCCAATTTGTCCATGCCGGGGTGAGTGAGAAGCAGATCGATGCCTTTGCGGCCGAGCGGATTGCTGCCTACGGTGCTGAGCCAACCTACAAAACCCCAGAGGTGAACTTCCCTGGGGTGATTTGTATTAGCACCAACGAAGCAATCGTCCATGGCGTACCAAGCGATTATATTTTGCAGCGGGGTGATGTCGTCAGCTTCGACCTCGTCATTACCTACCGCGGGATGAAGACAGATAGCGCCTTTACTATGGTGGTGGATGACGCACCCACCGGGGCTATTAAGCACCTACTCCACACTACCGAACGCAGTCTCTATGCTGGCATTGACGCGATCAAAGGGCGAGTCCGGACGGGCGACATTGGCGCAGCGGTGGAAGCTGTGCTGCAAAAGGGCCGCCTTGGGATTATCCGCGAGCTGGTGGGGCACGGCGTGGGCCTCGAGATGCACATGCCGCCCGATGTGCCCAACTATGGCCGCAAAGGCACCGGCCCGCTGCTCCAGCCTGGCGACACCATTGCCATCGAGCCGATGGCTACCCTGGGTGGCAGTGCCATCTATAGCGACACCGCTGGCGACGGCTGGACGATCTACAGCCGCGATGGTAGTCTGGCTGCCCACTTCGAGCACACTGTCCTCATCACTGAGACAGGGGCGGAGATTATGACGAAGCTGTAGTGCCTCGCCCTGGAGAGATAGCTACCCTTGCTGTCACCATTGCTACAGAATACACAAAACTCGCCGAGATAACGAACGGCGAGTTTTATAATTTCGTTCTTCTGCCTATATTGTACAAGACACAGCATAACCTGTATAATGGTACTATGCATGAAAATTCTCAATACGCAGTAGGAATAGATGTCGGGACGACGACGATTCGATGCGTGGTGGGGCATATGAATCCAGAGACAGGTACGCCGACGATTGTTGGCGTAGGGCAGGCACCGAACAGTGGTATGCGCAAGGGTATGGTGGTCAATCTCAGTGGCCCAGCCCGCACGATCGACGAAGCGCTGGGCGAGGCCGAGCGGATGAGTGGCTACGAAGTCAACAGCGCGACGGTGAGCGTTAATGGTGCGCACATCACCAGCACTCGTGCCACTGGGATGATTGCCGTGGGCACGATTGATCACGAGATTAATAATGATGATGTGGCGCGCATCGAAGAAGTCGCTACGACGGGCAAAGTGCAGGCCAACCGTGAGATCCTCGAGGTCGTGCCGCATAGCTATACGCTTGATGGCCAGGCGGGGATCAAAGACCCGCTAGGTATGACGGGCACACGGCTGGAGATTGATGCCAATGTCGTCTCGGCTCTAGCGCCCTATGTGGCGAATTTGCAAAAGGCAGTGGAGATGGCAACCGTCCACCCGCATGCCATTACACCAGCGGTGCTTGGAGCGGCCAAGGCTGTGCTGAATGAGCGGCAGATCGAGAGCGGTGTGGCAGTGGTTGACCTTGGTGGAGCAACGACCAGTGTGGCAGTCTTCGAAGAAGGGGACTTGCAGTATGTTGGCGTCATCCCAATGGGTAGTGTGAATGTGACGAACGACCTCGCTATTGGCCTCAAAACTGACCCTGATGTTGCAGAATTGGTTAAGGTCAAGCATGCTGCGGCTGGTATCAAGGCAAGCGATGCGGTGGCTAAGGTGCGGCGCGATAAGGAATCGTACGAGTTTGCAACTGAGGAGATTGACGAGATTGTTGATGCCCGGCTGGAGGAGATCTTCGAGGCGGTGCAGAAAGAGCTCAAGAAGGCAGGTCGCGCTGGCAAGCTGCCCAGTGGTGTTGTGCTGACTGGTGGCATGGCTCAGATGCGTGGCATGGCGAGCTATGCCAGGGAACAGCTGGGAGTAGCCGCTCGGGTAGGCCGACCAACTGGCTTTACGAGCGGGGTGGCCGACCAGATAGAAAAGCCGCAGTTCGCCACCGCAGTTGGTCTGATGCTCGCCGATAGCGAAGGCGGTCAGCAGCCCACCCAGGCCTATACCAACAGTGGTACAGCACACGCCAAGGGCGCGATTAGCTGGTTACGTCGGCTGCTGGGAGGGCTCAAGGCCTAGAATCATACCGATGAGGATGATATACTAAATGGTAATGGTAAAGTTGATAGTTGCACAAGGGGAGAAACGTGAATGCCGGAAGTAAAACCAAGCGAGATCCAAACCTTTGCTAGTATCAAAGTCGTTGGCGTCGGAGGCGCTGGTGGGTCTGCTGTCAATCGAATGAAAGACGCCGGCTTGGCTGGCGTGCAGTTCATTGCAATGAACACCGATGCGCAGGCGCTGCATAATTCGCAAGCTGATATTAAGATTCATCTTGGGCACAACACCACCAATGGCCTTGGTGCTGGTGCTGACCCCAGTGTAGGTGAGGCTGCGGCCCGTGAGTCGCTCGACGAGATCCGTCAGGCGCTTGAGGGGGCAGATATGATCTTCGTGACGATTGGTGCTGGTGGTGGCACAGGCTCGGGGGCTGGCCACGTGGTGGCAGAAGTAGCGCGTGATCTCGGTATTCTCTGTGTGGGCGTAGCCACCAAGCCTTTTACCTTTGAGGGTGAGAAGCGGCGCATCAATGCCGAGTGGGCTATCAAGCAGTTGGGGCGGCAAGTCGATACGCTCATTACCATCCCGAATGACCGCTTGCTCGACACGATCGACCGCCGGACGCCACTACTTGAGACCTTCAAGATTGCCGATGATGTGCTGCGCCAGGGTGTGCAGGGGATATCGGAACTGATTACTGAGCATGGATTGATTAACCTCGACTTTGCTGACGTCAAGGCAATTATGAGCAGTGCTGGTAGTGCATTGATGGGGATCGGCCGGGCTAGTGGCGAAGACCGAGCGCAGATGGCCGCCCAGCAGGCGATTGACTCACCACTGATTGAGGTGTCGATCAACGGTGCCAAGGGTGTGCTCTTCAATGTGACGGGTGGCTACGATATGAGTATGGCCGAGATTCAAGAAGCGGCCGAGATTATCACTGGTGCGGTGTCGTCCGATGCCAACATTATCTTTGGTGCGACGCTCAAGCCCGAGCTGGAGGATGAGTTGATTATTACCGTTATCGCGACTGGCTTTGATAGTGACTCGTTCTTTGATGACGACGAACCAAGCGATGCCGAAGATGACGAAGAGTCGGCCGAGACGGTAGATGAAGCGGTCGATAGTGTCGATATGGCGATCGACCCCGAGGCGGCTGCTCACTTTGCCCAGGAGAATGAGACGAATATTTGGGATCAATCGATGGATGACGACGAGGATGATACCCCGGCCTTCTTGCGCCGCCGCCGCAAAAAGGAGGCGGACGCGTGACAACCCATCGCGACAAGATTGGCAACAGCCGCGTGTTAGAATCGCGTGAGTCGGCTGATGGCGTGACGATTCGCCGCCGCCGCGAGACTCCTGATGGACACCGCTTTACTACCTATGAGCGGATCGAATACCCAACGATTGCAGTGCTCAAGCGAACAGGCTCGCGTGAGCTCTTTGATCGAGCTAAGCTCCGCGCCTCGGTGCGTCGCTCGGTCGGTAAGTTCTTCAAATCCGAGCTAGAACTGGAAGCAATTATTGATGCAGTGGAGGACCGTATCCACGATGCGGGCGAGAATGAGATTGAGTCACGCGTGATTGGCGGCTTTGTGCTCGATGAGCTTGCAGCGCGTAATGAGGTGGCGTATGTGCGCTTTGCGAGCGTGTTTTACAAATTTAAAACGCTGGACGATTTCGTTAAGATATTAGAGCAGCGTCGGAGTGCTAAACAGCAAGAAAAACAGAGGTAGAACTTATGCGCGTCCTTATCATCTACCGGACAGAAAGCGACTATGCACGTCGTGTCTTCGACTATCTGCGTGACTTTAGTCGGCGCACGAGCCATGCCATCGAGGAGTTTGACCCAGATACACGCGAGGGGCAATCACTCTGCCGCACGTACGACATTGTGGAGTACCCCACTATCCTTGCCTTGGCGGATAACAGCCAGGTGCTGGGCATGTGGCGCGGCTTGCCACTGCCAACTATCGACGAAGTGGGGTACTATGCCCGCTAAAACGCCTAAAGTACACACCACGACTACTGTTGTGGTGGACGATACAAGCCCCACACCATGGCTCCGTCGCCCTGGCATGGCGGCATTGCTGGCGGCAGCTTTGGGTAGCGGCCTGGGGCTCATGGCATCCTTTGTTCTCTCGCTTGAGACACTGCATTTGGCGCAGCACCCTGGTGGGGCGCTCAATTGTGACGTCAATGCCGTGCTGAGCTGCTCCACAGTAGCGCAGCATTGGTCGGCGACGGTGTTTGGCTTCCCTAACAGTTTCGTTGGTATGATGACCGTGCCAGTGATGATAACGGTAGTGGTAGCACTGCTGGCTGGGGCACGCCTGCCGCGCTGGTTTGTGCGGAGCGCCTGGGGCGGCGCTGTGCTCGGAATGATTTTTGCACTGTGGATGTTTTATATGAGCTTTGTCGTTATTCGTGTGCTGTGCCCGTGGTGCCTAACGCTCGATGTGGGGATGCTGCTGATCTTCTTTGGGATGACGCGCTACTGCATTGAGGCTGGGGTGATTGGTGGGGAGCGTACCAAGCGCTTTGCTCGCCATGGCTACGATGTGCTGTGTGGCGTGAGTGTGCTAGTGCTGGCGGTGGCGCTGATTATTGTGAAGTTTGGCGCGGAGCTGCTGTAGATAAAGTCGTTTTTTGCGTGGTAAAATTGTCGAGCTTGTCAGGATTGGCAAGCTTTTTAAAATGAACAGAATGTTATATTATTCAGCACGTTTTTTGTGTCTGTTGGCGTAATGGTGAGTATTTTCTCGCACCGGGGATGCTATGGTATGGTGGCAGCTACCACTATATCGACGCAAGTGAGTTACCTGTTAGCTTGAGCTGCTTGTTTGGTGTAGTAGGAAAACAATACGTGAAGATAATGTATGATGAATTTTAACATAGGTATGAAACCTTTGCGAGACTTAAGCACAACGTGCTGTTAATACATAGGCTATTGTTGCGTGACGCAACCGAAATAGCAAGATAGCGGGAGGAAAATGTCGCCTATTGGCGATACTGTGTATATGAATATAGATAGCATTCTGTTCATTATGCACTATTGATAGCAAGTGTGTTGGCAGGCTTGTACGCATCGTGAATTTGCAAGCAAATATGATGATAGTATGCCAATGCTGCTGTGCTGTAGTAGATGAATGTTATCTGGATAGCAAGCACAACGTACTCAGCGAGAGGTGAGTGATATGTTTTGCTAAGTGGTGCAATTTTGAATGAAAGAAAAGGTATGTTCAGTTTGGTGGAGATGTCAAATCGATAGAGCTGTATGGGTTAGTTTGATTTTTATCGGCCAATTGCCAAGCATGTTTGCGAAGAACAATTCAACATGCGAGAAAATGAAGCGATTAATACCTGAAAAATGAACGGGTTAAAACGACATGGCTATGATGACAATATGCGTGCGATAGCAGGTGGCTGTTGTAAGCTGTGAAGTGGATGCGCGTGATATCATAGCTTGGCATGGTAGCAAAGATTCTTTGCAAAGTGGGTGAGCAAGCTACAGCGCGATGCTAAAAATGCAGTGGGGTTCTTGGCTGGGCGATGGTGGCTGCGCATTGACTGATATTTGTTAAAGAAAACTGATTAGTATAAGGGCGCTATAGAGCGAGAAGCAAGCAAAAATACTGCTGCGCCGCAGCATGTAAATTTCATAGAATTGTGTAGATGAAGTGGTGTATCAAAAAAATCATTTCGGTTGCATAATGAAAGCAAGATGCTACGCGTGAGAAATATAGCGCGCACGATAAAGCGGGCGCTATCATAGCACAATGTGGTGCCCGCAGGCAGATACTATGCGAAGCAAGACGCAGGTAGGATTGTTGATACGTGCTCATATTTTTTTAAAAATTCTGAGTGACGCTCATGCTTAGTTACTTGTTACATCAACTACATCAAAACAGCTTGCATCTATTTTTACATACAGTAGTAACAGAATATGCGCATGTTTCTATAGCGCAAAAATGAGGCTATAGGACACGACATAGGGCGGAAGGAAGATGATCGGCTGCTATAGCGAAGTATCGTGTAGCGCGGCAGGCTTGTTGCTCTATATTTTATACCAAACAAAAATGCGAAATAGCTAAAGATATGTAAGGTATACAAAAAATAAGCGATATGCAAAATATGAATATGCTAAGCAGAACCGTTGCAGAAAAAGGTGGCTCATGCATACCAAATAGGTATTAGGTATGCATGAGGATGTCATATGCATCCACGCTCTAGATATACAGAAATGCCTGTTATAAGCGCTGTAACGCGCTAAGCTCTAGATAAGGATTAAGAGCTATATGAGCATTTGCCAAGCATCTGTGGCCCCTCAGAAGGCAGATAGACCATTGTTTGTCGTTGATAGGAGAAAATGAGACTATGTATATGATGTGTAGAATACAACATATATCTGTTGTAAAAAACTAGAGTAGTTTGAGGAGAGTAAATTGAGATTATGTTGTATAAAATACACAATATTGTTGACGGTAAGAAATGGGGAGCGGAGTGTGATATATACAACGATATATGTTAGAAGCAAACATGCCATATGTATATAAAAAACAACATACAGAATCACAACGAAACAAACTCGAAAACAAGGGAAATAAAGCAACAAGCTTACAATGTTGTGGGTAGTAATGTGTATTGTACGTATAACAACAATTGATTTTGTGGCACCATAAAAGGAATAACAGGGGTAAATCAGACAATGTTGTTAGAATCATAACGAATTAAAATAAAAGTATGCTAATGAATAGCAGAGGCAGGCGATTCTTTGCAGAGTATACTAATGCATGATAGAAATCTTCTCGATAGCGTCCTCATTAGTATATTAGTTACTTCGAGATGGTGGTTGAGATAGATGTAGAGCTTGTTGTACACTACCTATAATAATGGTATGCTAGCGACATGAAGAACAATACAATTTTACGCATTGGTGCTGGCGCGGCGTTTGTGGCGCTGGGTGGAATATTATTAAGTGAGAGCTTTGGTGTGCAATTTCATTACTGGCGGGAGTTTTGGTATGGTTTGTGCGCATTCGGATTTATTATGGTTGGTGTGCTCACACTGCGCAATCGCAATTGGCTGTGGGGAGCACTCTGGGTAGCAGTTGGCCTAACAATTGGCACGAATGCATTTTTGCATAATAACGTTAATATTTGGCGAATGTTTTTGCCACTGGTGCTGATCGCGATTGGCCTGACGATTATTTTTAATTTGTCGCAGCGCCAGCGCCGTATCGCAAAAAAATCGTCGGACGATAATATGGTTGCCTCCTTCTCGGGCAACACACGCAAGATAAAAGGCGAATTTGCAGGTAACTCGCTTTCGGCAGCGTTTGGTCAGGTGGACCTCGACCTGCGCCAAGCCAAGATAGAGGATGATGCGGTGATTGATATTTTTGTTGTGTGTGGTGGCATCAATATTATTTTTCCAGACAACGTCATCGTCAAGACGCAGGTCAATAGTATCTTTGGCGGGGTAGAGGACAAAACTAACGCTGCCAAGAGTGCAAAAAAGACTGTCTACATTCGCGGCGACTGTGTTCTTGGTGGGCTCGAAATTAAATAATAAGAAAAACAATAATTCGCTACAACACGCTTCTTGATAACAACGAGAAGCGTGTTTGTTTTTGTGTCGAAATATGCAGGTAGTGGAGTACGAATGAAGCTGGTACGATAGTATGCTGCCAGATTTTTCAACTTCGTACTTGGCTGAGGAACTTTGCTAACGCTACTGGCAACGAGCCACATGGTTGTTGTATACAATTGATAAAAATTTTCGTTGCAGTATTACTATCGTCAAATATTAATTGTAGTATTGCAATGTGAGAGTGGTTTCGTAACATGCGTTAATGTTTTTGATTTTTTATATGTGCCAATCGGTAAGGATTGTGGTAACTTCGCAGCGCTTACTTATGATGAGTTACTACTCCGCACCATTAAATAATAAATACGTACTATAATATCACGCACAAAATGTACTGCTTACAAAAATAGTGCAAAGCAACATGATTTACTAATCCATTCACTAGCCATATAAAAATAAATAAAAATGAACTACTATAAAAATATTCAAATTTCATACAAGCGCGTCCTGCAAGTTTTTGCCTTAGCTACGGCATATACGCAAAGCATAAAAATGTGATGGTAAGATTTTTGCGCAAGGTATACTTTGAAGTGGGTGAGCCAGAGCGCCACAAATGCCAGTATACTGTGCCAAGCATTCTTGCTATACTAAAATTATGAACCGTTGCTCCTGGGCTGAATTGAACGATAACGAGCGCATCTACCACGACACTGAGTGGGGTGTGCCGCTATATGATGACCAGAAATTATTTGAGCTGCTCTGCCTGGAGGGTGCGCAGGCTGGCCTGAGCTGGAGCACGATTCTGGCTAAGCGGGCGGGCTATCAGCAGGCTTTTCATCAGTTTGCAATTGCGCGTGTGGTAGCTATGACGGATGCAGAGCTGGAGGCGCTTACTCAGGACACGCGCATTGTTCGTAATCGGCGCAAAATTTATGCGGTGCGCACTAATGCTCAGGCGGCATTGCAGGCCACTGGCCAGCACGGCAGTCTGCAGGCATACCTGTGGAGTCTAGCGGGTGGTAAGCCAGTGCAACATCACTGGCATACTGCAAGTGATGTCCCTGCCGATACGGCCACGTCCCGGGCAATGAGTATGCAGCTCAAGCGGGATGGCTTTGCCTTCGTCGGCCCAACGACGTGCTATGCCTTTATGCAGGCCGCGGGGATGGTGAATGACCATATGGTGGGGTGCTTTCGGCACAAGGAGTGTGCGGCGCTGAGTAGTCATCCTGCATGAGAGTAAAGAGGTATATCTCGCTAGATTAATTGAGCTATATCTTGATGTGTAAGTACTTTTGGTTTTGCGGCTAGTGCGCTACAATAGACCCAGAGGCATTTTTGCGTAGCTTATGGTGCGCAAAATGAGTGGCTATCACCCACGAAGCCTGCGGGAAGAAATTGGTTGTTATATTCATAAAGAGCTGTGAATCTAAGGAGCCAAGAATAGACCCCGCCGCGAATGCTGCGACAAAGCAATAATTAAGTGCTAAAAGAACCAGACGGCGCACCCCCGAGGCCTGTGCAACCAGCCCCGAGGCTCCGGCTAGAATCACTTCTTTTGGAATCGAGATGGTACCGTCCGCGCGAATACCCAGCGGATTCTCGAGTTCAGAAGAGGTGATTTTTAATTATATAAGGAGTAGCCATGCCATTGCCAGCCCACAAGTCAGCCTTGCAGCATGCCACTTGCCATAAGCGCGCGGCGCTGTGGCCACTGCTCGAGGCAGCTCTCCACTCTGTATATCAAAAGCGAAAAGAAGTGGAGTACAACCATGCATGAATATTGGCCGCCGCCGCCGCACACCTATGAGAAAGCACCCGCCTGCATTACAACAGTCGTGCCAGGCAGCGAGCAGTTTGCATTGCTCAAGCAAGATATGGGTGTTTCTGATCGCTATGAAGCAACGCTTACAGAGCTGGCTATGCAGGGCAAGGCGGTGGTGTTTGCTGCAGTGGAGGACGGCCGTTATGTGGGACGGGTAACACTGCGGCATGATTGGACTGAGCGGCCAGAGATTGATGAGCCATCAGTGAGGATTGAGGATGAGTACCCTGGCTTGCCGCAGATTAATGCACTTGAGGTGGTAGAGCAGTATCGTGGCCGTGGTATTGCCACGCAGTTACTCGCTGCAGCGGAGGATGAGGCGTGCCAGCAGGGGTTTGACCGAGTTGGCCTGGCGGTAGATATTACCAACAAGAGGGCGATGGGTATCTACGAGAAGCGCGGCTATATGTATCGATTGGTGGCAGACAAGCCAACCTTCACCAGCGTGTACCATCGAACAGATGGTACTGATGAAGCTGGCGAGTATTATTTGATGACAAAGCAAGTGCGAGGTAAGGGATGATGCAGCCTGGGCGAATCCTTATCTACGGTGACTCGAACGTCTGGGGCGACAAGGGTTTTGGTGAGAATGGCGTTCTGTTGGGGCGCTATGCTACCAAGCAGCAATGGCCAAATATCCTCCAGCGATTGCTCGGTGATGAGTATAATATTATTCAAGCGGGACTGTGTGGACGGACAGCAGGGGAGTATGCAGAGCAAGCGCCATATCTTGGCGGCAAGATCGGTTACGAAATAGCACTGCGAGAGGCTAGCCCGGTGAGCGGGGTAATCATCGCGCTTGGCGTGAATGATGCACAAAATGAAAGCGCTTCTGGTGAGCAAATTGTGGCTGATTTACAGTGGTATAGCGCCTATACCCAAGACTATGTAGCGGACAGCCAGAATGACATGGCTGGCGGTGGCAATGTGTGGTATATTGCGCCTGCTATTGCGCCAGTTCAGTACCATGAGCCGCTTGCTAGCAAACTACAGTGTATTAGCGAGATGCTCTGCGCTACTCACACAACCATTAGCAATCCACTTGACGACCATGACGACTATGCGCCTGATGGCATCCATTTCTCACTGCAAGGGCATCGGCGAATGGCGCAGGCAATGTATAAGGCTATAAAGGAGGGTATAGCGAGATGAATCGACAGTATATAGCAGAACAACCACCACAGGTACGTGTTGGCGTAGGTGTCTTTATCTTGCGCGATGGGAAGTTCTTGATGCAGCAACGACAGGGGTCGCATGGTGCTGATACGTGGAGTGTCCCTGGTGGCCATATCGAATATGGCGAAACGCCTGAGAAGGCAGCGATCCGTGAAGTGCGCGAAGAAACAGGCTGCGAGATTACTAACCTGCGCTTTGCTGCTGTCACGAATGATATCTTTGATGATGACCACAAGCACTATGTGACGTGGTGGCTGACGAGCGATTGGCAGTGTGGCGAACCTTCTATTACCGAACCAGATAAATGTAAAGAACAGCGCTGGGTAGACTTTGACACGCTACCACAACCGTTGTTTTTACCCTGGCAGCAGTTGCAGCACAGCGAATTTATAACGCAGATTCGACACACAGTATCACAAAGCAGGCAAGGAGGAAGTGTATGACAAAAATAACCTATTTCGTCCATGGTACGACGACGGATAATGAAGCTGGTAAAGCGACTGGCTGGTTGCCTGGTGAGTTGTCGGCAGTGGGGGTTCAGCAAGCGCAGGCGCTACCAGAGCAAGCGGCCGATACCAGCTTTACTGTGGTATTTTGCTCGGATCTTGGTCGAGCGATCGATTCAGCCCGGCTTGCTTTTGGTGTGACGCATCAGATTGTTATTGATAAACGGCTGCGCGAGGCAAATTATGGTGATAATAATGGCACGGATGGGGCCTTTAAGGCTAGTCTGCTTCCCTTTGTTGATACACCATTTCCACACGGCGAGAGCTATCGCGATGTAGAGGCGCGTATGCGTGACTTTGTGGCGATGCTGCAGCGCGACTATGCTGGCCAGCACATTGCCATTGTAGCGCACGAAGCACCGCAGCTCGCGCTGGACGTCATTCTTGGTGGTAAGACCTGGCCAGAGGCAATAGCAACCAATTGGCGCGAAGTTGGCTCGTGGCAGCCCGGGTGGGTGTATGACACAGAGGTGATAGAGAGGTCAAATGAATAGTACATCACAAGACGCTTGTCTAGCGGCCAATGATGGAGAAAAGGCATGCACGGCCTCTCTTGCACGGTTGTGTACCGCCCTTGCCGCTAGCTGGACTGCGCGGACGGCCTCCCCGCTGGTGGCCTGGACGCCGCACAACCCCAGCAGCGGGCAGTGTGCCGTCTCGGCCTTGGTGTTGCAGGATTACTGTGGTGGCGAGATCCGCCGCTGCGTGGTGGCGGGCACGCCGCATTACTTTAATCGCATTGATGATCAGGTGGTGGATAGCACGGCCGCGCAGTTTGGCACGGTAGCGATTGATTACGACACCTCTACCGTGCGCAGCCGCCAGAGGATTCTGCACCATGCCGACACTCGCCAGCGGTACGAGCTACTGAAGGAGCGGGTGGAGCGGTTTTTGGTTGAGCTAAATGGAGTGGCTCAAGCAATTGGACGCGTCGATTACGGCCATATGGGCAAGGATTGCTTGCGCGACCAGACTATATGGTTTGGTGATACGAATAGTATTGTTATCGTTGGTGAGGCACCAGCCCGAACTGGTTGGGTAAAGAGTGGTGTTGCTTGGCACAATACAGCCGGGAAGCTGCTGCCAAGTGGTGTTATCATGCAAAAGTTGCTAGCTATCCTTGGCAAGGAGCTGCTAGCAGTTACGTTTACAGAGGCAATCAAGTGCTTCCCATCCGATCGCCGTTATCTTAAGGATCTAGCCGCTCTCTATAGGCCAACGCTTACACAGCAGTTGCGTATACTAAATCCAAAACTTATCCTGACGATGGGTGCTATTCCAACCCAGGCACTGATTGAGGAGCCGTTCCGCCGGCTGAGCGACGTTGTTGGTAAACGGTACGCCATGGGCGGGAGTGTAGTTATACCAATCTTTCACCCGTCACCAATATCGCCGCGTGGGTATAAAGACAATATTCCAATTTTTGAATCAATACGTGAATATTACAGAGGTGCAATATGATATACATACGGCAATCTGGCTAAAACTTAATGCAATTGAATAAGCGGTATAAAGATAAATCAAGGAGGAAACCAATGAAATTCACACACGGCACACGCCGCCGAGCGGCAGAATACGAGAAGGACTGGGTGCAGCGCTGGAAGGATGACCAGACGTTTGAAAAGTCAGTGGCGCAGCGGCCGGCGAATAATGCCTACGTTTTTTATGACGGGCCACCGTTTATCACCGGTGTGCCGCACCATGGTACGCTGCTCAGTAGCATCGTCAAGGACGCCGTGCCGCGCTACTGGACAATGAAAGGCAAGCGCGTGGAGCGCCGCTGGGGCTGGGATTGCCATGGCCTGCCGGCGGAGAATTTCGTCGAAAAGCAGCTGAATATTACCGATCGGCGGCAGATTGTGACGAGTAGTGACCAGCCAGCGCCACTGGATAAAGACGGTCAGCCACTGCCGACCATCAGCCTGGAAACATACATCACCAAGGCGCGCGAAAGCATGGTGGCCAACAGCGAGACGTGGCAGGGCGTGATCGACCGCATCGGCCGGTGGGTAGACTTTGCGGGCGCCTACCGCACTATGGACAAGGACTTTATGGAGAGCGTCTGGTGGGCGTTTAAACAGCTGTACGAGGCGGGCAAAATCTACGAAGGCGAAAAGGTGCTGATGTACGACACCAAGTTCGCCACCCCGGTGAGCAAGGCCGAAGTGACCATGGACAACGACGCCTACCAAACGGTGACCGACCCGAGTGTGTATGTGAAGTTTAAATTAAAAGATAGTAAGACGAGCCGCAAAATAGTATTAAGTGAACACTCAAAAGTCTTGTTTGTATGTAATGCAAATGCTGCTCGCTCGCAGATGGCGCAGGGATTTTATAACCACTATTCTGGCTCTCAAAATGCCGATTCTGCTGGGTTGAACCCAGAGAAAAAATGGGACGAAGCTCCAACATTGAGTGATTTTGAAACCATGAGCCACAAGCCAGCCAAAAGCAGTGAGACGATGCAAGAAGTGGGTATTGACATCACTGGACATAAGCGGCAGCTGCTTACCGCCGATAAGCTGGGTGATTATGATTTGATCGTTAATCTAGCGGAAAAATCCCAGACGCCAAACTGGCTCAGGGGTGATAATGTTATTTGGTGGGATGTGACTGATCCACGTAACGAGAGTGCAGAAAAAAATCGGATAGCGCGTGATGAAATTGAGCAGCGAGTAAAGCAACTTTTGAACGGTGAAATAGTTGATGATGCACAAAAGCCAGTAGGCTTTGACGAATGCGAGAGGAGTTATGTCGGTGCTTTGTTGGTGGATACAAATGGGAAACTCATTGCACAACAACGAGACGATAAGCCGGGAATCACAAACCCAAGCATGGTGAGCCTCTTTGGTGGGACGAGTCATGAGGACGAGTCGCCAATTGAGACACTACACCGTGAACTTCAGGAGGAGCTTGAACTTGAAGTAAGCTCGAATAATCTTTTGCTGCAAACCGTCAAGCACGAAAATGGAACAAATGTTGCATGTTCCATCTATATTGTGACTGGTGTTGATGCTGAGAAGCTAGAATTACATGAGGGTGCAGGATTTGCTATGGGCACGCCAGAAGAGCTACTGAGCCGCCCTGTGACGAGCGTGACTCAGCAGGCGATTGAAGCGTTTATCAATGCGCAAAGCTCTGTTTCTATCCTCGCCTGGACCACCACGCCATGGACACTGCCGGCCAACCTGATGCTGGCCGTCAACCCAGATATGACGTACTGCGAGGTGCTGGTGGATGGCGAAAAACTGATCATCGCCGAGGAAGCACTGGAGCGCACGCTACAGGATGAAAAGCACCAGCCGCTGGACTACGACGTATTGCGGAAATTCCCTGGTAGCGAATTGGTGGGTAAAACCTACCAACCACTCGATACGGGCTCGACTTGGCCAGAAAATGACAAGATCCACACCATTTACGCGGCGGATTTCGTCTCGCACGAGTCGGGCACGGGTATCGTGCACATTGCGCCGGCTTATGGTGAGGACGACTTTGAGCTCGCTAAAAGTCATGGCATTAGCGCCTTCCATGTCATCGATGACAATGGCTACTACACCGATAGCAATTACAAAGGCCTGGAAGTGTGGGACAATAACAAATTCATCGCCAAAGATCTGAAGGAAAAGGGCGCGGTGTGGAAAATCGAGTATATTCGTCACGAATATCCGTTCAACCCGCGTAGCAAGCAGCGCATCATGTACCGGGCGATTCCGTCGTGGTTCTTCGACATCCAGGGGCAAAAGCCGCTGATGCTGGAGCAGAACGAGCATATCAATTGGTTCCCAGCCCACCTCAAGCACGGCCGCTTTGCCAAGAATATCGAGCAAGCACCAGATTGGAACCTCAGTCGTGACCGCTTCTGGGCGACGGCCATGCCGGTGTGGAAGGGTGACCGCGGCACCGTCAAGGTGGTCGGCTCCTACGCGGAGCTCAAGGAGCTGAGCGGCGTGGAGCTGGATGATTACCACCGCCCGTGGGTGGATGATATCACCTTTGAAATTGACGGCGAAACGTTTACGCGCATCGACAAGGTGCTGGACTGCTGGTTCGAGAGCGGCAGTATGCCGTTTGCCCAGCTACACTATCCGTTTGAAAACCAGACCAAGTTTGAGCAGAACTACCCAGCGGATTTCATCGTTGAGTACATCGGCCAGGTGCGGGCGTGGTTCTACTACGTGCATGCCGTCAACGCTGCCTTGGCAGAAATTGGCGCCTTTGGCGAGGCCGGCGCGCAGCACAAAAACGCCTACAGCAACGTCATCACCACCGGTGTGGTGGCGGGCAACGACGGCCGCAAGATGAGTAAGTCCCTTGGTAACTTTACCGATCCGAACGAGCTGATGGATAAGTTTAGTGCGGATTCCTTACGCTTCTTGCTGCTGAGCAGTCCGCTGCTGAACGGCGAGGACTTTGCTTTGCACGATAAGGATGTGGGCGACGTGGCGCGCAAGCTCAGTATGATTTGGAATATGTATGATTTCTTTACGATGTATGCCGAAGTCGATGGTTGGGAGTTTGACGGTACGCTGATTGACCCGCTGAGTGGCAAGCCGGTTTGTACGTCCCTATTATCCACCGAAACGGCTTCCGCGCACCGGGAATCTCGCTCATCAACCACAGGTGATACTGCGGAACTCGCTGCGCTCAAACAGTCCTCGTATCTGCCTGATGTTGATAACCTCAATTCTCGGGCGCGTGCAGATGTTTCGGAAGATGAAGCGACGATCGGCGCCGTGACCAACCCCCTCGATATTTGGATTATCAGCCGCTTGCATGAGCTGGTGGCGGAGGTCGAGCGGCGGATGGATGCCTATAACATCCCTGATGCGCTCAGCCCGATTTTACCGTTCCTGGACGATGCCAGCAACTGGTATGTGCGCCGCAGCCGCCGCCGCTTCTGGAGGTCGTCGAAAGGGGCCGCGGGCGCTGAGGACGATGGCGACAAGAGCGATGCCTACCGCACGCTGCACTATGTGCTGGTGCGCCTGAGCTACCTGCTGGCACCGTTTACGCCGTTCTTGGCCGAGGAGTTGTACCATAATCTGACGGGTGATGATGAGTCGATCCACCTGAAGAATTGGCTGCCAGCTGGTGCGGTGGATGAGCAGGTGCTGGCTGATATGGAGACGGTAAAGGATATCGTGAGTGTTGCACTACATATTAGGTCAAGAGCAGGAAGAGGCTATGGGTCGCGTCAGCCACTTAGCGAAATGAGGTTATACGGAGTTAATCCAGTAGGAGACTATTCTGATATTCTTAAAGATGAAGTCAATGTTCAAAAAGTGACCTTTATTCAGACAAATGAATTGTCTAAGGCGTTAGATGGGATGAAAGAGCCCTCTGGAACAGAAGGGACACGCAACTACATCTTTGTAACGCTTGAATTGTATAGGTCACCTGAGCTCAAGCGCGAAGGCTTGATGCGTGAGGTCATCCGCCACGTGCAGAGTGCGCGCAAGAAGGCTGGGCTGCAGGTGGATGACCGGATTGTGCTGCACCTAGCGGTCAGTGGTGATGATGAGCCATCTGCGCAGCTGCGCCAAGCTCTAGCTGAACACGCAGCCACCATCGCCAGCGAAACCCTCGCCACAATGGCGGCAGAACGCCCGGCCGATGCGCTCTACCACACAACGGCCACGGTGGACGGCGCTGAGCTGCAGGTGAGCCTGGCGAAAGCATAGGTCTGCGAGAGACGCCTACCAAGCAAACGGGTGGCGCATCAGTCGTGAGGCATCACTCGAGCTTGGTAGCTGGGCAAGATTTGAGTTTCTATAGCCAATACTCACTCCTTGCGCCAGCCCAGCATACCCACCGAGCAAGAAAACATTGAGAGGCTAGCCGCAAAACAAGTAGAAGCGCTCGTTTTATCAACATATTACGCAGTCAATGTGTGAGGCTAGCTACCAGTAGGGAGTATTAAAAGCCAGTCCCTCGCTCGATTGCTTTCTCTCATGTTAGCTCTCACCCCTGTTATTTTCTCCAAAATATTAAAAAAGTACAGAGCGGCAATCGCTACAATAAGGCTATAAGCCGACGCAATAATTGACGATCATGACCAAACTACCCACCACACCTACCCCCTCACTACGCCAACGCCTGGCGGGGTTGTGGCTGGTGGTGCGGATTATTTGGCGGGAGGCACCGCTGACGATTGCAGTCCAAGCGGTGGGAGCGGTGCTGTCGGCGGTGCTGCCACTGGCCACGGCATACTATGCGGCTCTTGCGACAACGGCTTTGGCTGAGGCATACGCGACGGGTGGGCAGCCGCAACTCCTCATCTATGTAGTAGTGACTGTGGTGTTGGGTGTGGTGGCGAGTGTGTGGTCGGTGGTGCAAGGGTATTACGACCAAGTGTCGCGCTACCGCATCGAGGCTGCCATGAGTGACCACATGTATGCCCGCCTTCATGCACTGGATTTTTGGCGCTACGACGACCCTGCGACCATTGATATGTTTGATAAAGCGCAGCGCTTTGTCCAGTCATTTTCGTATCTCTTTATTCAATTGGTGCAGATGCTGACGGCGCTGGTGTCGCTGGCAACAAGCCTGTGGATGGTGGTGATGGTGAGCTGGTGGCTGGGGTTACTCGTGCTCGTGGCGCTTGTGCCAAGTAGTGTGGTGCAGATGCGGCTGTCGCGCTTGCAGGCTGGTCACTGGCGCGATCAGGTGGGTACGCGGCGGCGCATGGCGTGGATCGAGCATATCCTTAGCCGGCCGAACTTCATTGCCGAGCTACGCCTCTATGGAGTGATCCACCATCTACTTGGCGAGCGAGCAGCACTGCGGGATAAAGATCGGCTGCGGGTGCTTGGCTACGAGCGCCGCTTTATGGGGCAGCGCCTGGGTGGAGAGATTATCCAGGCGGCAGCAGAGGTAGTGGCGCTTGTCTGGGTGGTGCTGGAGATCGTGGCACACCGCCAGCCGATTGGGCAATTTGTGCTCGTGCAGCAAATGGTAGGGCGAGTGATGAGTGGGATGGATAACGTGATCAATACATATAATATGATTGACGAAGACCTCGCCACCATGACAGACTACCAGCAGTTTATGGCGCTGCCGGTTGCAAGTCATGCAGCCACCATTGATGAGGTAACGCTGCGCGATGTGATCGCGGTGCAGCGGGTGTCATTTTGCTATCCAGGCACGCAAACGGCGGTGCTGCGTGATATTTCTCTCACGATTCGCCGTGGTCAGCACATTGCCATTGTGGGCGAAAATGGCGCTGGCAAGAGTACGCTCGTAAAGCTGCTCACCGGTCTGTATCAGCCCAGCAAAGGCAGCATTACCATTGATGGGCACGATCTCCGCCATATCAACCCAGCAGCTTGGCACCGGCAATTGGCTGTACTGGGGCAGGAGTTCATCCGCTACGACTTCGCCACAGCGCACGAGAATGTTTGGTATGGTGATGTCTCGCAGCCGGTAGATACAGCGCGCCGCGATGCTGCACTGCGCCAGGCCGAGGCAGCCGATTTTGTCCGTAAGCTCCCTCATGGTGGGAGCAGCTATATCAGCAAATGGATGGAGGCAGATGACCACGAAACGGGGGTTGATCTATCCGGTGGGCAGTGGCAACGCCTGGCTTTGGCGCGCAACTTGTATCGCAATGCGCCCATCATCATCCTCGACGAACCCACCAGTGCCATCGACGCTGCCGCCGAAGCACGCATCTTTCGCCACCTCTTTGCTCAGCAGGGCAAGACTATCATCACCATCAGCCACCGCTATAGCACTGTTAAGAAGGCGGATGCTATCTACGTCATCGCCCACGGCCGCATCGTCGAGCATGGCACTGCTACCGCATTGATGGCACAGCGTGGTGCATTCTATGAGATGTTCAAAGAACAGATATAGTTTGGTATAATAGGGGTGCGGCGCGTTGGCGGAGCGGTTACGCAGAGGTCTGCAAAACCTTTTAGACGAGTTCGACTCTCGTACGTGCCTCCACAATTGTTGATAAATAGCTCTCTCGATAGGGCTATTTTTGCTCTAGCAATTCTTTTAGCTCTGGGAAGGTTGGCTGTTGGAAATGACCTCGGTCAACGAATACATGGCTTTTTGCGCTTGGTAGATCAGACTGAAACTTTGCTAGCTCAGTAAAAGGCACGACTGGGTCATCTTTACTATGCAATAAGTGAATTTCTTTGGCGGATTTTTCGAGCCCAGTGGCGCTTGGTAGTATAAAATCGCCCAAGTCTTCGTGAGTTGCATCATCATAGGGAGCAGCAATTAAGATTAGTCGAGTAACTGACGTGCCAAGAGGGTTCTCGTGCAAATACTTTGCCAAGAATATTCCTCCCAGGCTACTGCCAATGAGCTGTACGTCATCGCCCAGGAAAGGTAATATTTTCTCAAAGTATATTTTCCATTCAGAATACCGCGCATTTTGCTTGTTGGGCATGGTAGGCAGGAGTACGTCAAAATCTGTCATTGTCACAGCAAGCCAGTCGCGCCATTTTGTTTTGTGAAAAAGATTCTCATACTTGAGTGGAGTGTTGCGCAGCGCGGAGAGATAGCGCTCGTAGGAATCAAAAGGTGATCCGCCATGAATATGTACAATTTGCTTCATAAATATAGTATAATACAAGCAGCACATGGCTGCTATGCCAGAAGTGCGATTGCAGGCGCGAGTGGCGGAACTGGTAGACGCGAGGGACTTAAAATCCCTTGGCCAAAAGCCGTGCGGGTTCGATTCCCGCCTTGCGCACCAGACATGATATAACAGAGAAAACCACTCGGGGAGAGTGGTTTTTTCGTCTGCACAGTCGGGAGAGTAGAGTATGGTGGCGGTCGTAATAGCTATCAGCCCAAGATTTATTGTAGAATTACCCCAATCGCTGGCGAAAGCCACACAATTTGCTATAATAAAGCTATAACCAAAAAGGAGAAACGATACCATGACAATAGCATTAATCGTTTTGCTCGGCGTGATTGGCCTGCTCGTTCTGTTTGGCATCTTCATGTGGGCAACGTACAACAGCTTGGTCAAGCTGAAGATCCGCGTGGACGAAGCTTGGAGCGACATCACCGTCCAGCTCAAGCGCCGAACAGACCTCATCCCGAACTTAGTCGGTACGGTAAAGGGCTATGCAGCACACGAGAAGGAAGTCTTTGAGAACGTTGCAGAGGCTCGCAGCGCTATCATGAATGCTCAAGGCGTGCAAGAGACGGCAGCGGCAGAGAATATGATCGAAGGCGCTCTGAAGAGTTTGTTTGCTGTAGCAGAGGCTTACCCAGACCTCAAAGCTAACCAAAACTTCATCCAGCTGCAGCAAGAGCTGGTGGACACAGAGGATAAGATCCAAGCTGCGCGCCGCTTCTACAACGGTGGTGTGCGCGACCTCAACACCCGCATCGCCATGTTCCCCGCCAACATCGTGGCTGGCATGCTTGGCTTCAAAGCCCGCGAGTTCTTCGAGGTAGAAGACCGCGCCAGCGTCGAAAATCCAGTGCAAGTGCAGTTCTAGACACCTCGCACACTATAACAAAGCCGCTCTCGATGGAGGGCGGTTTTTTATAACTTGAATTCCGCAGCGCCACTGTTTAGCATTAGCTCCACCTCGCAAAACCACCATTATCTGCTACAATATATCTATGTACAGAGCAATTGCACACAACAAACGTAATACAGTTATTTTGATGATTGTCTTCGTCGCGATGGTAGCGGTGATTGGCCTGGCGGCGCAGTTGATTGTGAATAGCCGTGGCATGCAGGGCAACCTGACGATCTTTTGGGGGACGTTCATTGGGGCGCTAATCTATGCATTGGTGCAGTACTTCATCGCTTCTAAGCTTGCTATGAGTATGACTGGTGCGGTGGAGATTCGCAAGGCGGATAACCCCCGTTTGTGGCGCACCGTTGAGAATCTTGCCATCGCAGTGGGCTTACCCATGCCGCAGGTGTATATTATCGACGACCCAGCGCCCAACGCCTTTGCCACTGGCCGCGACCCCAAGCATGCCATTGTGGGAGTGACGACGGGCCTGCTGGAGATTATGGATGACCGCGAGCTCACCGCTGTGCTGGCCCACGAGATGGGGCACGTCCAAAACTACGATATTCGAGTGAGTATGATTACCTTTGGCCTGGTGAGTGCGATTGGCCTCGTGTCGGACATTGCGCTGCGCATGCTGTGGTTCCGCGATAATGATAACCGCGAGACCAATCCAGTGCTGCTGGTGCTTGGTATCGTCGCCATCATCCTTGCACCCATCGTGGCGGCCATTATGCAAATGGCGGTGAGCCGCCAGCGTGAGTACCTGGCCGATGCGACTGGTGCACTGACGACGCGCGACCCAGCTGGCCTGGCGAGCGCGCTAGGCAAGCTGCAGGCATACACTCGCCCGATGGAAAAGCAGGTCAGCTCAAGCGCTAATATGTTTATGGTGAACCCGCTCAAGCCGGGGTTCTTTAGCCGGTTGTTTAGCACCCACCCGCCGCTCGAAGACCGCATCAAGCGCCTCAACGAAGATATGAATAAATGGTAGGGTCGTGCCTGTGGCAAAAAAAACAACGAAGTCAACTCGCCGCTCAGCCTCACGCACCGCTCCCACGGCGCATACAGGCAAGCATCGCTCAAAAAAAGAGACAAAACACCCTGGCGTTGCAAAAAAGGCAACATCATCCTCTCATGGCACTGCTCCCGCAAAGGCTCGCTCGCCGTATGCGGATGATGCTCCATCAGCGCTGTCCAGCTGGCGCACTAACCTCCACTGGCGGACCTGGCAGGCTCGTGGTGGCAGGGTAGTGGCGAGTAGCCACCAATGGTTGCGTAATTTACAACAGCGCCGACCACATCGGAGCTTCCGTCGCACGCGCCGGCGCGATTATGCGCGTTCATTGCAATTGCCAGGTTACGTCGCCTTTACTGCGCAAGTGATGCGGATGGTGCGGGCGCACTGGCGGACGTTGTGCCTCTTGGCGGTGTTTTATGCCGTGCTGCTCTTGGCACTTGGGGCGATTACCAACCAAGCGATGTACGACCGTCTGCAGAGTATGCTGGCAGAGTCGGGCAAAGATATTCTCACTGGTGCCTGGGGCAAGCTAGGCGAGGCAGGGCTCCTCATGGTGACGGCCTTTGGTACGGGCAGCGGCAACCTCAGCGCTGACCAGCAGCTCTATGTGGTGCTGGGCTTTTTGCTAGTGTGGCTCACCACAGTGTGGCTGCTGCGCGAGTATAAGGCAGGGCGAGCGCCACGCCTGCGCGATGGGCTGTATAATGCCTGTGCACCACTAGTCGCCACACTGATGGTTGTCCTCGTCTTCCTCGTGCAGCTTATCCCGCTGGGGGCGATGGCGCTGGTGTATATTGGTCTGTCGAGCAATGGGGTGATTAGCGAAGGATTTGGCTCGATGCTCTTCTATGTGCTACTAGCTACTGTGGCAGTACTGACGCTTTATTGGGGCACGAGCACCTTCATTGCGCTTGTGGTGGTGACGCTGCCCGGTATGTACCCCATGCGGGCCCTAGCAGCGGCGGGCGACCTGGTGGTAGGGCGACGGCTGCGGATTTTGTACCGGCTGCTGTGGCTGTTTGGCAGTGTGGCAGTGCTGTGGTGCGTGGTGATGATCCCCGCTATTCTCCTTGATGCCTGGCTCAAGCACCTCTGGCAATGGTATGCCTCTGTGCCGACGATGCCCGTCCTAGCAGGCTTCATCAGCTCGGTGACGGTGGTATGGTGCGCTGCGTATATCTACCTCCTCTATCGCAAGATCGTTGATGATACGGCCGCGCCAGCGTAGGGTGGGCGACTCTCGCAGTAGTATTGCTTGAGGCCTAGTTTTCGATTAGTGGTGGAGAGAGCTTCGTTTGGCCGCGTAGTGGCTTTTGTGATAGCAAAAAGCTGAGGTTCTTTGTCTTATACTTACTAATAGCACTCTCGAATTCAATGGTAGGGTAGATGCATACTTATTTTGCTAGAGGATATGGTATCAAATCAACCTGATTTCTCACGCTCCATCTCTCCACACTCCCTCCTCAGGAACACTATAAGGGTCGATACTTCCCAAGTATCGACCTCTTGCGTTGGGCTGAAAACTCGTTATTACAACGAGTTTTCACACTCCATCGGATGAAGTGATGGGGAGGTGGAGCTAACGGGGGCAAAGCGATAACGTTGGTATTCAAACGGCAACACCTATACCGTTATAAATTAAGCGCCCAATAAGCCTAGCTTTACACGAACCTGTTTAAAAAAGCTGCGCCCATCGCCAAATTCCGCTATACTAAAGCAGTAAGGAACCACTATGACACAAGACAAACATCTAGCATCACCCAATCTGTCGCCAGCTCAGCGCAGTGCTGAGCTGCGTCAGCTACTCAATCGCTATAGCTATGAATACCATGTGCTTGATGCGCCCAGCGTGAGCGACGCGGTGTACGATAGTCTTTTTGCCGAGCTCAAACAGCTCGAGGCTGCGCACCCTGCACTCATCACGCCCGATTCGCCTACCCAGCGGGTTGGCAACGTCCTCAAAGGCGGTTTTGCCAAGGTGCAGCACCGCCGGCGGATGGTCAGCCTCAATGATGTCTTCGACACGGCAGAGGTCGAGGCGTGGGTGCGGCGTATGGATAAGCTCTTGCCGGGCCACAGGCACGAGTTTTTTGCTGATATTAAGATGGATGGCTTGGCCTGCGCGCTCATCTATAACGATGGCGTGCTGGTGCAGGCTGTGACACGGGGCGATAGCTACGTTGGCGAAGATGTGACGAATAATGTGCGGACGATTCGCAATGTGCCGCTGCGCCTGCGCGAAGCACCTGGCTTTGAGCACTTGCTGCAGGGTAGGACGGAGATCCGTGGGGAAATCGTCATGCTCAAGCGCGACTTTGCGGCGCTCAATCAGCGACAGCAAGCTGCTGGCCAGCCAGCCTTCGCCAACCCGCGTAACCTTGCGGCTGGTACTATCCGCCAGCTCAACCCAGCACTCGTGGCGCAGCGCCCACTCCATTTTCGGGGTTATGATGTCATCCGTGATGATGCGGCTGAGGTGCCGACCAATAGCTACGCTTATGACGCCTTGACAGCACTAGGTATTACACGCAACCAGCAAGCGGCGGTCTTTACGAATCTAGCCGAGGTAATGAACTTCGTCCAGCAGTGGGGCGAGCAGCGCCACGATTTGCCATTTAATACCGATGGCCTCGTGATCAAGATCAACGATCGCGCTCTTTACGACCGCCTGGGCATGGTGGGCAAGAATCCACGTGGTGCGGTGGCCTACAAATATGCGGCCGAGCAAGCCACCACCATCGTGCGCGATATCGTCATTAGCATTGGCCGGACGGGTGCTGCCACACCGGTGGCGGTGTTCGACCCAGTCGTCGTGGCCGGCACGACGGTGCAGCATGCCAGCCTGCACAATGCCGATGAGATTGCTCGGCTCGATGTGCGGCGTGGCGACACAGTGGTTATCTTCAAGGCAGGGGATATCATCCCGCAGGTCGAGCGAGTGCTACCAGAGCTGCGCCCAGCCAATACCAAGCCGATTGACTACCCAGCCGAGCTCCAGCGCCAATATCCCGAGCTGCAGTTCGAGCGGCCTGCTGGCGAGGCAGTGTACCGGGTGTGCGGTGCCAGTAGCTCACTCATCCTCACGCGTGCCCTTACACACTTTGCATCTAAAGGAGCACTGGATATCGACACACTTGGCGAGAAGAACGTCGCTGCATTGGTCGAAGCTGGTTTGGTGCACGACCTAGCCGATATTTATATGCTGAGGAAGGAGGATCTGCTCCAGCTCGATCGCTTTGCCGAGGTCTCGGCGCAGAAGCTTATCGATGCCATTGCTGTTGCAAAGCGCCCACCACTTGAGCGTTTCCTCTACGGCCTCGGCATCCGCCACGTGGGTGCGCAGACGGCAATCGATATTGTGAAACATTTTGCAGATGATTCAAAAAAATATGTGCCCCAGCAGGGTAGTGTGAATAATAATCGTAATAATTCAGAAAAGAATGCACTGCATGATGAGCCGCAAATGTCCGCCAATACACTTGCAAATGACAAGCCATTGCTTAGCTTCTTGCGCTCTACCACGCTCGACCAGCTGCAGGCGATTGACGGCATTGGCGTGGTAGTGGCTGAATCGATCGTCGCGTGGTTCAGTGATGCAGATAACATTTCCTTGCTGGATAAATTTGCTCGGTGCGGTGTCGTGCCGCAACATACGCAATCGTTACAGCAGCTCGCTGGTCAAAAATTCGTCATCACTGGCACATTGCAAGCAATGAGTCGCGACCAAGCGGCCGAAAAAATCCGTGCTCTGGGTGGCACCTTCCAAAGTAGTGTTAGCAAAGATACCACCTACCTCGTTGCTGGTGGCAAAGTTGGTACGAGCAAGCGAGCCAAGGCAGAGAAGTATGGTACAATGATCCTCACCGAAGGGCAATTTTTAACACTTATCCAATAAACAGGAGAAAGATATATGGCAACTCCAGAACAACCGCAAAGAGACGAATTAATCGCTGCAGTAAAAAGCATGGCGCCATTCCCAATACTTATGGCAACCTTTATGCTTATATATGCTGTGTGGTTTGGTGTGGCGTGGGGCACTATTGGCTGGGCAGTCTTTGCACTATTTGGTGTGTATGCGGCATGGCTGATTTTTTGCGGCGTGCAGCATATCCGTGCAACGAAAAAATTGCCCAAGCCAGCACCAACGCCAGTCAGCAAACGGATCGCTAAGCAGATGCAGCTGCTGAGTACCGTGTCGTATGCACCGCTGTGGATTATCTTTGCGCTGCTTGGTATATTCCAGCAGCAGATTTATATCATGCCAGCGCTTGTGCTGATTGTTGGGCTGCACTTCATTCCACAGGCGAAGATCTTTGACCGAACGATTGATTATTATCTTGCACCTCTCCCCATCTGCACGGCATTGATTGGCTTCTACCTTGCCTTTGCAACGAGTACTTCGTGGCAAGCGGTCTATGCTATCAGCAGTATTGGCGGTGCACTCGCAACCGCAGGATATGGCCTATATATGATGCTGGGCCACAAGCAACTTATGAACCAAATAAACCACGTATAACAACTATACGAGACCGTACACGTAATCAGCTAGCTTGCAAAATACAAGTGAAAATAAGTATATAGAATAATCTGAACATATCGCACTATGATTCAAAAATATGACAGGAAAGGGGAATAATAGCGACAACACCAACAAGAGCAAAATCACAGCAAATAACAGTCTATGACAGAGGTACTATCATGAATATGACAGACAATGCACGCAACAAATCAACCATAGCTGGCTTCTTTCTAGATGGCTGGTATGTCTTTGATAATTTCGCGCCATGCCAGGTTGAGTGGCGCGGTGTGCTGTACCCAACAAGCGAGCACGCCTATCAAGCAGCGCATTTTTTCGGTACCAACCCAGCGCTAGCAGAGCAGGTGCGCGCGTGCCGCTCACCGCGCTTAGCGTCTGATTTTGCCAACCAGCATAAGGCCGAAGAAGACCCCAACTGGGACGATAAGAAGGTGGCAATTATGGAAGAAATTGTACGCTGCAAGCTTGCTCAGCACGATCTTGTGCGCGAGACACTCATTGCATCGGGCGACCGATATATTGTGGAGATGAATGATAATGACAGCTTTTGGGGCTGGGGTAGCGACCATGCTGGGCGCAATGAGCTTGGCAAAATCTGGATGCGCCTACGCGATGAATTGCAAAATACAAGTGAAAATAGCCCCATGAATGGTGATGAGCAAAATTCATGATGAAATATATGCTATTGATAGCAACCTAGCAATAGCAGTGTGCATAATATATAAAAGAACTCAACAATAAACAGGCAAGGAGGATAAGACAATAGTGCGATTCTATCTCGAAAAGCTCGTGCGCGACAAAGTCGTCGAAAAATGCAAGGCCGACCCACAGGTGCTCCATACGGAGTATCATCAATTGGATCGCGCGGCGTATCGCTGTGAGTTACAGCGCAAGATTCATGAGGAGGCAAACGAAATTCCACTGGGCGATGATAGGCTAGAAGAGGCGCTGCAGGAGCTGGCGGATGTGCAGGCTGTTCTCGATGCGCTGCGCGATGATTTTGGCTTCTCGCCTCAGCAGATGCAAGACGCAGTAGCGCGCAAAGCTGCGCATGCTGGTGGTTTTCAAAAACGCTATTATATTGCGTACAACGATCTAGCGAAGGATAGCAAATGGGTCGAGGTTTTTCGGGCGCAACCAGAGAAATATCGAGAGGAGAAGAGTAACGCTACAACGATATATTGTGCTGGAAAAGATCTCTCGCGAGCTAATCGTGTGGCAACAATGCTTGAATCTGCAGGCTATACCATCCCCTGTGATTGGTTTCGAAACTATCGCGATGATCGGTCACGATTTTCTCCAATGGATGAAAAGAGAGCAATTGCTGAGGCAGATGTACTTGTATATCTGTGGGAACCTGACCAAGAAAGTGCAAGATATGAGGTCGGTATGGCGATGGCGCTTGATAAGCCAATAGTTGTTGTTCATAATGAACAGCCCTGGTTCTTGACCCTACCGCATGTTGTAGTAGTAAGAGATGACTCTGAGATTCTTGATGCATTAAAAAATATAGCTAGCTAAAAGAGTAGACAAGAAGTATCAAGTGATAATATACAAAGGAAGTATCATGCAGCAACCACTATTCATCACGGGCAACCAACACAAGGCTGACTATCTCGCGCGCATGCTTGGTATGCCGCTGGAGCATCGCAAAATTGATTTGGTAGAGATTCAATCATCTTCGCCCGAGGAGGTTGTTCGACACAAAGTGCGTGAAGCGTATGAGATTGCCCAGCAGCCTGTTCTTGTTGAAGATGTGTCGCTGGGGTTTGCAGCGCTGAATGGATTACCTGGGCCGTTCATTAAGTTCTTCGTTGAGGCACCAGATGGGCTGGAAAAATTATGCCGTATGCTTGATGGATTTGATGATCGATCGGCACTGGCGGTAGGTGTGTTTGGCTACTATGATGGCTGCGAGATGCACATTTTTCGCGGTGAGCTACCAGGCAGTATTGCAGCGCATCCGCGAGGTGATGGTGGCTTTGGTTGGGACAAAATATTTTGCTCAGATGGCTACGATGGCCGGACGCGCGCTGAGCTGCTGCCCGAGGAAGATGCAGCGACGTATCACATTATTAAACCAATTGCAGCACTGCGCGAATTTTTGCAATCTCATAGATAAGATTTTGTGCAACTTCTACCACTGTTATTTTTATAAATCGAACATTAATTTTATTCACCGTGGTTAATACATGACTAAATATTGATGGTATGGTAGACATGAGTGTTTGAGACGGCCATACAATATACTGTTGAATACTTTTTGTCTATGTTCAACATAATTGTATACTGCGCGACGTGAGTAGTGTAGCGCGCTGCGTGATAGCAGGGCATGTATGGGTATGAATCTTACAGAGAGGGAGATATATTGCTTGTAATATGCAAGCAAAAAGCTCGGTTATTATGCTGTGAGGTAGCGAGAAAAAGTAAGCAGTAGAAAGGCGTTTTTTGCGTCGCGTGAGAGCGATGCGTAGGCCAAAACAATTGCTACAAAGAGAGGATGAGAGGGGAGCGTAACACGACAAACAGTTGCAAAAAGCAAGCAAAAAATCACCAGTCTGCGTGAATAAATCGTACAATCTATTCAGCCGCCATGCTACCAACGATCAAGCTCGCGCCAATCACATCATCCACACTCGAGCCACGCGATAGGTCGCTGATTGGCCGCGCAAAGCCTTGTAAGATAGGGCCATAGGCATGGCCGCCAGCTAGGTGTTCGGCTAGCTTGTAGGCAATGTTGCCGGAGTTGAGATCGGGGAAGACGAGGACGTTTGCTTGGCCAGCGACGGGGCTGGCGGGGGCTTTTTTGTGGCCAATAGCGGGGACGAGAGCGGCGTCAAGCTGGAGTTCACCATCGATGAGGAGCTCTGGCTGGCGCGCCTGCACCTCTGCGAGAGCGTGGCGAACCGTCTCGACACTCTGGCCGCCAGCACTACCCAGCGTAGAGTAAGACAGCAGTGCAACGCGGGGCTGCCAGCCAAGCCGGGTGGCGCTCAAGGCGCTAGCCTCGGCAATGGCAGCTAGGCCAGCGGCATCTGGTGTGATGTTCATCCCGCAGTCGGCAAAGATGAGTAAGCCGTCCTCTCCGCCAGAGAAGTGGGGTATATCCATCACGAAGAAACTCGATGCATAGCGCACCCCGGGCGCTAAGCCAACAACCTTCAGCGCAGCCCGCAATACCGCAGCGGTGGGGTGGTCGATGCCAGCCACCATAGCATCACACGCACCGTCGTGAAGCAGCTGGGCCGCGTAGGTGAGAGGGGTAAGGGGAGGTGTATCGGCGTTGTTTGCAGATGTCGTATCGTGTTGGTGGGGCACTGTCATAATCTCGACACCTTCGAGCGAGACACCTGCGTCGGCAGCAGCTTGCTTGACGGCAGTTGGGTTATCCGCAACAAGCACAGGCCAAGCGGCGTGCCAATCGGCCAGCTGGCGTACGGCGCTAAGGATAATGGGGTTGGTGCCTTCTGGGTAGGCGATGCGCGGCGGGTGAGTGGCGAGCGCATCACGTAGGGTGAGTATACGCTGATTCATACTTGTAGTATAATCGATATATGGAAGAACTCATAATCGAACAGGCAACCGCCGTCAGCCAGGCTGATGTGGCGGCAATCGCAGCACTGGGCGATGTGCTGTACCAAGCCGGAACAACCGCGCCAACTACTCCAACTACCCATGATACAGCGGCGATGGACGCCTTGCGTCAGGCTCTTGAAGCGGTGATTGCTGCTGAGAATCAAGTTTTACTCCTGGCTCGTCTTAATGGCGAGGTGGTGGGCATGGCAACGCTCGCGCTGTTGGTGGGGCCGATCGCTGGGCGTAAGATCTACCTCGATGATTTCGTGACCGACCCATCGGTGCAGGGCAAGGGGGTTGGCTCGCGGCTGTGGGATGCGATGCTGAGCTGGGGTCAGCAGCATGGTGCGACCAAGCTCACCTTCACCTCCAACCCTAAGCGTCAAGCAGCTCATCGCTTTTATCTCCACAAGGGCGCAACGATCTATAACACAACAGTGTTTGAGAAGATAATCGAATAGTATAGGCTGAGCTGCAAAGCTTCGCCTTCTCTTGCACCAATTTGCCTTCAATGAATGGAGTAGATAGCCGTTAGTTCCATCAGCTCTAAAAGGCTAAATCTAGGGCATTTTGTAGTACTTTCAGAGGAGGTGAGGAAGAGAATGCGATATTATTCAATCATCGAGATGCCCCCTGTTTTATTGCTAATGTAATGCGTCGCTTGCTGCGATAGAAAGGCAGATGAATGACACGAACTCAAGCCCAAGAAGCATTCTTGACCTTGCATAGCACTCCGCGCGAACGAGTGACTGCGGCCGATCAAGCAGCTGCAGTAGTGCGGCTGAGCCAGATTGCTTTGCATATGATGACGAAATTTGCCGATACGGTTGATGTCTATGGCTACCAGATAGACAATGCCGCGCTAGCAAAAGAAACCAAGTCACCTCTGTTTCCAAACCAAAGCCGTGCCATCCTCATGCTTGTGGCACCATATCATGATGGCTCGAATCTGCGGGTAAATGTTGAGACGGCGACATTTTGGCGCGAGCCAGTGCAGCCAAACTCAAGCGATAATGTGATTGCTGCCACAGCACATGAGGTTAGCTTAGTGAGTGACTCAGAGCAGCTGCGCTACCGTATTGTCACAGAGGGTAGTCACCAGCGGGTGGTGCGCTCGCTGATCGGCCTGGCGCATAGTGGCCAGCCCGCCACGCGCACGATTGGTGAGAGCCAACGGATCAGCCGAGGCGATCAAGTGGTGAGCGGCGCCGAAGTGCGAGAGCTCTGGAAGGTTCTGAATGGGGCAGAGTCGCTTGATGGTGAGTAGTTGAAGTGATTTGGATTGCAAAGCTTCGCTTTCTTAATCTCAACCGCCCTTCTACCACTTCAGGCAGGTAGAATTAAGACCTGGTTGCAAACTAGTACTTATTTTTGATGCTGGGTCGTTCTTGGGGGTATTGTCAGTTCTTAGCTTCAAGAGAAAGGAATGATACAAACCTGTGAAATTACCGAAGAGGACTTTGAGATTCACTAAGGTCGACGTTCTTCTGAAAAGTAAAAACCGGCCATTATAGCCGGTTTTCTATTCTGAGCAGTGTTTTCTCTCAGATATTCTTGCTTCCTCTCCTAGCGGCAGAACTGCATGGCAATGTAATATTGGTCGCCTTTTTGCGTTAGGCCAATGCCAGCTTTGTCGTAATCGCCCGAGAACATGATCTTGTTGTGTGGTGGGGAATTGATCCAGACATCCGTGGCTTGTTGCTCATTGTACGAGATCGGTACGAGCTCGAGAATCTCACCACTGGTGCGGCAGCTGTAGAGTTGCTTCAGGCGGTCGAGGCCACCATCGTGGCTGAGCTTATTAATCTGCGCATTGTAGGCCGACTGAGCACGCGTGCTGGTATCGATCTGCTCGATGCGCTGCACACTACCAAGCGAACGGGCTGCCCGCTCCTTGTTGACCGTCGCAAAGACGCGGTCGACAAACTCCGGCGATGGCGTGTTGGAGTTGGAGTTTGACTTACTATTCGATGGGTTGCTCTTTTGGGTGTTGCTATTCGAGCGCGTATTCGAACCAGTCGAAGCGCCGTTGGTTGCTGCTGGCTTTTGCTCAGCTGCTGGCGTTGGCGTTGGTGTCTCACTGGGCTTCGACGCTGGCTTGATAGCCTTGGGAGAAGCGTTGGAGGCGATGATTATCTTGATGGCTTGGTTGCGCTGTGCGAGTGTTTGCGCGGATGGCTGGTCGGACGGCGCTAATGCCTTGGCCATATGTCCACCGGTTGTTGCACTCGTTGTATTGTATGCAGGCGCTGACGAACCACTCTTTGGCTGGGCTGCTACGATGACGCCCGCGCCTGCGAAGACGATCATTGTACCAGCTATGCCATACACGAGTCTCTTCATACTCATACTACCCAGCGTAGCATAGATATGACAGGATGTGAAATAATATTTGTGAAAAATCGGCTCGCAACAGAGGCAAAAATCGTGAAAAATAATACGAAAAATAACAGGATATAACCCTGTGCCGTAGTAGCGTATACTATATATGTATGAACTCCATTCCACCAGCCACCCCGCCCGCCGTTTTTTGCTCCTATGCCTTTACCGGTGAGGACGAAGCAGTGGTGCGGGCACGGATGCGCACAGTGGTGGCAGCGCTCAGGCAGGTGGGCTGCGCGGTGTATTGTAATCTCTTCGACCCAGCCTGGCCTAGCTACCATACGCCAGGTGAATTCATCCGCCGTGCGCTAAGCATGCTGCCCCAGTACGACATGGTACTCGTAGTCCAAGCATCGCCGCGGCGCAGCGAGGGGATGCTCATGGAGGTAGGGGCGGCACTGGCGCTGGGCAAGCCGATCGCCCTGGCGCAGCACCACAGCGTGGGTCAGCAGAGCTACCTGAGTGACCAGCTCATCGCCACGCGGACGGAGGTATGGCGCAGTGAGGCGGAGCTGCCAGTGGTGGTGCAGCGGCTGGTGAGTAATGATAGTGAGGTATACTAACTTTGACATCCGCCGCCGTCTCTGCTACAATCAGTCGGAAGTATTAATAATTATAAGGAATCAGATGAAAGCAGTCATTCAGCTTGGCGGCAAGCAGTATCTCGTCGCCGAAAAAGAGACCCTCCTGGTGGACCGCCTCCCGGACGGCACAAAAGCGCTCGAAGCCGATGCACTCCTGACCATCGATGGCGAGACGACCACTGTTGGTACGCCGCACGTTGCAGGCGTCAAGGTCAAGGCCGAGGTCGTGGAAGCGCTCGTTAAGGGCGACAAAATCCGCGTCATTCGCTACAAAGCCAAAAAGCGCGTTCACAAAGAGCGTGGCCACCGCCAGCAATACAGCCGCATTATGATCACATCGATCAAATAACCACGGCGTATTGAGCAATAGCAACAAGAAACCACCCAGGTGATGGGTGGTTTTTGGTATAGCAAATGCATGTTCTTGATTTGATCGGTTGACTTTCAGAGAGAGAGAGAGAGAGCATTATAGGTGTCATAGTATATAACACAACAGAGGTATACCATGGCACATGAGCAGCCCGGAACAAACAATCAAGAGAAAATCGCTACAGTAGGGCAGTTTGCTGAGCGGCTCTCCAAGGAGGAGAAGGCGCGGGCGGCGGCAGACTTCGATGATCTAGTGCAGGAGACACTGCTGCAATTTGCTGGTGAAGCGAATACATACGATCACACGGTTTTCACTGACCGCGTGAAGTCGAGTGTCTTGCTGTATGCAACACAGGGTGAGAGAACGGTCACAATCCTGACCGAATCGACAACACTAGACGATGGCACGCAGGACCGAATGATTAGCCTTAGAGAGCGGGGTGGCGACAGTTTTCGCTATCATCTTGAGGATGGCGTGGTGCGGCGATTTGATACACCGCAGGGGAGCGAATCTCAGCGTAAAATACCAAAAGAATTGACCATTGGTAGGAATCTGCCACCAGAGGAAGCATACGAGCGCACGCTTGCAACGGTAGATCATCTCAAGAACGAACTAGCAAACCAGAAACTCGAGCGCCAAATGGGCATCAACGACCAACCAGTCGACACACATGAGGTTGCTCAGCTGCGCGAACTGCTTGCAACAGCAGAGTATAGGGAGCGGTATTAGAACCACTCTGAATATGGTATAAAATTGCTCATTTGTTCACCTCTGTTATTTGCCTTGGAGTATGCTTCTATAGTATGCTAAGAGGGACGTATATCTAACAAACAGAGGGAACAACATGACATACAACACAACACCCCGCGCGGGCGGTGCTTTGCGTCGCGTGCCACACGCAGCCAATACTGATGCTGAGTGTGCACCACCAGGCCAGCACGAGCAGCCGGGCTTATTGGCTGAGCAGCTCACTACAGTCGTCCAGGATATTATTACTACCCAGTACAGAAGTGCGCGCCGACGCGGTGCGGCTGACCGGCAGTGCTACGACGGTGGTGAGGTGCGCAGTGTATACTTTGGCCACAAAACTGATAGTGAGCAGCGCCTCACCCTGAGTGCCCGGGCTGCTTTGGATAACGATGGCCGGGTGCACGACCCGCATGTTATTATGCATGAGGTGGACGAGGATGGCATATACACTGGCAAGGTGCGGTTGTATTGTCTCGATACGACTAGCCACAGCAACACATTACTGGCCGAGCCACAGGTATTTTGCTATGAGCACGATACCGCCGATACAGATGATGCATTTGTACCAATAGATAAAGCACAGTCAACAGAGGTAGATGGCCAAGAACTGGCCGAGGTGTGTGCACTACTCCAGCACGCGACAGTCCAGTCGCCAGAGCATTACGCTCACCAAGCGCTCAACAAGGTGCGTAGCATGCTGCCATGGCATGAGCGCTGGGGGTTAACGGCTATACATATTGCAGAACAAATGGCACAGCGTGCATTGCAGTTGGTAGGATAGTCGATCGCTATTTTGTGAAGGCCAGCGCATACCCCTCGCTCCGCACATGAGTGAGCTGGTGCGCGGCGGCGCGAGCGATGATGTGTGAGTGCTGGCAGGGGTCGGCCTCGAGGATGAGTAGGCCGCTGGGCGCGAGCCATTGCTCCGTCTGAGCGAGGAGGGTAGAGATGAGCGCGAGCCCATCGTCCTCAGCAAAGAGCGCCAGGGCTGGCTCGTGCGCTGTCTCGCGGTCGTCGCGCTGCCAGGCGGGATTGACATAGGGGAGATTGGCAAGAATGACATCATAGCGCTGCTGCGCTGCCGCTAAGAGATCACTCTGAATAAAATGAACAGAGGTAGCGCCATGCTGCTTGCTATTGTACCGAGCAATGGCGAGGGCTTCAAGACTTATGTCGTACGCATCAACTTTGCACTGTGGAAGCTCGAGCTGTGCTGTGATGGCGAGAATGCCGCTGCCAGTACCAACATCGGCGATGGTGCGCTGCGTGGGCTGAATGAGCTGCAGTAAGAGGGTGATCATTTGCTCTGTCTCGGGCCGAGGCACGAGCACAGTGGGCGAAACGACGAAATCGCGTCCGTAGAATTCCTTATGTCCCACCAGGTAGGCCAGTGGCTCATGCCGAAGGCGGCGGGTAAGGAGCTGCTCCGCCTGCATCTGTTGCTCGTGCAGGAGTGTGCTATCGCCGTGGGCATGGAGCCAGTGTCGAGGCCGCTGCAGTACATGACTTAGCAAGAGTTCACTATCGAGCCGGCTGCTAGCAATACCAGCCGTCCGCAGCTGGGCAGCCGCCGCAGCAAGCCAAGCATCGACAGAGGTAGGTGAGGAAGTTGGGTGACGCATTAATGCATTATATTGTAGCATAGTGAACGATATAGAGGTGGCGGCAGGCAGCAAAGTTCCGCGGCGCAAACGACGCTCATTTGCAATTCACCTGGGAGGATACTACAATATATTACTATATAAATAGTAGTGACCAAAGGAGCGGCCTATGTCTTACGAGTCAACAGCAATACCAACGCGAGAAATGAAAGGTCTGTCACAGTTCCGTCGGCCAGTTGGCGCGATTGCAGTATTGGCTTTGGCGGCTGGATTGTCTGGCTGTGGCGCGCAGGAGCAAGCACGACCAGCAGAGAGCAACACAGGTAGTGCAACGGCGGCAGGCTTTAACCCTACCAGTTATGACAGTTGGGCTCGTGAAGTTGCTGATGGCCCAGTATGGATTACGCCAGGTTTCGTTGGTGAAGAGCTGGATGCTAACAGCGGTGATACTTATGCACTACCGTTGGCAACGGTTAATGGTGACCCATCGTGTAGCCAGCCAGGCGCAGTCAGAAAGAACCCAGCGAATGAAGTAAAGCTCTACACGGCGACTCACGATCCAGATCAAATTAATGAAGTACCACAAAGTGACATTAACTTTATCACAACATCTGATGGTAATGGCGTTAATGCAGTGAAGAAGAGTGGCTTGGTGTTCACTCAATGTATCGAGTTTAATAAGGCAGAAGATAACTTTGGCACAGGTGAAGTCCCAAAAGAGGCTGCTTTCCCGCAGTCTGATGGCACATGGCACAAGAAGGAAATTGCCACGAAACATACAGACGGTGTCAATGGAGCATTCGCAGCTAATAGAGCATTGAACCAATAGAGGTATCGCATACGTTATCATAGGTAGCTTGAACTAGTGAGGTGGTAGCGGTACAGTCTCTCTATAAGATGAAGTGTAGTGATTGATGGGAAAGGACATGGGCGAGCGTTCCGAGCCAAAAGGTTAGGGGTGCTTGCCCTCTTGCTTTCTTTCCCCATTCTATGGTACTATGGTAGATGTAATTTATTACGTAATAGCAACTCATCCCAGGACGAATTGGTAAGTCTTGGCCAGCGAAGCGTGTATCCACGCAGTGCTGGTACCAAGATACTGCTAGTCGCCGGGGATTTTACATGGGAGCAAGAGGGCAATGAAAGCACTTCTCGGTACCAAGATTGGTATGACCCAAATCATCAGCCAGGATGGCACGACGATTCCTGTCACGCTTATCCAGGCTGGGCCTGTCGCTGCGACTCAGGTCAAGTCCGTCGAGACAGACGGCTACAACGCAGTGCAGGTGGCGTATGGTGCGGGTAAGAACCTGAGCAAGGCCGTGGCTGGGCACGTGAAGCCAGCCGGTGTCACCCCGAAGCATATTCGGGAATTTCGTGTCGATGACCTTGGCGATGTCAAGGTGGGCGACACATGGAGCGTTACGGAGTTTGCGCTCGGCGATGTCGTGGATGTCACAGGCATCAGCAAGGGTAAAGGTTGGGCTGGTACGATCAAGCGGCACAACTTTAAGCGCCACCGCAAAACCCACGGTGGTAAGGGCAACACGCGTAAGGTCGGTTCGATCGGTAGCATGTACCCACAAAAGATTTTCAAAGGGAAGCGCATGGCGGGCCAGATGGGCCACGAGCGTGTCACTGTCAAGAATCTGACGGTTGAGTTTATCTCGGCTGAGGATAACTTGATTGGTGTCAAAGGCGCTGTCCCAGGCCCCAAGAAGGGCTTAATTATCCTAGGAGGTGCTAAGTAATGGCTGAATCTACTAAGCCAGCAAAAGCAACCTTGCCAACCAGCGTTTTCGGCGTCGATGTGCCGAATCACGAGCTGCTTAAGCTCGCTTACGACGCATTCTTGGCAAACGCCCGCCAGGCAAGTGCAACCACCTTGCAGCGGGGCGAAGTCCGCGGTGGTGGCAAGAAACCATGGCGGCAGAAGGGCACTGGCCGAGCTCGCTTCGGCAGTATCCGCAACCCAATTTGGCGGGGCGGTGGTGTGGTCTTTGGCCCACGCGGCAACGAGAACTACCGCAAGAAGTTGTCTAAGACCAGCAAACGTGTCGCCATCCGCCAAGCTCTCACACTGGCTCACCAGGCTGGCAAGATCCAGGTCTTGCCTTTTGAGGACAAGGTAACTGGCAAGACCAAAGACGCTGCAGCGTTCCTCCGCCAGTTCAAGCTCGAGCGCAAAGTGCTGCTCGTCGCTGGCGAGAAGTCGCCCGAGCTGATTCGCTCCACCGCCAACCTCCAGCAGGTGCTGGCTGTGAGTGCGATGTATCTCAATGTCTATTACATTCTTAATGCCGACCATATCGTCCTGTCGCCTCAGGCGCTGGATGTCATTACGGCGTGGCTCGCAAAGGAGGACAAATAAATGCAACTCGTATTAGTCACTCCTCGCGCCACCGAAAAATCCTACCGGCTCATCACAAGCCAAAACACCTACATCTTTGACGTGCCACTGTCGGCTAACAAGCAGCAGATCGCTGCGGCTGTCGAGGCGCAATATGACGGCACTAAGGTAGCCAATGTCACTACTGCCGTGCAAAGCGGCAAAGCTATTCGCTACAGCCGGGGCAAGCGCCGCTACCCAGGCACCACACACCGCCACGACAGCAAAAAGGCGTACGTGCGCCTAAGTGAAGGCGAGATCAAGGTGTTTGAGACAGAAGAACAACAGCCGCAAACAGAGCAGAAGGAGGATAAGTAATGCCGATTAAGCAGTACAACCCAACCACTCCCGCCCGCCGCGGCATGACATCGCAGGATTTGAGCGATGTGACGACTCGTAAGCCGCTCAAGAGCCTTGTCAAGGCTGGTAAGCAGAAGGCTGGTCGCAATAACACGGGTAAGATCACCGTCCGGCACCGTGGTGGTGGCGTTAAGCGGCACTACCGCTTGCTCGACCATCGCTTGGCCGCTGGCTTGACGCTGACGGTGGAGGAGATCGAGTACGATCCAAACCGCAGTGCCCGCATTGCCCGCGTCAAGGATCAGCACGGTCTCTACCACTACATCTTGGCCGACACCCAAATGACTAAGGGTAAGGTGCTCCAGACTGGTGCCGATGCGCCAATCGAGGCGAGCAACCGCATGCCACTGGCTAACATCCCGGTTGGTAGCCAAATCTACGCTATCGAGATCAACCACGGTAAGGGTGCTCAGATGGTGCGTAGCGCTGGTACTAAAGCCCAGCTCATGGCCAAAGAAGACGGCTACGCCATGGTGCGGATGCCCAGTGGTGAGGTGCGCAAGTTCCGCCTCGAGTGCGAAGCCAGCATTGGTGTGGTAGGCAACGTCCAGCACCAGAATGTTAAGCTTGGCTCGGCCGGTCGCCGTCGCCGTATGGGGTGGCGTCCAAGCGTCCATGGTAAGGCCATGAACCCAGCCGATCACCCAATGGGTGGTGGTGAAGGCAAGACGGGCCCTGGCCGCATTCCGAAGACGCCATGGGGTAAGCCAGCAATTGGCTTCAAGACCCGCCGCCGCAAATCAACGAATAAGATGATTGTCCGCAGTCGTCACGAAGCTAAGAGGAAGAGGTAGTCTATGAGTCGTTCACTCAAAAAAGGCCCATTCGTCGACGCGAAGCTTGCCAAAAAAGTGGCAGCGCTGAAAGTTGGCGACCGCACCGTGATAAAGACCTGGGCCCGCAGCAGCACGATCACGCCAGAGATGGTGGGGTTCACCTTTGCAGTGCACAATGGTCGGGTGCATGTGCCGGTGCTGATTACAGAAAATATGGTTGGCCACAAGCTCGGTGAGTTTAGCCCAACCCGTAAGTTCCGCAAGCACGGTGGAAAGGATAAGAAATAATGGCCGCATCACAGACACAACAGGGGTCGAGCGATGCACCAGCCATCGTTCGGGCGCACATCAAGGGTATAGACCAGACCCCGCGCAAGGTAAGCATTGTTGCTAGCCTAGTGCGTGGCCGCAGTGTGGCCGATGCACTGGTCATTCTTGACCACACCCCGCGCCGCGCCGCACTGCCTGTTAAGAAGGCAATCGCCAGCGCCCAAGCCAACGCCATCAACAACCATGGCCTTGACCCACGCAGTTTGCATATCCACAGCCTTAGCGTGACTGCTGGCCCACGCCTGCGCCGCTACAAGCCGGCCAGCCGTGGCCGGGCTCAGCCATTCCAGAAGCGCTCGAGCCATATCTTGGTTGAGGTGAGTGGTGTGGAAAAGCAGGTCAAGAAGGCACCCGCCAAAGCAACCGATACAGCCAAGAAAGGAGACAACTAAATGGGCCAAAAAGTAAACCCAGTCAGTTTCCGCCTCCAAGTCCACAAAAATTGGAGCTCGCGTTGGTTTGGCCAAAACAAGCGCGACTTTGCGGCTTGGTTGGCAGAAGACATCAAAATCCGTGAGCTGATTGAAGCTCGCTATGCTAGCCGGCCAACGATTGACCGGATCGAGATTGAGCGCAGCCCAAACCAGATTACCATCGCAATTCACACTGCCAAGGCTGGTGTGGTGATTGGCCGCGGTGGGGCCGGTGTGACGGAGCTCAAGCGACAGATTGAGAAGATCGCCAGCTTGCCAGTCCGTATCAATATTGAAGAGGTTCGTCGGCCAGAGCTCAGCGCCAAGCTGGTGTCGGAGAATATTGCTCGCCAGCTCGAGCGCCGCGCTAACTTCCGTCGTGCTGTCAAGATGGCTGCCCAGAACACCATGAATAGTGGTGCAAAGGGTATCCGTATTGAGGTAGCCGGCCGGCTTAACAATGCCGAGATGGCACGCCGTGAGAAGGTTATCGAGGGCTCGGTGCCACTGCACACCTTGCGGGCCGATATCGACTTCCACACCGCACGGGCCAACTGCCCTGGCGTGGGTATCGTCGGTGTCAAGGTCTGGATCTATAAGGGTGAAAGGAGTGCGAAGTAATGTTACTACCGAAGAAAACAAAATTTCGCAAAGTCCGCATTGGTAAGAACCGAGGCAATGCCACACGGGGCAACTACATCGCTTTTGGTGACTATGGCCTGCAGAGCCTGAGCAACGAGCGTATCACAAGCCGCCAGATCGAGGCAGCGCGCCAGGCAATGACCCGCTACGTCAAGCGTGGTGGTAAGATCTGGATCCGTATCTTCCCACATACCCCGGTGAGCCGCAAGCCACTGGGTCTGAAGATGGGTGGTGGTAAGGGTAACCCTGAGTTCTTTGTTGCGAAGGTCAAGAATGGCACTGTAATGTTTGAAATGAAGGGTGTGCCAGAGGATGTCGCCCGCGAGGCAATGCGCCTGGCGAGCCACAAGCTGCCCGTCAAGACACGCTTTATTAAGAAAGAGGAGGCCTAGCGATGGCAGAGAATGCAGTCCCTGCAACAGAGGTCAAGAACCTCGAGACACTCCAGCAAGAGCTGGCCGCCAAGCGTGCCGACCTGCTTGAGGCCCAGCGTGGCCACCGGGCAGGTGAGCTCGCTAACCCGCGGATCCTTGGCGTGTATCGCCGAGAGATTGCGCAGATACTAACGGAAATTAATCAGCGGAAAGGAACAAACTAATGGCCAAGACATTGACCGGCGTTGTTTCCTCGGCCGCGGGCAACAAGACCATCACGGTGACCGTGACCAGCCGCGAAACACACCCTATTTACGGCAAGCAATACACCGTCACCCGTAAGTATGCTGCTCACGACGAGACAAACGATGCCAATGTTGGTGATACGGTGCGGGTCATTGAGACGCGCCCGATCAGCAAGCGCAAAGCATTTCGGCTCGATGCCGTGCTCAAGCGCTCGCAGGGCTCGATTGAGCTCAAAAACGATGACGCAGGCGAAGAGGAGGCAGCATGATCCAGCAAGAATCTCGCCTTAAGGTAACAGACAACAGTGGTGCAAAGTCTATTCTCTGCATTCGCGTGCTGGGTGGTACTCGGCGTCGCTACGCCCGGGTGGGTGATGTGATTGTCGCTAGCGTCAAAGACGCCAGCCCGACTGGCAACGTCAAGAAGAAGTCTATCGTTAAGGCGGTGGTGGTACGCACTCGCGACCAAATCCGCCGCAAAGATGGCAGCACTATCTGCTTCGACGATAACGCTGCCGTTATTATCAACGACGACAAGACGCCCAAGGCAACTCGTGTCTTTGGCCCTGTGCCACGCGAATTGCGCGACCTTGGCTATAGCAAGATCATTAGCTTGGCACCGGAGGTACTCTAATGGCACAGCGCATCAAAAAAGACGATATCGTCAAGATCATCAGTGGTGACGACAAAGGCACGACGGGCAAGGTGCTGGCTGTTAACCCCGCTCAGCAGACTGCATTGGTCGAGGGTGTGGGGCTGCGACACCGCCATGTCAAGCCAAGCCAGCTCAACCCACGTGGTGGTACCAAGGAGATTCATGTGCCCGTACCACTGAGTAAGCTCGCTCTGGTTGTCGACGAAGCAGCTGGCACGACGAGCCGCATTGGCTATACTATTAATGCTGAGGGCGCCAAGGTACGCGTTGCTCGGCAACTGAACAACAAGGAGGTCAACTAATGGCGAAGGCAACTGCATCCGCCGCTCCGACTCCTCGCTTGAAAGCCTTGTATCTGGATCAATACCGCAAGGAACTCCAGGCCGAATTAGCCTTGAGCAATGTGCACCAAGTGCCCAAGCTCGAGAAGATTGTGGTCAGCGCAGGAATCGGCAAGCACAAAGAAGACAAGCGCTACCACCAATTGGTACGCAATACGATTACCAAGATTACTGGGCAAGCACCGGTTGATCGCTTGGCCAAGAAGTCGATCGCTGGCTTCAAGATCCGCGCTGGCATGGGTGCGCCAATTGGCGTGAGTGTGACGCTGCGCGGCGCTCGGATGTACGAGTTCCTCGACCGGCTGGTTAATGTTAGCCTGCCGCGGGTACGCGACTTCCACGGCGTGGGCAGCAAGTTCGACAAGGGTGGCAACTACAACCTTGGCATCACCGACCAGAGTATTTTCCCCGAGCTCACCTTTGAGGAGACGCAGATCGTTCATGGCCTCCAGGTGACGATTGCCATCGAGCAGGGTAGCCCAGCTGCAAGCCGGGCACTGCTGGAGAAGTTTGGTCTGCCGTTTGAGAAGGAGGGGAAATAGCGTATGGCTAAGAAATCAATGATCGCACGCGATCGCAAACGCCAAAAGATGATCGAGAAGTTCGCAGCCAAGCGCGCTGAGCTCAAGGCAGCGGGTGACCTCGATGGCCTGCAAAAGCTGCCGCGCAACTCGAGCCCAACCCGCTGGAAGAACCGCGACGCCCTCAGTGGTCGGCCACGTGGCTATATGCGCCGCTTTGGCCTGAGCCGCATCAACTTCCGCGAGAAGGCATCGAAGGGCGAAATCCCAGGCATCACAAAGAGCAGTTGGTAACGGAAAGGAGATAGAGTTATGAGTTTACAATCAACTGACCCAATCGCGGATCTCCTCACCCGAATCCGCAACGCTGCGATGGTTGGCAAGACGGAAGTCCGTGTGCCCACCAGCAAGCTCAAGCAAGTTGTGGCCGAGCAATTGGTCAAGAATCACTACCTGGCAGGTGCTACCGTAGAGGATGGCAAGCCACGCGGTACGTTGGTCGTCACCATCAACCGCGCTGGCGAGAGCCCAGCCTTTACCGAGCTAGCCCGGGTGTCTAAGCCAGGCCGCCGCGTGTACGTGGCTGCTGCCGACATCCCTAAGGTCAAGCAAGGCCGCGGCATCGTCCTCGTCAGCACCAGCAAAGGTGTCATGACCGGTGGCGAAGCAGCTAAGCACAAGCTTGGTGGCGAAGTGCTGATGAAGATCTACTAATCCGCACATAGCCAGCAAAATAAAAGCGCCGAGGAGCAGATCCTGGGCGCTTTTTGTGATAGGCAGCACGCGGCATTATCGCGGTGGTGTGTACGATGAATCTCAAAACCTTGCTCATTACTCACGGGTGTCTCTTCATACTTCCTCCTCAGAAACGCTCAAAGGGGCGATATTTCTCAAACATCGACCTCTTGATTCTTGATGCCAGGGTTGAGAATCAATCGTCATGATCGATTCTCGCGCTCCAGCAGATGAAGTGATGAGAGAGGCTGTGAGGTTTATAGCATCTCACGCTGATGTCCCAATTTAATAAGAGGGGGCAGCAGCTATCATCGCTGCTACCATACCAATGTACCCGAGAGGCAAGGGTGGTAGCACAATGAGTGCTGCGCGTAGTAAGATGGGCACGTCTTTTCGCCTCACAGCAAAGTATAGAGCAAACAGCAGTACATTTGCTACAGGTTGGAAATACGCTAGTCCAAGAATCAAGTCTTGAGAGCTTGAATTATGACGAGTAGCCCCCATAAGTCCATCCAAAGGATGCGCGCCAGATAGCTTAACGAGAATACTAAACACCATCACAGATACAACAAATATACCAGCCGCTACCCCGACTGCTTGCAGCCACGTCAAACGGTCGACGAACCGAGGGAGGGGGTCGGTTGGTACGTCCTTCGCTACCTCAGTTTGAGGTTGCGGTGTGTCGTCTTGGGGTTGCTCTGCTGTGTTTTGGGAGGCTGCAAGTTTTAAGATGTCTCGCCTAACGGAGAAGTGTATAATGACTGCCAGTGCACAGAGTGGGAATGTCACGAGGAATATTGTAACTATGAGCATAAGCATACCAATGATCGAGGCGGCCGAAATAGGTGAATTATGATGGGTATAGCTTAAGCTGTATATTAAACCCCACTCAATCACCATTGCTGATACATAAATACCACCTAGCCAGCCTATCAATTGCGGCCACGTCATATGATCAAAGCGCGAGGAGTGTGGTTGCTGCGTCGAGCTGTTTTGCTGATGTGCCGTCTCATGCTGAGGGTGTGATGTGCTATCGTGACGCTGCGATATAGCATCGTGAGATAGTGATGGTGTTTGTGAAGAATCCTTATCCATAGCAACATCATAGCATATAGCGTCATCCTTTGCTATTTATTTCAATAAGCTTGTAAGGCTATATCTTGGTAGAGATTGGAGTGTAGTAGGAATAAGGACTGTTGAAGGTCTGCTAGACCAAGAGGCTCATAACGCAGCACATGGATAAGTGCTATTCCTGTGGTGGAGGGCGCATCACATAATTTACCTGAGCGACCAGAACCTCCAAAACGATCATGAATCATAGATTACCCTCACGGCGTGGTTTTGAGCTTCGCGTATATTAACTGGACGATTAGGTGTTTTTTTGCTAAGCTTCTCGTAAGGAGAAAGATAGAATTATGGAACGACGCGTAACAACAGAACAACACACGCAAACTGATACAACTGGTGATTTTGATTCGCAAGCTCTATGCGAGGAGGCCGATAAGAGTATTAACAAGCGACACGAAGAGATAGACACTATTGTTCACCAGCTATTTGTCGACTACCCAGTGGTAGAAACAGCTGGCTTGGATGATCGCGAGGTTGCCAAGCGATATGGTGTTGATGAAGAGATTGCAAGTCGTGCACTAGAGAAGGCGATAAGGAGAGAGCAGTCTCACTTTGGCCGCCATCTTGATTACTAGTGTAGTAAGTGTAGCAAGAGTTCGCTAAGAACTCTGATGTTTCCGTGTTGTAGCTTGCTGAGCTCTGTAGCTTATAGAATGACGATAAGGAAAAGCCGGAGAGTGTACATGGGACGACTATAAGTTTTCGGTGTCCCAACCTTGCTTTTCCATCAAAAATACCGCATACTAATGCGCAAGCACTCAGAACGAAAGCAAAAAACGAAGCGAAGTATCTTATAGAACGCTATGCCATCATACGAAGTATCACCTCCATCACCCTGCGAAGTAACGCCAGATGAAGACCAATTAATCGATGCTTTGTGGTATCGTGCAAGCGAGCGGGCTGTGGAGCTGCTGAATACGCATGATCTGCAGCGCGCCGACCTTAAGTGGCCGACGCCGCTTGCGACGTTGCCGACTGCACTGCCGCTGCGGAGCTGTGCGCACTATGATGATACGATTGACCCAATAGCACATATGCCAATTGCCCAGATGAGTTGCGAGGAGCTCGCGAGCTACTGCGCGCTAGACAAGGTTGGGGCAGTGATGGTGCGTGGTGCTGCTTTGCTGCCCGAGCTCTTGCCTCAGGCTCAGCATGATGTAGTGCGGCAGCGCCTCTTTGAGACGATGGCGCAGTCGAGCTCGCCCAAGCAGTGGCAGCAGGCTGATCGGCGCAACCGCCAGCAGTGCGAGACCGACCAACCACTGATCGAGCGGGGCGATATGATCCACGCCATGCAGCCGGCCCACGTGGCCGAGGCACTGGTGCTTGGCCTGCGCTGCAGCGAGGTCACTCACCGGCAGGGGCTCGACCCGGCTTTTCCGCTGACGGTGAGCTTCTTCGCCGCTCGTCACACGGTGCAGCCTGGTGGCGATATACCACTACCCCGCAACGACCCCTATGGCCTCGTCAATCTCATTCTGGCTCAGCCAGAGCCTGGTCAGGTGTACCTGTCGCGTGAGCATACTCAGCAATACCAGAGCTTCGTGAGTATGGCGACAACAGAGGTTAAGGGTATTGTGATTCGCGATCGGAGCACAGACTGGACGGCGGAGGAAGTTGCCGATGCAATCGAGCACATGCGGCAGATCATTCCCCGGAGCGGCCGCTACATCCCGCTCTACCAACAGTCGACGGGCGAGCTCCTCTTGACGCCTGAGCAGTTTGATGCTGCTCGGGGGTAGGTGTATACTATAAAGAAGAGAACCAATATGCAGTAAGGAGGTTGCTCATGACGACACAGACGATGTATTCTCGCGATAGGGGAACGCTATGCTAACATTCTTTGCCTGTAGTGACAAAATAATCGGCTTGCTTGATTGCCAGTGGCAGCCAGGGAGCCCGCTGTGGGCATTCGCCGGGCTGGTGGGATTGATGATGGTTGGCGCGATTATTGCGGTGGCAGTGATGGTGCATGTCCGCCGCCGGAGCAGCGCGCAGCAATAATCCTACAGCAGTACCTATGAGCAGTTTATGCTGGCTAACTATGTCTTTAAATGCTTCTACAGGTGTCTTCCAACAAAAGCTCAACCTCTACCTCAGCGCTAACTCCACCTTTCCATACTGCATCTGATGGCATGTGAAATTGATCGTGATGATTGATTTCAGCCCAACGCAAAATATTGATATAGACACCAATCATTATAGTTTATCTATCGAGGGCATAAGAGTTGGTGAGGGTTTTGAGATTGAGGCACTTCCATCCTTGCACTCTCCCCATCATCTGTGGTACAATTAGCAAGATATTAACTTTGCGAGTGAAACGGGAGTTTTGCGTTCTGGTTGTTTGCCTATGGAGAGCGGCCGGCAGCACGAGACAAACATTTTGCTGGCTACTAATCGAAAGGTAAGCAATGAGTCTGAGTCGAATCGGAAAACTGCCGGTGGCGATTCCATCGGGTGTGACAATCACGGTTGACTCTGGTGATGTGGTCGTCAAGGGCCCCAAAGGTGAGCTCTCGCAGTTCATTACGCCAGCGGTCGAGGTGAAGGTCGAGGACGGACAGGTGACGGTTCATCCAAAGGATGAGTCTAAGGCTGCTCGGGCCCAGCATGGGCTGATGCGCGCTCTCATCAACAACATGGTGATTGGCGTAACCCAGGGGTACGAGAAGCGCCTTGAAGTCAAAGGTGTGGGCTTTCGGGTTTCGTCGAGCAATAACGAGCTGACGATGAGCCTGGGCTTTAGCCACGAAGTCCACTACAAAGCCCCAGAGGGGGTTAATGTAACGAACGAGCGAATGGTGATCGTCGTGACGGGTATCGACAAGCAAAAGGTCGGCCAAGCTGCCGCCGAGATCCGCGCTCTCAAGAAGCCAGAGCCATACAAGGGCAAGGGCATTATGTACGTTGGTGAGCAAATTTTGCGCAAAGCAGGGAAGGCAGGTAAGAAATAATGGCACACGCATTAGCAAAAAAACTCCTGAATCGTGACCTGCGCAAGCGCCGCGTTCGGGCTCGCGTGCACGGCACAGCTCAGCGCCCACGCTTGAGTGTGACGATTAGCAATCTGCACGTGAGCGCGCAGCTTATCGATGATGATGCTCATGCAACATTGGCTGCTGCCACGACTGTTGGTACCAAAGCAACCGGTACCATGACAGAGAAGGCCGCCAAGGTGGGTACAGATATCGCCAAGAAGGCCAAGAAAGCAAAGATAAGTGCAGTCGTCTTTGATCGCAATGGTCGCCAGTACGCTGGCCGCTTGAGCGCACTCGCAGATGCTGCCCGCAAGGAAGGATTGGAGTTTTAGTATGGCAGATCGACCTGCAAATACTACACCTCGCCCGAACGACCGGCGCAACCAGCGTGGTCGGGGCCGAGGTGGTCGCCGCGATGACCGGCGCAACCAGCGTGATGACACGCCAAAGGAATTTGAAGAAGTTGTTGTCAACATCGACCGCGTGGCACGCGTCGTTAAGGGTGGCCGCCGCTTCCGCTTTAAAGCGCTTGTAGTGGTGGGCAACCGCAAGAATAAGGTTGGTGTTGGTGTGGCGAAGGGTGCCGATGTGCAAACCGCCATTGCTAAGGCAACCTCGGTAGCCAAGAAACACCTTGTCGTCATTCCAGTAGTGAATGAGACCATCCCACACGATATGGAAGTTAAGCTCAGTGGTGCACGTGTGCTCATCAAGCCAGCTGCGCCTGGTACGGGTATCATTGCCGGTGGTGTGGTGCGCGCTGTTATTGGTGTGACAGGCATTCGCAACCTGCTTTCGAAGAGCCTGGGCAGCACCAATAAGGTGAACATCGCCTATGCTACGGTAGAAGCTCTGCGCAGTATGGTGCCGCGTGAGCAGTGGGTTGGTGCCAAGAAGCAATCCGCAAAGGAGGGCAAGTAGATGAAATACAACGAACTCCACATCGCAGCCAACAAAGATCGCAAGCGCGTTGGCCGCGGCATTGCCGCTGGCGGTGGTAAGACGGCTGGTCGTGGTACCAAGGGGCAGAACGCCCGTACCGGTAAGAAGCTGCGCCCGATGTTCCAAGGTGGGCAGAATGGTATTGCCACAGCAGTGCCAAAGGCGCGTGGCTTTAAGAGCCTGCGCACCCCTGCTCAGGTGGTGTATAGCGACCATCTCAACAGCCTGTCGGGTACTGTTGATAACTTTGCGCTGTATGAGGCTGGGCTGATTGAGACGCCATTTCACAGCGTGAAGGTAATCACTCGTGGTGAACTGACTGCCAAGCTCGTGCTCCAGACGCAAGGTGCGTCGAAGAGTGTGGTAGCTGCACTTGAGGCAGCTGGTGGCTCATTTGAAAAAACCGCTACGCCGCGCCAAACCTCACGCAAACAAGCCGAGGCAGAAGACGCTGCGTAAGAAGCATTTTTTGCTGACACAACGACAAAGCACCTCTCGTTCAAGAGGTGCTTTGTTCCTGAGGAGACGCTTCGTATAGACGCGCGCTCAAAAATTTATCTATACGCTATAGGATTTGCCAAAAAAATAACTACACGCTCTAGGTGTAGCTGATCGTAGCCAGGCAAGAAACATCATGACGCATGCGCCAGTATTGTACTGGATTAGCGTAACACCAACGATTATACTTGCCCATCCTTGTCTCCTTGTGTTATGTGATTTCTACTATATGGTTGTAGCTCCCCCTCTTAGAGGTATGTAGCCCAATAAGGGTGTAGCACACACGGGGTTTTCCTCATCGTGCTATCGAGGCCACTTGACTAGAGGCCACTCGGGTAGATCCCACCAGCCCCAGTCGTACTGAATTGGTTTGCCTGTTGGCATAGTATATTTTCTCCTTTCTACTTGTATTGTAACAACGATTTGCTTGCACTGCAAATTTCGTACAATAAACAGAGGTCACAAAAAAGAGCCAGTGTTATGCTGGCTCTTTTGCTTAGTGATGTGTTGGGGCTTTAGGCCTGTGGTGGATAGTATGGCGCAGGCTGAGGTGCAACCGGCCCAAGACACTGGCTAGAGCCAAAGCCGAGCATTGGGTACATAATGACTGGAAAGAATAGCATCAGCACACCAAAGCCGGTTGATTTGCCAAAGGACTTAGCTAGCTCGAGCGTCGACACAACAGCGACGTACAAGTTGACGAAAGGTACAAACAGCAGCAACACCCACCACTCAGGCCGACCGATGATCTGCATCAGGACGACGCTATTGTAGATGGGGATGAGGGCAGCCCAGCCTGGCTTGCCAGCCTTGGTAAATATTCGCCACAGCGAGACAAGCACAACGGCCATCACAGCAAAGCTCAGGATGAGCATAATGATAACCATAACCCACATCAGTGGGTCGAGGGGGCTACTGGCTGCTGTGGTATATGAGGGGGCTAAATATAACTTGAAGGATAATCGTAGTCCACAATACTCTAAAGTTAGTGAATAAAGCTTGTTATAGCAGACAGCGTGGGATGTCGTAAATTGCGAGGTAGAAGAAGTATAGAGAGGTGGCTTTCGCGATTATGATTTATTTATTGAGAAAATAGATAATACGAAAACACAAAGTAGTAAGTAAGCGTATAGAAACAGAACATACTAAAAAGCTAATGCCAATATAACGGTAACTCTTTTGTGACTAAGTTTTGTCTTAGTCTCTATATTAGCTATTGCTTATCTATCTATATTTCCACTTCTCTATCTATATCTCTATTCATCTATCTTCCTCTTTCTCTATATATCTATACTATTCTCTATCTTTATATATACATATATCCAACCATATCGATCTCTCTCCTATTATATATATGAATATATAAAAAGAAGAGAAAAAGAACCAACGCTAACAGGGAAAAACAGGGTAAACCAGGCGAATTTCGAAATTCGCCTGTTTTGAAGGAAGAAAACGAGAGAAATAGAGGGGAGGAAGGGGTGAGAAGGTAGCAGAGCGAAGTGTTACTGTTCCGCTCCTTGTGCCTTCAACTCGCGTTCGTAGCTTTGGAGGCGCTCGATGATGTCGTCGATGTCGCCACCGAGGGCAGCGGGGATGTTGCTGCGGCTATAGCGGATGCGGTGGTCGGTGATGCGGTCTTGAGGGAAGTTGTAGGTGCGGATCTTCTCGCTGCGGTCGCCAGTGCCCACTAGGGCGCGACGCTCGGCAGTGAGCTTGGCGTTTTCTTCATCGATCTTGCGCTGGAGGAGGCGCGAGCGTAGGACACTCATGGCCTTCTCGCGGTTTTTGATCTGCGATTTTTCGTCTTGGTTGGTGACGATCATGCCAGTGGGGAGGTGGGTGATGCGCACGGCCGAGTCGGTTGTATTGACGCTCTGCCCACCATGGCCGCTCGAGCGGTAGATGTCGATGCGGAGGTCATTGGGATTGATGGTAATGTCTGTCTCTTCTGCTTCGGGCAAGACTGCTACTGTGGCGGTGCTGGTGTGGATGCGCCCCTGGCTCTCGGTAACGGGCACGCGCTGGACGCGGTGCACACCGCCCTCAAACTTGAGCTTGGCATAGGGTGCATCGCCCGAAATCTTGAAGATGACTTCTTTGTACCCACCAGAGTCGTTGGCGGACTCGCTCAGCAGCTCGGTGCGGTAGCTATGCGCCTCGCACCAGCGCAGGTACATGCGGTAGAGCTCGGCCGCAAAGAGCGAGGCTTCGTCGCCGCCAGCGCCAGCCCGGATCTCCATGATGATATTCTTCTCGTCATTGGGGTCTTTGGGGGTGAGGAGGACGAAGAGTTCGTCGTCTAGCTGGGCAATGGTGGCTTCGTCTTCGGGGATCTCGAGTTTGGCGAGCTCGGCGAGCTCATCGTTGCCCTGAGCGAGCTGACGCGCCTCAGCTAGCTGCTGCTCTACGGTAGCGCGCTTGGTAGCGGTAGCAATGATGGTCTCGAGTTCCGCAAAGCGCTTATTCTTAGCAGTAAAATCTGGTGCACTATACGCATCAGGCTGGGCAAGAAACTGCTCCAGCGCAGCGCGCTCAGCCGTCAGGGTGGCGATATCGAGAGAAATTTTGGGCATATACTAATGATTATACCACGAGAAGTGGCCGCCAGACCACTTAAGTGTATTACTTTTGGCTTCTGATTTCCCATCAGTTTTAGAAACTTGCCTATAGAGAAGAACATTTCATAATACATTGACAAATCAAGAGAGAGAGAGAGAGTACATTAGCTAGTATATTGAGTCAACTCAAGCGGAACTTTAGCGATATGACAGAAAAAATTAGCAATAGACGTGAGCAGCTACAGCAAAAACCATCTCAAGAGATAATACGTACTCACGAGATATCATGGCATGCCCTGCGCGGCTATGACTTTGCCGGGCTCGAATCGATCCTCCAGTACGGCTTAGAGCCTGCTGATAACCAGCGAGATCATTGCGTCTGTTTGTCTACTGCGCCCGTAGCAGCGTGGTTGGCTGATAGACCAGCTCATTCGTTTTATACCTACACACTGCGGAATGGGATTAGCCTTGCAATTGATACAAGGCATAAACGCCCAACGGGCGACTATGGCGGCTTTTTGGACGAGATAAGGGTGAGCCATGTGCAGCCAGATAAAATTGCTGGAATTATGTTGCCAGACCAAGCGCTGAGCCAACCACTTGTAGATATGACAACCCAGAGTGAGCCCAGGAAACCCCAGCAAGCAGAGAGCTATATTCGTCGTACGGCAAGACATGTGCAAGCCTTGGGTGCAACGATAGGCGAGGCAGACCAAGCGTATTTGCAAGAAGCTATCGAATTGTCTCGTGATGGAAAGCCTTTTTCTCGTGAGCAGAATGATGCTATCCAAGCAATGTTTATGAATTATTACTCGCAATGTTTGGAGCAGTTAGGTTTGGAGCCGACCGTAGGAGAGATGATACAGCTTGTTTTTGCAAGAGCAAACAAAACTCTTGATGTTTATGGCTGGACGGAGGAGCAGAAGCAGGAAATTGACCGAAGAAATACTCGGGAGTCTGTGCAAAAAGTTGGTGCTTGTGCTTTGGGTGGTAGCAGTATATTTGGGAGTGATTATGATAGGCCTCCAAGAGTTATTGGAGGATTTGATGGATTAGTAAATTATAGGGAAAACCTAGGACTTACCTCTAGTGATCTATACTTGTCGCGTCAGCGTCCTGTGAAGAAGCGTCGTCATTGATTACGTGCGAGCTGCCTTTTGCATTCGCTATTTCATCGTGATACTCCTGCAGATAGGCAACTACACGCTTGATACGTAGAGGATTAGCTTGGGAGGCTTATTTCTGTTTGTTAATCTAATAACAGCGGAGAAAAGATGAAATAAAAAGCACCTTCTCTAGAGAAGGTGCTGTATGCTGAGCCTGCGTATAGGCTGTTACGCAGCCTTAGCGAAATCGTCTTTGCCAGCACTTGCTTGAGCGGCTTTGGCAGCCTTTTTGGCATTCTGCTTCTTGGCTTTGTTGGCCAGAGCGGCGCGGCGTGCCTCGGCAGCTTTGCGGCGTGCCTCGAAGCGATCGACCCGGCCCTCGGTGTCGATAATCTTCTCCTCGCCAGTGAAGAACGGGTGAGACTTGCTGGAGATATGGACCTTGACGAGCGGATACTCGTTGCCATCCTCCCAGGTGATGGTGTCGTCGGTCGCGACCGTCGACTGCGTCAAAAACGCAAAGCCCGCCTGATCATCGCTAAATACGACAGGGCGGTAGGTTTGTGGGTGAATACTGCTTTTCATAACCGCTATATTGTAGCAGAGAGGGTGGGGGATTGTCAAAAGATGTTGGATATAAGCTGCTTGCATTGGGGGTTGAGAATTGATAGTCGTCTTTGATGGCTATGCTGCATTGGAAATATATGAGCGCTAGTTACCACCCCTTTGATACTCAGCCATCATATGCTATAATTCTCCTGTAACCAACCATAACGACACAGCTCCACACCACTCCATACCGTGTGGGGCAAGGCAAAAAGGAGTAATGCGATATGGCCCTGCAGGCAGATATCAAGGCTTTGTTTGAAGCCGGTGCTCATTTTGGGCACAAGACCAGCCGGTGGCATCCGAAGATGGCACCATATATTCATAGCAAGCGGCAAGATAGCCACATCATCGACCTCGCGAAGACGGTCGAGGCGCTGAATGTGGCGCTGCCCATCATTAGCAAGACAGTGGCAAGTGGCAAGCAAGTCCTCTTCGTCGGCACCAAGAAGCAGGCTAAGGACATCACCCGCCAAGCTGCCGAGGCAGTTGGTCAGCCGTATGTTACCAACCGCTGGGTCGGTGGGATGCTTACTAATGTAACGACCACCACAGCGCAGATCAAGAAGCTCAAGGACTTGGAGCGCCGCATGGCTAGTGGTGACCTTGAGAAGCGCTACAACAAGCTGGAGGTCCAGCGTTACCAAGAAGAAATCGATAGCCTCAACTTCAAATATGGTGGTATCAAAGACCTCAATGGCAAGCCTGGCCTAGTATTGGTGCTTGATATCTTGGCTGACAACAACGCATTGCGCGAGGCCAAGACGCTGGGTGTGCCAGTGATTGGTATTGTTGACACCAACGCCAACCCCGACTTGGTGGATTATCCTATTCCCGCCAACGATGATGCGATTAAGAGCCTGCAGCTGATGCTCGATTACTTCAGTGCAGCAGTCAACGAAGGCAAAGCAACGAAGGAGGAGAACTAACCATGGCTGTGACGATTGATGACATCAAGAAGCTCAAGGAGCTAACTGGCATTGGCCTGACCGATGCCAAGAAGGCGCTGGTGGAGGCCGAAGGTGACTTCGACTCAGCACTCAATGCTTTGCGCAAAAAAGGCCTAACCAAGGCGGAGAAAAAGGGCGACCGCGAGACCCGCGAAGGGTTGATCGAGAGCTATGTCCACAATGGCCGGATCGGCGTGGTGGTTGAGGTGAACTGCGAGACAGATTTTGTGGCCCGCTTGCCTGAGTTTAAGGAGTTTGCGCACCAGATTGCTATGCAGGTTGCTGCGATGAACCCCCGCTATGCTACAATGGACGATATCCCAGCTGAGGTGTACGACGCCAAGAAGCAGGAGTTTCTCGCCAGCGATGCTTTGGCAAGCAAGCCTGAGGCAATGCGTGACCAAATCGTCGAAGGGCAGCTCAAGAAGCACTTTGCCGAGCAGGTCTTGGCCGAGCAAGCCTTTGTGCTCGACGACAGCAAGACAGTTGGCCAGCTCATCAAAGAGCAGGTGGCACTGCGCGGCGAGAATGTCCGCGTCAGCCAATTCAAGCGGATTGAGCTGGGCGTGACAGAGTAGCCGCGAGAGAGTAAGCTTTTGCGTAGCGAGTGGCATGAGATGTGTGTCACTCGCTTTTTTCTGCAAACTCTCCTCACGTCCTGGCAAATAATGGTACAATAAAGGAAAACCAAGAAGGAGATCGCGATGTTTGATACCACCCCCTACGAAGAAAAGATGAACCATGTGTTAGAGCACCTGGAGGAGCGCCTGGGGAAGATCCGCACGGGCCGGGCTCACGCGAGTATGCTTGATGGCATTATGGTTGAGGCGTATGGCACCAGTATGCCGCTCAACCAAGTGGCTAACGTGACGGCACCAGAGGCGACGCTATTGCAAATCACGCCATTTGACCCAGCTAATCTGCAAAAGATTGCGAGCGCCATCCGAGCCGATCAAGCGCTTGGCCTTAACCCGAGCGACGATGGTCACGTCGTCCGTGTGCCAGTGCCGCCACTGACAGAGGAGCGCCGCAAGCAACTGGTTAAGCAAGCCAGCGAGAAGGTAGAAGAAGCACGCATTGCGCTGCGCGGGGTACGCCAAGACGCCTTGAAGGATGCCAAGCGCCGCAAAGAAGCCAAGGAGCTGAGTGAAGATGACGTGAAGGCGGTGGAGAAGGAAATCGATCGCCTCATGGCACAGCACCAAACCACGATAGAAGCCGCCTTTGCCGCTAAAGAGAAGGATATTTTGACGATTTAATGACATTCTCTCTGCCGACGTACGCAACCAACCGCTCATCATGGAGCCAGGCATGAGTGCTACCACGCAATTGCCGCAGCATGTTGGCTATATTGTTGATGGCAATCGGCGCTGGGCTAAGCAGCGTGGCCTCTCGGCTCAAGAGGGGCACAGTGCTGGCTACGAGAAACTGCGCGATATTGCCCTTACCACCATCAAGCGTGGCGTGCCCTATGTCAGCGCCTATATCTTTAGCACCGAGAACTGGCATCGTAGCGGCCCAGAGGTCAAGCACTTGATGAACTTGCTGGTGACGATGCTTGACCGCGATCTGCCGATCTTCATCGAGCATGGGGTGCGCATCCGCGTGGCGGGGACGCGCCTGCGCCTAAGCCGGCGGGTCAAGAAGGCGATCGATGCTGCCGAGGCTGCCACTAAGAATTTGCAGCAGGGTACGATGGTTCTGTCGTTTAATTATGGTGGGCAGCAGGAGATTATCGATGCGGTCAATCGCTTGCGTAAAACGCTCTCGGTTCACAAGAAGGTAACGGCCCAGATCTTTGAGCAATTTTTGTATACACCAGATGTGCCGCCGTGTGATTTGATCGTTCGCACCAGTGGTGAGCAGCGGCTGAGCAACTTCATGCTGTGGCGCAGCGCCTATAGCGAGCTGCTGTTCTTGGATAAGCCATGGCCAGATATGACACACGCCGACGTTGATGCTTTGCTGGCCGAATACGCCCGGCGGCAGCGGCGCTTTGGAGGATAACGAAGGAGGAATATGGAGATAGTCATTGGTATTATTATTGGAGTCATCGCACTGACGCTGCTGGTGGCAACGCACGAGCTAGGCCACGGTATTGTGGCGCGGCGTAATGGTGTGGTAGTGGAGGAGTTTGGTATTGGCTTTCCACCGCAGGCCTATAGTAAGGTGATCAAAAAAAGTATTCTGGGTGAGAATGTCCGCTTCTCGCTCAACTGGCTGCCGCTGGGTGGCTTCGTTAAGCTACAGGGCGAGCACGATGCGGCTGATCAGCCTGGTGATTATGGCGCAGCGACCTTTTGGCAAAAGACCAAGATCTTGCTGGCTGGCGTGACCGTCAACTGGCTAACTGCAGTGGTGCTCCTCACTGGCCTCGCCTGGGTGGGCCTACCCAAGATGATAGACAACCAATTTTACCTACCAAGCGATGCAGTGGTGAGCAACCACCCAGTGCAGCTTGGCACACTTACTCCTGGCTTGCCCGCCGCCAAGGCAGGCCTCCGTCAGGGTGATGCAATTAACCAGCTGGCTGGGCAAACGGTGCGCAGCACAACCGACCTAGCACACTTTGCGAGCCAACACAAGGGCGAAACTGTACCCATAGTGTACACCCGCGGTGATAAGCAAGCTACTGCCATGGTGGCGCTGCGCAAAGATAACCCTGACCGCAAAGGCTACCTAGGGGCAGAGCTCACCAAGCAGCAAGATACAATCCGTGCCACCTGGTCGGCACCGATTGTCGGTGTGGTGACAACGGCGCAGCTTACGAGAGTGACGCTCCAGGGCCTGGGTGATATGGTGGTAAATCTCGCCACCAGTCTGGTGCAGCAGTTTAGTAGCGACAGCGCGACGAGCCAGCAGGCCAAGCAAAACTTATCGCAGGTGGGTAATGCCGTGGCTGGCCCGGTGGGGATCTTTGCCATTATCTTCCCAGCGGCGGGGCAGGCCGGTGTGGTGCATGTGTTGCTGCTGACGGCGATTATTGCGTTATCGCTGGCAGTGATGAATATCTTGCCCATTCCTGCGCTCGATGGTGGCCGCTGGACAGTGATGGCGATCTTCCGCCTGCTGCGCAAGCCACTTAGCAAGCAGATGGAAGAGAATATTCAAGCAGCTGGCTTCTTGTGCTTGCTTGGCTTAATTGTGCTCGTGACGATTGCTGATATCGGGAAGTTGGTGCATTGATGCAGGTTAAGCGGGTTGATATGATGGAGCGGTGCTGTGGCGCTGTGCGCTGCGATGAGGTGTGGCCACTCCACCACGCAATGGTAATACCCAAGGAATTTACCCTATGATACGCGTTGCTCTCCGACCCAAAGCTGCTCACGCCCCCCGGCCCAAGACACCACTCACGCCGCGCCAGCGCCTGCTGCGCGTTGCCTCGTGGCTTGGTTGGCCGCTGTGGGTGTGGCTGAGCTTTATGGGGGCGGGGCTGCTCTGTAGTGCAGTGCTCTATCTCCTGTTTCATGGCCAAGAGTCGGTGCCGGTCTTGCCGCTTATCATGATGCAAACAGCGGTCTATGTGGTGGCATTGGCGCTGCTGATTGGCCTACCATGGCTGGTGCGGCGCGCACGGCCCAAGGCGCCAGCGAGCTTTCGCACCACCTGGCGCCAGCTTGGGTGGCGGCGCTCGCTGCAGTGGCGCGACTTTGGTTGGGCGCTGGTGGGCTTCATTATCTACATTGTGCTATCGATGGTCGCGCTAGCGGCGGCAAAGCAGTGGCTGCCCGGCTTTGATGCGACTCAGGCACAGAACCTCGGCTACCAGCAGCTCTATGGCACGGAGCGCTTGCTCGCCTTTGCAATGTTGGTGGTGGTAGCGCCAGTGGCTGAGGAGCTGGTGTTTCGTGGTTATTTGTATAGCAAGCTCCACGCCGCGCGCATGCCGCTGTGGCTTATTACCGTAGTGGTAAGTGGACTCTTTGGTTATGTACATGGCCAGCTCAATGTCGGCATTGATGTCGCGATGCTCAGCATCGTGCTGGTGACACTGCGTCATACGACTGGTACAATATGGCCCGGCATTCTCATTCATATGCTCAAGAATGCGATTGCATTCTTGGCGATGTTTGTCTTTATGGTGGGGTAGCATTGCACAAAATATGCTACTATAAGGAGGATTATGCGATTATCACACACGTTTACCCGCACCCGCAAACAAGCCCCCGCCGACGAGGTGGCGCACAACGCCCAGCTGCTGATTCGCGCTGGCTACGTGCACAAGACGATGGCTGGCGTCTATTCCTACACGCCGCTGGGCCTCGCCGTGCTGGAGAATATCAAGCAGATTGTCCGCGAGGAAATGAACCGTATCAACAGCCAAGAACTGCTGATGAGCACCCTGCAGCGCCAGGAGCTCTGGCAGGAGACTGGCCGCTGGAGCGATGAGCTGGTCGACGTGTGGTTCAAGTCGCACCTGCAGGATGGCACTGAGGTCGGCTTTGGCTGGACACACGAGGAGCCGATTATCGAACTGCTGCGCAGTTACCTCAAGAGCTACAAAGACCTGCCCATCAGCGTTTACCAATTCCAGAACAAACTCCGCAACGAGCTGCGCGCCAAGAGCGGCATCATGCGCGGGCGTGAGTTTATCATGAAGGATATGTACAGCATCCACGCCAGTAAGGAGGATCTGGAGGCCTACTACCAAGCGGTTATCGAGGCCTATAAGCGCTGCTACCACCGCCTTGGCCTGGGGGATGACACCTACGTGACCTTTGCCAGCGGCGGGGCCTTTACCAAATTTAGCCACGAATTCCAGACGATCTGCGCGGCGGGCGAGGACTACATCTACCTGCACCGCGGCCGGGGTCTAGCCATTAACGAAGAAGTGGTGGACGAAGCCGTACGTGAGCTTGGCATTGATAAGAGCGAGCTTAAGCGCGTTAAGACGGCCGAGGTGGGCAATATCTTCAACTTTGGTACCCAAAAATCAGAGGAGATGGGCCTGGTCTTTACCGGTGAGGACGGCCGCCAGCACCACGCCTACATGGGCAGCTACGGCATTGGCATCACCCGCGTGATGGGCGTGATTGTAGAGAAATTCGCCGACGACAAAGGCCTGGTATGGCCCGAGGAAATAGCCCCGGCCCGCGTACACCTGGTGCAGATTGGCAAGGAGTCGGTCGCGGCGGCAGACGAGCTCTACGATACACTGCAGCACGCTGGCATTACGGTGCTATATGATGACCGCGCCGCCCGCCCCGGGGAGAAATTCGCCGATGCAGAGCTACTCGGCATGCCAACCCGTGTCACGGTGAGTGATCGGCTGCTCGAGGCAGGGGAGTGGGAGGTCGTAGACCGCCGAACGGGTGGGCAGCAGCGCTTGACGACAAGCCAATTGCTTGCTACACTAGGTAACCATTGCGGAGCTTGTCGCAAGGTATAGCCATGCCCCTGGCATGCCTCACCGACTTTGCAAGAAAGGAGTATGAAGATAATGAAAAAAACCTACCAGATTACTGATACTGGCCGCCAAGAGCTCGAGGCAGAGCTGGAGGAGCTGAAGGGTCGCCGCGGCGAAATTGCCGAGAAGATCGCTGAGGCTCGCGACTACGGCGACCTGAGTGAAAATGCCGAGTACGATAGCGCACGCGAAGAGCAAGGTGTGGTAGAGACGCGCATTGCCGAGATCGAGGAGATCTTGCTCAATGCCGAGCAAATCACCGCCCCAAGCACTGGTGCCATTCACTTGGGTAGCACCGTTTCCCTCGCGTCGGACGCTGGCTTAGAAAAGACCTATACTGTGGTAGGCCCAGTTGAGGCTGATCCGCTGGAGAACAAGATCAGCGATGAATCGCCCCTTGGCCAAGCCTTGCTGGGCCATCGTGCAGGCGAGCAGGTGACGATCACCACCCCCAAGGGCGAGATCACCTACACTATTCAGCAGGTGCAATAAGCTCATCTCAAGACGAGTCAGAGGCCGAGCAGTGGGAGCTGCTCGGTTTTTTGTTGTGTACATTGGAGTAGCAGAGCAGGGGTGTGGCTATACGCACGGCGCGCATTCACCCGGCTCTTAGCAAGTAATAATCTACTTGGTATGTTAATTACTTTCATGCTTTATCTGATAATGCGAGAAACTCGTTATGATAAGTGATTCGCCTTTGGTTTTAATATGAGAAAGGCTAAGTATATGAAAAACTTGATTTTAGTAGTGTCTAGCCTGCTGGGAATACAAAAGAACCATACCAAACCATAAGCAATTCACCACCATTGCATTATTGTCCATGTTATGCTATGATAGGTAATCAACCATTAACAGCCCAAGGAGACCGACGATGGCTCGATACACAGCACGACACGCGTATCGCCCTAGTAAGGGGCACGCACATAAGAGGCCAGCCTATAAGTATGATCAACCGAAATCTCAGCATGATAAACCCTCAGCAGCGCGGCGGCTCACCGCGCTCGCGGCAGCTGCGGCGGCGCTGATTGGTGGGGGCTATCTTGGCCATCAGCACTACCAGTCTCGCGAGAGAAGCTCGACAATTGCAGCACAGCCTACCTCTGGTGAGCTGGCAGCATATACAGAAGTTGATCCCTTCACAATTGACCCCAAGACGGGCGAACTTCACTGTGCTAACCCACAAAGTCAGGAGGTGAAGGTTGCGGTAGAGAACTCACCAGTGGAGATTGCTAATCCTGATGGTACACTGACACGAGCTTCATTGTATTCTTATACAACCAACCAAGGCAGCCAAGGGCACACTATAGTAACTGTTGAGTACTCTCGAGAGGATTATACCGAGAAAGAATGGAGAGAAGCAGGTCAGATACCGTTTGCGATCAAGGTAGATGGTGGGCACATAAACACTACAACAGAGCCGGACACGATTGGCTATACCGGCTCGGCTGTGAGAATATCAGAGAATACAATTGGCATAGGCAGGGAAGCAGTAGCTTGCCTCCCGCCGCACAAACCTCAGCCAACACCGCCAAGTAGATAAGCAACCTCATCGCCCTAGTCGACAACCATCCCATTCTCCGCTATAATAGCAAGCAATTATGGCGACATTACAAGACTACCGAGACGAACGATTACGAAAATTAACTGCTCTGCGCGAGCTAGGTATAGACCCCTACCCAGCACACACTGAGCGCACACACGATTGTGCGACAGTGGTCTCGCAGTACGATGAACTGGCTGGCCAGGAGGTGGCGGTGGCTGGGCGCGTGGTGTCTATCCGCAGCTTTGGTAAATTGGCCTTCATCAAGCTGCAAGACGCGAGCGGCGCAGTGCAGCTCTACCTGCAGCGCGACACCATGGCCGAGCTCGACGCTCCGCACAGTGTCCTGGGGATGAAGCAGCTTAAACTGCTTGATACCGGCGACTTTGTCGAGGCGACGGGCACGGTGCTGCGGACGAAGACGGGTGAGATTTCGGTTGGGGTGCGCGAGTTGCGCTTGCTCACCAAAGCCCTGCGGCCACTGCCCGAAAAGCTGGAGAATAAAGAAGAGCGGTTCCGCCGCCGCTATGTGGATATGAATGTTAACCCAGCGGTGCGCCAGCGCTTTTACCGCCGCAGCACGTTCTGGCAGGCGACGCGCGATTACCTCAACCAACACGGCTTTACTGAGGTCAACGTGCCGGTGCTGGAGCACACCACCGGTGGGGCGGATGCCAACCCGTTTGTGACCCACATGGATGCGCTGGATGGCCAGCAGTTCTACCTGCGGATTAGCCACGAGCTGCCGCTTAAGCGCCTGCTGGGGGCAGGGTTCGAGAAGGTGTACGATATTGGCCCACGCTTTCGCAACGAGAATTATTCTGATGAGCACCTGCCCGAGCACATCGCCATGGAGTGGTACGCCGCCTATTGGGACTGGCAGCAGGGCATGCGCTTTATGGAAGACATGTATAAGTATGTGCTGGAGCGAACCTTTGGCACGCTGCAGTTTACCCTGGGTGAGTTTGAGGTCGATATGAGCGGCCAGTGGCAGGTGTGGGACTATGCCGAGGTGATCAACAAGCACTACGGGATTGATGTGTATAATACGACGATCGAGGAAGTCGCTGCTAAGCTGAAAGAGCATGGCCTAGAGGTAGAGAAGACCGATTCCATCCCGCGCGGCATCGATAAACTGTGGAAGAATATCCGCAAGACAGTAGCTGGGCCCGTCTGGCTGGTTAATACGCCGAAGTTTATTAGCCCGTTATCCAAAACCAACCCGGATAACCCGCAGACGGTGGAACGCTTCCAGCCGGTGATTGCTGGCAGCGAGCTTGGCAACGGCTTTAGTGAGCTGAACGACCCAATCGACCAGCTGAACCGCTTTGTGGAGCAGCAGCAGATGCGCGATGCGGGCGACGAGGAAGCCATGATGCTGGATATCGACTACGTGGAAATGCTGGAATACGGCATGCCGCCGGCCTGTGGCTGGGGCTTTAGCGAGCGCGTCTTCTGGATCTTCGAAGGCGTCACGGCGCGTGAGGGTGTGCCATTCCCACAGCTCAAAAGCGACATCGACGAGACGACGCGGGCGGTATACCCAGGGGTGAAGCTGGATTAATTTGGCTTCTGTAGCCTATGTTCTATACATAAAGAGCAAGAAGAAGGTCTGGCCGAGAATAAAGCAATTACCGGGATGATTGCTGTTGGCTTGATATTTAGGTAATACACCCTTGACATATGAGACGATGCCCTACATAATAATGACACCAAAAAGAGGAAAGACAATGCCACAACACGAGAATGACCCGCGCGCATGCGATGCTGCTATGCATGATGCGAAACGCTTTGAGCAAACAACAGAACCAAGTGATTTGATGCAAGCAGTGCACCAGCTAGCTCTGGTTAATAGGATGAAGGACCATGCTGGTGGCAACGCGAGTGCTGCATGGCGCTACTGGATTAAGGAAGAAACAGCGCGGCAGTCGTTGGCAGCGGAGTTTGCGAAGCAGCACGAGCTGGATAATCCTAATGAGATAGAATCAGCACTGAAAATATTCTTCATTGCAGAGACCTATCGTCATAAAAAAACGGACGAAGAAGAGCTGACCGATCAGGCCTATAGTGCTGTAGCAACCGACACGCTTCGTTTTGCTTGTCGCTATTTGCCGCGCGAAACGATTGCGCATCTGTGGAAAGATAGCCAGCACGATAATGAGCGCGCGATGCATACTTTGTGGCAGTTAGCTCGTATCGAAAAGTCGGATGATTATAAGCATGCAATTGATTTGCTCAATCTCTATACTATCATGGCGGGTAACTCATCAGTCGTCAAGACACTCCATTCGCCGGCTGCAGAAGAAATCATACCCAAGGACAGGCTGCATGGCATGCGGGTATGCCGGCTGAGTGAGCTAACGGAACGGCTATATCCGACAGAACGTTACAGCCAGGATGAGCTTTACGAGAGCCAGACACTTTTTGCGGTGGACATACTAGAGCAGGCATGGCGCGGCTATAGTGAAAACTCAAAGCTGCCGCTGCGGATGGCGACAGGGCTCCATAATCGCTTCCACTCGGTGAGTGAGAAGTTCAAGCTCGAGGGCTACTATAAGAATCACAAACGAGACCTCATCAAGACAGTACGACTTATAGAGCGTTGTGGTATTCGTGCGCTGCTGGATGTGTATGATCACACTGGTATTAGTATGCTTGGGGACCTTGACTCAAAGCAGATAGACTTGATGAAGCATGTGATTAATAAAGACCCCCAGGCACTTGAGACACTACAAAACAAACCAGTGACTGTTGTGCTGGGCAATACGCCGCTGGATGATCATAATGGCGCATTCTTCAATATCAATCAGCGGCATAGTGATCGTGATACATCCGCAACACTACACTTTGAGGTTGGCTTTGTGGAGTATGATATACCATACTACGTTGCATTTTTGCAAGAGCGTGGCATCCAGCCCTCGACTGTTATTCTGGCAGGGCATGGCTCGCCAGGTGTAATAACGATGGGAATGGACCCAGAACAGGGGAATAGCAGTGCGCTTATGGGGGCTGACTGGTCGCTTGATGAGGCAATGGATATGCCGGGCATATCGACAATTGATATTACCTCTGATCCAACATTTGCGCAACTCTTTGCCCTGATGAAGCCGGATAGTCAGGGGCTGTGCCGCGTAGTGCTTCACTCATGCTATCAAGGGTCTGGCAGTGACTATTATGAGCCAGTTGCGGCTTCGATAGCGCACACCATGGCAGTGGCCCGAAGCGACACGGCCGGCGTGGTATATGCTTCACCAGCGCCAGTAAGGGAAAAAGATATTATTGTAGAGGATGATAAAGCCTGGCTTGGTGCTAGGACAAAGCAATTTTCTACGGTGTACCACGAATTTTCTGGTGAGTACGAGGTAGTGGAAAAGCCAGTTGACCCACCAGCGGAAGCAATGAAGATAGCAGCGTAGAGTTACTTCCTTCCCGGCAAGAGTACAAAAGCTCATTTGCTATGCTTATGATTTTTTGCCTCGGCGTAAGGATAATCCTCCAAAAAGACGCTCATCTGCAGAACTCCGGAGAGATAGAGGCTGCAGCACGGTACAAATAACAGAAGCCTTTTGCACAAACAAAACCACCAGTGTTTACTGGTGGTTTCTTGCTACGAACTAGCCCGATACACTTGGTGGTCGTGGTGGACTGCTTGGCGCAGGTTGTGGTGATGCATGGTGCGCGGCACCGCTCTGAACGGCGATGGACGTGCCGCGGCTGGGTGCTGTGCTAGGGCGGCGTGGTGGCGGGGTAGTGGTGCGTGGTGGGGCGCTCATTGCGAGGCCGCCCAGGCCACTGCTGGCTGATGGACCACTTGGGGCTGACGGACTACTTGGTGGAGGGGGTGTACCGCTACCACCACTCGGGCTTGGTGGCCCACCTGGAGGAGTGTTGCTATCTTTGCTACCTAGCTGCGTGGCGGCAGTATTCTTAGCGCGATAACGCCGGATAAGGTAGAGGATGAGCGCGGCAATGCCAGCCAAGAGAGCGAGCAGTGAGATAAGGATGAAGACCCACAGTGGCTTATCTTCGCCAGCGAGGAACTTGTCTAGGGTAACCTTGCCGATGTGGCGCACCATTGGTGGCTGCTTCTTCTCGTCGGGCTTTTTGTCGGTGCGGCATTCTGACCAAATGGCATCGGGGTAGGCGGTAGCTAGCAAGTACCAAGCAGTAGAGGCCACGGAGTAAGCATTCGTCATTTGGTTTGCCTCATCGACATTGGTAACGTAGGGCCAAGCACCATTCGCCCCTTGGGAGCGGTATGTTCGCTGGGCACTGGCAGCAACTTCGTCTTTGTTGCCTGCGACGTTATAGGCCTGGGTAACACCGAATGTCCCTTCGAACCAGACGGTGGGGGTGTACGTACCTGTCAGGTATGGAGTGTAGCCTTGAGACCCTGCACGGCTCATGGCAAAGTTGCGCGTGTAGGCTAGCGAGACTTTGGCTTTGTCGTACTCACCAATTGCGTTGAGGAAAATAGAGCCCCAGCTGGAGGTGTCCAGCGCTTTGGCGTGGTCATCAAGCCCTTGGTCGAAGCGGTTCTCGGCTTTGTTCCACAGTTTCTCCATAATGACTTTGGCTAGGCTGTCGGCCTCTTGGCGGTAGCTGGCATCGCCGTAGACTTGCGAGGCCCGCTCGTACACATGCCAGAGGTCGGTATTATGCTCGGTGGAGTGCCAGGCGATTTCGAACTGCTTGTTGTTATCGTCATCATTGATATTTGTGCCACCACGGTAGAGGCCAGCACCGGGGCCGGATGTACTTTTCTTAGTCTTGACCCAAGCCAAGGCAGAGCGCACCATGCTACTGACGCCATTGATATCGCCAAACTTCTCTTGGTAGCGGATGAGCGCGTAGAGGACGAAGGCGACACCGCCAGTGTAGTAGCGCGCCTGCTGGTTGCTGGGGTCGAGCTGGTGGGCGCTAGAGGGGAAGGCCCCGCGCGACCGACCGGACTTGACCTGGATAGTCTTGAAGCCATTGACGAGCTGGTCTGCCATTGCTTTATCGCCCGCACCAACCGCCACGAGCAGCGCGAGCGACTGATCGTACATAAATGAATAATGCACTCGGTGTGTGCCGTAGCCATCTTGGCCAGGCGAGAACTCGTACGAGCGGATCAGCCCCGCTAGCTGTGGCTGGAAGTACTCAGCGAGGATCTTGTTGCTGCGCGTATCCACCAGACGCAGCATCTTGTGGCCCTTCTCGGTACCGGGGAAGCTAAAGGTGTTATTCGTGTTGGCGGCTTGCTTGGCAACGAGGTAGGTTTGGTCGGTAATCACGTAGGATTGAATCTCGACATTTTGGTACTCCGTGACGCGTGGCCAGCTCTCGCCGAGGGGTTGGCCACTGCTGGCATCGTAGAGACGGAAGCGCCACTCGCCGCCAATGCTGCCATCGACTGGCGAGAGGTCGAGCGTCCAGCTGCCATCACTCTGCACCTGGGCAGGAGTAACCTTGCCTTGCTCGTACTCGGCATCGGTAGCGCGGAAGGCCTTAACGACGCGGCTGCCACCGGTGGGCGCTTTGCCCGAGACTTTGCCGCGGTAGGTGCCTGGCACAGATGATGGTGAAGTAACGGAGAGGGGTGTGGGATTACCAGTGGCATAGCTACCACTGTTCTTGAGCTGGAATGAGCCCTTTATCTCGCCAGTGTAATCTGTGCCGTACTGCTTGGCAGCGGTGATGGTGCTGCCATCGCCAGCGTTGCGGATGGGCTGCATGAGGCCGCGAAGGTTGGCGAGGGCCTTAGCGGCGCGGGCTTTGTCGGTCGGGGAACTCAGCGCTGTAGTCTTGAAGCGCATCGTGTTGGGGTCGCAGATGTCGGGCTTATCGTCTTTTTTGGTGGATGAATTGGAGCCAGAATTCGTGGCGGGCTCGGCCATTGCCACCTGGTGCAGCTGCACAAAGCCAACTGCCAGTACCACCACTGCTGCCACACTTGCAAACCGGAAATGCGTCCAATATCGTCTCACTCCTGCTATACTCCTCACCTCGCCGATTAGCCGCTAGGTATTGCCTGTGAGTATAGCATAACCATTTGCAATATCACAGCATAAGCGGTATAGCTTGAACAGAGATTAACAGAGGTGGAGGGAAGTGATTGGTGAGGATATTTGAGAATGAATAGACTAGTTGGTGGCAGCTATTTTTTGGCCTTGGCGCTGGTGGGCCGAGACCGACGAGAGGTTGATCCTGGCAAATATTCCATCGACAGGACAGTATAGCAGGCTGCGGTAAGTTGCAGGGTCTAGGCGCTACATAGACCAGTGATCCTTGGGCGATGCTCGCGTTTGACATTCCTCGCTGCATGGCGCACAATCGACGTATGAGAACGACACGCGTTATATCTGCGATTGGTGTCTGCTTGGTGCTGCTGGGCACCGTGCTCGGGGCAGTGCCAATGCAGGCCGATACATCGGTACGAGCCTATTCATCATCGAGCAGTAGTAGCAAAGACAACTTCACCATTACCAAATATGCGGTTGATATGGAGCTTGGGCGCGATAGCGAGAAGCGCTCTACCCTCAAGACGAAGCTCACCATTACAGCAAACTTCCCGCCAGAGCAGAATCACGGCCTTGCACCAGAGTTCGTTACGCGATACAAAGGCCACCACACGAGCTTTGCGCTTGGCTCGGTGCAGGATGAGCATGGTAATGATTATGAATATAGTTGGTCGGGCAACACCCTGCGCATTGGCAACAAAGACACCTACGTCTCGGGTAGCAAGACATACGTCATTACCTACACCCAGCGTGATGTCACGTGGAACTATGGCGATACGCAAAAGAATGAGTTCTACTGGGATGTGATTGGTACGTCGTGGCGAGTACCCATTAGTAATGCTAGCGCCAGGCTCAAGCTGAGCCCTGAGCTTGCCGCCATCAGCCGGACGACACCACAGTGTTACACCGGCAGGCAAGGGAGCCGCACTACCTGTACCGTCACGTCACCAAGCGTCGACACCATAACTGCCTCGGTGGGCTACCTTGCGCCATATGCTGGCATGACGCTGGCAGTAGGCTTCCCGCAGGGGACGTTTGCGGAATATAAAAAGACGCCGGGGGAGGTGTTTCAAGAGCGGCTGGAGGCGCTTCTTCCACTCATATTCTTTGTGAGTATGTTGGTGCTGGGGCTTGCCTCGAGTGTGGTGTATTGGCTCTATCAGCGGGCGATTGGCCGGAGCAAGGAGCTAGGGACGATTGTGCCAGAATACCTACCACCACCGAGCACAAGTGTGACAACAGCGGCAGAGATCGTGCGGCCATTCCGGATGGTGAAGGGCTCGGCTATGGCAGCGCAGATGATCGACTGGGCGGTGCGGCACTACATTCGTTTGATTGAGGTCAAGCCCAAGACGTTCTTCTCGCGGGCGCAGTACGAGCTTGAAGTCGTCAAGGATGTCAGTAGCCTCCACCCTGAGGAGCAAGAGATTCTGGGCGATATCTTTGGTCACCTGCCTGCGGTGGGCGAGCGCATCAACCTCAAGACGCTGCGCAACAATACCTCCTACGCCTTCCGCCTGAGCGATAACGCCAAGAAGCTCGATGAGCTCATCGACCACACATACAAGCTGCGCGACACAAGCCGGAAGGGCACACGGGGCTTCCGTATCCTTGCAGGTGTGCTGGGTGTCTTGGTGTTGGTGCTGTGTGCAGCGACGATGTTTGTGCCATTCCTCAGCGGGCTGCAATTCCTCTTCTTCCCGGGGGTCTTTATTGTGATTATCATTGGCAAGCTAGGCTTTGCCAAGCCGCTGTCGGACAAAGGGCTGGCATTGCGCCGCTACCTACTGGGGCTCAAGATGTATATCCGCTACGCCGAGGCCGACCGCTTGCGCCTCTTGCAGAGCCCTGAGACTGCCGAGAAGGTGGATATTGGTGACCACGCTCAGCTTGTCAAACTCTACGAGCGGGTCTTGCCCTATGCCGTGCTCTTTGGCCAAGAGAAGCAGTGGAGCCAGCAGCTGGGGCAGTACTATGAGGAAGTAGGCACCCAGCCCGATTGGTATGCTGGCCACGGCGCCTTCAATGCAGCAATGTTCGTCTCGAGTATGAGTAGCTTGTCGAGCTCTACCTCTGTGGGATCAAGTGACTTCTCGTCATCCAGTGGTGGCTCGACTGGTGGTGGCTTCTCCGGCGGCGGTGGAGGTGGCGGAGGCGGCGGCGGGTGGTAGAGCCCACTCGCCCCAGCGCGCAGCTATATCTCAACCCTTCTTTTGCAACAACAAACAAGCGGCCACTCTCCCATAGTGGTCGCTTCTTGATGCAAGAACAGAAAAGCAAATGTGCCAAGAACATAGCCCACCAACCATGCTCAAACTGAACCCGGATATGTCTCAACCCGAGAGTGCAAGACATGCACTACGATCAGATTGAGATGATTCTAGTGAGCTATGTTGATGGGCTATTTGCCCTGACTGTGACGCTTCTTGCGCCATCTTCTGATATCCCAGAGTGTCCACATAAGGTGGAAGCTACAGAGGCCTCCGACTATGACTGTCGTAATGAGAGTCATCTCAAGCGGCTGCAGTATGTCAATGCTCTCATGGCACCATAGAATGACGCCTGAGACAATTGTCACAGCAAGACTCAGAAGCATATAGCATCTGAGTGCTTTATACCACCTATGTTCTTCCATGACTCTGCTAGCAGCCAGCAAAATAGAGCAGGACACCATTGCTCCGATTATAATAATCAAAGACCACATCTCTGGTTTCATCTTTCTCACCTCCTTCTGTAAGGTGAGCCCAAAGCCAGGAGCGACTCTTCGCTCCAAGACATGCTTTGAGCAAAAAGTTAATATATTATATATCAATATATGAACCCTGTGTCAAATTTTTGCCAGCTCCAGTCTCAAAATATCACTGTCAATAATCGTTCATGGCTTTTAGATACAAACTAGCGCACTCACCATTTTTCATTTCCGGCTTGGTGCTTTGTGGCGAACTTGGTATACTTGGTACGAGACATAAGGAAAACACATCATGGATTGGCTTCATATTATTATTCTTGGCATTGTCGAGGGGATTACTGAGTTTTTGCCCATCTCGAGTACGGGCCACTTGATGCTGGCAGAGAAGTTGCTGGGCTACTCGGTGAGTGACCCGGGGCTTGTCGCCTTTACGGCGGTGGTGCAGATTGGGGCGATTGCTGCGGCAATTGTCTATTTCTGGCAGGACATTTGGCGCATTGCCTCGGCATGGTGTGCTGGAGTGGTGAATCCTCGGGCGCGGACGTTCCACTACCGAATGGGGTGGTACGTCATCATTGGTTCGCTGCCGATTGCAGTGGTGGGGCTACTCCTGAAGGATACGATCGAGACGGTACTACGCGGCCTGTGGTTTGTCGCGGCTGGGCTGATGATTTGGAGTATTGTACTGTTTTTGGCCGACCGCCGGGGGCGCGAGACACGCCATGAGCGCAACCTCACCTGGCGCGATGCCATGGCAATGGGCCTGATGCAGTGCCTGTCGCTCATCCCGGGGGTGTCGCGCTCGGGGGCGACGATTGCCTCGGGGCTATTCCGTGATATCGACCGCACGACTGCCACACGGATGAGCTTCTTCCTGGGGATTCCGGCATTGATGGCAGCTGGTGGGCTGGAGGCAGTGACGCAGTCGCAGCAGATTGGCCGCTTGATTGGCTGGCCACAGATGATACTGGGGATTATTATATCCTTTGTGGTGGGGTATGTGGCGATCTCGTGGCTGCTGCGCTTTGTTTCGAGTAACTCATTTGATAAGTTTGTCGGCTATCGCCTGGCACTTGGCACACTACTCATCATCCTGCTTGCGGTGGGTGCGTTGGCACCAGTGTAATTTCTCCATGCTTGTTTTCAGGCTTACCTCACGTCCTATTGAGCAGGGGAGTGAATCTTTTTTGAAGACATCGGCCTTCTAGAGATCATGCTCAAGATCGTTTGGCGTTTCGTTTGAATGAGTATAGTGGTGTTTTTATGGCGACGCGTTTTTGTACTCTACCCAAATGAAGTAGGGGGAGTATTAGTTCATATATGCAAGGCTTCTAGATTCAGCCTTGTTATAATTTTGCTTCTGAAGTGCTAGAAAAAACATTGCAATGTTGTTCACTTCGTTTGCTCTCGCCGGGCGATTGCGGTATAATTGCTATTAACATTAGCAGCTTATGGAGGCGCAATGATCGAAATAAAAAACATTACCAAAGTCTACGGCAAGAAGAAAAACACCTTCACCGCCCTCAAGGATGTGAGCCTTGCAATTGAAGAAGGGTCGAGCGTAGCAGTGCTGGGCAAGTCGGGCTCGGGCAAGTCCACGCTGATGCATGCCATCTCTGGCCTGGATAAGCCGCAGCAGGGCGAGGTGGTCATCAACGGTGAGGATATCTTGCGGCTTAAGCGCAAGGCAACCGACCGCTTTCGAGCGCGGACGATGGGCTTCATCTTCCAGAGTTTCTTTGTGGAGGGTGGCGAGAGTTGCTATGACAATGTGAGTCTGTCGCTCGAGACCGCAGGTGTGCCGCGCAGTCAGCGCAGGCGGCGTATCGTGGCGGCGCTCGAGGCAGTTGGTCTAGAGGACAAGATCAAAGCGCGGGCCAAGGACCTCAGTGGTGGGCAAAAGCAGCGCCTAGCGATCGCTCGAGCAATTGCTGCTGAGCCACAGATTCTCTTTGCCGACGAGCCAACGGGCAACCTCGACTCAGCAACCTCTGCGGTGGTAGAAGACTTGCTCTTTCGTTATGTCAAGGAGCATGGTGCGACGCTCATCATCGTCACACACGACGAGGATCTAGCGCAGCGCTGCCAGCGTATTATTCGCATCAAAGATGGGGTGATTGATCACGACAGCGCTACGGATAAGGCGGCAGCTTCTCCCAAGGCTAAAAAAGCGCCAACTCGTCGCAAAACCAAAGCCGCGGCACCTACCACGCAGCCTAAGAAAACGGCAAAAAAAGCCACAAGTGCTACTGCAAAAGCCAAGTCTACAACTACCAAGCCAACAACAAGGAGGGCAGACTAACCATGAAGACGACCGATATCATTCGCCGCGCTGGCCGCAATTTGCGCCGAGCCAAGATGCGTACCTTGCTTACTAGTATCGCTATCGCGGTGGGCGGCTTCGCCATTATGGCGAGTTTGATGGCTGGCGAGGGTGCACGCCAGTATATTGACCGGCTGATTAGCAGTAATATTGATGCCAAGGCGGTGTTTATCGTTAAAGATAAGCGGCTTATCGGCGCACAATCGGGCCAGCAGGCTGACCTGCGTGAGTATAATCCTGATAGTATCAACCGCTATGGTAATGATTATAAAGCCCTGACCCAAAAGGATATCGACAAGCTCGCGGCGCGTACTGACCTCGAGAAGGTGAGGCCAGTCTATCAGCTCCAGCCCAAATATGTGAGCTTTGCGGCCAAGAAAGACAAGAAATACAGCAGTGATGTGAGCGTCTTTGATGGTGCGCTCGCGGCCGAAGTGGTGGCTGGCAAACAGCTAGGCAAGGGCACTGAGCTCGCGACTGGCGAAGCCGTCATCCCCGAGAGCTATGCCGAGACACTCGGGCAATCGCCTGCCCAGATGGTGGGTAAGCAGCTGACTGTCACAGTGGTGCAAATGCCACAGAAGATCGACGAAGCGATGCTTGGCCAGGTCTTTGCTGAGAAGGGGCAGGCTGGGGTGAATGAGCTGATCAATGGCAAGGAACTGCACAAGACCTTTACTATTGCGGCTGTGACGCGCAAATCGGCCGACCAAACCCAAGCAATGCGCGGCATTGGTATTAATGCCAAAGTAGCCCGCGAGCTGAGTGACTACAGTACCAAGGGCACGAGCCAATACCAAAAGTACATGTCTGCCACTGCAGTTGCCAAGCAGGATGCCGAGGCTGCCAAGAAGTCCCTCGAGCGAGATGGTTACGCTGCAGCTACTGCCAAGGATCTGCAGCAGACACTCTTTCGCTTTGTTGATATCTTGCAGGCGATTGTGCTGTGCTTTGGTGCGCTGGCGCTGATAGTGAGTATTTTTGGCATCGTCAACACGCAGTACATCTCGGTGCTGGAGCGGACGCAGCAGATTGGCCTAATGAAGGCGCTGGGAGCAAGCCGGCGTGATATTGGCCGCTTGTTCCGCTATGAGGCAGCCTGGGTCGGCCTGTTGGGTGGTGCGCTGGGTGTACTAGGCGCGTGGGGCACCGGTGTGGCGCTTAACCCAGTTATCTCAGAGAAGCTTCGCTTTGGTGATCACAAACTCCTTGTCTTTGTACCAGAGCATGCTGCTGCGGTAGTGGTTGGCCTGATGCTGGTAGCGATCATTGCTGGCTGGCTGCCAAGCCGCAAGGCTGCCAAGCTTGACCCAATCGAAGCGCTGCGTACAGAGTAAACTGCGTCGATACGAAGAGCCAAAACCCGCTGTGCGAGAGTAAGCAAAGCGGGTTTTTTGGCTAGCTAAGAGGAGTACTACTGTACACCTAACAGGGGTAGAGCGAGAAAAGAGACTTAAAGATAGCTGAGACTTGAAGGCAGAGTGGCTTGCGCTCTTTAATTTTATAACGCTTGTGCTATAATTGGGCAAAAGGGTATAAATAGGGGTATCGCTATGAATGAACACCGCAAAAAATTTGCAAGCCGTTCGCTCGTGTTTGGCTTGTTTGGGATATTATTAATCATCATTATATTGCTCTGGTGGTGGTGGCCATGGGGCTACAATAGTAGCTTCAAGGGTGTGCGGCCAGACCAAGTGAGCTTGCGCCAGCACGATGGGAAGATCCAGTGGCAATTTATGAATGGCGCGTGGCAAGATATTGCCTCGGTCGAGGACCTGCGTGGGGCAAAAGGCGAGCAAGGTGCACGCGGTGAGGCCGGAGCGAGCGGCGCACGAGGGGCAGATGGCGCCAATGGCCGTGATGGCGCAGACGGTGCACGCGGCCGCGATGGTGCTACTGGTGCAGCCGGCAAAAATGGCGCAAATGGTGCCAACGGCGCCAACGGTAAGGACGGTGCAAACGGAGCCAATGGCAAAGATGGTGCATCGGCCGCTAAGGGCGACAAGGGCGAAAAAGGTGACAAAGGCGAGCCCGGCAAAGATGGCAAAGACGGCAAAAATGGTGAAAAAGGCGAGAAGGGTGAGAAGGGCGACGCTGGCCCGAAAGGTGACACAGGTGCCAAAGGCGAGCAGGGCACACCTGGTACACCTGGCGCACAAGGAGAAAAAGGCGTACCCGGCCCGAAGGGTGGCCAAGGAGACACTGGTCCGCAAGGGCAACCAGGCCAACCAGGCCAGCCCGGTCCACAAGGTCCGCAGGGTCAAACCGGCCCAGCAGGTGCCGATGGCCGAACAATCGAGCTCCAGAAGGGCACGCTCTACATCCAGTGGCGCTACACTGGCGAAACAGCCTGGCAAAACCTCATTGCCTACACCGACCTCAAGGGTGAGAAGGGTGACCCCGGCCAGACCGGTCCACAAGGTGCCCAAGGTATCCAGGGGCAACAAGGTGCTACTGGACCCAAAGGCCAGGATGGCACCAACGCAACGATTAATGTTACCAACAGCACTCAGCCATGCTCACCAAATATGACCGTCACGGGCAACGGCACCTCTCAGCTCGGCCTTACCTTTGCAGGTAGCACTGTGCCAGCGGGTGGCACGGTTGGCCAAATATTGTCGAAGAAGTCGGCAGCAAACTGTGATATGGAATGGCGAAGCCTCCCCCAGATGACTATCTTTACGGCAACGCTTGGCAATGGTAATGGCGGTGTGACGGCTGCAACGATTGCTAAGGATACCTTTGCACCAGTGCCACTCAAGACCGTCGTGACAAACAACGGTGGTGGGTCGTGGGATGCCGGGAGCAAATCGTACATTGCACCAAGTGACGGTGTCTACCTCATCCAATCGCGGATTCGTTTGAACGATACATCGTCGGCACGTGGTGTATACCAGGCTGTCAACGATACAGCCCGTGATATTCCAGAAGGGGTGTGGAGCAACAACCAACACGGCTATCGCTTTACCATGCCGTACACTCGCCTGATGCGGGTAACGGCCGGGACACCGCTCAAGCTTGTCGTCTACTCGGCTGGCCAAGACGCAAACATCACTGATGCAAGCCTCAGCATCGTCAAGATATCAGACTAAGCTAGACAGCCTCTTATCAACCCCTACAGAACCAGCTATCATGGCTGGTTCTGTGCTAGTGATCGACTAGGATTACTAGCCAATAGCGTGCTCGCAGGCAGGGAAGTAAGGCCAAAAATGGCCGGGAATGGCACTCAATTATACCCCGACTGGGCAGGCGGAGCACCCGGAAGTTTTATCGAACAAATTGCCATTACGCTTGGCGTGGTATCTGATATAATATAGTTATGTTAGATATTCGTTATATTCGCGCGCATGCCGACGAGGTGCAGGCAGCAGCGCGCCATAAGGGCTATGAGGTGTCCATCGCAGCGCTTCTCGCGTGCGACAATCAGCGCCGGGAGCTCCAGCAGCAGGTGGATGCTGTGCGCACCACGCGCAACGAGACGGCCGCTCAAATGAAGGGCGGCAAACCCAGCCAAGAGCTCATCGCTACAGGCAAGGCACTCAAAGCCAAGCTCGCTACGCTAGAGGAAGAGCTGCGCACCATAGAGAACAACTTTTTTGCTCAGTTAGAAGCAGTGCCAAACATCACCCTGCCAGACGTCCCACTGGGCGGCGAGGCAGACAGTGTGGAGATCAAGCAGTGGGGTGAGCGGCGTGAGTCGGCGCAAGATCACCTCGACTTCGCTACGAGCCGGGGTTGGCTCGACTTCGAGCGCGGTGCCAAGGTGGCTGGCACGAAGTTTTACTATGTGCTGGGCGACCTAATGCTGCTCGAGAATGCCATCTACCAATATGCCCTTAACTTCCTTGTCGGCAAAGGCTTCCGCCCCATGACGGTGCCGCACATGGTGAGTGGCCGCGTGGCGCGTGGTTCGGGCTTTGCACCCAAGAGCGATAAGGAGAGCAACGAGTACTTTATTGAGGGCGAAGACACCATGCTTATCGGCACAGCCGAGGCCCCACTGACGGGCTTCCATGCCGATGAGATCTTGAATGAGAAAGACCTGCCACTGCTCTACGCTGGCTACAGCCCCTGCTACCGCAAAGAGGCTGGCGCTGCCGGGAAGTTTAGCCGCGGGCTCTTCCGGGTGCATCAATTCAACAAACTCGAAATGTATATCTACTGCTTGCCCGAGCAGTCGGCTCAGATGCATGAGAAGATCCTTGCGCTGGAGGAGGAGATTTGGCAAAGCCTGGGTGTACCGTACCATGTGGTGAATATCGCGGCGGGAGACCTCGGTGCACCAGCCGCTAAGAAGTACGACATCGAGTACTGGTCGCCCGTTGATGGCGCCTACCGCGAGCTCACCAGCTGCAGCAACTGCACCGACTTCCAAGCGCGCAACCTTGGCATCCGTGTCCGCCGGGCCGATGGCTCGCTCCAGGTAGCACACACCCTCAATGGTACCGCAGTGAGCTTGGCTCGCGCACTCGTAGCGATTATTGAGAATTATCAAACAACGGATGGCCAGCTCCGCGTGCCAACGGTGCTGCAGCCATATCTGAACAACAGGGAGGTACTTTAGATGGGGCGCACAATTAGAAAAATGAGTCGGAAAGGCTATGCCAAAGTTGCCAAGCCGCTTCTTTTTCGGCGGCAGCCCGATGCAGCGCACCAGTCGATGCTCTGGACGGCGCGGGCACTGCATGCTATTCGGGGCGAGCAGCTCCTCAGTGGTTGGCGCTATAAGAATCCTCGCCTCGAGCAGACTATTCTTGGCCTTAACTTTGTTAATCCCATCGGTCTGTCTGCTGGGCTGGATAAAGATTTTGATCTACCCCCTGTGGCAAAGAAAATTGGTTGCGGCTTTGAGATTGGCGGTTCGGTAACGGCCGTGCCTTGTGAGGGTAACCCCAAGCCGTGGTTTCGTCGCTTGGCTAGTGAACAGTCGATCGTCGTCAATGTTGGCCTGGCTAATCGCGGCGTCGCCAAGGCGATTGAGCAGATCCGCAGCTACTCACCACGGGTTTGGCGCGACTTTCCGCTCAGTGTATCGGTAGCTAAGACGAATAGCCCCAAGCAAGTCCGCCCCAAGCAAGCCATTGCCGACTACTGCGACAGCCTCCGCCAGCTTGAAGCAGCTGGTTGTGCACCACTGTACGAGATCAATATCTCGTGCCCTAATGCTTATGGCGGCGAGCCTTTCACCACGCCCGCTCGCCTCAAGAAACTCCTCACTGCGGTGGATGAGCTGAAGCTCTCGCGCCCCGTCTTTATCAAAATGCCAACGGATAAGACGTGGACGCAGTTTGCCAAGCTCCTCTCCATCATCGACAAGCATAATGTGGCGGGCCTGACGATCGGCAACCTCGTCAAAGATCGCAGCAAGCTCGCTGACCCAAGTGTCTTGCCTGACGATACTCCTGGTAGCCTTAGTGGTCGGCCAGCTCAGGCCATTACCACGCGGCTTATCCACAAGACGTATGCACTGTATGGTGACCGTTTTGTCATCATTGGTGTGGGCGGTGTCTTTACAGCGGAAGATGCGTATGAGAAGATTCGGGCTGGCGCGAGCCTAGTCGCGCTGGTGACGGCGCTGATGTTTGAAGGACCACAGGTCGTGGGCGATATCAACGAAGGCTTGGTGGAGCTGCTCGACCGAGACGACTACGTCTCTATTAGTGAAGCAATCGGTGCGGCGCACCGCAAGTAGGGGAGCCAGTGGCGTCCGAAACAAACGGCCCACACGATGAGCGTTTTGCCTCTTCCATGCGGTACGCGGCAGCATGGTTTGGCCAGGCGGTGGTACGGCACATCACCGGTGCAGCATTTGCCCGGGCTGTGCAGTGGGAGGCGGCAGAAACTCATGTCCTTCCTGTGCGGCAGCATAATAGGCCTGCAGTAGAGTACCGAGCCGCCCAATATGTTGGTACACATGCGAGGGAGGATTATCCGCTCCGCGACACAACACTCATCGTTTCTGGCTATGTTGACCGCACAACCGACCGCTGTGTGGGCGGCCAAGCGGTTGATGTGTATCGGCTAACGGGCCAAACAAGCGCCTACCGCCTCATGATCGATCGTCAGACGGCGCAGCCATATGTGGCGCATCTTGCCTCAGCTCATTTTGATGAACTATCGACCGAGCCACAGACTGTAGCTGTGCGCAGTTTCGTCCCAGTCGATAGTCTACGACGGGTTGGCCGCCTGATAGAAGTGCTCGACAGCCTTGCAGTACACACCGTTGAGATAGAGGCGAAGTACCAGACATTGCTGCGCTACCGCAATCAGCAAACGTAAAGTAGCGTAGCGACACAGCTCAGCTCACAACCATTTGACATTACTCACAATATACTGCACTATAGGACGAAAGCATTGCAACAAAGGAGCAAGAATGAACGAAAAACAGCTACCAGCAAACGGAGAGCGGCAAGACCCATCAGGGCTGGCAGATCAGCTACAAGAAGAGCTCAGCCGTATCTTAACAGAAAGACCCTTCGAGTATGCATGGTGGAGGCAGAGTGCGTTGCAGGAGCGTCGTATCCAAATCAACCCAGAGCTCAGCAAAGATGGTGAAACCAACGCCACCGAGCGTACTATATTCTTGACAGGCCGTGATGGCGAGCATATAGCGGTATTTGGCGTTGTGCACGATAGTCGACCAGTTGTTTTGGGCCCGACTGTCGCTATTATGGCACCTGATAGTAATGATTAGGTAGTGTATCGCTGTGAGGCAGATGCCAACGATAAATGGCAGGTCGTGCGCATCCACGGCACAGGCACCGAGCAATACGATGATGGAGAAGAATACACCTTCTTCCAGCCCACAGAGGGTGATAGCCAGCAGCACCCCTCGCACAAGGATGCCGACGCACAAGAGCTGAGAGGTCTGATGAAGTTGATAGATACGTCACACTGCCGCACAGAGACACCGCCTAAGAACGAGGCGAAGGCTTTGCTCGACCAGATTAAAAAGCTGCGCGAAGAGGCAACCTATCGGATAAGCTTGCTAGCCGAACATCTCTCTCTGCGCTGATAATTTACTCATAACAACCCCTGTTTTCTCCTCAACCATGCTATACTATAAGCACAAGTTGCTAACACGAAAGGGGTCAGCATGATCGCAAACATCGACATTACCGGTATTGGCAAATACTCGCCAGACGAGCCAACCAAAAAATACATCCGCAAGAAGATCGGTGCGCTCGACCGCATGGTGTCGCGCCACGCTCGCAAGACCGTGAGCGCTATGGTACGCATCGAGGAGATTAATGGCGAGCATGGCAATAAGTATGAGGTAGAGGTGGTCATTACCGTGCCAGACCAAACCATCAAGGCCAAAGACTCCACACTCAACGTCCTGGCTGCCACCGACATTGTCGAGCGCAAACTCGCTGGCCAGTTGCGCAAATATAAGCAAAACCAGCTACCACACCTTGGTCGCCGTGGCCTTCTCGCTCGCTTCAAGCGTAGCTTCGAGCGCGAGCAGGATCATCCTACGGAGTAGACGATAGGTATGCAAGAGTTAAGAGGCTGGTATCGGTTGGGTATCGGCCTCTTGCTCATACTTTGTGTGGGCTACCCTTCCCAAATAGCCGCAAACCCGGTATAATGAGGGGAGTTTTTTGAATTGAATGGCCGCTTAGAGAGGAAAGCGAGGGAAGTTTGACACCATGGCAACAACACAGCAAAAAGCACTGACGAAGATTTTTGGCGATCCGCAGAAGCGGATCTTGAAGCGTCTGCAAAAGAAGGTAGACGAGATCAACAAACTTGGGCCCAAATACAAAGCACTCTCGGATGAGGAATTAGCCAAGCAAACAGAGGTCCTCAAGCAGCGCCTGCACAAGAAAGGTACGACGCTCGATACCATCCTGCCTGATGCCTTTGCGGTGGTGCGCGAGATGGCCGATCGGGTGATTGGCGAGCGGCACTATGATGTGCAGCTGATTGGCTCGATGGTGCTGCACGAAGGCAACGTGGCTGAGCTCAAGACCGGTGAAGGCAAGACCCTGATGTCCACTCTGGCAGCATACCTTAACGCGCTGGAGGGCAAGGGTGTGCACGTCGTGACCGTCAACGACTACCTAGCCCAACGCGATGCTGGCTGGATGGGGCAGATCTATAGCGCCTTGGGCATTAGCACTGGTGTGATTATCAACGAAGCGTCCTTCCTCTACGATGGCACGTACACCAACGAGAACCATACCGACCCACGCATGCAAAAGCTCCGCCCCTGTACACGGCGCGAAGCTTACGAGGCAGACATTACCTATGGGACGAATAACGAGTTTGGCTTCGACTACCTGCGCGATAATATGGTCAATGAGATTAGCCTGGTGCGTCAGCGCGAGCTCAACTTTGCCATTGTAGACGAGGTGGATTCCATCTTGATCGACGAAGCGCGTACCCCACTCATCATTAGTGCGCCTGCGGCTGAGAACCCTGATAGCTACTACCAATTCGCCAAGATTGCTGCCAAGCTTGTGCCGGAGGACTACCGTCTCGACGAAAAGCACACCAGTGTGGCACTAACAGACAGTGGCATCGACAAGGTGCAGAAACTCCTTGGTATAAAAAATTTGTACATCCCTGAATATGTTCGCAGTGTCTACCATATCAACCAAGCTCTGCGCGCTCAGACACTCTTCCATCGGGACAAAAACTATGTGGTGACCAATGATGGCGAGGTTATCATCGTCGATGAGCACACTGGTCGCCTTAAGATCGGCAACCGCTACAACGAGGGCCTCCACCAGGCAATTGAAGCCAAAGAAGGTGTGCCCGTTCAGCAAGAGAGTATGACGTTGGCGACCATCTCCTTCCAGAATTTTTTCCGCCTATATAAGAAGCTCAGTGGTATGACCGGTACGGCCTTTACTGAGGCAGAGGAGTTCCAGCAGATCTATAGCCTGGATGTGGTGGTAGTGCCGCCCAACAAGCCAATTACCCGCAAAGACCACCAAGATCTCATTTACAAAACCGAAAAGGCCAAGCTTAAAGCCGTGGCTGCCGCCATCAAGAAGTACCATGAGCAAGGCCGGCCGGTGCTGGTGGGGTCGGGCTCGATTGCTAAGAATGAGCTGATCGCCCAGTGGCTAGACAAAGCGGGCATTACATATGAGATCCTCAATGCTAAGAATAATGAGCGTGAGGCCGAGATTGTAGCACACGCTGGCGAGAAGGGCGCCGTGACGCTAGCGACAAACATCGCCGGGCGTGGCACAGACATCAAGCTTGGGCCGGGTGTGAAAGAACTTGGCGGTCTGGTGGTGATCGGCAGCGAGCGGCATGAGTCGCGCCGGATCGACAATCAGCTGCGTGGCCGTGGTGGCCGCCAGGGCGACCCGGGTGACACCCAATTCTACGTCTCGACCGAAGACGATCTGATGCGGATCTTCCAGGGTGAGCGTATTGCTGGCCTGATGGAGCGCCTTGGAGTAGAAGAAGACATGGCCATCCAAAACAAAGCGGTCAGCAAGACGCTCGAGGCGGCGCAAAAGCGGGTTGAAGGCTTTAACTTCGATGCGCGCAAAAATGTTGTTCAGTACGATAACGTCATCAACCGCCACCGCAAAGTGGTCTACACTGTGCGGCGCAAGATCCTCGATGGCGACAACATCAAGCCAGAAATCCAGCGCCTGTTGCGCACTGCAGTCGAGAGCCTTACAGAGGTACCAGCCAAGCAAAACCCGAAGTTTGCTGAGGAGTTTGGCGCGATCTTCCCGCTGGATAAAGACGAGATTAAGAAAATCGGTGCCGAGAAGCGCGATCGTGTCCGGACCAAGATGGCACTCGATGCGGCGAAAAAATTGTATCAAGACAAAGAAGACGAACTGGGTAGCGAGCTACTGCGCGGTATTGAGCGTGAAGTGTATCTGCAGGTGCTCGACACGCTGTGGATGCAGCACCTAGAGAATATGCAGCACCTGCGCGAGGGAATCCACTGGCGCAGCGTGGGCCAGCGCGACCCGCTCGTGGAGTACCGGGCCGAGTCGCAAAAGCTGTTCGATAGCCTGCAGGCTAACCTCCGGGCTGAGGTTCTCCACGCGATCTACCAAGTGCGCAAGACCGACGCCATCACACGCGAGGCAACGGACGACGAGCATGATACCGAGCTCACCCGTCTGGCCGAAACCTCGGTGGAGCGCGGTGTGAATGAAATCACGAGTGGGGAAGCGAATCGCGACCACGACTTTACCAAAACAAAAGCGACACCAACTACTGCCGACGTCAACCGCAAACGTAACGCCGCCCGCAAGAAAAAGAAAGCCCAGCGGCAGAATCGCAAAAAGAACCGCTAGATGCAGCACACAGTAACAGAGGTCAGGCTAAAGAATGGTGCCCGTGGCCTTCTCATCGACGTGCCTGGTGCAACCGTGATGAGCTTCCAGTTCCAATTCCGGGCGGGTAACCGCTATGTTGCGAGTAAAGACATCTACGAGACGGCGCACATTATGGAACATATGGCCTTTGGTGCCAATGCTCAGTTTGCGAGCGAGCACGAGTACGAGGCAGAGTTTATCAAAAACGGCGCCTACCACAACGCCTGGACGAGCGACCTGTCTATGGTGTATGTGGCGGACTGTGCGGATTTTGAGTGGGAGCGTATCTTGCAGTTGCAGCAGGTGGCTATTACTCAGCCAAAGTTCAACCAGATGGAGCTCGAAGCCGAGAAGGGTAATGTGCGCAGCGAGCTTGTTGGCTATCTTAACAATCATAACCGAGTGCTGTGGCCCAAGATCCAGCAGCTGCTAGGGAATGACATCTACACCTTCCACCAGCGCGTGCGTACCATTGCCCATGTGCAGCTGAGCGATATTCAGGAGCACTACCGGCGCACCCACACCAGCGATAACCTTCGTTTTGTCATTGCTGGCAAAATGGCGGGGCGCAAGGCGCAAATCAAGCGTATGCTCGAGAGCTGGCAACTGCCGCGTGGTGAGCGCTTTGCGGTGCCGCACGACGAACTTCACAGTGGTAAGCCTACCCTCATCCGCCGCAAAGAGGCCAGCAACCTCACCTTTGGTTGGTCGATGGAGATCCCGCGCGAGCTCAGCGATAAGGAAGACGCCGCGCTCGACTGCCTCAACCATATTCTCACTGGCACCATGCACTCGCGCATCTTTGGCAAAGCCCGCAAGCAGGGCATGGCCTATGGGATGTTTAGTGATGGCTCGGTGGGTAAATATGAGAGTAGCTGGGACTTTGGTGGCGAGGTAGAGTGCGATAAGGCAGAGCGGCTCTTTGCTTTGATTGTCAGTGAGCTCCAAGCGGTGCTGCGTGGTGAGATTACCGAGGCAGAGCTTGAGGCAGCCAAATCCTATGGCCTGGGGCGTTACCAAATGGGGGCGCAAACAGTAGCACAGATTAGTGGATTCTACACCAGCCGCTTCTTCTGGGATGGGTATGTGAAGGACTATGCCAAGGTGCCGCAAGAGATCAAAGGTACGACCCTCGAGCAGATGAACGCCGTAGCACGTGAATTCATTGCCGCCAACACCTGGGCACTCGCTGGTGTAAGTAGCGGCGAGCGCAGCGACATCGTGCGGCTGGGAGAGCAGCTGGAAGGGCTGTTTGTACAGAGGTAGAAACACCTCAGCTTAGAATATTTGCCTGTTTTTACACCTGTGAGAGTCGAAGTTCTTAGCGGCGATGCTTCGCCAATAGGCTAATAAATTTGATCAAAGTATTTTTGCTATTTTTTAGTGGAGGTATGGGATGCGAAGGTAGGCAGAGAAGCACTTGCATTTATCGGGCTGCATTGTATCATTAAAGTAATAGCAAAGGAGAACAACACATGAGTGACGTCAATCCAACCAACAGTAAAAGTTACCGCCCGGGCGACGAAAAGCGAGGGTATAACGATCCAGTGCCAATCGTTCTCACTATGCGGGAGTGCTCAGATTTAATGACTGCGATCACTGAGCTAACCATGGGTCCATATTCACCTTCTAAAGAAGAGTGGGGATGGCTGGAGAATGTCATGGGGATGCCGACGCAAGACAGCTTGCTAGCAATCTGCGATAAGATGAGCTCCTACGCAGGTAGCGCTTTAGCGCACGAGAATAGCAAAACAGCTAACGATTAGCTGTTTCACACAACTGCTCTCAACGCACACCATGCAAAGTCACACCCTTCTGCAGGGTAAACGAATCTTCATATTTTCTCTATACCTTGGCGTTAGGTAAGATAATGGGCACTGAGGCTCAGTTGGACATCGATCAGTATGGTTTCAATCCAGACGACATGCCCGATTGCTTTCTCCCCGATAACTTCGAGGAAGTATTTCAGCGGATTGGTATACATGGCACAAGGCATACCGTGCTGGTTACTCAGCAATTTTGCTCTAGCCTAACATACAGCCGACCATAAACAGTCGGCTGTATGTGCTGGTTGTGCGCTGCGTGTTTAGGCGGCGCGGTATACCGCCATCTTCGAGTTGAGTAGTTTGTTCATCTTGGTGAGGCTACCATCCTTCTTGTGAAGGACGCCGTCGTCGATGACGTATGTCTCGGCTTTGCTGTCTCTGTTGTCGGGCATCTTGGGTATAGTGTTTTGCCCGCTGTACTTGCTGCGGCTGGTTAGGTCGCTGTGGGTACGGTAGTATTGGGCGGCTTTGAGACGGCGGTCTTTGACCGCTTGGTAATACGTGAGGTATTCGGTACCGAGCTTGCGTGCATTGTCATTTTCGCTGATGCTTTGCATTTTTTTGGCTTGCTCGATGCACGAGCCGTAGGTCTTGCTTGCTTCCTTTTCGATCTCGCTATCGGTCAGTGCTGGAGCGCTCGTAAGTGCTGCACTACCACCCTTGCGGAAGTCAAATTTCAGAATTTGGCGGTTGAGCGTGTTGGTATCGGCGCACTCTTTGATAAAGGTGGCGACGGTGGAGTGGTAGCTGGGTAGCTTGCCCAGTGCAGTGACGGCTTCGTCCGTCTCGCGCTTGTATTGCTCGTACGCACGCTTGATATCTTCGTCGTGCACGGCGCGTGAGCTGCCCAGTTTGCTGATGAGCTCTGTGCGGTTGTCTGCAAATGCTTTGGCGTCGATCGTCTCACCGCGAGAAAGTGGCTGCAGTAGGTGCTCCTCGGTGCGGCTATGGCTGCGAATGAGTGCCTGGGCATCTTGCAGGTCTTTGCGGCTTGGTGGCGCAGACTGCATAGCCACAACGATGATAATAATGATGACTAGCACGAGGCCCACCGCGCCAGCAATCAGGCCATACAGCAGCTTCTTGTTTGCTAGCAATGGATTACCCGAGTGGGGGGGTGGTGTATTGCCAGGCTGCGATGCGTTTGTATTCATGGTGTTCGTTGGTGAGGTCATAGCTGGTTGGTTATGGCTAGGAGTGGGCTGAGTGTCCATTGCTTGTGTCCTTTATCTTCGTTGTTGATACTCAAATTAACTATAGACTATATATTATAGCAATAGTTGCAGTGAGCGCAAATTGAGGAAGAGGGAGCTGTTGCGGCGCATTGTGTTTGGTGGTATGCCAATGCGATCTTTATATAAGAAATACACAAAAAATCAACAAGACCGCTACAGAAGTGGAGTCACCGTCCATCGATGGGAATGACGAGGGAGTACCAAGAACAAGGGCAGTATGATACACTCTCTGGCCTCTGTATATTCTGTGTTTTGGGTGCTGTGTATGCTATAATAGCGGTATGAAAGTTGCGATTGCTGGGTACGACGTTGAGGGTCGTGCGACGTATGATTATGCGCGGCAGGTGTGGCCTGCGGCGGAGATTGTGATAGCCGATGAGCGGCGCATTACTGATGTGCCGCCTGGGGTGGTGGATGTATTGACAGGCCCAGATGCCTTTGCTCAGCTGGGTGATGCCGATATCGTCATGCGCACCCCTGGATTGGCACCGTGGCGGATCGAGACAGATGGGACGGTGTGGTCGGCCACGAATGAGTTCTTCGCACGCTGCCCCGCACCGATCATTGGCGTGACAGGCACGAAGGGCAAGGGTACAACGGTGAGCCTCATCGCTGCTATGCTGCAAGCCCTTGGGCGCACCGTCCATGTGGTGGGTAATATTGGCCAGCCAGCCTTGGCGCAGCTGGGGCAGATTAGCCCAGATGATGTAGTAGTGTATGAGCTGAGTAGTTTTCAGCTGTGGGATGCCGAGCGTTCACCGCAGATCGCGGTAGTGCTGATGATTGAGCCCGACCATCTCGACAAACACGTTAATTTTGCCGAGTATGTCGATGCCAAGGCCAACATTCGGCGGCATCAGCGGCCGGGCGATGTGTGTATTTATCATCCGAGCAATCCATATGCCGCGCAGATTGCTGAGTCGCTCGACACGGACGTTGCGCGTGGCAGCCTGGGTACGCCGCCACCAGCGTATCGCTATGGCACGCCAGATGATGGCATGGTGTATGTGAAAGATGATGCCTTTTGGCAGGGTGAGCGGCGGCTTTGCGCAACGGATCGCCTACAATTGCCAGGTGCGCACAATATTGAGAATGCCTGTGCTGCGCTGAGCGCAGTGCTCGCCTTCGATCCACAGGCTGTGCCACAGCGTCTAGCGGAAGGACTGGCGAGCTTTGCTGGTTTGCCGCATCGCTTGGCCTTCGTGGCAGAGCAGGATGAGGTACGGTATTATGACGACAGTATTGCTACCACACCGGGCAGTGTCATTGCAGCGCTGCGTGCCTTTGCGGAGCCCAAAGTTCTCATCGTTGGTGGGGCAGACAAAGGTGGTGATTACGAGCCACTGGCACAAGAGGTGTATGCTCAGGGTGAGTCTGTCCGCGCTATCATTACTATGGGGGCGAATGCTTCGGCGATTGCAGCGGTATTACAAAACTATGATGTTGCTGCACCTATCATAACACTTGGTAGCGTGCCTATGACAGAGGTCGTGGATACCGCTAAGCAGCAGGCTAAGCCGGGTGATGTCGTCATCCTAAGCCCTGCTGCCGCGAGCTTTGACCAATACCGTAGCTATGCCGACCGTGGTGAGCAATTTATTGCAGCGGTGCAGGGTGGCGGAGCATAAGCTATTTTGCGATTGAGCAGGATATACTATAATATATACAAATAACTATATAACTGATACAAGATAAGGAATCGGATAGCCCAATGAATCAGCAACCATATACCAACTCACCGCAGCCTGCCGCAGCGCCGCAGTATAGCAAGGGGCAGCTCGCTGTGGCTCGTGCTGCTATGTCTAGCGACAACACCGTGCTGGCAGTCACCTTTATTGGCTTCTTTTTTATGACGTCGGCGTATTTTATTTTTACGGCGCTGGCTGAGCATTTTAGCGTAGAAGGTACTGGTGTGGAGGCAGAGCAAGTGCCACTCTGGCTGAGGCTTATTATAGCTTTGTTTAGTGGTGCTATCCTCTTTGGTATTATCCTCCTTGTTGGGATGTTTTTCATCCGGATGGAGCGACAGAAGATGCTGGGCAATGCTATGCAAGTAGAGTATAGCGATTATGCGTGGCTGCGCGATTGGGCCAATGTCACAGCAGCCGACCTCGGTTTGCCACGGGTAGAGATCTTCGTGACGCAGAACCCAGTCATCAATGCTTATGCCTTTGGCTTCATGAATCCATACTGTATTGTGCTGCATTCTGGTTCGATTCGCTACCTCACGCCCGATGAGCTCAAGGCAATCGTCATTCACGAGATGGGGCACATTAAGTACAAGCACACCATAGCGATGCTGTATCTGCAGCCGTTCTTGGCACTGCCGTTTGTTTCTTCGGTGTCTGGCTGGCTAGCGGGCTTCTGGCAGCGCCGCACCGAGTATACGGCCGACCGTTTGGCGCTTACTTATACCGAAGATCCAGAGCTTGTTAAGAATGCGCTTGTCAAGGTGCACGTTGGCCCTGATGTGGCGGAGGGCATGAACGAAACTGCTCGCCAGTGGCAGCGCTACACCGCCAACCGGCCAATGAATCGCTTTGCCCAGACCTTGAGCGACCACCCATACCTCGTGCGCCGGCTTGATCACATTGATGAGATGACCGCTAAACTCCTTACGCCCCAAGCACCAGCTGCACCAACTCAGCCCACAACGCCAGTCCAACCGCAGTAAGGGGAAGCCGCGAGGCGACACAATGCTGCTTATACGAGACGCCACTATCCATACGATGGTGGTTTCTTGGTTTTGCTCGATGTATTGCGATAGTGTAATAACAACGAGACTTCGCACTTTACTGAAACAAAGGTAACGGAGTGAGCGGACGCGCAGCAATACTCTGTGATATGTGTGGCCAGCAATGCTTTGCGCCGTATAGTAGAGCCAGCACTCCAGAGTGCGGTATAATAGACCTATGCAACCACTCAAAAAGCGCGCCGCACAGCTTCTCGCCGATATTCTCGATGCGATTCATCGTTTACAGATTACTGACAAAGCCACTCAGCTTACTCAGCTCGAGGCGCAGCTGGCTGACTCGCAAATTTGGGCTAATCCAGCCCACGCTCAGCAAGTGTCACGCCAGGCAGCAGCACTGCGAGGGCAGATAGAGCCATGGCGAGTGTTACAGGCTCAGGCGAGTGACATTGTGGAGCTCATGGATCTTGGCGATGATTCGATGATACCAGAGTTCGAGCAGCAGCTTGCCGCCCTCGAGCACGACTACCAAGCGCGCCACCGCGACCTCCTCTACAGTGGTGAGCACGACGACCAACCGGCTATTATTAAGATTAGCGCTGGAGCTGGCGGTACCGATGCTCAGGATTGGGCAGCAATGCTTGAGCGGATGTATCTACGCTTTGCCGAGCAGCACAGCCTTCAGGCGGAACTCCTCGAGCGCTCGACGGGCGAAGAAGCTGGCATCAAGAGTGCGACATACAGCCTCCATGGTGCGTATGCCTATGGCCAACTGCGCAGCGAGCATGGCGTGCACCGCCTGGTGCGGCTGAGCCCATTTAATGCTGACCATTTGCGCCAGACAAGCTTCGCTTTGGTGGAGGTGATGCCAGAGATCGCTGAGCCCGAGCAGGTGCAGCTTGAGGACAAAGACCTCCGGATCGACGTCTACCGCAGCGGTGGCAAGGGTGGGCAGGGCGTTAATACGACCGACTCGGCAGTGCGCGTTACCCATTTGCCGACTGGTATCGTCGTTGCGATTCAGAACGAGCGCAGCCAAATTCAAAACCGTGAGACGGCTCTCACTATCCTGCGCTCGCGCCTTGCTCAGCTCCAGCACGAGCAGCAAGCCGCCAGTCTGGCTGACCTCCGCACTGGTGAGTCCGCTAGCTGGGGTGCACAGATCCGCAACTATGTACTCCACCCCTATACCCTCGTCAAAGACACCCGCACCAAACACGAAGCCCACGATGCTCAAGCCGTCCTCGACGGCGGCATCGACGGCTTTATCGAGGCATATCTGGCGATGGGGGTGGGGGAGAAGTAGCAGCTTTCTCGCTCCATCCCTCAGCCGTATGCTATACTGGTATAGTGATATTGTTAGACAGAGTAACCAAACGGTATGATAAGGACGCCAAGCCGGCGCTCGATCGGGTAAGTTTACATGTCGAACCCAACGAGTTTGTCGTTATTATTGGCACGAGCGGGGCGGGCAAGAGCACGCTGCTCAAGCTCCTCACTCGCGAAGAAAAGCCCACAACAGGTAAGATTGTGGTCGGTGGTATCGACTACGACACCCTCAAGGATAAGCATATTCCACTGCTGCGCCGCAAGATTGGTGTGGTGTTTCAGGATTTTAAGCTATTGCCGCAGCGCACCGTTTTTGAGAACGTCGCTTTTGCGCTGGAGATTGCAGGTATGAGCAACCGTGAGATCAAGAACACAGTGCCTAAGGTGATCGACCTCGTCGGCCTCCGGGGCAAAGAGAAGCAATTTCCGCACCAGCTCAGTGGTGGCGAGCGTCAGCGCGTGGCGATTGCCCGTGCCGTCGTGCGTCAGCCCAAGATTCTTATCGCTGATGAGCCCACTGGTAACCTTGACCCTAAGCACAGCTGGGATATCGTCCGTTTGCTCGAGAAGATTAATAAATATGGCACGACCGTGCTCCTGACCACTCACAATGTCGAGATCGTTAATCGGCTCAAGCGCCGTGTTATTACCATTGAGCATGGCAAGATCACGCACGACCAAGCCAGAGGGAGTTACCGTCAATGAGTCGCCGCAAAGATACCGCCCGTGCCCTGATGCAGCAAAAGCGCCGCCGTCGCCAGTGGCTGACGTTTGTCCGGATGTGCCGCTATGGCGTTAATAACTTTAGCCGCAACGCATGGCTGACGGTTGCTGCGACGCTTGTGATGACGATTACACTGCTTATTGTCTTTACGACCTTTGTCGCCCAGCGTTCACTGGCTGATACCGCTCAGGCTATCAACAAGGATATCGACCGCTCGATCTACCTCCGCCCTGATGTCTCGGAGGAGCGCGCTCAGCCAGTGCTGGTGAGTTTGCGCCGCCTCAGCAACGTTGAGTCAGTACGCTTTATTAGTACTGAGGAAGCTAAGGAGCAATTTGCCAAAGCTAATAAGGACGATGAGGCTAAACTGAACGCCCTTAAGGAGGCGACGAATTCACTGCCCGCGACGATCCGCATCACCCTGCATGACAATAACGATACATCGCAGCTGATAGACTTCGTCAATACTAATTCTGCGCTCAAACCGTTGATTAGCGCCACCCAAACGCCGACCTTTATGAGCCAGCGGCGCAACGGTACGACGCGCATTGCAGAGTGGACACATATGTCGCAAAAGGCTGGGGTAGCAGCCAGCGTCCTCTTTATCGCTATCTCGTTCTTGATCATCTTCAATACTATCCGTATGGCAATCTTCAACCGACGCGATGAAATCGAGATGATGAAGCTGATTGGCGCCGACCGGGGCTTTATTCGGGGGCCATTCCTCGTGGAGGCAGTGGTGTACGGGGTGATTGCCGCAGTGATTGCGACCACCTTGGGCATTATTACGCTCTTCCTCTCGGGCAATTCGCTCAAGAAGTGGGGGGTGGCTCTCCAGCCCACCATTGATATGGCAGCATCCTACTGGTGGCTTATCGCCCTGGTGATGATGGCACTGGGCGCATGCATTGGCGTCATCTCATCGCTGGTGGCCACCCGCCGTTACCTAAAGATTTAGCATTGATACGAAGGAGGCCCGTGTTGACAAAGCACACACCGCTTGTTACCATAAGAAATATGAAACAATCCACCACATCTGTTTCGCGTACCCACACTGCTGTGGCCGCACCTAAGAAAACTAAGGGGCTTGCCACTAAGTCGGTCATTGTGGCGGCTGCCGTGATCATGGCGCTGAGTACGCCAGTTAGCACCTACCTCGGGGTGACCACCGGGACTGCCTCGGCTGTGTCGCAGGAGGAATACCAGCGGCAGATCGATGCGCTCAATAAGGAGATTGGGCAGTATCAGTCGCAGGCCAAGGAGCTGAACGAGAAGGCAAAGAGCCTGCAAAATGAGCTCGAAGTCTTGTCGAAGCAGAAAGCGATGATCCAAGCGCAGATCGATATCAGCCAGAAGAAGCACGACCAACTGCAGGAGAAGATTGCTCAGACTAAGCGCGACATCAAGGCCAACCAAGATGCCTTGGGTGACACGCTGGCCGATATGTACGTCGACCGCACCATCAGCCCGCTGGAGATGCTGGCGAGTAGCCGGAGCCTTGGCGACTATGTGGTGGAGCAAGATCGCCGCGATAGCATCCAGACCACGTTGAGCGAGACGATCACGCGGGTCAATAAGCTCAAGAAGCAGCTAGAGGAGCAAAAGAAGGAAGTTGAGCGTGTCTTGGCAGACCAAAAGAATGCCCGTGAAGCCCTTGCTGCCAAAGAGCGCGAGCAAGCTGACCTCCTTGCTCGCACGCAAAATGAAGAAGCAAACTACCAAAAGCTCACCGCTGACCGCGAGAGTGAGAAAGCCCGCGTCCAGAAGGCGCAGCAAGATGCCATCCAAGCGGCTATCCGCAACGCTGGCGGTGGTGGCTCACTTGGCATTACCTCTGGTGATGGCTCGATGGGTGGCTACCCATGGGCTGGTGGCTGTACCGTTGATGCCAATGCGTTGTCGCACGGTGGCGCATCTGGTGGTGGCGAAGATCCACTGGGCTATGGCTGCCGCCAGTGTGTAAGCTACACTGCCTGGAAGACTTACCAAAAGACTGGCTACGCACCACGCTACTGGGGCAATGCCAATATGTGGCCGGCTGCTGCTCGCAACGCTGGCTTCTCGACGGGCCGCACCCCACGGGCCAACGCCCTTGGTGTCATCTCGGCAGGGCAGTATGGGCATATCGTCTATATCGAAGGCTACGATGCCGGTAGCAACACTGTCCGCATTAGTCAGTTCAATTACTTCAATGCCGGCGGCCCTGGCTGGGGTCATTATAGCGAAATGACGGTGCCTGCTAGTACGTACGATACGTATATTTATTTATAAGAAAGAATACATAGCGCAAACGACCACCCAGGTAGCGGTGGTCGTTTTTTGATGGGTGGAACTCTCGAAGCCTATGCCACAGATAGGGTAGGCTGGTGTGGGGTGTCGGCTTGGGTAATGCCTATATCAGTGGTATTGTTCGTCTCGGGCGGACTAACTCGGTACCCATACTGGTTGTACTCTGTACCAATTGGATCATCGCTCTCGCAACCCCGGAGGGGCTTGATATCAGTGGGTAGCTGAGCGATGTAGCTGTTACTAAAGGCGGTGCGTGTATCGGCCTGGGCCATATGGGCCAGTAGGACAAAGAGCTCTTTGACATTGCTGACTGCTTCGCTTGTGCTGGGCGGCTTCTCACCACCGTAGGTAAAGCCGTGCTGCTCCTGTGCTAAGAGGTCTTGATCAAAACCGTGGCCGCAATCGCGGCAATCGAGACAGCGCTCGTAGAAATAATGCACCGAGTAGGTAATCTCGCTATGTGTGATGGTGATGGGTGGCTGGTCATCACGAGCGCTACCTTTCATCTTAGCAATGATGCGCGTGAGGCTATCGATGACGCTGTGGAGGGCTTGCTCGCGCTGGTGGCGTTCGTTGTCGATAATGCGCATCGCATCGAGCTTCTCGCTGCTATGGCGCGGGATAGTCGGCAATTCAGCAACAAGCGCAAGACGCCCAACTACCTGGCGAGCCTGAGGGGTAGGCTTAGTAAGCAGCTGTGAGCTACCTTCAACAGTGGATGATAATGGGCAAACAGGCGCTGCTTCTGCGCTGACAACGGCAAGAGACATCAGATAACCTCACTCGTTTTGATTAAAGAATGGTAATTGTCTATTATACGAGGATGAGGCAAAAATGCAATGGGCAAGAAGCCCTGGTGCGCGGCTTGTACTCTTTTGCCGCGCTGCCTGGCGTAGTATAATACCATAGTATGGTACAGAGTGACACGGCGAGCGCGAGCCGCTCGAAATATGAGTATGATGAACCAAAAAAGCTGACTATATCGCAGCTAACGGCTTTGCTCGTGGCAGTGCTGCTACTGGGGGCTGGCTTTGTGGCGGGGATGTACGCCGACAAACTCTATGCGGCGATTGCGCCAGTCTTTGGGCTCAAAGTGTCGGCCGATAGCATTGACCTGAGCAGTGTGCAGCAGACCTATCGCAAACTCAAAGCAGAATATGATGGTAAATTGGACGATACGAAGCTGATCGATGGCGCTAATCGTGGCCTAGCTGCGGCCACTGGCGACCCTTACACTACCTACATGGACAAGCAAGAGACTGAGCAGTTCGACCGCAGTCTCAATGGCGAAGTAAGCGGTATTGGCGTGGAGATTGCATCACGGGGCAACCATCCAACAGTAGTGCGCGTCGTCGATGACTCACCAGCAGCCAAAGCAGGCCTGCGAGCCGGGGATATATTCCGCAGTATTAATGGCCAATCGGTGGAAGGACAGAACTCTGAAGTAGTGGCCAGCAAAGTGCGGGGTGAGGCTGGCACAACCGTCAAGCTCGTGATGCAGCGTGAGGAATCGACCGAGGAATACACTATTGTCCGGGCCAAGGTAAATGACGCCAGTGTGCGTAGCCAGATTCGCGATGGCGTGGGTATCCTCACTATTACCCGGTTTGATGACCAAACTGGCCGGCTGGCCCGTCAAGCGGCAGAGCAGTTCGTCCAGCAGGGGGTGCGGGCTGTGGTACTCGACCTACGCGACAACGGTGGCGGTTATGTAACGGCTGCTCGCGAGGTCGCCAGCCTGTGGCTTGAGAACAAAGTCGTGGTAGTAGAGAAGTCTGGCGACGTCGTGCGAGACACGGTGCACAGTAGTGGCCAAGCACTGCTCAAGGGAGTGAAGACAACCGTCCTCGTCAATGGCAATAGCGCCAGTGCCAGCGAGATCGTAGCAGGGGCACTACACGACCACAAAGCGGCGACATTACTCGGCGAAAAGACCTTTGGCAAGGGCACCGTGCAGCAGTTGTTTGATCTGCCTGATGGCCGTAAACTCAAGATCACCGTGGCGCGTTGGTATACCCCAAATGGCCGCAATATCTCGCAGGGCGGCATTGCGCCAGATACCGAGGTTAAAATGAGCACCGATGATCGCAATGCTGGCCGCGACCCACAGCTCGATAGCGCACTGCAAAAGTTTGCAGAGTAGACACATATCCAACAAAATGCAAACAATTGTTCGCCAAAAGTATTGTATTTGCCTCGTATCTACGCTACCATAAAGGCATATGGACAGACGAAAGAAAATTCTCTTGGTAGAAGACGACACCGCGCTGCTGGCAGTGTATCGCTCGCGGCTCGAGCTGGAGGGCTTTGCGGTGAGCGAAGTGCACAATGGCGAAGATGCACTCTCGGCGGTGGTCGATGTTCGGCCAGATCTGATCTTGCTTGATGTGATGATCCCTAAGATCAGTGGCTTCGATGTGCTTGATATCTTGCGTAACACCCCAGACACTACCAACGTCCGCGTTATCATGCTGACGGCGCTGAGCCAACCCAAGGATAAAGAGCGGGCCAAGCAGCTGGGAGTGGATGACTACCTCGTCAAGTCGCAAGTGATGATCGGTGACGTAGTGGCCCGCATTAAGTATCACCTGGGCATGAGCCAAGAATAACAGAGGCCAGAGGGCTGTCGAACAAAGCCTGCAGCGAGCCCTTGCTTCTGAGTGATTTCTCCTTAGTAGTATTTCATGGTATTATAAGAAAATGACGGAAAAACATTCGGCATCTCCCGCTGCAAAAGAAGAGACATCAGCACCACTCCCACCACGACAGCCTGAGTACCTCTTGACGCAGCCAATTACGGTGGACGGCGCACCAGAAAAGCGTACAACTCATCCCGATGCATACATCATTCCCAAGCACGAAAATGTGCCGCAGTATCTATGGAATGTGCTGCGCAGCAGTGGCCAGCTCGACGAAGGGTGGATTGATACAGAGATTATTGACGAAAATGACGTGGTGCTAGTGCGGATGACTAAGCCAGTCCACCGAAGCAATATCCACCAGCTCGAGAAATGCGTACCGCTCGCGGTGCTCCAAGAGCAAAACATCGACTTTACCAATGCATATCTGCAAAGAGCCTATGGTGTGATGATGGAGGATGGCAAGCTGCAGCCCGTTGCTGATACCACTCATACTGCTAGCCAGAGCAGCGCGACTGAGCAAGAAACAGAGATACTGCCCACTCAAAGTGGCAATACATATGATCATCTCGGTGGGGATAGTGCGCGCCAATTAGTTGGGAGCGTGGCAGCAAAAGCGAGTGATATAGAGGTGGATAATAGCCCACTCGTGGAGCGGGTACTCGGACATGTAGAGTAGTAATAAGGGCTGGTTTGGTTATCTCTTAGGATAGAGCGTGTTATTGCTGAATACTGAATAGTACGAGCATAGCATACTTATCGATAGCATACACCAAGCCTACTAGGGGTATTATCAAGAACAAGAAAACCACCTCAGTTATGAGGTGGTTTTGTATGTGCGCTATAAAACACTTACGCTGCGCTGACACACACTTGGGTGCGTGGCTGGGTCTTACCAGTGAAGGTAGACTTCTTGACCTTCTTAAAGCTGACAACACCACTGTGAGCGGCGTGGATGGTGTAGTTGCGGCTCATGTATGTGCCAGGGCCGGCAATCTTCGTAGCGCCTGTCTGGCGGACGAGGACCTCACCAGCATTGACCTGCTGGCCACCGAAGCGCTTGACGCCAAGGCGCGCCCCAGCGTTATTGTGGACGTTCTTGCTTGAGCCACCTGCTTTGACTTTTGACATATCACTCCTTTAGCTAATATAAACAATCTATACGATTATACGTGAGGGCGTGGGCGAAGTCAAGCGGTGTGGATTGAATAGCAATGTCTCTCTGCGTAGTGCTGGCTTATCCACTCCAATACTACACCACGTGGAGCAGTTAAGACTAACTGCGAGTTCCACTATGCTTTCGTGGTCTCGACACCGGGCGGTGACTGCGTGAGAATATCGACCGCTATAACGCGAGAGAAGGAAGCGGCAAGGGAAGCACAAGAATCAACGAGGCCGTAAGCTGTAAGAAAGAGGATAATAACAGAGGTAGTAGTACAGATTGTGGCGACAGTATTAGCCAGGCACGAATTGGATAGTTGGTACTATGGTGGTATAATAGGTGTATTAAGATATAACGCTGATACGGAAAAGGAGTGATGATGGCAGAACGACATGAAGGGTCAAGAGGATTTGGATCACAGGGTGAGCGGCTGTATTCGGGCAGTGGGATGAGCGGTAACCCAGATATTGGAGCAGGTTTGGCACGGCTTGCAGCGCTTGGGAATATTAATGAGCGTGATTTACCGTCGGGGCAAGGGGAGGAGGGTACTCGGCAGGGTGCTCCTGCGCCCACTGCAGCTGAGCTTCGAGAGAGCTTAAGAGAAATTGCTGATGCTACCGAGCCAATAAAGCCGGCTGCATCACAGACTCAAGAGGGTATACGTGCAGCGCTTCATGATTGTATTGAAGCACTAAAGCAGCCTGCTCAGATAGCAGAAGAAAACAAAAAGAAAGAGCAAAAAAAGGCTCTCAAGCGCGTAGCGGAAACACTCCGCGTTGCTCCAGATGTACTTAGCATTGTAACATGTAAGCTAGAGAACCTCGTTGTACAGGAAGGTATATCAACAGATACTATGACCAGTCTGCGATCTATCTTGGCACTCTTGGAAAGCATTAATCCTCGTGATCTTGAGGTTGCCCAGCAAGAGGTGGAGAAAGCCATCGATGTAATGGATACGAAAGAGAGCAGTCATCAATAGTTCCGTAGTATTAGATTCACATAAAGAACCTTAGCTATGTCATGCTGAGGTTCTTTGCTTTTTATAGCTGTTAGCACACAGAAGGAAATATATACATTGCTCGATGACCAGAATGAGATTTTATCCCAAGGTTATTTCATTATTTCCATCACCAACAATTCTCGCGCTACTACTTGGTTCTCGCGGTAATAACAGAGGTCGGCAGGGCGAATGTGCTGAAGTGGGCGGCGCTGGTAGCCCAGTCGCTCTAGCTGGGTGATGAGTGGCAGGTGAGTAAACTGCCCGTCGCTGCCGCGCCACGCGGGCACTGCAATAACTAGTGGTGTGCCAGGGCGCAGCTGAGAGCGAAGATTAGTGAGAAAATGGCTGATGATATGGTTGCACGTGGCACGCACAGCACTGAGCTTAGCAGGGGCAGGTGGGGCAGAGAAGGGCTGGCCAAGGTATGTCTCACAGACAACGGCGCTGAGCTGCTGGGCGTCTGCCCACTGATGAGTAGTAGCATCAGCCTGAGTAACGTCCTGCACCGCGCCAGGAGTAGCCGCAGCAGAGCGGCGCTGCAGCCAGGCGAGGTTCTCGCTGGTGTAGCTGACCATCTTGGGGTTCAGGTCGCTACCGCACACATCGTAGCCCAGGAAGAGCGCCTCTTGCAAGACAGTGCCAGTGCCACAGAAGGGATCGAGCAGCACGGGGCGCGGCGCGGGGTGCTCGGCAGTAGGTGAAGGCTGCACCAATGGCCCAGCCATATTGACCATCATGCGGGCGAGCTTGGGCGGCAGCATACCGACGAAGGCGTCGGTGCACGGACGAGCTTGGTCGCGTGCGGCCAGGGCAGAAATGTTTTGCGCGCCAACACTCTCCGCCACAATAACCCGTCCATCCTGGGCTCGCACCACCAGCAGCTCAATGTGGTGGGGCGAGCGGCCAAGCTTGTTGTGGTGGCTGGTGGCGGTGTTGAGCACCGGAGCGGCGTTGGGGATGAGGCGCAGGCTCGTGCCAGTTGCGCGCAGCTTTGCCTTGAGAATAAGGCCAGTCTTTTGCACCTCGCGGGCGGTGGCAGAGAAGCCATAAGCACTGATGCCAAGCGTGATCTTGTGCGGCGCGCCCTGCCACTGCGCGCTATAGTGGCGGACGATCTGCCGGCTCACCGCCAGCCAGTTACCGCGCAGCTCTAACACCACCCGGCCCGCCTTTTGGCTGCCACCCAGGCGCTCAAAAGCGAAAGTATCAGAGGTAATAGTAGCGGCCTGCGCGCCAAACCAACGCACCGCCGCCCCGCCATACAAACACTCTAGCTCCGCCACGCCGAGGGCCGGCTGCCGGCCAAGAATTGCAATATACATATGCCTAGTATAGCGCAAAAGTGAGTGAGAATGGAGGGAATAAGCAACCAGCCCGAGAATTGACAAGAGCGACCAGGAGGCATATCATACGCCTATGACATCATATTACACAATAGCTCGCCTTCTCACCTATGATGACAGGCGTTTTGTCGGTATGGGGTGGGAGATTGATTGGCCATGGATTCATCAACCTGACAACCCAAAGAGCCCCTACCTGTCATTTGGTGATGCGCGCTGCCCGTGGGCGATTGAGGTTGGCGTCTGCATTACCCCGCGCGATAAGTCAGTCCGTGAGAAGATGGACGTCTCCCCTAATCAGGATGTCGGTGTTGGCACGACCGAGCCAGGGCGCTACATCCTCACCGTGTGTTCCCAGTCATTCTTGGATGACCCTGCTGGTGCAGTGTATTTTGATGGCGACCCAGTTAAACCACTGGTTATGCCTCAGCTTGACTTCGTCGAGATAGCAGCATTTGTTGAAGCAAAGCTTGCCAAATACCAGCATGTTCCAACGGTCGATGATCCGTTCGGTACCGACAGAGAGTTCTATGAAGCGACGAAAGACTGGCTGTACGACACTGAGTACGACGAGTGGACGGCTTATGAGGCGACGATTGCGTGCCCGGCGAGTATGCTTGAGTAGCTGCAGTTAACCTCGTGGTATAATATACCGTAGCTATGCAGAAATATATCAAAAAAATGAAACAGCTGTCCTTCCGCACCTGGCTGAGTATTATGACGTTTGTGCTGATCGCCTTGATTCTATTCTTGTCGCGGCACGAACTTCTCCAGGCGTGGCATTTGCTGCAGCAGGTCAATATATGGGTCTTGATTGCCGTCTTTCCGGTGGCGGCGTTGGGGTATTTAGCAGCGGGCGAGATGATCTTCTCATATCTGCGGCAAAAGGGCTTCGTGCGTGATGTGAGCCCCTTTGCCCTGATGCGCTTGTCGCTGGAGCTAAACTTCGTCAATCACGCTTTCCCCAGTGGTGGCCTGAGCGGTATATCATACGCTAACTGGCGCTTACGCAAATACGGCGTCTCGACGGGGCGCGCGACGATGGCCCAGATGGTGCGCTATGTCATGGGCTTTGTGGCAGTGGTGCTGTTCCTTGCAGTGGCGGTGGTAATAGTGACGATCGATAGCGGAGTGAACCGCTGGATTATCCTGATGAGCGGGGGGCTGGTATTTTGCCTGACGATGATCACGTTACTGGGAGTATACTTACTGACGAGCCAGCAGCGGCTCCACAAGGCGGCGCATCAGATCACGCTGACGATCAACGGCTTCGCGCGGCGTATCCTGCGGCGCACAAAGCCAGTGATGGACGAAGCTGCGGTGCGGCGCTACTGCGACGACCTCCACACCGATTTCCTCGAGCTGCGGCGGGACAAGAAGCTGCTGTGGCAGCCCTTTGTCTGGAGTATTATCTTTACGATTATGGAGATCTTGCCCTTCTGGATGACCTTCCAATCGCTGGGGGTATCGGTTAATCCTGCATCAATTCTCATCGCCTACGGCGTGGCCACGACCATGGCAGTGGTGGTTGCTACCCCTGGTGGAGCTGGTGCGTATGAGGCAGTGATGGTGGGGATCTTGGCACTTTCAGGCGTGAGCCAGGGCCAAGCCATCGCTGGGACGATGCTCTACCGCGTGATTGCCATCGTTACTACACTGGTGTTTGGCTATGCATTTTACCAACTAACTATCATGCGCTATGGACGCGACAAACCTCCCACCACTGAGCGTTAGCGATTTCCTCGCCTGTGCGAGCCAGGTGCTGGAGGGAGCATTTCCGGTACTAACGGTCGAGGGCGAGGTGGCTAGTATGGTAGTGCGCCAGGGAAAGTTTGTCTTTTTTGACCTCAAGGACGAGACAGGCAGCGTGAGCTGCTTTATGATGGTGTGGCAGCTCCGGGTAGCGCTAGAAGATGGCATGCAGATAGCAGTGCAAGCCGTGCCGAAGCTCACGGCGCGCGGTAAGTTTAGCCTGACGGTGCAGCAGGTGCGACCAGTCGGGCAGGGGAGCATTAAGAAAAACTTCGAGCTGCTGCGCCAGCGCCTTGGCGCGGAGGGGCTCTTTGCTCCAGAGCGCAAGCGGCCGGTGCCCGAATGGCCCGAGCACATTGCTGTGGTGAGCAGTCCTCAGGCGGCGGGCTATGCCGACTTTATGACGATCATTGGCCAGCGCTGGGGCGGCATGCAGGTCGATGTCTATGCAGTGCCAGTCCAGGGTGCTGGCGCGGCCGATCGGATCATCCGCGCCATTGAGCGCTGCAACCGCCGTGCAACCGTGCCACAGGTGCTGGCGATTGTGCGCGGTGGCGGCAGCGCCGATGATTTGCAAGTCTTTAACGACGAAGCGCTGGTGCGGGCGATCGCTGCAAGCCGCGTGCCAACAGTGGTTGGGGTAGGGCACGACACAGATGAGACATTGGCCGATCTCGCCGCCGACGTCCGGGCTGTCACGCCGACCAACGCGGCTCAGCTCATCACGCCCGATGCCACGGCAGTGCAAGCGCGGCTGGCCGAGCAGCTGCAGATGATGAAGCAGACGATTATCGCCACGGTGGATGATGAGCAGCTAGCGGTGCAGCATCAGCTAGCCGAAGCTCGGGTGAGGTTAGCCAGGCGGCAGCAGGCGCTCGAGCAGCAGTGCATGGCATTGCAGGCCCGGCTTCGGCTGTATAACCCTGCAGCAACCCTAGCGCGTGGCTACGCCCTGGTGCGCGGCCAGGCCACCGTCGGCCAGACAATCACCATTGAGCGATATAGCGATATGATAACAGCGGAGGTAACCCATGTCGAACGCAAAACAACCAACGAAACAGGCGAAATCCGCCACACCTAGCACTCGGGCCAAGCGCACCACCCTCAGTGATGACGACCAACTAGCAATGGCCCTCGCAGCGGAGGGGCTCACGCCAGACTATAGCCAAGCCAGTGGTGCACCGGCCGGCCCATCAGCGCCGCAGCCTGACCAGCAGAGCAACGCAGATAACCGTTCACTGCGTGAGCAAATGGAGCAGCTGGAGGAGATCTTGGCGTGGTTTGACAGTGATAAGTTTGAGCTCGAGGCAGCGGTAGAGCGCTACCAGCAGGCAGCACGCGTCGCCGAGCAGATCGACCAGCGTTTGACAGAGATTAAAAACAAAGTAACTATTATCACAGAGGACGCAGCCGCCTGATGATGTGGTGGGCACTCCTCGTCATCATCCTGCTGTTTTGCGTGACGGCGCTGACGGGGGCACCCTATGTGCCATCGCACCTCCGCGATGTGCAGCAGGCGCTCACTCAGCTCTATAGCCTTGGGCCAGAGGATTGCTTGGTGGACATGGGCTCGGGCGATGGCGTGGTCTTGAAGGTCGCCCGCCAGCAGGGGGCACGAGCCTTTGGCGTGGAGCTCAACCCGCTCCTGGTGCTGCTCTCGCGCTGGCGTTTGCGTGGCGATACCAAAGCGATGGTGGTGTGCGGCAATCTCTACCATACGAACTTTCCAGCTGGCACCACAGTGGTCTACACCTTTGGCGACTCGCGCGACATCGCTCGGATGGCTGCCCATGTGCAGCAGCAAGCCACCCGCCTGGGCATAGACCTGTGGTTCATTTCCTATGCCTTTGCCGTGCCTGGCTGGGCACCAGTGCGCGAGCAAGGCGCGCACAAGCTGTATCGGGTGCGAGCAGAGCGCGATGCATAAGCTCTGCTAGTCCTCGCTTGATGGATGTATCACAGGTAGCCACAGGGTGCTGGCTGGCTTGAGTGAGTCGATCATCGTAGTAATATCTGCTTGCTCAATACGGCGAGGAAAGTACAGCTCGAGATAGGTGGTGCCTCGATTAAGCTCAACATGAGTGGTGAGCATCTCGTCGGCATGGTGATAGCATAAGCGGTAGGTTTGCTTGTGCGGGGTCTCGACCCAGCGACAAGAGGCTATGCGAGGGTCTTTGGTGAGGCCACCACCCGCCGATGCATGCCGGCCTGGCCACTGTGTAATACCATAGTACCAGCCGTCTTTTGCCCGGAAGTTCTGCTTCGTGCGAACAAATGTGCCGTTATTGCGCTCGTCCTTGATAAGACGCCGCTGGGCAAGCGTTGCATTGGCCGGCAAGGAAGATGGCTCGAAGTAGGTAAAGTCGATCCGCGTCGCTCGCCAGCGATATACCCCATAGCCAAGTATACCCAAGAGGAGCACGGCGATAATGGTGAGACTAATACTGCGTGGTGTTGTCGGGAGATAGCGTCGTTTCATATATTTATGAATAGCACATAGTGCCAGTAATGGCAAATATGCACTATTTTTGTTTCTCTACTTACCACTCCCTCCTCCGGAACACTATAAGGGTCGACACCTCCCAGGTGTCGACCTCTTGCGCTGGGCTGCAAACAGATTATTGCAATCTGTTTGCACACTCCATCGGATGAAGTGGTAAGGAGAGGAGCCTACGCGAGCGAAGAGATTCTGGCTCATAGACAAATCCTCATCCCGCTCTTGTCTATCGCCCCAGGCATAAGTATAATAGGGATATGACGAAGCAATCTTACAAACGACGAAGTTTTCTTAGTGGCAGCACCTTTGCCATTATCGGACTAGCACTGCTGGTGGTGCTCTTTGGTGGGTTTTCGGCCTGGGCCTACACCAACTATACCGAGGCCAAGAGCAACCTCGACAGCAAGATTACCGCAGCGCAAGCTGAGGCCAAGAAGACGCAAGCAGACGAAGACGAAAAGAAGTTTGCCGAGCGCGAAAAGCAGCCCATGTTGCAGTTCGTTGGGCCAGATGACTATGGCCGCCTAACTTTTGATTATCCCAAGACCTGGAGCGCCTACCAAGCCACTGATGTGAGCGAGGGTGGTGGGAAGACATACGAGGCGTACCTCAACCCCCGCGTCGTGCCACCAATAACAGATACGCAGAAGATTGCCATTCGGATTAGCATCGAGCAGAAGATCTATGACAAAGCAGTGGCTGACTACGACAGCCAGATCAAAAAAGGTGAGCTGAAGTCGAGCGCCTGGAGCAACGACAAAGGCCTGACGGGCACGCGCCTGGAGGGGAACTTTAGCAAAGATATCCGCGGCACCGCAGTGGTGATCAAGATGCGCGATCGGACACTCACGGTGCGGACGGATGCCGACGTATTTAATAACGACTACGAAGCCCTGATAAAAACCATTAAATTTAACGAATAAATATAGAACATTGCGACGATCTGTGCTACAATGCAGCTGGTATGAGCACGGAGGGGAATGCGGTTATGATGAGCGGCGCTTCCTGGGGGGAGGCGTCGCTCTTTGTTGCGGCGGCACACGACCTCAAGTCGCCACTGGCGCTGCTGCGACAATTGGCGCTAAGCTTGGAGGCTGGTGGGCTGTCGCCCGTCGAGGTGGCCGAGCTAGCTCGGCGGATGGCACTAACCAGCGAGCGGGCCTTGCGCCTCACCACCGACTTGACGCAATCCACCCGTCTCCACGAGGAGTTATTTGGCATCGAGCCGCTCAACTTGGCGTTGGTGGCGCGCGACGTCGTGGCCGAGCTCCAGCCACTCTACGCAGCCAAGGGGCGTCGCCTGACGGTACGCGTGCCGCGGCGGGCAGTGGTGGGTCTTGGCAACCGCGACCTCCTGCGGCGCGTCCTATGCAACTTCGCCGACAACGCACTTCACTACAGTGGCGAAGGCGATGCACCCGTGGTGGTGCGACTCTCCCGGCGAGCTGGCGGCCAGGTAATCCGCCTGGCGGTACGCGACTATGGCCCAGCCATTCCGCCATCACTCTGGCAGCAACTGGAGCAACGCCTTGGTGTCAGCGCACAGCCATTGCACAGCCGGCCAGGCAGCAGTGGCCTGGGGCTCTACATTGCAGGGCAATTTGCCAGCGCGATGGAGGCGCAAATTGGAGCAGTTCGACACCGCGATGGCGCGACCTTTTACATCGATCTTCAGGCGGTATATCAACAGAGGTTATTATGACGCAATCACCGCCGCGGGTGTTGGTCATCGACGATGATCAATGGTTTGCTGAGCTGCAGCTTGCGGCAGTGCGGCGGGCTGGTGCAGTGCCCATCTATGCGGCCGATGTGCTGGCTGGCATGGCAGCGCTCGACGAGGCGCTCCCAGCAGTGATTATCCTCGATATGTTCATGCCTGGGGGTAATGGCCTGGTGCTGCTCCACGAGCTGCAATCGTATAGCGACACAGCACGTATCCCCATTATCATCTGTAGTAATAATGCGAGCGACATGACGCTAGCCGATCTCGCACCCTACGGTGTCGTTGCCCTGCTCGACAAAACAACGATGCGCCCCAGCGACGTGACGAACGTACTAGGCAGGTACATCCCAAGCGAGGTAGCGGCATGAGTATGCAGCGCACCACAGCGATCGTCCTGCGCCGCACCAACTATGGCGAGGCCGACCGCGTGCTGCAATTGCTCACGCCAGAGGGGCAGCGGGCGGTAATTGCCAAGGGTGTCCGGCGCGAAAAGAGCCGGCTAGCTGGGGCGGTTGAACTCTTTGCGATCAGCGATGTCGTCATCCGCCAGGGGCGCAGTGAGCTGGGCGTGCTAACGCAAGCTCGCCTGACGAAGTATTATCAAACAATCGTGGCCGATTATGACCGCCTGCAAGCTGGCTATGCCGCCATCCAACTGGTGGCGCAGGCCAGCCGCATGCTGGACGAGCCGGCGTGGTATGAGGTACTGCGCTTGGTATATGAGGGGCTCAATCAGCCTAGTGTACCCGTCATGCTCACCCAAGCTTGGCTGGCCATCCACTATGCGGCGCTGCAAGGCTACGAGCTCAACCTAGTGCGCGATGTCGTAGACCAGCCCCTCCAGCCCGAGCGGCGGTATATGTATGACGGGTCGGAGCGTGGCCTGCGCCTCAGCGACCAAGGCGACATCACCGCAGCGCACATCAAGCTGCTCCGCCTGCTGGCCACACGCCCACCCACAGTGGTAGCACAGGTCGGTGGTGTGCTGGCCATCCTGCCCGAGTGCTGGCTGGTGGCACGGCAGCATGCTGGGGTGTAATGCTAGAGCTTGAATTGCAAGATCCTCTCTGTCACCCCCAGCAACTCACCGCACCGAAAATGTTCCGGCCAGAACATACAGCAGAGCTCTTCCGTTTGCTTGGTAGCTGGCCTCCATATATTTTCTTGTTCGGTAAGTTGCTTGGGGGGGTAGAGCGTGAGGTTATTGAGATGGAGGCATCAATGCTGCGTATAGCCATAAGACATACTCTACTTAAGAAATGCTATAATAATACCAAAGAACCAATCATGAAGCTGCCGCGTTGCCAACGCGGAGAAAGGACGCGTGTGAGTAGCGCAACAAGCAACGTAACAATGGAAGCAATTATTAGCCTGTGCAAGCGCCGCGGCTTTATATATCAGGGGTCGGACGTGTACGGCGGCCTGAGTGGCACATGGGATTATGGCCCGCTGGGTGTGCAGCTGAAGCGCAATATTATGAATTTGTGGTGGCGTCGGTTTGTTGACGAGCGCGACGACATGTACGGCGTCGATGCAGCGATTTTGATGAATCAGAAGGTGTGGCAGGCCAGTGGACATGTGGATACGTTTTCTGATCCGCTTATTAGCTGCCTGGGTTGTAATACTCGCTATCGGACAGATAAATTAGTTGAAGATGATTATCAGGACAAAGTTATGATAGCACGGTCAAGTCTGCTTGATCTAAGTAGTAATGTTCTCCAAAATATAGATACAGTTGAGGATCTAATAGAGCATTATAGACAGTTTCCTAATGAGAGAACGCTTAATGAGGCAAAGTCTATATTAGGAAAAGCAAAGAAAGGCAACGATGCCCTTTCCATGGCCGTTCCTGATATCGCTGATGCTGAGAAGTATGAAGGTGTTTTCCCCGCCTTTTACCTTGAAAAAAAATCGATAAAATGTGATGTGTGCGGTCAGTGTAAATGGAGTGTTTCAAGGCCATTTAATATGATGTTTAAAACCTACATTGGCCCTGTTGCAAATGAAAACTCGATTAGCTATCTCCGCCCAGAAACCGCCCAAGGTATCTTCACCAATTTCAAAAACATCGTCGATAGTTTCTACCCTAATCTGCCGTTTGGCATCGCTCAGCAGGGCAAGGCATTTCGTAATGAAATTGCGCCGCGCGACTTCGTCTTCCGCAGCCGCGAGTTTGAGCAGATGGAAATTGAATATTTCGTAAATCCTGAGCATTGGCAAGAGGCGTTTGATGAATTGCTGGCGGCGACGCATGCGTTTTTGGCAGAACTGGGCTTGAAACCAGAGCACATCCACGAGCTGGACGTGCCGGCGGAGGATCGGGCGCACTACAGCAAAAAGACGATTGACATCGAATATGACTATCCAATTGGCCGCGAGGAGCTGATGGGCATCGCCTACCGGACTGATTTTGACCTAATGAACATCCAGCGTGCCAGCGGCAAGAGTATGGAGTATACCATCAAGGGGACGAATACGAAATTTGTGCCGCACGTTATCGAGCCCAGTTTCGGTGTGGAGCGGGCACTGATGGCAGTACTGGCCAGTAGCTACCGCGAGGATGAACAAAATGGCGAAAAGCGAGTGTACCTGGCCCTGCCAGAGCACTTAGCACCAGTCAAATTTGCCGTCTCGCCACTACTGAAGAATAAGCCAGAATTGGTGGAAAAAGCCCGCGATGTGTACGCGAACCTCGCCAAAGCCAACCCCGGCCGAGTAATGTGGGACGACAACGGCAACATCGGCAAACGCTACCGCCGCCAGGACGAAATCGGCACGCCGTACTGCGTGGTCATCGACTTCCAGACGCTGGAGGATGGCACCGTCACCGTGCGTGAGCGGGATACGACGGAGCAAAAGCGGGTGAAGGTAGCCGACCTACTGGGCCAACCAAGCCACCCTGCGTAAGTGAGTACGATAAAAGCCTACACAGGAGCCACCATGCCAACACGCGTAAAGATTACGGTTGATGACGATAGCGCTGGCCGGGCGGCGCTCGATGCCCTGTACGAGGGTGCCAGCCAGGTGGCGCTGTGCCGCTATGCCTTGCGGCTGGCAGCGCACATAATGGAGACGGCGGGCTACAGTGACCCACGCAACCCAGCTATTACTGCCGGCTTTGCCGTCAACCGCCAGTGGCAAGCTGGGGCGGCCCGCATGCACGATGTGCGCCAAGCTGGCTTTGCGGTGCACAAGCTGGCCCGCCAAGCGCCGGATGAACTCACCACAGCGGTACTGCGCGTGGTGGGCCAAGCCATCGGCACCGGCCACATGCCGGAGCACGCTATGGTGGCTAGCGACTACGCCATCAAGGTCATCAATCTCCTTCACCCCGGCGACCGAGCCGCCGCCACCCGCGAGCGCCAGTGGCAGGTGCGGGTGATGGGGGAGGAGATGGCGGCTGTATAGCTTGAGGCAGTAAGTTAGCTGTCCGGCACTAAATAGAAAAAGGGTCCTTAGGCAATTAACCGTTCGGAACCTTTTCGTCTTAATAGCTCTATTGTAGCGACATAGAAGAATAAAGCAAATGAGCTAACTTAGTTATGGTGGATAGTTAGCTATATAAGTGAATAGCGAGAAAAGCTTCAGAGTGGTATAATCACCTCATACGAACAAAACCGCAAAAGGCTAGGTGTATACATATGAGTAACACGACAGAAAAAACATCTAATTCACTCCCTCCCATTAAAAAAGAGCATCGCAACAAAGTACTCATCACCCTCTTTCTCTTGACGGCGCTCGCCGGAGGCGGCTACTGGGCAGTTGTAGCTGCGACAAGCAGTAGCGCGCCGCCGGTAGCGCTAGCATTGCGCTTGGCGTACGTTGCGATTTTGTATATGCCGGTGCCACTGTATACGCTCTTACTGAGTCGATTGATGCTTGGCATACCAATACCATTCCGTGCGTTGTTATCATTAAAGCACATTACCGTGAAGAAGTATGCACTGGTCGCTGGGCTATTCTTGGCCTGGGCCGTATTGATGATAGGCTCTGTTGTGATTCTTGGCTGGTTGTGGCCAGAGACGTTTGGTCACCTAGCGACAACGAATGAGCACTTGGTATATAATCTTGAGAAGCTCATCGGTACATCAGTCGATACTAGCACGATGAATATGCCACCAACGCCGCTTGCTATGCTGCCACTTGGCATCGTTGGTGCATTGATGGCTGGGCTAACGGTAAATGCGATCTTTGCGATGACAGAAGAGATCATGTGGCGTGGTTACCTTGCGCAGGCATTTGCCGGACGGCCATTTTGCAAGAAATATGTGACGATTGGTGTGCTATGGGGACTGTGGCATATTCCACTGATTGCCCTCGGGTATAACTATGGCACAGCGAATGCGCTTCCGGGGTCGGTGTTGTTCATTGGATTTTGTGTGGTGATGTCGCTTGTGCTTGGTTTTGTCGTTGAGCGAACCAGAAGCGTGTGGCTTGCTGCCGTGCTGCATGGGACGTTTAATGGCTTCTCGCAAGTTATGTTGCTTCTGGTTGTTGGTGGGAGCTCACTGTTGGCTAGCTCAGCAGTAGGCGTTGTCTCGCTTGTGGCGTGGCTGGTAGTGTTTGCGGGTTGTTATATAAGCACTGCTTTTGCATCTGTCACAGAGCGAGCATAAGCGGACTGTCTCATCTAGGAGGGTCGATTCCGCTAAACTACTACTCTAGAGGTATAATAAAATCATGCATATAACTCGTCGTATTCAAGCAGTAAAGCTTCGCCATATTGGGGGATTGCTGGTAATTTTTCTCCTTGGTATGGCTGCGATGCGACAGGCGGCTAGTTATGTCTCATCAATTTCTGGTGGTGCGGCAATTCTCGACCTTAACTTTGGCAACAATACCGCCCACATCAATCATACATTAGCTGCTCTGGGTGAGGCTGGTAGAAGTGCCTATTTGCATGTCTTTTTGCCAATCGATACCTGCTATGCAGCCATCTATGCGGTGTTTTATGCTTGTACTTTGGTGTTTTTTCTCCGACGCCTCCCGCTGCGGCGGAAGCTGAGCTGGGCTCGGTGGGCAAGTTTGCTTCCCGTAGTGGCTGCTGTTTGCGACTGGTGGGAGAATATAGCTTTTGCGTTCATGCTGAGCCAATTTCCGGCACTTGCGAACCCAGCACTGGTGGCTAGTACAACAGTAGCGACTAGGGCGAAATTCATACTCGTGTATCTATCATTGCTGCTTGTGCTAGGTCTTGCAATATACCATATGATGCGGTGGATTAGCTCCAGCAACGACGACGAACACCACCCCTCATAGTACATAGCAAGATACACTACTGATCATTACCCAATTACCCCCTTGTTACCATAAGCACAATAGTGTTATAATGCGAACGTTATATTAAGGTGTTGTGTTTCACAACAAAAAGGAGGGTTATTGCATGAGGGAACTCAGGCAAGCAAAACATAATAGATGGAGAACACTCACGCGTGTGTCTCAGGCTGGATGCCTGGTGGCGGTAGCCGCTATGGTGGCACTGTTTGGCCAGCCTACACGGGCTGCCCAAGAGGTAGCTTGGAAGGAGCAAGCTGGCTCTGGTGTAAAGAACTGGTCGGCAATGGCTAGCTCGACAGACGGCACCAAGCTCGTTGCAGCAGCGAATATCGGGAATATCTACACCTCGACAGACAGTGGTGTCACCTGGAAGGAACGACCAATAACCGGCCTAGATAAGCCACAAAAGTGGACGGCTCTTGCCAGCTCGGAAGACGGCATGAAGATTGCTGCCTTCTACCAATGGGGTGGCTACATGTACACTTCGAATGACTCAGGTGCTACCTGGACGAAAAATGGTCTCCCAGGAGCTGCTGGCGACTGGGTGTCTGTGACGAGCTCGGCCGATGGCACCAAGCTTGCTGTTGTTGGGCGTGGCAGTAAGGTTTTTACCTCTGAAAACTCTGGTGCAACCTGGAAGGAGCAAGCCAACCCAGGTGCAAAGAACTGGTCGTCTATCGCAAGTTCGGCTGATGGCACCAAGCTTGCCGCGACTGTTGCCGACGGTGTTGTCTACACCTCGACAGACAGCGGTGTTACTTGGACAGAGCAAGCAGCCGCTGGCACTCAGAAGTGGACATCAATCGCTAGCTCGGCTGATGGTATGAAGCTCGCCGCAACCGTCAATGGTGGCAAGATTCACACCTCGACAGACGGCGGTGTTACTTGGAAAGAGCAGGCTGCATCAACCCCACAGAAGTGGACATCGATCGCTAGCTCAGCCGATGGCATGAAGCTCGCTGCAACCGTCAATGGTGGCAAGATCTACACTTCAGATGACGGTGGTGCAACCTGGATGGAAAATGACAGCGCTGCTACCGGTGCGTGGTCGGCTGTTGTTATGTCGAACGACGGTGCTAACCTCGCTGCAGCACTCAACGGCGGCAACATCAACACAGCAACAGCTAAGGACAAGCCAGTTGTGCAGCCAGCTCCGGCCAACCCAGCGCCCGCAAATCCAGCTCCAGCGACGCCCGCACCTGCGACTCCGGCCCCAGCAAATCCTGCTCCAGCTACCCCTGCGCCTGCTACACCCGCTCCGGCCACACCTGCGCCCGCAACCCCAGCTCCAGCTACCCCGGCACCTGCCAATCCGGCACCTGCTACACCCGCGCCTGCAAATCCAGCTCCAGCTGAGCCAGCCGTAGAACCTGCACCAGCAGAAGAGCCGGCTCCAGCAGCCAACCCAGCACCTGCAGCTAAACCAGCAGCAGAGGCTGCCGCTCCTGCTAAGCACGAAGGTCCAGCTCTCGCCGACACCGGTGACAGCGTATGGCTCGTTGCTGCACTCGCAGCTAGCGGTCTTGGCGCCGGGAGTTTCTGGTTCGTCAAGAGCCGCAAGAACTAGAGCACTGCACTGCAGCGCCTCTATACCCAAGAGAAAGGCATACCGTATGCCTTTCTCTTTTTTTGGTTGGGGTAGGGTAGAGCTCATTATAGGGCAATTGCATATTATCAAGCAGCTTGGGCGCTAATGTAGCAGTGATACACCGTCACAGTACTTGAGTATGAGCAGCAAGGAAACTTACCTTATATAGATAGAATGCCAGCACTAGCGCGCTGCTAGGGGCTCTTGGGTGAGAATAGGCGGGCCGCGGCCATGTTGGCGCGGCCTTTGCGTTGCGCGGCGATGGTCGGGGCTAGAGATGATGGCGACCGATGGAACTTGCTTCCTGTGCGATGTGTCTTGGTAACGATCACCAGTGCATCGGCCTTGTGATCTACATCAATGGCGGCGTGGGTGATCACATTGAGCCAACGAATAGCCTTCCGCCGATGAGGGTGGCTTGTACTTTTTTGGGGCACGTATAGCGTGCTCTTATTCTTGCCCAAAGCAGCGCGGGAGGGTGGCTAGAGCACTAACCTTCCACTGCTAGCAATATGAATCTCGCTCGTACTAGCAAGCTTATACACACCAATACATGCGAGGAGGCAAAAGAAAGTGGCTTGGATAGCACAGTATCCAAGCCAAGATAGAGCTGCGTGGGGTAGGAGTACGGCTACGATCGCCGTTTGCGGAGTATCCACACTCCGCCACCGCCCAGCGCAATTGCGCCGAGGGTAGCGGGGAGGATGCTATCGCCAGTGTTGGCGAGGAGCCCGCCGCGGTGGGATGAGCTGCCCGCAGAGTCGGTGTACGACGTGTCTTCGTAAATGGCGATGGGGTCGAGGATCGTGCCATTGGCAGTGCCGTCTTCGTCGCCAAAGCCACCGTCGGTTACGTCGTAAGCGATTGTTGTGCGTGTGCCGCTGGGGTTTGTGCCGAAGTTTATCCGGCTTGTGATATCTTCGATGATCGAGCCACCTTTGGCAAGTTTGAGCACGGTGAGGCGGCTTGGGTCGCGATAGCGCGTGCTGAGTGTGAGCGCTACATGAGTGGTGTAGCCAGTGTGCGCTGTGCGCCCAGCACAGGTGATGGTGAAGCGTACGCTGTTGCGCAGAATCCGGCCTTGGTACTGCTGGGGGGCAGTTGCTGGCTCGGCTGAGGCAATGTGGCTGCACGGTTTGCCAGCCGTAGCGAGCGATACCGCACCGCCGTGTGGCTGAGGGATTGTAGTCGAGTTGGTCAGCTGATTTGGCTGCGTGGGCTGCTTGGGTGTTGGTGTGGATGGGGCTGATGGGGCTGATGGGGCTGATGTGATGGCGTTTAGCCGAGCTTGGAGAGCGGCTTTTTTGCGTGCGTCCTTGACGGCGGCAATGCGGGCTTGAGCAGCAGCGATGTCTGCAGGGCTCTTGCTGGCTTCGGCTCGGGCTACAGCAGCTTCGGCAGCGGCCAGTGTGCTGTCCTCTATCTGCTGGGTAGTGGTGTATACCATGCCACCATAGGCAGCGGCCGCAAGCTTACTCCCATCGACCGAGCTAGCAAGAGCAGACCAGTTGGGTGTGCCAGCCGATGTCTGGGCGGTCCACGTCGCACCGCCGTCGGTCGATACATAGATGTAGCCACCACCGCCAGCTGTTGCAGCGAGGGTGCCGCCATCGGCCGAGATGGTTGCTGCTGTCCAGTTGTGCCGGCCATCGACGCTGCGCTCCGTCCACGTCGCGCCACCATTGGTCGAGATGTAGACGTTACCGCCAGCAGCTGTTGCAACCAGCTTTGTGCCATCGGGCGAGCTGGCAATTGATGTCCAGGTGCGGTTGCCAGCTTGGGCGCGTTCTGTCCAGGTCTTGCCGCCGTCTAAGGAGGTATAGATAGCACCGTCTTCGACGACTGCGGCTAGTTTGTTGCCATCGGCCGAGCTTGTGACGGCGCGCCATTTGCGGCTGCCCGACTTTGGCTGCTCCGTCCACGTTGTACCGCCATCGCGCGAGGTATAGATAGTGTGATCCTTGGCGACGGCTACAAGCTTGCTTCCATCGGCCGAGCTCGCGATCGACATCCAGTTGATCGTCCCGCTCATCGCATGCTTGTGCCATGTTGCACCACCGTCTTGCGATGTCATGATGTAGCCACCCCAATCGTAGAGTGCCGCAAGCTTGCTCCCATCGGCTGAGCTTGCGATGCTCACCCAGTTGCGCACCTCCGACTTTGGCTGCTCCGTCCACGTTGCACCACCATCTTGCGAGGTGTGGATTGTGCCACCCCAGGCAGCGGCCGCAAGCTTACTGCCATCGGCTGAGCTAGTGAGGGCAGACCATTTGCGGTCACCGGCGGCAGTCTGCTTGGCCCATTTCGTGCCGGTTGCTGGCACTGGTGTCTCGGGTGGCTGCGTGCCCGCACCCTTTTGGAAGACACGCACATAGTCGATCAGCATCGTCTGGGTAGGGAATGGATCGGATGGGTCGATAGGGCTGAGGTTTTTGCTAATCTCGACGTAGTCATTGAGGATGAATTGCCAGCCGCGGTGGAATGCACCATTGATATTCTCTTGGCTGGCAACCTTCGTTAGTGGCTCGGCATCCGTCCTGGGGAGGATGTTGCCATCGTCGGTAGGGCTCACATGGTAGCGATATACCTTGATGGGTTGGTCGTCTACAAAGTACTTGACCGTCGTACCATCATACTCAACTGCCCAGGTGTGCCACTCGTAGGCAAACGAGCCTGGCCGCGCACCGGCATAGTGCTCGCCACTGTGCGATAGGGCACGCGTCCGCCAGCCAGTCTTCCACTTGGCATCGGCACCGTGGTGGTAGCACGACATGTGTGTGGTCGACCACGCGTAATTTGGTGTGGATGAATACCATTCAATGATGTCTAGCTCACCGTATGGGTCGTTGGCCTTGGGGTTGTCGTTGCAGTTTTGGAGCGTATTGCCACTCACCATCCACAGCGATGGCCGTGTACCACGCTTGCCATTCCAATTAAACTTCGCCCGAATCTCGGCTCGGAATGGCTTGGTGCCGTCCACAACCTTGCCCTTGTTTTTGACTCGTCCACTAAGGTAGCGGGTTGTGGTGCCGCTGGGGCAGGGCTGCTCACTCATGTTGGCACTGGTGAGCGGCTCGTTCAAATTGCTCACACAGTGGCGCTGCGTGGTGATCTCGAGATGACTGTTGGCAACCTTAAGATTATTTGGGCTGTAGGCGAGGTGGGTATTGCGCAAGTTGTCAGTATTTTGCTTTAGTATGTCCCACTCGCCAGACACAGCCGAGCCAGTAAACTCGTCGTGCCACACCATACCCCATTGGTCGGCATGTGTTGTGCCATGATAGAGAAGTGCAAGCAACACAACACTACCAAGTGCCGCAAGCACAATGATTGCTTTTTTTATCACCGTTTTGTCCCCCTGTTTTTGTCTAAAAACGTTATGAGCATGATTATAACGCTTATGGTTAGTTTTTTGCAAGGGGTTAGGCCCATAATCTTGCAAGACTCGCTGCATAATGCATATTTTTGCCAGGGCGAGAGAGCACTGTATATTCTCGCAGTGTGGGCAGTTATCCACGCGATTTCCACAGCACGATGTGGTTTTTACACCGCTACAGAGATGGGGTAATAAGGGGTGGTCTTTTGGGCTATTACAACAGAGGATAGTGGGGTATACTAGAGGCACGACAACCTAACACACAGGAGGGTGTATGACGAAGTTAATTAACTATTCGCTGGCAGGCGTGGCAGTGGCCGCAGCCATGGTGTGCCTGAGTGGTGCGCCAGCTCATGCTACCGAGCAAGAGCTCAGTGCAGCGCGTGCGGCGTGTAGTACAGTGGTAGGGCAGGTCAAGGCGGCCAATGCATATGCCTACTGGAAGATGCCAGAGGGCTACCCAGAAGACCACAGCGCCGATGCAACCAACAGCTTTCGCCAGCAGCATGGCTGGGTGGTGGCCGGCACAGAGGTGTACGACTGGGCGTCTAACGAAGCATTTGCCAACAGCGGGCGCTTCGTCTGGGGGAGCAAGACAGTCAACTTTGCGCCAGGGAATTTCTGCTTGAGCAGTGGCAAGACGACGGGTGGCCGCGAGCTCATCCTCACCTTCCAAAAGGACGGCAACTTAGTGCTCTACAGCCACACTGGTACGGCTCAGTGGGCGTCTAATACTCAGGGCAAGGGTGCACGCCTGGCCTTCCAGGGCGATCGCAACATCGTTGTGTACGACAAGGATAACAAAGCCATCTGGGCATCAAGCTGGCAATGGAGTACGCCACGCCGCGGCGCCAAGATTGCTCAGCCTGGCCAGCGCTGGTGGCACGGCTATGGCAAGGCACAGCAAACACCAGAGTGGTTTCATGCGTCGCGCCGCACCACAACCAAGCCACAAGACACTGGCGTGCTCACCCTGCGTGCGACCGACCGCACCATCGAGGGTATCCCCGAGACCAACTGGGCCTCGCCACAGTACCCACAGCGCGCTACCTATGGTTCGGTAGTGGTGACCAACGAAGCACGAGGCGATGGCATACGAAACCACGTCAACATCGTTGGGACGTTTGATAACTAACCTGCGTATGTAGCTTTGTACCACGTTTCTGCTCACTATGCCCCGCATCACACTGATGCGGGGTGTTTGGTTTTCTGTGGAGTAGTGTAAAAGCCGTTTTAAATTTGGTGCAATATCCTTGATCTAAGATAGCACCTATTGTAGCTATGCTTGCCCATAGAGCAGGGTTATACTATTATATCTAGTATCACAAGGTAAGTAAGGATCAACCTATGAGCAGAAACGAAGGACTACAGACAGAGACCAACTGGCGCAGCCGATCAGCGAAGATCGTTGGCTCAGTGGCGGCACTAGCGGTTGCCACAGGAGGTGTGGCTGGCTGTGCAAGCTTGGAAAAAGATGTGGGTGTGACGATAGAAAGGCAATGCACAACACACGACGGTGGTCTCGTTGGCTGGGAGAATGTTTCATATAAAGATAACCCACCTTCCTTTACCGGGTATGAAGCCGATAAGGCAACGCTTCATTGCCCAAAGGGGTCAACCGTTACACCAGAGCACAGTGTGAGCTATACATTATTTGACCCAACTGACTCCACACAGCTCAATCATGCACGATGGGATCAGATGAAAGGTGGCAGTGTCTCGTATATTGTCAAAAAAACAAGTCGCGACGATCCAGTCCTGACGACAGAAAGCGACAGCACCGGCACAGAAGTGACAATACGTACACTGGAGCAGAGTGGGCTTGCTGTGCATCTGGAGCGATACGAGCCAAAGAAACCATCACACGATAAGTAAAAAGATAATCCCGTCTGCCTTGCTAGGTTATATAACGGGGAAGGAATTTGAAATAGATGAAAACGATCTGTATTGACGAATCTGGTACGCTGGGCTTTAGCTCCCACGAGCCGTACTTTGTCATGGCAGCGCTGATGATTGATGATGAGAAAGCAGTCAAACGGATGAAGAATCTGATCCGGCGGGTGAACGCGTCTGCAATGCATCGACGCCAACAACCATCGCATAAGCCGTGGTATGAAAACCGTGTCCCATTTCACGAAAAGCAGCGCGCTCAGCGGCAGATCGTTACGAGTTTATCGGCGCAGGCCGACCACCGGATTGCGTACACGGTCGTTGATAAGACGGTGCGAACGCCAGTTTTTCGGCGCAATCGACGTGTGCGTCACAAGCTGCGGCGGCGGATTTTGCTGCGACTCATTAGACAGTGGGTTTTGCAATATAATGACGATGTGCGTATTATCGTAAGCAACAAGACAATGAAGGCAGTGGCTGCTCGCAAGATAGAAAAATATCTGCAAGACCGGCTGAGCGATGAGCATCGGTTTCCAATGGCTCGCTATCGCCACAAGATAGAGATTGTGCCAGTTGATCCACAGACGCACTACGGCCTGCGGATGATTGATTACATTGCGCGGTTGATTCATCAGACATATACAAAGCCTATTCAACATCGACTCCCGCCGCAAAAGGAGGCACTGCATAAGCTGAGCATTACCAAGCTTCGCATTATTAATGGCGAATTTATTACTGCCTATAACGTTGGTGCGCGGCGCTGGTATGGTTATGGTGATGGTGAGCACCTTGTGTGAAAGCAGCATATAGCTTATACTAGACAAAGGAGTCAGTCATATCGTCAGCTTATCTTACCAATGAGTGAAGTAGTGTGAGAGGTTTCCTCTATGGAACACTACCTGGCGGTGTGCATCTGTGGCGTGTTTGCGAAACACGCCTTTTTGTTTTATCTATGAATGCTCGCCTGTTCGCATACACCACTACCTTGTGATATAATCTATCTCCATGACAGAGAAGTTCCAAACATCAGCACACTCATCACCTGAAGACCCCAACGTGCAGATACATCTGCGCAATTTGCGAGCAAACGATGATGCGGATAAGGCACGCCTTGGGGTGTGGTATGGTCTACACCGAAGTGCGGGTGATGTCTATGTGGCAGATATCGGGGTAGGGAACCAGCCGCATCATAAGGATTTGCGGGCTGAGATTGGCTTTGAATCTAAGGACTCATACCTGGTATTACCAGAGGATTTTGCCTATACACTTGGTTTTGCGTTTGGGCGCTACAATCCAGACAAGGCCGAGCAAGATGCTTATGGCGCTTCTTACGACTTGCAGGCAGAGCGTTTCCGACCGACAGAGGTATCTGCCGCAACGACCGACGTCATTGTCCGCACAGCAATGCTTGGGATGAAGTATGCGCTTGTGGTCGATGCCGAGCAGCTAGCAGATCTGCCACCCACTGCGCAGCACCCCAGTACACAGCTTCTTATGCCTGAAGACTGGCAGGGCAAGGTCGACACGACAGGCATCGACCGGAGTGGCCGCCCAATATAACGCAGAGCACTCTTACTGATACACCCCAGGTTTCAACACACCAATGTACGGTAGGTTGCGGTAGTGCTGGCGGTAGTCGAGGCCGTAGCCCACCACGAATTCATTGGGGGTGGGGATGCCGATGTAGTCTGCTTGCACATCCACTGTGCGGCGCTCGGGTTTATCTAGCAAGGTGCAGAGCTTAGTGCTGGCGGTGTGGCGCCCCGCAAAGAGCTCAAACAGCGCCTGGGCAGTGTGGCCCGTATCCACGATGTCTTCTACCAGCAGCACGTGCCGGCCAGCCACGTCCGTATCGAGGTCCTTGAGGATGCGCACATTGCCAGTCGAGGTAAGCTCGTCGCCATAGCTCGAGACATCCATAAAGTCGATTTCCAGCATACAATCCATCGCCCGCACCAGGTCGATCATAAAGGGCGCCGCCCCGCGCAGAATCCCCACCACCAGTGGGTTTTTATCGGCATATTCCTGGCTCAGCTGCTCGCCCAGGCGCGCCACAGCACGCGCAATGTCATCTTTGGTAAAGAGGATTGTTTCGATATCATTATGCATAAGGATTATTGTAGCAGATATGGGGTGCGGGGGCGAATTTTTTAGAAGATGGGTGCAGTGAGACATGCGTGGAGACGTGAACAATGCTACAATACCATCATGACACAGCGTACCATCCCACCCCATGCTCGGATGATTCCGCCCGAGGCACAGTGTGTCTTTGTGGGCGAGATATTTCGCGTCTACCAGTGGCCGCAGCGGCTCTATGATGGCTCAGTAGCAACCTTCGAGATGGTGCGCCGACCCGACACAGTATTCATCATTGCGGTCGATGATACAGGCAAGGTGCTCGTAAACGATGAAGAGCAGCCAGGCGGTATCGTGCGGCGTGGCCACCTACCAGCAGGGCGGGTCGACCCCGAGGATACAACCATCATCGCGGCGGCGCAGCGCGAGCTGCGCGAGGAGACAGGCTGGGAGTTTGCCGACTGGCAGCTGCTAGAGGTGGTGCAACCCGAGCCGAAGATGGAGTGGTTCATCCACCTTGTGTTGGCCCAGCAACCCGTGCGCCACATGCCACCGTGCTGCGATGCGGGCGAGCGGATTACCACTCGCGCAATCTCCTGGCAAGAACTCGTGCAATCAGCGGTGCTGCTGCGGCATTTCCCATGGCTACGCGATGTTGCCTCGGTGGAGGAGCTTGCTTTGCGTTATAGGGGTGACCTATAAGGGCAGTAGGGGTGTGGGTATATTATATTCCTTGCCCAGCGATACGGCTACACTTAATTGATTACATACATTAACAGGGCAAGGCAATTGCTCTCTGTGCTCTATACGGTATAATAGAGAAATTATGAATCGACCTATCAAGCAGATAAAACAGATCAAGCAACAGGGTAAGCTCCTGCGGATTTTTTGGCAGGCGCTGGCAGTGGCGACAGTGGTGGTGAGCGTGAAGTTCGTCCTGCACCGCCTGGGGTGGGAGCCGATTGAGCAGAGCTCATTGCATAATAGCGTCATATCCAGCGTGACCTTTGTGATTGGTTTTTTGCTCTCGGCTACGATTGCAGACTACAAAGAGTCGGAGCGGATCCCAGCGGAGTTTGCGGCGCTACTAGAAGATATGTATGATGACGCCGCGGCGATTCATCGGAGCTATCCGGTGTTTGATCTCGATGGTTTTCGCCGCCAGCTACATGCTGTGGCCCAAGGGTTCTCGGACGATGTGCGTCACTCAGCCTATGATGCCCGGCAGGACATCCGGGGTTTGACGCCGTATTTTGCCACGATGGAGCAGGGCAATGTACCGCCCCCCTTCATCGTCAAGCTCAAGCAGCAGCAGACGGTACTGCTCCGCCACCGCCATCGGGTAGACTACATCCAGCGGATTCGCTTTATTCCCTCGGCATCTATCTTAGCGCGCTCCATTGTGGTGGCGCTACTTGGTCTCTTGCTTATTACCAACATCGACCCATTTGTCGCCAGTCTGACGGTCGTGGGGCTGATTAGTTTTGTCTTGGTGTATATGATCATCCTCATCCATGTTATCAGCACACCCTTCCATAAGGCGGGCAAAACGCGCGACGACGTCAGCCTCTTCCTTATTCGCGATGCGGAGGAATATCTGAGCGGCCCACGCGACACGGCGAGTAAATAGATCACCACGATAGCGAATCATCTCTGTGCTTCATCAATAAAGACATAGATAACAGGGGTATTACCCATAGAATAGAGATACACGGCTATAGCAGCTCCCTTTTCGCTAGTAGGTAGCTCGCTATTATTGCCCAACATTGCTATAATAAGACAGTACCAACACTAACCATGGAGGATCTCACATGGGACTTACCGATGATATCAAAGCCAAAGCCGATGACGCACAAGCTAAGGTCAAAGCAGCAGCCAGTGACGCAAAAGACAAAGCCGAAGAAGTAGCCGAGAAGGCCAAAGATGCTGCGCAAAACGCCGTCGATGCTGTGAAAGACAAGGCAAACGACATCGAAAACAAAGCTCACGAAACCAAGGGCTACGTAAAAGGCAAGATGGATAAATAACCCTTCATCTCTTGATAGCTACGAGAGCTGCTCTGCACATTAGAGCAGCTCTTTTGGTGCGAACACACATTTGCGAGGCGGCACTATACATGGTACGATGAGAAAAAAATATAAGGAGAAATTATGCCCATCCATAACCCCGCCGACTATCCCGCTATCATCGCGCGCCTCAAAGCCAAGCTAGCCGAAAAGGGCGTCGTGATGGGCCCAACGCTGAGCGAGGCAGACATTACTGCCTTTGAGACCGCCTGCAACACGCGCCTGCCCGAGGCCTATCGACTCTTCCTCCAGCAAGTGGGCGACGGCTGCCAAGATATTCGGCAGCCCAATGGCATTGCTATCTATGGCCTCAAACGACTAGCTGATACCGAGGTAAAGGACCTCTCGCACAGTGTGACGATCGACGAGTACTGGCTCTGGGAAGAAGAAGAGGATGAGGCACTGCTTACGAACAAAGCATTTGAGGAGCGGCTAGGTAATGAAGGTGTGCTGCTCCTCGACCAAGGCTGTGGTGATACCTACCAGCTTATTACCAGCGGCAAATGGGCTGGCGAAGTGTGGAACTTCTGCGACGTAGGGGCTGGCCCATGCTGTGAGCGCCAGGACTTCCTTGGCTGGCTGGAGCTGTGGGTCGATAGTGACTTTGATGCAGACTTCTTCAAGGATTATGTCTATCCAGGTGATACCGCACAGTAATACCCCATGCCCCATAGCACGTGTCTACAGGGGGTATTAGCTACCGCCAGGCCATGCTACACTAAGGAGTATGACGAAACCATTTGTACTACTGCAGTCGCGCCCTGAGGATGAGGCGTCGGATAACGAATATCAGGCATTCTTGCACTTTGGCGGCCTTGCGCCGAGTGACCTTGAGCGAGTGCGTATCGAGGCAGGGCAGCGCCCCGCGCAGTCGCTTGCTGCCTATAGTGGTGTGCTGATGGGTGGTGGCCCAGCCAACTTTGCCTACGCTCTGGCCGAGAAGCCCGCCGAGCAGCGCCAGTTCGAGGCTGTGATGATGCCACTGCTGCGCGAGATTATTACCCATGACATCCCATTTCTTGGCGCCTGCCTGGGGGTTGGCGCGCTGGTGTCGGCGCTGGGTGGTACGCCTAGCTTTGCGTATGGTGAGGCAATTGGTGCCGTGCCGATCACCCTCACGCCAGCAGCTAGAGATGACCCACTCCTGGCTGGCTTACCTATTACCTTCGACGGCTTCGTTGGGCACAAAGAAGGGGTGCTTGAGCCACCAGCTGTCTGTACCGTCCTAGCACGCTCGCGCAGGTGCGTGCAGATGCTGCGCGTGGGGCACAACGTATATGCCACGCAGTTCCATCCCGAGCTCGACCCCGAGAGTCTCGCTCTACGCATCGATATCTACCGCCATGCTGGCTATTGTGCTCCAGATGAGGCTGATGCCCTCATTGCCAATGCCCGCCAGCAAACCGTCACCGAACCAGTCAAGATCCTGCGCCAATTTGTGCAGCGCTATCAGCGATAAGAGCTCTAGACTCAGTTTTATCTATATCCCGCTTGTGACATTTCCATCAGGCTGCTGGTGATCGGCATTTGCGCTGCATGCATCGATTACTGAGATCTTGATAAAAGCAAGCTGACGTGACGCGTCCTTATTATTTTTCGAATGAAGCAGTAGAAAAAGGGCTCGCACAGACAGAAGTGGTTTTGATGTAAGAACGTGTATTATTTGTCTACTTCTTGTGTAAAAACATACCCCTTGGCCTATATAGGCAGTAGGCTATAGCACAATCTTTAGGTGATAGTCATAGCAAGATGTTAACTGTGTCTTGCTTGGGTATAATCCCATTAAATCAACCTATGAGTCTATATAGGGGATGGCCTATAGGGTATTGATGAGAACAGAGGTAATATGACTTGCAAATTATCAATATATCATATATGATAAGGAGCATTATGAAATTATTTGAAAAAAATTCAATACCGAATTACGTACAGATTCATACTGATTCTGTTATTCCGCCATCGATCAAGCGCTACGACGGTGCACATACTGCACCGGTTAGCCTGGCAACTGACATACGTCTAGAAGGTGAAGGGCCCGAGCAGCGCCTAGTGGTGGATACCGTCCATACGACGCAGGGCAGTTATATGGATTTTGTCGATCGGCGCATTGTGCCAACATGTGATTTTGCAGCTACTGCGTTGCCTGGTATGACAAGCGAGCTGTGTGGCTGGGTGGGCGAAGGCGAAGGTGAAGGTGAAGGTGATGGAGTGGTAAATGTCCTCGCACTTATTCGGCCGGTTGACGTTGCAAAGAGAGGTATGGTTAATGAGCGGCACAACCCAGAGGTAGTGCGCGCACGGTGTATTGCTAAGCTCGCTGCTATGGCAATGGCCCAGTACCTGCTCCTTGACAAGCAGGCTAAGGCAGATATGACCTTTAACGCGAAGACACTGCAAAAAACCATGAACAAGCATAAAAAGCGTGGTGACGTAGCAATACTCCTGCCGTAAGCTCATGCTTCGCAAGGGGTGTAGCTACGCTATATACAAGCCTGTGGAAACATAAGAAGCTCGGTCGTTTATACGAGCTTCGTTGCTTTTGGCAGTGGCCGAAGCATCGCTCCTTGCGGAGTGATCAAACCGTTGCGTTTAGCCGTTATTGACTAAGAAATGATCTTCACGTATATACCCTACCGCCCACCGATAGGGTAGGGGCGCCCCTATACAGCAGCGTGGCACACTGCCTCAATGTTATGTCCGTTTGGGTCGATGAGGAAGGCGCCGTAATAGTTTGGATGATAGATTGCCCGCACGCCTGGTGCGCCATTGTCCTGTGCTCCTGCTGCTAGGCCAGCTGCATAGAACGCATCAACTGCTGCCCGCGACGGTGCAGCAAAAGCAAAGTGTAGTGGCGATGATGGCTCGCCTTGCCCGAGCCAAAGCATCCCGGTATGTTGTGTCCGGTCTGGACTGCTAAAGCCTACGCCATATGATTCGTCAATTGTCTTGGCATAGCCCAGTGGTGCCAATACCGCCGCATAAAAAGCCTTGCTTGCTTCAATGTCTTTAACGATGATGCCGAAATGATCGATCATGAGGTACCTCCTTGTGATATACCGATTAATGTATTGTCTCTCAAGTATATACCGCAAATGATGACAGAGGCAATGGGTTCGTAAGGTGAAATGATAGATAAATACAGGTGGGTGATAGGGGTATGGGTATTACTCTTGCCTCCCACTATCACACACAATGGAATGAATAGTGGCGTGGATAGCTATACAGTAATGCAAAAGCGAAGAAAATGACCACCGAACAGTGGTCTAGTGTCGGTAAAACATCTCCACGACTTTTCCACACCATCCTAGACACTAGATATGGGCACGCTATATATAGCGTAGGTAGGGACAGCGCTCTTGATCATAACAGAGGTAGTGATGGTGCGCAGCATCAACGTAATAGCTGTATTTAGCAAGCACTCCACGCACCATATGGTATAATTACCTCGATAACCCCATAAACAAGGAGATAAGCAGATGAGTAATTTTCCGGTAGTGCGCGTAGAGCGTGTTGATGTGCGGAATGAGAGTGCGTCGAAAATAGATGTATGGGCACGCATCAAGAATGATTCTGACCGGCAGGTGAAGGTTGTGAGCTGGGAGTATCTGGGGAATATGCGCAACGAGTCGCACACGCTTAACCCGGGCAACACAGTGGATGTGATGCTCTACAGCGGCGCACCCAAGAATTATCCAGACCAAATGTATATTCGCTACGAAGCCGAGCACGATGGTGGCAGGCATTACTTCTTGGCGCGGCACCAGGCGAAATTTGACGAGCGCTATAACAATGACACCAAGTGGTATCGGCCATCAGACTGGATGGAGTTCCAGCGCGTGGATCGCGGTAACTAGCATGGTAGCTACTCCACGCATTTTTTACACCGATGGTAGTGCCAGCCCCAACCCCGGCCCGGGCGGCTATGCCGTCATCGAGCAGGGCAAGCCCGTAGCGTTGGGCAGTGAGCCAGGCAACACGACGAATATTCGCATGGAGGGGATGGCCCTCATCGCAGCTATGCAGTTAGCTGGGGTTGAGAAATGTGAGATTCATACCGATAGCGAATTTTGGGTTAATGTCCTCACCAAGTGGGCACCTGGCTGGGCAGCCAAGGGTTGGCGCAAGAGCAGCGGGCCCATCAAGAATCTCGAGCTGGTGCAAGAGGCCTATGCGCTTTATACCACCGTGCAGCCGAAGCTCATCTGGGTGCGCGGCCACAACGGTCATGAGCAAAATGAGCTGGCCGACCAATGGGCTAACCGAGCACGAGCTGGGGAGCGGCTAGAGGAAAAATAAATAGCAAGAAACCGGTCATAGCGACCGGTTTTTAGCTATGGAAAATCTGGCTGCGGAGTGCTTACTCTGTATAAAAGAATGTATACTCTATTATACCCTATGTACCAGGCTCAAGCTCGTTGAATAGCCTTGGATCGTAGCCAAGCAGCTGAATAGCTCGTTGTTCCTCTCGCTGAGCGTTGGCTGCTGCTTGAGCGGTAGCTTGGGCAGCAGTATCTTTCTTGTCGCGTTGTGCTGCATCGACGAGGTAGGTATCTCTAGCATAAATATATGCTATACTATTACCAATATCACTAATATCCAGAGTGCGACGAGGGACTGGCCCGATGACTCGCCAGCAACCTGCTTGGGAAGCGAGCAAGGTGCTAATTCCAGCCTGTGCGCAGGGAAGATATGAGATGCATAAGAGCGTAGCTCCGTTCTCGCCTGGCAGTGCAGGATAAGAGAAGGGAGTTTTTATGACAGCAACGACTATAGCATCAGCACAATTCCGTACTGCTGAGAGCGTAAGCCCAGGCCACCCCGATAAGCTGTGCGACCAAATGAGCGACGCCATCCTTGATGCCTACCTGGCCCGCGACCCACAGGCGCGTGTGGCAGTGGAAGTGTGCGGCGGCCATGGCACGGTGTTTGTGACAGGCGAAGTGACGTCGCAGGCGACGGTGGCGGTGGCACCGATTGTGCAGCGTTTGGCTGGGAATGAGGTAGAGATAATTGAGCACATTGCTCAGCAGAGCCCGGAGATTGCTCGCGGTGTGGATGATGGCGGGGCGGGCGACCAAGGCGTGATGATCGGCTATGCCTGCAACGAAACGCCTGAGCTGCTCCCACTCGAAACAGTGTTGGCACGGCGATTGAACCAATTTTTGTATCAACGTTGGCCCTACGATGGCAAAACGCAAGTAACACTGCGTGGCGGGCAGATAACGGCAATTGTTGCAAGCTTCCAACACGCACCAAAAGACGAATTAACAGAGGCGGTCAGGGAGTGGCTTCAGCAGCAGACGTATGTGAACACATTTTTTAAGGATAAGCAATATGACGCGCCAGTCTTGCACTGCAACCCAGCAGGGGACTGGCAGATTGGTGGCTTTGCGGCTGATGCTGGCCTGACGGGGCGCAAACTCATTGTCGACAATTATGGACCGCGAGTGCCAATTGGTGGTGGGGCCTTTAGCGGTAAGGATGCCACCAAGGTGGATCGCTCGGCGGCGTATATGGCGCGGCGCATTGCGGTGGATTATCTGCGGCAGCACCACGTGCAGGAGGTGCTGGTGCGCCTGGCGTATGCGATTGGCCATGACCAGCCCGTCGAGGCGACCGCTATTATCGATGGCGTGGAGCGGCCCATCACAGGCTACAACCTCAGCCCGCATAGCATCACCACCACGCTCCAGCTCACCCAGCCCATCTACGAGCCAACCGCCTGCTGGGGGCACTTTGGCGAGGGGTTTGTGTGGGATCGGTAGAGTGCTAGGTTCAGTGACTAATATCGTTAGGTGAGTTTGCTGTGGTGGCTTGGTAGTAGCACATTTTCTGGATAATCCACAGCAGGCGTTCCTTGCTCACCTCAGTCATCGGCACGCAATAGCCATGCAGTCATTCGATACAGCGCAGCTGCAAGTACTCGAACAGGCGCATTATGCGCAGCTCATCCCTGGTAGTGCAACATTACCACAATAGATTACCCATACTTTGCCTCTTACCCCACAACCTTGTATACTAGAGCCTATGGATCAGACACTTGCACAGGAGATTTTGCTTAGTAGCCAGAGTGCGCTGCTGACGGGGCCGGCGGGTACGGGCAAGACGCATGTGCTGGGGCAGTTCATCCGCCAGTGCAAGGCGGATGGCAAGTATGTGTCCGTCACCGCCACGACGGGGCTTGCGGCGACACACCTGGGCGGCAGCACCATCCACGCATGGGCGGGGATTGGCATCCACGATAGCTTGCCGAATAATTTTTTTGATCACCTGTCGAAGACGCGGCGCGATATTATTGCTAAGACAGATGTGCTTATCATCGATGAGATTAGTATGCTGCACGACTACCGCCTGGATATGATCGACGAAGTGTGCCGCCGCGTGCGCGAGATGCCGAATCAGCCTTTTGGTGGATTGCAGGTAGTGATGAGTGGGGATTTCTTTCAGCTGCCGCCAGTCAATCGCGATGGTGGGCGGCAGGGGAGCTTTGTGGTGCAGTCGCAAGCCTGGCGCCAGCTCGACCCAGCCATTCTCTACCTCGACCAGCAATACCGCCAGCAAGAGGGTGACGCCCTGCTCGATATCCTAACGGCTATGCGAGCTGGTGATCTGCGCCGACGCCATGCCGAGCAATTACTGGCCCGCACAGAGGTAGAGCCACCTCACGAGAGCGACCTGACTGAGCTCCACACCGTCAATGTTGATGTCGATCGGATCAACCAAGCTCGCCTCGCTGAGCTGCCTGGCGACGAAGTATCGTACCAACGCAGCAGCACTGGTGGGCAAAATTACGTCGATACCTTGCAGCGGAGCATCCTCGCGCCAGAGGTGTTGGTGCTCAAGCGGGGTGCGCTGGTGATGGCTATCAAGAACGACCAAGCACGGCGCTTTGCTAATGGGAGCATTGGCCGGGTAACGGGCTTCGAGCCAGGCACAGACTATCCCGTGGTGGAGTTTCGTAATGGCCATGTGGTGACGATGCAGCCCGATACCTGGGAGCTGCGCGATGGTACGCGCAAGCGAGCCAGTATCTCGCAGCTGCCACTGCGCCTGGCTTGGGCGATTACTGTACACAAGAGCCAGGGGATGACGCTCGATAGTGCACGCATCGACCTGCGCAAAGCCTTCGTCCCGGGCATGGGTTATGTAGCACTGAGCCGCGTCAAGAGCCTGGATAATATATACCTCACCGGCATCAACCGCATGGCGCTTACCATGAGCGATGAAGCATACATCATCGACACGCAGCTGCGCACTCGTGCCGCCCAAGATGCTGAGCGCTTTGCCCATCTGCGCGAACAGGCTGCTCAGCGTGCTACGATGCCGCAGAAAAAGCCAACGAGTAAAACTGGCAGCACTAGCTGGGCGGCCAAGATCGCCACAATGCGCCAGACCCACCCCAACGCCTACAAACCATGGACAAAAGTTGACGACGAGACACTCAAGCAGGCCTTCGTCCAAGGCGTAAGCATCCGCCAGCTCAGCCGCACTCTCGGCCGGCACGAAGGCTCAATAAAAATGCGACTGCAAAAGCATTTTGGCGAGGATGCGGTGCAGTAGCGCATCGCTATCCCAAAGTCTGGGGTCGTCTCATATTTTTCGTAAAATATAGCAAACAAATATGAATATTATTCTAGCATATGCAGCTCTTACACAAGAGCTGCAAACCTCTCAGTAGCTCCCATAAGTTGCTAATTGACAAACCTCCTCTATATCTCTTACAATAAAGTAATCTAGACAATAAGGAGAAAATATGGCAAATCCAGAGAGAGAGAGAGAGCCTTAACAGGCAGCGCTGAGCAAACCACTGCAGATACTGCAGGGAGTGGTGAGATTTCGCTCCAGTCGCTTGGTAACTTGATGAGCGGCAAAACACTGCGCGATATCAAAGCAGTACACCAGGGGGTGACTGCAGACTTGAGCGAAGCACGCCAGGTTGTCGAGCAACTACACCAAGGGACGAGCGAGGAGGTTGTAAACGCACTGCGGACGATCCTCGCGCTAGATCATACAACACGGCAGCAGGAATACCCTGCATTGCAGCAGTTTGTCGATAGAGCCAAACCGTCGCACTACCACACACCTCTCGTGCGCGCAGCCTTGCAGGCGGATGTACCCATCTGGCTGCATGGCGAGGCGGGGAGTGGTAAGTCGACTGCCGGTGAGCAAGCGGCAAATAGCCTCGGCTTGCCATTTCGCTCTATATCGCTCGGGCCAACGACATCCAAGTCCGACCTCATGGGCTACCGCGATGCAACGGGTAGCTACCATAGTACAGCTTACCGTGAGGTGTATGAAAATGGTGGCGTCTTTATGTTTGATGAGATCGATAATGGTAGCGCAAGTATTTTGACTATCCTCAACAGTGCGCTTGCCAATGGCCATGGTGAGTTTCCGGATAGCAGAGTGCCACGCCACGAGACGGCGCGCTTCATCGCCAGTGCCAACACGATTGGCCGCGGAGCAACGAGTGAGTATGTGGGCCGGGCACCGATCGATGCAGCCACCATCGACCGCTTTGCCTTCATCCCAATGGACACCGATGAAGATTTGGAGGAAGCGCTGATACTTGGTACAGAGATAAACCGCTCACCACTCGATATCTCGGCTGGTGAGGTACCTAGCCCCAAAGAGTGGCTGGCTACGGTGCGAGCGCACCGCCAGGCACTGGGTGAGCTTGGTATCCGCGCTATCATTAGCCAGCGTGCTAGCTTGTATGGCGTGCGTCTGGCTGAGCAAGGCGTCGGTAAGGATTGGCTGGGCCAGATGCTCCTCTATAAGGGTATGAAGGAGCATGACCGCGAGAAGCTAGCTGAGAATGCCAAGCGGTTGATGCCGAGGGTGCAAGAGGCGCTTGATTATAAGACTCGCAAAGCTACGAAAGATAAAGAGCTTGATGAACCTCACAATAAGTCATCTCGAGAAACTCAGCCAAAAGATACTGAAAAGAGAAGTGATAGTGAGTGGTTTACGCCACCGGAGGATAAAGAAATTACTATCAATAGGGCGGATACGTCATGGCTTGAGAGATCTCTTGATCGTTCTATACGGCTTTTCTTACCAGACCGTTATAATATCGATAGATTAGACACGAGCGACTACGAGACCAGTATATTTGCCCGAGTGTGTTGGGACTTGGAATCGATGCATTCGCGTGAGCTAACGGATAGATTACAAACGTCAACAATCACCGGCACAGTAGAGCGGGTCTTTGAATACCCCGAAATTTGGACAACAAAAAAGGTCCTTGTCTCAGATATAGTTGCTGCAGCCAATGTAGAGGGTCGGTATTGGCAGCGCGACCGTGGATACATGACACAATGGGAAACAGCGGATAATGATAATAACAACATCAAGATGGAAGTGCATAACCGAATAGAGTTTGTAAAAACACACTTTTCACAATTGAACCATCATGACGTCCAAGCATACGCCAAGCAATTCGAAGCCTGCCACGGTTTTGTTCCTGGGCGATTCACCCTGTGTAATTGGCTGAGGCAGCACCCCGATGTGGGCGGCAAGCAGCAAGGGAGCCGCTAGATGCGTCGCTCTGAGCAAGAGTATGATGGCCGTACGATGCACCTTCGTCAGCTCGATAGCATTAGCGAGATGATTGATGCGATGCAGCATGCGCCTGAGCAGCAAGAGCAATCTGGTCTCAGAGCATCGAGCTTGAAGATAGATGAGTGGCAGTGGTCGGGCACGAGTACGATGGATGAGGCGCTCGAGTTAGCGTGCTATGGCTGGGAAGAGGGCCGCCAGCATTTGCGCCAGGCAGTGGGGCGTATCGCTCTTGATCAGCTAGTGGGGCGGCGACCAATTGTGGAGTCTCGGCTGGATTTCGCTGGTGATGAGGTAGATATTGGTGCCTACCTACATGGTGAGCCCGAGCATATGGTGGACTACCAAGTCCGCCAGGATACTCACGGGAAGCAGGCAATGATGTACGTTAATGCATCAATGGCGAGTCATGTCTCGTCCGAGCGGATTATGCAGCGTGGTGGGGCACTGTATGCAGCGATTGAGGCACTGCGTACTGAGGGGTATTCGCTTGGCCTCACGATGGTGGAATCGACACAAAATAATAGCTTTTCCCATTACGTTGAATATCAGATACCTGTGGTGCAGCCAGGGGAGTATCTGGGTATCGACACAGCGGCATTTTGCTTGGCACACCCAGCATTCTTGCGCCGCGGGGTAGTTGCCCTCAATGAGCATGAGTCAAATGACCTGCGCTACTCTATGGGGTTTATGGCGGGTCAAGGCTATGGCGAACCAATCCCCATGGTCTCAGATCTCCCGCCACACAGCTTTCTCATTGACCAAGGTGAGGGGCTTGACCTTAGGAGCGATGATGACATGCAGCGCTTTGCCCAAAAGGTGGTTGACCGCACACTGGAGACGCTGGGGCATGGGCCAGCAAGCGACGAGCGGTAACACTACTGGATGTAGCAATAGGCTTTACACCCTAAATATAGTACACTAGAAACCATGCATAACGAACCAAACACACAAACCCCCACCACCGATATCACCCCAGTAACGTCACCAGAGTCAGCTGCTGTGCCGCAGAGTGACGCAGATGTAGCTGCTTATGCCGAGGCTCAGCCAACAGATACTACCGCACAGTCTACGGCTGGCACATCTACCGATGCTACCGACATCTTCCTCTGGGCCAATCAAGCCGATCGCGACAAAGACCAGTTAGAGGTGGATCTCTTTCTCTTCACCAAGGGCTATACAGTGTATGCCACCAACTATGCAGCTGAGCTCAAGGCGCAGCTCAAGGTGCTCTTCCTCTACGATATGATCACAGCGGTGCAGACGGGTGCAGCGACTGGCCTGATGGTGCGCGACTTTGAGGCGGCCAAGGCTGAGGAGAATGTTCTCGAGCGCACCACACTCGACCGGGTAGTGCACGCTCAAGAAGTCATCGAGCAGATCACTTACAGCGAGGCAGATCTTGAGACCTTCAACGAGGGTGACCATGAGTTTAAGAAGGTTAAGGGTATCATTGCGCGCTTCCGGACGGGTACAGATGGCGAGCCATTCTTTGTGGCCAAGCTGCTGCCCCAGTCGCAGGTGCTCAAGGGGGCAACGGCCTGGATGTACAGCGGTGGGTCGTTTCAGCCATTTGTGGCTGATGCCGGCCTGCGCATCACGCCGGATAATCAGGTGTTGATCGTTGGCAACGATATCTTTGCCTTTAGCGAGAGTAAATTCGTTCGGCTCTTTGGCTACGATGCCAAGAAGCATGCTGTGGCGGAGGAGAAGATCGCTGCCATCACTCAGCAGTTCAAGCTCACCCTGCCTGAGGGGCTCACGCTCGACCGCCTGGTGCGCGACACACCAGCGCTGGTGACCAAGCTGCAAAAGCTCGACCCGGCGCAGGTGACGCAAGACCAACTCATCGACCACGCCGACGAAATGGGCCTGGGCCTGATGACGGACGACGCAGCAGGGAGCATCATTATCATGGATGCCAAGGATGCGGCCGTCTTCGTCAATCTCCTCAACGACGACTACGTCACGAGCGACCTGACTGGCGTCAAATACGAAATGCGCGGCAAGAAAATCTTGCGCGAGAATGAGCAATTGCCGGAGTAGGGAAGAGATATTCTCTGTGTCTAGCTAGTATCATGCTATTGGACAAGAAAATATCTGGAGGCCAGCGACCAAGCAAGCGGGAGTGCTCTGTATTTCGTCATAGGGTGTTGATCTCAAAACTCTCACGTATTCTCACGCTCCACCTCCCCACACTCCCTCCTCAGGAACACTATAAGGGTCGATATTCACTGGATATCGACCTCTTGCGCTGGGCTGAAAACAGATTATGACAATCTGTTTTTACATTCCATCAGATGAAGCGTGGGGAGGTGGAGCGTGCGCAAAGAAAGCGAGACGATATATCTACCCAATAATTCTATTTTTCTTAATCCTCTGCTGATGGTACAATAAGCATTATGGCTAAGCAACAATCTACGGTGCAATTTCCAAAACATTTCCTCTGGGGCGCTGCGACGAGCGCGCATCAGGTCGAGGGTGGTATGCACAACCAGTGGTCGGAGTGGGAAAAAGCTCAGGCCAAGACCCTCGCTGCTCAGAGCCAATATCAATACGGCGACTTGCCCAACTGGCCGCACATTGCCAGTGCCGCCAAAGATCCAAACAATTATATCTCGGGCAAAGCTGCCAACCACGCCGAGCTTTACGCGCAAGACTTCGCCCTGGCCAAGAAGATGGGCCTCACCTCGTGGCGCTTTAGTGTGGAGTGGTCGCGCATCGAGCCAGAAGAGGGCGCGTGGAATGCCGAGGCGATCAAATATTACAAGGCGTACCTCGCCGCGTTGGCCGATGCTGGACTGGAGCCAGTTGTGACACTGTTTCACTTTACGCTGCCGGTGTGGTTTGCTGCCCGTGGAGGGTTTGCGAAGCGCGATAATGTGAAGTATTTTGTGCGATTTGTCGATAAACTAATGGATGAGATTGGTGCCACGGTGCGCTATGTCATTACCATTAATGAGCCCTGCGTCTATGTGACAGAGAGCTACTACAATGGCGCCTGGCCACCCAACGTCCGCAGCAAGTGGCAGACCTACCGCGTGCTAAGCAACCTTGCCTACGCGCACAATCAAGTAGCCAAAGTCCTCCATGCCAAGAGCCGACGCTTCAAGGTGGCAGTGGCCAAGAATTCGGCCTACACCTACCCGGGCGACGACGCCTGGCTCAGCCGAGCGACGGCGCGGGTGGTGCAGTTCTTCCAGGATGATTATTTTTTGCGCAAGGTGGTGCGGCAGAGTGATTACATTGCCGTTAATTATTACTTTAGTAATCGCATCTATGGCTACCGCATACACAACCCTGAGACCACGCCAAATGATCTCGGCTGGACGATGCAGCCCGATCATCTCGAGCTTGCACTGGAGCGTCTCTGGAGCCGTTACAAGCTGCCTTTGCTCGTGACGGAGAACGGCGTGGCCGACGAGCGCGACCAGTTCCGCAAGCAATGGCTCACTCAGTCTATCCTAGCCATGCAGCGCGCCCTTGGCAATGGGGTAGAGCTGCTGGGGTATATGCACTGGAGCTTCCTTGATAACTTCGAGTGGGATAAAGGGTTTTGGCCGCGCTTTGGCCTCTTTGCGGTCGACTATAAGACGTATAAGCGGACACCACGCCCGAGTGCAGTGTGGTTTGCTCGCGTATTGCAACAGCAGAAGAAACAGGCAGAGCGGCCTATTGAGCCATTGCCGTCTGTACCAGCGCGCAAGAAGCCGAGTGCTAAGCCAGCTACCACACAGGCGCAAGCTACATCATCATCACCGCGCCCTGTTCGCTCTACACCAGCAGTACCACCCAAACCTACTCCGCCAACGCCACCGCAAACGCCCCAAATGCCACCATCTACACCGGGGCCAGCGGCACGTTCGAGTGGGGTGATTACACCGCCGCGCCGACCAGCAGTCGCATCACGTAGTCGTTCACGTAGTCATAATAATCGGGAGGAATAATACATGGCACAGAGCAATGGTGGAGCACGCGTCGTCGTCATCGGCGGCGGGACGGGGAGCTTTACGCTCCTGACGGGGCTGAGGCAGTATGCCTCGCAGGTCACGGCACTCGTCAATATGGCAGATGATGGCGGCTCGACGGGCCAGCTGCGCGACGAGCTCGGCGTCCTGCCACCTGGTGATGTGCGGCAGTGCCTGGTGGCGCTCAGCAATAGCCCTAAGGTGCGCGACCTCTTTAATTATCGCTTTGATGAAGGGAGCTTCAAGGGGCATGCCTTTGGTAATCTCTTCCTTACAGCCCTTGAGAAAATGACCGGCAGCTTCGCCGAGGCGGTGGCACTAGCCAGCCAGGTGCTTAATATCGATGGGTGCGTTGTGCCCGCAACACTCAGCAATGTGACGCTCTGCGCGGAGGGCGAAGACGGCCAGCCCATCAAGGGAGAGTATGTCATCTCGCAGCAGGCGCTGGCGCGTCGGCCCAAGATTTGGCTCGAGCCAGAAGCTCAGGCTAACCCCGCCGCGGTCGCGGCGATTCACACGGCAGATATGGTCGTCGTGGCTCCTGGCAACCTCTATGGCAGCTTGGCACCTGTCTTGGTCATTCGCGAGATCCAAGAGGCGCTTGCCGCCACCACGGCACGCTGTGTCTTTGTCTGTAACCTCGTCACCAAACCTGGCCCAACGGACGGCTTCTCGGTGAGTGACTTCGCGAGTGAGATCGAGCGCCTAGCGGGTAGCCAGTTCCTCGACTATGTCGTCTTCAACAACACGCGCCCCAGCCCCGAGCTGATGGATAAGTATGCCCACGATGGCGAGCTGATGGTCGAGTACGACATGGACGAGATGCATCGCCAGCACTACCGCTACCGCGCCGCACCAGTCTTGGCACAGGATGCGTGGGATGGCGCCCAGGCTAGCGACCCGCTGGCTAGCACGCGCAGCTTCATTCGGCACGACCCCGATGTTGTGGCGCGCCAGCTGATGCGGATATACTTTGCATAAATATCAAGGACTGGCTATACTGTAAAGATCATGGAACATATGACGGGCCACTATCACATCTACGTTGATCTCGACCGGACGATCATCAACACCACACAGTGGCTGCGCGAGATAGCAGAAGCACTCGCTCAGCTCTACCCAGCGCAGGTGACTGCCAAGGAGTTTTTGGTGGCGCAGCCTCGCTACATGCTCCGGCCAAGGACGAATCCTACCGCCCCGACCTACGTCTTGGCGGCACAGCTTGCAGCGCTCGGCCTCGATGTTGCGTCTGTTATTGAGCAGCTCGAGCAGATGACGCTCGCTGATGGCCACCTCCAATACCCCGGTGTGGCACAGATGCTGCGTGCGCTCAGCCACTATGGCACAGTGCAGATACTGACCTACGGCGATCCCATCACCCCGCACTGCAAAGCTCGTCTGTGCCCAGCAGTGCGTGCACTGGTGGCTCAGCAGGGTGGGCAGGTGATCATTACTACCTTGCAAGATAAAGCCCAGTGGCTGCGCCGTGCTGCCGCTGCAAACCCCGGCCGAACAATCTACCTAATCGACGATAAGCCCGTTGCTATCGCCTTTGCGCCCGATCCAGATCCGCCCATTCGCTGCGTGCAGATCGACCACACCGGCCAGCTCACACCGCGCTCCATCAATTGGCGCTCGGGAGATTGGCCTATTTGTCATACGTTAGCTCAAGCAACTAATATCATACAAGGAGACATCGAGTATGCAATGCACCAAAGCAATCATCCCCGTAGCAGGCTGGGGGACACGGCGCCTGCCCGTCACCAAGACGATCGAAAAATGCATGTTGCCGCTGGGTAACCGCCCGGTAGTAGACTACGCCGTGCAAGACTGCATCGCGGCGGGCATTCGCGATATCTACTTCGTGGTGAGCGAGCAAAGTACGCAGATTCGCGACTTCTACCGCTCCAACGTCGACCTCAACAACTATCTGCGACGCAATGGTAAGGCGGATCTCTTGCCCCTCATCGCTCCACCGAAGGTTAATCTACACTACATGGTGCAATCGAGCTATGGTAAGTACGGCACAGCCATCCCGGTTAGCCTCGTGGTGCCACAGCTCGACCCTGGTGAACCAGTGGTCGTGCTGATGGGTGATGACTGTGTGTATAATGCTGATGGCACATCAGAGGTGGCGCGCCTCATCGAGGCAGCAGGGGAGGATCGCTCGGCTATCCTGGGTGTGCACATGCCGCCCGACCAGCTCAGCCGCTACGGCGTGCTGGATGTTGCCGATGATGGCCGGCTGCGCGGCGTGGTAGAGAAGCCAGCGCCAGGTGAGGCGCCGAGCGAGATGATCAACGTGAGTAAATACGTCCTCAGCTACGACCTCCTGCAGCGCATTGCCGCCCACGCCGACCGTGACGACGTCGCGGGTGAATACTACATCACCGACCCCTTCAACGACTACCTCGCCGCTGGTGGCCACATGGCCGTCGTCCCCACCAAGGGCCACTACCTCGACACCGGCACGCTCGAGACCTGGGTAGCAGCCAACAACTGGCTGCTCGAGCATCAGGGGTAGGGGCTTAATACCAGCACTATTCTTAAAGGCACACTTTCTATGCCGCAACAGCCGATTCCGCCCCAGTCTCAACCACAGCCACCCCAGCAAGCACAGCCACGACAGCCCACAGCATCACCCGCCTTGGCTCGTCAGTACGCAGCCCTAGGTACGGTGCTTGGTATAGGTGGTGTGTGCAGTGGCATTATTAGCATTCTCATGCTAATTGCGAGTACTACTTCAGATGAATCTACTAATATGAATCGTGCTGCTTTTTCTGCTGCTGTTGTTGCCAGTATTGCTGGTATTGTCCTTGGCATCAACTCTTACGACAAGCTGCGTGAAGCAGGCGCATCGCGTGCGTGGGGTATAGCGAGTATTGTGTGCAGCGCTGTTGTGGTTGGGTGGATCGTACTATGGCTTTTATTCCTTATTGTAATGATAGCCCTTTTTCTTGTTACGTTCTTGATCGATTCTCTACAGAAGTAGAGGGAGAGCTCATGGTATACCTCCCTGGGTATGAGATCATAGCTTGTTAAAACTTTATACAAAAAACACAGCCCACCAACTGCCACGGCCAAATCGGGCTCCCAGGCCCGAGAATACTCGAGAGAGTACTCAATCAGGCGTGGCGATATGGTGGGCTGTGTGGTGGGCTAAGCCCCTGTCTCATAGTAGCAGAATGATACTACAAACCGAGAATTGACATAGGCTGGGCCGTCTGTAGCGTTAACAGCTAGAAACTGGTTTCTATCTGCCGCTCGCTGCATTAATCTCATGATCATGCTGGTTTCTCTAAAAACCTTGCGCAAGACGAAGGACTTGCCATCGGTTGTTGTAATTGCAACCTCGTATTTCGTCGTCATGATGATATTCCTTCCGTGATCCAGAGGCCAAAGAGCTGCTTTTTGCTCTTTAGAGGAGACCTCTGAGCTAAAAAGCTAATATATATCAATATATGAGAGCCGCGTCAAGCTATTTTGCTTGTAATGCCATAAAATCGGCATACTTTCTATTTTTGTACGTATAAAATAGTAAGATATGTCCACTATAGGCGCGTCTAAGTCAGGGTAAAATGCCCAACAATCTCGCTTATTCTTATCCACATTGTGCGGTATGGGGAAAACTGCTGACCTCTGATACTGGTTGAGCTTTTCCACAGATTTGTGGATAAGCGCCGACGCGGCGGGGGATGCCGTGGGTAAAAGGGGTTGCGTGTGGGTGAGAGTGGGTATTATACTGGGAGTAGTGGAAGAAAGTGGGTAACCACGAGAAAAACAAACACCACTGCACAAAAACAAAATAATTCATCTGTAAGGATCGCCACACCCCATGGATTACTTCGAACGCAAGCTGGATGACAAGCGTCGGCTCACTATACCGACGGAGCTTCGCGCGGAGTTCGCCAGCGGCGTAGTCCTAACGCGCGGCTTTGGCAACTATCTCCACCTGTATGCGCAGGATGTGTGGGATAGCCAGGTAGAGCCAGCGCTGACGGGCAGCATCCTGGATGAACACGTCGCCGACCTCAATGTCAAGTTCCGGCGCGGCAAGACGGCTGCCACCCTAGACCAAAAGCAGGGCAGGGTAACAGTAGAGCAGCATTTGCTGGATTATGCCGGGATCTCGCGCGAGGTTGTGGCGGTGCGCGCCGGCCAGTATTGGCGCCTCATGGCACCGGAGCAGGCCGAGTAGCAAGGCTGTTTTTGTGACGCTCTTTAACAAGCACGTGTAACTGATATCCTCGAGATCGACCATCTGGTAGTGAGCCATGTGGGCACCCGACCCACGCAAAACCCTGTCGGGCGCACCTTCCTCACAAACACCTCCCAAAAACTCCACCTCACATAATTGCTGCGGCAATTATACACATAAGTCTCTCAAACGATCTTTGGCGGGCTCTCTCGGCCTGGTACAAGCAAAGATCGTCAACAAAAACAAACACATTTTATGCGAAAACAAACAGGTTTCGCTACCAGGTGGGTGATCTCGAACCCGCATCGGACTATCTCGCAGTAGCCTGAGCGGGGCGTATCTTTATGGAAAAGCATGGCTATACCTATCGGTAGCATTGCCGTGCCATCCTCCTGCCGAGGGAGTGTGATAATCCGTTGCAATAACGGATTATCAGCCCAGCGCAAGAGGTCAACATCTGGGAGATGTTGACCCTTATAGCGATCCCGAGTGTAGGAGGTGGTGAGGCAAGGCGTGAGACGGCGTATAGCTAGCCAGCTTAGTATTGGTTTCTCTGTTGTTCTTTGGCTAAAATAGGCCACGACCAGTAGGGGAGGAAAGCAATATTATGCTACCATAAGAAACGTATGAGTATCAAAGCACATCCACCACTTCATGTTCCGGTATTGCTGGAGGCAGTGTTGGCCCAGCTCCAGCCACGCCCAGGTGAGCGCTATCTCGACCTGACGGCGGGGTATGGCGGCCATGCCACAGCGATTCTCGAGCAGACCCAGACGTATACCACGGCGTGTTTGGTCGATCGCGACCAGTATGCTTTGTCACAGCTTGGTAGCTTGGCGGGGCAGGGCGCACGGCTGATGCATTGTGATTTTTTGCATGCAGCACAGCAGTTGGTTCGCGAGGGCGAGCAGTTTGATTTGCTGCTACTGGATTTGGGGGTGTCGTCACCGCAGCTCGATCGAGCTGATCGAGGGTTTTCCTTTACACACACTGGCCCGCTTGATATGCGGATGGATCAACGCCAGGTGATGACTGCCGAGCAGATTGTTAACCACATGGCAGAGGCAGAGCTCGCCCGACTGATCGCCCGCTACGGCGAAGAATTGCCAGCGGTAGCACGGCGCTATGCTGCTGCTATTTGCGCGGCACGGCCACTGTCGAGTACTGGAGAACTCGCGCGCGTCATCGAGCACGCTACCCGTGGCAAGCGGGGCAAAACCCATCCAGCCACGCGTACCTTTCAGGCAGTCCGCATCGCCGTCAATGATGAATTGACGCAGATAGAGCAGACGCTCCAGCTGGTGCCAGCCTTACTGCGCACTGGTGGACGTGTGGGAGTGATTAGCTTCCATAGCCTCGAGGATCGGCTCGTCAAGCGCTTCTTCGCGGAGCAGCGCCAGGCAGGCTACGAGGCTGAGCTGCGCATCCTCACCAAGAAACCAATCGCGGGCAGCCATGACGATGCTTACAATCCGCGTGCCCGCAGCGCTAAGCTGCGAGCCGCCGCAAAAATATAAAAAACAAAAAAGGAGTAGGGACATGCCAGTTCGTATCCCCGTACAAAATCAATCAATTACGACAACCGTATTGGTCCGCCACGGCAAATAGCCCTTGGCTTAAGACCTCGCGCTGGGGCGGCGCGTTATCCGCCCCACCCTAGAAACGACCCCATACCAACGTTAAACACAAACACCACCACAATGACAACCTACACACGGACAATGCAATTTAATAGTCGACGCCAGAGCACCTGGAAGCGCAACCGCAACACCGTTGCTTTTGCTTCGGCTATCAAACTTGGGCCAATCACCCACACAGTGCTGATTGCCCTTCTTATCACCATCCTTGGCTTGATATATCTAGCGCAGGCGACACACACAGTTAGCTATGGCTACGAGGCCAGCAAGATTGACGACAAGATCTCCTCTCTCAGCGAACAAAAGAAGGACCTGGAGGTTGATAACGCCCGTCTGACTGCCCTTAAGGAAGTGCAGGGTAGTAGTGTGGCCAAAACGATGACAACACCAGCCACTACAGCGTACGCCAGCGAGTAGCCCATGCTGCAGCGCCATCTTGCTACGCCACGCGCTCAGGCGCTCGCCACTGTGCTCGGCGGGCTGCTTGTGGTGTTTGTGCTGCGCCTGGGGTATGTGCAATTGCTGCAGCACGACTACTATGTGTCGCAAGCTGATAGCGAGCAAGTCAAGCAATTTCGCCTGCGCGCCCAGCGTGGCGAGATATACACCATGGATGGCACTACTCCCGCCAAGCTCGTCATGAATGAGACGGTCTATACCGTGTGGGCCGACCCGATGGCCGTGACGGATGCAGATAAGATTGTAACGGTGCTCAACCAGGTGGCTGGCGGCAATGTGCGCGAGAACTTTCGCCAGTACATTACGCGCAAGCCCAGCCGCTACCAAGTGCTTGCCACCAAAGTGAGCCGCAAGCAGGCTGAACTTATTAAGAAAGAGAATCTTGCTGGGGTGGGTTTCGATGCGATGAGCCAGCGCGTCTACCCAGAAGGGCAATTGGCCAGCCAGGTGCTGGGCTTTGTCGATGCCGAGGGTAAGGGGAAGTACGGCTTCGAACAGGCCAATGATGATAAGCTGCGCGGCACAGATGGGGTGCTTAAGACAGTGACAGATATCCGCTCAGTACCACTAACCATTGGCCGGACGAATATCAACCAGCCTGCTAAGAATGGGACCAATATGGTACTGACGATCGATCGCAACATCCAGACGAGGGTGGAGCAAGCGCTCGTCGATGGGGCTAAGCGCAGTGGCGCTACCGATGTCAGTGCCGTCGTGATGAACCCACAGAATGGCCAAGTCTTAGCCATGGCCAACCTCCCCACCTATGACCCGTCTAATCTGAAGACGATCAAAAGCGTCGCTGCGCTCAACAACAACACTATCACCACGCCATACGAACCGGGCTCCGACATCAAGACATTCACAGTGGCAACAGGTATCGACAAAGGGGTTATCACGCCGCAAACGACGTACAATAATACCGATAGCATCAAGGTAGACGACATCACCATTGGCAATGCCAGCAAGGGGCAGACGGGCAATATTACCATGCAGCATGCCCTCAATTGGTCGCTCAACACTGGTATGGTCACCGTTGCACAGCGCTTGGGCAATGGCAGCTACATCACTCGCCAGGCGCGCGACACGATGTATGACTACTTCCACAAGCGCTTTCGCCTTGGGCAGCTGACGGGGATAGAACTCGCTGGTGAGGCTAAGGGTAATATCGTATCGCCCACCCAGCAGCAGGGCAATGCAGTGCGCTACTCTAACATGTCCTTTGGCCAGGGGATGGATGCGACGATGCTGCAGGTCTCGGCTGGCTTTAGTGCCATCATTAATGGCGGAACATACTATAGCCCCACCATCATCGCAGGGACGATTGACGACAACGGCACCTTTGCCAAGGCGGCACGCAAAGCTTCGTATGCTCATGTCATCAAGCCGCAGTCATCTACCACTGTGCGCGAAATGGTACACCAAGCGCGCCAGGCCTTTTATGCGGGTGGCGACCGCGCGGGATTCTATATTGGCGGCAAGACGGGTACATCGCAAACCATCAAGGATGGTAAGTATATTTCTAACCAAACTATTGGTACCTACCTCGGTTTTGGTGGGGAGGTTGGCAAAACGCCGGCGTATGTTATTATGGTGGAGGTTTCGGGCAAAGGGCTGAATATGCAGGGGGGTCAAGATGCTCACCCGATTTTCACGGATATATCTAATTGGTTGCTCGACTATATGAAACTCGAGCCGAAAGGAAACACACCATAATGAACCTCACCACACTCGTTCGCGAGCTCAACGCGACATTTCTCCTCAGCGTCGCGGCTTTTTTGCTGGCGATGGCCCTCACGCCGCTCTATACCTACTTTGCGTATCGGTATAAGTTCTGGAAAAAACAGCGAGCCGCGAGCACAACGGGCGAGGAATTGACGGTCTTTACTAAGCTGCATGCCGATAAATTCACGCGCGATATCCCCACTATGGCAGGGATGGTTGGCATTGTGGCCATTGCTGTGGTAACGCTGGGGTTTAATCTCGACCGAGCCCAGACCTGGCTCCCACTGGCGGCATTGCTTGGTGGTGGGGCAGTGGGGCTGCTGGACGATGTGATCAATATCAATAGTGATGGCTCGGGCTCGGCAGGCTTGCGCGCCTGGCTAAAGTTCTCAATGATCGCGGTGATGGCGGCGGTACTGGCCTGGTTCTTTTACGTTAAGCTGGGTTATACAACAGTGCACGTGCCGTACGTTGGCGACTGGCAGCTCGGCCCATGGATTGTCCCGCTCTTTATCTTTGCGGTGGTGGCAACTGGCAATGCGGTGAATATTAGCGATGGCCTGGATGGTCTGGCTGGTGGACTGCTGGCGGTGAGCTATTGCATCTTCGGGGTGATTGCCTTACTACAGGGGCATTTGCAACTGGCGGGCTTTTGCTTCACTGTAGTGGGAGTGCTGCTGAGCTACCTGTGGTTTAATATCTATCCAGCACGGTTCTTTATGGGTGACGTGGGGAGCTTTGCCTTTGGGACGAGCCTAGGCGTCGTGGCGATGCTGACGAATACGCTGTTTTTGCTGCCGGTCATTGGTGTGCTGTTTGTGGTAGAGGCGGGCTCGAGCCTTATTCAAATCCTCAGTAAGAAGTTCTTTCACCGCAAGGTGTTTATCTCGGCACCAATTCACCAGCACTTCCAAGCAGTCGGTTGGCCAGAGGTGAAGGTAACGATGCGTTTCTGGGTGATCTCTTGCGTGACAGGCTTTATTGGCCTGATGATGGCGCTGGGTGGGGGGCACATCTAGAATGGTTGCTGCTCGCCGCACTCGTGCTGCGCACCGATCGGCTTCGGCTCGGTCGGCTCAGCCAGTGCGCCGCGAGCAACGGAGTGCTACCTCCGCTCCATCTGTCGCTGTGCCGCGTTTGCACCGGCCTGACTATCAGATTATCCTCTGGGTGGGGCTGCTCATGCTGCTGGGTTTGGTGGTAATGTATGCCATTGGCCCGCAGCGTGCCAATGTGCTCAACTCTGCACACAACACCAACTACTACACCGATGGCTATTTCGCCATTAAGCAGACGGTGAGCTTGCTGCTGTCAATTAGCGCTTTTGTGGGGTTGTCGCTCGTACCATTTGCGTGGCTGCGCCAGAAGGCGGGTACGCTGCTAGCGAGCGGTTTTGTGTTGTGTGCGCTGCTGTTTGTTCTTGGCAATATGCTGCATGTCTCGGCGATTGCCCAGTGTAGCCTGGGGGCGTGCCGTTGGTTCTCGCTGGGGCCACTGGGGAGCTTCCAGCCAGCCGAGATGCTGAAGTTTGGCATGCTTATCTATATGGCACTCTTCCTTGGTAAACGAATGCGTCAGGGGGCGATAAACGACCTCCACCAGACGATCATCCCCATGGTAATTATGATGTGCGCAGCGCTCTTTTTCGTGATATTCCTGCAAAAGGATATGGGCACAGGCCTGGCCCTCACTGCTATGGTGGCATGTATGGTGGTGATGAGTGGCATGAGCTGGCGCTGGCTGGCTTACCTAGCGGCGGGCTGCGTGGCGTTGGTGCTACTGCTCATCGTCATTGCGCCGCACCGCATGGAGCGGGTGGCGACCTTCTTCCAGGGGGATGACCATGCCACTAGTAGCAATGATGATGGCTACCACATCAAGAATGCGAAGATTGCGCTGGGTACAGGTGGGCTATTTGGCCTGGGTATTGGCAACAGTATCCAAGCGACCGGCTATCTCCCTGAGGCGATTAATGACTCAGTCTTTGCTATCATTGGTGAAACGTTTGGCTTTGTGGGGACGGTGGTCGTGCTAGCGCTGTTTGCAGCGCTGCTGCTGCGCCTACTGAGGATTGCCGAGCGTTTGCCTGATGCAACAATGCGCCTGGTGGTAGCTGGAGTCTTTGGCTGGCTGGGCGCACATGTTATGCTAAATGTAGCGTCGATGATTGGAGTCTTCCCACTGACGGGTATTACGCTGCCATTGCTGAGCTTTGGTGGCACCAGTATGGTATTTATTGCTGGTGCGCTTGGTCTGGCCTTCCAATTATCACGCCAGGCAGCTTACCAACCAATCAACGAAAAGGAGACCTCTCATGAAGCTACTGGCAGTCGGCGGTGGATCGGGCGGGCACGTTACGCCGGTCGTCGCCGTCATTAATGAAATCGCAGCCCTCCAGCCCGATGTGCAGGTGACCTTCGTCTGCGATAAGGCCTTTGCTAGCCAATCGCGCGGGCTCATGCAGCACGCTGCAGTGCCAGTGCGGGTGCGGACAATCGCTGCGGGCAAGTTCCGGCGCTACCAGCACCTCAGCGTGGTGCGCCAGTTGCTTATGCCGAGTATCGTCCTGGCTAATATACTAGATATCTTTAAGATCCTGGCTGGCGTATGCCAGAGCCTCTGGCTGGTGCTGCGCTGGCGGCCAGACATGATCTTTGCCAAGGGGGGGTTTGTATGCTTGCCGGTTGGCATTGCGGCGCGCTGCCTGCGCGTACCAGTAGTAATCCACGACTCCGATGCTCGCCCTGGCCTGACTAACCGTGTGATGGCACGCTGGGCAGCAGCAATTGCCACAGGCTGGCCACTCAAGCATTATCACTATCCAGCATCGCGTAGCCGCTATGTGGGGGTGCCGATTGGCGCTGATTTTCACCCGCTCACTCCGGCTCAGCGGCAGCAGGCACGGCAGACCTTCTCGCTTGATCCACACAAGCCACTAGTTGTTGCCACCGGTGGCGGTCTTGGCTCGGCTATTATCAATCACGCGGTGCTGCGCGCTGCCGATGAGCTGCTGGCTGCTGGCATGCAGATCTATCTGGTGGCGGGCAAGGGCAATTACGATGCCGCCCGGGCCAAAGCGCCGCAGCACCCCGATTTTCACTGCGTACCCTTCGTTTTCGAGCATATGGCGCAATTGCTCGGCGCAGCCGATGTAGTAGTATCACGCGCTAGTGCCACCTTCACACAAGAGCTCGCTGGCCTAGCTCAGGCGGCTATCTTGGTACCGGCTCATCACCTGGGCGACCAGCGCAAAAATGCCGCCATCTATGCCGAGGCTAAGGCTGCGCTGGTCTTGCAAGACGACGCCTTAGAGCAGAGTGATGCTCTTGGCCAAGCCATCCTTACCCTCATACGCGACTCTGCGCAGCGCCAGCAGCTCGCTCAGCGCCTCCACATCTATGCACGCCCTCATGCCGCTCGCGACGTGGCGCAAATGGTGGTAGAGACGGCTCGGCGTCAGAAGTAGGATAGGTAAGACCAGAACGCACGTCTCACTCCGTCAAAATGACGGGGTTCTTCACCACTTGAGAGCTCAGTGATCAATTAATTTGGCTGGCTGGTTTGATGGTCAGTAGCCTTTGCCAACAACCAACCATCTACGGTATAATGGCCTGTAGCATCATGGGCTTTCGCACAAAACAAACACCACCACCAGCGCGCCGCCGAGCTGCCAAAAACAAGAGGGAAGAGCAGCTCCAACGCACCGCCTACACCTACCGGCGTAACCGTACACTGACTGGTAGCTTAGTGAGCCGCGTGCCCAGCGCGGGCGAGCCCAAGGCGCAGCTGCGGTCGCCGCGTATGCATGCGCATGATTTGCGCCGGACGCGTCGCCATGTGGCATTGTCGCTTGGAGTGGTAGTGGGGCTGCTGGCTGCAGTGTGGTTTGCGCTTGATAACGTCATTGCGACACCAGTTGTTGCAGGCAATCTCACTAGCAATCATCAGCTCTACCAAGCCAAGATCAACGACTATCTCACTGCCCATCCGCTGGAGCGTTTTCGCTTTGCGCTCAATACTAGTCGGCTGGCGGCCTATCTCCAGACGCATGATTGCCCCGAGGTTGCTGCAGTACTCCCAGCCACGCAGCAAGCTGGCCTGGGGCGCAGCACTATCACTCTTGCTATGCGCCAAGCAGCGGTGGTCTGGACGGTTAATCGCCAGCAACTCTTTGTTGATACTGAGGGCCACGCCTTCCGCCGTGCCTATGGGCCACGGCCAAGCATTGAAGTGGTGGACGACAGTGGTATTGGTACGCGTAATAACCAAGTCGTCGCGAGCAACCAATTCCTTGGCTTCATCGGCAAAGTCGTTGGTGCCGTCCGTCGCCACCAGCTCACCGTCCAAAAAATCACGCTGCCTGCTGGCACAACTCGTCAAATCTACGTTTGGTTTACAGGGGTGGAGTATCCTGTTAAGTTCTCGGTCGATCGCTCGGCCGGCCTGCAGAGCGAGGATGCCGCCCGGGCCATTCGCTACCTAGCGCAGCACCACATCACTCCCAAATATCTCGATGTCCGCGTCAGTGGCCGAGCGGCGTATCGATAGGGAAAAAGTGCTAGCCTTGTAAATAGTGTGGATATTGAGATATCCGCTTTTTTCTCCGTAGCTCCTCCATCCATCATTGATGAGGCGAAAGTCGATTGCTATGAGTAACACCCAGAGGATGATTAGTTTTGACGTAAGAGTCCGGCATCCTGACGTTCACGAGGGGTATTAAGCTATAAATCTTTCTGAGAATGGGGCGGCATAAGAGAATAATGTGAGAAGTTACTGGGGTTATGAAGCCTCGGTTTCGTAGCTAACTGCAGCACATCCAGCAAAGGGCAGGGGAGCTTACTCTGTAAAATAAGAACAAATTTACAACATTTTATATAACAAATAATAAAAAATGCAAAAAAGGGTAGGTGATATGTTTTTTGCTAAAAAGTCAAATCATGATATCGTATAGTTTTTAATCTCGGTCAACCCAAGCAGGGTAGAAAACATAACAAAAGTACCAAGCAAACAAAATGTCAAACATAGCAACTATGGCTAATAGACTGAGGGGCTCGTACCAACACCAGCATGATACCAGGCAAGCACGAGACCGGAGTATGTATGTGCTTGGGTATTTGCAGTCAGCTCATTCATTCGACATCAAGCCAATGCGCACACAGTCACAAACACTGCGCGCAAACACACGCGCACGCGAACAAATATACGTAGCCTTGCGTACGTATGAACGTGTATGAATATACGCGCAGTGTGTTCCCTCCAATAGAACAAGCGTCTGCTTTTACTTTTGCAGGACGTATAAGTGCCCGCGGCTCTATCCTTACTCTCCCCATTGGATGGCGCACAGATATCTTAAGTGGAACCTACTGAATGAGAAGCAGGATCGATCAATAATTGAAGACATGCGCTCTTGAAATACGTTGTATGCCCATAAAGCCCATGTAGTGCCAAACCCAGCCCAATTTCAGTCACATCTAGGGTTAAATCAACATATGCATCGTAAAAGGATTATTGTGCGAAGTTATATTACACTCCTAAAGATGATTAATGATACATCTTTTGCATCTACCCCACTGCTGCGTGGGTGTGAATTATTGTGTACGCGTGGATTGCAGTACATTGCAGCTTATCATTCCCTTGTCTATTAACGCTCGTGTTTATGCTTATGCTTTTCTGCTGGTTGTTATTTTGCTATACGTGATTGTCTATTTTATTGTGTGGTATGCTAATTGGTGCTGCGAGTTTGTGAATGTCCCAGCACATTTGGATAGCCTATAAGTTAGCCAAATATAGGCTGAGTGCTGCTGTGTGGCTGTTATAGGCAGTGGTACATCTGCAAGGACTAAGTATGACTCTCTCGAATATGAGCTTATCAGTGGTAGATGCTAGTGAAATGAGGCAAAAACAGGGGTAGGGCGGTTGCCGGGAATTTTTGGCGAAAGGGTGGCAGACTCCCCTGCCTTGCCCTGCCCTTTTCGGCCACTTTTGCTGTGCACTTGAGATGCTCTGCAAAGGAATAGATACAAGAGGTATATATGAGCAAATTGTAGCCTGTGGTGGAATTATCTTGCATACAAACGGCCGATAAATAAGCCTATGAGCACAAAATCACACGCAAATATCCGCAGTCATCATGTGTACACGATATTTGTCCAAGCGGCAAATTACCTCTGTTGTAGCTGAGTATATGTAGTGTTCGGGCCGGGAGGGGAGGCCACTTCTCTATCGTTATTTCTCTTAACCTATATACTCGAGCTCTCACTTATTTTTTCAGGCTGTTTGTGATCCACCAAAACAAAGACTTATGCTTTTGTGAGGATGAGTACTGAGATGCGTTTGACTCACCCAACACCAATGTGCTCAGGCACCGAGAGATTCGACACCACTAATCCTGCCTCCGTAGCTGCAGCAATATACTCCTTCATTGGCCGATGAAAGAAAAGAACTCGCTCTGGATGTGCGTCCTTGCCGTGAATCCGAAACGGGATTTCAAAGATGTGAGACGTTTGCATGTTATAGTCAGATACATCCCTCGTGGCATCATTGTAGCCGTACTATATAACCTAACCAAAAGAGACGAAGCTTTAATCACTTCGTCTCTTATTAGTGTATTGCTGGTCTAGAGCTACGCTGCTGCGACTACCTCTGCTTGCTCCTTGGGTGGTTCGAGGGCGTAAGTGGCTTTGGCAACGCGCTTGAAGAGCGGTTTACTTTGGAGATTAAGAAGGATGGTGGTCTCCTTAACCTGGCGACTCTTGAGGACGCGCTTAACAATCTCATCGCGGTGCAATGGGCCACCCTCGTCGCGCAAGATACCGGCAATGATATCAGCTACAGTGCCCTGGCTATAGCCCCAGATGTCGAGCGCATAAATGCCGCGGCCGATGAGGATGAAGCGCTTGTCTTTGATGAGCTCGTTGTGGATGGCTTGCTTGGTGACGTTACGGCGCTTGAAGGTGCTCTCCTTGATGCGCTGAGCAATCTCGCTAAAGTGTAGCGGCTTACCCTCATCTAGTAGGACGACGTAGATCTTGTCGCGGATATTCTTGGGATTAACGGTTGGCCACTTGCTCAGGCCCCACATGTCTTTGAGGTGGGCCAGCTGGGTAGAGAGGCTGGCCAGGCCGCGCACTTGGTTGGGGTTCTCGTAGGTGAGTTGGTCATGCAGCGCTTCGAGGCTGATAGGCGCACCATGCTGTTTGATGGCGGCAACGATCTCATCTACACGGCTTCGCACCGCCTTCTCGTCGCCGTATTCGGCAATGGCCAGGCCTTGGTGGTATTTGTCGGTCTCGTTGATGGGGGTGAGACGGGCCGAGACTTCGCCGATAAAGGCAATGTGGGCGCGCTGCTGCACCGTGGGTGTCTCGACGTCTAGCAGGCGCTGTGTGATGTCTGAGACGCGCCCAACGCGGCCATTTTCGGAGAGGTCGCGGATGATGAGGCGCTCGGCGTCGTGCAGGCCCTCTAGCTCACCTGCTTCGGCAGCAAGCTTGAGGCGCACCACGATGGCTTTCTCGAGCTGGCGGACGCGCTCGCGCGTAATGCCAAGCAGCTCGCCGATCTGCTCGAGCGTTTCGCGGCGCTCTTTGAGGCCAAAGCGACGCACGATGATCTCGCGCTCGCGGTCGTGTTCTTCGCCGACTGCATCAAGGATGGTAGCGATCGACGCAGCAAAAATTTCGGTTGGTTGTTTGGTTGTTTGGTTCATGATTCGGTTCTCCATTTCCTTCTCAGTTGTTTGCGAATGCCCACTCGCACTTCTTACATTTGATTATAGAATAATAGGTGATATAAGTCAATCGTTTCATCATAGAACTATTATAGCACACACTTTACGCTTATGGTAAACAATTTTTTGAGGCTTTTCATTTGCAAGTGATGTGGCGAGCATGACGGGGCAGTTGACGGGTTCGCAGCAATGCGGGCTGGCATAGAAAAACCAGCGGCCAGTACAGAGGAGCCGCTGGTATATGAGAGGTCGCCAGGCTAGGCGGTGCGCTTCTTACGCGTGGTGGTGGTGCGGGCTGCGGTCTTGCGCCGGCCGCGTTTGGGTGGTGCGGCGGCCAAGATTTCGCGGGCTTGCGCCTCATCCAGAGTTGTTGGATCAGTATCCTTGGGTATACGTGCGTTGGTCTTGCCGTCAGTCACATATGGCCCCCAGCGTCCCTTGAGGATTTTGATAGCGCCAAAATCGGCGATGTGCTTCTCTGCCTCGGCCTTGAGCTTGGCGGCGTAGAGCACGCGAGCCTCGGCCTCGGTAATTTCGCGCGGGTCGTGCTCCTTGAGGCTCACGTAGAGCTTGCCTACCTGAATATACGGCCCAAAACGCCCGACGTTTGCCTTGATGGTCTGACCATCCTCGGTGGTGCCAACAGTGCGTGGTAGTTCGAAGGCCTTGAGAGCTTGCTCGAGCGTGACGGTCTCGATGCGCTCACCCTTGGGGAGTGGCGCAAACTGTGGCTTAGTTGTCTTATCATCGCTACTGCCTAGCTGTAGCATTGGCCCAAAGCGCCCAAAGCGGGCGAAGATCGGCTTGCCAGTCTTGGGGTGGGTGCCAACCTCGCGGTGAGCACCAACGGTGCTGCGGTCGATGTCGCCGGATTTTTCGATGAGCTCATGGAAGGGCTCGTAAAATTGGCGCAGCATGGCATTGCGCGCAAGCTTGCTGGCAGCGATGTCATCGAAATCGGTCTCGACGCGGGCGGTGAAGCCATAGTCAATGATGGGGTCGAAATGATCAGTGAGAAAGCCAGCAATTAGCTCGCCCGCTGGGGTAGGCAGTAGCTTGCCACGGGTAGCACCAGTTTTTTCTTGGACGATGCGACGAGTGACGACAGGGGTATTATCGCTTGGGATCTCGCCCGTACGCTCCAGGACGATGACATCGCGTGGTTCACCCTCACTCTCACCTCGCTCGGCATAGCCACGAGTCTGGATGGTGTTCATGATGGTGGCGTACGTGCTGGGCCGACCAATGCCAAGCTCTTCAAGCTTCTTGACGAGCGTCCCCTCGGTATAGCGCGCTGGTGGGCGGGCAAAGACCTGTCGCGCCTCAGCCTGTGCGAGCTCAAGGGTAGTGTGCTGGCTGACTGATGGCAGGATGGTCGAATCCTTACCACCATAGACGCGCAAAAAGCCATCAAACAGCACTGTCTGACCCTTTGCCTCAAAGACGAGTGTTTTCTCTAGCCTCAGCTGTGTGCTGTCGATGCTGATGGTAATGGTGGTGTTCTCTAGCTTCGCAGCGGCCATTTGGCTGGCTAGGGTGCGCCGGCGGATGAGGTCGTAGAGTTTTTGGTCGTAGCTACTGCCAGCGACGGATTCGCGGGCGATGTCGGTCGGGCGGATGGCTTCGTGAGCCTCTTGGGCACCAGCCGACTTCGTGGCGAAGGTGCGACTGTGTGAATAGTCGGCACCAAAGTGCTGAGTAATGTATGTACGGCTTGCGGCAATGGCCTGACGGCTGAGATTGACGCTATCGGTACGCATATAGGTAATGAGCCCCTCTTGGTAGAGTTTCTGAGCACTCGCCATGGTAGCGCGGCTGCCCATGCCGAGCTTACTATTGGCCTCCTGCTGGAGGGTACTGGTGGTAAATGGTGCAGCGGGGTTGCGCGTGCTAGGTGTCTTGGTAATGCTGCTGACGGTGAAACGAGCACCACTCAGCCCCGTCAAGAAGTCGTGGGCGGCTTGCTCGCTGTCGAAGCGCTGCTTGAGCTCGGCCTTGAGCTCCTCACCATCTACGGCAAAATGCGCCGTTACGCGGAACTGTGCACTACTGGCAAAATCGCGAATCTCACGCTCACGCTCTACAAGCAAGCGCACCGCTGGGCTTTGCACACGGCCAGCTGATTTGCCACCTGGCACCTTGCGCCACACCACAGGGCTCAGCTCGAAGCCCACGATGCGGTCGAGGATCTGCCGTGCCTGCTGCGCCTCCACGAGCTGCATATCTACAGTGCGAGGTTGTTTGATGGCTGCCTCGATGGCGGGCTTGGTAATCTCATGGAACGTGATGCGCTTGGTGCGCTGTGGGTCTAGGCCAAGGACTTCGCACAGGTGCCAGGCAATCGCCTCCCCTTCGCGGTCTTCATCGGTTGCGAGCCACACATTGTCTGCTCCAACCGCCTTGACGGCCTTCTTGAGCTCGGTAATCACCTTCTTCTTGTCTGGATCGATCTCGTAGACGGTCTTGAAGTCGTTTTTGATATCGATCGGCGGTTGTCCATCCTTGGTCTTTTTGGGGATGGCACGAATGTGCCCTACGCTCGAGAGCACCTGATATTCCCCGCCCAGGTAGCGCTCGATTGTCTTGGCCTTGGCTGGGCTCTCGACGATGACTAGTTGTGTGTGTTTGCTCATTGATTATCTACTCGCTTGTTATAGTTATATGCTTGCTGTTAATCTATCTAATCAAGCGCCTATGATACCGCAAAGTAGAATGGAATGCAAATTGGATACATTAAGAATACCCTCTCCCCCTCCCTGGTCTATAGGCAGGGGCATTGCTGATAGTGCGGAAAATATATAAGAAGTCTGGCTGTCGATAAAGAATGCTACACGAATCATCAATCGCATCACCCACGCACGCGGCGTTTGCGACGCATACGGGTGCGAGGTTGCCGTGGTGGGGTGTTTGCTGCTGAGGTGGACTCGGTAGATTTACTGTAGTCTTTAGCTTTGGCATAGTGGCCAGTGAGATAGTCTTTCGCAGCGGCGACACCAAGGACAGCACCTGCAGCAAACGACCCTAGTGCTGCTACACCAGCACAACGCTCAAGCTTACTCCCCTCAGGAGCGAGCGACTTGAGAAAATAGGCAGCAATTGCTATATTATCTGCTGCCATACTGAACTTGCCTGATTTTGGCGTACGGAAGGCTTCATCATTTGTGAGGCCATGATAGACGGTCGCGCCAGTATTGACGGCATTCTTAGCAGCAATTGTTGTTAGAACTGATTTGGGCACAACATGGGTTTTGCCTGCTATTACACCAATCACTACCATACCGAATTTGTCGCAAAAAGCATCAAACCCCGCACCAAGGTCATTCTCTTGGCCAAGACTTCGCGCTGCTAGGCCATCTGCTAAGTCACATGTACGACCACCAAGTATCATGAGTGCGCCAATGATCTGGCCAGCTTTGTCATTCTCCTTTGTTGCAGTGTCAAATTTCTTAGCACCAGCAGCTACTAGCCCAAGCCCAGTAGCCGAGATTGCATTCGGTACAGTAGGAATATCTCTCATGTGATATTCGCGCTTGCGTTGTCTTGAGGTTTGCTCTGCTGTCGCCATAGTATATGGTACTGTACCATAATACTAAGCCAATGTCCACTGGTTGGCACCGAGTGAGCGGATAACGCCATTGATCTCCAGCATTGTCAGCGCAATGGTAAATTCGCTGATGGGTGTGCCTAGGCGGCGCTGCATTTCTTCGCCGTCGCGCAGGCCTTGGCGCAGCAGCTTGATGATGGCAGCCTCGAGCGGTGTACTACCCAGTGGTAGGGTGGCATTCTCGCTCTGCTGGCGCTGGGGTGGTGTGATGGTCATGACAGCGAGGATATCGGCTGGGCTGGTGGCGGGCAAAGCGCCTTGCTTGAGGAGATTGTTGCAGCCCTGCGAGAGTGGGCTGGTGATGTTGCCTGGCACCACAAAGACGTCCTTGCCTTGCTCGAGTGCGTGGGCAGTAGTGTTGAGTGTGCCGCTGCGCTCGGCCGCCTCAGTAATGACAACGACGTCGGCCAGGCCAGCGACGAGGCGGTTGCGCTCGAGGAAGCTCCAGCTGCCAAAGCGGTAGCCATCTCCCGCCAGGTGCTCCGACACCACTGCCCCACCCTTAGCAACGATGTCACCCGCAAGCGCAGTATGATTAGCTGGATAGATCCGCGGCAGGCCATTACCCAGCACAGCGATTGTCGTGCCGCCCACCGCCACGCAGGCCTGGTGTGCAATGCTGTCAATCCCGAGGGCGAGCCCACTGATGATGATCACCCCTTGGCGGGTTAGCTCGCGGGCAAATTGCTCCGTCACTTCCCGGCCATAGCGCGTGGGCCGGCGCGACCCAACGATCGCCACGCTGGGGCGGCGCTCCTCAGGCAGTGTGCCGAGGTAGTGAATCTGCTGCGGTGGCTTGGCGATATGGCAGAGTGGATTGAGGTATTGGTGGGCTTGTGGTGTGGTGTGATTGATCTGTTGCATAATTTGTGCTGAAAAGTGTTGACATTTTGTCAAGCGGGTGCTAGTATCATAAGTGATTGATTGAGCGCAAGCTCGTTCAAGTACCTTATACCCCCTATTTTAACATAGTTACCCCAGTGTTTTCACGAAGGTAACGTGTTAGGTTGCACACAATCTGTGCTGTAGTTATCTACCCTCCACTGCAGCACCGTTAGACAGGGTTGTGTGCTTACTAACCCCTTTGTCCAGCGGATCTCGTATGTGTGAGTAGATCACGTATACCCTGATTGGGTGGGACGAAGGGCAAACCAAGCGCTCATAGTGATGCCCACCCTTACTATGAGCGCTTTTTTGTTGGAGTGAGTTGGTGATGGTCTAGTCGCGCATTAGTTATTCTAAGCTGATTTACTTTGGTGCGCGAAGGTGCTGTGAATTGCTCTGGTTTGTGGCACGCGCTACCAAGGCAAAGATAGCTACTATCTCTGGTAGTAGCCAACACCCTAGTAGTTTTGACTTGTCGATGACGTCAAGAGTCATCATCGTGAAGACTGTAAGGCTCTCGCGTGCAGAACATTCAATAAGTAATCCTTCCCTTGCGTTACTATACTCTCTGATGCGGCACAAACACACCTTTGTACCAATGAGTTTTAATTCCAGATAGAACATTGTAATGAGAATGAGCTAACTTCTTAAGAAGGAAGCTGCTATAGCGGTGTCAGGGTATGTGGGAGGTAAGACACAGATAAATAAGAGCCACATGCTAAGAGTTCGTGCAATTGACACGCGCTCTTAGCAGATATTACTGTATAGCTTAGCGCGCACAAAATCTATGACTGAACAATACTTTTCACCATGTTTTTCTCTGTTATTGCGCAGTGAACTTATTATTTATTCAAGTGAGAGATATGCAAGAAAACGCCGTTATACGCTAGTGAGCACTAGAGCTGAGCTGTGTTGCTACGTGCTGGTTGCTTGTCTGAAGTAGCGTTTGGATCAACATAGTACTTGGGAATGCTATGAGCCTGGTTTTCTGGCTCTTTCCAGTACGGGCGTGGCTTATCAGATTCAGATGCATATAGATTGCTCCTACTTGTGTTTGAGGCTGTGCTCTGCTGCGCTTCATCTTGAGCGGCCTTCTCTGTGACATCTGGGTTGGTGACAAGGTCTTTAGTGATTGCTGAGTCAGTGACAGTGATGAGCTGGAGACCATACTCTTCAATCTCTTCATCAGTAATATCAAGGTTGTAATGCTTTAGCTGTTGCGACGATGGGTTGGCCACACTACCTTCCACGACGAGACCGCCTAGCTGGAATTCATATGGGTTATCTGGGTTACTCTGCACAAAGAGTGGCGAACCCTGCCCTGTGCGGTCTGCAAAGGCTTCTTCTTTTGATGAAGATGTTGCAGTCGCAACAAGAAATGTCTTGGTATGGGCAGCATCGTTGTATCCAACGACAAAACCAGACGCAACGATCGGTTTACCAATCTTGCGCTCGTTACCTTGGCTGCCATAATTGACGACAGTAAGTGGCTGCTCAAGGAGGTCGTCTTGAGTAATTGTCGTAATGATGCCATTTTTTACCTCGAGCGACATCTGGCGGCTTGTTCGACGATAGGCGTGGTTCTCATTTTTTTCAGCAAGAGTCAGAGCGACAATATGCTTGCCAGAAGGGCCAGGCATCGGCATGGTGCAGCCACCATTAGGATGAAATTCTGACTCATTGGAACCTATTGTAATAATACCAATATTGTCTGGAGTGAGATTTTCGAGGTCCTCTGAATTGACAACGGTGAGAATAATGGGATGGCCCTGCTCACGATCGTTTGCAGAGTAGGTAATAACACCAGAGTAGAGCACATCTGTCTCCCCTCCTGATATTCTCACTTTAGTAGCAGTGAGAGCTGGCGCACCCTCAGAGTAGCCGGTTACATCGATACCGCTATCGCGGAAGGCATCCTCCCACGTTTCATCTTTAGAACTGAACGGAAGGTCGCTCAGTGTGCGCATGTGGTCAACAGCTGGTTTGTCGTGGCCAAGGTCGGCGCCGTCGTCTAGCTCAGTGTCACTACAGGCTGGTAGTGGGTCGTTGCCTGGGTAGAAGTCTGGGAGACTATTGTAGGCACCATATAACGCCGGAGGGGTTGCCAGTGCAAGACTAACAATTACCGCCCAGCGCTTTCGGCGGCGAGACTGCTGTTCATCTGGCGATGGTTGTTCTTCTGGGGCTGGTAGTGGTTCGCAATTCTTCTTGACCATAATAATTATTATAGTAGTACATTTTGCATTGTATGACAAATATCCATACTACGTGCAGAGGTAGTGTCTCCTCTGTTTCTCCTCTGTCAACTACTGTTATAAATTTGTATTTAGCCCCGCAAAGCGCTATAATGGCCAAACCATGACAGAAATGGCAGTTCGAGAACATAATCTTGCCCCACATTCTCAGCCAGAGACGCGGATGGAGCGGCAACAACAAGAGCGGGCAGAGCGACGTCAGCGATTGTGGCGAGCAATTGGTTGGCGAGCATCGTGTGCGATGCTTGGTGCTACGCTTGTGGGGACGTGGTCGTTTGTTGGTGCTCGACTCGAGGCGCGTCAGGCGAAGGAGCCGTTGCCGGCCTGCACGACACTGGATGATTCAATGTCGCAGCCGCATCTGGGACAGCCGACAGAGATTACACGCCGACCCTCGGTCACGATTGCTGAGGCGCTTGGCGATCGCACGGTCCTCGAGCGGCATAAGCAAGAAGTGTTGCAGGCAGTGCAGCCTTCGGTCGTTAAGATTAATGTCTATGGCAGTGAAGTGACAGGCTCTGGTGGAGACTATGGCGGGAGTGGGTTTATTGTCGAGACGCCGGGTGGTTGGTCTGTAGTGCTGACGGCTGGGCATGTTGTGTCGTCTGAGCGCCAGAGAGGTAATATCGCAGTAGAAACGACCAAGGGTCATCGCTATGCCGTCCAGAGCGGTTGTTACACTGGCAAAGCAGACGGGCCGCACAGACCAACAGTGCCAGATGTTGCGGCATTAACATTGCGTCACCAGAATTATACGCCTGCTCCTGCACTGCAATTTGCTACCCCTGATGAAACAAAGGCAATTATACAACAAGGCCAGCCAATGTATGCGCTTGGCTTCCCTATCAATAGCAGTAATAACAGCCCGGCGCAGGTCACGCGCTGGCCGGCTAATCAGCCACGCCTCAACGTCCTCCTCCCGGTAGCGCAAGATGGCCCTGAGGGCAAAATAACTGTGGTGGCAGGAATAGAGAAGGCAGTGGATGAGAACGAACCGTATGATCCTGCGCGCGAGGATTCTGTCTTGCCTGGTATGTCTGGTGGCATTGTCGTAGCGCAAGTCGAGACAGCAACAGGCGCTGAAGTGAAGATCGTTGGCATAACACAGGCAAGCAATACAGTCGTGGCTGATACAGATACCCTGAAGAGCTATGGTATTATTGCTGATGAGAAAAAGACAGCGACATACAAGCCGCGTCTGACATATCTTGGGAGCGTGAGTGAGATGATGGGGCCGCTTGCTGCGATGGATAAGCAGCAACCACTGTGGCGAGCTGTGACATTCGCTGCAGACATAGTGCAGCCTTCCTGATACATTGATGCATGTGCTATACTAAATCACTATGAAACATCTCTGGCATTCTCATCACCCTTTTCGTATTTTTTGGTTTTCGGCGCTGCTGACGGTGCTGCTGGGCGGGGCGATTTTTGGCCATTTGGGGGTGAGTGGCTTGTGGCTGTTTACCATCCTGGTGCTGCTAGAGGTGACCTTTAGCTTCGATAATGCCGTCATTAATAGCCGCGTCTTGGCGAGCCTGAGCCCACTGTGGCAAAAGATCTTCCTGACGGTGGGGATCTTTATTGCAGTGTTTGTGGTGCGTTTTGTGCTGCCGATCGTTATTGTGATGGTGGCAAGCGGGCACGACTTCTCAACAGTGGTCGATCTCGCGCTGCATAAGCCAGCAGAGTATGGGCACATCCTCCACGCTGCGTCACCAATGATCGATGCCTTTGGTGGGGCGTTTTTGATCATGATTGGCCTAAGCTACTTTATGGACTACAACAAGCGGGTGCACTGGATGCGGCACGTCGAGCCATGGCTAGCCAAAGCGGGGCGCTTCGAGAATCTCAAGGTATGTGTGATGCTGACGGTGGCAGCGGTGCTGTACTTCACGGTGGAGCGGCAGTATGAGTCGGTGGTGCTGATCTCATCTATCTTAGGAATCTTGCTGCATATTGGGCTGGAACTCTTTGGCTCGTTCTTTCATGACGACACGGCGCAGTCTCTCAAGGCAAAAACAGGCTGGGCGGCCTTTGCGAGCCTGATGTACTTGGAGGTGCTGGACGCGAGCTTTAGCTTCGATGGGGTGATTGGAGCATTTGCTATCACCAGTAGTATTGTCTTGATTGTAGCGGGCCTCGGGGCGGGTGCCATCTGGGTGCGTTCGCTTACGGTCTATCTACTACGGACTGGTGCACTGGGCAAATATAAGTATCTTGAGAATGGTGCGCACTGGGCCATTATGGCGCTGGGTGTGATGATGATCGCCAAGCTTTTCCATGTGGAGCTGCCTGAGTGGGCGACTGGTGGGCTGGGCCTTGTCTTTATTAGCTTGGCAGTCGGCAGCAGCATCCTCGAGGCTCGTGCCATTAACCTCCAGGCTGCAACCGCAAACACCGTCCACCACGCTGAGCAGCGCTTCAAGCGTGGAGTGAAGAAGATTGTGAAGCGGTAGAATAGCTGATTATAAAAATCCTACCTTCTTGGTACCAACCTCTTCTTCTCTATTGTCAATTTCTTGCAATGATTAAAATGAGCTACCAGTTCGCATGTTTGGGTAGATAAAGCACTGGGATGTTGCTATAAACAAAAGCAACAAACTCACCACTGAGACATATCGTCGAGAGATAAAATACGCTCGAAATGATGTACTATACCGACGACTGGTACGTCATACTCGTCGCTGTTATATCTCCCGCAAGGAATTGCGCAATGAGAGAGGCTGACTGCTCAGCTGTCCACTGTTGTAAAATGGCTCGCTCATCTGAGGTAAAGTTACTCAAGACGAAGTTAACATCACCGACTTGCTGCCGCATTTTATTGTCTGTGCCAAGGCGAATGTGCCAAAAGTTCTGCCCAATATGCTGGTGGAGTGACTTAAGCCCATTGTTGCCTGCGCTCTCGCCGCCTCGCCTAACGCGAATTTTGCCAAAATCGAGTGCCACATCATCGTGAATAACGAGCACATCGTCGAGTGATAATTTATAAAAATCCATAATTGCTCGGGCCGCGACCCCTGTTTCGTTATAAAATGTGGTCGGCTTGGCGAGGATGACCTTCTCACCGCCGTGCGAAAACTCGGCTAGCTCAGCATTAAATCGGCTCTTTGGGGTAAACTGCACCCCCTGCTCTGCTGCATAAGCGTCAAGGATGATGAAACCAGCGTTGTGCCGGGTGGCGGCATAGCGCGGGCCAGGGTTGCCGAGAGCGAGAAGTAATTTCATATGTATTAGTATAACATGGATAAGGTTTTGTTGTGGCTGTGCTGGTGGTGCTATAGCTGAACCGAAAATGTTCCGGCCAGATTATACTACAGCGATCATCCGCCTGCTGTATGGCTGGCCTCCATATACTTTCTTGTTCAACTATAGCACCGTACCTAGCGGCCTTGCTCCTTAGCATAAGACCATAAGATACTCTGTTGGAGCGAGCGGACATACCCTGTCATGCTATACTAAACCCATGGCCCAGCGCGATAATGATCTTGAATTTAGCCTCAATGCTGCCTTTGATGAGCAGCGCACCCAGCCTGGCCTGGTACCGCTCTACCTCATCAATGGCTCGCTCGGGGCGGGCAAGACGAGCGTGCTGGAGTATCTTTTGCGCCAGCCAGAGTTTGCTGGCTCGCGTGTGATTGAGAATGAATATGCCAACGAGAATGTCGATGGCTACCGGCTAGAAGGCCTGGCAGAGCTTGTGACGACACTGGCGGGTGACTGCGTGTGCTGTTCATCCAAGCATGCCTTGACGCGCATGCTGCTGGATTTTTGCCAGTCGTCCCCTGCCCCGGTTTTTATCGAGGCAACAGGGGTCGCGCGGACGATGAACTTGGTGGAGAAGCTCATCAATGCCCGAATTTTCGACAAGTACGAGCTATTGCAGAGCTATTATGTCATCACGGCGCACGAGATTTTGCATGGCATTGAGCCGGCCCACGAGGTAGAGCTGCAGGCCGCCGACACGATTCTCATCACCAAAGAAGATCTCCTGCATGGCGACGATCGCACCACCTATGATGCCAAGCGCCGCGCTCTGCCCTACGCGCGGGTGCTGTCTGCGCCGCATGGGCGTTTTGACCTCAGTAAGATCACAACGCCATCGAGCCTACTCACCTTCTTCGACACCTACGATGGTGAGCTCGCCGTGCCGGATAACCCGACCTACAGCGTCATCGATATGTCGCAGCTCGCCGCTACCGAGGCAGCCTTTGAGGCGCTGTGGCTGCAGCTCTTTGCGACGTATGAGCTGCGCCGGCTCAAGGGGTGCTTTATTGATGAGCATGGCGCGCGCCGGCACATCGAGGCTACGCCCGAGCAGATTCAGATCACCACTGGCCAGCCTGGCGAAGCGCCCAAGCTGGTTTGCATTGGCACTCATGCCAGCAGCATCATCCGCGATGGGCTGGTGGCGCAGCTGATGATGTTTGGGTAGGGTGATTAATATTAATTACACCTGGGCAATATTCAATCCAACAAACTGGACACCCGTTCTCAGTACCGATATCGATACACAAAAGCCCCACCTTCTACATCAAGACAAAAGTAATCTGTCCAGCCATTAAACATGCACTGTGCACGCGGCGCAGAGATTGCTTGGTCGATCAAGGGCGAAGCCTCGAAGCGAGCCGGTGTCGGCAAATGAATTGGCCAGCCAGGGCCATACAAGAAGGCGGTACTCATGATATCCCCTTTGAAGGCTTCTTTGGTGCCGTCAGGGACGTTTTTATTTATGGCGGAGAAAGGGCTCCATGGCGTACAGTTTCCTTGTTCAGAACAGTTTTTATGTATTATCTGCGACGTTATCTCCTTCCGTTTCTGTGTGTCATTAATTCGCCCCACTACTGCTCCATCGTAATCCTTCTGAATCGATAGCTGTCGAACATAGCCAGTGTCGTAGACAATCGTCGCATTATCGGTCACAACTGGCTTCACCCGTTGCCGAAAGATATTCGTAATGTGATGCTCTGGCCGCATGCCAAGCAGGCCGTAGACGATGCCGTAGTGCCAGAAGACGAAGCAGCCGATGATAATGATGACGGCTTTGAGAGGGCGGGGGTAGGATGAAAAATGTAGCAAAGTCATATTAATGATAATAATACCACTTTTACCTATTTTGCACCATTTTTAAAGTGTTTCACTCGTAGCAGCCAGCTGAGTAGACGTGGAATTCTTGCGCTTCGCCTGTAATGGCAGCGAGCTTCTCGTGAGGCTTGCCTATAGTTGCCGACATAGTGTTGAGGTATAAAAATACTATAACGAGCGAAAGACTATTCTCTGATAAAGCAAGTGTATCAAGCGTCAGAAAGCACCTACAAACGGTTCTTGCTCGTGCCCTGCGTACTTTGTCCTTCGGCGTTCTTGCGCTGCTTATATGCTTTGGTAACAGGTTCGAGGCCGCGCTTGACGCGCTCGCGGTTGGCTTTGAGTTGCTTCTCGTCGCGGAAGGAGAGTTTGATGGGAGTACCAGTGTAGTCGTAGGTGTCGCGGATGCGCCGCTCGAGGTAGCGCTTGTAGCTCCAGTGGACGAACTTGAGGTTACTGCCGTAGATAACAAACCATGGTGGGTTTGTGTCTGTCTGGACGATGTAGCGTAGCTTGGGGTGGGTATTCTTGAGGCCAGCTGGTGGGTGCTTCTGCACAGAGCGCTGCAGGAGGTCGTTGAGGGTGCGCGTGGTGGTCTTTTGCTGGCGATGGGCAGCAATACCAAGGGCAAGGTCGAATAACTTCGTCACATTCTGGCCCGTAACGGCACTGGTAAAGATGAGTGGTGCCCACGGTGTGAAGTCGAACTGGGCGGAGATCTGCGGGGCGAGTGCATCGCGTGTGTAAGCATCCTTACCTTCCACGGCATCCCACTTGCTCACGACGATGGCCATGCCCTTGCCTGCCTCGGCAATGATACCTGCAAGCCGCTGGTCGAGGGCGGTGTTGAGTTCGTTTACATCCATCAGGAGGAAGCAGATATCGGCTTCCTCGATGGCAGCCAAAGTGCGCAAGACGCTAAATTTCTCGATGCCCACCTCCTGCTTGCCTTGGCGGCGAATGCCGGCGGTGTCGAGCAGCTCAATGGTTTGCCCCTGGTAGCGCAGGCGGATACGATTGACATCACGTGTGGTGCCTGCCACTCCGGCCACGATGGCTTGCTGCTTGCCTGCCAGTGTGTTGAAGAGGCTGGATTTGCCCACATTGGGCCGGCCAATCAAAGCAATCTTGAGCACATCGCTCGGCTCTGCTTGGCGCTTCTCTGGGATGTGCTGGCAGATCTCATCCAGCGCATCACTAATACCACTGTTGTGCTCGGCACTGGTGCGGATAATGCTTTTGATGCCAAGACGGAGGAACTCACTAGTAGGCAAGCTGCCCCGCAGGTCGGTTTTGTTTGCAATGAGAATGACAGGCTTGCGGCTCTTGAGGGCGGTCTTGGCGACGCGCCGATCTTCATCGCTGGGGTATTCGGTGCTATCCACGACCACGAGGATGACGTCGGCCGCATCGGATGCATCGGTAATTTGCTCTTGAATACTTGCCTCAAACTCGTCTTCTGCTGGCTTGAGGCCAGCTGTATCGACGAGCCAGAACTCATGCCCATGGTAGGCTGCCTTGCCCACCACCCGATCGCGCGTCGTACCAGCTTCGCGTGCCACGATAGCCTGCTGCGAACGCATCATACGATTAAACAGCGAGCTCTTGCCAGCATTGGCACGCCCGATGATTGCAACGGTAGGAAGTTTGGTAGCCATAATGATCTCATTATATCATGAAAGCGCGCAAGCGGATTTGCAGTGCCCCCTCCCCTCTTGTACAATAAAAGAACGAGTGCGGCAACGGGCTCACTCTCATTGATAAAGACTGAAATATAAGGAAGTGTGTAATGGCCAATGAGATACCACAGCCGGCCTATACTACCCTATTGCGCCAGTCGATAGAATATTTGGATGAGAGCTTAGGTCAGCCGCAGCTGATTGACAGCCTGGGTGCGCTGGGCGTCTCGGCAGTAGCGCTTCAGCACCGGGCGGCGATGCTGACGGTTGCCGATGTCCGCACAGGTGCCACGCAGCGAGAACTCGATGACCATGATGGTGCAGAGCCGCGCCTCTTCCAGCGTGATCGCCAGGTGCAATCGCTCGATGGTTGGCATCGGCGTGACATCATTCCTCTTGCAATTGCGCCAGAGACGCGCGACGTCTGGACGGATATGACCGACCCGATGCCGCTGCAGCGGCAGCAGGCTGGCGTAGCGCATGATGCCCCGTGGCAGCTCGGCGCGGCCAAATGGTGCTATGCGCCAAGCCGAATTCTTGCCGTACCACACATGTCGGCCCAGGCGGCACCAGTCAGAATACGTGGCACGTATGCTGCATGTATTGTTGATATGGGGCGGGTTGGGCGCACTCCCATGCATGCTCGGCCGAATATTGTGATGAATCAGACTAGACTACCTCTCCATGATAATAGCGAGAGGGCGCGCATCATCACAGCCGGTGTACTCCTCCACGAGTTAAGTCACGCCAATGACGCCATTACTACCCCTTGTACACCCTGGGGTGAGCCACCGTATACACTATTCTCCTCCGAGCTCAAGGCGTACACATTACAAGCACGGTTCCTTCGCCAGCATGATATACCACCGTACCGTGACTTATCGGCTGTGCAGCAGATCGAGACGATTCGGGCACGCATCAACCGCCCAGAGCAGCCCTTTGACAAAAACCCCACTATCATCCAGGCACTTGGCGCGGCTGGCGTCCTTTGGCGGATGGGGCCACGATGAGTAGAGGTTAGCTATTGAGAATAATAGAGCGACGCACGGTAAAGATAATAATGGTGAGCAAGAATGCAATGCCAATGACGAGAATAGCTAAGCTCACAGCATAGAGCCACCGCGGGAGAGGCCGCTTTTTCTCTGTGGCGTTTTGAGTATCTTTGTCTTTTTTCTTGTGCCATGGCCGCCAGGCTAGCCACCACGCGCCACCACAGGCAGCGATAATGATAATCTCGATAGCTAAGGCGTAAAGGTCGAGACCATAGCGGGCATGATCGCCAAAAGGTATCATGCGCGGCGGAGTGGGTGTCTCGCTCCAGAAGTGGTCATCCTTGGGATCGAAACAGAGCGTGCGCTCGTGGAGTGGACTGAGTAGCCAGGTGATGGTGTCATCCGTTACATAACGGAGCCTGTATCGCGGGGTTGGGTCTTTAAGAATAGGCATACACATATATTACTATTGTATATTATTTTTTGCTGAGAGTGCAAGAAGGTGCTGCTCTATTGCGCAGCGACGTCTTCCCACTTACCTCGCGGTAGCTTGCCCAGACTATAGCTGCCAAAGTGTGTGCGGTGCAGGCGCGTGACAGTATAGCCCAGAGCGGCGAAGGTGCGGCGAATCTGGCGGTTACGGCCCTCGCTCATGCTAATGTGCCACTCGATGCGGCTATCGGGCCGAAGACGCGTGAGGATGAGCTGACTGGTACCATCGGCAAGCTGGATGCCGTAGTCGCTGATCATCTGCTGGTGGAGGGGTTCGAGTGGGTGGTCGAGCCGGACGTGGTATTCTTTGACCTTAGCAAACTGTGGGTGGGTCATGCGGTAGGCAAAGTCGCCGTTGTTGCTGAGCAAAAGTAAGCCCGAGCTATCGGCATCGAGCCGGCCAACGGGCTTAAGAGCATGCAACTCTGCTGGTAAAAGGCTATAAATAGTGGGCTGTGACCCCTGTTGTTTGCGCGAACAGACGTAACCGACTGGCTTGTTGAGCATAATAGTGCGGTAAGTAACCTGCTCGGGTAGTGGCGCGCCCTGTACTACTACCAGGCTGCCTGGCTGGAGGCGAGCGCCCAGCACAGCCACCTCGCCATCAACCACGACGTCTCCAGCGGCGATCAGGTCATCCGCTTGGCGGCGCGACAGGCCCAGCACAAGAGCAATGTGTTTGTTAAGGCGAGTAGTAGACATGCCTCTATTATATCATCCAGGACGTGCTGGCCGAAGGCTCGGCTCTGTGCCGATAACTCTCTCGGCTTAATGCTGATGGGTATGACGCGACCACGGCCGAGTAGCCGCCGAGACAATGCTCCGCGTGCCGCGGAGAGCAGCCCGGCCAATGGCACGAATGCGGGTAAAGAACCGGCTACGCTTGACCTCTGGCACAACCAGTGGGTACTCAAGCGATGGATGCTGGCGGCTATCGGCCTGTAGTGGGTCGCCGCACTGCGCAGCAGAGCCAGTGACGGAGTCATCGGTAGGTTGTTCATGGAATGGGTAGTCAAGTGATTGATCAGGCATAACAGGCTCCATGCAATGATGATTACCTAGTATAGCACGTGTGGAGCGATATGGATACGCTTTTTAGCGCGACGCAGCTGATGGTGTTGCCCGCTCGGTCTCTTCGAAACTGAGGTCGTCGTGGCTATGCTGAATGGCTGGTGCTGGGCGTGCAGGTGTGGCTGCTGGCTGAGGCTGAGGCATTGGCGCGGCATGGTGAGTAGCTTGTGGCCGAGCTGGTGCTACAGTGGTGGCCTGTGTTGGAGCAGGATGCGCTGCAGCAACGGGAGCTGGGCGGATAGCATCGTAGAGTGGATGATCGACTGGCGAGACCGACGGATGAGCGGCTGCACTGCCCTGAAGCAACGCCGCGGCTAGCGCATCAGACGGGTCTGCAGCAATGGCCTGTGGGCTGTGTGGCGTAATAGCTGCGCTATCAGCAGCAGGATGAGCTGGTGAATCCTCGTGATGCTCGTGGTGAGTAGCTGGTGGCTGCGCTGAGGCTGCTGGTGCTGGATGGCTTGGCGCTGATGTGTTATGTGCCGTGGTGGCTGGCGTTAGCGGCTCAACAGGGGTCGGAATGGTGTCCATCTGCTCGGTGAGGTTGGCTACGGCGTCCGTCACGAGCTGGTTTTGGCTTGGCTGGTAGGCAGCTGCATCGGTGTCTGCCTCATCATCGGCCTGCTGTGTGCTCATGCGCAGAGCTTCGGCCAGCTCGGCTTCGTCGTCTGCTGGAGTGTGGGTGTGGTGTGGCGGTAGTGGCGGTTTGTTTGCCGCTGTCTGATGCTTAATCTCTGGAATACCCGATGGCGCGGTGCTGTGCGGCGTAATAATATCGTTGATGAGTGGTGGCTGAGCAGTGGGCGCATCGCTGGCTGGCGGTGTGTGTGGGTGCGGAGCTTCGGCTGGGCTTGGCGCGCTACTAGCAGGGGCTGGGTGCTCATCGTGATGCGTGACGATCTCGGCCTCTGGTGTTTCCTCGGCTGGCGGCAAGGTAAATGGCTGTGGCGTGGCAGGCCCGGCCGGTGGTGTGGGCGTGGTGAGCTGTGGAGCGCCATTGGCGGCATCGAGCTCGTCATCTATTAAGCTGGCATAATCTGGCTTTGGCATAGAAGACTGTAGTGGGTGGATCACTCGCTCACCCAGGCTGGCTGGCCGCGGTGTGGAGAATGGCGCTGTGGGTTGCGGCAGTGTGGTAGGCTGGGGCTGACTGGCTGGTGGCACTGGGTTGGCTGGTGCGCTTGGCTGAGGCTCAGGAGTGGTGTGTGCTGCCGGCCGGTGGCTCACCCCTGTATCACCAAGGACGTCGTGTACGGCGCGCACCACATCTTCAATACCAACCTGCGATTTGACGAGGTAGCGGTCTGCTCCTAGTGCTTCACCGCGCATGCGCTGGTCTTGGCTGGAGAGTGCCGTCATGATAATCACCTTGATGCCACGCGTCTCGGTGGTGCTGCGCAAGATATCGAGCATGTCGAAGCCACTAATCTTGGGCATCATCACATCGCTGATGATGAGCTGCGGACGTTCTTTGATAGCCATGGCGAGTGCTTCTTCCCCATCGCCGGCCGACACGATGTCATACCCCTCGGCCAACAGGCGTACTCCGTATATTTCGCGCAGGCTTTTGTCGTCTTCGACAAGCAGAATCTTAACCTTTGTCATATCACCCTCTATTGTACGCAATTATCAGCAAAAATACCATAGTGCTTGTGGTTTTTTTGAGAGAAAGTGATAGAAAGAGCCGCCTCAGTGGTGGTGTGGGCGCACAATTGGATTTGCATAGAGAGATTGGAAAAATGTATCTGAAGGTCAACGATGAAGCGAAGCGGAAGCGCTCTGTGTATATCTTCGGCATGGGTACTGTGAGTCTAGCTATAAGTATGAGAGGTTTGGAGGTTTTGAGCGTTTTGGGCATAGATACGTAACTATTGACTATAAATCCATACCGTGGTATTATATTGTCTCTAACAGAGGAAGATGAACTATGATAACAACACAACAAATGCGACACGCTGGGGCGCGACACAAAAGCGAGAAGCCAAGCTGGGTCACGCGTTTTGCAGAAAAATTACAATCGCCCGAGCGATCCTTACGGCGTGAGAAAGTTGCGCGGGCACTAGGGATGCTGGCCACCATTGGCGCCACTCTGACAGCCGCAACAGGTATTAGTCTCTATCATGACAGTGGCAATATAGAGCCGGTGGGCAATCTGCTCAACCCAGTTGCGGAGCACGTGATGACGACGGATAAGGACATTGCTGGTGCCGATGGACTCTCGAACAGCATTGCGCTTGAAGGTCGCCAGATGGAAGAAACAACCATGCACGGGGTAGCGCGTGGTACGGAAGCGATGGCTCTTAGCTCTACTACGCTGTGTCTGCTCAATGAGCTAGCGCACAGATCTTCACGCAAGAAGGCTCAGCCATAAGCGTGTGAGGGGCGAGAGCTTTACCTCCCAGTATTTGGTAGGGTTCACTCCTCTTCTCGCTTTTTGCTGCAGGAGAGGCGCTGGCGCACGTTGTAGTATCAACAGAGGTCGGTATCGTGGAAATATCGGCCTCTGTAGCTTATTGTCAGCGAGATAGGAGCTACCGCACTGGCCGTGGTGGCGCAGCAGAGCGCGGTGCGGTGAGGATATCACGGACGCGAGTGGGGCTGCGCCGGGGCTGGCTGGTGGCAATGATATGCGCCGTGGGCGACGTACTTGGCGCAGATGGTGGTGTGGCGCTTGAGGGAGTGGAAGGAGCAGCCTGGGCAACGGTAACAGTGGTAGATTGGACGTTTTTTGCTGCGGGTGGCGCAGCTGTATGGCTGCTCTTTTGGGCTGGGCGCTGAGTGCGAGCAGCTGAGCTTGGCTGTGGCAAAAAGCCTTGGCTCTGGAGTGTAGCCGTGGCAAAAGCCGGCACTGGGCGAGGCGGAGTTGCCTTGGCGGCTTGTGCTACTGCCTTGGCTTTGGCAGCGAGGGCGGTTTGGGCATCGTGCTCGCTCAGGCGAGGCAGCTCGAGGAAGAAGGTACTTCCCTGCCGGTACGCACTCTCCACCCACAAGCGGCCACCCATCACCTCTGTGAGGCGGCGACTGAGGTAGAGCCCCAGGCCAGTGCCGCCAATTTCGCGCGTGTCCGAATTATCTACTCGATAGAACTTTTGGAAGAGGTGTGACTGATCTTCCACTGGTATGCCAATGCCAGTATCGGCAATGGCGATCGTTACGCGCCCACTACCGCCGGTTACATCCACCGTTACATGCCCGCTGGGGGTGTATTTGATAGCATTCTCCACCAGATTATCAAGCACTTCACGCAGCTGGTCTGGGTCGACAGAGACATAAAAGGCAGGGCTCAGCGTCCGGCTGGTAAAGGTAGCGCTGTGCTCACCGCCAGTTGTGCCAGGGCGTGGCTTGAAGATAAGCTGGAGCTTTTTGTCCTCGGCCTTGTGGCGTAGCCCCTCCACAATGTCGCTAACAAAGGGGATGAGGTCGATCGCCTCGGGGTTGCTCTGCAAGCGGCCATCGTCAGCTTTGCTCACGTCCAGCAGGTCTTGGAAGAGCCGGCCGAGGTGCTCGGCCGAGCGATGGGCTTTGGTAATGAAGTCGTGGGCGCGCTGGTCAATGGTGGCAGTGGCGGGGTTGAGTGTGAGGCCAAGGTAGCCCTCAATTGATGCCACAGGGGTACGCATCTCGTGGCTGGCGGTGCTGATGAACTCGGCTTTTTGGCGTTCCTCAGCCTTTTCCTTCGTCACATCACGAAAGACAACGATGACTCCACTGCCCGGATCACTGCTGACGGGCGAAATGACGAGCGAGATGATCGGCGTCTTGCCAGAGCTCGTCACGAGACGCAGGCGGTCGGTGGTGAGGGGCTGGTTGTCCGCCAAAACGGCGGCGATCGGGTCGGTATCATTAGTAATGGGGTCATTTTTGGCGTCGATAAGCTTGAGGACGGATTGGTAGCTGAGGCCCAGAGCATCTTCGTCACCCCAACCCACGAGGCGCTGGGCTGCTGGATTGATGAGCTCTATCATCCCGTCTGCATCGAGTGCCATCACGCCATCGCCAATCGCATTGAGCACAATGTCCGACTTGCCTGCCACTCGGCTCAGCGTGGCGGCAAGCTCGCGGTATGAAGTAGTGCGGGCCTCGGCAGCGCGATCATCCGGCCCCCAGAGCAAGCACCCCACCAAGATGGGGAGCTCACCCGTCAGTATAGCACTGGGGATCATCGTACTTGTAATATGCCCCGCCAGCACTCCCCAACTGAGGTAGGCATTGACCAGCAGCAAGACGAGCGCCAGCCCCACCCAGCCGAAAAACATTGCAAAGACTGCTACTAAGAGCCAGGCTGCAATGAAGGGTGAGCTCAGCCCACCAGTGCCAATAATGAGCGCGCCGGTTGTGGCGACGGCACAGAGATACACCGCCAGACTCGCCTGCCCAAGCCGCTGCTGCGGTGGCCAGATGTGAAGCACCGCTGCCACAATCCCTGTTATACCGGCCAAGATGACGGCAATGAGTGGCATGCCAAGCACGAGGTTGTATTGATCCACCCCGCCAAAGTGCCGCCATGCCCACAACGCCACGATGATGACGGCATAGAGCATACTTGCCTCGCACAAGCGCCGGTGCCAAAACCGGCTGATTTGTTGCACCCCCATTGGTTATCCCCCTTATGCTTTGTGTGTATTATAGCGGATTGCTTGGGCGATAGCAATGGAGTGCTGGGCGAGATAGCCGTGCTCGCTGTCAGTCACTTCTTATGATCCGAGTAGTAATTTATTCGCCCATTTTTCTCTACAATGTGCTACAATAGTGCCAGAAAACAAAGGAGGCCATATGGCAAAAAAATCAACCAAAGCAGCAACCAAAGCAGCCGCGCCAGCAACAACTACCACAAAAACAAAGGTAACAGTATCAACCAACCGCAAAAAGACGCCCAAGCAAATGCTCGACATCCTGCTCATTGCAGCCTGCCTGGTGCTCAGCGTTATCGTAGTGGTACTGAGTATCTCGCACAGCATCGACCCGCACACTGCCATCGTTATGCTCAGCGTTGGCTTGGCCTGTCTCAGTGCCTATGTGCTTAACCACGCAGCAAGCCGGTAGAATCCTGCTCTACTGCTCTTGTAAATAACCCGTTCACAATGGCGGGTTATTTTACATTTTGCTATAAACTGCGGCTATGTAGAGGAAATGGGTGCGCTGTGTGCCAATACCTAAGGTGCAGCGCTACGTGCCTGGCACATACACCACAAGTGTGCCATCCTTGCCAGTGCTAGCGATGAGGTTGCTGCGGATGGTGAGGCTGCGCATGTCGGTGGCTTTGATAGTGAGGAGGGTTGTACCATCGGCAACTTTGACGATCTTGAGACCTTTGCTGCCGCTGGCTTGGATGCCGGCGGAGTGGAGATTACTGGTGAGGAGGAGTGAGCCATCCAGGCTGGCGGAGACAATATTACCGCCGTCAGCCAGGGTGAGTGTGCCACCGCTGGTGCGGCTGTAGGTGGCCTGGCTGAGGGCGAAGTCTTGCGTGTTTTGGCTGGCAATGCGCAGGAACTCCCTACCCTGCCCATCCACAACGACGCGCGGCATATCTGTAGTGAGAGCTTCTCGGGGGTACGTTGGCGCAGTAGTGCCGGTGGGGTTGGTGAAGGAGCTGGCGGCTGGGCTGAGCTTGTAAGCGCTATTGACAGTGCTGCGGCCGCGTGGTTTACCGTCAATGCCATAGCTCTCAAAGGTCTCTTGCCCGCTTGATTGGATGGTATTACTGCCCGCAGCGCCCTCCAGCCAGCCATCGCTTGCCAAGGTGACGTTGCTGGAGCTAGCTGTGCGCTGCACTTCGCGCGTGCCGCTGGTGATATCATACACGGTGATGGTGGTCGTCGATTGGTCTGCAGTGGTTGCCTGGCGCTCATTTGTGATGACGACACCGGTGGTGGTACGTGAGATAGCACGCTTGCTGGGCGACTTCTGGGATGGCTTAGCGCCGTGGTCTTTCTCGGTATTGCGGCGACAGAGGAGTTTGTTGCCGCCCGCTATAATGCAGGTAGCGTTGGGGTTCTGAAAATCGCCACTGGTGATGGGGCGCAGATTCCCTGCAGCGGCGTAGAAGGTGGCGGTGGCGCTCTCGCCAATAATGTCTTGCTGTTGGCTATCTGTGCCGTAATATGTAAGCGTAGTAGGCTGGGTAGCTACAGGGGTAGTATAGAGAACCTTGGCAGTGGCAAGCTCTACCGCGGTAATGACTGAGCGCCCCCGCTGCTGGCTGGCACAATACACCACTCCACGCGGCGTGACGCTGCTGCAGGTGCTGGCTGGCCAGCTAGCGACTGGCTGCTTGCGCCCAGTATCCCAAATCCGGAGCACTGGTGTGGTATCCTGCGCGCCCTGCCCCGCGATGGCAAGCCGCGAGTGGTCGGCCGTACCGCCCAAGAAGCTCAAGCCACCCTGCCCCGCCGCAAATCGTACTGCGCGCTGACCTGCTCCATAGCCATTGGCCAGAAACACATCGGTGCGCGATGGCGTGGCCGACACTGCCGATGCCTGCATGTGCTGTGGTGCGGAGAGAAGGGTTACTGCCGCAGCAATGGCCGAGAGTACCACAGCAATGGCCGCCGCAAGCATCACCCACAGCATGAGTGTGCTATGCCGCCGTTTGGCGGGGCGCTGGGGCGGGTGCTCCCCCAGCACAGATGTCGGAACAGGCGAAATATCCATGGGTAACTTCGTTGTATTACACAATATTGTGTCATTAGTATAGCAGATATCGCCGCAGCCGGAGCAGGATTTTGGGCGGTGGGACAATGAAGGAGTATTGTAGTGGACAAACCAGCGAGTTTTTCGTATAATGGCACACAGCACTGCTATGTGCCTGCACGGCCTCATCGTCTAACGGTTAGGACACCAGGTTTTCATCCTGGCAATCCGGGTTCGATTCCCGGTGAGGTCACCAAACCTAGCTTGATTGATACTACACCAAGGGGTAGTATTTTTTATTTGTATGGAGAATGTGGGGCTTACCCATATTTTGTTGTAACATATAGACATGGAACAAAAATTGAATATTAATGAATTAAATTCACCACTTGTCGAAAAAAACTCTAATAATTTAGAGTATATTAATCAAATTGTCTATCAGCTTTTCGATGACCTAATAAAAGACATGCAGCCTAGTAGCGACTTGCTCTATGGTATTATTCTTGGTTTATTTGTAAAGTGTAAGAAGTTGTATCGATCATGCAATACATTAGTTGACAATGATGACACGCTTGCTTTTCTTGTAATACTTAGATCGTACTATGAGGCAACTATCTCTCTTCGGTATATTGTTAAACATCATGATCATGATGATATAGAAAAGCAGTTTATAGTTGCTAATACAATGTCAGAATTACGTAACCTTCAAAGTAGTAAAAAAGAAGCTAACATAAGTAAGACTCAATATAAAACAGAACGTGATCGCCTAAACCAGCGTCTAGAGCCGTATGGATTAAATATCAAAGATATACCAAGCTGCTACCCCAAATCTTGGCACCCAACAAAGAGTTTTAAAATGATAGCAAAGGATCTCGATACAACTGGTAAAGCACTTGAGATATACAGTAGCCTCTATGCGGCAACCTCACGTTTTGTTCACCCTTCTTTTGATGATGTTTTGAAGTGGCATGTAACAAAGTATGATGAGAACGCACCATATTTACCAAATGAGACAAGAATGTATATGCCAATGCAAGAAAGAAATAACGGAGGTAAAATGCTATTGATGTGTATAACTTTATCTATGCACGAGGCAGTCTCTTGCTCGCCATATACAAAGACTGACAACTATACCAAAAAGGAATGTATTGAGAAAATACACAATAATTTTCACAAGAACTTCAACAATACGCGTTCGCCAATGGCCTGGCAGACAGAAGGAATGCTACGCTATGCTGATTTTTGGATGCAAAATTACAAATATGATAAAAATAATTCCACAGCAGGATAATGCTGTCGTAAGAAATCAAAAAAGAAAAACTAGGAGGAGTTAATAATGATTTTTAAGCGACAAAAGAAGAACACATACAAAGAAACAATCAAAGAGTATTCTGCTGCAGTAATATATGCCTCGGGTGTATCCGCTGAAAACCTTAGAAAAGAATATGAATTTTCAGATGAGACTCACATGGCTGTGCTAATTCAATTTATTGGGTTTAGCTTCATTATGCTGGCGCGTAAATGTGCGTCTGTGCAGCTAGCTCCAGAAAGATACCAAGAGATAACCGAAACAGTTATAGACCTTCTCGTTGATGTCGTTTATGAGAACATTGATAACAGGCAGAGGGCTATAAAAGTTATAAAGGAGTCAGTCTATAAATTTGTCGAAGTATACGGAAAACTGCCGGTAGAAAATGACGATCCATCAAAGAGAGAGGCTGGAACCCTGCTATGGGAGTATGGAAAGTTGATCGCGAAAACGGCTACAGATGAGGAAAAAAATATTTGGGCAATCATGACATGTATATCATTGATGAAGAACCAAATTACTGCAACCAACTCACTTATAGAAAGAATGCTAAGCGCAATGAAATAAAATTTTTAGCAATAAGTGAGTTGATTTTTTAAGAGCCTGTAGGTTACCCCATCCCCGCAATAATCTCCAGCAATCGCCGTGGGGTGATCTCGGCTTTGATGAGGTAGCCGTCTACGCTGGCTTGGAGAGCGAGGCGGGTGGATTCGTCTTGGTCGAAGTTGGTCATGATGACGATCTTCGTGCCAGCGATGTGCTGCGGCTCGGCGCGCAGTGCCTGGAGGATCTCGCTGCCGCGCTTCTCGGGGAGCATGATGTCGAGCAGGATGAGGTCGTAGTGGTTGTTGCGTGCCGCCACGAGGCCGTCTGCTCCGTCGATGAGCCAGTCTACTGTGTAGCCTGCTTTGCGGAGGCTGCGCACGTACATTTCGCCGATGAAGCGATCGTCTTCGATGACGAGAATCGTTTGAATTGCCATAATTTCTCTCCTCCTACCTCTGTTATCCCTTATACATCGTGTGGTTTTTTATCCAGCCGCCGCCGTTGGTGATGAGCTGGCTGTTGCTGCCATCAGTGATTTTGTCTGCTACGCTGGCGTAGGTGGGGATGGTGATGGTGAAGGTAGAGCCCTCCCCTTCGCGGCTTACCACGCCAATTTGCCCACCGTGTGACTCGACGATCGCCTTGCTAATATACAGCCCAATACCCGTGCCGGCTACAGTCTCGCGGCTGCGGTGCGAGCGGTAAAACTTGTGAAAGAGATTGCCCATGACATTGGCGGGGATGCCGATGCCGTGGTCTTGCACCTTGATGGCGACAAATGCACCGTCTTGCACGGCCGAGACGGCTACGAGCCCGCCTTCGTTGCTGTATTTGAGTGCGTTGTCGATGATATTGCTCAGCACCTCAGACAGGCTAGAGCGATCGGCTGCAATGGTGGGCAGCGTGGTAGGGATATCCACCGTGAGCTGGCGACCTTGGGTGGTGGCGCGCAGCTGCATGTCGTCGCGGATAGTATTGTAGATGCTGCTAACCGATTCTTCTGCTAGGTGGACGCGGAGGTGGCGGCGGTCGAACTTGCTGGCATTGAGGATGTTGTTGACGTAGCCACTGAGGCGATTGGCCGAGACAACGAGCCGCCCTAGTAGCTCTTGTTGGTCGCCGGCCAGCGCTGGGCCAACCTCCTCAGTGAGGACATCCAGATAGCCACGAATAACGGTGATGGGCCCGCGCAGCTCGTGAGCGGCAAAGGCGATGAAATCGAGGTCATCATCCTCGGGCTGGTAGAGAGTGGTGCGATCGTGCAGCACTAGTATAACCTCGGCGCTACTTCCTTTCTCATAATTGGCCGTAATGTCGAAGATACGCCGCCCAGGTTCACCCACCAGCTTGTTTGCAATGCGCAGCCAGGTCTTCTCGGCATGGACAGCGCTGCGGCGGCAGTGCGCGAGCCACTCCGTCAGACCATCGCCTGGCTCGAATAGCAGCTCGAGCTCGGCCGCGCCATCATGGCTCTGGCGCAGTGGGGCGTGGCGGTTGTGGTAGCGTACTTGCCCCTGGCCAGTGAGGACGGCAATGCCAGCACTGGTTTGATCAAGCGCGGCCTCGATCTGGGCAGCTTGTGCTTGAGCCTGGCTCGGCGGGTTTTGGCCAGCTAGTGCGGCCGTTTGGTAGATGTATTGCAGTAGCGGCTTGAAGCCATCGCACTCGAAGTGTGCTGCATTGGGGTTGGGTGGTGTAATGGTACTAGGCTCGCCTGCTACATGGCTGAGGGCGTGCGTGAGGTCTTTAAGCGGGGTAAGCAGCTGCATGAGCAGGAAAATATTGAGTGGGATACTCGCCAATACTACAACCATAATGACCAGCCAAAACTGCAGCTGGCTAGGGTTTAGGCCAATCATCCACAGCGTACTCGCCACGAGCCCGGCAATAGTGCACTGCATCAGGATACTCGCACCAATAGCACGGCGGCTATAGTGAGGCCAATACTGTTTAATAAGGGTGGGTGGACGACGAGATGGCAACGGCTGGGCTGGGCCTATTGCTGCCACGACACGCTCCCTGTGCCACCAGGCACTGCCGCGATCCATGTCTGGCCGCGGGTGAGAGCGATTGCCTTGCCATTGGCGTCAAGCAGCTCGAGTGGGCTAGCGCGGTCGGCCTTGCGCCATATTCCCTCTGCCACGCTGCCGTTTTGGAAGATAGTTGCTTTGCCTTGGCCAGTGGTGATGATATTCTCGCGAATGCCATCCTCTTGCACGGTGGTCTGCTGGACGGTCAGTGCCACCACAACGCTGGGCGCGATCTGCCCTTCCTCACGATCCAAGCTAGCCTCGCCACCGATGCTACGCTGGTAGGTGTTGGTGCTGGCATCGTATTGATAGCGCGTGTTGTAGCGGGCGGATTTGCCAAAGTTGATGACGGCCACAGTGGCGGTCGCAGGGTTGGCTGGCTTGCCATCGGCCCGGGCAAGTGCGATCTTGACAACAGACTGCTTGTAGCCTTTGCTGCTATTGAGGTCATCCAGCCGCTCGGCACTGGTGTAGACATTGTGCGGGGCACGGCGGTCGGTGGCGCGCCAATAGCTGCGCTCATGAAAGAACTGGTCAATATCGCGGTAGGTACCATTGCGGATCTCCCGCAAAGCATGTGAGCTACCCCCTACATGGGCCACGCTGGGCTGGTATGGCGCCAGCCAGTCGATGTAGTATGGCCGCAGGCTGCGCACTGGGCCAATCATCGCTGGTTTGTTTTGCTGGTACAGCGCGAGAAAGCGAGTGATACCTGCCTCGGCAATTGCCTCGTACACCACCTCAGCCTGCTTGACGCCCGACTGAGGGCGAGCACTGGGGCTATTCTCGAGCATCACGGCGGTGACGGGCTTGGTGGTGGCTGCTTGATCGGCGACCTTGAGGCCAGTCAGGGGCGAATAATACACCTCTGGGGCTTTGTGCGCCACCACAACGGGGGCGGGCTTGGCCTGGCGCGGCTTATTGAGCAAAGAAAATGACGCCATTGCTCCCGCAAATACCACCAATGCCCCACCAATCACCATCACGGGCATGCGGTGCTGCCCCACAAAATGCCGCAGCCCCATAAAGTGCCGCCCATGCCGCCGCAAACGCCGACGCTGCGCCCGGCCACCAAAGGCTGCCGGTGGTGTATTCTGTGGTGAACTCATCTTATGGCCATTATACCATGAGCGGATAGCGATGAATGAGGAATTTTGCGGCAAAAGGCTACCTTGGGCTTGACCACTGTACGGTGTGAGTATTTTTACTCTCGCGCTTCTCTGCTTGTGCTCTATGAGTAAATCGGTCTTGGTTATTTACTTCGTGCGCTGGGTCTTTTTGTGGCAGTGGATGATGAGGAATTGCGTAAGAGCTGCATGGCGAAGATAGATACATCGACACCTCGAGCGCATACGATCAATTACCCAACAAACCCCTTGGCAAATCCGCAAAAATAGCCTACAATGAATAACCATTAACGATAATTTGGGTGAGGAAATATGACACGACGACACGATGGCCCTTTGGCAGGTAGTACAGATAATGGTGGAAGTACCGATGCAGTGCCACCGGTGTGGCGCGATGATGGAGGTCAATCACCACAACAAGCGAGCAGCGGAGATTTGCCTGTGGGGCAGGTGCGAGAAGAGGTGCGCCAGCCATCGGCTAATGTCATGAGAGCTATGACAGATGCCGCCGTCAAGGGTAGCCTGGGGATTGGTTCGGGCCCGCAGGGTGTTGAAATATTCGCCTCCCCTGTTGCGCGCAAGATAATTAATGGCGCGGACTCCGTGAGCGGTATGGAGCAGGCGCCATAGGTCTGGCTGGGCGACGTACCTCCAGCGGAGTAATTGCGCGGCATCCCCTCTCTCGTGGCACGAGCATCGCTTGGCAAGGATAGCAACGCACCTACCACAGCCAGACTACTACCATACCAGCAAATAGCATGATATTTTGAGGCAACAGTGAGCTGCCACATCTGTATCGTTGTCAATAACGCAGCAATAGGGCCTTGACAGATATATATATATATATAATTTCTTTCATATTCTCTCTACAGATAGAAAGGAGAAGAGAATATGTTCCTTGAGATTCATTGCGGTAGACTCTATGTAGACGGAGAGTCGACTGGTTGCGGTGACTACAGCCGTCACGCTGATAAAGCCTCATGGGTGGAAGGTGTTAGCGACGAGGAGAGATTTTCGTTCGCTCTTCATTGGGCATGGAGTGACGGTGAAGTTGATTGGCATGAGTATGTCGACCAACTACGAATTGCAGCGCTTTCAGACGCTCGCAAAGCCACAGCAACAGCACTGGCTGCTGGTATCAGTGGATGCGCATCATCGTGGTCGCTATCAGGGTTGATACTTCTTGTCGTTCCGGCTGTTCTTATGACTGGGTACTACATCCGCTCTATGATCAGCAACTGGCGACGATACAGGACGAGGCACCAGCAATTCGAGAACGAGATTCAAATCATAGATTTCAACTACCCAGTTGTCCGGTGTATACGATGGTTACTTCAATCTGGCCTCTCTCAGAATGCTCGTAAGAGTTTGGAGGCTGGGGCTGAGGTATCTGTTGGCAGGATCAATACTGAGGTAGTTAGTATCCATGGTGAGTCCGTCACTCTGGTTGTTCGTCGCAACCCAGAGCTCATCGAGTTCATTGGTAGGGAGTATAGCGCCAAACTCTCCTCACCTGAGGAGTATCGGCGTCGTGCTTTCGACGTCTTGTATAGTTATATACAAGACGAGATTGACCGCCTTGAGGCTGCTTACGCTGCTGCTAAAGAGCGGTGGCGTATTGAAGCTAAGCGCAAGGCTACTGAAGCGTCGCTGCGCCACTCACGTGAGGAGCGTGAGGCCTTAGTAGCTGCCGAGGCCGACCGCGCTTCACGTGTGTCGTCCCTCCCCTTCATCCTTGGTGAGTCCGAGGATGAGGTCATCGCCTGGGGCTCGCTGTCTCAGGCGATGCTGGAGGCAGATAGTGACTCGACTTGTGCTACTGATCGCAAGGAACCAAAAAAGGCTTGATATCTCAAGCCTCACGCCGGCCTATGGAATAGCATAGGTATAGCCCTTCTATCCATCGGGGCTGCCCGCTTGAGTACCATTGTGTATTCGCGGGCAGCTCCCCTACCCCTGTTATTGCTATTATTTTTTGCTAGCGACGCAATTATTTGTTCAAGCAAAAACCGGCTGGGAGAGCCGGCTTTTTGTGCGATGCGTAGTGCGTTATTACCCAAGATACTGCTCAATCCGCACCAGCGTCCGCTCCTTGCCAAGCAGCGCCAGCGTGTCATTCAGCTGGGGGCTAAAGGGTGCCCAGGTGGTGGCGATGCGGATGAGGCTAAAGAGCACGCCGGGCTTGTGGCCAGTGGTCTCGAGGAGTTGATTAAGGGTGTCTTGAATGGCGCTTGGTGTCCATGTATGCTGCTGAGCCAGAGCGGCGTGGGCCGTGGCAAGGAGCTCTCGACGCTGCTCGCCTGTTAGTTTGCGCAGAGGTTTGTTGGTGGTAATGAGTTCTTCGTTGATGGTGGGCTCTTCGAAGAAGTAGCGGCTTAGCATTGGTAGCTCGGCCAAGGTCTTGAGGCGGTCTTGCACTAGGGCAAGCACTTGTTTTTTGTACGATTCGTCGGCGCTAGCAGCACTGGCTGGCCAGTAGTGCTCAACCCGCCCGTAGAGGTCATCGAGCGATAAGCGGCGGATCCATTGGCCGTTCATCCAGAGGAGGCGCTTTTCGTCGAAGCGGGCACCACTGCGCTGGACGCGCTCGAGGCTGAATCTCTCGATCAGTTCCTCCTTGCTAAAGATTTCTTGCTCGGTGCCATCATTCCAGCCCAGCGAGGCGAGGAAGTTGAGCATTGCCTCGGGCAAAATACCATCGGTGCGGTAGTCGGTGACGCTCTTGGCACCGTCACGCTTGCCAAGCTTTTTCTTGCCATCGGGTGCCATGATGTGTGGCAGGCAGGCCAATACTGGTGGCTCAAGCTCCAGCGCATCGTATAGGCTGAGGTAGCGTGGAATGCTGGAGATATATTCTAGTCCGCGGATGACGTGGGTAATACCCATCTCGGCATCGTCGACAATGTGAGCGAAGTTGTACGTTGGGTAGCCATCGGCCTTGATGAGGATGAAGTCATCGAGCGCTTCTGGCCCAGCAGAGAGCTCACCCATCACGGGGTCGTGCCAGGTGTAGCGCTGGGGCTCGGCTACCTTGAAGCGCAGTGGCTGGGTGCCATCCCACTCTGGTGGATTGGTTGGGCGATAGTCGCGGTATAAAAAGGCCTTTTTGGCAGCCCGAGCTTCCTCGCGAAAGCCTTGGACCTCCTCTGGGGTATAGGGATCGGCATAGGCGAGCCCTTTGTCGATGAGCTTCTGTGCCCAGCGGTGGTAGATGGCGAGGCGCTCCGACTGATGATACGGCCCAGCCTCACCGCCAACGCGTGGGCCTTCGTCCCAGTCTAGCCCAAGCCAATCCAGTGTATCGAGAATCAGATCCTCCGCCCCGGGTACAAAGCGAGCGCGGTCGGTATCCTCAATACGCAAGACGAACTTCCCTCCCTGCTGGCGTGTGAGCAGCCACGGGAAGAGTGCCGCGCGTACATTACCCACATGGATATACCCCGTGGGGCTGGGTGCAAAGCGGGTGCGAATGGTGGTGGCGTGCGAAGATGGTGTATCAGATGATGTGTCGTTACTCATATGGATAAGTATAGCAGATGAAATGCCACAATCTAGGGCGGCATGATTTTGGTGGTATCTTGCATCCCCCATCACTTCATCCGATGGAGTGTGAAAACAGATTGCAATAATCTGTTTTCAGCCCAGCGCAAGAGGTCGATATTTGGGAAATATCGACCCTTATAGTGTTCCGGAGGAGGGAGTGATGGGGAGAGTGCAAGAAGAGATGATGCTCTCAAAATGAGATTCACATACTCGCTGCAATCCGCGCTACCTGTTCGCTCGACAGGGGTGCGTTGCCCTTGATAGTGTAGAGGATGCCGCCATTGACCCACGCGGCGGCATTGTGGGTGCTATAGATAGTGAGGCCACGGCTGGTGGTAGTGGCGAAGTTGCGGCCAAAGCTGGGCAAAACGTAGTTGGCTAGGACAGCGCTGGAATCCCAATCGGACCGGCTCTGCGTGAGAGTAAAGGTGCCTGGGCCAGCGTTGGCGGCGAACTTCATCAAGACACTCCCCTGCTGCTGCGATATGCTGCCCGCTAAGCTATAGCCACTCGGCTGATACGACGGGAACGACGCATTAATACCAGCCTGAGCGGCGGCCATACGAGTGGCAATGGCAGGCATGTTGTGGTATGTCAGATAGCCGCCAAAGGCAAGCAATGCCACCATTGCTCCAGCAATACTAAGCCGCCGACCCCAGTGGCGCGCCGCTGGCTGCCGAGCCGGTGGTGGCGCGACGCTGGTGGTGGGTTTGTTGGTGCGGCGTTTACTAGTGAAAAGCTTGCGGCGTGTGGATGTGGGCGTGGCTGCCAGCTTCTTGCTCTGCTGAGTAAGAACGCTGCGCGGCAGTGTGCCAACGGGGATATTCTCCGTCGTAGTGAGTTCTGGCTCGGCTGGCGGCCACCACACCTCACCTTGAGGCATCCCAGAAGGCTGCGCTACCAGTGGTTGGGCGGCAAGCTCGGCGAGGTTGAGCGTGGGCAGGCCGATTGGCATGGCTGGCTGCGTGGTTTGGGTTTGCGTCTGTTCGGCTCGCTCGGTGGCAAGCACACGCGCTAGCTGCGATGGTGGCGGCGTGCTGTGGCGCTTGGTGGCACTGGGTGGTTCTACCTCTGATGGTACAAAGACAAAATCCATGCTGCGTGGTGCACTTGGCTGCGCGGGCGCATGCTGCACGGTGCGGTGTGTTTGCCCGCCCGGCGATGTAGCGGCTGCTGGCTTGGCCGAGAGCGGCGAGATCGTCACGGGTTGTCGCTTCCGTAGTTGGCGCGGCGAGCCAGGTCGAGATGATGTGATAGGCTGCACCGCCACCGGCCGATGATGTTTGGTGATGTGCGCAGTTGGTGTTGTAGTGCGATGTGGTGCCGTTGTTTTTTGTGGCGTGGCTGGCTGGTGCACGGGGCGCGGCGGAGTGGTTTGAGTGGGCTTCGTAGCTACCCGTGGCTGGTTCTTTACGAGTGATTGCGGCGTCGCTGTGGCCGCTTGAGCTGTCTGTACCACCTTGGTTGCCGGGATGATTTCTGAGATATGCTTCTGAGTTGTCTTGACCGCTGTAGAGCGCGCGCGCGGGGTATGAATAATCTTCAGCTCGGGCCCGTATAGCACAGGTTGCCGCTCTGATTTGCTCGTGCGATGCAGCCCTGGCTTCTGTATATCTTGACGAATGGCAGCCTGCCCAGCTGCCTGCTTAGGCACTTGTCCGCCACGTGTGACCGTCGTATGACGCATTATAGTATATCCCCCTTGTTCCCTCTTTGATCGTATAATACTCTAAGCATAAGGGTTTTTGCAAGAGGTGGGAGCTGTTTTGTATAAAAATCTCGGGACGAAATAAAATACATGAGTCTGCTGCAAGGTTGAGCTGGATAGGCAACACATCCTACTTCTCTCCAGCCATGGTATAATGTTGCCATGGATACGCAACAACGAAAGCGACGCCAACGCGTCCATCTGACATTGATCTATAGCATGATGGTGCTGACCGTTCTCTTCACTGTCGTGATTTTTGCTTATGCAATACAGGGGTACCGGCTGAATTGGTCGAGTGGTAAGGTTGTGCAAGGGGGGCTAGTGCAGTTTGACACACACCCTGATGGCGCCCAAGTGACAGTAGACCAAACCCGCCTCAGCAACGAGACGCCTAGCAAACTTACCCTCTCGGCGGGCCAACGTAATATCACTATCCAGCGTGAAGGTTACCATGATTGGCACAAGACGGTGGATGTGAAGCCCGGCAGTGTGCTGTGGCTCGACTATGCTCGGCTCATCTCCAGTAACCCAAGTCATAAGAATGTCGTAACTGCTAGTGGTGCGTCAAGCGCTATTGCTTCAGGTAATAATCGTTACCTTGCCTTCACTCCTACTGTGTATAAGCCTACTGTTACTCTGGCCGACCTCAGTGGCGACAAACCGCAGACGACGAATATTACACTCGACAGCGCGCACTACACTGCGCCAGATAATACCGAACACCAAACCTTCACCCTCGACTCGTGGGATAAGGATAACCGCTATGTGACAATCAAGCACACTTACAATGGCGATAAAACCGAGTGGCTCGTCCTCGACACGCAGGGTAGCCACAAGCTCGAGAATGTCACGCGGCAGCTTGGTGTGGATGTTGATGCTGCTAAATTCTCGCAGGGCGACAGCCGCAAGCTCTTTGTCCTCACCGGCGAGGGCGACCTGCGCCAAGCAAGTCTCGGTGACACGACGATCACAGGTCCGCTCGTTAGTAATGTGGCTGAGTTTGCGCTCTACAGCGACACTACCATCACCTACACGACCAAGCTTGACCACACCAGCAAGCAGCGCACTGCTGGCTACCTCACTATTGGCACCACCAAGCCTCGCACCGTCCGTAGCTATGCCGATGATGGTGTAGCTCCACTACACTTCCGTATCGAGAAATATTACGACAAAGTATACTACGTGATCGCCTATGGTGAGACGGCTGAGATTCTTAGTAGTACCTCGCATGCCGCGAGTGATTCGCGTACGGCAAGCAGCCTCAAGTCTGTCGCCAGCCTCAGCATGCCAGGCGGTATTAGCCATGTCGATTTCTCGCGTGGTGGACACCGCTTCGTCTGTGTGTATAACGATGCGAGCCTCATGACATACGACCTCGAGCTACTTAAGTCATCCACCATCAAGCTCCCTCAGCCACTGACGCGCGATATTAACTGGATTGATGGCTACCACTTCACTTTCACACACGGCGGTGTGCATCTCTATGACTTTGATGGTGCTAACCAGCAGCGCATCACTACCTCGGCGCTCGATCTCCCTGTTGTCCTCTCACAAAACCAGCGCTACCTCTATAGCTTCGTCAAGACGAAGGATGGCGTGGCACTTCGCCAAACGAAGATCGTAAATGATAACTAATAATTAATAAGATAATTAGCAAATCAAGAACATAGCCCACCAACCACGCTCAAACTGAACTCGGATATATCTCAATCCGAGAGTGCGCTTAAGGGCACTACGATCAGATTGAGATATAGTTCGGTGAGCTATGTTGATGGGCTCTAGGAGTCCTGGCTATTGTGGTCGTTGTTGGGCCGAATAGTGAAGATCAGCGACGCTGTAGCAACTGTCGCACACCCTATAAAGAGCATAAGACAAAAAGCAGTCACTGGGTCATTCTCATCACGGGAGCTGAAGAAGCGCAGTATGATGAATAAGACTACTGCAGCAATAGTATTTGCTGCCTTATACCATCTTAATGCCCTCCTCGGCTTCTCTTCGGCAAGGCCCCAGTATCCAAACACTAAGCAGATGCTTATAATACCACCGGCACCCATAGCGATGAGTGGTTCCATTATTCTCACCTCCTTCCGTAAGGTGAACCCAAAGCCAGGAGCGACTCTTCGCTCCAAGATAGACTTTGAGCAAAAAGTTGATATATATATCAATATATGAGTACGCCGTCAAGTGTCGAGGAAAGCTCCAAGAAGCAATAGTCGCAAGATTCACGAGATATTCACCAAGATAACAGAGGTTGCTAGCAGGTCTGTTAGCCAGTAATCGTTGTTATTTCTACATACTTTTCTTATTGCTATAGCGCTATGTAGCTTGGCAATGTACTCTCATATTCGCATATCTCTTTGCGATAGCATACTTTCTCGTCTTTATATACTGCTACACCAACTACCAAAGTAACCAGTGAGAAATCTCGCACTTTCAAGCGTAGATACCACGCCCGTTATAAAACTAACTTACCGTCCCGAAAACAGGTTGCCGACCCGTTGGACGAAAGTTGGTGAGTTGCCTGGCATGGCACTCTTGCTATTGTTACTGCTGTTGGTAGTGGTTTGAGATGCTTCTTTTTTGGCGGAGGCTGGGTCGGGGCTGACTTGCTCGGCTGTGACGAGTAAGCGGTTGAGGTCGGTACCAAGTGGCACACAGGTGATGAGTGTCATAGTTGGCTTGGTGGCGTTGGTTTGCAGCGCGTGCACATCGGTCGGTTTGACGACTTGTGAGCCAGTGACGGTATAGGTGTAGCGCTTACCGTTGTAATTGACGTAGATATTGTCACCCTTTTGCATTTGCTCGAGCCGCGCGAAAATAAACTTATACTTACCATTATCGAGCCAGTCGTTGCTCGAGTGGCCTGAGACAACGAAGTTCCCTACTTCACCAGGCTTCGCATTGGCACCAGGGATGTTGAACCACACGACGCCCTTGTCCATAGCGGCGTTAAGCGAGGCTTGGCTGGCAGCGTTGGCATCCCACACGATGGGTACGTCTACCGCGATCTTAGGAATGATAAGCTTGGGATCTGGGCCAACATTGGTCGAGTCGTATGGGCTAATGATATAGCTCTGAGCATCAAGGTCGCCTGGTGAGGTGTAGGCAGCAACGTATGAGAAAAAGACCCGGTTGTATTGCAAGGCCAAGAATAACACCATAACGGAAATACCAGCTACCGCGGGGATGAAGTGTCGGCTATGGCGGACTTTGTTCGCGCCGTTGCGAATAGAGCTCAGTAAGCGCGAGCGCAGGTCGCCCATTGCTTGGCTTTGAGTGAGCTCTTCTGGCTCATCAGTGGTGGCTGCGGTGGTATTAGGCGTATCGGCGTCGTGAGCTTTGGCTTGCTCAGCGAGGCGCTCCTCAGCCTTCTTGACTTGGCCTAGATAGTAGCGTTCATAATACTGCTGATAGTAGTTTTGCCAGGCGCTGTGATATTGCTGCCAAGCGGCCTTTTGGTTGGCGGTGGGCTGACGTGGTGCACCAGCAGGGCGCTGGCTGTCTGATTGCTGCGGCTGATGTGTGTTTGCTGCTGGTTGCTTGGTGTGGTTGTCTTGAGATGAGGGCTGCTGCTGCGCGTGAGCTGTTGATGAAGCGGCTGTGCGAGTTGGTGAGGATTGGGATTGCGCCGATGTGCCAATGTAGTGCGCCTGTGGGCGGCTGCGCGGCGTGATAGATGAGATGTCGCGCTCACGAGTCATATGTACTGAGTGGGTATTTGACGCTGCAGCCGCTTGACTCTGATGCCACGCTTGCGCGCCTGGGCGGTAAGCCGTCTGGCTGTGCTGAGTGCCGCCTACCGCGTGCCGCACCACTGGTGCATGGCTGGCTGGTTTGCTCGCGAGGTTTGGAACTGAGAAGGTAGCCGCCTTGGCGCTCGTGCTGGGCGCTGGCTGGCGAGTCGGTGTACTGCCAATGATGGGCTGCATGGTTGGGCGGTTTGTGTTGCCGCCGCTGCTTGACGTATTGTACAGTGCATCGATTTGCCCACGCACCTCACTAAGCCGTGCATCGCGGCTCTGCGACGATGAGTGCCCTCGTGATGTTGTGCGTGACGGATCTTGTGGCTGCATAACTACTTCCAGTATACAATATTAGCTTTGATATACCAATATATCGCTTGCGTTTCAAAATCCGTCTTGGATGAGGTTGCCTGCACATACCTAATCTCTCAAGCCTGGCATAATCGGAGAGCAAGAAGTTATTAATCAAAAAAATAAGCCGACACTGCAGCTTATTTTTCGGAAAACAGTTGAATAAACACTGGTACCGCGGGCCGGACTTGAACCGGCACGTCCGAGTGGACATCAGATTTTGAGTCTGACGTGTCTACCAATTCCACCACCGCGGCGTGTGTAAGACCAATTGCAGCCCTATTCTGCAACTTCTGTCAGTATAGCAGATTGCGCCGTACTTGGCTAGCCTCTCGTGCAGGGCTCTACGGAGATATACCTAAGCCGGTCGCTCTATTTATTCAATACGACCGCTCGCCCACCCTAAGCTACTAGATAACCAGCCATGAACGATCAAGAGAAAATATGGCAAAAAAGCCGAGTAACATCACATAGCTGCGCAACAGGCGAAAGCACTGAGCGTGCGATGTATGTTTGATAAGTACAACACCATCGAACATCGCTTGCACGCAACCACGATATAACAGTGGCTATAATCATAATTTTGTGGTAGAACAGCAGCCACAAAATATGGATTTAAGCATAAGCATAATATATGAAAAAGTAATGTTGACAAAAAATAAAGGACATGATAATCTCAACACATAACGTCTAATAATGACGAGGAGGAAAACAAATGAACAAACTAGCAAAATCGTTTGTTGCACTTGGCGTAGTCGCTGGCGCAGCAATCGGTGGCCTGTGGGTAGCGCAGCCAGCATCGGCAGCGATCTCAGCAGGTTGTAGCAACTTTAATGTTGTAGAGTGCGGCACAAAGGACGTGCAGACCCTGCGCAGCACTTACACAAAGCGTACAGAGATCCGTCAGCTGTACAGCCAGTTCGGTATTACCGAGCAGATGATCAACGGTGCCAACATGCAAGAAGGTACAGTTGATGCGAACGGCAACATCATCGTTGGTGGCCGCGTCGTCGCTACAGGTGCTCGTACTTTGCAGGCCAAAGAAGGCACCAAGCAAAAGAAATCAGAAGGTCAGCGCACTGCTGGTGGCCACACATACTACCAGTACCCAACGGGCGACAGCTTCATCTTGGGCAAGACAACCTTTAACATCTACGCATGGTTCGACAACAACGGTAAGTTTATCGCTGGTGTTATCAAGGACTGTGGTAACCCTACCTGGGGCACCCCAACTCCCCCACCAGCTAAACCAAGCCTGACCTGCGACGCATTGCAAGCTACTCAGGTTTCGCGCAACGAATACCAGTTCACCGCCAAGGCAACTGCTAAGGAAGGTGCAAAGGTCGCTACGTACAAGTACGACTTTGGTGACGGCAAAACTGCCACCGGCGGCGCAACCGTTCGCCACACTTACGCCAAGGAAGGCACATACACTGTTAAGATGACTGTGGTCGGCAGCGAAGGTGGTAGCACCAACGTTGAGAAGACCAGCCAGGACTGCCAGGTTGTTATCAAGGTAACACCTCAGCCAAGCATCCAGGTATGTGAGCTGAGCAGTAGCACCATCATCACCATCAAGGAAAGCGAATTTGACGCTACGAAGCACTCAAAGAACGTCAAAGACTGCGACAAGATGAAGGTCTGTGAGCTGAAGACTGGTGCCATTGTCACCATCAAGGAAAAAGAATTCGACGAGAAGAAGCACTCAAAGAACACTGCTGACTGCGACAAGGTCAAGGTCTGCCGCATCTCTGACAAGAAGATCGTCGAAGTTCGCCGCAACGAAGTAAGCAATGACTACACCACCGACATGTCGAAGTGTGAGCAAACTCCTCCTTCAGTAGTTGAGTTGCCACATACCGGCTTGGGCGGTACCCTCCTGCCGCTGGCTGGTATTGGTAGCCTCACTGCTGCAGGTGCCGCTTACTACGTAAGCCGCCACCGCAAATAAATAACCGTTTGCGGATAACCCAAAAATCACCCGTTTTGCATGGACGGGTGATTTTTTATTTGTTTGGTTTTTGAAAGTAAATCATTGGCCCGATATAAGCTGCGTTGTGTCCTCTTTTCTTTTTGATTGGTCTCATCTATGGGATTGTGGAGTGGGTTACGATTTACTCCGGTGAGAAGTACTAAGCTTCTCCGTCTCTTCCTCTCAGCCACTCCTAGGCCGCAAGAGAAGGCTAGCCACGCATATGTGAGTGCATTCTGTCTGATCTGTCTGTGCTGGTAGTGCTCTATGCTAGTCAGTGGCAGGATATATTTTGCTAGAAGAATAGAGAAAGGCAGTGTTTTACATCGTGCCTTCTGGATGGTAGCACGAGTAGTTTGATCGGTTCACCTCCACAATAGAGGCTTAATACAGGCCGCGTAACTAGCTTCTGTAGATATAGTTCAGCTGATGATGACGGTATCCAAGATCTCCTCAAGGTATTCTATCCACACTTCCCCTACTCTATCCAACTATGCTCCTAGCTAGGAGATAGAGATACCTTCTACGCGGTATGGACCTTTATACAGGCTGGGGCGGTGGCTTCTGCTTGCTGAATAAGGCAACTGATGAGGCTGCGTAGCAACACACAAAACAAAGAGGGCAGTATGAGGATGCACTGAACACGCTCATTACTCATGTATCATAGTTGACGCAGTACACAAACTAGGGCGAACAAATATAATACTCAGCTGCTTTTTACTCTATAGTGCAAGAGAAAATAGGCGATCTGCCATTGCCGAGAAGCTAAATATTATCGCAAAACATGATATGAGTACTTGATTTCCAGTAGAATAGTGCTATTTTCGTTCTATAAATAAGGTATATAATATCGATATTCATGCAAGTATAGCACACCATGCAATAAGATAGTTTGGTATAGTATTTGGCGGTGTTTTATGCTTGTGCTACTTTTTTGTCCAGCAGAATAACAGAGGTCGTGGACTCATGTGACGCAAACATTTGTTCACGATTTGTGCTTCGTATGATCTGAACACAAAAAACGAACAACATAATAATAGCCCTGCACATCGCGTGCGAATCTCTTTTCTCGCTCTTCCCTTCCGACATTGGTTTGATAGGAAAAATCCCACTACTTGAGATGGTCTCACGGGTGTATTTATTGTGCTTGAATATATCTGTCGTTTGTCATTCAAGCAAAAAGCAGATCATAGAAATGTTGCTCGTGCTCTAGGGCTTGAGCGACCCTTCTTATACTTCTCCTCACTCGCCAAAGAGATAAAAAAGAAAAATACAAATAACTATAACAAAAGCTCCGGAGCCGATACCTGATACCTATTCTTTCCCATCTAGCAAGCTAGCTGTTGCTGCCTGGAGGGGTGTCGCTGGGTTCCACGTGGTATAGGCGGCGATGCGCGTTGGCACAGTGCCTTGCCAAAGTGCCATTGGCTGTGACCATGGTGTTGATGTGACAATGCCGTGCTGAGCGATGAGGATGGTATCGGCGTGGAAGGTGGCGAGGGTCAGTGGATAGGTGATGGTGAACTTGTGCAGCGTCTCGACCAGCTGGAGGAGTGGCATCCGGAAGGTGAGGATCTTGGGGTAGTACAGAGTGCGAAGGAACTTTTGGACTTGTGAAAATGATGCAATGATAAGGATGTTTGACTGACTGGCAAGCTGCGGGGCGCTTGGCATAAGCAAATCGACCGCGTCGCGACTGATGACGAGAGGTGAGGTGGTGTGGCTCACGAGCTTTTCGTAGACAATGGCGGTCTGGCTGTTGCGGCCTGCATCGCCAATGAGGAGGAGTGCGTCAGCCCAGCCAGTGAGGGCTTGCAGCTCTGGCCAGGCTTCGCTACCCAGGCTGCCGCTGCTGTTGCTTGCGGCAAAAATCGTATCCGTCACACTGGCAGGAATGGTGCCGCGCAGGGCATCTGGCAGCACGACGCGTGCCTGCCCTACCCCTGTAGTGAGCGCAGTGGTATAACTGTGCTCGATAGCGCGAAAGCTCAGCCGGTTACCGCCAATAATACCTAGCTTGCCTGCCTGGGCCCGCTGCTGGGGCTTATTCCAGGTGATGTCTGGGTAGAGCGGTTTGGCTGGCGTTTGCTGCTGCCAGTAGGGGATGTTCATGCGTAGTCGCCTCGCTCTGATGGGTGGAGACAATACAGGGAGAAAATATTCAGCATAGAGCTATTATACCGCGAAGGAGGTGGTGCTTGCTATGCATTGCTGCTGAAGTGGTATCTTGCTTGCTATTAGTGCACCGCGATCTTTAATATACAATGTCGAGGTACTGGCGCGACCTGGGAGTGGGTAAAAACGCGAAAAAGAAAAAGCCCAACCTAGGAGCTCTATATACTCTAATAAGAGTAGTGCTGACGACTAGGTTGGGTATAGATAGGAGGTAGGAGGTTAGAGCGCAGAGGGTGCGCAAACGTGTGCTTGCGCACCCTCTGCTGGTTGTTATCCGTCGAGCATGGAGAATCGCCTCCCCTCTCTTCTAGGCTCACCCCTCGTCGGATTGCGAGAAGCTAATATATATATATCAATATATGAGGGGTGTGTCAAGGTTCGCGTGCTTATCGCGCCCCCTAGTCTTACACTATTGGCTCATCCAGCGTAATACTAACCGGGCAGTGGTCGCTGCCCATTTGGCTGGCGTGGATGTGGGCGCTGGTGATGCGTGGGGCGATTGCCGCCGAGGCCAGCCAGTAGTCGATCCGCCAGCCTACGTTGCGAGCCCGGGCGTTGGCCCAGTGTGTCCACCAGGTGTAGGCATCGGTTTGGCCGGGGTGAGCGGCGCGGAAGGTATCTACAAAGCCAGCGTCTAGGTAATGCTGGAAGCCAGCGCGCTCTTCGTCTGTAAAGCCGTGTTTGCCCCGGTTGGCGCGTGGGTTGGCAAGGTCTATTGGCTCGTGGGCGACGTTCATATCCCCACAGTAGAGTACGGGTTTGGCCGGGCCGTACTTGCCAGCCTCCAGTCCTTGCAAGTACGCTAGCATACAGGGGTCCCAGGCCTTGGAGCGCAGGGCAAGCCGGCTTAAGTCCCCCTTGCTGTTGGGCGTGTAGCACGTCACCAGCCAAAAGCTGGCAAACTCCGCTGTAATGACGCGGCCTTCATCGTTTGGGCTGCCGTAGCTATCTGCCGCGAGCTGGAACTGCTCCACCAGCTCAGCTGGCAGGCCATCACGCCACTGTAGCGGCGCAGTTTTGCTAAAGACTGCCGTGCCGCTATAGCCCTTCTTGGCCGCGCTATAAAAGTGCTCGTGGTAGCCCGGCAGGTCAAGTTCTACCTGCTGGCGCTGCGCTTTCGTCTCTTGCAGGCACAGGATATCGGGGTTGTGCGCCGCCATAAAGCGGGCAAACTCGCCCTTGTTTATCACCGCACGAATACCGTTGACGTTCCAGGAGTAGAGATTCATAAGGATAGTATAGCATAACAGTTTTTCCTGAGAGATAGAACTGTACGTAAAAGCCTACTGTCGTATGTATTTATATAATTACTATGGAATATAGCAATACCTATACATAGTATGTCTAACTCTGTAAGTAGCTTGAGTAAGAATAATCTTAAGATAACCAAGATGTTATAAAATATCCTTGACAAATCTAAAGAGAGAGAGCTATTATGAGTTTATCTAAAAGATGTTGCTTATTATGTGGGAGAAAAAATAGCATGAGACAAGAAAGAGTTGATTACGGGTTTGATAATGGATTGGTAATGACACAAAGGCAGCTAGATGCTGATAATCCATATTTATCGCACGATACAAAGATAGAAATCCAGCAGACAGAACTATATGCTATCCCAAAGGGTGGTAACGATGAGAAACGAGATGCTGAAGTGGCTGAGGCAATGACTAATCCAGTGAGTATCCGTGTAGGTGGTATTGCAGTTGAAGCTGCTTTGGTCGGCAATAAGCAAGCTGAAGTAGTACGAGGGGTTGCTTATGGTTGGGGTGGAAATTTACGACACCCTGTTGCAATTTATGAGGGACAAACACTTGCTGCTAATGCTCCTGACGAGCTGTTTGTTATAATAAACCCACCGGGAAGTGGACGCTCTGATATGTTACCAGCTGCCGTTCGCAAAGAGGTTCGGCACGGTAATTTTGCTGGCTATGGTGAACAAATTGCGCAGACAATTGATGTTGTGGCAGAAGGTCGTGATATACAGCTTTATGGACACTCATTTGGTGGGCGGACGATGACAGCCGCTGTACCTTACTTTGATTCTCATATTAATAGTCTTACTATAAATGATCCAGTAAGCGGAGAATCGTATGGAAAAACACGTATTACAAGACTTATGCGGCTACTGACAGGTTTTGGCATAACTGAAAATAGCCGCCTTAAGAAATATATTCAAGCTGAGTTCGACCCTTATGAATCTGAGCTACAGAAGAACCCAATGAAGAGCGCATTGCGAGACACTGCCCAGGGTACGAGAGGTGGATGGCGAGAGCAATTCCTGACTGACCCGATTGGTTTAGCGGAGCCTGGCTTTGCAGAGGATCTTGCTGAAGCATTGCCATGCATTCGGGAGAAGCTTCGTGTTGTATCACCAAGTGAGAGTGCAATGAATCGACATGAGGCGGTTAGCGATATAATGGCATATGCGCTTGCTCATGCAAAAGGAGTACCACCCGTTGTAGAGCAATTGATAGTTCATAATCATAGCCACTCGTTTCTTACTATCCCACAGGCGCTTGTTGCTGTCTATGATGAGAATTTTGGTGTACAAAAACATTCGTAATTAAGTAAGCTAATACAACACAAGACCAAAGTAGCGGATGTACTAAATATACTGTATAATTGCTTCGTATGAGAAACAGTAAAATAATCGTCACCATGGTTTCTGAAAGCGAGTTTACTGTACAAGGACATGGTGTACACACTGCATATAAAGAGAACTTTGATTGCCTTGCAAAACGCGATGATGTCGATATCCAAGCTAATATTATGCGTACGTCCGACATAGTCCACATACAGACGATTGGCTTTTATTCCCTGAGGCATATGTTGAGTAAAAAGAGTCGCAAGAAAGTGGTGTCGGCCCACGTTTTGCCGGATTCGTTTGTTGGATCATTTATACTGACGCGATATTGGCTGTGGATTGCGCGGTTGTATTTGCGGTGGTTCTACAATCGGGCAGACCTTGTATTAGCTGTATCTGATGAAACAAAGCAAGGGTTGATAAGTCTTGGCATTAAGAAGCCGATCGAGGTTGTATATAATACGATTGACACAACGAAATATATTCAAGCTGGCGGTCGTGATGAGATACGTCGTTCGCTAGGTATAAGTAACGATACTTTTGTTGTTATTGGCGCAGGACAAACGCAACCACGCAAAAGAATTGACACATTCATAGAAGTTGCTAAGCGCACTCCTAATATTGCCTATATTTGGGTGGGGAGCATGCCGTTTAAGCACCTTGCTGCAGAGCATAACCATATGACGCATATGATTGAAAGTGCCCCACAGAACGTTCATTTTGTTGGACAGATCGATTTTAAGGATATGCCTAAATATTATGCTGCAAGTGATGTTTTTATGCTGCCATCTGAACAAGAGACATTTGGTTTAGTTATTGTTGAAGCGGCTGCTGCAGGTTTGCCAATTGTGTTACGGGATATTCCAGATTATGATGGTACATTTCGTGCAGATGCACTTATGGCGGCAGACGATGAATCATTTGCTCGGGCCATAGAACGCCTTATGCAGGATAAACATTTCTACGATCAAGCAAAGCAACGTGCTCAGCATATTGCGCGGCGCTTTGATAGTGCCGCTGGAGCAGAACAATTAGTAGCACTATACAAGAAGGTGCTATTACACTAAGAGCTATCTTTATTGTCTCCTGCTCTGTTACATGCTAAAATATAAGCTAGTTAATTTATGCGTATCGGCTTTTTTACTGACACTTACCACCCGACTATCAATGGCATTACGTACGTCGTTGATAGTCTTAAGCATCATCTCGAGGCTGAGGGTCATACTGTCTATGTCTTTTGCCCAGCGCGGACAATCAGCGCAAGTGTAATTCGAGAGCGTACAAGCGAGGATGATCATATCATCTGGATACCAAGTGTCAAGAATGGTTTTTTTGACACATCCGATTATGCTCTATTTTTTCCACCAACGATTTTGCGTAAGATCCAAGATCTTGACCTAGATATTATTCATATATTCACTCCAGCTCAGGTTGGGACGCTTGGTGTAAATGCGGCAAGTAAGTATGATATTCCTTTTATTGTGCAGCACTGCACTGATCTGTACGAGTTTGTAGAGGATTATCCAAATGTGCTGCCGGGTATATTGGCACTAGTTAACATTGTTTTTCCGCTCAGTGTTAAATTGCAGTGGCGAGATATTATTGAAATAGTTAAGTTGCAGCGTCCACGTCTTGGGCGAGTTAAGTGGAGTCAGGATATCATCAAGCGGGCTCTTACAATGATATATAGCCGTGCTGATGCAGTGATTGCTCTTAGTCGTAAGAGTAAAGTGCAGCTAGAGAGTTGGCAAGATGAAATATACTTCTATGATGTGACACTTATGCCAAATGGTGTTGATGCAATTCCAAGACCAACAAAAGCACAGATACAAGCATTTCGTCAACGTTGGGGTATCGAGAGTGATGATGAAGTAGTGGGCTATGTTGGCCGTCTTGGTGAGGAGAAGAATCTTCCACTTCTTATAGAAGCTTTTGATGTGATTGGTCGTGAAAGGCCGCATGCTAAGCTAATTTTTGTGGGTGACTTCGATTACCGCCAAACACTTGAAGAGATGGCGGCGCAGTCTTGCTACCCTGATCGAATCATCTTTACTGGATCGATCCCGCGCGAAGAGCTTGGTGTTGCATATGCATCGCTCGATGTTTTTGCTTTTCCATCACTCAAGGATACGCAAGGTTGGGCAATTCATGAGGCAGCTCACGCAAGTAAGCCACTTATCCTCGTTGATAGAGAGCTGTCAGAAGTGATGCGCGATGGCGAGAATGGTTATTTTGCTAATAATGATCCAGCGGATATGGCAGCTCAGGTTTTGAAATTACTCTGCAACACGGAGCAGCGCCAGCAATTTGGTAGGCGTAGTAAACAACTCGCACTACGCTTTACAGAGCGAAATCAGGTACGTAAACTTATTCGGTTGTATAAATCTGTCATTAGCAAACATAACGTTGCCGCTCAGCTGCCAAGTGAAGACCGTTTTGGGCTGCTTTCGTCTGTATTACACCGTGCGCGAACGGCGCTAGGTCGTAGTAATGACCAGGAATAGCTTGATAAGCCTGCTGTAACACGTCAAAAATGACAGAGCTGCTGTATAGCCTTATGCTTACGACTCGGCGGGGATCGCGTTGGTTTGATGTTTCTTTGTTTTGTGGCCTATATATACCGCACTGCTCGTCGCTGCTCTCGCTCCACATCGCGGCGTTTGATGGTTTCGCGCTTGTCGTAGCGTTTCTTGCCCTTACCGAGGGCAATGACGAGCTTAATGTAACGGCCACTAGTAAGGAGCTTCGTGGGGACGATGGTATAGCCGTCCTTCTTGCGAGCAGCGAGTTGCTCGATCTGGCGTCGCTTCGCCAGAAGCTTACGTGCACTAGTGCTGACGGTCCGGGCGTTTGGCTGACCCTGCTCGTTGTGGCGCAGTGAGAAGCTGGCGTTATTGAGCCACAGCTCGCTGTTGCGAATCGTCACATATGCCCCCTTAAGCTGCACGTGGCCTTCACGGGCGGCGCGGACCTCTAGACCAGTCAGGTTCATACCAACCACTATGTCGTCGCTCAGTTCATAATCAAACCGCGCACGGCGGTTAACAATAGCTGGTACTGGCGGCTTGGTAGAATGGGATTTGCTCATATGTCTCTTCTATTGTAGCAGATGGGATTAGATATTGTAGCCTCTGAAGTTTCTTGCTACGTCTGATTGTGCATATGAGAGGTTTGCTGGCTACTCTGTTGTGGAGATATTAGTGCCGGCTTTGCTATCTGCTGTAAGACTTACCTCGATGAGCTGAATCATGTCACTCAGTGTCCCGTGCCTCCCTTTGATAAGCAAACATTCTTGAGTAAGTTCACTTGCCATAAGCTTATCAACAGCAGCAATCGGATCAATGAATTTGGATAGTGTCGCTTGCTCTTCTTGCGTAAAATGGATATTGGCCTCATTGAGCATTTCGTTCGTTGCCATAGATTGCAGCTCATCTGGCGAATGTCGCGCTATCTCGCACGAGGGGATATTGCGCGGAAAGAGCGCTGTTTGCAAACCGTAGGATGTGACAACATTGTCGCAATCTGCGAGCGTAATGCCGTCACTTTTAACAAAAGCGAGTTGCTCGCTCTTCATAATACTAATAATCCTTTCTGTTATTTTCTAGCGTGTCTGCAGACTATTATACCGCTAAATGTATGGAAAGAGTGTCGTAAAAATAACAGAATAATAATGCGAAGTGCTCAACTCACTCCCCTGCCCGCAAAGGATATAATTCGCCATGCTATAATATCCCCTATGATTGCCGATATTGCCATTACCGAGAAGTCGTTTGGGGCGAAGACGCTGATGACGGATGTGAAGTTTAGTGTGAATGATGGCGAAAAAGTGGGTCTAGTGGGGCGCAACGGTGTTGGCAAGTCGACGCTGTTTGGTATGCTAACAGGAGTAGATGATGACTATAGTGGCTCGATTGTTTTCAAACGTGGCAGTGTGGTGGTGGCAACGGCCCAAGAGTACCACGACAGCGGCGATATCACAGTGCTCGAATATATCTTGCGTGGCCTGCCGGAGTATGCGCGCCTGCGCCATATTATCACCACCTACCCCGAGACGATGGGTGACGACATGGACAAAATCGAGGCATACACCGCGGCGCTGGAGCGCTTTGGCCAGAAGGGCTTCTACCAGATTGAGGAGCTGGTGGCGGAGGAGCTAAAGAACTTCCAGATGACGGGCTGTGGTGAGCGGCACTTAGCGAGCCTGAGTGGTGGGCAGAAGCGCCTAGTGGAGGTGGTGAAGATTATGCACGCTCAGGCCGACCTTGCACTGATTGATGAGCCAACGAACCACATGGATTATGTCGCCAAGAAGCAGTTTGTCGACTGGCTCAAGGGCGCGAAGCAAGCAATGCTCGTCATTACCCACGACCGAGATGTGCTCGCAGAGATGGATCGGATCGTTGAGATAAAAGATGGCACAGCCCTCAGCTACCGAGGTAATTATGATGCCTACCTGCGCCAAAATGCCTCGGCAACGGGCAACGCGATGCATGAGTACGAGCAGGTCGAGCGGCGGATTGCCAATGTGAAGGATAAGGTGGTGCAATTTCGCCGGATGAAGGAGCGAGCGCGTGACCCCGGCACCATTAAGCAATTCAAGCAGCGTGAGCAGCAGGCTATGGCCGAGCTTGAGCAGCTCGAGCAGATAGAGAAGCCAACGTTTTGGATTGATCGCGACAATGTGGCGCAGCTGGAGTATAAGATGGCTGATCGCTACCAGAAGTTTAAGGCGCGAACGATTCGCCTGAGTATGCGCGATGGTGCAATGCGAAGCCAGCGCACGCTAGTAGCGGTGCGAGATTTGGCGCTGGGCTATGGCGAACGGATCTTGTTTGAGGGGGTGAATATCGATCTGCGTGAGGGCGAAGCAGTGGAGTTGCGTGGTCGTAACGGCGCGGGCAAGACGACACTTATTCGAGAACTACTCGCCGCGCAAAATCTGGTGCAAGACAGAGGTAGCGATACGCCAATTGTCTATAGTGGCTCGCTGCAGCTCGATAGTCATATTCGGATTGGCGTATATGAGCAAGAGATTGCCCCGACATATCTTGGTCTCACACTGGCTCAGGCGATTGAGCAGATGCACCTCGACCGTGGGTTGCCAATCGGCCAGACTAAGCTCCGCCAACTGATGAGCGACTATCTCTTTGCCGAGACGGATCACGATGTGCCGCTCGCTCGCCTCAGTGGTGGGCAGAAGGCGCGTTTCCAGATTATCAGCATGCTAGCCAATGAGCCGCAGCTGCTCATCTTAGACGAGCCTACCAACCACCTCGACCTGCCCAGCATCGAAGAGCTCGAGGCGGCGCTGGAGCGCTACACTGGCGCCATTCTCTATGTTAGCCACGACAACTACTTCCGGCAAAAGTTGGGTGGTGAGGTGGTGCAGATTGGGGCGCAGTAAGAGGCAATCTCATCGTAAAATATCAACTGCTTCCACGCCTCTTCTCTCAAGTACACACCTTTCAATATCATGAGAACTCGCATACTTGGTAGACTCACCTCTCGTAGTGGTGAACGTGAGCATTACGAGCTTCCACTTCTCTGCTCTGTGCCCTTCTACCTACTACTTCACGTCGGTGGAGTGTACGTTGATTAATTTTAGAATTATGTAATCTTCAGACATGAGAACCTATCATACGTATACTATACTGTGCATAATTTCGTACCAGCATATTGCTTACGGTTGCAATCTACGCTATTGTAGAAGCAATGCTAGTGAACAAAAATAGATCAAGCGCGGGGTTTGCTCTGCCAACGGTAATCGTGGCATCAGTGGTGGCAATGATGCTACTCCTCGTGGCGGCGTCTGCATCGACGGCGATTCGCGAAGGGCTCTACGCCCAGCACTACCGGCGCTTGGCCCGTGAGGCGGCCGAGAGTGGCGTTGTGCTTGCCAGTAAATGCCTTGAGCTTAATAACGACCTCGCGCAGTGGTCAGATGCTGCAAAATTGCGACCCAACACTGATTGCAAAGGCGCAGTGGTAGCCGGTCGCACCCAGTATGTTCAGCAGGACGGCAATGTGCGCACGACCTTTGAGGTGGGTGAGCCAGAGCGCCGCGAAGGGAGTATTCAGCGCATTACAGCGGTGGGCCGGACGGAGCTTATCCGCACGACGGACGGCACAGTGTGGAAGAGCTACGAGTATCGCCTGGCGGGTCAAGCGGGCCTCAGCGCGCTGCTCGATAGCGTCTCATTTGGCTACGCGGCTGGCGGCGGCTTTACACTCAATGGTGCGTTCTTTACCGTTATCGATGAGTTTGGTCGGCCGCGCTCGGCAGGCTTCAATGGCTTTGGCCAGCTTGGTGTTGGCTCAACTACCGACACACTCACGCTCAAGCAATTTAATATTCCTGCTAACAAGCGCGTCGTGCGTACGTACACCAACTTTCTCTCTCATGGTCGTAACCTGTTTGCGCTCACGGAGAATGGCGAGGTATGGGGTGCCGGGCTGCATAACTTTGGGCAGATTGGCAACCCGAGCCAAATTATTGCATGGGTAACAAACCCCGTCCAGTTTGTACTGCCTGGCAATGACAATGTTGCGACTTTCGTATCACCGCTGGGGATTGTCACCTTTGTCGTAACATCTCAGGGGAACGTCTATGCAGCTGGCTCCAACGACAAAGGTGTTGCCGGTATTAACTCGACCGCTCCGACAATAAAGATGCCAACCAAGATGCCCTTCCCTGAGAAGATTCGGGCCGATGCTCATTCCTGGGCAGTCGACAGCAAGACGGCCTATGCGATTGGTGAGAGCGGCGCGGTCTATGGCTGGGGCAATAATGAGTTTGGCCAGCTCGCTCAGGGCGATATCAATGAGCGGCGAGCACCCGTCCGCTTGGGTGACTTTGGCAAGCCTGGCAAGACCAAGGCGGTGCAGCTCGCCTTCGACGGCGATACGGTCTATATTCGCGATAGTGCAGGGGCAGTCTACTCGGCGGGCAAGACAAACTATGGCCAAGCAGGGGTGCCGACCTTCCGGCTGCGTGCGGGGGTGTCAGACCGTTGCTTGGCGGCGGTGGGGGCAAATCTCAGGACAGAAAAGTGCTCGGGTGCTGCTGCAAACCAAAAGTGGCACTTCGACCGCACAAACAACGCCCTGCAAGTCGAGTCAAACCCAGGTGGAGGCCAAAACCGCTGCGTCGAAGCAACTGGCCATAATAATGAAGAGACGCGTATGCGGTGGTGCGCTTGGTGGTCTAATGGCAAGCGCTTCGACTTCCGCTACCCAGCAGGTGCATGGAGCCATGTCTACCTTAGCAATAGCACCGACATTGGTGGCCGGGGCCTATGTGTTGCTGAAGTCAATATCGCAACTGGTGGCGAGACGAGGATGAATTCGTGTGAGTACTATGCAGACAGAACATTCTTGCCATATAATCCAACACTCGAGCGTGTCGCGCCGTCTGGAGTAGTAGACATCACAACAGACCAGTACTTTACCACTATGGTCTATGCTAACGGCGAGGTTAAGACCTTTGGCCTCAATAACGGTGCACTGGGCAATGGTGTCTATGTCGACACATCCAATCTAGATGCTTACAAACGCCACGTATATAACCCAACCCCAGTCAAGTTCATCCTTCCCCCGGGGGCTAAGGCAGTTTCGTCCTGGACGACCTCCAATGGGCTTAACCCCAAGAATGCTAACACCTTTGTTGTCACCAGCGATGGCCGTGTCTTTGGGGCGGGCAGCAATGTGACAGGCCAGCTAGGTATTGGGCATGTCGGTGGCGGCACCAATGGCATCTACCCCACTCCGCAGCAAATGCTCGTCCTTGGTACGCAGGGCAACTTAGCATCGTATGTGCGCTCGGGCTATGGCACAACGGTGGTCTATACTAACAATCGCAAGGTCTTTACGGTAGGCAACAACTCCAACGGCCAGCTGGGCGATGACACAACTACCACCAACCCCACACCCCGTGCCAACAAAAACACGAATGCCCAACGCCACGTGAAGTTCTACTAGGCAGAGCATGGCTGCAAGAGGTATAACCTCTACCGATTGCTAGTACGAGAAGCTTATATGTGCACAAAATAGCGATGTGGGTGAGAGGTCTCATCTCTAGTCAATATATTTTAAGCATTAGGATCATATGACGAGTATCTATAAGTAAGAAAAAATAGAGTGACGCCTGTTAGAGACAATAAATCAGTAATATGTATGATCATCTAGAATTCTCTTAATTGAGTCAAACAAAAAAGCATGAACAATATATGTATACCACCTATACCTCTCCATTTCCCTCGTATGCGAGCAGCCAATAGCAAGACTCACTGCCCTTCTCGAGCAGTGAGTTGACTGTGATACATAGCCAAGCTATGCGTCTGGCAATAATCCCTTTGCTGTAAGGAGCTCATCAATCCGAGCTCGGTCGAAGCCGTAGATGATTTCGCCAGCAATGTCTGTGACTGGAATGCCCTGGGCTTTGCCGCCAGTTTTGGCAGCGAGCTCATCCTGAGCACCAGGCGTTTTCTCGATGTCTTTGACGGTGTAGTGTACGCCCAGCTTGTCGAGATATTGCTTCTCTGTCTTGCAATAAGCGCACCACTCTGCGCTATACACTATAACCGATGGTGTTGTATTCATATGTAATTCCCCTTTCGCTCTTGCTAGTATAGCATGGGTGGAGGTGGGGTTGGCAAGCGTACTGGGTGCAAGGTAAGGCGTGAAGCTTCTTCAGCAATAATTTCTAGTAGGATGGAGAGGCTAATCCTCCGTAGTGTATTGGCTCGTCAGGTACCAGCCACCATCGCGTGGCGATTGATACGCGCGTAACTGCACATCCAGCTGGTATTTGCGTAGCTCGGCAATGGCACGCAAGGCGGCGGCACGGCTTGGGTAGCGCTTCTTGGCCGCTTCGCTCCGTGGTGGGTGATAGGGCTGGTGCTTGGGTGTTTTGTTGCGGCGTGGCATAGCTCTAGTATACGCGGCTTTGCTGTGCGACGCCAGTTATCTCGCGCAGAGCCCATGAGAAATGGTTATAAAAGTCGATGTCACATATAAAGTAGCAACTCCACGCTAAATCATCACAAGCCATATGTGCGCTCTATCATCTCAAGAAGCAAAAGCACGGTGCTAGTGTGCCGCGAGATGGCGGTAATTTAAGATTCATATCCAACTGCTGCTTCCCTCTTTACGTCTGCCGAGCCTCCTGGTACAATAAGGCCATATGAGTACGGAGTCTCGTGAGAATGCCCGCTCGCACGGTAGCCAAGTGGTTAGTGTGCTGTGGCGTGCTGCACTTGGGACAACCTGGCGAATGGCGGTGCCAACTGTTGGGTTGTTTTTGCTCGGAGTCTGGGCAGACCGGCAGTTTGCAACCAAGCCGTGGCTGATGTTTGCCGGCTTGGTGGTCGGCATTGCTCTTGCAGCGGGGCTCATCACGCACCAAATTAAGGGAGGTCATCGCACATGATGTTTTTCGCGGCAGTGCCACACATCTCGGTCAAGGCAGACGAGGTGTTTTCGATCGCTGGCTGGCCAATTACTAATGCTAATCTCGTTGGTCTATTGGGCCTCATCGTCTTGGCTTGGCTGATGTTTCGCACCCGTGCTGCGGTGCTGGGCAAGAAGAAGCCGAATTTTGCGACTCGCTTGACTGTCTGGTGCTTTGAGGGGCTGTATAACACCGTTGGGCAGGTCATCCCCAGCAAAAAATGGACGCGGCGCGTTGCTCCACTCGTCATTACGATGTTCTTCTTCATTGCTGCGCAGTATTGGCTGGGGCTGTTGCCAGTTGTTGGGCCAGTGATGGTTGGCCATACACCACTGTTCCGTGGCCAAAATGCCGATCTCAACATGACCTTTGCCCTCGCGGCCGTTACGATCGTTATGGCGCAGGTATATGCAGCACGCGAGCTCGGCTTTGTGGGCAATCTCAAGCGGTATTTTGTCAACCCCTTGCGCGATCCAATCATGTCCTTTGTCGGGATTCTTGAGATCGTGGCAGAGTTCTCGCGCCTGCTCAGCCTGTCCTTCCGCTTGTTTGGTAATGTGCTCGCCGGTGAGATTTTGATCGCGATGATCGCTTACCTCACTCAGGTGGCAATGCCAGCGGTGCTCCAGCCGTTCTATCTCTTTGAATTATTCATTGGTGGCATTCAGGCCTATATCTTCTTTATGCTTTCAACCGTGTTTATTTCACTCGGGCTCACGCATCACGGCGGTGATGAGGAAAAAAATACGCACGCAAACACCTCGACTTCTTCAGACGCGAACCTCGTGGCCGAAGGAGCAAAATAACATTGGTAATAACTAAATAAGGAGAAATAATTATGAAAGACATCGCATTTACCCTGACGTATGCTATCCCAGCAGGGTTTGCCGCGCTTGGATGTGGCTGGATCGGCGCCAGCGCCATGAAGGCAGCTGGCCGCAACCCAGAGAAGATTAACGACCTACGCACCATGATGATCCTTGGTATCTCGTTCATCGATGCCTTGGCTATCATTGGTTTTGTGGCCGCGATCGTCGGCAAGGTGATGTAAGGAGTTCGCACTCGTGAATACCCTGCACTATTTTGCATCGACAGAGGCGGGTGGTGGCGATTTGTTCTCGTCGCTTGGTCTTGATTGGCAGCTGTTTGTCCTGCAAATGGTGGCATTTGTGGTGCTGCTCTTGGTCTTGAAGAAGTGGGTCTATCCACCGCTGCTCGACATGCTCGACCAGCGCGATGCGAAGATTCGCGATGGCCTCAAAGCAGCCGAAAAAGCCCAAAAGGCAGCTGACGAGACCGAGGAGCGCACTGCTGCAATGCTCAAGAAAGCCCGCCACGAGTCACAAGAAATTGTGACCGCTGCCAAAACTGAGGCAGCGAGCATGGTGAACGACGCCAAAGACGACGCCCACACGCAGGCCGAGCGCATCTTAGAATCGGCTCGCACCCAGACGCAGACAGAGTTGGCTGAGGCTAAGCGAGCGCTGCGCCGCGAAATGGTCGACATGGTCGTCGAGGCAACGCGTGCAGTGACGGCCGAGACTGTCGACGCGTCGAAAGACCGCCAGCTGATCGAGAAACATCTGACCAAACTTGATAAGGAGCAGCGCTGATGGCGGCCGGTTTTTCGCGCCGCCGCCTCGCTGCGTATGTTGCTGAGCAGATTGCTGCTGGTGCTGAGGTGTCTGCCTTACTGCGTCAAGTTGCCGCCTATCTTATTGACACCCGTGCAACGCGCGATGTCGATGTAGTGGCAGCAACGATTGAGGAAGCGCTAGCTGAGCGTGGTATCGTTGTCGCTGAGGTTACGACGGCACATGCACTGTCGGCTGCCTTGCAGAAGCAGCTCAAGACAGAGGTCACGGCACTTGCTGAGCAGAATGGCACTGCACCAGTTCGGTCAGTACAGTTCCGCCAGGTTGTCGATCCGTCGGTGATTGGCGGCGTGAAGATCGCTCTGCCGGGCCAGCACTACGATGGCACTATCCAACACAAACTAACCGCCCTTGCGGGCACGAAATAAGAGGAATTATACATGGCTGAAACAACGGTTACAGAGTTGTCCGAGAGCTTGCGGCAAGCGATCGCAGGCCTGGAAGCCTCTGAAGGACTAGAGCAGGTCGGTATCGTGACCCGAGTGGGTGATGGTGTGGCCTGGGTACATGGCTTGCGCCACGCTGGCTATAGCGAGGTGCTCGAGATCGAGACCAAAACAGGTGTCGTTGAGGCATTTGCCCTCAACCTGATGGAAGATGAGATTGGTGCTGTGCTGCTTGGCAGCGACCAAGGTGTGGCTGCCGGCGACCGCGTTAAGCTCAAGGGCGAGGTCCTGAGTGTGTCGGTCGGCGAGGAGTTGCTTGGCCGCGTGGTGAACCCACTCGGTGAGCCGCTTGATGGTGGCCCAGCCATCACCACTACGCAGCGTGGCTTGGTGGAGCGCGAGGCGATCGGTGTGATGGGCCGCAAGAGCGTGCACGAGCCACTGATGACCGGTATTATGAGCATCGATGCGATGTTCCCGATTGGCCGCGGCCAGCGCGAGCTCATCATTGGTGATCGCCAAACCGGTAAGACAGCAATCGCACTCGACACGATGATCAACCAAGCGCGTCAAAAGACTGGCGTGGTGAATGTCTACGTTGCCGTTGGGCAGAAGCTGAGTAAGATTGCTCGCCTGGTTGAGCGCCTCAAAGAAGAAGGTGTGATGGACCAAACTATCGTGGTAGCGACGAGCCCAAGCGACCCAGCTTCCCTGCTCTATCTTGCGCCATACGCTGGTACCGCCATGGGTGAGTACTTTCGCGACAACGGTGGTCATGCGTTGATGATCTACGACGACCTGACTAAGCACGCCGTCGCTTACCGCCAGATGAGCTTGCTGCTGCGTCGCCCACCAGGGCGCGAGGCCTTTCCAGGTGATGTGTTCTATTTGCACAGCCGCCTACTCGAGCGCAGTGCTAAGCTAAGTGATGAGCTTGGGGCAGGTTCGCTCACTGCCCTGCCGATTATTGAGACCCAGGCGGGCGATATCTCCGCCTACATCCCCACCAACGTGATTTCCATCACCGACGGGCAGATCTTTATGGAGACAGATCTCTTCTACCAGGGTATTCGCCCGGCCATTAGTGCTGGTCTCTCGGTGTCGCGTGTTGGTGGTGCCGCGCAGACTAAGGCGCTCAAGAGTGTTAGCGGTAACCTCAAGCTAGGGTTAAGTCAGTTCCGCGAGTTGGCAAGCTTTGCTCAGTTTGGAAGTGACCTTGATGCTGAGACCAAGGCACAGATTGGTCGTGGTCAGCGCCTGACGGAGCTACTCAAGCAGCCACAGTACCAGCCAATGAGTGTTTGGGAGCAGGTGGTGAGCATTGTGGCGGTGAGCCAAGGCTACTTCGACACCGTGCCAGCTACGAAGATCAAAGCTGCTCAAGATGCTCTGCTGAGCCGTCTCTGGGCCGAGGCTAAGGAACAAATGCGCACCCTCAATAAGGGCGACCAGAAGTTCGGCGCTGATGAAAAACTCACCCACTTGATAGAATCAACCGCGGGCGAAATTGCCAAGGAATTTGCGGAGTAAGCAACGGAGGTCGCTATGCCCAATACGCAACAGCTCAAAGCACGGATTCGCTCGGTTAAGAGTACCAAGCAGATCACCAAGGCAATGCAAATGGTGGCAGCGAGCAAGATGCGTCGCGCCCAAGATGCAAGCCGCACCACTGCGCCGTATACCACGGCAGCACGTGGCCTCTTGCGCTACCTCTCGCGCCAGGGTGCGACCGACGATCACCCCCTGTTTGCCCAGCGCACGGTCAATCGTCGCTTGATCATCGTCATTGCCGCCGATAAAGGATTGGCTGGTGCCTACAACAGCAATGTCCTCAAGCGCTATGTCCAGCTCCTGCGCGATGATGATGCAGCGGGGATTGACAACACTACCATTGCGGTGGGGCGCAAGGCGGCACAGTTTGTTGCTCGCCTTAAGGATACGCAAGTGGTTGGTGTGTATGAGGATGTGCCAGATCGCCCAACTGGACCAGCCTTCCGGGCAATTCTCGACACCGCGCACGATATGTTTGTGAGCAAGCAGGTCGATGCGGTCGACGTCGTATTCACCCGCTTTTATAGCAGTATGACGCAGCACCCTGATACGATCCACCTCTTGCCCGCTGGCCTTGATGCCGAGCAGCTCGATGCGGTGGATGACGATGAGGTAATCCCAGATGATGAAGCACTCTTTGAGCCAAGCCCGCAAGCAGTGCTCGACACCATCGCTGCGCGCATGGTGAGTGCCCGGCTCTACCAAGCTCTGCTTGATGCTCGGGCGAGTGAACACAGCCAGCGTATGCTTGCCATGAAGAACGCCACCGATAACGCTACTAGCCTTGTCGATGACCTAACACTCGAGATGAACAAACAGCGCCAAGGTGCCATCACGCAAGAGCTGACCGAGATCAGCGCTGGAGTGGAGGCAATGGGATGAAACACTACGCGCGTGTCGTGATAGCTGCACTTGTCATGTATGCGCTTGTGTGTGTGGTGTTGCTTCTTGTGGGCGGTATTCTGATGCTGTCTGCTAGCCATAGTGAAGGGCTGCTCCTTGGCCTTGCGCTGATGCTGCCATTTGCTCTCGGTGGACTGTGGTATTGGCGGTATGGCCAGCGGCATAGTGCGAGTTTTGTAAGTGTCACGACTGGCCTGTTAGTTGTGATCCTTGCTGGCCTTGGCTCATATATTGCAGGCTTTCTTGCGTCCTTTGCTGTGCATGGCGTGGAGGCGCAGGCCAATGATGTTGCTCGCCTTGCCTGGCCAGCTCAGCCTATTATGGCATGTGCCGAGCTGCCAGTCGTCAGTAGTCTCTTGCCATATGTGCCAATTGTGATATTGCTAGCTTACTGCGGTGTTGCAGCCCGTGATACTGTGCGATATATACAGAAGCATCGTACCAAGACACCAGATGGCCATAATAATCTGCAAGTAAAGAAAGTGGAGTCAGTGGAGGGAAGAATATGATGAAAGAGAATCAACTAACACCTCCCATAGATACAAACCAATACCGAGGCATGCTCCCAAGCCGTAGTGCTCAACTAACGGAGACTCAGTGGTATGCTAAGACATCGTCGGTACTGCTGATCGTCGGTGCTATCTTGAGTGTTTTGACGTGGATTGCTGCGACTTTTCAATCTTCTATTCGTGGTATCGATGGTTCAGGTTCGTTTACTATCTCTTTCCCTACAGTTACTCCTCCGTTGGCAATAACCATGGTTGCTATTTGGGTTGGTATGCATACGAGCTATAGAAATAAGAAAAGAAACACTCTTGTGGTCGGTGTTATCACATTTGTTGCAATGTTGTTTTCAATCGTTGAATCATTGTTTCTTTCTGCAATTAGTGCTTGGGCATATTTCCACGGTGGGGATTACTCCTGGATCAAAGATATAATGCGAATCGTCAATGATGGTATCAAGCTGACAGCTCTTGTCGTCTTTGCTCTATTGATCGCATACATCGTGTGTTATATCAATGAACGAAGACAAGAGAATCTGTTTCAACAACAAGTAGTAAAAGGAGAAATGAATGAGTAAAAACCAAGGAAAAATCATCCAGATCATGGGTGTGGTGGTGGATGTCGAGTTCGACCGCGAGGTGGAGTTACCAGCTATCTACGACGCCCTGCACGTCGAGCGTGATGGCCAAACGCTGACGCTTGAAGTGGCACAGCACCTTGATGAGCAAACGGTGCGAACCATCAGCCTGCAATCGACCGATGGCCTCAAGCGTGGCCAGTCAGTAATTGCAACTGGTGCGCCGATCCGTGTACCTGTAGGCGAAGCGACGCAGGGGCGGATGTTTAATGTGGTGGGAGAACCGATCGATGGCGAGCCAGTAGCCGATGATGCACAGCGTGCGCCCATCCATGCCGAGCCCCCTGCCCTCACCGAGCAGTCCAACAAGACCGAGATCCTCGAGACCGGTATCAAGGTGATTGACCTCATTGCGCCACTCACCAAGGGTGGTAAGGCGGGGCTCTTTGCTGGTGCTGGTGTGGGTAAGACCGTGCTCATCCAGGAGCTGATCAACAACATTGCCAAGTTCCACAGTGGTAACTCTGTCTTTGCTGGTGTGGGTGAGCGCACCCGTGAGGGCAACGACCTCTACCACGAGATGAAGGATGCTGGCGTGCTGGATAAGACCTCGCTTGTCTTTGGCCAGATGAACGAACCACCGGGGGCACGTTTGCGGGTGGCGCTTGCTGGCCTGGCAATGGCCGAGGCCTTCCGCGACGAAGGTAAGGATGTGCTGCTCTTCGTCGACAATATCTTCCGCTTTACACAGGCTGGTGCTGAGGTGTCTGCCCTGCTCGGCCGTTTGCCAAGTGCGGTGGGCTACCAGCCGAACCTGCAGCAGGAGATGGGTGCGTTGCAAGAGCGTATTACCAGCACCAAGAAGGGTTCGATTACTTCGGTGCAGGCCGTTTATGTGCCAGCCGACGACCTGACCGACCCAGCGCCGGCTACTACTTTTGCTCACCTTGATGCTACCATCGTGATGAACCGTGCCCTGACAGAGATTGGTATCTATCCAGCGGTGGACGTGCTCGACTCGAGCTCGAACTCGCTCGACCCAGAGGTGGTTGGCGAGGAGCACTATCAGGTGGCCCGCGAAGTGCAACGCGTCTTGCAGCAATACAAGGAGCTGCAGGACATCATTGCCATCTTGGGTATGGAAGAGCTGAGCGATGACCAGAAGCAGATCGTTGCCCGAGCCCGCCGCTTGCAGCGCTTCTTGGCCCAGCCATTCCACGTTGCTGAGCAATTTACCGGCAACCCCGGAAGCTACTTCAAGCTTGCTGACACCATCCGCGATGCCAAGGATATCCTGAGTGGCAAGTATGACGACAAGTCGGAGAACTGGTTCTACATGTCGCCAGTGCCACTGAGCGAGAAGCAAGACTAGCACTCTCTGCACACTCTTATACGGCAGCAGCCAACCGAGATATTCTCTCCGTGTTGGCTGCTGTTTTCTTTGCCTATCCTCCTCTCTATTTCTCTCATTTTCTTCCTTCAAACCAGGCGAATTTCGAAATTCGCCTATTTTACCCTGTTTTTTACCCTGTTAGCGTGGG